>Ga0335072_10000208_pt1 | contig 127390 bp, 112 predicted proteins | sample Lox_Sample_21_FD_206725 | JGI IMG/M metagenome (GOLD analysis project Ga0335072, IMG submission 206725) | Soil microbial communities from Loxahatchee National Wildlife Refuge, Florida, United States - Lox_Sample_2.1 | ecosystem: Environmental > Terrestrial > Soil > Wetlands | place: USA...
CTTTTGACAACTTCGATCCCCGAGAAGAGTTCTCCCCTCAGCAGGCACGACTGTGTCCCTCTGCCTTATCTTGCTATTCACTCAAATCTCGAAAATGGTTCAACATTTGCGTGTCAAAAATCAAAGAGATCCACTGGGCTAAGGAGGCTTTAGATCACCTCGTTCTTGACGACTCAACCAAAATGATGTTACTGGGTTTGGTACAACGGCACAGGAAGAATAAGGATGAGGTCTTGAGCGATGTGATCCCGTCTAAAGGAAAGGTAATCACTGAACCCTCATAGTGAGGAGTTCCCCCCCCCCAAAGGCTGCTGCTAAAAATGGCTTCAGGGACTAGTCATTGTTCTTCACGGGCCTCCCGGTGTTGGGAAAACGTTGACCGCCGAGACGATTGCGGAATATACTCAGAAACCACTATATCCCCTCAATATTGGCGAACTAACAGCGACCTCGGACGTTGTGGCTCATCTGCAAAAGGCGTTTGATACCGCAGCACGCTGGGATGCCGTGCTATTGCTCGACGAAGCCGATGTGCTACTCGAGAAGAGGTCTTACGAAGATATTAAGCGGAATGGCATAGTTTCGGGTAAGAGGACTCTGGTCTGGCGCAGGTTCTTCGACTAATTCAGTTTAGTGTTTCTACGAATGCTCGAATATTATGAAGGAATTCTCTTCCTTACCACAAATCGGCTAGAAACAATGGACGTTGCGTTCCAATCTCGAATTCATATTGCCATAAAGTACAATTCTCTCGTCCCCGCCGTGAGGCGACGGATTTGGGAGAACTTTATCAAGAGATTGGACCAAAGAGAGGCCGAGGGCAAGCGCGAGCTCATCGATCATCTTGACGATATGCAAGAATGGGAATTGAATGGCCGACAAATCAGAAACGTTTTGGGAATAGCAGAATCAGTCGCATTGAGTAAAGAACGCCGGAGAGGAGCTCTAAGATACAGCCATATAGAGGCTGTAGCCAATGCGACAATAGATTTCGACAGGTTTTTCGACGACGCGAACAGAGAAAAGAAGGGACAAGTTGGGGAGATTAACAGCCGCCAGTTTCAGGAGAAGAGGTTCAGGGATTTTAGATGAGACATGTAGTATCTTGAAGTTTTGCAAGTGTACATGTAGCTTAAAACCCGGAAGCTGTCATTTTTGGAAGGATGCTTATATGCACATTTAACCTACCTTGATGCCTGAGGCAGCCTTACCACCTGGGACCCGCCCAGCTGAACCCTGTACGAACCAGCGAGCAGTAACCGAAACGCGGCTTACTCGCAACAAAAACTAGAGGGAGGCCCGTTTTTGGGCTTCGAGCAAGTGTGTAGATTGTGAGGTAGGCCCCACCTGTCGACTCACCCTGGACTCACCCTGGACTCACCTCCGCTCACCTTGTGCTCACCCGCACTCAGGCTGGGTGCTGGTAAAGGCGGCGTGGAGAGGGTGAGTGGAAAGTGAGCTCGATGCAGATTTCTGTTGTCGGTGTCAAAAATCCAGTGGTATCGATGATTATCATCCATAAGGTTCAACGAAGGATTCTCTCACCCACTTTTTCCACTGACAATGAGATGTAATCTTGACCACAACACCGTGCTCTGGCCAGCAACCACCATCCATCACTCGAACACTCTGCAAGAGAACCAGTTGTTCTAGTTAGCACTCCATACGCTTTATTTTGCGGAATCGAGCGAATCAGGCCCAGTTGTCGGTGCCGTCGAAGTGGACAATATTACCAATGCCATGTGGTACGATTCCGATGGACGCAATCGGAAGTAGACACCTTGATATCGCTCTGAGGTCACGAAGGTGAGAACGATTACCTCAAGAGAATTGCAGATAGCCAGGCCATTAAATAGTGTGGCAGACGCCGTGGCCTGTTGGCCGAAGCTATAGGCACTCCTCGAAGCTGAGGAAGAGGTGGTTGGCACAAGGGAGTCATATCGGACTAAGCAAGGGAGAGTTACTTGTCGTAGGATATTGGTTCTTTTTCACCCAAAGACCCAATGTAGCTCTCCAATAATTCCGTGATCACTATGCTTTCCATCATGATGAGAATAGGTTACCTGGTCTTCTTGCGCAGGTGCGCTCGATGGCAACTGTGATTGCCGAGGAGAATATCGGTGCTTGTGATCGGCCGGGGTATGAGCGTTTGAGGGAAAGATAATGTGAAGGTAGAATGAAATCAGGTCTCTGCACCTGAGGGTAAAGCAATTCAGTTGTGGATTTTGAGAAATGAGGAACAATGGAGGAAATAGACATGGAAGCGAGATAAAGATCAAATGTCTTCCATCACGGTGCTAGGATAGTCACGGTTTGGGCGGTATGACAAAAAGTGCATCGAGACCAAGTTCTACAACAGGCTCAGATGATTGGACCTCGACTGACATTTAAAAACTGGAGCGATTAGCACTGTGGAGAGACTGTCGCTTCACCAGGTACCTCAGCTGTCCCACTTGGCGTGAATAAGGACTGATGCTTTGCCATGGTCAATAGGAAAGGTCATGATACAATGCCGGGATTGATGACCGGAACAGAGCAGCAAGTTCTGAAGAAACAGGGGAAGGTGCGATTCCTGACATTCTTATGTAAGATATGCTAGGGGACGCGTCCGAAGCCAAGCTTAACACGCGATCCAAGCTTTTGGCTAAGAAAGTCGCTGCAGGAACAATTTCCCATGACGTTGTAAGACAATCATTCGCCTCACATCACACTTGAACTAATTCACATGTGACCTGCTCTGATTACAGCAGGAGAGGCACGTTCACCGTGCGATCTCGCAAGCCATGGACTATGATTACGATGTTGTCCTGCCGTCCATTGAGAAGGACGATGCGCAGATACCCCCAAACTTGTCAACAAACACAGGCAAACCGCCTGGGAACTTCAGCCACCAAACTCTGGCTGCTGCAGCAGAAACACCGCTCCCGCCATCTTCGCCAGCCAAAACTCCTCGGAAGACGCCCAACCTACAGCATAGTGGCTCTTCGCCACAGCCTCCAGTGCGATCACCCTCCCGCGCCCCCTCCATATCCAGCCCTCTGAACCCAGATCGACGATCATCAACACCGCTTTTGCAGAACAAGAAATCGGCGAGTAACCTAAAGAGAGGCGAGACACCATTGCGCCAGTTTTCCTCCAGGCAGAGTTCGTACAACCTCGTTACATCCTCACCTGGCGCAGCAATGCAACAGTTCAACGGGGTAAATGCCCAAGATGCGGAAAAAAAGCCGCCCCTTACAGCCGCCTCAGTTGCAAGAGACTATTTTCAAAAGGAAATGCTCCTCCATGATTCGACCGATTGCGATCCGAAAACCATCATGCTCATTCATGATTCGTGTTATGGGCATCGATTTTCCAGACCCCGGTCCTCAAAGTCACTGCTTAGCACGATAGTTGAGCGACCAGAAAGGATACATGCAAGCATACTTGGGCTATCAATTGCATATATCCGCATGGGTGGAAGGCATGCAGGTGGCCTTGTGCCTCCGCATCCCGATCGCGATCCACGGGCAGGTGATGTTCTACCCTTCAAGATTCGTAAAACCTCAAGATCCGTGCCTCTGAACTCAGCCGCAGCCACACACGTTCATGGTCAGAAATGGATGGAAGAACTACAAATCATGTGCGATTCTGCTGAAGGAAAGCTTACTCTAAACGGTAAAGAACTAGTCCGGCCCATTGGCTACGGCAAAGATGAAAATGGCAATCCTTTACCGAAGTTGCATGAAGGTGACCTCTACCTTTGCTCTGAGTCTCTCAATGCGCTGGAAGGGTGTCTCGGCGGCGTATGCGATGCCGCAGATGCCGTCTTCAGCACGGGGAGTACCAAGCGAGCATTCGTATGTATAAGGCCACCTGGCCACCACTGCTCGTCGAATTATCCGTCCGGCTTTTGCTGGATCAATAACGTTCATGTTGGCATCGCCTATGCTGCAATCAATCATGGTCTTACGCACGCTGCAATCATCGACTTCGACCTACATCATGGCGACGGTTCGCAAATGGTTGCGTGGGAGCACAATCGGAAAGCGATACACCTGCCTAAAAATGCTGCGCCACACAGAAAAACTCCAATCGGATACTTCAGCTTGCACGATATCAACTCGTACCCTTGTGAGATGGGCGATGAAGAAAAGGTCCGGAACGCAAGCTTGTGCATCGAGAACGCTCATGGACAGTCTATATGGAATGTCCACCTCGAGCCTTGGAAGACTCATGCGGACTTCCAGCGGCTGTACGAGTCCAAATATGCTGTTCTGATTGACAAAACGAGAAGCTTCCTCCGCCACCATACTGATAGGCTGAACAATTCCTCCTCTGGTGCGAAAGCAAAGGCCGCCATCTTCCTATCAGCCGGATTTGACGCAAGCGAATGGGAAGGCGAAGGCATGCAGAGACATAAAGTCAATGTGCCGACCGATTTCTATGCGAAGTTCACCGCCGATGTGGTTAAGTTGGCTGAAGAGGAGGGCTTGGGTGTTGACGGACGAATTATCAGCGTGCTTGAAGGAGGATACAGTGACAGAGCGCTGACGAGTGGAGTCTTAAGTCATGTTTGCGGACTGGCACAAGATACTACTAACCTCAATTCGTCCGAAATGGTTCAAGAAGATGGACTATCGGCAGAGATGAGAACCAAGTTGGGCCTGCTGAAAATAGACGACCACGCCTCGACTACTGGCCGTTCACCGAATCACCGTAACTCTCCATTGGATACTGAGTGGTGGAATCTGCATAACCTAGAAACCCTGGAGGCTCTTGTCAATCCAGCGGCACATCAACCTGGTACTATCAAAACCAAGGAGAAGGCTACTGGGAATTACTCTTCTCCAACACAGGCATCTACAGCGAAGATGACAGCTCAAGCCCGGCAAAGAAGATCACTTTCAGGGCAATTAGAACGAATGATGTCTTTGGAGCCTGAACCAGTGCCCCCTCCGCCAGAGGTTGATTGGGCCACAGCGGCGTACGAGCTGTCTCGTATACTCATTCCCGCAGACCGCCAGACTTTGAGCTGCAGATACGATGAACTCAATGCAGAAGCCACGCGCGCAAGACGTGAGCATCAGCCAACGATTGGTTTGCCCGCGAATGGTGGTTTCCCAACGAACGGCGAGCAGCGTATGCAACTGCGGGATCGAAAGGTGAAATCTTCTCCAGACGAGGAGGTCTCCAAGCCCGCGAATCGTAGGAAGACTATTGCTGCGGTAGGCGAGCTTCCGGACCCAAGCCTTAGCCAAGGCGATGCCCAGACGAACGTCAGCAACACAGCACGACCAAGGCGTCGATCAAGCGGAACGTCCAGTGTACTGTCAGGCTTTCAAGATATGCAGATTGGCAATCCGGTATCGAGGGAGTCATCCGTCATGTCAGAGAAACCGAGAAAAGTTACTGTCAACAAAAAGCCGCGCACTGCGACTGCACCTAGAGCGCAGCCAGCCAAGGCTAGGATGAGTCCGAAGGAAGCCAGCGGGACGGCTCACCCTGTTCCTAGAGTTCCTTCAACATTTGTATCGCATCGCGAGAATAGCCTTCAGGCAGGCCCGGCTGCATCAGAAGGCGTCACAGATGAGATGCAGTTGTCGCAAGCAGGGGCTGGGTCATCCGGGAAGGCATCGACTGTCGACGAGCTTGACGGGTTATCTTCTGGCATGAAGAAGATGAGCATCAAGCTCAAACTTCCTTCACCAGAGGAGAACGCTGAGCGAGAAAGGAAAGCTGCTGAGGCAAAGGTCAAAAAGCCACGACCGAAGAAGCCAACAATACCGAAAGCGCCAAAGTCAACAACGACCACGATAAACAAAACCCCAGGCGCGACTGTCAAGCCTGTTGTCAAAAGAAATAGCGACAGCAGTCTGCAAAGCACGTCACCTGGCCTAACTTCAGTCCTTGCAAATGAGCCCACGGTAGCCACGGCTCCATTCTACATGGCTCCTCCGCCAGCATCGGATGCAACGATCTCAGGCCAGATTCCAGCGCCTATAGAGCACGGCCCACAGTTGCCGCGGAACACGGGACGATTGCATGACAATGTCTCGTTCTTGTTGGAAGAGCCGACGTCCCATGAAACCGAGGAAATGGGGTTCGTAGGCGTCGAGGTCCAACCCATTGACGAGCCAGGTCTGCACAAGAGGCTAGCCGAACAAACAGGTCAGACATCCCATGAACATGCTGGTTCCAAATATCAAATTTCACCCGCCGTCATTGCTTCATCAGGGCCTGGCGATCAAGGTGCAGAGATGACCGAGAGAAGAGGTACAGACGCACAGACAGGATTCGAATCTGTTAGGGAACCGGAAGCACCGCCACAGTCAACGCCTCCTTCTGTGAGAAGAACAAAAGCCGATCTTCCTGTCTTCACCTCAAGCTCGCCCATACCCTTCGCAAGGCCGATCTTGGGCAAACTAAACGAGAACTTACGGACTACTGTGATGCAGGATGCTAGTAGAGATGGTCCAGCAGCGACGCTAACACCTACGAGTACGAACACGACCTTAGAAAGTTCAGCAAAGGCTATACCGACAGAAGCGGACAGGCAATTCAAAATTGGAAGCGATGTAAGCGAAGCGTCTGGCCCATCAAGAGCGTCTGAGGCGAGCATCTGGGATGTGCCAGAGACACCTCAGCGATAGTTCCTTTACTTTGGCTGCTGTTTGGGGCAGTCGCCCATACTAGGACACGAAAGCCGTCATGCCATGGGCTTTTTCAACAAAACCTTTCCGTTTGGATACTGGGTTCCGTTATTCGAACCTTGCGCAGGTGTTGGGGGATGGAATGATTTGGAAAGACAGTCTAGGAAGGATCCTTTGGAGGGAAGCTGGGCGTGAGGCACCAACGGCGTGACTTGCGGGTTTTGACAATAAGTTTCTAAACAGATACCCCGTATTGGAATTAGGATAGAGAGTTGGTAAAAGTTCTGGAAGAGAAGACCGTTTGGCAGTTGAATTTCAAAGCACACTGCGTTTGCAACTGCGCAGAATGAGATAGCTTCTAGCGACCCTTAGGAACTTGTCACAGTGGCCCACCGCAGCTGGGACTATGAGTAAGCTGGTCGAGGGCAAAGGGCGCTTCAGGCATACGGTAGCGTAGACATCTCTACTCAGATCTTTCGCAAGGACCCTGGAACATGCGCATTAGCTGCACGCTCTGGCCCTTCTCCGGTACGGACATTCTTTCTTACTCATAGTCCAGTTGTTTCTCTGCAAGTCCCGAGACGAGTTCGTCCAGTCCGTGTTACGCCATGTGGACTGATCATCTGGGATGAAGTGCCAATGCAACACCAGCACTGTTTTGCCGCCGTAGACCGCACGTTTCGGGATCTGCTTAAGGTCGACGTGCTCTTTGCCGGAATTCCCATCGTCTTTTGGAGGTGACTTTGCTCAAACCCCCCCTGTCGTGCCCAACGGCTCCAAGGCCGACGCCATGATGGCCAGCATCTGCTACTGGGCGAACTGGGACGACTTCACCGTCTTCCACCTGACAGAGAACATGCGCTTACGCGGCGTCACGAGTCTGGAGAACCTCCCGTACGCCGAGTACCTGGCGCGGTTTGAAAACCCAACACATTCTAGCATGTTCTGGCCAATATAAAGACTATCTAATCGCTTCCTCCCCGACTAGCCTATGTGCAAATGGTCGGTTTGTTCTTTCGCGAGCTGATTTTACTTGCTCCTCAGCACATTGGCCAGGTTGCTCATGCTCTTCAGATGGAAAGATGCTCTTTACCACGCACCGCCTACCAAGCACCGCCTCCCTCAGCCCGAGTGCTTGTCAATATATCTCTTCCACCTGCTCGTACTTGCCCTGAAGATTCAGCGAAAAGCTTCGCTTTGACTGCGTGAAGTTCATCTGATCAGCCCACGAATCCCGACATCTTATTGAACGGCACGTGCCATAGAGGCTTAGATACTTCTTCTGTAGAAAATAAGCCATTGAAACGAAGTTATAATGACGATGGATAGGCTAACCTTGGTCTGCTGGTGAGTCGGGGATAACCCACTCGTTCAAAAATACTTTGAGACAGGCCGCCGCCGTCGCCGCAGTGTAGGATTGCCATTTCTTATTCTTATGACTATCGGCATAGTCACAGGCGGCCTTGATCACCACGGTCGGATATTGCTCCCACACCCCGGCGCCCTCCATTTCAAAGGCAATAATCTCGTCCGTCGCCGCGAGCCGATCACCATCCATGCCAGACTTCATGACCGTGTTGGCCGACCCAAAATCGACCTAGGTGAACGAAGGGAGTACCGAATGGTAGTGAGGCCAGATCTTCCGCCTGGGGAAAAACGTGCCGGTTACGAATTATAGTCTTTCCCTCCTCGCATCCAAGCGCGTCGCAGCTCTGGGAGCAGACTTCGTGATTATCGTGGCACCGGTCGCAGTCCATGTGTGGTCGATGTTGATGTGTGTAGGACGCTTCGAAGAGCCGATCCAGGCTCGCACCAGGATACTCAGCTGTGCGGGCTTGCTTCTGAAAGCTGCTCGAACGTGCGAGTTCGGCAAGTTTGGTGATCCACCTGCGCCGAGTTGGGCGCGTCTGCAACCTATTGAGGAAGCCCCGTATCTCTGGATTGGCTCTTCCTAAGCTGTCTTCAATAGCACTCTTTCTCTTGAACTCGTTCGGAAACTGTCGACCAAAATCATACTGAATCACCGCCGTACTGATGATGACGTCGCCGAGGACGATTTCCTCTTGCGTCTGTGTATGAATAGGCACAACACCACATATTCCCACCACCAGAGCGAGCTGCACCCCCCGGAAAGCTCGAGCGAAGACCGGCCGCTGAAAGCCCCGCGCTGGCAATCCCCATACTCGGCATATGCACCAGAACCACGTTGTGCTTCCCAATCACCCCGGTGGTATATGTGTTCTGATCTCCCACCTCTTTGCCATATTCCTTGTCCAGATCCTCCCAGCACGTATCAAGGATAGACTGTACAGCTTCGGCTTCTAGCGGCAGGGCGCAGAAAATGGCCACTTTAAAGCCGCGACGACTTCGAGGCGCTGTCGACATGGTTATCAAGGGTAGACAGAACTATTGCGACCCAAGCAGCGGGATGCTGCCCAATAGAGGTTTCGCTGCACGCTCTGCGAGGAAGACGTTAGTACAAATTGCATTGCATTACAGCACATTAAGGACTGGTTGAAACCTTCGAGCGCGGCGAGGTCGAAGAGTCGTTCATCAGACCGAATTCAGCGGCCATCTCGACCAATCTTGGCGGCTCAAGGCGAGGTAAATTGACGGCGAGCTCACCGCGACGCTCACCTGCCCCGCCGCTTTTAAGCCCACCCGCATGACAGAGGATGACTGCACCACTAGCAAGTAGGCCTTTGGTTATTATGATCGCTTCTTTCGGTTTTTATTGGTTATCGCCAGAGGGCTGCGCTCTGCGCTTGGCGTAACATGTCTTATAGAGCGGTAGATGATATCCTTCCTTTATTTAATCTTGAAAGGTTTTACATCTGGCAGACACTGATCTCCCTCATACAGGTCGCCGCTGCCACCCCTTTGGCTCGATCGCTCATTCGTGCGAGCCTTCGTCGAAGCCTTAAGCGTTCCCAATACAATCAGCCCGCGTTTCGCTATTCCTCAACAACTGATTCCGCCTTTCATACGAACCTCCAAGGGCCAGCGCTGCCTAACATCGCGCCTGGGAAGAAGGTGACAACGCCACAAACGCTGACGGAGAAGATCCTTCAACGCTATTCGGTCGATCTTCCGAAGGGCAAGGTTGTCCGAAGCGGTGACTACGTCCAGATTCAACCTCACAGATGCCTCACACATGACAATACCTGGCCTGTGGCCATGAGATTCATGTCCACAGGTGCTACCAAGATCAAGGATCCTGCTCAGCTTGTCTTTGCACTTGATCATGATGTACAGAACACGAGCCCCAGTAACTTAAAGAAGTACGATCAGATACAGGAGTTTGCGAAGAAGCATGGTGTCAACTTTTTTGGCGCAGGTCATGGGATCGGCCACCAAATCATGGCAAGCTTCTCTGCGTCGAATTCATACCAGGGACCTTTAGTTTGCTAACGGATGCGTAGGTTGAAGAGCTTTTCGTTTGGCCAGGAACCTTATGCGTTGGATCTGACAGCCACAGCAACATGTACGGAGCTCTGGCAAGCTTGGGAGTGGCCTTGGTCAGGAGCGACGCGGCCGGAATATTTGCTACTGGGAAGAGTTGGTTCCAGTGTCCCCCAGTCGTGCAGGTGAATCTTCTAGGCACACTACCCCCAGGCGTTCGCGGGAAGGATGTTATTATTGCGCTTTGTGGGCTCTTCCCACTGGATGTGCTGAACCACAGCGTTGAATTTATGGGATCGGAGGAAACCATGACTAGTATCTCCATGGACGACAGACTGACAATCAGTAATATGTCGACTGAGTGGTCTGCAACATCCGCAATGGTATGGCACCTGCTTGAGCTACAGTCTGCATTTCCATGAGCCCGTCTAATTGGTCTTCCTATAGTTTCCGATGGATGGGGTACTAGAACGTTGGCTCCGATACAAGGCTACAGAGGCAGCAATGCTAGAGGATCGAACGACTCGACAACGAATTACGCACGAAATGGTTGACGAACTCTTTTCCAACCCTCTCCGATCTGATCCCGGAGCGCACTATGCAAAGAAACTCTACCTTGACCTCTCTACTCTGTCGCCTTATATCTCTGGACCTAACTCCGTCAAAATCTCGACACCCCTACATGACCTCGCTACAAAAAACATCAAGATAGACAAGGGATACATTGTAAGCTGCACTAACTCGCGAAGCTCAGATCTGAAGGCTGCAGCCAAGGTATTTCAAGCTGCCGCCGAGTCAAATGGTGGTAGGATCCCCAAGATTGCAGATGGTGTTAAGCTATACATTGCAGCAGCTTCAGCCCGAGAGCAGGCTATTGCTGAGGATGAAGGTAGCTGGCAGACCTTGGTCGAGGCTGGAGCTACCGTGCTCCCACCTTCATGTGGCCCATGTATCGGACTGGTAAGTAGTCACTGCTCCCCGTGTGGAATTTCGTGTGGAATTTATGCTAAGTATTAATAATACGTAGGGCACGGGTCTGCTAGAGGATGGTGAGACTGGAGTGTCTGCGTCAAATCGCAATTTCAAAGGCCGTCTCGGATCAAGACGTGGGTTCTCCTCTTACTATTTCAATTATGTTTGTAGCATCTCAGAGGACTGACAGCGAGAAGTTGCTCATGCGTACCTTAGTAGCCCCGAGGTTGTGGCTGCGAGCGCCCTGAACGGCGTTCTTTCAGGTCCCGGCGTTTACGAGGTGCCGGAGACCTATACTGGCGTAGAGTACGGTTACGGCACCGGAAAACCTGCAACTATCGAAAACGAGCTCGGCAATGCCCTTGAACAGCTCGAGTCTCTTATCGACAGGGTTCAGACGACTGCTCGTATCGGCGATGATGCTGCCCAAGCAGTCACGAAGATCCTCCTAGGCTTCCCAGCCAAGATAAGCGGTGAAATCGTCTTCGCTGATGCTGACAATCTGGACACCGACAACATATATGCTGGCAAATTTACCTATCAAGACTATATGACGACGGCAGATATGGCAAAAGTCTGCATGGAGAATTATGACCCGGAGTTCAGGTCAATCACAAAGCCCAACGATATCCTCGTCTCAGGGTTCAATTTTGGGTGTGGCTCATCAAGAGAGCAAGCCGCAACAGCTCTTCTGGCTAGGGAAATCCCACTTGTTGTGGCGGGCAGCTTCTCTAACATTTTTGTCCGGAACGGCGTTAATAATGCACTGCCTTGTCTAGAAGTGCCACGTTTAGTGGAGCGTCTTCGTACTATCTTCTCAGAAAACAAGGTACCTACCCGGCGTACAGGCTGGACCCTGACATGGGATATTGCCCGGAGCATTATTGAGGTACAGGAGGGGGAGAATGGGGAACGCTGGGAGGAGAAGGTTGGAGAGTTTCCTGAGAATCTGCAGGAGATTATAGCAAAGGGGGGTTTGGTAGGATGGGTCAAGCATGAGATTGCGAAGGCTGCCTAATAGATCGCAGTGTGGATAGACAATGAACTCGAATCGGACTGGTTGTTCAATCTCAATGGATGCGCCATGCGCACGTGACCTTTCCGCTTCCTACTGTAGATGACACTGAACCAAGTGGTAATGGCGTTTATTGACGAAGAGACTAGATGGTCTCGAGTATGGACCGCGGTCTGGCGGCGAAGGCAATAAGGCCGAGGGCGCAGCGTAGTCACTGAGTCACACCCTTCTCGGAACCAACCAAGACCGCTGTATCTCTCGGGGTGCTAGGAAAGTTAAGAAGCGACCTTTCAGCGGTCATAGTATCTGCAACGACCGCGTTGCAGCACAGCCGTCAAGCAAAGGATATGTAAGAAGAACAGCAAAAAATGGCTGCAGAACGGTCACAGGTGAAGGCGCATATTACGCAGCTATCGCGAAAGGTAAGAGCCCCATCACTTCATAAACTCACTAAATTCGTACTAACTTCTGCGACTATAGATGTTCCCGTGCCCTTACGCCAATGAACACGACTGCGACGAGGCCTTTCAGAGTCAGGTTGAGGCTTCCCACCATGCCATCCTCAGTCATCAGGTGGTACTCATCCACAAGACAGAAGATGGACAATTCATATGCTTGCACGCTGAGTTTATTGTTCTTGCTCCGGTGTTCTCACGTAGCTCTGAGTTGTGAATATTTTCTGTTCTTCGCCCGCGCTTGATTTTTCCTTCTTTCGATCCAACACCACCATCACCATCACCATCACCATCACCATCACGCTGCCGTTGCCGTCGCCGCAGCCGTACCCGGTAGGCATCTCGCCCCTTTAGCTACGCCTTCGTGTGTGCCTCGTATACTGTACTCAGCTGACGTCTCCAGAAAGGGCATGGCCATGCATATCAACGCCAAACATCGACAGATTCGGGAACCCTGTCACGGGTGCCAAGACCATATGTCCAACAGCGGAGGTGGGGTGCACCACCGTGGGGCAGATGGCGCTACTGCAGCGGGGCAGTGCAGCTCTTATTAGTAGGGCATCCCCAGATCTCTGGCCCAGGGGGGCAGAGATTAGTTTCTGTCATACAATAGACCATTGTAGAACTATTCTGTACTACACTGTACTATATCTAGACCTAGCACCTAGACGGCGTTACTGTAGGCTCTTCACACTACTATACAGGCCCCGGCGGCCTCCCCGGGCCCCAGACCCTGACAAAAGATCGCCAACACGAAAGATCGCCTACACAAACGATCGCCTACACGAAAGATCGCCTACTCGAAAGATCGCCTGAATCCCACTACACCCCCAGACTGCGTCACGATGTTGTTGGCTCTGTCCCTTGTTCTCGTATCCTTTTCCCCCGTCTGGAGCCTTAATCAATGGGACAACTACACTCCATTGACCATTTTATATAACGGTACCACCAGCCTCAATTTCACTTGGGCTGCTAATGGTTCCGCTATTTGTCCTGGTACCGTCGCGGAACCGTTCGCCTCTCTGTTTGTCGGCGTCGATCCGCCCTGGGATGACAATCCGTTCTTCTTCGAGATCTATCAGAATGGGTACCCCGCAGCGGTGAATCAGTTAGACATTTTTACTGCTGCATATATGTGTTACAATGGCGACAACGTATGCGCTGAGTTTGAATCGGAATCTTTTGACTTTGTCCCTGAAGAAAAGCTGAATCTGCGCCAAGCAACTGTCAACCGGGCGAGCATAGCAGGAGAACCTGGGTATACGGTAACAGGAGACAACAAAACTTACGTCGGGAATCCCCATAATACTAGCGATCCTGCTCCGTGGGCGTTTAACTACACCTTGCCAGACGATTGTGGGTCATATCCCGATTGTAACACGAACGAAGGATGTTCTTGGTAAGACCGTCTGCTGATACAAACCGCCTCTCTTTCCAACGTTCTGTCATGTCTGCGAATAGAATCGCTTATCTCAATATAGGGATCCGGGCGAACCGTTTCAATACAATATCACCTTCTCGAACAGCTCTGCTCTGGCGACCTTCTCATTAAACACAGGACTCGGCATGTTGATATTGCAGTTCTCTGGTACCCGCGAAGAACAGAATACGTCGTTTCAAACTGGTATCGCATTAAATGGCGCTATCCAACTAAATACCTCAAACGCCAGTGAACCAACTTTTTCATTTACCAACGGGAGCAAGATTGTTTTCCACCATGATAGCTACTATTATTGGGACACTGCGGGCTCATGGGGCTCATCGTTAGCGACACGGCGGACTACGAATTGGATGGTCCTCTTCAGCATAACTGGTCTAACTCTGCTTCTTATCTTGTTGTAGCATGCTGGGACGGTTGGTAGTGGGAACTCAGGCTCCATGGTTAGCCTTTGTCTCACTATGTTACTTGGGAAGATGCATTGTTTGGGAAGCCGCTGTGCTTGGGGATGCGACAGATGAGTTAGTCCAATACTATGTCATTTTATCTGGTGCCAGAGCCTTTCTGATGTCAGTACTTTTCTGGTGCCAGAGCCTTTCTGATGTCAGTACTTTTCTGGTGTCAGAGCCTTTCTGGTGTCAGCATTTTTCTTGTGCCTGATGCCGTTCTTTGTCGAAATGGCATATGAGGACTGAGAGCCGTCTTTGAGGGTCCATGTGGACTTGGCGAGCCGCGCGCCAACGACGGAGGGGTAGAGGCGCCAAGGTCAGCAAAGGTGTAGGACCAGTAAAGGTTGTAGCTTTGCTGACACTAGAACCTGCCCAAACTGACCCACCTTGGGACATACCACCCTGGGGCACCTTTTTGCAGCTACGGTACTGTTAATAAATGAACCTGCCCCTCGAGCGTATACCGTCCCTTCAGCATACGCCCTTTCAGTGTGCACCTTTTTGGCGTACGGCCCTTTAGCTTACGCCCTTTCAGCTTACACCTTTTTGGCGTGCGCCCCTGGGAGCAACCGCACAGTAGAGGGGAGGGCGGCGTTTGAGGGGTTATAGCGACGACAGTCCGCTTGTGGAGGTAAGGACGAAGGCCAAAGAGGGAGAACGGCAATGTAGAGCCGAGAAACGGGTTGGAAATGGGAACGGAAGCGTGCAGGTAGAAGATGATCCTTGGGTGGGCTCAGATGATTGAGAGAAGGTTGTGTGAGGAAGTTGTGTGGCCGATTGGCGTGCCACAGTAGTGAAGAGGCGAGCAGGAAGTAGGAAGGCGGCCCATGCAATATGCTGCACAGGCAGCCGTCTTCGAAAGACCAGGCGCGTAAGTCGTGGGAAGCCATTTTGGGCTTGCGATATTTTGGGCCTGCAAAAAGTGGTGAAAGAGAGATGGGGAGCAGATTTCGTGACATTTGACTGCACGAGCCAAGCAAAAAGCCCGATCCGGTTTGGCGCACCGCGCGCCGCTTTGCCCGCGGTGCACTGTCTATAAGAACGTGCTGCCCCCCTCTGCTCTGTCGACACTGCTCCTGCACGCTGCGACACCCTCTCACCCATTCTGTCGCTCGGCCCTCCTTCGAGGCCCACACGCCCAACACGCCCACCGTCCTGCGTGCCCCTTTTTGCCACCGACTAGGCTGGTCCTGACCTCCTCTCTCTCACCACTTCTCCTCTCTCGATCGTGCCCGGCCGCGCCGGCCTGCCACTCTGATTCGTCCAACCCCTCGATGCGACCTCCCTCGCCGACCTGCCGCCTGGACCGGCGGACTGCGCGACCGATGGCTGCTTGATTTTGCTCCACCAAGTTTCCAGATACAGTCCCCTGTCTCCTCGCCTCCTCGCCTCACCCCTTGACCGACACTAATCACCGTAGATCCCTCCTTCTCTTCCAGGTGCCCGCGGTGACGTGTCGACACGCCGACGCTGCCGTTCTCCACTTCACTGCCTCAATACCACCTCGTCAGTGTCCTTCACCGTACCGGCATCCCCGATGACTCTACATGGCGGAGACTGGCTGCTGATGAATGTACGATGGGACCAATGAGGAAAATGCCGTATCTTCAGGCCGTCCTGTATGCACGGCGCGCAGTGAGCGCCGGTGTCGGCGAAAAGTGACAACGGGAACACCTGGCCAATCGAAGAGAGAAAAGGAGAGGGGCTGATTGCGGGCTCCTCAGACCGAGGCGTTCACGCGGCCTCGAGTGGAAAGCCATGTGCGGGTCCGGACAGGTCGCTTTACCTACGAAACGAGGATGGTGTGAGACCGCAGGCCAGTTAAAAGGTGCGACAAGACGAATGACGAAAACCGCTCGTCGAGGTCATGGCGCAGTCTGCCTAGACCTGAAGCTGAATCCACGGAGCTTCGTTTTACGCGTCTTATGATGCCACTGTCGAAGCCGTGTCTCGCATTCGCTGCTTGGAACCAATGGCGCTGCTGCTGAGGGCGAGGGCGAGGGCGAGGGCGAGGGCGAGACCGGCCCCGCGATTACGTACCGACCCCTCCCTGAGCCCATTTAATTTCAGCGGCCTCATTCGCCTCGGTCGTCGTCGCCAGATGCCCCGAAATCTACCTAAGTGACTTCTCCGCAAAATCAATCCGAATTATTCTCGACCTCAAGTTAGTGAAAAAGGAGAGAGAAAATCGTCTCTTTTCGTCTTCGGAGAAGATGATTCAACGAAACGCATCGACGAAGTCACGAGCAATGGAAAAAAGCCCGCTGAGCTAACAAACGATAAGCTGCTCATTTGTTGTCCAACAGCAGCAGGCTTCAGTTTGGATGACAAGTTATGGTGTAATGAATGAGACCGGTGGCATTAATTTAGGGAACAAGTACACCTTTGTCCGCGCTCCCGGTCATGAAATAGCGCCTAGAGTACCAATAGCCAATCCTATTCTCAGCAACGAGAGAGCCTCGCCAGGACCAAACGAACCCTCCTTGACCCTGAAATACTCAGACCAGCTGACAACCTTGTTATCAAACTTGCGCACAAACAGACTGTCACGTAGGACGAAGCCCAAAACGACCTCCTTTGGAATCGGGATGTCCATGAGACGCGCCAGTTTGAAGATACTGTTGCAGGTCTCGAGTGTGGTTGCGACAATAAACTTGCCCGTCTTCCTGTTTGAGCAGTACATGCTCGCTATTGCGTCCGCTACAGGCTTGTAGAAGGTCACGTTTCCAACGACCGAAATGGTCTTGTACGTGACAGTCTGCTGCTGGACCTGCTGGGCTTGCTGAGCTTGTGGGATTCGGAACGTGGTGCAGGCTGGGCAATAGACCACAGGGCCGTATGTCTGGAGCTGCAGACATGGACACCCGCTGACAAACTCAGGGCGGAGGAAGGGGAGGGCTACCGGTATCGACTTGATGTATGGTGCCGTCACCTTGTCTAGATAGAACTGGCCAAGGCCGGAGTTCTTCTTGTTGCGAGTGACAATGATGGAGTCTTGTAGCGCATTGTAACACAGCAGCGGCACGCTCAGGATGGGATGCGGCGACGGCTTGATGTTCGGGAAGCTCTTGGGTATTTCTTCGACAGCCTGCGTCCACGTACGACACTTCTTCATAAAGGCGCGTGCTTGGTCCTTGGTGATGGTAGTCCTCAGCACCTCGTGGATTCGAAGCCATTGCTCTCCGTATTGAACCCAGTACGCTTGCGTCTCGGCATCGTAGACAAGCGCGCCATGGCTTGTGGTGTACACGATTGGCCGCTTTACTGTTACTGTTGTTGGAGCGGCGGGTGTCTGTACTTGGCCCGCGGTGTTGGTCTCCGCGCTAGCCGTTTCGACGACAGCTGCTGAAGTGGCCGTCTTCTCGGCACGCTCCTCTTCGTTGTCAGGCATTTTTCGTCGATGCTCTGGTAGCACTCCGTATGAAGCAGAGGACCTATCCTCATATCTGACGAAATGCTTCAGGGGCACCTTTTGCACTGCCAGGGGTTCTTTTGGGGGCTGTTTCAGTCTAGCCCGGCCTCTACTACATCTTCTTTAGGTTGGACTCAGTTCGCCTCACTGTCCCCACACCACCGGACGTCGCTTAAAGCGTATACCAAGTCTAGCCGAGTACGGATATACGTCGCACCCCCTGCGGATACGTCGCAACCCCCCCTTGATAGTCGTCGCACCTCTCTTATATCTTTTCTACTAATCGTAGTACCCTCCCGTCTGAAATGTAGCTGTTTTAGCTAATCATCACACCTAATCTAAGCGCTTATAAGAAGCACACCTGTGAGATACATGCCCACGAGACACACGCCCATGAGATATGCCCTCATGAGATGCATGCCCATAAGACACACGCCCATGAGATCCATACCTGTGAATTATATGCCCCTGAGACGCATGCTCAGTGAAATGCACACATATGGGATGCACGCCTATGAGATGCAGGCATAGGATACACGCCTGTGAGGTGCACGCCCGTGAGGTGCACGCCCAGAGGTGCGCGCCTGTGAGATGCATGTTTATGAGGTACACACCCATGAGATGCAAGCCTGTGAGGTACACGCCATGAGATGCAAACCTGTGAGATACATGCCTATGAGATGCCTACCTATAAGGTACACGCCCATGAGACACATGCCCGTGAAATACACGCCTATTAGATGCATGCTCATGAAATGTATCCCCATGAGATGCACGCCCGTGAGATACATCCATAAGACACATGCCTATAAGATGCACGCCCGTAGATGCACGCCCATGAGGTGCACGCCCATAAGATGCGCGCCCGTGAGGTACACGCCCATGAGACACCCGCCCACCATTGCCTTGGTGGCTCTCTGGCCCAAACAGTGGTCGCTTTATCGAGATCTGAGTTTCAAAATACGAGTTTTTGCGCTAAGAGATAAAAGGTCCCTATTCCCCTCCGTACCCTCCGTAGGGGTAGTCCCTATTGCGCGCGGTACCTCCGCACAGCGGGTGCGACGTATAACCACACCCACACCACCTATATACTACGAACCTGTAAAATACGCAGCCGGGGTAGAGCAGGCGAAGCACAGGCGAAGCACCTACGGAACGCATATTAAGAGCGTCGCCGAGTTCGGCGAGTCTTAGGGTGAGTAGAGGTGGGTGCTACGACTATCAAGAGGGGGTGCGACGTATATCCGTACCCCTCGATCACGTGCCATACGCGGTGCAATAGGGTTCAAAAACGGCGTCAAAAGCGGCGGTTTTTGGCTGCCATTGCCCCAAAATGTAGCATTGCGGTGTAGTCTGGCCTGTCTCGCCGCAGGATGTGGCTGGGTTTGAGATGTGAAGTCAACCAGGTTCGCGATCAGCATCTGGTCTCATGTTTTATTTGGTTGGTATACTGTGCAGATTCTGACCCTTCCAGGTACTTCGAGTAGTAGATCGGCGACAATGCAGGGATGGTCTAATGCTGGCCGATCTTGGATGAAGCTTGGAATGCAGAGATTGGTAAGGCAGGTATAGGATGTCGCCAACGTGAAGATCTGCCTTCGAAAGCTGGCCTCCAGGTTTCGGAGTAACTGGGCTCGTCATTACTCAAATGATTACTAGAGAGGGCTGTCTCGAGGTAGACGTGGACGAAGCCGGCTATAGTCATCCGATGGTGGACGTCTTGGAAACACAAAAGACGAATGTCTCCGACAAGAATGTTAATGGCCGTCTTCGATGATGGCAGCTAGCTTAGTCTTCACTTCTTCAAAGATAAAAAGGCATGCGACACTCGCGAGAGATTGAGTCTGATGGCACTTACGGCGGATGTAGGCTTTCTTACCACGTCTAACAGCTCCGGGAAATTGATGACGTGAGCGCACTGACGGGCGCCAGAGCGTGGTTTGGCCTCTAGACCCGGCTGTTGTGGAAGACGGCGGAGGCATTTTTCTGGCGCTCCATGATCGACGCAAAGCGTGAGCCGAGGCCGAGGTTGCCACGACTAGTCTCACGGGAAAGGAGTTCATTCTGCAGGATTTGAGGCCAATTTCGGCCATGGTGGGAGGACGGGCTACCGGGATTGGAGCGGTCTAGGCGATGAACGGGTTTAAGGTGAGTATGTTGGGTATCAGTGGCATTATCATCATGACATGGCTGAATAAGTGTCAAGATATGGTGGATTTGGGCATAAGTGGAAGTGCGCTCTGACGACGTCAGACTTTCTTGGCTTCTTGGCGATCTCTTCCATGGTCGCAGGAGTACAGTACTGTTGTTATTGAGCAGACATCTCATGACAAATGCTATGGGTGACTAGTAGAAGGCTTGCGAAATGAGAATTGTGACTGTAGTTGTACTAAGCTCGAAGATAGGTAACCTAACCTAGTCGCTCGAGCGCCAAGACCATCATTTCTACCTCAGATAGACGATTTTCAGGAAACAGTAAATCAGCTGCCTATTCTTCCGCTACTCCGTACGAATTCTTCAGTAGAATGGATTTTCGCAGCTCAATACTAGCAACGAGTTCTTGAAAGCAAACAGTGAGGAGATACTTAGCTACTAACAACAAAGCCGTCGATGTCCATGCCGTTCAAAGAGTCGACATGGGAGAAATTTGCTGTGAGAGGAGTAATACTTTGGTTGCGTGAGCGTTGAGCTCAAAACAAGGGGAGGATGCCCTACCTTGTGAAACCTTGATTGATGGTCCACATGTCCGTGCCCTCTGCGCTACTTGCGGACGCACTCTTAATGTCGGAAAGCTCAGGCGCCCACGCAAACTGCCTAATCTTGGCTCCTCCGTGAGTTCCGCTGATTGGTAGATGTTCTGGATTTGCATGGGTTGTCTCGGCATAGAGACTCCCTTTGGACCAATAGCTGGATAGAGACCTAGAATACTTGGCAGGACGGCTTTCTACGTCACTGAGCATTGGGACGTTGATATTGAAGAGTTCGACGGATGGAGGCCAATTGGAATATAGATGTTCAATCAGCTTCACAGAATGCCGAGAGGCTGCAGCGATGATATGGGCTGGCTGCTCGTCCTTGCTGGTGAATGACAGGGCTACGGAGCGGTGCTTGCAGTTAGCTGCCTCCAACGCTCCGCCAACCGTGCCACTTGATAGGTTGTAAATCGTGGAAGCATTCCTGCCATGATTAGGTCCTGAAATCACAAGGTCAATTGGTGGCCTATTGGGGAAGAGGTTGAAGAGCCCAAGTTGAACGCAGCTTGCTGGAGTTCCGTTGACGAGAATCCAGTCGTCGTCTGAGGTATTACCAGAGCCACCATGCTTAGAAGACATGGCTTCATAATCCTGAGATAGCGATCTTGGACTGACGGAGGTCGCCGTTAAAGGTTCGCCTATGATATGAGCCTTGCCGATCCAGGACCGTGATCTCGTTGGTAGAACCACGGAGGTGCGGTGTCCAGCCTCGTTCAGCGCATTCACAAAGGGCACAATGTACGGAGAGAGATTCCTATTTGGGGGTCCGTCGTCGTTGACAACCTAGGAGAGCTACTTAGAGAGGGGTTTCAGGCAAACACGGCTGGGGACTGACCAGTACGTGCAAGGCGGCAGTGTGTCCGAACATCGCGGCAGTGGATAAGACGGGAGCAAAGGGTTGGCTTGGGCCTGCCGCGGTGGTTAGGACACATCATCTGGAAGGGTCGCAGCATGTTTTTATCCAGATGGCAACGAATGGCAGAAGCAAATTTCAAGGTGGTCTCGGAGTATGGGGAGGCCGTACTAAGACTATCGTGTTCTAGCGTTATTTGTCACACCGGTCTCGTCTCTGATTTGTTGCATGAGTGATTGGGCAGTGAGGCGAAGGCGCTATAGATGCAGCTACCTTCCTACACTTTCCGACTTTGAAAATGTACAGCCCCGTTGCTTGCAGGAGTACGGCCATGGGTCAACCTCTTGCTGTGTCATATAAGGAGATCACGACCCACCTGAATGGCTTCTCAACGCTAGCAGCGTCAGTGAAATAGCGGTGAACCTCCGCGCCATTCGCAATGCAAAATGAACTATTCCACGATTAATCCCAGGCTGCTAGACAAGAGACTGTCAGGCAGCACTCCTTCTACTTCACCCCAGTCACCCTCGTTTGTGCTATCCTCCTCCAATCCCGTCACAGAACAACAGTTGAATGGTCTCGACTTGAAGCACAAAGATTGTGATCTGGACCAGGAACCCACTGCAAGACGTGAGCCAACGCCTGTCTCAAATTCTTCCGAGCACCCGTGAGTGATTCGAAAGTTGCTTTTGCATATCCGCCACTGACAGGTACTAGTACGCAACTAAACCTGCTGCAGTCCCCTATCCAATGGGGCTTTGAGCAGGATCTGACGCAATGCTACGATCATAACCCTACAGTAGAGATAGCGTACGACATCTCACCGGGCGCAAGCCTGAGCGAAAGGGATGCTGATGGGTATCTGGATTACCGTGCGGAGGAACCTTGGAATCCCTTGCAGACCAGGACCACCTTCAACGTTGGATTGCAGCTAAGCAACCACCGATACCCATTTTCACTCATCAGCCCGGGCCCTGTCCAACAGACTGTCCTTTTAGAAGCACTGTTTCGGCCTAACGCAGTGCATGCTAGTGGGAATCACCACACGACGTTTGTGCCTGGACTCTATGAGGCACCGAATAACCTTGGACCCAACTATAGTGATGCAGAAGCTCTTGATATTGAATGCGGGGTGGTGGGCCAAATCGCAAATATTGCCATCCTCTCTGACGCCACTAAGGCAGCCCCGAACATAACCACATTTCCACAAGACCACTGTCAAGAACCTTCCAACGTACCATGCACTTTCAATGGGAATGGGGCTCACCACAGCATTTCCACTACTACACATCCAGACAATTTCAATTTGGACGAGAGTGAATTTTTGCAATCTCAGCAGCCTCCTTACGAACACTTATCCCAACTTCAGTACCCTTGTGATCCTCGTTCGCCTATTGATGCCGATCTCATGTGCTGCGGAGATATACACCACATTCGAAGTGATTCAACTTCATCGGCAGCTTCATGGCCATGCGTCAAAAACGCTAACCCACGTCGACGCTCAACTAGCGGTCGGGACCAGACTGTACCTGTCCAAAATGTACTCCAAAACCGGAAACGTGAGAGGAGAATGACGACGACGGCCTTCCAGCGACCGCCAGGAACGGGTCCATTACAGTATGCGAGAGACAATGCTGGCAGATCATTGGTAGCTACATCATCATTGACGTTGCCACTCGGGAGACCACGACGAAGAGGCCCTTTGACGCCGGAGAAGAGAGCTTCCGCGGCCCGCAACCGGAAGAACAAAAGCATATGTATCCGATGTCGGCAGAACAAGATCTCCGTAAGTTTGCAGGTCTAAGCTTCCGCTGACAAGTTATCGCTCATACAACGGCAGTGCGACCGAGCCGATGACGGCCTACCGTGTACGAAGTGTCTTGAAGTTGGACAGACAAGGACGTGGCAGCAACCCTGTACGAAAGCGCATTTTCTAGAGCTCGTCGAGTCAGGGACCTTGAACTATATTTGTGAGTCGAAGGGCTAGATGATGCCTATGCAGCTAACAATGCACCAGCACAACGAGCAATCAATCACTTCGCTCTCGGCCAAAGACGTCGAGTCCGGCTTGAGCTTCCAGAGGAGTTCGAACTTCAAGGCCTTCTAACCCTTCTTGATAGTCGCCGTGGCCGCTACAATATTCGAGCGCGTCAGGCCTCGGGGTCCCTTTATGTCCTCGATCTCAACGCATGCTTCAACTACCTTTCAGCGATCGAGAGGGGGCAATCTCGCTCCAAGCAAAAGTTACGCGGTTTCATCGATCATGATATCTTGAAAGCAAATGACTGGCTGGGTTGTGTTACTGACTGCGATCCTACGACCAGCGCGTTGTCCTTACTCTCGACCTGGAATAACATGCCAAGTCGTGCAAGCTACGATTTCGTCGCCATTGATGGGAAGTTCCCTGACATGCCCATGAATGTGGAGGATCCAGAGGGCCAGGTAGACATCATGATTGCAGCCCAGTTGTCCAGAATTGTCTGCCGGAAGCTTGAGGTCGCCGGGTATGAAGAGCTGCAAAGGATACTCAACAATTGGTCCAAGGAGATTATTCCGGACCAAGCACAATTCGTGCGACAACTTGGACAAATATTACTGACTCTTCGCTGGCGTGTCTCATGGTGGGAGCTGCTTGGCGATGGTGGAATGACGGAGGACGTTGGAAAAGAGCGCTTTGAGGACCGAGTTCGCAGGCTCTGCAGAGTTTTGTATTTCTATTACTGTAACGCAAGGAAGAAGCTGCCGGCATTCTCAAATCCACAAGGATTGGACGGAGTGTGGTCCTCGTACGCTGACGCATCCACGATCTACGACGATTTTCCCAAGGTCGAATCCATCGAAGCCTTCACCCAGTGGATGCAGAGGGGCAAAGAGCTAATTGTGGAAGCTGGCGTGGTTCGAAGAATGTCTGTCAGCTGAAGGCGCAACAAAATGGGGGTTTGGGGAGCTGTTAAAGTCGGCTCGAGGCACATCGGCGAATTTGGAGAGGGATAGACGGTTCGGAGCCATGGAGGAAGAAGTACGGTTTGTCAAGGGTATTTTCTTCGTGTCCTTTCATTGTATTTCATTTCCGTGTTGAAGTGCTTTTTCATACCTTGACACTTTCACATTACCGATAAAGCGCCGGAAGCGCGTTGCTGACAACAGATTGACTAAAAAACGAGGAATAATGGGAGCTGTAGCAACGCTTTCACGCCATTTGTTTTACAAAGTGGCGAGAGAAGACAGTTGAATGCTACGTATGGCAAGCAATTTGCATGAACAGCCAGCATGTTTGGCTGTAAAGTTTGAAGAGAGAATTGGAGCGATGTCATTCCTTTTCATCTCGATGTATTCTTAGATGCACCTAGTTCTGTTATCGCTTGGCGATTGGCTGCTCGAGCATACACAGTAATGGACGTGGAAATCAAGAGCTCGCCTGCTAACAACAATCTTTCTTGTAAGCATGACGACGCTCCGTCTCGTAGAAAAGGCAAGTTTGTCCCGCCAAGGGATGAGTAAAAAGCACGCCAAGCCCGTTCCCCACCCGTTGCTAGGACAATCGGCCATTGTTTGACTATCTAGCTAGTTTCGGAAACGCTTCTGTCCCGCAGATCGTGTTTCAAGACATCGATTACAGATCCTAGTATTGCATGTACTGTATATCTTGTTGGACAGTCTCTCAGACACTTAAGCCTCCGCAAGACCGGAAGTCTTCGCAACATTGCACAATTCACACTCCCTACATAATGCGATCCATCTAATTCGATCGAATTCTCTTTCGCTAGTCAACAACACATCCCACTAGCTACACGCCGTGCAAGCTTTGTCATGTCTAGACCTTCGACTCCGTCAAGGAGCTCCCTCGACCGCGACGCAGAACCGCCGTCCTACTTCAATACTTCTCGCAATGAAGCTCCCACACCCTCAAGGCCTCCCGGGACAAGTTCTACAATGAGGATGCTACCCAATGGCAACGATGCAGAGTACAAAGTGTATGTACAGGCTTCCATTCAACACGATGAGTATCCCATCTCTCCAAAGCGCAAACCAGGGCCACCCAAGGCCATACATGTAACGTGGGAGGATTCCCCAAAGCAAGAATCTGCCGCGCGAGGCATCCAAGTCCCCAGCCCATTTACATCCCTGCTTTCGGAAGCCGAAGAAAGCCTCCAAACTCGGGCGCGTACTGCCATTGGCCGTGCACCAACTCTGAAAGCGACTGTGTCACTGAGAAAGTACCTCAAGGCTGACCAAAGTCCATCTTATAGAGCATCTCGAATATCTCCTGAGCGATACTTCAAACCTGCTGCTTCGACAGTACACAGCTCGAGGCCCGGTTCGAGACCAGGTTCAAGCCTTGGCCATACGCCAACCATCCCTCTCCCGACCGCCAATCCTCGGAAAATCTCCCCAGACCGTGCCTCATCCATGAGACCAGACACTCCAACGCGAGGCTCCTCCGACTGGTCTCGACCGCCGCCTCCCACTGTCCCGTATGAGCCTGCGGAGATCAACGGTAGCCCGCGACCTGGCACGCCATCTTCCCAATACGGCGGCAGCCCACGGCGGCCTCTCCCTCCTGCTCCGCTCTTCGCCACCGGCGTGCCGCCACAGAATTCCTCAGAAACAGCCATACCAATACCAGACTCTGGCGATGATGTCTTCACCGATAGCCGGCTTGTCGAGGATGATGTGTCTGCAGATCCTCGCGCGAGTCTGAAATCATCCCACTCCTACCATTCTGATTCCACTTTTACTGATGAATATGACCCGGACGCACCTAGCAAGGTCGATCATTATGGGCCTGCACCTGAAGGGCCGCAAAATCGCCGAGGAGCACGCCAGGCACAAATGACAAAGAAAGAGGTCAGGTTAATTAACGGCGAGCTCATTCTGGAATGCAAGATTCCAACAATATTGCACAGCTTTCTACCGCGGCGAGATGAGCGGGAGTTCACGCACATGCGATATACTGCCGTAACTTGCGATCCAGACAACTTCGTTTTGAATGGGTACAAACTGCGACAGAACATAGGAAGCACCGCGCGCGAAACCGAACTCTTCATTTGTGTGACCATGTACAATGAGAACGAAATCGACTTCACAAGAACGATGCACGGAATAATGAGAAATATTGCGCATTTCTGTTCAAGGACAAAATCCCGTACATGGGGAAAGGATGGGTGGCAGAAGATCGTGGTGTGTGTCATTGCCGATGGACGACAGAAGGTTCATCCGAGAACGTTGAACGCATTGGCAGCAATGGGAGTCTACCAGGACGGAATTGCCAAAAACATCGTCAACCAGAAAGAAGTCACAGCTCACGTCTATGAGTATACGACGCAAGTCTCGTTAGACGAGGGGTTAAAGTTCAAAGGCGCTGAGAAGGGCATTGTACCCTGTCAGATGATATTCTGTCTCAAAGAGAAGAATGCAAAGAAACTCAACTCACACCGATGGTTCTTCAACGCTTTCGGCAGAGCCCTAACCCCAAACGTGTGCATTCTGCTTGATGTCGGTACAAAACCCGAGCCCAAGGCTCTGTACTATTTATGGAAAGCTTTTGATCAAGATTCGAATGTTGCCGGAGCTGCTGGAGAGATCAAAGCTGGCAAAGGCAAAGGGTGGCTGGGCTTGCTGAATCCGCTCGTAGCATCCCAAAACTTCGAGTACAAGATGAGCAACATTCTCGATAAGCCCCTGGAATCCGTCTTTGGCTATATTACTGTACTACCTGGCGCATTATCAGCATATCGGTACTATGCATTGCAGAACGATCCAACAGGACATGGACCACTAAGTCAATACTTCAAAGGCGAAGTCCTGCACGGTTACCACGCAGACGTCTTCACAGCAAACATGTACCTTGCTGAGGATCGAATACTCTGTTGGGAGTTGGTTGCTAAGCGAGGCGAGCAATGGGTGTTGAAATTCGTCAAGAGCGCTGTTGGTGAGACTGATGTGCCTGGTCAGTTGTGATCCCCCGTCGGATATATTTGTGCAATGCTGACCTTGTCCCCACGCAGATGCCGTTCCAGAGTTTATATCACAACGCCGACGTTGGCTCAATGGTGCTTTCTTTGCCGCGGTATACTCGCTCATCCATTTCCGCCAGATATGGTCGACGGATCACACCGTCGCACGCAAGATCCTCCTTCACATCGAATTCGTTTACCAATTCATATCCCTCCTCTTCACCTACTTCTCACTCGCCAACTTCTACTTGACCTTCTACTTCATTGCGGGTTCGCTCGGAGATCCAAGAATCGACCCATTCGGCCACAACGTTGGGCAATATATTTTCGTGATCCTCCGTTACGCATGTGTCCTCCTTATTTGCCTGCAATTTATCCTCAGCATGGGAAACCGGCCCCAAGGAGCACGTAAAATGTTCCTCGGCAGTATGGTAACTTACGCAATCATCATGGCCTACACGACTTTCGCCGCGATTTATATTGTCGTGATCCAGCTCAAGTCCAACTCTCTTCAAAGCACTGATTCCAAGAATCCATACAAACTCGGAAACAACATCTTCACAAACCTTATTGTGTCTATGATCTCGACGATTGGGTTATACTTCCTCATGTCGTTCCTATATCTCGACCCCTGGCACATGTTCACCAGCTCGGCGCAATATTTTGCGCTGCTGCCGTCATATATCTGCACTTTGCAAGTCTACGCTTTCTGCAACACCCACGACGTTACCTGGGGTACCAAGGGCGATAACGTCATTCATACCGATCTTGGCGCGGCCAGAACTGTTGGAGGCGCTGGTGGTGGTGTGGTTGAAGTTGAGATGCCTTCAGAACAGCTGGACATCGACTCCGGATACGATGAGGCGCTCCGCAATCTACGCGATCGTCTCGAAGTCGCCAAGCCGGAGATAAGCGAGAGCCAGCAACAAGAAGATTACTATCGTGCTGTGCGGACATACATGGTGGCAATATGGCTGATTGCCAATGCGATCCTCGCCATGGCCGTCTCGGAAGCGTACTCGTCAACGCATGTCGCGGACAACTTCTATTTGAAGTTCATCCTCTGGAGCGTTGCGGCAGTCGCCCTGTTCAGAGCGATAGGGTCGACTGCGTTCCAGGTGCTCAGAATTGTTGCTGCGATCGTAGAGGGGAGGTTGCAAGCGAGGTTCGAGAAGATTTTTGGTGGTGGTGATGACATGTCCAAGCATACAAGCTCGAAATCTCAGCATAGTGGGACGATTGGTGGAGGGACTACGAGCGAAAGTGGGCTGAGTGCGGTGACTTCAAAGTTATCAGGGAAGTTCAGCTGGTTGAGTGGTTCAAGTAAAGGCTAAACGGGACGAGACTGGGTTCGTTGGAGTTAGGGGGTTAGGTCTTGTACTGAGAACAAAGGAGAGAAAGAGTTCCTGTGTACGCGATGACGCGAATATGTTAGGATTTGATGGTGATACTGAATGCATGATGCTGGATCTGAATGCGGCCTTGCTGTACCTTTCGATATAGAGCTGGTTCAGCCAGGTAGTAACGGAGTCCATCTCTCAACGCGTTTCCACAGTCAACTGGTTCCGTGTGGTAGAAGCTCCCCCAAAAGTACTTGGCAAAATCCAAAATATTTTGAGGATGAACGTCGCAACACATCAAAGAAAGCTAAACTACTTGGCTTAGGAGGAACCCTGCTGAGGGCTGACAAATTACGTTGGCTCTGTTTCGGACGAGTTTATCCTGCGATACAGCAAGATATAGGGTCAGTTAAGGATGAAAGCCGATTCTCCCCGCAACCTTAAGAGCTTTCGATTGGAGCAGACCTGAGGAGTGCCAGTCGGAGCGGCCGAGGGAGAGGAGATAAAGCGGCATGGTGGATTGTCGATGGTGGCCTGCGACCGGAGATGCATTGACAACATTGGCCAAGAAGGGAATAATCAGCGTCACAGCTGAGAGGGGGCCAAATGAAGGAACGAGACCTTTTAACCATCGCTATCTTTGTGACTGTTCTAGTCGTTTCTTGCTATCTAAGACACTCTTCCGGGTACAACATCACCAGCACCAAGAGCAAATGACTTCTTCAATTCCCTGCGCCTCATTCCCTTACCATCCCTTACCCTTGCTGCCGTGGAACAACCCCCTCAACATCGCTTTGAGCAGCGGATCCTTCTTGGCGACGATCTTGGGCATGATCTTGCCTTCGCGCTTGCTGTAGCGGGTCAAAGCCGCGACGGAAGGGAAGGTCTGCGCAACGGTGCCGTTACGGAGGGCGCTGGACAGGTCGGAGAGGTTGGTGTTGTAGGACTTTAGAGTCTGTTTGTGGGATGGTGGAGGTTAGCGAAGATGGATTAGATGATAAAAGGGGGTGGGGGCATGAGGGTGGCAGAAGATTTGGTTGGTTATGGACTAGCCGCACCTCCTTGCACTTGTTGATCGAGCTTGGCATCTCGTGTTCAGCAACGCCGACTGCCTTGCACAGTGCCTGCCAGTCTGCCAAGCTTGGTTTGATGCCGTCATAGGGATTTCCACTGTCGCTAGTATTACGGTTCTTGCAGATCTTGGCAGCGTGCGTCTTCGGCCAGATCTCAGCGTCAGTCTCGGGCTCACTGCTGGGAGCGGAATCACAGTGATCGAACTTGCCGACAGCAGCAAGACCGCATTGTTTTTCGTGGAAGGTTAGATTGCTGAATTCGTTTGTAAGGACACCTTCGATGTCGACAAGAGGAGGGACTTCATCAGTTGACCTAGCGACTGAAGGAGTGACGACCGGAGAGTGGTAAGCGGGAGGAGTGAGGCTGCCAGCCGACTGGACTTCAGCGTTGTTTTCAGTAGAGCTAATAGTGCTACCACTCGGAGTCGAGATTATGCCGCCAGCTTCGTCGACCAGCACGCAGGAGGAGGCGATGCTGTCGCTGCCATCTTCGCTACCATCGTCGCTAGCAGTAGAGGTGCAGTGGTATCCGCGAGTGGTATTGCGAATGTAGGTCATGGTTGTGTTGGTTTACATGTCAGGTGTGATGGAAGAGGAGGTGCTCGTTGAGCGAAATGATTTTGTGACTTTGAGTTTGTGGCCTAAAGCTTGAGCAGATCGAATTAAAGGCGGATTTAACTAGTTTGTAGGTGTTAAAGCTGGTGGAAGCTCAGCCTACATCGGGTTCTAAGTATCCGCAGGCAAACCGCGTTATTATTGGTAGTGAATTTCAAGGAAGGTCCTCGTCTCTTGGGGAATGGGCTGATCGTGGGATGACGCGGTAAGAAAGCGTCAAGTGGACCATTGCAGGTTAGGCGCAAGACACTGCCAACAGCTACGTCAAATGGCCCGAAATACGACGGAACCACACCAGCTGGACTCTCCACTGGCTAGGCTTGCGGTCTCTGACATCTTAAATAGGGAACGACATGCGATGTCGTTGGCTCGAGGTCGGCCCGAGCAGTACCAGGCTTTCATACTTGATAGATATCTTTGGGCGCTGTCAGGTTGGACTTTCTTATGTTAACTCTGGGGCGCTTTAAGGCCCTCCAGAACTCCCACCAGATATGGCCAATGCTGTGCGCTGGAATAGGATAGCCGCTCGTTATCGTCAACTTAGAGTTGTGGCTGCACAATCTACGTTCCACATCAGCTACCGTCACGTCTCTGGCTTCGAAGTTACACCGTCTTCTTCACCCTCGTCGCCACTCTCAATACTGATTTCTTGGTCTGCAAATAGCATCCATTCGCCGTTCATAATGCTCTGCTTCCACATCTTCGTGATGCCATCTGAGCCATTTGACATCAAAATTTGCCCGTTGGGATCCCATGCCAGGGCCCAGACATCTTTGTGCACGTTGACTAGATCGGCGATTTGCGTAACAGTGTGCTTGAATGGCAAGCTTGCTTGAAATCTCTGCTGCGCAAATCGAGAAGGACCCTGCGTCGAAGGATTGTTGGTGGACGTAGAGCTCCGGCTTGCAATAGCAGTGGTAAGACTGCTTTGGGGTATAGAACGTTGCGCCTGGACCTGAGATGCATGTCGGCCCGAGGCTGAGGAATTTGTCGGACCAGAAGTTTTCCCATTGTCCCCAAAGGCCGAAACATCTAGCGCGTAAATTCGGACACAGCCATCTCGACATGCAGTGGCTATGAGGTCAGTGCCTCGAACATTAAAGGGCGCCCACTGTACGTCACGGATGAGGGCCGGATGGACAGGAAGCCTTGCTGCTTCAACAAACGCCATCTGTCGCGAAGACCTATCGGAATCTAAATTACCGTTCGATTCGGCATTGATTGATCTATAGATCTTGACTTCATTCATGGCGGTAGCAACAATGCTCAGCATGCTATTGTCGTCACTCAAGCTGTTGATGTACGGCAAGGTGGCCGGGTTCTGGTCGAAGCGGACTTTGAACGAAGTTTCTTGGCCTCGGCCGGGAGGAGGCTGGCAGACATGCCATTGGTCGATCAATGACCATTCTTTGAACTCATCTGGATTGGTCGGTTCGTACACAGAAAGCAAGCCTTGTCGATCAATGACTGCAAGATAGGTGTAGACCAAGTCGATGTTCTTCAGGTCTAGCGATACAAACGGAACGCGAGAATTGCTATGGATCTGACAAATGAGCTTAAATCTTCGGCCGCTATTCGGAGCCTGCGTAGGGTCTTCGGTCCAAAGCCGGAGGCGCAAGTCGTTGCCGATAGTGACTATATGCGAGCCCGTGGTTGGGTGCAGCCATTTCGCCTACAAGGCGTGTTAGCTTTTGCCCATAATGGCTCATGAGGTGGAGAGAGTCGGTCAGTACGTCTCTGATATCTGCATCGTGGGCAGTCCACGTCTCTGTCAATGTTCTCTGACCAGTCTCAGCATTTCGTTCCCAAACTTTTACGCGGTGGTCGGCGGAGGCTGTGAGGATCCGAGTGCCGTCGAAGTTGATATGAAGCACAGTAACTCGATCTTGGTGGCCGGGCTCAAAGTTGTCTACCGTTGCCATGGCTCGCAGCAAGAATGGGAGAGAGGCGCAGTGCGCATGTGCGAATAGAGGCAAGATGATCGAATAAGTGTTTTCAGGGTTGGGGCGGAGAGCAGCAAGACCTCAAGGACAATTGAAACGATCTCGACACCGTGGCCATGTATGCCGAATTGGAGAGACTGAAGGGCTAGCGAAAAGCCCTGGCACCTCTTGAAACCGCTTCAAACAATTTACGCATACAGTGTGATTGGTGGTAATTGCAAGAGGCCCTGTCCTGTTGATGTGCCAAACAATGCACACAGAGCGGCTCAGCCTGGACCGAGTCGCGGCCCCTACTTCGATGCAGTAGCGCACTAATGCGGGACCAAGCTTTCTGCCGACCTCTGCCGCCTGCAAACAGAACAAACATTTCGTGATAAGGCCACTTTTCTTCAACGTGAGGATCATGTTATAAGGACCCCGTTCTGTCAGACATTTGAAAATGCGAATACGAACAAGATGACAGCGATGCTGAGTCGCACCGAGTCATGGACTCTTCTTACTCTCTCGGCAGCGTGCCTGGCTGTCGCTGCGAATACATCCCAGGGCGATGAACAACATCTGATCGCCTCCCTCGCCTTCTCCGGCCTCGCTTTCTCCGCTACATTCGCGATCGTACGATGGGCAGGTCCATCGTTCCTCAAGGCTGGTCGGAAGGGGAGAGATATGAGCAAAACCAACGCAAAAGAGATACCAGAAATGATGGGTGCAGTTGCAGCGGCCGTATACCTGTTGCTTCTCGACGTCTTCAAGCCCTTCTGTGACCGCACAGAGCTTGTGACAGCAACACCTGGAAGAATGAATGGGGAAGAGAATCGACCTTACAAGATTGGTGACGTCAACCGGGCGCCTCTTGACAAGGTCGGTCCTTTATCATCCGAATTGAGAACAGAGAACAATTGAGTACTAACTTGCAATCTTAGTGGTTACCGTACGATAATGCCTTTGGAAGTATCGCTTGCATAACCATCCTTGGCATTTTCGACGATATGCTTGATCTTCGGTGGCGGCACAAGTTCTTCATTCCAGCTATCGCAGCTTTTCCTCTCCTGTTCGTCTACGCGTGCAAATCTGGCGTAACATTCGTTGTTGTCCCCAAATTCCTCGTCTCATATATGCCCAACGGCGCCACTCTGATCGACCTCGGCTACCTCTACTATCTGTACATGGCCGCACTGGCCATCTTCACGCCTCACAGCATTAACATACTTGCGGGCATAAATGGGATCGAGGTGGGACAATCTATAGTCATTGCTGCTCTGTTGGTCCTTAACTCGTCACTATACCTCGTTCCATTTCCAGGAAACCCTGTGCTGAACAGCGCATACCCTCAACACCCGCATCCGGCAACCGACCTTCACCTATTATCTCTATACCTCCTCTTACCACTACTTGGAGTTTCGCTCGCGCTCTATGCTCATAACCGCTATCCAGCGCGTGTCTTCGTCGGCGATACGTATTGCTATTTCGCAGGATGGGTCTTCGCCTGTGTTGCCATTCTCGCGCACTTTTCAAAAACACTTCTCCTTGTTTTGGTACCGCAGATTCTCAACTTCGTCTATTCAGTACCCCAGATATTCCACATCGTGCCGTGTCCGCGCCATAGACTTCCCAAGTTTAACGCACGGACCGGACTTCTCGAACCCAGCGTCACTGAATGGCCAAGAGATCGACCACCGGGCAAAACCCTGACAGCCATCTTTACGATAATGGCGAAACTGCGACTACTGCAAATCACAATCGACCCAGAGACAAATCGCATATCGACAACGAGCAACCTAACGATCTTGAATCTGTGGCTCGTGTGGTTCGGGCCAATGAGGGAAAATAGATTGGCTTGGCAAATTCTCAGCATGCAACTGCTGTGCGGGGTGTTGGGATTGTTTGTTAGACATACTATGGCTCTCTGGCTCTTCGGTATTGACAATAGAGGGTCTGGAATGGTTTGAACCTTAGCCAGATGCCAAATAGAATTTCTATGAACAAAATGAATACCTTTACTATGACAAGACCATTATTCCCAGACTAATTTCAAGCTCTCATTTCAAAACACAATAGACATTGCGGAGGACGAAATTGGTAACGACAGCAAGGATCTCGACAACACTGGAGGAGATGCTGTAATGCGTAGCTTACCTGGGGACGTCTCATCGCCGGTCGGTGTCTTTTGCCGCTTCAACAAGGTCTGAAGACAATATTCTCAATTGTGATGAAGAGCTTGGCACAGTTCTGCTGCAGCTCCAAGAAATACTCGTCGCGCACGTTGTGGAAGACTACGTGTATAGGGGCTGCCGCAAACTAGGGGCTTCAAGTTCTGGACGCAACCTGTTCCTCAAAGAGCTTCTGACTCCCAGGCGACGTTGCGAGTCCATGAACCCAATATGGCACAAGGTTTGCAAACCTCAATACCCGGGGGGCAAGCGCTCAGCAGATGGCGACGACGAGAAATACCACAGGAACAGGAGAAGGAATCCGCGACATCCATCACAACTACCTGACCTCCTGACCTGCTCTTTGCCTGCCTACTCTAAGAGTGACCCTTTGAGATACCCGCAGCGGAATCCAATCGAAATGAGCGTGGCTGTTCAAGTCGCTGTCTCGAAGACATATCGCGCGTGAAACAGAACCTTTACGGAGTACACCGCAGACCAGATCACTATTGTGGAAGTGGTTTCAGGAGTTTGATACACAAGACCTACTTGATGCTCATAAGTCGGCAACGGCCAGCATGTGGAGTTTCACAATCCCCTTCTCCGAAAAGGTGGCCCAAGATCAGCTCGTACAGCATCAAACGAAGAAAGTCGGGAAAAGACACTTGTGAAGCGTGGTACAATATCTCCAAAATCCTATTTCCAAATGCCTCTCTGTCGGGCTCAACTACTGCAACAGTCTCGCCGATGGCTGTACAGAGCTTTTCTGAGCGCTTTCGAAGCCAGGCCCCTCCGTTATTGTCGACAATGGTGAGAGATCGGACCCAAGACTTTGTTTCCAGGCGAATACGGACAGGAGATCTTTGAAAATGCCCTCGAAGAGCCCCTAGATGAAGTTGTCCAACTGTTCGAAGCGGACTTCGACGACCTGGAGGCTTGTGTAACTACAATGTTGTCAAGCATTCTAATGTGCATATAATTCGGGAATACTGTAAGTAGAAATCTAGAGACGCACTTAAATGGAAGCTTGCTAAACTCTTGTCTCTGTGCTCTGTGTATGAGCTATATACTTCTCGGGCAGAAGATATCTAGCCCCACCCATAAGGGGACATCTTATCATATGGTCGTAGTTTTCAAACCTTATCCAAATCCAACCTCGCCATATCATCCTCCACACCCAATACCCCGAGCGCCCAATGCACCCTCACATTCGCATTTACATTGATAAACCTTCTGTCGTGAGTGATCAACAGGTCTGGCTCTTCCTCTTTCACGTCACCTCCAACTCCGGCCTGCGCCCTGCCCAACCCCTCGGCCTTCACAGCACCCCACCCCACCCCACGTTCTCCACTTGCCTCACCCCTTCTCATCCGCCCACCGAGTCGCTCATCCTTACTTCCCCGATCCATCTTCGGAACGTATTTCGGGCCCTTGCCCGCCTCGCCCATCCTTTCCCAGCACACTTCGCAACCGGCGGCGATAGCGGCGCCGGTTTGCCAGCCTGATATACGGGCAATGTCCTGTAGTTTGCTAATGGTCCATTCGCGCTGGGCGGCGTCTTGGAACTGGATTGCTGCGAAGAATAAGCTGAAGCTTGACTCCATGAGTGCCGAGCCAAGGCTCGGGTTCAGGTTCGTGTTTTGTAAGGAGTAGGAGGAGGTGAGGTAGAGGCCGGCGCAGATGCGCCCGACGGTCTGCGCGTCGTTGTGTGTGAGGTGGGCTGAGACGCCGGCTGAGACCATCGCGGCCGGTGGCATGTGCGGATGGAGGCGGTGGAGGAGGATGCGGCCGACGTGGTAAAAGGCCCAGATGCAGGAGATTGGGTAGGTGCGGTATTGGAGGGCGGCGCCGAACGGGGTGAAGATGGGTGGGGTTGTGTCGGGCGTGAGCGGGGCGTATTCGGGATTGGAGAGGAGGCGGTGGAAGAGGTCGAAGGCCGCGGTTATGGAGGCGTGTTCTTGCAGAGCATTTGCGGTGGCAGCAGACAGGTCATTGTCGGAGGGCTGACGCGGCGCTTGTGGGGAGGGGGAAGGGGCGGAGCGGACATAAGCGGTATCGTGGATATTGGCGGACATGGCGTGGAAGGCAGAGTGCATTTGGACAGGGCCGGTGGGTGGAGGCATCATGCCGTACATGGGGCCGCCGGAGGTGTTGGGTGCTTGTCCGCGTGATTGTGATTGCGACGGTGGTGGCAGGGATGTTGGTTGAGTGGGTGCTGACATTGATGGCGGCCTGTTTTGACCAGCTACTCCGTGGCCTGGCGTTGGGTGCGCCGGGGTTGAGGCGGGGCGATCGGTTGGAGCCGCCTTGCTGGCAGAAGGATTCGACGGAGGTGGTCCTGCTGGAGGGTTTCTGGGGCCGAAGAAATTCGGTGGAGGTCGCCACTGTCCACCCTGAGCAGCAACGACTCTTCTTTTCCGGAGTTGATCCTTGCCCCCGAAATCTGTCAATCGAGCCATCAACAGGCACAAATAGTCCATCGTGGCATAAGTAGTCTCGAGCTTTGCAATCGGCCCTCTTGGCGGACAATAGATCCAATGTTCGTATGGCATGAGCAATCGATTGCCACTGACCATGCTCTGGAAGATATCTTGCTTGCAGTACCACCAGTACAAGTCACTCTGGACTTTGTAGTCCTCAATATCCTTCGCAGAAAGGTCAAGTGTTGGCACAGGCGTATTTGTATTGGCTTGCCATTGGTTGTCGTAACTAACAGGGAGGCCTGTCAGCTGCCCAACCAGACCTTCGTCAACTTCCCAATCTTTGTCTGGTAGTAGTGTTTCTGGTACGCCTGCGATCCTGATGTAGTCTTCATAAGAAAAAGCCGGCGTGTGAGCAGTTCTCTCTCTAGCTTCGGCACGCATCCTCCTCAGTCGGCGAGTCATACTGGCGAAGTCGACTTCCATGACAAGTATGCTGGCTCCGCTCAGATGTATGTTCCATTTTGAATGGTCAGCGAGGAGGATTTCATAGAAGCCAATCAGTAGGGTTGCAGCCAAGGTAGGGATCTCATTTCTTCGCTTTGGGAGTCCGATTAATTTCGAGATTCGACGTAGAGCGTACGTGAAGTGCTTCATAGATGGTGTGTCCGACGTTTGCTGTAGCTTCGCGATGTGCAATGAAGATAGAGCAAGTATTGCGTGCATGAGAGGTGGATGGCTCAAAGCCATACTAGGAAGTGTGTAAGTCCATAATGTTTTGGGAAATTGAGGTATCGGCGAATTGTGGAACGATATGGACGAGTTCAGCGCCTGACGTTCGAAGATAGAGATGCAGGGCCCGGTTACATGGACAAAGTGGCAAAAAATTCGAGCAGTTTCCTCGTTGGTCAGTGGAGATGACGAGGGAGAAGGTCGATATGTTGCAAGCACATTCGGACTGTCCAAGAAGGTGTTGAAGGTCCGAAGTCGAGCCACATCCTGCGTTGCGTGTCTGCTCAGCATCATGCTCAACTCGCGCTGTGTGTCGCTTGGGGCTATTTGGTTCGGCTGTGAAATCTCCATCTCAACATCCCAAGGATCATTTTCTTCATCATCTTCATCTTCGCTATCCCATTTGAGGCCTTTTGTTGGAAAGGGTGGAGGCTGACTAGCTGCTGAAATGCCAGTACCAATGAATGTGTGCTGCGCAAGATCGTGTACACTATAGCGCCGGCGTTCATTGTCTGCACGATTCACGCCATTAGCTAAGCGGCACGGGTTGGCTTCTTCAAGATGTTGTTTGCTTGCCTGGAATTATGACTTCCTGCTTAATGGGTTTGACCGGCAGATCACGCTCTGGATCAAAGGTGCCACCAAAGGTAAATGTTTTCCCGTTTGGTGCCGAGGCACTAGGAGGCGAGAGTTTTTGCCAGTCGTCTGAAGCGAAGCTCTGCTGCCGCGATGGCGGAGCGGGTATGAAGCTTTGAGCTTGCGTACTGTTTGATAACAGCGTATGCTCCCCTTTCTGCTGCGCGGGTCGATATGAATTGCTGCCAAGGTTTTGCGAATGATCTATGGTAAAATTGCGTCTGTTTTGAAAGCTTTGATATGGCTGGCTTGCTGATGCCTGTCCATAGGAATCGGTGTCCTGGTTTAGTTGAGTACTAAGCTCGTCGTATAATGCAGGCTGGGATCTTGGCAATATAGTACTTGTGCTATAGTCGAATGGATGAACTTGGCCAGTCTGTGCATTCCAACCAAGAGATGTCGCAGAACCTTCGCCGTGGATGGAGGTAGCGGGGTGTTGAGAAAATCCTTGGTAATTCGGATCCTGTCCAAAGGCGCCCAAGACTTGGAGAGTGCTTGCGGGGCTAGCGTAGCTTTGCTCGTATATTTGTCTGGCTGTGGCGGGATTACCCCATGGTTGTAGGCTGTCAGTGTATGGATACGGAGACGAGGAGTTCCATCCAGTTGTCAAGGACGGAGCAAGTGGTACTGGTCCGGCGGAGCCAGAAGCATGTCCGGCAAGGTGAGGCGCGCCAGAGGGGTGTTTGAAGACGACGCGCTGGTTATAGCCCTCGCAGTTGCGTTTCGATTTGGTGCAATTGATGCACACTGGTCGTTCTTCGCCACACTTGATCCGACGCTTTCGACATGCTGTTTGCAGTTAGTACAGCTCATCAAGGCCTAAAGTGTTATTGGGCAGACACACTTAAGCATCCTGTCTTTGTGCGCTTTCTGGAAACTTTCTGCGCCGGTCGAGGCGCATTCGGCGTTATCGAAATTGCTTCATTTGCCCTGGATGATCCAGCACCCTCGACTTGCGAAGCCTGAGTTTGCACCATCGTTATGTAGCACCGTCAACTACCCAGCTGGTTCAAATTGTCCTGGCTGCCTGTTGGCAATGGGAAATTTTTTTTTCCTTCTCCGGTCACCTAGCGATGGATGGCGACGACGAGTCGAAGGGGTAATTCTAAGCGGGACCGGGTTCGAATTTATGGGGGATGGAAAGAAGCTATGTCTGATCGCCTCGAGAACCTCATGAGTCGAGCGTCAGAATTAGTAGTATCTCACTGCTACCTCGAACCCTGCGCCACTGGGAAGGGCGTGCGGCGACAGGAAAACAACTGGAAGGGGGGGCTTTTGGCTTGATGCAAGACTGGAGAGACAGGCCTCGAAGCAGAGACAACTGACAGAACCTTCTAGTCGGATGATCCACTCAATGGGATATCATGAATGATGCGTCGCATTCCCCAGTATATGCTCGTTGGAACAGAATCAAGTTACAGTCGACGAAAAGTACGAAAGAAGCGACATAGGGCGGGTCCATTTTGGTGAGTGGAAAGAAGCAAGCAGTTTCGTACTAAAGCTCAGCCGCACGTGGTTCGGAAAGGCAATCGGACCGCCCATATCTAAAAGGCCGTGTAAGATTCAAGCTACCAGGACCCCCCCCCTTCTCGGTCGAAAATGCTAAGTCATACAACGTTGGTGGAGGAGGGCGCATCAGCAAAAGAAGCAGATCCATCTAGATTGGGGAGTGGGTATATTAACCACGGGCCAATAAGAGGGCACGGGCCCGTGCTTGGGGGGGTGAGAGCTGTCATATCGAATCAAAGTTTGGTGGCTAACTAGGAGTTTTGAGGGAGTGGGGATAATGGCATGACTTCTCGACTTACGCAACACGGCGTAGCTTTCACTTGCTAAATTGCGCCATGCGATTTGAGTTGATTGGCTTCCGGACTATCGAATTCGAGGATGGCACCTTGACGGTGGGAGAGCCCGGCCGAGTGCCGACATCCGAAGACCGCCCCCTTCCCATGCCTGTCCTACTGAGACTCTGTCGCCTTTGTGCTTCATGGCCTATCCTTGGGTATGGCGTATGTTCTCGAATTAAGAGCCAGCCTTGCGTCAATGGCACCTAGGTCAGAGAAAATTGGGTTATGCCGGGGTCAGGCACTAGTTGGGCAAGGTCAGCAAAGTCGCGGAGGATGACGATCATCAGCGTGGGGCCACCTCCGCGAGTTGCTTCATCCTGGTGCTGATCATGACAGCTGGAGAGCTTGGTGTGGTACGTCTGGGCTGTAGTGAGACATTGCAAACCACAACATTGGCTTGGAGGAGCCACGGTCTAAAGACTATCAACTGTATATCTTCAGATTGAAGGCGAGTGAGATGAGCATTGACTCCGTGATTCGATCGGATGTATGAACCTGAGAACCAACACGCTGCAGGTCCTAACCTGGACCGTCTTGGCCTAAACTCTCCTGCATCTTTTAGGGCCGCGGAATCGGAGCAATCTGGCCTTAGTTCCATGCGCTACAGCCAAGATGACGAGAGTGGCTTGTGGCTGGAAGGGGTCGATGATACTGTAGATCGGATCCGAAGTGAATCCCCTCGTGGCTCAAAAGTCAATGAACCGAACAGTGACTTGCTCGAGGTAAGTTGGTGACCAGAGGCCACTCTTTGCAATATCCCGGTGGACATGCTCCTAGAGACAGGCCAAACATTGGGGATACCACCGCGGAGCTGTACAACAGTGGTCTGTGTCACTCGCTAAATACCCTGGGCACGCTTAATGCTGATCGTGCGTATCTAAAAGGTCCGAAAAATGTTTGGCGACGCGGACTTTTCTCTCATGGTCACATCATCGTCGATCAAGCAATGCAGTGGAGATCTTGCCACGTTTTTCGTCTTTCAATCACACTTTCTTGCAAGACACAGATTAACTGAACGAAAAGCCATCTATTCTGCAGTTGCTAACGTCCCTCGCCACTTGGCGAGAAACATCATGCTCATTACACCGCCAACTTTGTCATAGCAACTCTAATTTCTACAGCATATGAAGGGTGAGGTATGTACAGACTTGGTGTTGTCTTGACAGCTGGCCAGCCTAATCCTGCCAGGTGTTGTGAGGGATTGAAAATACTGTCATTTTGCGACCCATGCTTGTCCCTGTAGCCGATTACGGGACCCCACACACCGGGAGCCACTTTCTCTCACAAGAAATATATTTTGGCATCTCGAAACGAGACCTGACACGGCTAAGGGCAATCTGTGAGGTTCTGTAGCCGCAATGTGAGTCAACTCGGTCCATATGAGGTTGCTGACGTACTGCTATTCAGTTTTTGCGAAAGGTTACCCTATTGACCAAGTAGGACGAAGCGGCACCAAAGGCGAGATTAAGGTCAGGCTCCCTTGGAACCATGGCTCGAAGGTATTCCTCTTCCCATAGCAAAGTTGAAGGTGGTGACAGGGATCAGCTTGAGAGAAGCTAAGTGATAACGAAAAGCCTAAATGAGCCTGGAGGAGCCTAGAGGAGCCTGCGTTTGCCTAATATGGCAATCATGTATTTAGTCACTCATTAAACTAGGACAGTACTCAACAAGACAATTTGCTTCCAACCTATGCATATACATACCTGTCTGCTGCGCGCAACAGCCCTCACCCATGCGGCGCCGCTTTGTCAGCACCTACTCGCAAATGCGGGTGAGCACAAGATGAGCGGAGATGCGTCGTAAAATTAAGTCCAAAGGCGGGGCCTGCCTCGCCCTTCACGCCCCCTCTGCTTAATACCCAAACAGGCCTTCCTCGATTATTAAGGGCATGAACTGCTGTGCCACGATGACCCTTCTAGCCCTGCGTCTCATGCCTCGCTCCATCTGTCCTCATTGACGTATTTGGCAATTCTTGTGGCGCATCTTGAGACCGAACCGGCTTTGCCAATGGCGCGTTGCTTCTGTCGTCAGATGGTAGCTCTGACCAGGGAGAACCTGACTTCTCCAACACATACTCCATTAAGTGCATTGAATGCGCCCCGAGGACGTGGCTGTTTGCAACGGCGTAGGGAGAACCACAGCAGGCCGGCGATAAGTGCCCGGCTGGCTAGTTCGCCGACCACGCCGCCGGTGATCGCGCTGCGTTGCTGCTGCTGCTGCGGCTACTGCTGTTGCGGCTACTGCTGTTGGAGCTACCAGATGTGGCGCTGCTGCTTGGTGAAGCGGTTCCTGAGGGGCTGGGCATGGGGTTTGTTGACGCAGCTATGAGGTAGTTAGCTAGATGTTGTAGGATTAGTATAACGTTCAGAGCTATGCTTACTTGACCGATGGAATAGCCCTTCCCAGTCGGATCATCCCAGATAGATGGGTATGGTCCATTCTGCTGAATCCAACTCTTGACCTTCTCTGGGGTGACATGATCAGCCGCAGAAGCATTATATTGGTCACTCCAATCCATAGCTGTCATGTCAAAAATCCTGATTCCATTAGGCCAGATGTCCGGCGTCTCGATAAGCGCAGTTAAATTAGCGGTCGCAGGATTTTGACCACCAATGACACCATCTGTCGCTTCCTAATGACATCGCAAGAGTGGTCGACACGAGGAAACGCTGGGGTATAGTTGGCCTTCTGCCAATTGAAGGCTGGCAATAAGAGCACAAAGACTTCATCTAGTGCAATGTTCTGTTCTTGCTCCACCTGCGTACCAGAAGCTTGAGGCTCGCCGCTCGCGGACGCTACGTGCCCGCCCATCATGAAGATCTCGAATGTGCCGTTATCGCCTTGGACGCCGACGAAGCAGAAGCGATCTCGTGACTCTGGGATAGCGCCCGAGCCCGTTTGGTTGTGCTAGGTATTGGAAGTGGGATCGTATGTATGGTGTCAAAAGAGAGCAAATTCGACCCGTTATCGTACCATTTCACATCGTTGGATGTCTCCCCACCGAAGATTACCAGTAGGCTATCCTCAGCGACGTTTGGTACAAACTGTATCTGTCCGTATTTTGCCGTGCCATATGTAGAGAACCCCGTGGCTGAATTATTCGCCCACATGCCGCTCAACATTTTTTATGTCACGATGCTCGGAATAAGGACGTACGTGTTGTAGCTTCCCAAAGGTAACCTGCGCCGTCTCCAGAAGCACCGGCGACGCCGACCTGACGGGTCAGGGAAGGAAAGATGGAGTTGGAGGAGATGCCAACGACTCGAACTAAGGAAGGGAAAGTGCTCAGAGGGCAAAAGCTGGGAGTGAGAAATGCGTCGAAATCCTAAAGTCGCAGCGCGCCCCACCTGAAGGGACTGTTTCATCCAAACCGCCCCGAACCTTGCAATCAAAACTTCACTGCCACAACATGTCCTTTCGCGAGCAGAAGATTCAGCAAGCCCTTGAAGACCTCCGTACCAAAAGTTCGCCTTAATCAGGGCGGGAGCTAAAGCCCATAATGTCAGTCATCCGACCTTAAGCTGGAAAGCAACAGTGGCATATCAAAGCAAGAGGTAAGAGTAGCTCAACAGCTACCTAGCCAAAACCAAGAGGGAGTCCTTATGCAGTGGATACTCGATTCAGAGGCAAGAGGATATTATTAGGTATTGGGATAGTTCTGAATTGTCCAACTCCGCCTCACTTGGCCTAGACGGGTGCGGGGTAGATTTTCTGGCACAATGGGGGAAGATTTTGGTTGACGGCTTTTCATACTCTCAAGAGCGAATACTCCTCCATCAGCGCACTAGTCTCTTGCGCCTTATGATTATGCCGGTTCTGAATGACCTAGACACCAGAGCCTTCACTATGTTTGCTGTCCCAGGCTGGAAAGTCTCCGCTGATTCGCTCGTCACCCAAAGCTCAAGTCATATACAGCCAGAAAATAACAAAGTGGCACATTGTGCCCCAGCATCAAGTTCGAAAAAGCGGAAACGAGATGAACCTGAGCAGCGTATATCGGCGCAGGAACTAGACCGGCTCTGGAAGAAGCACTTTGGAACTTCCTCTGACAACTCGGGGAGCGCAGCCAAGGCCAAGTTATGGAATGGCGAGGAGTCAAAGCACTTTCCACGTACGGAGCCGAACTTGGAGAACTCGAAGCCTTCCTCAAAGATGCCAGTGGCCGAAGAAGATGGAGGCCACAGCAGAAAGAAAGGGAAGAAGAAGCATAAGCAACCCGGTCAGGGCTTCGGCCTGGCACAGGAACCGAAGGCTGAGTTGTCCCCAAACCCTTCAGTCCTGCCGTCTGGTGATCTGGGGAAGAAAGCTGTAGACAAAGCGACAAACCGCCATGTTTCTCAATCTTCTCAATCTAAGGCCAAGGTACCCCATTCAAATCCTCCGAAAAAAGCGATGCCTCCTCCACAGCTACCTCCCCAACCGCACTCGACAACCCTGACGCCCTTACAAGCTAAGATGCGAAACAAGCTAACGTCAGCACGCTTTCGACACCTAAATCAGACACTTTATACCTCTTCCTCATCCGACGCCCTCCAACTCTTCTCGAACTCGCCAGATCTATTTGGAGAATATCATGCTGGCTTCTCGCAGCAAGTAAAGGATTCCTGGCCGCAAAATCCAGTAGATGTATATATTCGAGAGATCAAAGAGAGAGGGAAGATACATGACCATCGCATTGATGGACAAAGCACTACGAAGTTGCCATTGCCGAGGAGGAAGACAGGACGGTGTACGATTGCTGATCTCGGCTGTGGAGATGCACCCCTTGCGCGAGGATGTCAGTCACAGGTCAAGGCGTTGCAGTTGAGGTTCCACAACTTCGATTTGCATGCTCCAAACAGCTTTGTCACGAAGGCAGACATTGCAGATCTACCACTGAGGGATGGCGAGGCTGATGTGGCGGTCTTCTGTCTCAGCTTGATGGGCACGAATTGGATCGACTTTGTTGAGGAGGCTTGGCGTGTGCTTAGGGGAGATGGCAAGGGGGAGGTATGGGTTGCGGAAGTCAAATCGCGCTTTGGGAGGGTTAAGTCTAAGGTGGTTGAGAACAGTGTAGGGAACAAGAAGAAGGCCAAGAAACCAAAGAAGGATACGGCAAAGCCTGAAGCTGAAGATGGGCCGACCAACAGCGAGGAGCTGTTTGTGGAGGACGAGCACGCACCGGACCAAGAAGCGGATGCAACCGACATCTCAGCCTTCTTAGACGTTTTTCAGCGTCGTGGGTTTCAGTTAAGAGAAGGCTCTGTCGACAGGTCTAACAAAATGTTCATAAGCGCTATATTCACGAAAGCTGGAATCCCCAAAGCTGGAAAGTACAAGGGTTGGAAATGGACTGGCCGCGAGTACGAGAAGAATACCGCCAGACATAGCGGTCGGATGAAGTTCGTGGACACGCCAGAGGATGAGGTATTGCCAGAAGATGAAGCGCGTGTGCTGAAGCCCTGTGTGTACAAGTCAAGGTGAATCAATGCCAACTGTTGAAGTTGATGTGGACAGCCTGGGCTTGCTGTCTTATCCAGAGTTGACGGCGTTCATAATGAGACTTATAACTATATTCCGGACTCCTCTGACTCAGAAAGGAGAATCTCAACGAGCATTGCTATAGGAGACACTTCTCACATTATCCATGATACACTGGCAAATGAAAGTCGTTGAGCTTTTGAGGGGTTGAACTTCCCGCACACCACAGCTGGAATCGGACATGTTACCTATCGACCAGGGGGCATTTTCAGCTGCGGCTGGTTGGTATCTTACTATTCCACCCAAAGCCCTGGAGTGACTGCTTTGAGGAAGTCTGCGCGATGAAATATGTATATGGGGACAGGAAACTGATGCTTTGACAAAGAATTGACTTTCTACTGTCGCGAACGGCTGCTTGTCTGCCTTGCTCTAGAACACGCTGTCCCGGGTAGTATATTCTAAGACCATCCCAAGGGCACAAGAGGTGGCAAATGGCTTGAAGGCAAATTGTTTTCATTTTGTCGGTCATCTCTACGAGATAAGGTCTGGCTGAAGCATGACCATCACAGTGATGTAGAATGTGTTCTTTAATTGATCAGTCGGCATCATCAACCATTCTCGAGCCAAAAGATCTTACTCTTTCGACACAGCCCCAATAGGCCAGATCTCTAGACTTCTCTCTGCTGCTGAGCACTGACCTAGCTACCTCCATCCTCAACTGTCCAACCAATTTTCATTTCTCTCCCTCCAGCTGACTGTCCCTATCTCATCCGCCGGCCGTGGCACTCCGAGTTATTGGTACTCCACCGAGCGAAACTCTTCGGCCAAGTCGATATTAGCTCCCTTGTGTCGGACGTCGTGTCCATCATGTTCTTGAGCTCTTGCCAGAAGTATCGCACTTTGTCTCCGTTATCCATCATCTCTTTGACATGATCCCGGTCTGCCTCCTGTCTCCAAGCTTTCACCAAGCATTCAACCACCTCTGCGTTGCTAGGCATTGGCTTAGCCGCCGCCAGGTGTCGCATCTGCGATTTTTGGTACATGGCTTGGGCAACCCCGCTGTGTAGGTGCTGTGCGTCGCATTTGTACCTGAGTGTGAATACTTCGGAGAAATGTCTCGGTGTGGGTCCGCGGGTACTGTGCGCCTTGTCTTCGAAAATGCCGGTAGCGCATGCAAGCGGAGAGGTGTGTATGGAGGGATACAGAATGACGTAGGTCGCGAGATCTTGCAACGGCCGGGAGTACTGGTACGCGTTTGCTCTCACCACGGGATCTGTGGAGTAGTTTGGCAGAACTGATCTGGTGAGTTCCTGCAAAGGATCTGCTGCAGTGGGCGGGTTGTACATGCTAACCGGCGGTTCATCGAATTGGAGGATTCGAACACAGACAGGAATCAGCAAATCCGAGCTATCAATCTTGTCTGTGGGCAACTCAGCATCCCGTGAAGATCATATGGCCACAATCAGGGACCTACCAAAGCATTTCTCGTCAATCCCATACATGTCCAACCTCTTAGACCACCCTGCTTCGTCCCAACGATACTTGTCTTCACGTGTCCACCGCTTTACTTTGAACACGAGGTCGCTAGCATGGCCAATCTCTTTATTCTGGTGAGGTGGCAGATGATAGAACACACCGGTGCCCTCCCTATAGCATTCCTCGTTGAGTGCGAGACATGCAAGGAGCGCGCCGTCAATGGGTCCACCATTATGAAGGATGACCTTCGGTGCTAACTGACCAACGCCCGCTGGGCTAAGGTAGGTTGAAATGGAGAACGATTTCTTGATGGTGGAAAGATCGGCAGGCTCAAGATACGTCGAAACTTCGGGCTTGTCACTCATGAGGAACGCGAAATCGGTTTCCCATCCCCTAGCGTGTGGTACACTGATGAAACCCAGTGTGGTATTTCTAAATGCATGTTGGAGAAGTTGATTGTTGTTCATTTCTGAGAGATGTAACGCTTCGGCCTGCGTTTCTGGATTGTTGTTGGCACTTGATTGAGTAGATTGCGTCTTACCTAGCTGATGTTCCCTCCGGCCACGACGCTTCGCAGAGCCAGACATATCCACGACAAAGTCTCGGTTGTAGTTGACCAGGCTAGAAAATCGAAGATGGCTTTTTGTGTGTGGAGGTGGACGTCTGAAGGAGAGTGACATGGAACACGTGGGTGAGGTTGGTTGTTTGCTAGCACCTTGATCTCGCAGTATTACCACGACAGGAATGACAAAATGTTGGACATCGACGACAACGAAGAAGTTTGTGTTCAGCATAAGGAGCTCGTATGTAGCGCTCGTGGTTGGACTTTCGAATATATATGACCTTCAGGCGCTCTGGAAGTTTCGTCGCCGGTATATTGTAGGGAAGCTTTGTGCATTGTTTGTGTGCAATTGAATGACTAGCGTTCGTGCAGCCGCCCATTCACGCCAGCGACGTCGGAGGTATCAAAGCGCTTCATGTAGTTATGAGCATGTCACTAGAGGAACAACATCGGATAAAGAGCGTGGCGCAGTCGGTGATTCAATCGCATTCTTTCGCTTGGGTATCATGAACATCCGGCTACCTTCATAAGCCCCTTTCAAGCACAACGCTTTGGCGACATGCCAAATAGACCACAAATCCATAGCAATTTTGTCCCTGCTTGCCCCAACGCCTTGCTGACATCAACTTCCGATCGCATCAATCGTACGGAATTGAAGGTATTGCCATCATTCGCTCACCAGTATCAATTCGTTTCAAAGTAAGCTGTCCCTGTCCCTTTCTTCAGCTGCTGTAAGTCTTGCGCATAACCCGAGTAACACCACAGTTTCTGTAGCAGCAAAATAGTTCAGACTGTCGATCAATATCTTAAGGTGCTTGCTGAAATACTCTTCATACCTCTTGAGCGTCACGTCCATTTTAACAAGCCTATCCGGATCTGGATCGCTTGCTGATGCCGTGGACGTCGTTCGAGCATTGGAAGAGTCCTTTCCAGACTGATCAGCAATTGAGGCTAGGTCTGGATCGGCAGCATACAGCGAACGGGACAAACTGGCCGTATATTGGGCGAATAAAGTGCAGCCAGTCATCAACTTCGCGTGTATCTTCAGTAGCTTGCCCTGAGTTAGGCCGAGATCTTTCATGCACGAATCGAGCATGTCCAAATGGTCTTGCATTAGCTCATCCACTGTGCGTTTAGTCTTTACAGGCTTGCCAGTATTGAGAGAACTGAGGAGGTCATTCTCTAAGGACTGTGACTCGTCCACTTTGGCCATTAATTTCTGCCAATTTGGCTCCATGACCTCGGCTGTTGCAAAGAACAGCATCTGCTGGACAAAGACGAGCATGCGAGCTCGCAAAGTCCAGGCACGTCGCTTCCAGATCTCGATCCTCGGGTTGGAAGATTTGTGTGTCCAGGACCGCACTTTTGTGTGCTCTGACCAAGAATCCACCAGTAATGACTCCAAATGTCGCAGAGCGAGAGTATAGCGAAAAAGGAGTTGATACCGGAGAACTGTCTTCCGGCTGATAACCAACGATAGCGGAAATGGAACAGAGTAATCGAGTTCAAGGGCGTCAAAGCCGTTGATTTCCTTTCCGTCATCATTAGTGGTTGAGGGCGCGGGCGTCTGATACTTTTCCAGCATTGCGTCCGGGTTGTCCTGGTCAATGCCCTGAACATTCACAATCTTCATCAACCATTGTGTCAGCCCGATCTCGTTCATCTTGACTTTGACATCTTCTTTGAAAGGCTCAGCGGCTGCAATGCTACCTGGTTGCCGGAGTACCAGATCGAGGAGTGACTGCAGCTTCCCTGTATTGACGCTCTTGTGTGGTTTCTTCAATTCTGAATTGCTCAATTCAAGGAAATAGAGAAAGAACTCGGCACGGTCTAGGAAGAAGTAGTGCTTGAGTGAGCGCAGCCGGCTGCGTAGTGAGTTTTTGGTCAATAAGAGGCCGAGTAGTGCCGCATTTGCGTGAGAGTATGCGTTGTTGACATTGTCAAGGAATTTGGGATCATCGAAGGTTCTTGGTGTGTCTTCGATCTTCTTGCTGATGTTTACTCCACCGCATTCTCTCACCACATTTAAGTACTTTCCGGCAAGTAGTACTTTCTCTTTCACCGACTCCAGCTGTGGTGGAACTTCCTTTTCACGCACGTAGTACCGCTTCTCCCAGTACTCATCTGTGTAGTCTTCGTCCATCCTTTCTTTTTTGATGCCAGATCGCTCGCCAATCAAGAACTCTGAATGCGGATCTTTGATTCCACCATGGTGAAGCCATTCATTCAGCATGGTCACATACGGCCGACTAGCCTCTCGCAGTAGCAATTCAAGTAAAGTTCTTGCCGCCGGGTCACCAGAGAAGGTGGCGAGTCTCTGCGTTAGTGTCGCAAGCACATTTCCGCCTGTGCAGCGCCTCTTCGTCATGCTTCCAGGTAACAAGTCACCTCCTTCTCGCAATCTTTCAATGATATTGTCGGGGTCGAAATCGTCAATCGAGTCTTCCAGGTCGTCTTCTAGAAGAGAGTTCTTCTTCAATAGTTCTTGAGCTAGGGCATACAAGTGTGCCAGGCTTTGTGCAGTAGGGATGACGTGCAGATGCATCTGATGTAAAGTAAACGACTCATCATGTATCACCTTCATTTCCAATTGAGCCACCAGTATCAGGTAATCCTTTAGTAAATTCCTTATGGCGGCACATAAGGCGTGATTAACCGACCCAAACTCTTCCCGACTTTGGATCTCCACAAATGCCTCCATTGCACAATAATGGGTGGCCATCTTCAGCATAGACGTCGTCAAGTCACGGAGACTTGGATCAAGACCCGACTCGATTCGAAAGTCTGGCCCAACAAGTCGGACCTTTTCCTCGACCGGAGTATATGAGTCCACAAAACGTACATGCTCGCCCTCGAAACCCATAAACACATAGAGCAAGTCGTCAAGCAGAGCTGCTTCTTGCTCTTGCATCGTCATATCTTGTAATGGTCGTGGTTGAAGACAAGCGGGCGCGGTGGATGACAATGGTGGCGCAGAGACTCTTATTGCCAGAGGAGCGGAAGAATGGGCTATCAATGTAGCTGTGGGCATCCATGGTCCTACAGAGGCTTAGCACACACTTTCCGGGGCTCCCCGCATTCACTGCATACCTTGCTCGACCTCTTTTTCTTTCCTCTTCTCAACTGGGCTCTGGACACTTCTTCTCGCCCTCTCCGGCTCTCTTCTATTGCCAGTACCAGTCGACTCCTTAACAGGGCTTCGCGTCCGGATCGCCTTCTCTTTCGTAGTCGTGAAAGTCCGCTCAGTTCTCCGCTCGAAATCGCTTGTCTGTCTGTTTGATTTCTCAAAAGCCTTTTCCGCATCCACGACTCTAGTAGAGGTTTCCGATAGAATGGGTGATCCGTCCTCGTGGACGAAGGGTTTCTCATATTCCCTGGCGCGTATAGGTGCTGCCCTGGACGTTATACCGGCAGCGTTGATGCTTCGTCTGTCGGCGGTAGAGGCATTGCGGGAGTGCGAAGATGCCATTTTACTGGACTATGCGACATCCTCAAGCATAATTCGATTGTGGATCTGTAGCACATTTATTGCCCTTGTTAGTGGGGGAATTTTGTCTAATTGATACGCGGCGCGGAGAGACGTGTCAGAGCGAGCTAGTGCTGCATGCCAAGAAGTTTGCGTATTGGAGCTTTGCCTGCGTTTCGAGATTCACAACTCAGCAGCGCAGCAGTAACATTCAAACTTTTGAAGGACCAAACAATTCGCCTTTCTATATCCACGTTGACGAAGGCTCATTATTCAGATTCCCAGCCTCTTTGCCTCCAGTTTTCACAGCCACAATGTTCATTGCGCGGTCAGAATATGGTGAGCTGCCATCCCAGACTACAAAGCTGGCCGTCATGCTAACCCACGTCTACCAGACCGAGGGATCAAGTGAGTTCCATTGAATGAATCTTGCGATTGAAACCTGGCTGACGTCTGTGCCGCTCTGCAGCACCTTCTCACCCGAGGGCCGACTCTTCCAAGTCGAATACTCATTAGAAGCAATCAAGCTCGGCTCTACAGCAATAGGAGTATGTCCGCGTTTTCACCTAATATGAGATACAATTTCCATGTTAGATCCAATGATTCTCGAAGCTAATCAGCAATCTAGGTTGCAACATCCCACGGCATTCTCCTCGGCGTTGAGAAGCGCGTCACCTCCCCTCTCCTCGTCTCCTCCTCAATCGAGAAAATCGTCGAAATCGACTCACACATCGGCTGTGCCATGTCCGGTCTCCAAGCCGACGCTCGCTCCATGATCGAGCATGCACGTGTCGAGTCGCAGAACCACTACTTCCATTACAACGAGAAATTATCGGTCGAGTCCTGCACACAAGCGATCTGCGACCTGGCGCTGCGGTTTGGCGAAGGAGCACAAGGCGAGGAGAGTGTAATGAGCAGACCATTTGGTGTGGCGTTGCTGGTGGCAGGTTGGGATGACGATGAGGGGCCACAGTTGTATCATGCGGAGCCGAGCGGGACGTTTTACAGATATGATGCGAAAGCCATAGGGTCGGGAAGTGAGGGTGCGCAGGCGGAGCTGCAGTCAGAGTACCATCGAAGTTTGACGCTGGAGGAAGCGGAGACGCTCGTCCTGAAGACGCTGAAGCAGGTCATGGAGGAGAAGCTAGACTCAAAGAACGTCCAATTGGCAAGCGTGACGAAAGAGAAAGGCTTTAGGATCTACACTGAGGAAGAGATGGGGACTGTCGTTGAGAGACTAGAGCAAAGCTGAAACCGGCATGGGGGTGGGTAGTCCATCGTATGGAGGCAGAACAATTTAGTACAAAGCAGCCGACATCGAAGCTTCCGGCCGCTTGGAAACAACGGGGTTACTCTCGAGGTGTGTCAAGGCGCGGGAACCGGGTCTGCAGCATTTGTGGCGTTTCTCGAGAGATACAAGCACAACAAAGATAAACCAAGGTCGATTCCACAACGTGATATTTCTACAGTGGGAAACGCAGCAAGCCGGTCTATTCTACTTGGCCTTCTCCAGAGACAAGAAGTAATACAATAGCCCATGGGTGCGAGGTAGTAGGCTGGAGGCTTGTGCGAGGTAGTAGGCTGGAGGCTTTGTCGAAAGGTCGAGCACTTTTAAACCTACATAATAACCGCGATCTCTGATCCAAAACTTGACGCCCTGAATGCCTATGACCTCGGGAGGAAAAGACGTGCCCCCTTAAACCCTGTCATATATTTGGCATAATCTACGCAGTGAGCACAGCCCAATTGGTGATGTAAATCAAAACACTATCAGATTCTTCAAGAATGTTCATTGAAGCAGTGATCTATCGCTAATTGCGCAATTGGGGTATTTGTAGCCCTGGGGCCATCCATCGCTCTTTTAACATGTTTTGAATGAACGCTCGAAAATTAGAGGTCATGGCTGTCATTTTGTGGCTCAGTCCAACCATTCCAAATCCAAAACTCCAGGCACCTGACGTAGCAGCAAACAATAGTTATCGTTCTCAAATTCATGCAGCGCCAGCTGTGGTAACGTTCTGCACAACCTTCGTAGGCTGAGCACCAGCACGTACGATGCGTTCGCCGTGGTTGTCGCGGATGAGTTCGCCCTTCTCCTCCTTCTGCGCTCGCTTCCAGATCTCGACTTCGCAGCCACCACGGATGACACCTACTCTCATGGTCGAGAGCAAGTTGTGGGCAGCATTGCTGTGCATGTAGACACCGCCGTTGAACATGGCGGTGGCGTCTTTGCCAATGCCGGATCCGATCATGGCCTTTCCACCAGGATGGTCCTTGATGAAATCGGTGACATCATGGACAACACCAGCAACAGCAATCAGACCACGGCCGTTCTTGGCTTGGTCGACGAAGTCATCCCATTCCATCACTGGTAGCTGGTCAAGGGGAACGCCCCAGTCGAGCTTGGCACGCTTCTGATCAAGTTTCTTTTGTTGCTGCTGGATACGGCCCTTCTCGATCTCGTTCGACTTGAATTGCTTGAGGTCGTACGCGAGGCCAAGCTGCTTCCAAATCCAAATGCTCCATTTGGTGGGGTCATACTGATGCCACTCGATGGCATTGCGGTAGTCTGATGGGAACTCGTGGTGGAAGTTATGGTAGCCTTCACCTAGGGTGACAAGTGCAGTGATGACATGGTCGCGGGGGGAATTGCGGTCGTCGAATGGCTGGTCGCCGAGCCAGTGAGCCAGAGAGTTGACGCAGAAAGTGGCTTGTTGGACGAAAAAGATACGGAGAATGCCAGCATAGACGAATCCACCCCACCAGTCACCCCAGCCGAGACCAGTGACAAGTGTGGGGAAGATCAAGCCCATGAAGAGGACAACCTTAAGGTAGTTCTTGTGTTGCCAGATGACGACGGGATCCTCGTTTAGATCGGAAATGTCTGTTCTGCCAATTCTCTTTGGATTTTGCTTCATCAACATCCAGCCGAAGTGCGAGTATAGCAACCCCTTGCGGACTGAGTATGGATCCTTATCTGTGTCGGTGTAGCGGTGATGAGCTCTGTGATCACGAGCCCACCATCTGACTGATCCTTCCACGGCACCACCACCAACGGCGGCAAGGAATATGCGAAGAGGCAGGGTTGCTGAGTATGATGTGTGTGCCCATAGTCTGTGATATCCTGCGGTGATACCGAGGCCGGTGGCGAAGTAGTAGGCAATGGCCCAGATGGCGGTCTTGAGCTGGAGAGGAACCCAGTAGGCCTGTACGCAGCCGTAGAGAGGAATGCCAACAATGAGGGTTACGTTGAGCCAGTTGACGTGCTTGTACCAGTTTGCACTGGTCATGGGTGTCTCTGTGATATGTGGCTTCTTCGGGTCATATTTGGGGCTCCGGTTGGGTTCTGAGGGTTTGGCGGCAGAGGATGGTTGTGAGGAGAGGTATTCTGGTTTGACAGCCAAGTGGCCGGCAGCTGGCTGACTTGAAGGCATGGCTTGTACTGTTATGACTAGTGTCAGAAGCAGTACTAGATGGGGTGAGATGTTTCGTGATTGTTGGTGGATGAGGGAGAGAGGAAGGGGAGTCGAGAGATGTGGCTGAATATATGTGATGCTAGACTCAAGGATTTGTGCTTACTTGGCAGCGTTGAATTGTGGGATGAAGACGTAGAGTCGCCAACATCCGAGGCCAGACTCTTTCGGCGAGGATTAAACGGCGCGAAGATTTTCTCTTGCGACTTTTGATATCATCTTCGGCAGGTTGCAAGGCCAATGGCGAATGTCGAGCAGCTTCCTTTTCTCCATTTTGCCGTGTTCCTTGTCATATTCGTGGAGGCGACAAGCCTTCCTGTCCCCCAACAAATTTTAGGTTCTGTCACGTTCTGCAGGTACCGTTGGGGCTGAATGATCAAAGCGGTCAGCAATGACGCTTCCTCATTGGCAGTGAGAATGCGAGCTAAAACTCCCTGATCAGCTCCCGCGTTGGCGTGGCACAGCTCCCAGCTAGGGGGGCAGCTAGCATTATGCGACATTCCACAAGGCTCAGGCCACCCTCAACCTCCACATGTTGTTATACACAGCGGGACAATTTTTATGATGTGGGTATGGAACAAGGGATGCGCGAACTCCGATGATCAACCGTGAAGATCTGGCCAAGACAATCTGCATCGGATTCGCGTCCAGCTTTTTTGGCTGCAAGGCCCCCCTTTTGGTCCCTTACGCTAGACCTTTTCGGTGATGTTGGGTTGCGTATTCGTCGGGTTTCGTATCTTTATACGATAAATGCGCTGAAATTGCAAATGTGGTTAGTGCAGATTGGGAGTTACAAGTCATGGAGGTACAACCCTATACCACGACATTCCTATACAGTTGAAAGCTCATGCAAAGTTTACAATGTTGTAATTTGGCCACAACCACCACCCACGTGGTCTACCTTATGGCTTTGATAAACACGGTACCATACTATCGGCGTGGAAGAGTCTTGGCGTATTGCCACATACATGGCTCGTTCTCAAGCTCAGTATCAAGCGCTTGCGCGATGATATAGCATACATCAGGAATGCATGACCTCATCACTTCTATCAGTGGTTCGGGCTCCTAAACCACTGCGAGCTCAAGAAGTCGTTGAGCTTCACCTCCAGAAAAATGCTCCTCCTCAAGCTTCGATTGGCAAGGTTACCTTGTTAACACACTCCATGAACCGCGTAGTTGTTTCCAAGCTTCTCATTGGCATGACGTTATCGTGAAAGTGTTGAGGGTCAAGGATCTTGCAACAGATACGGCCCACTTGAAACTTGTGAAGCGTATCCAACATGTCCCATGAAGCGCGGATGGCCGAGGCCAATATTCACATGCTAAAGAATACCCCGCGATAGGTGGTTGTGGAGCGAGCTCCGGCCTTGCAATGTAAGAAAAGTGCCCAGATGGAAGATCCTACTCGACCGATACTGGCCCAGCGAAGTGGCGGATGACTGGTGCGGCCCATTGTCTCAACGAACTCATCTGGTCGCCATGGTCGTTCACCGTGGCACCACCCCCGGACCCATCTGCTGCCGCCAAGTGCCGTCGCGTCGCACAGGTCTATCCATTGCCTCTGGATTGTCTTCGATGCCATCATCGTCCTGCTTCGTTTGTGACCTGCCCCACTTCCTCTGGAGTCGATGATCACCCCACTTTCCCGAAGTACCATACTGTGGCTGCAACAATGCTCGCACCAAAGGAAGTAGGGGCAACTATCCAAGCTACTCCATTGATCACGCTTCCGAACGCTGTCGCGTCAACGGCTGCAACAAGTAACCCAATCGCGACGTATTTTGCATAGCGCACGATCCGCCAGAAGATAAATTTGCCAACATAATTAAGGTACGCAGCAGATCAACGAGTCCGAAGGCGTTCTGGGTGATCTGCTGTTTTCGTGGGATTTATAAGATCAGAGAAGTTGCGTTTAGCTGAGGCAAGAAGCAGAATCGCCTAGCCTAACCACAGCCTAAGTCGTCAGAATAGGCGATGCGGTGCCAGAGTCATTTACTGCATGACCAAAATCCATGAATCAGACACTGGAAGCGATAGGAAAAGGGTAGCGCTCAGGTAACACAAAGTAATGATCAAATACTCTGAACCTCTCTAGACACTCCTGGCCTCAGCTATTACGAGACATACTAGATCGATATGTACCGAGTTGCAAGATTTCTTCGACCAACTGCATGACAAACACAAGCCTTATCCTAATCTTGCGCCATTTCAGAACTGAAATGCATGACGATTCTCCTGCAGCTTGACTTCAATCTCAACTTGAACTCAATTCAGAAATCCCTGCGATGCTTCCACTGACACGATAAACATATTCCATATCACCAGTGGCAAATTTCTGTGTGACCGACGACACTCCTCGCCCTCGCCTGACACCTCCTTGACTACTACCCTCCTCGACCGCCACCCTCCTCACTCTGATGACCTTTCTTAACAAATGAACCTCTTCAACTCGTCCATCTCCTTCTCCTGTTGTCATGGCCTTGTCGCTCTTGACTAAGTTTCGGCGCAGTCTTGCAGCGTGATGGATAATTTCAACGCAGATGAGAACATCAAATAGCTGTGGGTGGTGGATGACCGCATTATTGGCGAGTACCTGTCGGAGGAATTAATAATCGACCGAAAGGACCCAGTATCATGGACTCCACAGCTACGGCGCTTCTTTCATCACAACAAAGAGATCCGACGTCTTGAAGTTCTCGGCGGTGGTGAAGATATCGTTGTGCTCTTAGCCAAAATAGAAGGGCATTACTACGCCTTGAAGGTGGTAAGTCTATCTGCCATGTCTAACAGCAACCACAAGTTTGTCTCGCAAACATCCTGTTCATAGCATTCAAGTTCCTCGTCGCGCCCTTTGATTCGGAAAAGCAAGCCATCTATGGAGGCCTAGTAGGCCCCAATGTGGAAGCCTAGCAGGCTCCAGCCACGTCTGACACCTTTCGACGCCTATGGACCCTTCTCATTGAAAAGACCTTCGATAACTTTCAAATCCCATTGAAAGCATGAATGATTCCCGCCGACGTCAGACCTCAAATTTACAAAACCCGATACTTTCTTGACGTAGGAAGGACAATCACATTCCCTCATTCGAAATGGAACTGGAATTTGTTCATTGGTTCTATACAAATATGGTGCATTCTGTCAGAGACTGGGAGTATCGCAACGGCATACTTGAGATTGGTGCGCTCTAACAGCGGATCGCTTGCGATATGCCTGTATATATCATGACCTTCTCCGATATTCTAGCGTCTCCTTTTGCCACGGGCCGTGCTCTTGTCATCGCTCTTATCCTTGCTCAGCGTCGACCGTGTGTTGAGAGGAGAGCCGGCGTTGCAGGCTCAGATAGGCGGACAGCATCAAGTGGCGGATATTATTCTTGAATGGAGATATCGCTTCCAGGTACTAAGGCCATCATACGAAGCCACCATAATGCTAATTTTACCATCAATATGTCCCTTCCTGAACGAGACCAAGGGGCACTTTGGTACTCAATAGCTCGATATTGGATATCGGGTTGTCGTCGCGATAACTCGAGCCTAGGTAGAGTGACATAGCATCTATTCCTGAACTTGGGAAAAAGGATGAAAGAAATCATCGGCTCTTCTGGCTTTCGGCGAGGTGGTGCTCTACTTCGTACAGAGCTTGGTCTCTCTGGGACAAAGATTCTTATATCCAATTTCCATTTTCTGAGTTACTTGGATCCCAGCCCAGTCCGGAAACCATCAGGAATCGTTTGTTGCCATTCTCTTTGCTCGGCCGCCTCTTCCAATATCAATGGCTTTGTTACCATCCTCGTTCAGGTAACAAATGGGCTAGCCCCGACGGAGCACGGATCGTACGTCTGCAACGACTGATCTTGGTAGTAGATGTTCGAAAGGGTCTTCGTCCTAAATTTCTAGGTCATGCTTGCTCGATGTACAGGGCTGTCCAATACTTTAAAGGGCATATGGGCGGTCGTGAGATGTCACATTAGAGGGCTAACTGACCGCACATTTAGATTTCGATTTACGCACGCACACACTCCTTAATGACAGTGAAGTCAGTTCATAGGACAAGGGCGATTCCCGCGTCTGCACAAGCGCCAGGGACCGCCTCCACCTTTGATCCAAAGTCCAGATCCAGGTCGGCACATTCGGGGATCACGCTCAACGTAGTGAAGGCAACTGGGCTTTCAATACGCTACGGGCAGCTTAAACCCCGCTTTTCGCCGTGAGCAGAGGCTCCGCATGCATTTCGAGATCTACCTCCACATGGCCGTACGCCGGCAGCACTTAGTGGCTGCGGATTCCTCCCCTACCATCTGGGCGCCACTGGTGCGCGCTGGACAGGTGGACCCCGTTGGCCAGACCGAACGCGAAAGTTCGAGGCTAGGAATCCGAAGGCCACAAGGTACATTAGGGCCTGGCCAGACGGTGACATTACCGCCGTGAAGCAAATTTTCCATTGACCCGTTCGCACTTTCACCCGGACAAAGTCTCTCGCCGGCTTGTTGGCACCCACCAGGGCTCACCAGGATTTTTAGGCCAGCGACGGCAGCCGATGTAGCACTCTTGACTTCAGAGGGTCCTCAAGCGGCCATATTGCCGATGCGGCATCTTCTGCCGTTGGTCGTGTTGCAGTGTAGTGTTAGCTGATCCAGACATGTAAAGGGCCGTGGCCGAAATTGGCTAGGATGAGGTTAGCACTGCGGAAACTACCTATTACGCTGATATGGTATGCTCGACGGTGTAGACGTGGGAAGGACATGGTCTGTTAGTTCATGATGCAGGTCCAAAGGCCAACGCGTGAGCAGGCAGCCGCCGACCTTGGAGGGGCCAGGTATCTCATCGTACGGTCAGCATTAGAGCCGGGCTGTCGATGAGGGAAGGCATGATCAGAGCCTGGCCAGCATAATCAGGATGGGTTGACGTAGGATCGAAGTTGCTCATCGAGTCGCTCATCGAGTCGGGGCGAAGGGAGGTGATTGGAGTAGCCAGAAAGTGGGCCTGAAGTAGGGACAGCTGCGGGCGAGCGGGGAAAACTCGGGGCGAGGGCCGCTAGTAACACTCACACGGCGACGAAACAAAGAGAATCTAAAGCACAACAGCAAAGGGGGACGAGGGCGTTATAGCCTGGCAGGCGGCTCGGGTTACGATACCTTGGATGAGGTTGTGCAACCCGACGTTGCCGCTTTATGAGTGGCTGTCTCATTGTGGCTTAGTTCAAACGCGGCACCAGGGCGGCGTCATCCCTACGACCGGAGCCGGGTGTCGCTTGGAGATTTGTGCGCCTTGGGCACAGAAGAGGCTTCTACTCTTGCGCGCGTGACATATGTCATGCGGAGGCACAAACTGCTTGAAAAACGCACAGCAAACCAATGACGAGAACTGAAAGGAGTATATAGACAGCTCCTCAAGCTGGCGGGTTCACGGCGATTTCTGTTCCTCTCCACCGTCGCTGCCCTTTTCATCCTCATCTCCCTGATCCTGGCGCCTCCTCTCCGACTCTCATATCGACTGTCCAGCATCATCAATCAGGTTCGCCCAAGTCAAGTCTCACTAGCGCCTAGTTGGACGGCGTCCAGACCCCTCACAACTTCAACCATGGCTCCGGCCAAGTTCCGAAAGCCCCCTCAAGCTCCGCCATGCTTCACAGCTACTCCGTCCTCTGTGTTAGAAGACACCAAGAAAATGCTGGCTCAATCCAAGAAGTTCACGGATGAGATTGTCGCACAGGTCAGCGAAGGTGAAGCCAGCTTCAAGAATGTTCTCCTGCCCATGGCGTGCGACGAGAATAGGCAAGGTCTGGAGGCGCATATACTTGGTTTCTATCAATCGGTTTCGACGAACCAGGAGCTACGAGACGCCTCAACTGAAGCAGAGAAGCTTATGGACGACTTTTCGATAGAGGCATCAATGCGAGAAGATGTGTTTAAGCTTGTGGATGCTGCCTTGAAAAGAAAAGATCAACTTGATCCAGAATCACAACGTCTACTGGAGAAGGAGCACAAGAGCTTTGTCCGTAACGGTCTCAATATTCCTGCTGGCCCAAAGCGTGATCGTTTCAAGGAGATCAAGAAACGTCTCAGCCAACTTGGAATCATCTTTTCCAAAAACCTCAACGAGGAAAAGGGCGGATTGTGGTTAACTGCAGAGGAGCTTTCCGGTGTACCGGAGGATGTCCTGTCGCTATTGAAGAAGGAGAACGACAAGTACTGGCTTACATTCAAGTATCCCGATCTCTTCCCCACTCTGAAATACTGCACCAATAGCGAAACTCGAAAGAAGGTCTTCATATCCAACGAAAATAAGTGCAATCAGAATGTTCCGCTGTTCCGGGAGGCTATCATTTTAAGGGACGAGGCAGCCAGATTGCTCGGATATCCTAACCATGCAGCATTCAAAATTGAAGACAAGATGGCAAAAACACCCAAAACGGTGGACGACTTCCTGGGGGATCTCAGATCACGCCTAAGCGACGGCGGCATCGCCGAGATCAAGACGCTCAAAGAGATGAAAAAAGAGGACTTGGCGTCCTCCGGAGCCGACTTCGATGGCCGCTACTACCTTTGGGACCACCGCTTCTACGATAGGATGATGGAAGAAAAGGATTACCAGCTCGATCAACAGCTCATCTCCGAATACTTCCCTCTGCAAACAACTATTCGCGGCATGTTGCAGATATTCGAGCAGCTGTTCGGGCTCGTTTTCGTCGAGATTGTTGGCAGTGATAGGGATAGCTTAGCGCCCTCCGGGAAGGGCGACGATATCGTCTGGCATGAAGAGGTCCAGGTCTTCAGCGTCTGGGATGACGAGGACGAGGGCAGCGGGTTCGTCGGCTACCTATACCTAGATCTGTTCCCCCGCTTGGGGAAGTATGGCCATGCAGCAAACTTCAATCTACAACCCGGCTTCATCCAGGAGAATGGAACCCGTCGGTACCCTGCCACTGCCCTCGTCTGCAACTTTTCAAAGCCGACTGCAAAGAAGCCCAGTTTGCTAAAGCACGACGAAGTCACGACGTTGTTCCACGAACTGGGACACGGCATTCATGACCTCGTTGCGCGCACAACGTATTCCCGGTTCCACGGTACCGCCACTGTTCGCGATTTTGTCGAGGCACCAAGCCAGATGCTAGAGAATTGGTGTTGGACTCCTTCTCAATTGAAATCGTTGAGTAAGCACTACTCTTCACTCTCCCCGGAGTATATGGAAGCTTGGAAAGAGGCAGCGAAAGATGGCATCAAGAAACCCGAAGAGAGAATCCCTGACGACCTGATCAAGAAACTTATCAAGACCAAGAATCTGAATGGTGCGTTATTCAACTTGAGACAGCTACATTTTGGCATTTTTGATATGGCTGTTCATGAACCCCAAAGCCATGAGGCTTTGGAGGAGATGAAGATCACCGAAACATACAATCGATTGCGAAAGGACATCAGCAACTTAGATGGGCCAGAGGTTCTCGGCCAAGGCGACGACTGGGGTCATGGTCAAGCGACATTTGGCCACCTGATGGGAGGTTACGACGCCGGATACTATGGATATTTAAGGTACGATTGTTCTACCACTTTGGCTTGAATGTGTGCTGACTTCTGCGAAGCTCGCAAGTCTACTCGACCGATATGTTCTATACTGTGTTCAAGGCAGACCCAATGAACCCAAAGGAGGGCAGACGCTATCGTCACTCCGTGCTAGAGAAAGGCGGGTCGCAGGATGAAATGAAGACGCTAGTGGATTTCTTGGGCAGAGAACCAAAGACCGACGCATTCTACGAGGAATTGGGGCTCACTAGATAGTGTGTTTCACGCGTACAAGATGGCCAAAAGAATGGCGCCGTGGATTCACATATTGCACCATAGAAAGATCTCTCTGTCTGCATAGATAGAGGTAGTTCGGGTTCTCCAGGTAGCCATGTTTGATATCTTAGCAACAAAGTTCAAGCTAGCGAATCGTATTGTCGTCTGAAGGTCAGGTAATAATGACGATCCACATCCAGCTGTCGGCAAGCCCAGCCAACCGAGTAATAATTTGTTACAAGGCAGCATGGGCGATTGGCGTACACCTCATTCTTACCAGCGTCAACTGCATATCTCGTCTTTCTACCACCTCTTCTTTAGACAAAATGACACCGGCAATGGCCTGATAACGAGCTTGAGGCCCCTAGTTTGAGCTTATTGAGCACAGCTATTAATGCCTGGCACCCGATGGACCTTGTCCGCCAGGCGCCCCTACGGGCCGGCCATCCTTGTCTGCTTCTCGGTTTCGCTGCGCTCGCTTACGGTACCATCTTTGCGTAATGAAAGTGATCCAGTCAATTGAAGTCGGACCCCGCAGCACCACGCGGGAGAATCAAGTGACGGACTGGACGGCACCACGTAAGGATCGAGATTTCCATTCTGACGCCTTAAGCACTCGTGTTCCGACACATACCAAGTCATGACACTAGCAAAATCCTTCGTTCTCCGAACCTGGCTTTGGTAGAAAGACTACCGTTTTGACACACTGCCGGCAACCTTGTGGGCGGCGACGAGCGATGGTCTCGTCTTCGGACTCCATTCCACGGCAGAATCCCCACCATGGCCATCGAAAATCTCCTCTAGGTCTATATCCTCCTTATAGCTGCAAACTTGGCAGAGTGTGATCCTCTGCATTCTCCGGGCACAAAATCGCTCCAAAAATCCGCATTCGCGAAACGAGTATCTAGTCGTGCGATTCCGTTAGCCACCGACACTGCGATCCAGATTTACTTTCGTCTGTGCCGACTTAGTTAAGTACGCCACCTTCCCACCTTAAATGCCTGGTGGAGATGAGAGGCTAGATCGGTGTCCGATGACGGGCGTTGCGCATCAGAAATCCGGTCTGAAGAGGCTTCAGTGGTCCGGGCATACTTTTGGATAGGAGCATTAATTCACTCTTGCTGTACTTTACATGACGGCCATGTGGATAGCCTTCTAGACTCTCGCTGATCTATGGAGATGCCTAGCTTCTGTCGAAGATCTAGATGAAGACATATAGAACATATAAAACCTGCCATACAACTCCCCAGAAACCCCTGCCTTTCACCGGCGCCACGGATGTGTGACAAGTGGTATCACCAAGAAAATCAGAAAGCAGCCTAGCACAACGAGAGCGAAGAAAAAAGGCCACAAGTCTTGTTGTCTTGGAGGTGGGAGCTGGCTCTCCCGCTCGACGTCGGGGAAGGAGCCGTATCTGTATTGCCGAGGTTGTGGGTTAGGCGGTGACGGAGGGTCTGCTGCGGGCTGGGCGCGGTATGGGCGAGGTTGATTCTGAGCCCCGTTATTATCTTGGTTTGGGGACAGATCCTCCGGGGACAGGTCCTCTGAGGCTTCAGGATGGCTGTGCTTGTAGATAGTTAACAACAGTGCTCCTGTGGAGTCCTATGATACGCACAGCTGCAGCGTTAGCCATGCGGATGGCCGCTATTGTACGAACTGTGGAACTTGACATTTGTCCACAGCGTTTCTACGACTGGGCGAGAAACGAGTTGAGACTGCTTTTGCCTGGGTATCTTCTGACGAAAAAGTACAGCCACGGGTCGGAGTTGCAGAATCCCTATCTGAGAGGCCTGACAGATTGGTTTGAGCCTTCTTGACCACTTAGGATCTCCGTAATGTAATCAGACCATCCCTTTTTTCTTGTTTTCCGTTGGAACCGCAGCTAGTGGTCAGGAACATTACGCTCTCGACACGGCTTCGACGTTTGCTAGGTCCCCCCGCACTCGCGTCTAGCATCCGGAAAGTCGCGTCCTACGTGAACATTTCATTGGTTGAAAGATTTGTGTGTCAAGACACAACTCCTGCCGGATACAGGGAGCATAACTAATGTCAGGCGTATCAACAAGTGAGAAGGCTGGTTTTGCAGGCAACTATACCAAAGTCGAGTGTTCCATACCCGCGGCTCAGGCAAGACCAGACAGCTACTTTGATGTTAGCCAAATACTACCGTTCGCCGGTACTCTTCAATCGCTAAACGTTGAGGCCACACTGTCTGATTGTGACAAGCGGTATTGGAGAAGGTAGAGGTCGCTCGTACTACGTGAAAGTTTACTGGGAGTGGCGGTAATGGCGATGCAAATGGAGTGGTAGAGCATTCATAGTAATTTGGCGCGCCCAAAGTCTTGCCGAAATCGAATACTTGAAGGATTTCAAAGATAGCAATGATTAAGCGTCAGATATGGTCCAAATTCAATTCAACAGAAGTGCTTGACATCGAAAAGTAACATCAAACCAGATTCCTGGAAAGTTCTAAAGTCGTAATACACATTGTGCCCGTCCTTCACTCACGCCACTTGACTCGTCCACTTCGAAGCTCCGAAATGATCCCAATAGGCAACAACCCATTGTTCACGACGTTCAAGCCTCCAAACTTCTCCATGATCTCTGGACCATACATCTGCACCACCCACTTCCAGTAGGGCGTCATGCCCCACCAATTCCCAGTGATGCCTGCCTTTTCCGTGAGTCCGTTCTTGTTCATCACGTTCAGTCCCGTCATTACTTCCGCACTGGCCTCAATGCTCTCCTCGCTCGGCTGCTCCAGTAGCTTCATGAATATGTCGCACAGCTGGCCATCGTACCCGTAGTGGAATTCCTCGCGGTACCGTGTAAATTCCTCGAAAGACATGAACGTGTTGGCGTCTTCGGGTACGAAGAATACATCCTCGAGTGAATGCCGGTTCACCTGGTCTTTCTCGAACCTGATCTTCGCGGTACGGTAAGCCTCTGCTTCCGCCTCAATGAAGTCGTCAAGTAGATGGGAAGGCTCGCTGGGCAGGCCATCGCGGATCTGCAGCGGGTCGATGAGCGGGCTCTGAAGCTCGAGGCCGCCTAGCTCGGTGGGAAAGAAGATGTACCCGTCCGGGATGTCCGTGAGGCCGAAGCGCTGTTGAAGCGTGGCTTTGAGATACTCGACAACGCTGTCAGTGCCAACCTCGGAGAAAATCTTTCGCTGGACACGCGCGAGTGTGCCAAGCATCATGTCGACGTGCTGCTGACCGAAACAGTTGGCGGGCTTGCCGAAATTCGTGGTGAAGAATGTGGCGGCGTAGGTGTTCCATGCTTGGACCCAGGAGAAGATACTTCTGGTCTTGTCTTCAAGTTGATGCTGCAGTTCGTCGATGTGCGAGTCGACCATGGCTTGATCGATCTCGAAGCGGCCGGATGTAGGGTTGAGGCGTAGAAAGCCCCATCTGATGTCGCCTTTGGGAAGAGATTTATCGATGCCGACGTTGACGGTATCCCTTTGATGCATGATGCGGACTGTACCAGACTTTCCTCCGTTCAAAGTGACGCCCATTATTTCCGCAAACCTGGTGATCGTAGACCATGCCTTGACGCATTTATGGTGGTCGGGCGACCAAAACCAGAAATCATCTTGCATTCTGTAGAGCTGCCCACCTTCTGTATTCTGGTTGACGGAGAAGTCCATGCAGAACAATATGACTTCCCCTAGGACGTCACTCAGCGTGTGAGACCCAGGGACGCCCCGTTTGCGGATCCGGGGTTGCGCATCATCACCGTCGGAGATGAATTTGAGCGGCGCTTCGAGGAATTTGCGGAAGAAGTTGAGCCATCTTTCTGATATCCCCAGGAAGGTGAGTACGGAATAGATTGTTGAGTGAGGTAAAGATGGGTTCCAAGAATCGAACTCTGAGCGAACACAAGTGAGCTCCCCATGAAGTCGAGTATTGAGGAGTATCTCGGTGGAGAGCAGATGCAGCAAGGACTGCTTGGATTCCATGGGATTCTTTGGCTTAGACGCCATCTCTTCTTCTTCCTCTTCTTCGTCATCTTCTTCTAGATCCATCTCCACCCCCGCGATTTTACCTTGTGGCCGGACGACACTTCTTCTGCGCGCTACACTGGTGGCGGCCACTCCACTGCTTCCCCTTGCTGTCTGCTTAACCCTGCGCCGCTTTTTATCAGGCTCATAGTAGGCCTCTTCATCACCCTCATCGATGACAACTTCTTGATCCACTGAGTCGAGAAGCTGAGAAACAAAGTAGCTAGCCTTGTATAGACTCTGCCGCTTTGACTGAACGCTTGGGGTTTTCGACGTAGGCCCAAGGAAATAGTCTCTTCTCTTTTTGTCAAGCTTCGTAATATCCTTCCGCAGCGAAGTCCAGGCTCCGGCGAACGTGGAGAAGGCTGTGAAAGCTCCCTTGAAAAACACAGACCACTTGACTCCAATGAAATGCAAGAAAATCGCCTGGAGCAGATCCTCCTGCATGAAGATGTCGTATGATCCACTAATCTTTCTCCGCTGCTCAATCGGCACGTCGCCGCCCCAGGTCCAGGTGTCCAGAGCTGTCATGCGCATGTTCAAGACGTCTGCCACTTCGGATAAGATCACTCGACTGTTGTTGAAGTCCTTCAATACGGCGCGTTTGTCGTCAGTGAGCAAGTCGGAGGCTATGAGACCCCTGATAATCCACCGGAGCACGTCAAGGTTGAACTGTCCGGGCCCGGCTAATACCTCTTCGAAAGATCGAACATTGTCTCGGAGCTTTTTCAGAGCATTGTAAGCCTGCGCCTTGCTGCCAGTTTCCCCAAAGAGGGCCTTAAGATAAGAAAAGATGGCCTGCGGATCCGTGTTGAAGGGCTCGAAGACGGATCGTTCCCATTCCGCCCGTGACTCAAGCCATTCCCTGCTGACGATCTCTTCGAATCCTTCCGACATCTCGGAGTCGCCACCTGACGAGGCCATCGAGGCTTTATCAGCTGACAGCCACTCAGTCACCAGTCCACCATAGAGCGATGCGTATTGGTACTTCAAGGATTGCACATTCAGTGCCTGTATCAACGAGTCTTCCCAGTCACGCAACAACTTCGACGATACCGAAGGGTCATAGCGAGCCTGCTCAAGGAAGCGCTCAATATTCTTGAGCTTCACCTTAAGGCGAGGATCGTTGGTGCTGCCGCTGATGATACTGCCAGCGTAGCCTTGTCCGGCACTTCCTTTGCGAGTTGTTGTCTTCACTGAGAAGCATTTCTTGACACCATTGAGAATAAGCCGCAACTTCTTGAGTTCATCGGTTTCCAGTTCCGCATCGCGATGGATTTGGGCCTTCTGATCCTCAAATATGGCGCGCTTCTTGGAAAGTTCTTCGAGCTTGGTGGTGGTGATTGACTGGAGTGTCTCGGAGAAGACGCTACGTGATGAAGACATGACGTGCTTTCAAATGGCTGGGTATTCGATTTTGAAGGAAAGAGATGATGGAATGAAAGAAGGAAGCTGGAATAAATGGCCCCTTATATCCTTCGTTGAGGGTTATTACTGTTGCCTGCTGGCTACTCACATAACTTTGGCTACTGCTGCACGGAGCCCGCTAAGGCAGCAGATTATGCAGGTAGACGAAACATTAACAGGGCTAGCGAAGACGCACTTCGACGTACAGCCAGTTAGAGTAAACCGATGAATAACGTGAATCATTGATTTTGTGTAGGCCTGTGTAGGTGCAGGGCAATTCCATCCAAGGTGCAAGGTACATGCGTGATCACGTGACAAAGGCTTGGCATCTTCAACATAACTGGGGCCTCGTTGTAATTCACTCCATAACGTTGACACCCTTTTTGACACTGCTTGCAAGGTCGTCATGCACTTCAAGAATCATGCAAAATCTATCCACAACTACTTTCCTTTTGCCAGATCACCATTCGATTGAGGGCCTTTCGATAAAGTCAGACTTTTTAGTGTTGCGCGCAGCAAACAGATGTACATAGAATGGATGGAAGCAACTGTCTAGTCTATCTACCAGCCTGAGGAGAAGAGGACTTTTATATGTACATTTCGACCTACCTTTCTGCCTGAGGCCGCCCTGCTGCCTGAGGCCACCTTTCCCCTGGGACCTGCCCAACTGCACCCTCAACTACCTCTGTATAGCTGAACTATACGAACGTACGCTCATACGAGCATGCGAGCATAGTACGATGAGCTTGAAAAGATACAACCACAAACGTTGGGGCCGAAGGAGAAGCATCCTTCATCTATGGCAGCGGAAAGATTAGGGGAGAAGGGTGTGGGATGATGTTCCGCTTGGTGGGGGGCCCCAGATGTGAACTGTGACCTCGCTGTCTTCAGCAGCCTTCTGTCGCAACTTATTGTCGCCTGTCGCACCTCCTGACACCTCCAACATCTACGTCCTTCGGGCACAGGGGTACACTGGGAATGATCTTTGTAGTATGCTCATTTACTGGCTACTAAGGGGAAATGTTCCGCAGGAAAGGAACAATGGTGTAGAAAATGAACCTGAAAGCGACTAAACTTCTCTCATTCATAACTTGGATAAAGTCATGTATGGAAGCTATCAATCAGCTCGATGTAGTCAAACTGTTCCTCTTCCAGAACATATATATCCTGACGCGGTCCAAGATCATATGATGGACCAGCCCTCTCGAATTTGTTACAATGTTCCCTCCTGTAGATTGGTCGCACCGATCCCGATGGTGACACACGCTGGACACGTCTCAAATAGATCCGAATCCTCTGAGAGTCGCCATCGATCCGCTCCCAACATCGAAGCGCAGCAAGTACGGGATTGGCCTCCGGATTGTCCGGTCCATGCCATAGAGGCAAATTGATAGAGAGACCCATATTTGTCATGGAATATGGTCGGACTGTCGAACCCCAGGGATTCCGAGGGTGGACTGCGTGCGAGTCAGCGAAGTCAAGAGGCGATTCTGCTAAAAGGCCGCTCGTCTGTCTCTCTTGATTCGCTCGCCATGCGAAAACTGATTGATCTGGGGAGGATTTGATAATTTCGAGCTGAAGCCTCTTGAAAGCTTTTTGCTGGCCCTCACCATACAGAATTGGCATGTTAACACCGAACAGAACCATCAAAGCGTAGGCAGTATCCTCTTCTCGTGAGGTCCGTCGCAATGCCGCCCAGGACATTCTCTGTGCTACCGATGTCTGGCGAATCTCCAAAGGATCTTGAAGAACTTCCTTCCCAATGCGCGTTGTCTTTGCTAGCTTCAGCAAGAAGGGGTCATTTGAAGGATTGCTGTTTGCGGCAGCCTGAGGAGATGCTATCCGTAGCCCTTTCGTTCCAATCAGGGTCCAGTCTTGCCCAAAGAACTGAATACTACGTGGCGCAATCAACTCCTGAAGTGTCCACCCTCTTGTAAACTAACGACTTTTCGAAAACGCATCGTCGTCCACTTCAGGGGAAGGATCAAAACCGGAGCTCGGAACGTCGACCAGATACACATAGCAGACCTGTGCGTTCTGATACCATTTGTACATGGTATTGATCGCTTCCGACAACTCAGCACTGCTGCGCTTGTCAATGCAGCACGAGTCAATCCACGCATACCGATACCCGTCGTGGGCGGCTTTTCGGCAGCATTCTTTAACCTTGTCATATCCCGCTTTCCGTTGTGCGGCGTCACGATGTTTTCGCATGTCGCGAAAAGTGACTTCTTCCGCTGGGCCCCAAGTGTGTGAGAAGATTGCGTAACGGGGAATATCCACCACTGTGAATTCTTCCAGCTCAAGCGTTGAGGTGTGTAATAGCCACATTTCTCAGGTGAACGAGGAGTTGAAATTCAGAGATGTTTGATGTCAGTTGAAGGGTTGTTCTGCTAGCGGTAGCGCTTCTCGAATGTCCTGTATGAAGTTAGAGTGCAACAAGATAAGTAAGAGTAGCGGATGTGCTCTCTATCAAAGAATAGTAGAGCGATGCTGGAGTTTTCTGAAGGTACCATAAATGGTACAGATTGAAGGGGAAGTTGACCACTAATTATTCCGGGCGTGCGAGATGCCGCGAGACGGCCCGCTTCTCGCGGCGCCCCCCTCTACCGCGCGGAATAGGGACCCAAGTGTGTGGTGGCTAATAAGGACCATTTATCTCATAGGCGTGTGTTTCATGGGTGTACCTCATGGGCATGCACCTCATTGACATGCACTTCATAGGCGTGTACCTCATGAGCGTGCACCTCATAGGCGTGTACAGTACCTCATGGGCGTGCATTTCATGGGCGTGCATCACAGGATGCATCCCGTTTTTACTTAGTCGTATGTAATTGCTGTTTTTGGTGGTCGCTGGGGTGGCGCCGCATTTCTCATTTTTGTGCCAGGCGGCAACTTGGCACTCTGTCCCTCAGCTCCTCCGCACAGTTTCTACCTTAGGCCCTCCACACACTCAACACCATAAACCTTGCCATCTGCATGGGGAGAGCCAATGGGCTACTTGCGAAGACACAATCTTTCTGGGGTCGGGGCCTTGGCAGCTGCATTCCTTCCCGTATTCCATATCCGTGGGTGACAGTTGGTTCTTCTCCCGCCGCTGAAGAAGCGGGTGGAAGTCTGTCATAAGATTGATCAATACCTTAGTGTTAGTCCGTCCCGAGCGCTCTTACTGATTTTGATGGTCGGGTTCAAGCACAACGCCTGTTAATGTGCGAATTGAAGTATCCGCTCGGTTGCAAGTGGTAGCATTGTATAACGTCGTAAAAAACCTGCATTTTGGACTTGGAGTAGTCTATCTGGAAAAGCATACTTGCCATTAGAGAGATTCACGAGTGCATAGACCTTCCGGCTCCCAGTCTGCTACTGCACCATGACAAGGCTGGAAGTAGTCGCCTGACTTTGTCCAGTCTGAGGGGCCCTGAAAGGAGTTGGTTGTTAGGGACCACCTTCCGTGGCCCGAGTTTGAACCAAGTTATTGGAAAGAAATGTCACCAATTGTCACATTGTGTTTCGGTGAGTTTAATAGCTTCTTCAGTTGCTAAACGACGACTTTACAGGTATGAATCGCTTTATGTATCATACATCGACCGTGTATCCTTCAATCACAAGTTTCCGTGCCGTTGTGATATGTCCTACCATTCCGTCATAATATACATGGCTGTTCCTGCGTCATTCTTCGGCCTGTTCCTGCCATTACACCCGCTGCGAGCTGCAAAATTCCGAAGACATATCTAAGATGAAAAACTCAGGGCCTTGTCATACAGTATGAGTTTCACCATGTCGACCGTATGTAAGCCTCCAAACCCGCTCACCACCCAACAGTAACGCTTGCCCATGACTCGTAAAAGTAACTTTACTCACTCCCTTCATCTTTGGCTTCGCACCTCCATTCGAAATCTCCTTCGGTGGATCTTCCCATTCGTCCACCAGTATCTTCCCAATCAATTCGCCGGTACTGGCGCTCCAGACCTCAACGCCTTCTTCCGTACCTAGCCAGACGTTACCTTGTACGGGGTCTGTCGATATGCCACCGCTGGGCGCAGTATTCGGTGAATAGGCGAAGAGGCGTTTGTTGGTGAGGAAAATGCCGTGTGGGTGATTCAGTGATGTCGAACCGGCAGTTGCCGGAGCATGTGCCGCTGGATTACTTGTCGGGGTTCGACCCGCAGGTCTCGTGTCCATGGACAATGAGGAGAGTAGTCGATTATGGGTCATATCCTGGTTGCGTGGCCCTGAGCGAGAATCAGACCGGCTTATTGTTTTTCGGTCCAGTACATTCAGCGGCGCGGCAGGACGCTGCGGCGACGAATTCGGCGTAAGCTTGAAAGTCCTATCGCGACCTGAACCGTCCGATGAGTCGGTGGAGGAGGAAGCAGAGTGATTCCCGCTAGGCCCTTTTGAGGCACCAGGGACAATACTGGTGTTGAAACTTGGTGCCACTCGAGAGGCATGTGAGGATTGCATGTCATATGCATGGATATAAGTCCCACCGCATTTGTCACCGAGCTCTGAGACGTACAGGACGCTATAGTCAGGCGAAAAGGCTAAGCCTGCCGGCCTTGAGATTCCAGCTGCCAGGACCCTGCAGTCACCGGACACTGGATCGAAACGGTAAATGTGGCCGGTTGGTAATTGAGGCTTTGGGCGGAATCGACGCTCAAAACCATATGCTGGGTCAGTAAAGAAGAGGGAGGAATCTGCAAGGTTGGCCACGATTTCGCAGGGTGAGTTCAACGGGCGTCCATGAAAGTTGTTCAGCAAAACTCGCATGACGTGCGGTCGCTTTGTCTCTACGCTTACAAGAGCAGCAGGCTCTTTGAGCGAGCCCTGAGCACAGAATACGATTGCCGGAGACTCGCTATGCGGATGTACGGCGCAACCAGCAGCCATATAACTCTTCTCTGGACACCTGACCTTATCACGAACAACATGACCATTGCCGTGAATTTCGAGCTTGGTTATTTCGGTGCGTCGATTGGCGGATGATACGGCCGCCGGATCATGATCGCGTATAAGGTTGGATGTTAGGAACAATGTGGACTGACGCGCAATCCATGCTCCTCCGGAATAAAAGAAGGGCTCTCGAGGGTCTGTGATAATAATGTCCAAAGTGGGCCGTTGACCGAGAAGGTCAGAGAATGATTCGTCATAGATTGCAATGGGCGTCTGTTTCCGCTTCGTAGTAAAGGCAAGGGTGGGTTCGATGTCCCTGTAGGTGCGAAGAGATGTTAGGAATGGAGATCGATTATCTATTCGGAACGACTTACGGGTCCACATTCAACTTGCGCCGGTCAACTTGGTGCTGTATTTCCTCCATGCTCTGTAGATTGGGTGCAAAGGCATCGTTCGGTTGGGGCACTTGGTTTGGTGATGCTTGGTGTTCTGCTTTGAATGAAACGCTGCGGGGGGCGACTGGTCTAAGCTTTTGGGTCACGTTGGGCCCACCTTCAGACGTATTTGAGCGCTGCGATACCGCTGGACCTTCGTTGAAGACCGGCAGAGAAGTCATCTTTAGAAAGCCATCAGGATGGGGAAACGGGATTCGTCGAGATGAATGCAAACGCTAAACATTGATCCCGAAGGCCTTGAGATTGGGCCCGAGCGTAGGTGCCTGGAACAGCTTCGAAAAGAGCGATCGGTGCCGCTGACGTCCTTGAGCAAAGCTGCAAGGTACGGGAGAGAGGAGCACGTTCCGCGCCGGCTCTGGTAGGGTACATGGCAGTTCGGCAGGTAGCTGCCCAATGGGCCTTGCGAGCCTGGAAACGACATGCAGACGAAGGTGGATAAAGCGATCACTAACACGCTAATTGATGAGGGGTCAAGCAGCTGTCCAGTGACGCGGCGAGAAATCCCCCGTCGGAGCCTCTTGGGGAGCAAGGACCGGCCGCGGGAGGGAGCCAATTGAGCGTAAATTGTGAACGGTGGCTTGACAGGGGTTCTACTGAAGACGGTCGTTCTGACGTGAAGTCGGGGCCCGGGGCCTTCACTGGTGATCTCAACAGAAGAATATATTCTAGGCGCATGAGAAGCAAGGTTAGATCCGCAGGCGATCGTGCAGCCGCTGGCTGCATGTGAATCTGCACGTCAAAGCCACCGCCGGCATTTGAGCCGTGGAACATGGTACGTGGAAATGTGGAAACGTGGAAACGTGGAAACGTGGCGGAAGCAACATCCGAGAAGGATCTGCCGAGGGCCGAAGTCGCACTTCCATGTTCGGTTCCTGGCCATTACGCGATACAGTGGTCCAGACTTGTCTGTACAAAAGGCTTCGCTCCAATTCTATTTCAAAGACTGTCTTCCCTCCATCGTGATCTGACTCTCTTCCAGCCCTCCATCTCCTTTCTACCACCTTTATGTTCCATGCCCAGCCCGCGTTCTACCCATTCCTGACTTCCCATCTCACTCAGTCTACTCAACGCGCGTGCAAATGCAAATCGCTCTTCGTCTCCAGAGAACAGGCTCGACTGTTTCAGCATACTCATACTCATGCCCAGATCGTCCATCAGGTTTCTCATCACATCGTCAACATCATTATGCTCTCCTGATGCCACTTCGGCAACCTTCCTGTCATCTGTCTTCGCCTCCTTGCCCTCTCCTGAAACCTTGTCTTTGATGCTTTCCAGCGACTGGTCAAGCTCCTTTTTGCTCATGAAGAGCTGCGATAGTGGCATAGCGGTCGTGAGGACGAGTTTGGCATGGCTTTCGTAGGCTGCGTCAATGAAGGTGATGAACCTTCGAGCCCAATCGCGCTCTCGAAAGGTCATGGCGGGAATATCGGTCACGATAAATGCATCATATGTGCGCATGAGCTCAAGGTAATCTGCTGCACCGGTCGCTCGACCAATCAATTCCTCGAATGTAAACTTGGCCGCTTTGCCGCTGGCTTGAGGCACGTGGACTTCGCGACCCCAGACAGTGACTGTGGCAGGGTGAGGTGGGTCGTTTTCTGGGTCTCCTAGGAATCGAAACCACTTGTTGGCATGGCTTAGGGCAGCCTTATCCAGTGGATGATGGTATACCCCAGACGGTGGTCTGGGTAGTTTCCTGTAGTCGGTGGTTGAGTCGAGATTGATGACTCGCAGCCGGGACTTGAGCAGGTTGATGCATGGTATGAAAGACTCTCGTTGAATGCCATTTTTGTAGAGGTCATTTGGATGGCGATTGCTAGTAGTGACAATGACAACGCCATGCGACATGAGCGACTCGATAAGGCGGCGCAAGATCATAGCATCTGCTACATCTGTGCATTGGAACTCGTCAAAACAGAGCAGCTGGGCCGTTTCTGCGATATCGGCGGCAACAAAAGGGACCGCATCGAAGTCGTTACCATACTTCATTCTTATCTTGTGCAGCCTTTTGTGTACATCTTGCATGAAATTGTGGAAGTGAATGCGTGTTTTTGAGGTAACGTTAGGCGGGGTGGTGTCAAAGAAGAGATCCATGAGCATGGTCTTGCCGCTGCCCACGTCGCCGTACATGTATAGGCCTTTTGGAAGGTTGGGTGGGATGTCATTGATCGGCTTCCTTAGTTTCTTGCTGTTGAAGAGGGAGCCGAATACTGACTTGGGTGGAGGTTGAAGGAGCTTCGGATCGGGGTGGACGACCTTGGGGGGATGATAGTCCGCTAGCATATCATGAAGGTCTTGAAGGTGCTCGACGATTGCTTGAACACAGTCAGCTCACCAACTTCCACCTTTCTTGGGTTGTCGCTACTGTACATCTTTGATGCTCGTCATCTCGCAGGCGGCGCGAGTGCACACGCTCATCGTATTCTTCAAGAGGTCCAATACTATTGGGTACTGCATCACGCGTCAGCGCTCCTTTCATTACAAATGTGTTCAATATTGAACGCGGGCTGTCGGTCTGTCCGAGTTCAAGAGGGACCTGGAACAGCGTACCTTCGTGCACAGTTGCGAGTGACCGTGTCTGTAATGTTGCCAAATGTCTTCGCCTGGTTTCTTCATGCCAGAAGCAACAAGATAATATTGGGTCGTGTCGTTTTCTCGCCGGAGACAACGTCCTTATGTTCTGCAAGATCCTGGCATTGCAATGGAGAGTGCGCAAACAGCGCCGGCAAAGTGGTCTGCGCCCAAGACTTCCTGCGCGCTCTTCGGCAAGGAGATTAAGCAATAGTTTTCGTGCAGGTGCTGAGATTATCCTTCCAGTAGCTTTCATTCTGCCGTGGCCCAGCCGCTTGGACTGTCCACGGTAACGAGAGCAAGTTAAGGCACAGCTTGAGGCCCCCCCGATACGAGTCAAGAAGTTTGGAGAAAAGAGCGGAGATCTTCCGTCCGCGGCTAGATCGAACATTCCGAGGGACAAGCGATCAGTAGAGCGTCAAACGCCTTTTCGACATGTTATCCCATATTGGATCACAAAAGCTCCGAAGTCGTTCAAAAAAGGGCAAGCATCTAACATCATTGCAGGAGATATGCCGTGTCCACTGCCTATGATGGAGGCTTTCTATGAGGAAACAGTTGTAGTAGCCTACTGAGGCGCCATCAACTCGGACCCACATCAGGTGCCGATGATGGTCATATCCATACACAACAGCACCACATACAGGAATCCCAGTGAGTAGTTAGGATGTCTACGGTTAAAGTTTTATGAACAATCCCTATTTCACACCTCTTTTACTTGCATCGTTGGACGCTTTGCTTAGTTCCGTCGCAAGCCAAAAAGGGCTCTGAGAGATGAAGTAGAAGATGCCACAGTCCTCTAGTCTTCTCAATATGTGCTACAATCATCAGCCAGGCATTCTAGAGCAAGTTTTGGGGGAAATTACATCTTACAAAGTGTTCGCAGTATCTTCCATTCTGCACGTCGGCGCAAGCGCGGCCAGGACGTGTACCAATGTCATTATTCCTTTACCCTTCATTGTTCGACAAGCTACCTATGCAATATCAGAACCCAGGACAAGTGAAGACAATGCGTTCTTAATCCAAAACTTCGCTGCCATGAAATGAAGCCGGAAAATATTGGAAGAGCTCGCACTGGATACGCCAGTCCTTAAGTCCTACAATAGCAGTGCGATATTTGATCTACCTGATACGATTCCTGATAAGCCCGTTGTGCAGGTTCTGACACATGGCTTGGGTAATGATACTCTTGCGATTGCTCTTAAGGATGCTGCTCACTTCTGGTAGGGCTCGATAAAAGCTATTTGGCCTACTCGCACAAGTGGCTACGTTGACTAAATACTCCGCCAGTTCATCCCATCCGGAGCCAATCTCCATTTCTCAGGCACCAATTGAACTAAATGTTGTGGCACTGTCTCCCTCTATCGCCAGCAAGTTAAACGCTTCTAACAATGTTGTCAATGTGGGCTACCAACATGAATCTCAGCTGACGCATGCTTATCGTCACCATCAAGACGTGAGAGACAAGTGGTTCTGACGGATGTTTCATTAGTAAATGGCATGGCAGCCTCCACCAATTCCGAAATCACAGTCCTGAATCAGCTCCTGCACGTCGGTTATGGCTCTGCCTTGAATCTGACCAGAAATCTTCCAATACCATCACTGGCCAGCGTCTTTCCCTCGCCTGTATTGAATCTCACCCTTGCTCAGCGAATTGACCTATTCCTCAGCTTCACTCTCTCCGATCTCATCTCCGGTGTCCCATCTACCCCTTCCCTTCTTTACCTTAAACATACTCCAGCCACCACATCTCGGCCTCCTCTTTCGGCAATCAATGCTACCTCCTCTGTCCACCCGGCAGCGACTAACCCATGCTCCCTTACACCGATAGACCTACACATTTAGCGAGCCGCTCAATCTCACCCTTGCGTTCGCGTCGTCCATCGCTTCATTTGACAGACCAGTACTCACCATCGATAGAGTGGGAAGGTAGCATCTTTGTGGCCGTAACTGTCGCTCATCGACTAAGGACCAACTAATGCGACCAGCCTCTCGGAGGAAGCAAAGAAGAATCTCATGAAGGCGTTGAAGGAGACAGGACGCGCGATCAGTCTCCATTGCTTAGCCAGACAAGCTTATGAGAAGATCCAAATATTCTTGAAGCGAAGGGTATTGCGCCCGGCTCCGTCTTTCAACCGTGATTGATGATTGAAAGGACTGGGAGACAAGGTGATAAACAACCAACCGGATAAGTCAACACTCCGGCTTTCCGACGTATTATACTGCATGGCAGGTTAGTAGAGGTGTGTGCAAAGTTGGCTGAAGGCGGACGAAATATCTATTACTTACATGATAGTGTACAGCTTAATGCAGGATGATACAAACAGACGTCCTTGAGGCGATTTAGTTGGTCCTTGTGACCATCTCTGCGATTGGCGTCGTTGACCTCTAAGGCGCAGACACATCAATCTTCTCAGTTGGTCTCTGACTGCTGGAGCAGCTCCCGCTTGCAAATGTTACTAGCATTTGTAACTGCGATATCAGTGTCACCCAAGGGATTCACATAGATGACAAGACCAAGCGGGATCTCTCGGAGTGACTTTCAGACGCCACTGGTTAATTTTAGCTGGTTTTGTCTCTCAATGCTGCATCATGTGACGGCAGCTGGAGCATCTTCGGGCGTGCTGTTTGGATCACTTCTGATTGAGGTTGCCGAGTTCCTGGTGAAGAACCTTAGAAGTCCTTTGCCTTTACCATTGGACTTCGAAATTTTTCTTCCGTCTCGAGACTGGGAAGCCTTATTCCATGAAGGCACACGATGTTGGTTGAGAATCTGTTCCAAATCCATGTCTTCCTTGGGAGGTTCGTGGGCCTGGAGGATATGGTTGCGAAGTTCGCCTCGCGTCATTCTAGTCGGAATCTTGCCGCACCGTTCGTCGTTGTCGCAGTGGTACTGAACGCTTGTCGCGAACCTCTCCCAGTGTTCGGTCTTTGCACGATTCCGACGAGCCGACACGAGTATATCGGCAAATTGTCCAAGCTTCTCGTCCACTGCAGGGGTTTGCAAATATTCCTCAGTCGCGTGGCGAATCTTGTTAAGCGTGCTCTCGCCGTTCGCAGCTGGTAGCCATTCATCAAGCGGAATGGATCCCAGTACTGGTGTGGCTGTGTTTGGTACGTTGAATCGGTACGCTCGGACGTGCATCTCGCGGGTAACAAAGGCCACATCCTGAGCAGTTCCCGTGGCATCGGTGAGCATGTTCTTTCCCATGCTAGCGATTTCGAACAACTTCTTGACGCCCTGTTTTCGAGATTGTCGATCCATGCGGCGCAACTGTCTGACTTGATCTCGTTTTCTTGGCTTCTGTTGAAGAGGGCCAGGCTTCTCTCCGGTGCCTATGCTGACTAGGACGGCAGGATTGTGTGGATGCATCTGGGCTACCTCTTTCAATGCAATCATGGCCGGATTGTTGGCGCCCATTCCCCCATCAAGGAATTTGCGACCATTGAATCTAATAGGGGCGAAGAGGAAAGGCGCTGCAGACGTGGCACGCGCACAGCGCCATATGGGCTCTCGGCAAGCTTCCCCGGGATTCAGAGGCCCAAAATCACCCTCTGGAGCGGAGGCGTAGTCCGGAGGCCGGTTGTAACTTCGGAACAAATAGTGCTTCTCGAGGCCCTCTGCTTTACTTTTCGAGAATGCGACAACCATCCTGTGCACACGTCGGCTTGGATAACCAGCAAAGAAACCAAAGTGACTTACGTCCTAGTCTGATATTCAGGAGAGGCAAGCTGCACGTTGTAGATTTCGTGATCTGTGAGACGTGGTTCCCGCTCTCGATTTAACTTGTCGTTGATTACGTCCAGAACGGCTTGTGTCGCTCGGTCAGACGAGTACTTGGATCGCCAGGGAGTGTACAACACGCTCCGTTCGTGGAACCACCGCGCATAACCAAAAACGTGGGTTCCAAACTTCGAGTATTGCTCTAGAGCTTCGTCGACCGACATTCGCAGCCTTGCCAACATGATCGCGTTCAGCCTTGACACGTCAGTACCTCCGGCATGTCACAGGAAGCTAGAGATGACTTACCCGCCGGTGCTCGTGCCGGCGATATAGTCGAAATAGTGGCATGGATAAAACGTCGAGTCGTCGCTGTACTCCAAGTTCCAAGGGTAGGCGTAACTCGAGCGAACTGCGGGGCCGTATTTATTGTCCGACCTCTCGAGCGCCTCGATTTTGCGCATGAGGGCCTGAAGAATGAGGAGGCTCGAATAACCTCGAACACCACCACCATCTGCGCGTCCAAAGACCTGTTAGCAGCCCTTCAGGAGGGGATTGCGTAGCACTTGCCAAACGACAGGATTATTTTGCGCGCCCACGGACTTTCGAGATGCTCTTCGCCATTAGCCCAACGATCAGTGACAGGGCCATTGTACCCTTCTGTGGCTTCATTCACAAAACCGTACAATGGCCAGGTCTTTCCTCTTTGGAGAGTGGAGAATGGGTCCGCGCCCGCGTCCCCGGGCGCAGCTTTGTCAGCCCCTGTACCAATGCTACCTGTTGCATTAGAGTTGCAGATATCGCTGGTGTCAATAGTTTGCGGCAATGTGTTTGGATTTGCTTGGATACCAGAATTCATCAATGATGATTGGCTATTTGTGGTAGTGTGCAACATGAATGTTTCGAGACAGGGAACCAGTGGCCGCGATGAGGCTGTAGGCTGTAGTGTGACGATTGCGAGCTCAGCCTTTCAAACACATTACGAACAATCGTTCGCCGTTAATTCGGGATCACTTGGTCGTCTTAGAAATTGAGCGTCGTACAACATGCTGCGCTGCCTTTGTATATAGGAATTTTGAAATCTGGTGCGAGAAGGCTTAGATTGAAATCGTGCGCCCGCGACCCATGACGGACCGACAGAAGTGTTTGCCTTAATTGACTAAGGAACGACGGGGTTGTTTCTTTGCGACCGCCCCCGATGGCGTCAAAGAGTCGCAGCCCCTATGAAGCGATTGAGAAAGGACCAATGGTAGCCCCTGGAGCTGGTACTTTGTCAAGGCAGCCACTGAGGCTTTGAACCTCCAGCCAGACAACTTTGCGCCTAGTTGATGATGGCCCCTCGCCCCTGCGCGACATCCCTGCAGTACAGCTATATCGGGAAATCCAGAGAAAGGGTTTGTTAAGAGGCCTGAGTCGCCCAGCCATGCCACCTTTGCCTGCTTTCTTGCACCTGCCATTTTCGACTCGCTAGTCGTTGGTAGAATTCATACTCCGAAGGGTTTCTTGGTCATGTGTAACTTGCTCGTGATCGTAGCCAACATTTGGCTCACTCCTACTAAAAATGCTCACAAAATTTCGCCTCGGTTTCTCGAGCAATGCAAATTGATATGTCTGGTAGCAGAAGACAACCACAAGACTCATGGGGACTAGTTGTATGTGCATCCAACGAAGTCGCGCAGGACTGGCGTCTGTAGAGTTGTGACACGTTCCGGGCGCTTTCAGAACGAGTTTCATGATTGGGCAAAGGCTAAGCCACAGCCTTGCAAGGCGGACTCGACTCTTCCGACATCTTGATTCGTCCTGTCGCAGATAAAGGATGTAGTGGCTCTGCCCCGCAGTGAGAGGATTCTGGGCAATCTTAAAGTCCATGGGATGTCTGTTTTGAACATTTCTCGTGCAAACTTCCCTTAGGTTGTTCAGCCTTGCAACACATCAAGTGCGATATTATTGGCTCCCCTCTTGACACCATTTCTACCTGTTGAGATCTATGGCCGTAGCTGGATCGTCGCTATGCACTGAGAAGGGTTGCGTGCAAATCTCTCAAAGCTCTGCGCCAAAGAAGTCAAGAGATATCTTGCGACGCGACAGTCCAAAGAGTGATACGTCGAAGAGCGTCAAGAGTGACAAGTACAATAACGCAACGGTCGCCATTTATGACGTCAAAAACAACCAGTTCCGAACCATAAAGAGAGGAGAAGCTGAGAGTCCGTGAAATCGCCCATTTCTCAAATGAGCTCAAGACTGAGATTGGTGTAGAGTTGGCAACCCAAGTTCAAGATTTGCCGAGGTGGTCGAAAAAGACCAAAGTCTTCGTTCCGGAACCCAAAGACGAGACTCGGCACTATTATCTGGCAACTTTGAATCTCGGGAAGCTCGGATTGCAGTACAACTTGAGGCGCCATTTATCCGGAACTCGCGAAGAACTTTACATTATCATCTCCTGACGCTAATTGTTTACGATTCCTTCGTCCGAAAATGATCCTTTTGCGAGCCCCAGTCCTCGATACTGAGCATTGGTATCTTCTTAGCAGACCAACCAGCTTTCCTTACCGTCAAGCCTTATTTCTTTCCGCCCTTTAAGCGCGACCGTCGATCGCTCTCGGTTTCACCAATCAGCGGGAGTTTCATTGGTCCTTGCGAGTCGGTCCATGCAGTTTTTGTAGCATTTTGGCCATTTTCAGCTTTCAACGTACGCTGGCAGCATAGCTTGTTTAAGGGTGGCCTTTGTCAAGCGCTTCAGCGTATCTTGTGCAAACTTTTGGGTATTTCAGCCAATTTGGCCGCATTATCTGCAGGAAAGTCATGGTGGGTGGAGACGTATAAGTTGGTATTGACTTCTTGCCGAATTTGCTCTTGGAAACGTCATTACCTCCATCTGTGACCTTGTTAGTCACAGGGTCTTTGACCGGTGGATGGCATTCCTAAGCAAAGGAGGTCGAATGCTTAGTTGCATAGCAGTATATAAGCAAGCACCCGCCCTCGCTCCCACCATTATCGCTCGCTTGTCCCGAAATGCGCGAGAATGATGTAATCATGTAGCAATCTCTGGATCCACCACGCGCGATCTACAAGGTTCACAGTTTGGATTGTCCACCAAGTATGAATCTTGAAAGCATACAACCTCATCGGTGCCATTATGAAGCCATTCTTTCTTCTCAAATAGGACACTTGTATAGGCCGCTGTGGTGTTGATGTCTTCTGACGCCCCCGTCGCCGTGCATGCCAAACTTAGGTGCCCTGACAAGTATAGGATTATTGTTGAGCGCGCAATGGCCGCGATGCCACCAGCCTGGCGCCTGGCACCCAGACTGGTGAGGGTTTTGATTCTTTGCAGCTTTTTGACGACCGAGTTCGCGCCTGGTCGTTCTGTGATGGGTTCGAGGTTGTCAGAGGTGGTGGAGAGAGTAAGTGGCCTGGATTGCGCCTACGGTGCAAGCACCACGGCGAGGAGATTCGGAATACGAGGAAGCTTGAGGATAACGTGGTGAAGGACTCAAAAGGTAAGATAACTAGTGATGGTCAGCGCGGCAATACCATCGTGAGTCAGCTTTCATGCGAATGGGCTGTTCACTGTACCCACAAGTCTGTCGGCAAAAGAGGAGCAGATGAGAAGGGCTGGGTTCTGTCTATTACTTGGGACTCTCATAGCCACCCTTTAAGAGCAGATCCTCTCACTTATATATCTCACAGACAAAGCCCCACAGAGTTCCGTGAGCAGTTGGTCAATACCAAACCCACAGCGAAAAGATCATCCCTTATTCAGCAAGCAGGAGAGTTCTCGAAGATGAGGAGTATGGGCTCATGATCACAGCGAAAGAGTACTATGATCAAGTCCGCAAGCAGCTGGCTGACAAGCATAAGCCCAAAACAATCGAAGGGATGCTTGTTGCGCTCCAGGAGGCTGACTTTGTCTATCGATCAAAGGTAGACATCGAAGAGGACGGTTCTGGCACCACCATTAGCAAGATACTCGTCCAGATATTCTTTACTCACCGTAAGCAACTCAAGGCCGCTAAACGATTCGTATCTGGCTTCCTCCTTGTCATAGATGGTACCTTTAATACCAATGACTTACGCTTTCCGCTCCTCATCACTGTAGGAGTCCTCAATACTGATCGAACCTTCCCAGTCGACTTTTCTTTCTGTCCTTCTGAATCGCGTGAGGCATTCGGCTTTGTGTGGGAATCTCTGAAGGAGGAATGATTTATCCCAGAAGTTGCTCCTCCTCGTGTTATCCTAGGCCACTGGGCTCCAGGCCTTGTGTATTCTGTTCCTGACGCATTTCCTGATGCTCAATTGCAAGGCTGCGACTGGCATGCTGTCCAGGCAATGATGAAATGATTTCGGCAGCATGGGTACGTCTCAACAGAGATTGATGGACACATGACAGAGGACACGCCGCCAGTGTACATCGACGGCCTAGCCTGGGAATACATCAAATCTATGATAGTAATCGCGCGTACCTTGTGGAAAACCTGAAACCAGACCATAAGTACTATATTTTTGAACACTGGCAAGAGCTCGAAACTCGGGTGGTACACAGCTACACCAAATTATACCCAAATTTGGGCTCGATGTCGAGCTAGCGAGTTGAAAGCTATCATGATCCAATCAGGGAGATGACAAATGGCCAGCTCTCGCTCGAGGCTACCACGAAGCGTCTCATCTCGAAGATCCTGTCAGTCTTAAAGGAGGTCGAAATTAACGAAGAACGCTCTCTTCGTGGCTATCCTCGTTTGCTTCAAGCTGATTCAAGAGCCTTTGCTAACCTGAAGTGTACGATCACAATCTACGCAACGCAAATGATTGAGTCTTAGTGGAAAGAACTATGCCAGGTTCTTACAACTAACAAGAATATAGAAGACTCTCCCTGCCGCTGTCAAGTCCTCTTGAGATTCGGCCTACCTTGCAAGCACATCCTGAAGCGAGCTTTTGACACTTGCGAACCCATTCCTCGATCACTTATTCATCCTCAATATTGGCTCAAGAGTCTTACCATACACGCAAGAGAGTGGCAGCCACGTTACGCGGAGGATGCGCGTGTGGGCTATATGAGTGAGCAGCACTGAAAAAGCTCAGATAAGACAGAAAAGCTAGCTAGATTAAGTGATGCCTTGAAACCTGAGGAGAGATCACGATATGACGCCCAAATCGAGAAAGTTTAGAACAACCTCATCAGCATTGGCAAGAACGTGCTGATTGAGCAAGATCTTCCTATTGGAGTGCCAGATCCAATGCCTAAGCATAAAGGGGGGAAGGTGAAACTACACAGTACTAGTAGTCGCTTAGACTGGCCCTGAAACAGCAAAAAGACTACAACTTGCCCAAGAAAAGGCGCAACGACGGGCTACTAGAGAAGCTGCCGAAGCTGCCTCTGCGCAAGCTATTAGGCAAGGACAAACTCTTGGGCAAACAGGGCAAACAGATGAACAACGAGAAGCGGAGGAGCAAAGTGCGCTAGATGGGATGGCGGGGGAGTTCGACGAGGGCACTGAGGACGATGAGGACGATGAGACGAATAAGGCTGGCCTAGAGCGTCCTAGCACTCCCCCACAGCGAAAACGAACTCAAACCTTGGTCTCAAGGACTCCGACCAAGCCAGCGACTCCTTCTCGACCTCCTCCCCCACGAGCTTCAATCTCCGTCGAAGAAGACCCATACGAGCTCCCTGCATCTACTGCGCCAGCTAGACTCGCGCCAGATGGCCGGTCTCGACGAGAAAGAGTAAGGGACTGGCCGCTCAAAGTGTGCGATGGTACGACAGTGAATTCCGAGAACCTCATAGTCAGTGACCAGGTCTTCCCGCGCCATGTCCTCGAGAACATCCAGGTCCACTTCAATCAGAGCAGAAATGGTACTATCTGCGAGACCAACGGCCAGACGAGTTGTGGCTCTCCAAACAAGGAGGATCTCGCTCCGATAATGATGTCCATTGCGGTTCGTTTTACTGAGATATCCTATATTCCCCATGGTGGGAGCTGATTAGTCGAAGGAACACCCCATTGCTCTTTCTCTAACCCCAATGCGCGAGAAGGCGGTCTTTTGCGCGAAAGCATTAAATGTCGCGCCCTGGTCTATTACGGAGAGTGTGCCGGTGCTTGTCTTGGCTGAGTGGACGTAGGATTTGGTGAAGTAACTAACACACCAAATCTCGTATTATAACGAGGAGCCCCCAAGCACGATGACACGAAATGGCCAACCAACAATACGGACACTTGCTTCGCTCGCACCGGAACTTTTCCCCAAAGCCCACAAGGATCCAACACTCATAACTCATACCCGTTGAAGGCTTTGAACAGCATGGGGCTTGCTACGCTTGTACAGTAGTCTATATCAAGCCAGAAATTACATTTTGTTCGGCACGATACAAACAACAACCCAGAAGGAGTAAATGGAAGAGCGAACCCTTCGAAAGTCCATCACAGTGCCCATCTCTACATCCATGGCATCGTCCGAACCGGAGTGCTCTTCTACCAAGCACGTCAGGCGCTCACACCTCTCTTGCTCAAACTTCAGCAGCCTCCCATACGGTAATCTGCTATCTACGTAATTCTCTCAGTCAACGCCTTCCTTTGGTCTGGTGGTGCTGTTATAGCCTTGCGCATGGCAAGGCATAGCCAAGCGTTGTCTTGGACATCAATTAGATGACGTGGAGTGGGCGTGGAGCCCATGACTGGCTAAGATGGCCACGTTGTACGGTCCGGGCGAGAATGCATTTAGGTCGAGATTGAGACTTGAAATTGTTTGGGACGGCTCTGTGGTTCTGTAATTCCTCTGCCTAGACTGCAGTGTCTTCATAAAGAACTCTCGTGTATGGCAGTCTTTGCAGTCGCAACCTGAGACTTCGTCGCCTCTTCCCAACTGTCCACATCCTGGTTTTGTCCAATATCCAGAATGGTGTCTCAGGCTTCAGACACACAGACGGAAGAAAGGCACGGTCTCGATACCCCCAAAATAGGGGTTTCATGCACTGGTTCAGTACTGGGTTAAGTCTTCAAGACGCGGTAGTCTGGTGGAGGGCAACCGACCATTTCGCCGTACTGGGCTGTTCCGCCTCTCTCCCATACCACCACTTTTAGAACCTTCTTCGTCAATATGTTTACCATACCTACCACTGGCTCACATCTCCATGCTCCCAAAACTCCCCACTTCTCCCTTCAATGTCTCCCAACGCCAACTTCACCGGCGTTTGTGCGCCCTGGTCTGGTGTCTTTCTGCCACCTCCCTTCGTCATATCAGTCCGTACATATCCCGGGCAACAGCTGTTCACAAGCACCTTCGACCCTTGCTTGGTCAGGTCTGCGGCTATCACTTTGGTCACCGCCGTTACGCCCGCCTTACTAACCGCGTACGCGCTGCTCGGCCAGCCATCCTTGTTGTGCGTGCGTGCCTCAACAGAGTCTTGAAAGGCCTGCATCAGACTCGTGACCTGAGACGCCGAAGAAGCGTTGCGGAATGCGGCGGTAAGTTCAAGAGAATATTTGTTAAGCTTGCCAACCATGGACGATACGTTGACGAGGCGGCTTGTGGTAGCAGGTTTAAGGAGTGGGAGGATAGATTGTGTCATTTGCAGGGTTCCGTAGTAGTTGCATTGGAGTGTCTGCTGGACCACTGAGGCGTCTAGAAAGCTGGAGTCAGCCTATTGGCTCATATGCATATACTTCTTATTCCAGCTTCTATAGGAGAAAGAGAACCTACCAAATCCGTCTAATGCAATCCCAGCATTATTGACCAGCACGTCAATACCCTCTGGATGTTCCTTTCTCAGGAACTCGCAAAAAGAGTTAATGCTTTGGCTGTCCGAAATATCTAATTGACGGTACTTAAGTTCTGTAGGTCCGCCGTCCTGCGAAAGAACCTTTGCGCCCTTGAGCTGCCCATCGGTTTGCAGCTGTTGTAGAGCTGCCTCGCCACGACCCCGGTCTCTAGCGGTCAGATAGACCAAGAAAGGGCCGTCATTGAGGGCAGATTGGGGATATTGTAGGGCAAGGCCGCGGACTAGAAGCGTCGTTAGTGGCAGGTTTGCATAGGGAAGGTTTGCTGGACTACCTATCGCAAAGCCAATGCCTCTAACGTTCCATGTTAGCACGTCTCCGGATAAGCAGGGTGACTGTGATTAGGAGTAGTCGGAGGAGATCTGTTGTCATATGTGTTATCCTGTGGGTAGCTTTCCAGGCCCTTGGAGAGCTAGAAGTCCATCCTCATTTGACAGAAACTACCTTCCAGGCAACATTGGGACTTATTTTGAAGGAATGAAACGACTCACTTATTGGCTCCTGTTACCGCTGCAATGCGCTTATATGCCATCTCAAATATCTTTCAGAGCAACACTGCTCGAAGATTGGCATCTTGAAACTGGAAAGTGCCAATTGAGATTGGATTGAAAACCGCAAAAATCGTTCGGGTGAGCCGCCTGTCACCCGTCTTGGCTCCATACGCTAAACGTGAAGTGGTTCAGTGTGCCTTGGCAGGTATCTGCCGCTTTTGAAGGGTTTAAGGAGCCGTCCCCCTCTCGCCGCCCCCCTCTCGCCGCCCCCCTCTCGCCGCTTTGCCATTCCCTCAACCGTTCTTTCCTCCTGCCCTCGTCTTCTTCGTCAAGACTTGCTCTGTGCCCGCCGACACGGTGCCGTAGTGTCTCAGCCATGCAGACAACAGCACCAATCCTCCCCCTGAGTCGCCTGGCCGCGCCCCATTACCCTCCTCTACCCGGACCGGGTATCTACCTACTACTGGTTCAGTCGGACGCACGCTGTTGCGGCCTCGAGGTCGAGATCTAACACGCTGCCAATTGTGAAAATGCCTTACCAGCAACCTTACCTGAGCCTCCGGCCAACTGACCTTCGATAGCAAGCCTACCCGGCCGTGTGACCCCTCGAAGTGGAAATCCTGAGGCAGCTAAGTGACGGGCCCACCGACGACGTTGGGCTCTCGACACCCAACCGTCTCCGCGAGCGCGGCCTGAGTAGCGGCCTGACTATCTCTGGGGCTGAGGTGGCGTTGCGACCTTTGGCATGATCGTCCGTTAAATCATTCTTTGCGAGCTAATCAAGTGTTTAGGGTGCCGTCCTGACGGCCTACAAGTTTCGCAGACTGTGGTTATCTATGCCACAATGGGCCGTGGTGCACCGCCTGCGCCCACTCGGCGTAGATAAGGTGAAGTGTGTTAGGCGTTGGCCGCGTCAACCCCCAGATCGACCTGCGTCCTAGCTTATGAATCCTCGTGTTAAGCTACGCGCTCGATACGTGTCTCCCGGTTTCTGAGCTATTTACGAACACCTCAGAACTTAATACCGGTTGCTCTAGTATTACCCAGGTGGTATCCCTTATACCTTACTCAGTCAGATCTCCGTCTGCGCCCGCTTCTGATTCGCCGTAGGCCCTAAGACGCCGCCGACAGCTGAATCGACCGTCCCGGACTGCTCGGTTTGGGCTCAGCCTCATTGGCGCTATCCACTTCGACGTTAGTTGAGTCCTGTCTCATTAGACGATTGACTGGGCGAGGATAGAACCCACCGATTTCCACCCAGACTCTCGCCTTTTCCATCTTATTCTCGTGAATGGCGGCGCTCATCGTCCAGCCCGCCTCATCCCTGGGCCGGGCTGAGACCCGGGCCCCCATAAGCCTGCTTAACTTAAGCCTGGCTCGATACGTTCGCGACGGAAGGGATATGTCGTCTACCTCTCCGTCCGCGACCGGCTCGAAACTTTAGCGATGTCACGAAATTGGGCAAGGACGACTTCTCCGTATGTTACACCGTCTGACTACGCGCTACGCTCCTACGTAACGCGGTTTGAACCGAGAGAAGGCCTCCAAGCTGACTCTATTGTCTCAAGGAGGGCTATTAGAGCGATCTAGACATTGGTCAGTTATTCGAAGACTACCCACGGGCCGATAAGGATGAGGGCGATGAAGACACCATGAGTCTTCCGTCCGTCTGCGAGACAATACGCCATGCGCGGGGTAGAAGCCGCGACCCGTCCGTCCCGCCGACACATCTAGGCCAAAGTTAAGGTGAATGCGCGCGCTGATGCTCGAATGACGTTGAGAAACTCCGGAACGGAAAAAGTTTGAGGTCTGATGGTCGTGTATCTGATGGGGGGTGTATCTCATAGACGTGTACCTCACGGGCGTGCATCTCATAAGCATGTATCTTACGGGTGTGCATCTCATGGGCGGGGCAAGGCAATAGCTAACCTCGATTACTAGCTTATCCTTTTATATTTCTGATTTGGATGAGATATGTATTATTGCGGCTTACTCTGAAAGGAGAAGAGATAGCCTCTTTCTCGAACCACGCACTGGAATGAGATTTGAATCGCATTATTGGAGATGATAAACAGAAAACCAAGTCCCTGAAACTAGCTCCTTAAGGATAGTCTGCCCGAAGTTTAGTCTCTGATTCAACGGTTACCTAGCAGCCCTTCTAACAACGGTAGTAGGAAATGAAAAATCACGTCTTCGTCACGTAGAACAAATGTAAGACGGAAAAGAAATCGAGATGGAATCGGTGGGTGGGAATTTGGGAGGTTGTTAGTGATTGCCGGCTGTTGCAGGCAGGTTGTTCGGTGACCTTTGTTCTGAGCCTTGTGGGCCGCCCGCTGCATACATGGCTTGAATGTTCTGGCCGAGCCAAGCTGGATTTCCCTGTTGCTGCTGTTGCTGCTGCAGCTGTCGTTGTTGTTGCTGCTGCTGCTGCTGTTGCTGTTGTGGTGGGGGCGGCGTTGTTGGTGGTAGCTGTGGTGGAGCTCGGTTCTGTTCTCCTCCTTGTCCAGTGACGACATTCGCGCCTGGGCTATTCCAGAGCTGGTTCGAAGGGAACTGTTGCGGCGGCTGCATCTGCATCTGGCCTGGGGCTTGACCATACATGGGTTGTGGTGCTACAACGTTCGGATACTGATAATACTGATGCATGCCCGGATTGGGGACTCCTTGGTTGACCGTTGGGAAGGTCTGCTGCTGGAACCCTTGCTGATATTGTAGATGCACCTGTTGGGGGAAAACTTGCTGCGGCTGCGGCTGGGATTTGAGGAGAAAAGTGTCCTGTTTACTCTTGGAAGCGCCGCCCATGCTCTGCGTCCCCACGACGTTGTTGTTTTCGTCGATCCAGATGGCACGCACCTTGCTCTCCTTGGCACGAGTTGATGAGGTCGAGCCGTAGAGGGAGTTCATGTACTGTGTAAACTCAAGATAGGCCTTCTGAACCGTTTGGAAGTGAGACACCTTGAGGTGGACGAGGGCGTTAGGCTTCAAAATAGTCTCATGGCTGTTTCCCTGGGCCTCAAACTCGGCCAGCGCCAGAGCAGTCTGACAGGCATTGCGGATCTGACGACCGTTCCATCGTGCCAACGGGTGAGTGGTATAGTGATCGGAAGCAAAAGCTATGATATCGTCGATAACAATTGTTCGCTTCTTATCTTCAAAGCGCTCCTCGATCATATTTATGTTGATCTTGAATACTTGCACAGTCTTTTCCTTGCTCAGCTCCGGATAGTACAGGCTGACATGGATGCGCGAGGTGAAGGCCTCATCGAAGTCGCCGACGCGATTAGTTGTTAAGAAGAGAACGCCGGCGTAGTATTCCAAGACGCGAAGGAACACTGTTATGCGTTATCCAATCAGTGAACGTAAAGTTGAACAATGTATTTGGCAAACTGCAACTGGTGAACTTACCCGCAACGAGCCCGTTTCGCTTGAAGTCCTCTTTGCTCCTCTGTGCTAAGAAGACGTCGGCCTCGTCCAGAAGGAGAATACAGTCCCATCTGTTGGCCAAGGTAAAGTTAATGTCTAGAGCTTTCTCGACCTCTTTTGCAGTGGACCCAAGGTCACCTACTCTCGCAGATCACATCGTTCACGTCAGCATTTGCTTGAAAGAGAAATTGAAGGAGCCATGTTCTACTTGCCACATGTGATCTGGAACAACGGCTTCCTGAACAGCTCGGCAACACCCTCTGTTTTGGACATGACTGTAAGCATATGCCTGGACCGGTAGAGATGGAGGTAGTGGATGGTCTGTACTAACCGGCTGTTGATGTCTTCCCTACACCGGGGGCACCGTGTAGAAGTAAGATTAAACCCTTTCCTGAGGTCTATGTCAGCCTGGCACCAGCATCCGGTGGAGAGTTCCCAGAAGTTTCGGAGTTACCTTTCCCTTTGACAATGTCTACTTGCTCCGTACGGCCTGTTTTTGACTCCTTGTCTCGGAAATGCTGTGCAATTAGCGCCTGAATCATAGGCTTTTGTCCGTCTTCGAGAACAAGTCGGCCAAATGCCGTTTTGTCTTTCTGGTCCTCCTTATTGTCATGGGGATTCTTGTCTTCTTGGTTGTTCTTGGCAGATGCCTTGGGCGGATGGAGGTCGGTGAGATAAGATAGATCTAGTTGTGCTGAGATGACGCAACGTTAGTATATGGATAGAAATGATGGGGATGAGAAAGACTGCTTACCCCATTGCCGGCTTCGTAGAACGAAGCCAAACACACGGTATGACATGATGATTCGCTCATCATCTGGGATTGCGTAGTCGTTCTTCTCTGGGCTGATTCTTAGCTCCCCAAGAGGTTGTGGAATAATTACCACCGAAGGCTGCTCATTCTGACCGCCGGCCTTCGGCAAGAGGCCGTTGACGTAAGCCTCCCTCGTCTTGAGGTCAACGTACGTGTCGTCATGAACGAATTCATTACAACAGGCTGCAGTGCAGGCAGCATTATCTTCCCGGTTGTCGTCCTGGTCTTCGGGGCCAGGATTGCCTAATAGGACCTCCAAATTGGGTTTCCATTCCTGCTGCTTCTTATCCTCCACAGAGAAGGCTGTTTCGAAATCAATGACAACTTGGCTCTCAACATCGTCACGTATCCCCAGCGTGGGTCCGGCGTAGTACATTGCTTTTATCCCCACGACCTCGAGGAATTTTGACCCACGGTTGATGAGCTTTTGCGTATATCGCTTTTCCGGCGGAAGTAGCTCGACATCTTTCCATTCGGTGTCGCTGAAGTCGGTCCTTCTGAGAGGATGGAAGCGAAGAGGGTAGACTGGGAGTGAAGTGACTTCCATCTCACCGTCGAACCGTTTGAAATCAAACGTCTTCGAGACAGGCCCGAGATTCTTCCCATCAAAGTCAATATAAACGCAAGTTGTACTGAAAGGAGCTTTTTTCTTCTTGTCGCCCGAGTTCCAGAACCAGGTCTGCCAGGAGGGGACGACGCGGTGGCGGGTGCTGGTCACATTGACAACCCGGTAGGCTTGCTTGCCGTCACGGCCAATCACCACTACCCCGGGTCGAAAAAGATACCAAAGATCTGAAAAGAAGACCTTGGTGCACTTCGAGCTGTTTAGGTGAGCCTGCTTTGCCGAGATATTCGAGTCCATGAAATTTAAGAGACATTTCAAGTGGTCTAGTGCCATCGCCGACCTGCTTACGTCGTTTGGATCTTCTTTCTCCTCCCTTTCTTCCTCGTCTTCGTTCTCCACGTCGTCATCATGGTCACCACCTTCTTTATCTTTGTCTTTGTCTTTGTCTTTGACGTCCTCCATAATCGACTGCGGCACATTCGTCGTCGTCTTTTCGGGCACTTTGTCCGCTTGAGACAAATCGTGACCTTGACTCGAGTCGTTTCCTTGTTCAGGACTCGCCGTTTCAGCTAGACCATGTTCCGTAGCCTTGGTGATTTGCTCGAACTTCTCCTCCAAGCTAGTGCACCAGGATCGCAGTGCTTGTTCCCTGTAGAACAGCACCTTGAATGGCCTGACCAAGACGACTGCCGGTGAATTCATATCAGCCACTTCCGATGCCTCTGATCCGATGATTCTGGCTAGGATTTTACGTAGGGAAGCAGAGTGTATTCGGATTCTTTCGGGAAGTGGTGCTAGCCCTGGTGTTAATGATGCTGATGTCTGGGGATATTGTGATTTGACGGCCTTGCGAACACGGCGTCCCGATCGTCCATACCAGCCTGTTCCAACGTCGTCATTGATGATGGGCTCTCCTATGAGAATGTCGATAACACAGGAGTCCCTCTCCTCTGATTGAGAGAGGCGTTTGAAGGCGAACCAATCCACTCGGTTTAGCCTGAGCTGAGCACATGTTGGGCGGGCTGACTGCTCATCTGCTTTGGCCTTTTCTTCCTCCTTCGCCTTCTTCAACTCCTCGCTCTTCTTCCCTTCCTCTTTCTTCCGCCTGCGGATACCCATTTCCTCCGCCAAAAAGATCCGATCCATTTCCCATTCGAAGTTCTTGCGAATCCTGTCCCTGGCGGCACCAAAGTCAATGGCGATGTCAAACTCATCCATTTCGCTTGCATCACCAGGGACGTCTATGCCCTGATGAGCAAGGTCGAAAGGGTTTGGTCGATTATAATCTGGGTACGAGTACGGCATCCATTTGTAATCCCAAGGCCCATGCTCAAGTTTCCTATCTAGATAACTCCGAGAGAAATACGAGAGATCCATGCCAAATATCTTATGCTGAGGTGCTTTCATTTCCCACTCTTTTCGGTGTTTGTAAAGAAATTGTTCCATCCTTCTGTATTGTTCGATATCAGACATCGGGTCTGGGCGTGTTTTTTCAGACTCGGGATCAGCCGGATCTTGTGCACCCCCATCTGAGTGTCGGGCCGCTGAACCCCCTTGGGCCTGTTTCTCGAGTTCAAAGATTTTTATCTTCAGAGCTTCGAGCTCAGCTGTCAAGTTGACAGCGACCCGGTCCACAGGCCCTTGGCCCTCGCCGGTGAGAGACGAGCCTAGCTCCATTGCTCCATTGCCCTGCTCGTCCTGGCCGGGAGTCAGTGGAGTTTGAGTCTCCTGGCCGGGAGTCAGTGGAGTTTGAATCTCTTGGCTGGGAGTCGAGTCAAAGGTCCCGGAACCCTCGGTCTCGATGGTGTCATCGGACGCCATGTGCTGCAGTCTCGACTAGAGTCTGTCGACAAAGAAACGCGACTCAGAAGCTTAGCTCCAGAGATTCAACGAAAACGTCGAGAAGGCTGCAGCCAGAATATCAGATGAGAAAAGACTTGGAAGAGAAATCCGAAAAATGCTTTGGCTGAAGTGTGGAGAAAGAAACAAATAAATGATTCCCTAGCGCGCAGATAGCAGAGCCTCGCCGGAGCAATTTGTGATCAAACCAATTTTTGCTCTTACACCAGACGAGGCGGGTCACACTCGAGTAGTTTTGCTAAGGTGCCATCCCCAGGTCCTGCAGTCCGTCCGTCAGCAGCCACTCAATTTCAATTCATGCCTTCGCAGGGTTCGAGCTGAACATTTCTGCGTTCCACCACATGAAGAAACCCTGCATGCATGCATGCATGCTCGTCTAATAATACCGTAGGGGGCCGAATCTGTTCGTGAAAGGCTTGTACACTAGCCAACAAGCCCGATTGCAAGCGTGCATTAGGGAGCTCGCCGGCCTGTCCGTTGACGAGGCAATGAGCCTTCTAGCAAGGCTCCGGGTGGGTCCTAAGGGCCACTCGGCTCCGTGGTTATCGTCGGGGGACCGGGGCCAATTCTCCTCTGCAATATCAAATTCTGGGATCCATTTCTTCTGGAATATTTGTATTTCTGTCAAACAAGTGTCTAAGATAGCTATTCTGTAACGATTTAACGCGCGATAACGTTACTGCGGCTTTCTACGACTTCTAGGAATCGTTCTGATTGGCTAGTATCGAGTTAGACCTCCGTTGGTACGCTGAACAGCCCTCAAATGTCGGGGGAAGGCCTCGTAAGAGGTGTGTAAGCTTTTCCTGAGGATAAGTAGCTCATTACCACTCAATAGCCTCCCGGAGCTCTCTCATATTAGTCGGCCGACGCTCTCGACGATTCATCAAGTTGTATTTTGGTCTTCTCGAGGGGATGTTTAGCATTTTCTAAGCTGAAGCCGACCTCACCGACGCCGGTGAGTCATTAGGGAGTCCGAGATCAAGGATAGCTAGCTTGTGATCAGTACGTGTGATGAGGGGTTGATTGTTGATGGAAACGAGATAGGAATGGGGGTGGCAAAGCGTGCGTTAGGTAGGAACCGGCAATACCTTAATACAGCGAATCGTTCAACGGCGTTTGCTTATTGATTCATCTGACTAGGACCTGAATCAGGTAGTAAGTGGCGTTTAGAAAGTTGACGCTTGCAATCGGGCTTGTTGGACAGTGTAAAGGCCTGTGAAGGCTGAGGCTGAGCCAACGATAACCAATGCCCCCACCAGGCCTGGAGACACGTGGTCACACAGCACTGCTTACGCTCGGCCGGAAATCGCCGCTGTCAAGGGAGGGAGTGTGCCAGTGCATCAACATCTGCATAAAAATATCGTCGGACAGCGGTGGACGATGCCTCTACGGTCCGCTTGCAAGCTACCTGGATTCAGTTTGGGGTCGACCTGTTGAGTACAGTCCAGATTTGGCGACCAGCAGACACGAGATTCGACATTCGACATTCGACATTCGACGCTCGACATTCAATTCCATTCGTGCGTCAATACATGCCCGAATCTTTCACTTCAACGAGCCGGGTGCAAGTTCGGCACATGAGGCTCGGCTGATCCCTCCCAACCCGGCGCCAGATAGCAGTCAATTGGGGTCTTTTCAAGCGAGCTTGCATTTTGAAGATAAGGCATTTCAATACCACGCAGCGCCTCCCAGTATGGCGGATCCCAACTCTTCCTTACCTAGACCTAGCCAGCGGCCACTGACCCTCGGGTTCATCGAAAATCGCCTCCCAGCGCTCCATCCGGCGTTTGTAAATCCCCCGGTTCACTGGGATAACATGTCTAATCAATACGTCCCCAACAGCCAGGCTTTGGTGCCAATGCCAAACAATGGCTCACTCGCGGCGTCGAGTTCGTATCCATCTCCGGCTTTGTATCCCCCGCCGGTCTCGGTTCCCCCATCCACAGTCAACTCGCCGCCGCCGAGACCAGCGTGGACGGACACGAAAGCAATGCTGTTCTGGAATACCATATTCCATACAGCCTTAATCAAGTTCAAATCTAATCCAGCTACGCCAGAGCCAAAAGGACGGTCCCAGACCCCTTACAGCATCCGTAACAAGGGGGACTGGGATGATATCTATGATACGCTCGAACTGGCGCGGAGTGAATACCAGAAGGTAGTTGGCCCGCTTGGATGGTTGCGAAAGATCAGACGGAAAGCTGCCGACAATGTCGCTCCTCTAGCTATGATGGCTCAGACTGCGTCGGATATTGCTCCAAACAATCCATACTCGACACCGGTGTTGGGTTCGGTGGGAGTTCTTCTAGATGTAAGATATCATTGTTGCTGAACATTGCTAAGAGAATACCCATGATAAAGCCAATGCGCATGACTGACTTGTTACTATCACCCAGGCGGTCAAGCAGGCCGCAAGCGTACGAAACCAGGTCCTCGAAGGCTTTGACGGTCTCATCCCAATCTTCTCAGACGTCGAGCTCTTTCTGGGGACCTTCCCGGGAGACACGAACATCAAGAATATGTCCGTGGAATTGACTGTCACAACCTTGACCGCAATCGAACAAGCTATCGGATTCTTCACAAGTAACGAGCGTAAGTCTTATGTTGCCAACTTCGATTCTTCCTCGCTAGGCACATTCTGTGTGCAAAGAGCTAACAGGTTATAATCGACATGTGAAGTTCTGAGAGGTGCCAAGGCTATCGTGATGAGAGACGAATATGGAAAGGAACTCCTGAAGAGCCTTGAGGGGATCAACACGACAAGCACAAAGCTGATGGGTGAAGCGACAAAGTCGCACATTCATCAAGCTCATCTGTGTACGCCTCTCCGCAACCGATGGGTCATCGATGCAACCCACTGAAAGAGGTCCGAAGCTAACACATCGGCGGCTTTTTAAAGACTCTCAAGAGACCCAGAAGATGATAAAGCAGGTGGCCGAAAAACAGCAGGAAATGGCTGACGGGATCAACGCGATTCAGAACCTGTTGGCAGAACACGTGAGAGCAAAGGACATAGTCATTGAACGGAAACGAAGTGAGTCCTCGCCTCATCTCGCCCTCCCCTTTTCGAGGCACTCATTCTAATCTCTAATAACTTGTCTACAGGAGAACTAGAAGCCGCCCAGCAAATGAACATGTACCTCGCAATCGAGAATCAAATACTGCGCTCCGCATCTCCGATGCTGCCTAGTCCATGGGCGCCTCCCCTTCAGCCACAGGCACCCGTGTGCATCAGCCAAGAAGCCTTGCGGAGAATACTCGACACGCCCGACCTCGATTACGTCGACATCGCCTTCATCCTCGACAAGAAAGAAGAACTCCCAGCGAAGCAACGGGCCCAAGCCGAGCAGATCATCAACACGCCGCTGTTCCGCAGCTGGATCGTGTCCACCTGCTCGACCAAGCTCCTCGTTCAGTGGGTCTCTCGCCTTCCCCAAACCATCGCCGAAGTCTCCCCGCTGTCTGTCTTCTGCGCGACCATGGCACAGGCCCTCCATGCCAAAGAGCGGTTTATGTCGATACAGTGGTTCTGCGGTCGACACATCGACCCTATGGAAGCTGGCCAGTACATCGGCGGTCGCGCCATGCTCCTCAGCCTCATAGGCCAGCTGCTTCGCGAACACAACTTCGATATGCGACTACTGCAACCTGAGATCATCTCGAGCCTGCAGGAAGGCCAGATTGATGGGCTGGAGAAACTGCTCGGCTGGCTGGTAGGGCAGCTGCCTCAGACGATCACCCTGTTCTGCATCATCGACGGCGTGGTCTTGTACGAGAGAGACGAGCATTGCGACGAGGCATTGCCTGTGCTGGGCTTCTTGTTGAGTCTCACGGTCGCCCCGGAGGTGTCAGCAACTGTCAAAGTGCTGTTTGCGAGTACGCCGGGACCGGATACGGTAAGGGTAGCGTTCCAGGCGGAGAATCTGATTCTAAATGTGGACGCTTTGCCACAGCTGGAATGGACGCCGAGCGACGAGCGATTGGTGAGGGAGTTGGGGCATGGTCTTGGTGAGCGGGTAGTGGAATACCAGTAGTTACGAGATTGATAACTAGGGATTGTTAAGGTCTTTGTGACAGCACGTACGAGGTGAGGTCAAGGGAGATCTAAACAAGAACGAAGCGTCTTGATAGTCGCAGATGCTACTCAATCGTAATTCGACGAATCGGTATGTAATACCATTCCATTTTCTGTCTGGCAGCATTGCGGCTAACCCTCCCACTTTCTTGACGAGCGGCTGGACTGATCTTCTCGTTCGATGGAACGTAAACTAATGCACCCGGCCGGGAACTGGTATAGGATGCAATCAGGATCAGGGCGTCTGTTTGTAACCTCTAGAGCTCCCTGATCGGTGTGGTGGTAGCCATACATCAACTACGTTTAACTTTAGCGCGGAGGGGAAGATCGGAACCCATGCGTTGACTGCGGAGTAGATTGAATCGCTTCCAGTAGGCTTTAAGAGAGGACCAGCATTTCAATTTCGATTTATCGAGTACGAACTTCCCTCACGCCCCGTCAGAGTGCTCAATATTTCCATAACTTGAAAGCGTTGAAGGAGGATGGTATTGAAGAGCTTCATACAGTTACGAAACGAAATGGAGTTAGAAGTAATCATCATTGAGTGGACGAGCGCTGATCCGTCCACAAACCAATGCTTCCCTGCTACCGTGGTTAAACGCCATAAATCGTATCATAAAACAGGTCAGAGAATGAAAACCATATGCTATTAGCCATCAGGTCTTGGACTGCCGCTGCTGTTCCCTCACAGAAGCGCCACTGGCTCTGTACCAGACATCCCCTCCCCACCGCATTACACGCTCTATTGCTGCTGTAGGTGTATCAAGAGCAGGCCGAATATCAAGATAGAATACTGGCTCGCCTGTGGGCTGGACTCCTCCCGAGTAGTAGTCAATAACATATCGAACTTCTCTAGTGCCTGTTGGCGTCCGTCGAGCGACGTACCAATCGTGGCGGTCGAAAGGTGGTTCAGTCCTGCCCAATTATTATCAGTAAAGCCAAGAAGCGTAGAAGATTGGATTCACCAACCCGTATTTCTCCGGAAACATCCATCCCAAAGCTTGCAAAATCGACGCCTTGGGCGTTTGATCACCCGGCCTGCCCATAAATCTCAATAATCGAGGCCCCTCTTCCTCCGCAGCCTTTCCGGTGTCGTAACCCAAGTCTTGTCTTCTCTGCCGCAGCATTTCTGTCCTTGCCCGCTCTATGGCCATTCCTTCTTCGCCTTTTCGACACTGCTCCCAGCCGTGACCAAGACCTTTGCTGAATATTGATTCCCATTGGACAATTTCATTCCAGGCCCCCTCATTAAGAAAGTTGTGTACGGCGACCATCGACTCGACCGCGTCAGCCGGGGTGTCCGTATAGCCTTTCCGGAGCATCGCGTTGTACATTTGCTGTGGCGAAGGATACTCCCAGTTGGCATCTGCGTCACCTCGTGGGATGGACGAAGTCTCGCGTGAAAGCGGTAAGGAAACGGTCTGTTCGGCGTGTTCGCGTTGATTAGAGAGCGAGGGCATGTAGTTTAAAGGGTTCAGTTTGGAGATGGTGGAGGTTCTCGCCTGGCGATTCTCAGTCGAGCTTGGAAGTAACGAAGAGAGCGACCAGATAGAGGAATTTGGCGACTTAACGGGGCAGGATGATATGGTCTGGGAGGACGGGTCTTGGGCTGGTGGGAGGGGCGAAGCTGGCGTGGCTGCGGCGCGCATTGGGCACCCGGGCTAATAAAGGAAATTAGCTTTTGCGACAACCCTTCGACTGGTTAGGTATTGCGTGGTCACATACAGGAGGTGTAGTGCCTGTGGCAGATTCAGAATGCGGTGCAATGGGAGCCATCGGCCGCGGGGTCGAGTCTGCCCAGAACCAGCCCATGGTAGGTTTCGTTAGCGGAAGAGCCTGTGGGAGTGGGTGTAAGCGACGTAAGGAAGATGCGATAAGACGCAGAAGATCAAGGGTTAATAAAATCCAGTTTGAAGAGAATGGAAAGGGACTGGGACCAGGTAAAAGACGAATTGATGCCGCTCGCCGCACCTGCCGAATTCAGACACTTGACATGAGGTACGAGCATTTCTTAAAAAGCTCGGCAGCTTTTCAAAAGTTCCCGAGTGCAAGCAAAGAATGAAGGCCGAATGACCTTATATAGTGTACGCTGAACGTAAGTTGCATGCTCTGACTTGCATAGTATCATGGTAATTGAAGCCAAAAAGCAGCTTTCTCCATCTTTGTGATCTTGACCCTTGCTACCCAACCACACACGAAAGGGATGTGTTCTACTTTCTCTAGTTCTGCAATCATGGGCTCCCTTTGTGCTACTTATTTAGGCTGCCTTTTACGCAATCGCTTCGTCTCGTTCCTATGTATCCGATAGACAGATATTTAAGGCCATGGAACCCCGTTGCGTTATGCTCCCAGTTTGATCACTACGCGTGGTTTCCCTCTACTTTTCTCTCCTTCTCCCTCCTCCAATAGCCGCCTCCATCACTATTATAGCGAAATGAAAAGCCACAGCTGAGGAGCTGCTCGCTCCAGCCGAATCCAACAGTTATGAGAAAGAGATTCACCGTGAGGGAGATCCTAGAAGGAAAACTCCTAAAACCTCTGCCGCCCAGGTGTCTTTTCATTTGATGGAAATCTTATGAGAACGTTGCTACCTCCGTTGACGTTCCCGTTGTGAATCCTGAAGATCAAAAATACAAGTACAACCCCTTAGCACACCTGCTTCCTCCATATATCATGAACACTGTTGAACGTCCGGGATCGCCTGGGAGGACTCAATATTCCCGTCGGTCAAGTGATAAGCGGTTGACGTCGGCGCCCTTACCGAGCAGCAGCTCGACTATCCTGCCCTGATATCAGAACATTATGGCCCGGCCGCCTCGGCTGAGATCTTTTGCTGTATCTCTGTGGGCTGAGGCGCATGCGACGTATTTGGGCTGGCTGGAACAGGCTATATCTCAGGCTGGCTGAGAATGGAGTTTCGTAGGATTGCGGTAGACGGCCCTAGACCGTAAGTCAAGGGAGTACTGTAGTAGATTAGTGAGACACATTAGGCTCGAATGGGAAATGACAGCCAGAATTGGCGGCGATTGTAGGGAAGGACCAGTTCACGTCCGCTTCAGCCGCAGCGGGGAGCTGAAAGAAAACTGCCACCAAGATTGTGACCTCTGAAGTCGTCCCACAAATAGCTATCTAAGCAAAGCTTATCAGATTAGATGGACGCACCGCTCTTACGACTTTTGTCGCACACAAGCAAGACTTCCACGGCCAGCCTATTAATGCCCAAAACTGTACTCCACGTTCCCAGTGACGGGTTTATCACCACCTAGCGCCCAAGGCCAGTGGAGTAGTTTCGCGCTTGGCACAAATCTCCGACGCGAGGTTCCGTTATCGGACTGGAACCTTTTCAGCTCTCAACTTTCAAGCCTCTTCCATTTTTAGGCCTATCACTCCATGTGTGGCGCTTCTAAGAGAATGAAAACGGGAGGTTTGGAAAAGGCGTGGACCGCCGTGGGCAGGTCCCTGGGTGGGCCGCTCAGTGCCTTTGGCTTGCTGAATTGGTTACGCCCCACTTGACTCTTTCCCAGCGTCTGCTCGCAACACATGCCATGGAAGAGGCTTGCTTTCTATCACCAGCCAGGGCAAGGCCGTTTCGTTCCAGACACTAGTCTACAGTGTAAAGGTAGCACAGACTTTTTATAGACCCCGTGCTACTGAGGCTGGCTGATAAGGGCAGCAAATTGATAACTCCGCTGTTTTCTTTTCAAAGCTTTCCACCCTCACTCTCTCTATTTCCTTAAGTTTATCCACACATTTGACTTCTGGGTGTCTTTGGTACGAGCATCTCCCGTTTTTCATTTGAATGGAGAGTGGCTTCTTATATATCCAAGAACAGCGAGAGAAACCTGGACCCAAGCGAGGAATTGACGACACACTATGCAGATGGACGAGAAATACCCATGGATCCACGCGACAGCGTGCAAAGTTACCCCTAGCGACATCAGCGATCAAGTACCGTTCGCCCTGCTTAGCCCATTTTTGTTTGCTGTGCTCACCACCGACTAGAATGATGCACCCACGAAAATACTTTCAGTGTGTCACACTGAATCTCGAGCAGATGGCAAAACCGCTGCCTCAAAGCTCTTCTTACAGCTCAGAATGGTTCAGCTGCCTAGCCATTCGTCTCCACCATTTGTCACGAGCCTGGACAAAGTTCGAGAAATTATGTTGATCTCCAGGGCACAAACACGGTCGTACTTGAAAGAGCGACGTAAGCCGCACAAGGCGTTGTCATCAAAAGGGCAGTTTGCATGCAACCTGGTAGAGCCGTACCTGAACTGGTTCGGTAAGAATAACCGCATTCTCCTGACTCAGTGTTTGGGCAGGGTCAAGGTGGAAGAGTGGAACGGCACTTCCTCAACTATCGTGAATGGATCGTCCCACAATTACGCCGGTTTCTACAAAGCGACGGACGAATCTGAAGAGCTTCAGCGACTTTGCCTGGAGAAGCTCCCTTTTGCCGATCCGAAAGCGACACCATTGCTGCAGGCAGCCACTCATACAGCGCTTTCACGTTTCTTCGGCGCAGATTTCTGCTACACCTGCAGTACGGGTTACGGAGCGAACTACATTGCCTTGCCAGCGCTTGTAGACAGCACATACCTCGTCCTACTGGACGAAGAGGTACACAATTCCATGCTTACAGGGACCTACCTAGCCCAAGCTCGTTGCGTAAAGAAATTCGCTCATAACGATATGGAACAGCTGGAGACCATTCTAGCAGAGCTTGGTGACAGCTTCGACAATGTGCTAATCGCGGTTGAGGGCTTCTATAGGTGACTGACTGCGACCGCAATCCCTTTATTGGCTGGCTAACGTGTGTCTCGTAGTATGGATGGCAGCATTCCTCGCCTGGACCAACTTTACCGACTGAAGAAGCAATATAACTTCACGCTATACTGCGATGAAGCCCACTCTTTCCTCTCAATTGGTCAGACAGGACGAGGCTGCCTGGAATTCTGGAATGAAGGACATCCAGACGCACCCCTGCCCTCTGATATGATCGACATACGGACTGCCACGCTCTCAAAAGCCATAGGTGGCATCGGCGGTCTTGTTTGCGGCAAAGCGAAATTTGAAAATGCCGTTCGAGAACGTATGGAGCAGCTGCATGCCCAAGGTGAGGAACCATTATCGTGCTCTACAATGGTACAAACGCTGTGGGTGCTCGGCCAGCCAACCCGCGCTGCTCGCCATATACAGCGGTTACGGGACATGGCACGGTTTTGTCGCAACGAGTTAGCACGCTTTGGCATTTATGTCTACGGTGATGCCACGATCCCTGTTCTTCCAGTGCATACTGGGCGACCGAGCCTGGCAGCCAAACTATCTTACACCCTCCGTCAGCATGGATTGCTTGCAACGGCCATTTCCTACCCCGCGGTAGCTTTTTGGCAAAGCCGAGTACGCATCACTCTATCAGCGGACCATTCCGACTCTGAAATCGACAAACTGCTTGATGCAGTTATCAACGCCGCTCAAATCGTTGGTCTTATCAAGAAACCCTCCCTAAAACGTCGACCATACACCTATGACTCGCCTTCTATTGACCAGTCCACTATCGAATGCTCCGAGGCTTCACAAACCTATAACAAAATCCTCACCCTCATTCATTCCTCTGCCACCAACTCACATAGCCCCGAGCATACCTGGTCCGTTTCTGTGACCCAATCAGGTCATCGTTCCCGGTCTGTCTATGGCCTTGGGTCAGGCGGCTCACGTTGGATCAGCGGCGCCTTCCCGCCTCATCTTGCTGTCGAATCGCTCGTGGCCCGGCTTACTGGAATGGAGGCCGCACTGACGTACGCAGATTCATCCATTGGGCTTGCATCTACCATTGCCTCGCTGTGCCGGCCGTTGATCGGGTATACCAGCCACTACTTATTGATCCCCGTGGACGCACCAGGCCCGGTAGAGGATGGGTTACTGATTGCGCCGAGAAAAGCTGCGCCGATTGTATTCAAGTATACCGATCTGCCCGATCTATTCCGGCTATCTCGCGAGCTGTCCAACAAAAACAAGAGCAAAACCTATCTAACCATATATCTGAATACGAACCACAACAACACTCTCCTCGACATGCCCTCCACTCTTTACCAGTTATCGAACCACAAGCCTCACACGACCGGTCTAACGCTACTCCTGCATTGCCCCAACTCGCGCATCGCCTCTATCCCACCCACTTTCAACCTCAATCAAAAATTGCCTAACACCCAACTCCTAATCACTGGCTCGTTCTACCACATGTTCGGTCTGGCGGGTGCCTACCTAGCTGGCTCAACGACACTGATCGGAGAACTGCGCTACACGAGCAGAGGATATATGTTCACAACTTCGCCTCAACCATTCGCCATGTCAATGGTCCAGACCTTGCTGGAGGAACGTCTAGCTGGCGAATGCACTCCATAGCGTAATGAACATTACGGTATATCATATTCGCAAATCTATGTCGATCAGGGAGCTGTGGTCTGCGGACAAACTGGAGGAGCTAGATACAACAATCGCACAAATTAGAGGCTTTGAAGCCAGTAACATTCTAGAATAGAAAAGTGTAAATTACGTACATCAACTAAGTGTTGAGCGACATTCCGCTTCTAAATCCCCTGGTCTCGGTGTCAATGCACGAGGACCCTCAGCGATTAGATATAGAACGAGACCAATCTAGCTCTAAGTAGGGCACATCTCAAGTTGCCGTATCAACATTCATCAGGAAGTGCAACACTCTCTCATACGTCCACATAGTAACAGCACTTGCTGGTGCTGCTTTGACCAAGCTCACGGTCAATCCGCGGTACGCGCCGCGGACACCTTCCATACGTAAGACAGTCCGCAGCGTTCGAACTACACCCCGATACTCTGGAATGTTGCGATGAACATATCTTGATCTGGTTGGCCCCTGCACCTGCAGCCGTTTCCTGACCAGGTCCAACGGAAACACCACTGTCTTTGCAAAGATGCTTGCCAGCACGCCAGCTGTAGCGTCGCCTGACCCATATGGCAAGTGTGTTTTCCCAATTTGCAAGCGGAGTGTCTCATAGGTTGCAAAGAAGAGGCCCATGTAGGGGACGATTTGGAAGTTTGCGGCGCCGACACCTTGAAAGAACCCTCGGGGACCCTCATCCCGCGCAATGTCTCTGATCGACCCGAGCAGAGATTCATATATCTTCTCTGGGCCTTGGGCAGCGAACCTTGTCCGAAGTAGATCAAGGGGATAAGTCGCGGTTGTAGCAATCGCTCCAGCGCTAGCACCGCTAATGAAAGACTCAACTGCTGACGGAAAGCGATATGGCAAGGCCGCTTGCAGTTGAGAGATACTCCGATATGAAGTGAACTGTGCACCGCCGTAGCAGACGTACAGCATTTCCGCAGGAATATTGCCCTTCCATAATCCCGTAATACCCTCTTGGCTTACGATTGTTTTCAGGGTGGGCAAGATCCCTTTGTAGATAGGTCCCTTAATACCTTGATGAGATAGTGGATCGGATAAGGAGTGGGTTTGCAATTGAAGGCGAATTTTGACGACATCTAGTGGTGCAATACAGAATCTGGAAACAAGACCTGCGACACTGCCTGCAAGGATGACCTGAGTCCGGCTACCCTGTATCACGCTGTCAATTGGGGCGTTCATGGAAGATGGGAGAAAACACGATACCTCATCTTTGAGGCGCTCTAGCCCTGCCGACATGCATTTGCTTTGGTCGCCCGAGTCAGCGGTGAGCCCAGCTGACTGTATGGTTAGGCGAATAGATGCTGCATGCTTGTTGTGATAATTCAACTCTGGGTCAAAGAGGTAGAGTATTGTTGCATTTCACAGATCGCGCGAGACCTTTTTTCTCCGCAGCTGCCCATGCATTTTACGCGTGAGACGCACGTCATGGTCTTGTCCGAATGCAGTCTAAGAGAGCCTGCCGCCTAGTAACACAAACACTCATGTTTTCCATGGGCTGCCTGCCGTTCCTGTCTATGGATACATGATTTCGGACCCCAAACGATGGTCTGACCTATCCACCGTCCAGCCATGTTTCGTAATCCTCGCGAGAACTCTGTGCAAGACTTGAGGGAGAAGTTACTACCATCCACAGGTCGAGCACCTACTCCGCCAAAGGCGTCTACAAGGACCCCAGTCCATTCCGCCTCTCCATATTTCGGACTTCCTAATCCAGCTTCCTCTACCGATGCGAGTCCAGGTTTTCGAAGGGCGTCCACAACCAAAGTAATGCCATTGAAGAATGGCAATGCTAAAATCAATGGCAAGCGACAAAATCAGAGCATCCTAAACTTCTTTGGCAAGCAACTGGACAAAGTTTCGGCACCGGAAACCAGTGCACGAAACAGTGATAGCCTGTTCTTCGAAGAAACAAACCATATTCAGAGGCGTCGTACACTCAATGCTGAAAACGGAGACGATGCTTTGTCCGAGGGGACCAGATACAACGAGTTAGAGACCCCAATCAAAAGACGCAAAACAGATACTGAAGATGAGAATGCTTTGGTTTGGACTCCGTCACCGGAGACCCGTCCGAGATCCTCGGAGGCAGGCACAGGTAGTCAGATTCAAAAAGAAGTCAAGCTTGCTGCACATCGGGAATATGTACGGCACAGGGGCGGTTTTATCGACGATTCTTCGAGTGACGAGGAGGATGCTGCTTCAATTCCACACACGCCCATGCTATCACGCAGTAATTCCATTACCTGTACCAATGAGGAGGCTGAATCTTTGGCGAGGCAGCACTTGGCTGAAACACACAACTCCAAAGGCTCAAGATTGGATGTTAACATCAAGGGAGGTGTTGGTTCGGCCAACGGACACGGCGGTGATGTTGCAGTTGTAGGAGAATCACCTGACGGAATGGAGGGAGACGGTATATCAGACCACGCGAGGCCCTCATTAAGCCGTGAGGCAACAAGTGTGTTTGATGTAGACGACTTCAACGAAATGGGTGAGTTCGAGGATGGTGAGTTCTTTGAAGGAGGAGAGGAAATGATGGAACGACGGTGGATGGAAGAACAGCGAATGTTAGAGATCGGACTTGATGATGACTCCAAGTCCGAGAGCAATGAAGAAGATATCATGACACCGAATGACGATATGGGCGTATCAGCTGGCGCAGGTCAAATTGATGAGGCCTCATGTCCAATCTGCGGCGTGAGTTTAACGGGTGCTACGGAACAACAAGCTTCGGCTCATGTCAACGCATGTCTCGATGGGAACCCTATCCCTCTGCCGATTAGGCAAAATCAAGCTCCGAAGGAGGTCACGAAGGTGCCGACAACGGTTAGCTCTCCTATGAAACGCTTTCAAAGGGCCGCCATGGCTCGTCCAGGCCAGCAGAACCCATATTCGCTTTTAAATGATGATACTTCCAGTGGCTCAGCGTTCTCACGACTAATGTCAGGCAATGCCGAAGACACTGCCTGGGCCGAAGCCGCATCGAATGAAATTCAGTCCCGGGGCAAGCCTGCCTACCAGCGCACGTGCCCTTTCTACAAGATCATGCCTGGCATGTATATATGTGTCGATGCATTCAGATATGGCAAAGTTGAGGGTCAAAATGCCTACTTTCTCAGCCACTTTCACAGTGACCACTATATTGGCCTTACATCTTCATGGTGTCATGGGCCGATTTACTGCAGTAAAGTCACTGCAAATCTCGTCCGCCAACAGTTGCGGGTGGACCCAAATTTGGTGGTGCCTCTAGACTTTGAGAAAAAGGTCGAGATACCCAGCACAAACGGCGTTTCTGTCACCATGTTACCTGCAAACCACTGCCCGGGCTCGTCTCTCTTCTTGTTCGAAAAGGTTGTTGGCAAAACCTCGAGAGGTACTCCAAGGTTCAATCGTATTCTTCACTGTGGGGACTTCCGCGCCTGTCCAGCTCATGTTAACCACCCTCTACTGAAACCAGACATTGTGGACGCAGTCACCGGCCAGACAAATCAACAGGTTATTGATACATGCTACCTAGATACAACATATCTGACACCGAAATATTCTTTCCCACCTCAAAGCGACGTGATTGACGCATGCGCGCAGATGTGCGTGAGCTTGAGCAAAGAGATTGTCGATAGCAACGACTCATGGGAGAAGGCCAAACTCGAACGTGCCGGTAGCACCATGACCAAGTTCCTTGAGAAATCCGACTCCGAAGACATACTGGTAAAAGCTGAAGACGAAGACAAGAAGCCCACAACCCGCGGTCGCCTCCTTGTCGTGATCGGTACCTATTCAATCGGAAAAGAGCGAATATGCCTCGGTATTGCCAAAGCACTTAAAAGCAAGATCTATGCACCTCCCGCCAAGATGAGGGTCTGTAAATGTCTCGAAGACGACGAGCTCAATGCTCTTCTGACCAGCAATCCACTTGAAGCACAAGTGCATATGCAGACTCTGATGGAGATTCGCGCCGAAACACTCCATGATTACCTTGTCACGTACAAAGGCCACTTTTCCCGCGTAGTCGGCTTCCGACCAACGGGGTGGAACTACCGTCCGCCTACATCCCGCTTTACAGAGAATCCGGCAGTAAGTACGGTCCTGACGTCCGACGGATGGAAGAGCAGTTTCACCATGAAAGATTTGGTTCCCGGACGTGGCAGCACGCGTGAGAGCAATTGTTTCGGCGTCCCGTACTCCGAACACAGCTCGTTTCGAGAACTGACCATGTTCTGCTGCGCGCTAAGGATTGGACGAGTGATACCAACGGTCAATGTAGGGAGCGCCAAAAGCCGAGAGAAAATGAAGGGTTGGATTGAGAAGTGGGAGTTGGAGAAGAAGAAAAACGGGCTGTTCAAAGTCGAAACTGGTGCTGATGGATGGGGTAGTGGAGATGGAGCATTGAGTTACGGTGTATGACCGTGACTTCGAAAAGCATTTGCGAAACGGAAATTGGGACATTTCATACTAGGCATATCGTTCAATATGTCTGCTCTGTAGAATACCCAGCATGAAGAGGGCTGCCTCATCAGTGACTGGCTATTAAACCAATATCTAGAGGTCAGTCTCATCGTTCTTCTCGCGCAAGGCGTCAAAATCAGGTTTTCGCTGTTGACCGAGACAATGTGCCAGCTACTGCGGCCTTACACCACTGTTGAAGCGGAGTCCGCAGTAACACCTTCCAAGGCGCAGCTCCATGATCACGAGGTTTCATCCACTTCAATGTAGCGAAGTATTTGGGCTTCTCCTTTGTAGGCGAGCGGTTCCTCGTCGGGTCATACAGGACGCATGTTGCGTATATTTCGTATTCTCGGTTCGCTCTGGGCCCAGTGCACTTCAATGGTATCATTCAACACTTATTTTGGCTTGCCGGCCTGATTCGCGGCTTCTGCTCCATAATCAATGACGTCTCCCGACAGAGTAGAGGAGAGAAGGACTCACCTCTTCTGCTCGCATCTTCCAGTAGTCCTCTGTCTACCTCGCTAGCTGGCAGGTGTACATATCTCACAACGGAACCCCTAGCCGGCTGTCAGCCTGTGTCCCCTCACTGTAACCGCTCTTCAGAATCCACTGGTCTCTGCCGTCCTAGCTCCTTGAACAAAGTGTTTCCCTTGGGCGCCAAAGGTTGGCAATGGAAAGTAGGCTTTGACATACCGAATAAAGATGTTCTTGACACTGCTAAGGTGCGGGTATTTGAGCTCGTCGAGTACAGTGATGTCATCGAGCTTTATGTTCAGGTATTGGTCAACAGATTTGAGGGTGCCCCGGATCGAAATGTCGTTCTTGAGCTCAACTGTCACGGCTAGAAAGGGAAAGTAGGCGTCAGCAGGTAGAGTGGGCAAAAGGATGAAGCGAAAGCCCCGTGCGCGAGAAGAAGTTCCTGGACAGGTCGTCGATCTTAGCTGAGGGAAGGGGAGGACATACTGTGGTTCGTGAGGGTTTTGAAGAAGCTATATTGAGAATTAGTTGTATGTCATTGACGCAGATTCTCTGGAGAGTCGCACCTGAAGAAGAGCATGATGTGCAGTCGCGTAGGAGCTCTAGTACGTCATATCATGTCAACACGGCACCCTGTGTAATATGTGGCGAAGGAATCACAGCACTGCAAAAGTATCTTCCTTCATGCCAGCTCTCGGTTTGTACGTCTTAGCGGCTGAGGGGGAGTCGTTAAATCCGGCCCAGGCTCGATTTCGCCCTCATGCCGCTTTAACACTCGCGCCTCGCGAGTAGAGTGTGTGACGGTAAGCAACGAGTGTCTTGCGTCTCACACGCGCGCACTCACCCTCGTATTTTCCTTTCACTTCTTTCCACTTCTTTTCCTAGCGGCCATATCCTCCACCGTTAGGCGCGCGGCACATTCGTATCCGTTCAAGACAGCATCTAGCGTTCGTGGCCTCCCCCAATGCTTCAACGGTAGATATTTGCGCAGACCGGAACAGCTCCATTGTAAGACTGAACGCTAAGCGTAGACCGATGAGGGACAATTTCTTGCCTAGCTTCTACCTTGTCAAGTGTAAAGGGCTGCAAAACTCCACATGTGGTCTTGATTAGCTAACTGGGACATGATGCTGTCATTGTTCCAATAAAGCTAGGAGTATACTGGCGCATTATGAACTCCATACCCCACCACCCGAATCTCGACGCTCTCCCTTCTCCTACCTCATGCGACACCGCGCCGCTTTTGCTCAGGTCGGCTCAGGTCCGGCTCAGATTCAGCTTGTTGCGAATAGGCTGCGTTTCGGTTTCTACTCGTAGTTGCCTACTGGGACCTACTGGAGCCTACTAATGATCTCAATAAGTATATGGTTACCTGTTTCTAGCGTGTTATCTGCCTGCTACTGCCTGGAGGAAGTCTAGGGTTGCCTAGAATGGTATTGTGTACTTAAGTCGCTCGTTATCCATAGATACGATAGGAATAAGACAGTCGCTTCCATCCATTCTATGTACACCTGTTTCTGCGCGTAACACAGCTCACCCTGCTCGCTACGCCGTGCCAGAGTCGGAAGGAACTGTCAACTTTTAACGAGATCCCAAATTGGCTCCATGGGGGTTCAAAAACCCCCCCCAGGCCTCCTTGTCTGTCTGCCCGCTGCAAGATGCTTGTACCCGCGTAGATAGTTGGTCGCTGCCTTGCAGTCTTAGGATACTGTCGAAACTCGCTGATCTTGCCCTTCCTCGCAAACCAAACTTTGAATGTTAAGGTGTTCTAAACTTACCTGCAGCCCGTTCGATGAATGACTTGGCTGCTTTCAGTTGAGCATATTTCATCATTTTTCGAAGTTCAATGAACAAAATCGATCCTGACAGACGTTATGTATGCGGCATTTTCGGCGAGCATCACTGCCCCCGCCTATGTGGATGATTAGACCTAGCTAGTGAAGAGACTGAGTAGGAATAAATCTGCATACCGCCTTCGCTTTGGCAGGCCAAATAGGTAGGACGCATTAACTCGGCAGCGTAAGAGCCAAGATGCTCGTTTAGTGCACCGCTTTGAATTATCCTAGGAGCGGCACCTAGAGAATCGGCTCAGCCTCCCAGGAGTGACACCGAGTTTGGAGTAGTCACTGCTGCGCAGAGAACGGAGATACCGAAATCTTGACCCAGAGACAATCTTTGTTGAGCACAGACTGGTCAGTCGGAGCCGTGGAGGAACCCCTAAGACGACCCGGGCTACGCGTTGACTAGAAAATGAGATTTCATAATCGTGGCTTCCAAAGGCGTTCTTTGGGCTAGTCGTTTTCATCTGAGACCGTACATAGGCAGTCATGTCGCATTTTGGAAGATCTGATAGTAAAGCAAAAGCATCCCAAGCAAATAGCTGATGAATGCAAAGACAGCGAACGATCCAACAAGGATGGCGATCTATCATTCAATGTTAGCGTAGGCCACGAAAAGTCAGATATACGTACCTTAACGTCGTCATGCGAGAGCTGACCACCTGCTTGGATAGCTTTCGCTCTCAACAATGCCAACAGACCAAACACAAACAAGAGTATGCTAAAGTTGAGAAGCATCACGGGAATCTGCCAAACCACCATCTGCGTCCAGCGTACAGTCCAGAATGTTGACCCATCCTTCTTCCTATCCTCTCGTCCCAGGATGTGGCGAAGTCGCGAAAGGCAATCATCATAACAGCCGAGACGGTAGAGTGCTAAGCTCTGCTGCGTTGCGCTGCTGATAGCCGTCAACCCCAGGATCAGACTCGAGTACCAGCTCGCCATTGTGATCCAAGGCGGTGCGGGTTTTGAAGGGTCTTGCGGCCAGGCAATCGCGCCGGTGACAATACTGGCAACGATGGCGCACTGCGGGCTTGTTAGCAAGACTGACAGTCAGGAAGGGAGAAATGTCTACCGAGACGCCGACGAAGGTTAGCTCGCCCAGCTTCTGTTCCCTCCACGACTTCGCCAAGGGGTCCTTCTTATCATCTGCACTGTTCAAAAGAGCATTTAAAGGCTTGAAATTAGATTTCCAAGGGATGAACAGGACTAGAAAGGCTGTGGCAACGAGTCCCATGAGAAATTCCGGCGCTGCAATTGCATTAGCAATAAAGGAGGAAATGGTAGAGTCCATTGCTCCTGATTGAGACTTTGAAGCTTTTGAATTGGTCTGGGATTTTCTTTTCTCGAAGAAAAAGTGTTGTCCGCTTATGAAAGAAGAGGGAACGGGATAATTAGAGTCCAAGGCTCCAGAGTCACTCCAAGGAGCTTTCAGGGAGCTTGTGAGTGGCGCAGCCGCACCTTGCAGCAACTTGAACCGCCGAGTCGCCGACTCGAATTTGTTGCATTCAGCTGAGGCTACGTCAACGAATCAAACATCTTGGCGATATAGCATCTTTAATTCACTCACATTACCACTAGCGTCTCATCTCATAACAGAGAAGAGCCTCAGAGCACACAAACAGCACACCATCGACCCAGATGGATCAGACCAATGAGCCTGTTGAGGAGGGCCCCCCTGAGCGAGAGGTCCACATTGTGATGATGCCGGTCAAAGACATCGGACCAACTCGGAAACTCTTCGTCAAAATGTTGATACACACTATGGGGTCAATAGCGGCAGCGGGCTGGTGCATGCACTGGGTAATTCTGACTGAGGATACCTGCTTTGAGCTGCAGAGATATTCGACCCGCCCGTACACGAGGTTGAGGGCTTCGCGTTGGGACGGGTTAAGGAGTCCTGAAGTGCTTCACCGGATGGAAATCGGCCGCACCTCCTGGAAGAATGCCGATATTGAAGATCTTGGTCAGTCTCTGGATAACTAACAAGGTGGCTTACTGGCCTAATGACCTCAACAGGAACTAAATATTTCCAGCGCAACGTTAACATCCCGTACGACCTATACATGAACAACTGCCAGACATTCGCCACCAGTGTCGCTTATGAGATATGCTCGAATAAGTTTCCGGAAGATAGGCTCATCTCCATTCCGATACACCACGTTCTTTCGTATACCGCGGCAAGGTTTTACACAGCATTAGCAGTCCCGTTTATGCGGTTCTGGTATCGATGTCGTGGTTGTGACCGCCACACACTGGTCGAGTTTGAGCGGGTGAGCGCTTTCTGGGGCTATTGGTTCCTCCCAATGGTACTCCAACAGCCAATCGTGGTCTTTCCCGCCATCATCGCGGAGTTCAGGAAAGGACTGGAAGAAACTGGAGATGATAAACCGCTTCCAAAATCGTTGAGATACCTTACCGCCGTGTTTACTTCTTTCTGGATGTTCGGCTTTATTTTATCGCAACCTTTACTTATGGCCTGGGTGTCACAGCCCCGGGTCAAGAAATATTCGGACGGCAAATGGAGATTGCAGTACCGGCCAAACAAAGTGCCAAAAATGGACGCGGGAGGAGTAATGAAATTTGAGGAAATGGGCTCAGAAGAAGCAGTACCTACCGATTCTGGGAACCTTATTACTGAGGACGGGAGATTTCTGGATTCAGAAAAACTGGTCATTCCCTCGTGGTTCTGGGCGGTATCCGGTGTATCCGGGCTTGTTCTGGTGTGGTTGTATTGGTCCTATCGTTTGTGCAGGCATTTATTGCTCCTGCTCCTGAGCACATTTGGATTGAGCATGAATGTGGAATGACTTTACATCACAACAGAAGGTTCATGGAAGATTACCGCCAAACCTGGCATTTCCTGATGCCCTCAGCTTCAACTTTATCAATTCCTAATCCGGTTCATATCAAACACCGTTAGGGGAACGTCCTGTCCAGTCGTCTGATGCAAAGTTGATGGAGATATATCGCCAGATTTCAATCCACTGCATGCATTTTCGCCATTTCTACATGAGAGGAGTCTACCTTGGATCTGCTTTCCCCGGAATACGAGGAATCATTTGCGTGGTACAGGATCAATCTTTTCCTGTAATATTTCGAAAGTGCAATAAGCAGCATGAACAATGGTAAAATAGACTCCTGCCTTGTGCCGCTCGGCTCACCCCTTGCTCATCCCAGCTCAGGTTTGCTCACTCACTACTCAGGCTAAAGCAACAGCAGCTCAGCTCCAGGGACGGAAATGGAATTTGCTGGGGTCGAGATTCGATAAGCAACCTGCTGTTAAGGAGAAAGGCGCCGCGCGATCAAGTGGCTGCCTAATAATATCGCAAGGCATCTAGCAGTCACTGGCTGTGACTTTTCACTAGCCTTTCAAGGAAGGACCGCATTAGGCTCGATGATTCGCTGAGTGTCGGTCCTTGACACAACCTAACAAGGCTACAATCTGCCCAGAGAGCAGAGAACAAAATTTGGCCGCTCGACCCAGAATACACGTGTCATCTGGAGGGTGACTCACGCCAACCCGAGCTACCGGAAGAGTTGTTAATCGAAATGCCGTCCTGCCGTAAAATAAGGGAGTGTTGTTGAAATGACCCAGTGTGCCCGCTGGGGCAAGATTTGCTCACCTCGTCCACGCGTTGGCCAAGGTGAGCCCGGGGTGAGACTTACCCCGACTCTCGCGAGCTCACCCACGCTCAGGCGGCGTCACCATAGGACTGGAGCAGGGTGAGCCCGGCGCAGATTTACAACTCTTGCCGGCGGGCAGATATTCCTTGACGTATTTGATGTGTTGCATCGATAGTATCCTGTCTATCTAGTGATGTCTTGAGTAATTAGATTGGTCACGAGTGTCACCCCTACCTCATCGATACTGCATATTTGCGAAAAAGCGCCTCGACCAAGGTCAGCCTCCTGATGAGACAAATCTATGCGCCATTTTCATAAGTCAAGACGCCAACGCTATGCAGAAAGCAACTATATGTCTATGTACAAGCAACAGCAGTGTTCCCTATAGCTTTGCCCTGACGCGCTCAGTCTCTGGACTATACTCCACCGGGATGAGTGCAATAACACAGATGTCATCCACCTTCCCACCATGGAAATTATCTTCTGGGTAATTCTTCTGAATCTCTTTTGCGAAAGGCCCATCTCGCTGGGCATTCATGCTTTGGATCTTTGCCTCGCCGGCGACTGCAGCAGCGATGGCACCTTGCAAGCTCTGTTGAGACTTTCCATCTCTGAGTCCACCAGGCTGTGTAAGTGCGGCAAGCCTGTCAGCCACCGTGAAGCCTTGACTGCGACTCCGTTTCCAGGCGTTGTATTTCCTCATCTGAGTACTCACAACGCCTAGAACTTCTTGCGAGTTCAAATTGTCCCACACTCCGTCCGTGGCTAGTATCAGGACGTCTCCGTGACGTAGCATATGATGCGCTAGTTCTGCCTTGTCTGGGTTGTCGGCAAGAGGTGCGCCGCCGAAGATCGCAGCTTGCGCGAGGATGTGAGGGGGCGTGATGCTGAGCTGATACGGAGTGTTAAACGCATGTGTCTGCGGATTCGAATAGTGGTGGACAGCGCCGAGGCGCAACTGCAAGAAACCTGAGTCGCCCAAGTTGGCGATTTGCATCCTACCCTGGTCGTCTGCTACCCCAATGCATGCAGTGCTTCCACCAGCTTGGATCTCGGGATCGTCAATGGTCTTTTGATATCCAATTTCCATCAGAGTCTGCGGACTGAGCTTTCCCTGGGACCATGTGATAGCAGTTTGGGCCATGTAGTGGCAAAGTCCATGGGAGAAGTCGGCAGGGTCGACACCCTGATTAGCCCAGCCACCTACTCCATCAGCAATGCCAAACGCCGTCGCCCGTTTCTCAGCACCGACACTTGCGACGAAGAAGGCATCTTGACCACTATCGGGGCGGTTTGCGCGTTTCTCTGATTTCGTTTTGCCATGCTGAATCCCTAGCGCGTCTTGCGTTTGGGGGTCGAATTCGTAGACATTGTCGGGTCGGAATCTCCGGCCTTTTCCGGAAGACGAGGCAGCTATGTGATAGGTAATATGAGGTATATACGAGGAGGACGTGCTTGATGAGAGCTTGGAGGTGGAATGGTATTTTCTTGGGCGGATCCTGTATGACCCAGGACTCCTCCAAACGGTGATTTCTGGGAGCTTCTTGTAAGCAACAGCGCCATCTCAATGAGAACATTTGCCCGCACGGTAGTGAACACAAGCAGGAGTAAGCAACCAAGCACGAGTAAGCAGAGAGGCGCGCGAGCCTCTAGCGGAGTTGGCTATCATGGTTCTAATGCGGCGGGGTTAGGTTGAGGCGCGTCGCTTAACCTCATTGTGCAAAGCGAAGGAAGGTGAGACATTGGCCGCGGTGATGTATGCAATTGAAGACAGCGGTGAAGTTGGGAATTCCTCACGTTGGAGAGTCTGATGGTCTAACTCTGCGAAAGATTGCGGGAAAATGCTCCGCTCCGATTCGCCGCTTTCTGACGTTAAGATATGTTACTTGTGAATTACGCCTTCCGGTTTAGCAGCCCCATGATCGCCCTCACCGCCCGTCGCGTTTGGTACGGCATCGAGGCGCGCTCCCTCTCCCAGGCCGACCCTCTAGCAAGGTTATAAAGCCGTGGTCCCCCGCCGCTTTTCCGTCAACTCTCTCAATTCTTTCTCCTTCCCCTTTCATTTCAGCAACGTCTCGTGCCTCAGGCCTCGGGCGAGCTCCACTTCCCCCCAGGAATGATGAGTAAACTCCAGCAGGCGAGTTCATGCGCCACGGTGATGAGCGACGAGGGGAAAGAGAGTCTTCTGATACAGGCGGCAGAGAAGACAATGAGAAAAGCGCGGAATTCACTAGTCCTTCCAAGGCTTCTATTCACCTATTGCTTCCCCGACATCCACAGTGTCTCTCTCTGCCCAAGTCTCTATACATTGTACAAATTTCCTTAGCACTTACGCTGCCCTTCTCGCGGTTAAATTTTGTGATCCCTGTAGCAAAAATATGGTTTTTGAGTCCAACTGCCATAATACTCTCTTTCATTCATTCAATAACCACTTCCTCCATTCTCCTCCTATCCTCCTCCGAGAGTTCTCAATGGCGGGTACTCCTCATCCTTCGCTAGCTCCAGGTACTTCATACCCCTGAGATACAGAATGAATGCACTGCCCACAATCTCATACACCCCTTCCTTTCCATCCTTCCCCTTACTGTTCTTGATCGTCATCGTCATCTTCTGCTGTTTCTGTTTCTTCTTCGGCCGCAAAACGATCGGCAGCCAGCACCCGGGCACCAGTGCGATGGTATCGCCCGCTTGCGCGCCCTCGTCAACGGTGCCGATCGTGCCGTTCTGGAAGCGTGCAAGGCGTCCGGTGTGCGCAATCTGGGCAGCGCGCGAGGTCGTGAGCAGTCCGGGCACGAGGTAGCCCAGGGCGGGCCAGATGTGATCTGCTGCTGCCCCTAGCTGAGGATGCTGTTGTTGTGTTTGTGGTTGTTGGCCTTCGTGCGAGGGTGTGATGGTGGTGGTGGCGTGTGCGATGAGAGCCAGCAATCCGAATTCGAGGAGGTCAAGGACGTCGTAGGTGTTGATAAATCGCTCGGCTGCATGTACGGCTTCGGTCATGGATTTTGAGCTAATTGTTTTGAGGAGGTTTAAGACTTCCGGAGGAATTTGCGCAATGATGTCGTGGAGGCGAGTGGTAGTTGGTGCAAGGAAAGAGCGGACCCGACTGCCTAGTTGTGTGCTCTCGTCGATGGTTCTCGGTAAGGACGCTCTGTCGAGCAATGCGTCGATTTTGGTCTCAAGCAGAGCTGTGACGATTAGCGAGTGAGATGTGCCTGTTCTTGAATCTGTGCTGTGACTTTGATACGACCAGGAAAAGGTCTTCGATGAGAGATCTTTGGGCATCCTAGCGCCAACCAGGAGCGGTCGGTGGGCAAGGGGGCGTGGAGTTTCTGGATTTGGTCGGTGCCATCGGGGGCACCAGGAGGGGAGCTTGTGGCCGTCGTCTGGAGACGGTAGGATTCCCAATTGCAGCACAGCCGAACCGAGCCCAGCTTGGACGAAGTAGAGAGCATGTTCTAGACAGATATCAGTTGCATGCTTGGTATAGTCTACGCGAGGAAGGCGGCTGTCGTCTGCTGCGAACGACTGCATTGCGTAAAAAGCATCCTGCTGTTCGCTCTGCTTCATTTCTCCACATAGTGACAGTAGTCGGAAGAAGCGAGTCTGTGCGCTCTGCGGGAACCGCCCTGTTGCGAGTGCACGCGTGCCGAGTAGGAGGGCTCCTGAGGCTACCTCTGGAGCGGTTGATAAGAAATCTTTCAACTTGAGCCATGCATCCTTCGATGCATGTTGAGAGAGTGCACGTGTCCGGTAGTGATATGTGTTCAACATGACACCACACCTGACGACCATTTCAAAATCGAACAGTGCTCCGTCCCAATAGAGGTACACATTGCGATTGATCGAGACTTCTTGAACAATCCATCTCCGTGCAAAGTAGGGGCGCTGAAGCAATATAATAAGATGGATCCAGGTGCATGGCTGTGTCAGGACTTCTGGGAGCTCACCAGGCGCCCGGCCACCATCGCGAATTACATTATCGATCACCGTCTCGGAGGCTTGTACTGCATCTCTCAGCACCGCAGCAGCTGACTCGTCTGGAATTATTAGTTGCACGAGAGCCTCGTGAATAGGTCTCAAAAACGACTGCAAGGTGTCGAAGGTCGGCGGGGGCCCGATGAAAGCCCAGACCGCAGCTGCATCCCCGTAAATGCGCCGCATGAGGAGGATTTGACTGGCTCGTTCTGCGAGATTAGTCTGATCAACGCACAGCTGGTCAATCCAAAGTCTTTTGATGCGTCGTTGTCGGAGATCTTGAATCGCCGGACTGAGGCCTTCTGGAGCTGGTGTAAGAATCTGTGCATCGAACCACTGATCACGGAATATTCTCAGAGCGTCGTAGCAACTTTGGGTCACTGCGACTTGGTTGAGATCAATAGTTACTTGGTGGTCACGTGGCTCTCCGCCCCAAGTGTACGACAGTGCAGCAAAGATTGGCTTGTCTGCTAGAGACACTACTTCCATGCTGCATTTCATCAAAGCTGAATCATCAGTAGGCCCATGGACAGTCAGGAGTCGAATTTGGCCGCCAGTAAGCGGCAGAAGGTGCCAGATAGAGGGATCTTTTCTCCCACACATCACGATTATTTCCTGTCGAGTCAAGGCAATGCTGTTCACATGGGCATCACTCCTTTTCTCTGCAAGAATCGATCTTCGTTTGGATCTGGGGCATCAGACTTGAAAATTGAGGGTGCACGCTGCACGAAATTAAGCTCCCGAGCCGAACCGTTGGCCCAGCCAATGATAGCAGCACTCGTTGCGCGACTTGAAAGATGCTCAACTGGTCCAGTGTATACCCTCTGTCTGCTTAGTCCCTAGGTGCCCTCGGTCTTACCGTACGAGTCTTTCGCATTAACTGTTCAAAAGAAGCGCTTTCACCAAGATGATGCATCCGTCGAGGCAGGCATATGTGGAGGATGATGCGCAGGTAAGATCTCGACAACATCTCCCCAATCGACGTCTGTTCACACTGTCACTTTCAAGGCTCCATTTGCTACAACGAGTGCTAGAGACACAAGGTGGAGCTCAGTAGCTGATGGCCATATCTCACGTTCTAGGATGCAGAGATGGGAGTGGATCTCGCTAACATCCGTAAGTCGTGCGCTATAAAGTTTGCTATAGGCATCTGCTGATACTCAGCTAGCCCTCGACCGCGAATATGATATGCCCTCTGCTACAGCAGGCATAGCGCCAGAACGTGCCTCTGCCATTCTTTCACAATTCGACCGCAAACGAAGGGCAGCACAGATCGCTGTACCTACCGATGATGGACGAGTACGTGCACGACTTCGAGAGCTCGGAGAACCCGTCACTTTGTTCGGCGAAGGTCCTGGGGATAGACGGGATCGACTTCGTGAGCTGCTTACCACCCAAGCTGAAGAAGCAGGAGGAGAGGGGGAGTTTGACACACCAATGAGAGATGGTGCAGACGCAGAAGCACAAGTGGAAGCAGAGGAAGAGTTTTATACCGAAGGTCTCCAAGAGTTGCTTGAAGCGAGACGATCCATTGCCAAATACTCATTACCCAGAGCTAAAGCACGTGTCGCGTTGCAAAGGGAAGAGTCAAATATTCCTTTGCGTACACATATCAAGCATCGCAAGGCCGTTAAAGAAAGACTGCAAGGCTTCGAGCTATCCGGAACACAAATTTTAGGTGACCGACCAGCGAGCATCGCGCGATTTTCACCAAACGGTGAGATCATCGCCGCCGGAAATTGGGGAGGCAGTATTAAGCTGCTGGAAGTGCCCAACCTCGAAGCCAAAACTACATTGAGAGGAGCAACTGGCATCGTTGGAGGCATTTCATGGTTCCCCGGCGCAACACTACCAGGCGGATCTGTTTCTCTAGACTCGCTCAACCTAGCCTCGGGGAGCGGTGGGCAAGGAGGCAAAAACGAAGTTCATCTGTGGTCTTTGACGAAAGATACGCCTCTGGCCACACTCTCCGGTCATACAGGCCGTGTTTGTCGAGTCGAGTTTCACCCCTCCGGCAGATATCTTGCATCGGCGTCTTTCGATACTACATGGCGATTGTGGGATGTTGAGACTACGACTGAGCTGCTATTACAAGAAGGCCACTCGCGAGAGGTCTTCTCTGTGAGCTACAACACAGATGGGTCATTGTTGGCAAGTGGTGGCTTCGACAGCATTGGCCGCATTTGGGATTTGCGGACAGGGCGGACGGTCATGATCCTGGATGGACATATCAGAGAAATCTACAGCCTGGACTGGGGCGCAGATGGGTATCGTGTTCTATCAGGCTCGGGAGACGGATGGGTGAAGTGTTGGGATATCCGAGCTGTAAGGAACATTGGTGGAATTGGGGCTCACAACGGAAACGTTTCTGATCTCCGATGGTTCAAAGGTGCTGATGCCGGTATCACTACCCAGCCCGATGCGAAGATGGAAAATGGTGTCAAGCAGGAAGTGACACCTAGGAAAGCCGGTACCTTCTTTGTGTCAAGCGGATTTGACAAGAACGTCAACATATTTTCAGCAGATGATTGGTCTCTAGCGAAGACATTGAGCGGCCATTCCGGCAACGTCCTTAGTGTGGATGTTAGTCAGGATGCTAGATGGATAGCAAGCAGTGGCCACGACAGGACTGTGAAACTATGGGGGAGAGAGGATGGGATGGGAGTCTGAAGTCCTCTGATACCCATTTCAAGGGAAGTAGTGAGGGCTGTGTCAGACGACGTCCAGCTCCCGAATTATTATGCAGATAATTCGAGTTGAACGAATGTTCAAGAATACGCTGGAAGTCGGATATTTGGAAAACAGCAGCCTGTGGCTTCAATTCACACCAGCTTCACTCGGCATCCATGAGTTTCGAAGAGTCCAGCTTTGGCCATCCATCTTGAGATAAGTCCATTCCGCATGACCTGACCAGGCATGTAACACCATTAATGACTCGAAAACTACGACGAACAATGAAGATCAGCGCAAGCTCCTCGATGCGAAGAAGCGATACAAGACAAGCGTGCTAACCGCTGTTGCAGCCAAGAATCAGTTACAATTTGCAGGGGTGCTTTTCAGCTTGCTGCCATCCTTTGCACAGGGACATGAAAACTGAAACGCAATATTTCATCGTGGTGCTCGATCGACTTCTTGCACAGCTAACGTCTTGTTTGAGGCTGAGATCAGGCACATCGGGGAGGCATAAAAGCGGGGAGAGGAATCTGTAAGCTTGCAACGCTACCCTGACCACATGGTGTATGCCTTACTAGCTATTCTTCATGCTTGTGCCGCTCAGGGAGGTTCTGATGACTTCCCAATTCATGGTTACATCTCGAGCGATAGCGCGACTAGTCTGGGAGCTTCGTTCACAACGCGGTCTGTCTGGATTTTGCCCTGAGCCAGGATTGTATCAAATCGATTCGAGGAAAGATCGCGGCAGAGGGGGCTGTAGGGCGGACACCAAGACATCAATCCTTCATCAATGCTGTAACTACGGAGGCGGTAAAGGCGGCAAAAGAGCCAGAGGGTTGGCGATGAAGGCGGAACTAGCGAAAAGAGCAGAGTAGGCCCCTAGAGGTCAGACCACCCAGGACTTGGAGTATCTGAAGTTACGGGTAAATGGCCAAAACGCTTGAGAGACTCTTTACAGAAACCAAGCAAACAAAGAAGACTTGCCCGCGGATATCTATAGCTTGTGAAGCGAGTACTTGATGAAAGGTCTGACTTTGCGATAGCTATGCCTCACGTCAAAGTATGCTACGCTGTAGGGTGTTAGCCCTGTTCTCATAGCATGAAACTCCATCGCCATGCCACATAGTCTAATCACTAGCGATGTCTACAAACGCACCCAACTATCGGCCGAACTTCATATCTGCCCCTGCATATCTCCAAAGTCCTCTCAAAAATGCCTGATACTCAACCCTTGCCCCCACCCTCCCACTGACATCTCCGCCTGAGTCACCGACGCAAAAGATCTCTGTGAGTCGTACCTGCCAGGGTGGGTACCCGTCTAACTTCACATACGGGCCGAAAACGATCAAAAGGTCTGGTTCGCCGGAATCTATGCTGGATGGATTTGATGAGTCATTTCCATTGGGGGTGTGAGAGTGTCTGAGACTAGAGATGGATGTTGTGGCGCAGATTTCCGTGTTGATGAGTTCCGAGGTGATATCGCTCGGGCGGAGCTTGTGAGCTTGCGACATCTCGGTTAGAGTACGGGTCAGGTCGACGAGGGTATCGCGGCCGTCGGTGGAAGATAGGAGAAGGAGATTCATCTCTGCGCGTTGGGCTTTAGAGCTTGGAATGCTTCTATTAGCGGGGCGATCATTGGTCTCTTCAGGTTGGATTGAAGGCGAGGGCCAAGGAGAGGGAGAATGTGATGGGTGACTTGGTGCGAGCACGCGTAGGTGGGGCGCTGCTGGTGAAGGACCGAAATAGGATGACAGTTTTTGGCCAACGAGGGAGTGCAGAGTTGGGATGTAGGACTTTAAGACACCTATAACGCTATTGTCAGCTCGTAGACCGTTCGGTTGGTCCTGGGCAATGACTGTCCCTACCTGATTTCTCGTATACGCTCAGCAATGGAATACCAGCACTTGCACACCACGCGCAAAGCTCCGCGACTTCGTCCATCAATGCTTCGAGGCCTCCATCTTCCTCGCCCTTAAGCGTCAGAATGACGCTGAGATGTTCTGGCAACCTGCTCAAATTCTTGACGTCCTTCCGTACAAGTTCTGGACTGCGGTGGTGGTAATATAGAATACCCAAACTTCGATCAATCGTAGCATGATAGATTTGCCGCAGTCTGATGTAGACTCCGAAGACAAGGTGGATGAGGTAGTAGAGCAAGACGTGCAATTGGGACTTCACAAAAGTGCGGACGCGCTTTCGGCGTGGTTTTCGTCGTGGCTTGATGCCATTGCTTCTGCTAGCGACGTCTTCATTAGGAGATAACTCGCGTGGCGTCGGGAGGTAGGGTCGAAGTAGTTTCTCGCGTTCTGCAGTGGACAATTCGCGGCCGTGGGCGCGGGCATCGGATCGGTAGGTTGCCTTGTCTCTTTCAAAGACCATATTTGAACTTGTTGAAGATTAATCTAGGAGGACGAAGCCTCCGATTGCGTATGTGATCATGCCATGACACACATGGCTTTCGAGGAAAGAATTACTTGATCTTGAACTCAATCTTAGTAAAGACTACCTTGAAAGTTGCGTGGTACAATTTTGCGGTTAGAAATGTACAGAATTGCGCCGTGACCGCCCTCACCGCCCCGCCGCGTACGGTATGGCGTTGAAGCCGACCTTCATCTGCCAGCCCCAGCCCTCCACCCAGGTTATAAAGGCGCACTCGTCCCCGGCCGCTTTTCCAACAACTCTCCTCCTCACATTCTTGCATCGCCCCCTCATGCCTCAGACCGTGCCGAGCTCCACTTACTCCTTGCAGGCCCCTAGTCCTCGACGACGCGGCCAGTGGGAAAAATGTCGCAGCGCGACCGCTGGCTCTCATTCGCTCGACGCCTCGGTAGCACTGTCTCGTCAGCCGTCCGACCCGCGCATCGAGCCCTGACAATGGCGTTGATACAGCGCCCGGGAGTTCCAGCAGGTCGCCGGCGACTTAATTACGCGACCGCCTTAGATGCGGTACCACCGCTCCTTCAGCCCTTGTGGACGAACCCTTTGTAACTTCCCACGTCTCCACTGTGGCCGACGAATGCTGCGTCGGCATGTGGACTTGCTGCCTCACCGATACCTTGTCCTTTGCCAATCTCCACTGTGACCGATTTGTGGAGCGAAGAGGTTGGAATGGCGCATATTGCGCTGCTACAAGGCCAATGGAGAAAATTTTCGCATGCTCAGTCCGTTCCCCACTCGAGGATGGTGTCACGGTTCGCTGAAGCGGGCTTGAAATAGCCACCGACGTGGTCAGCATCATCGGGACGGTGCCACGTCGGCCTTTGGTCGTTTGGAGTCAAGAAAACAACGCCCATTCGCTCTAATCGGCCGATGTGGATACAAATAGAGGTCGGCGTGGGACCTTGTCTAGCCGAGAGCGCAACTCGGCTAATGGAGAAAATACCTCACCCTGTCGATGGTCATGTCTGGCATCAAGCGCCGGGCAGGACCCTGCTGCTCAGGCGTCCGGTGAGCTATTTCGACCTTGTTGAGAGAAGGAGCTTCACTTCTACAGAGGCAGACGGCGTCTTAACTTCATTAGATCAAGCACGTCATTGACGTGTTATTGGAGGAGGTCCTCTCTTGGTAAAGGATCCAACAGGAAAGACGCTGCCGACAACGATAAAAAGAGAGGCCATGAGACGCGCTAAGTAAGTAGCACGAAGCAGGCGGTAAGGATGATCCGTAGGACAAAGCTAAACAGACAGACAATTCGTAGAGTAGCAGGGAGCGGACGTGATAGATGGAAGACATGACGTCGTGGCTAGGCGTCGCCGTTGAGATCGTTATCGGGCCTCAAAACCACCGAGAAGACTACTTATCTGGTGCCCTATAAAGTTCCAGGCAATCCTCCTTTGCTAAAAGTATCTTTTTCCTCTCATCTAGCTTTTGTGTCACGCTCCGCTTCTCTCTCGCAATCCATTCATTCCCTTTTTGTCAACAGGCAGCCTGATTTCGATGGCTTCGACGTGATGTTTACTGAGCGGAGACAGCTATCTCTACGGCCATCGTCCGCCATGATCCTGCTCTCTTAATGGAATTTCTGGCGCATTCGAAGTAGGTGATTGATCTTACTGATAACAATGATAAGAATCACGACGACTGCAGTGATGATGATGCTCAAGTAAGCTAGCTCAGTAATCCTCAATATCGTGTGAGGCTAATTCTACCCTCCTTGATAGACTGCTTCCAGATTGCTGACCACCTGCCTTCCCCTTCCACCGCTCCCTTGGCAAACCTCACGCACACGCACTACCGACCCCAACAGCGTCGCCCACATGGAAGAATGCACCTACTTAGTCGCCATTGTGTTGGGTGTACGATCAGTGAGTATATGAGCCACATGCATAAATGCCTGTTGGTTTGATCAACCTTTTGCTCTCGCAACACACAGCGCCTCCTCACAGCGCAACAGTTGATATGCTTCACGCCGGCGCAGACAGCCCAAGGTTCGCTCAAGGCCTCGGGCAGGGACTTGTTCCTAGGGCCATACGTACCGAAACAACAGAGAAGTGGATTTCCCCTTCCCTTGTTCCCCTTTTTCCCTCGCCTCTGAAAAAAGTTGCGAGTAAATCGGCGCGCTTGCCCATCTAGGCGATACCAAAGTCCTCGCCGCCCTCACCCTTGCTCACCCTCGCTCATTTACCTTCACTTACCTTACGCACTTCCATCCGCTCGACCAATTGAGTCATACTCCCTGAGTCTCTTCCTGGCCCCTGGCGAGCGGGACCGAAATGGGCCTTGACCAAGCCAGTCGCCCACCGGTTTCTTAGTAGAGATTTATGAAGGAGAATAAAGAAGAGATCGGTAGTCAAGTCGGATAAACTTATGGCAGGCTGGATTTGAAAAATGTAATCTTGCCAGATCGATGCCCCAACAAGAGAAGGTTGTCTCGGAACGCCGTACAACTAGGCCGGTACTCAGAAGGTAGCCAAAGGAGATTTGTTTCGCCTCGGGTTATCCAGTTCCCTCTGAGAAATACCGTACGGAGAGGCTGCAGCTTCGGAGCAAATGAGTCCTCGGAGTTAGGCTTGATATGCAATAATCCTCCATTAGTCTCAAGGAATGAACCCTCTTTAGAGAAAACCAGGTGTTGAATTAAGCAGTTCTTGAACGTCTGCAGAACAGCGCCCGTCGCCGCGTCCCAGAGCCGTACTGTCTCGTCGTCTGATGCCGACGCCACCGTCTTACCGTTCGGCGAGAAGGCTACCGCCCAAACCACGCTCGCGTGGCCCTCGAGCGTCTGCAGAGTGACACCTGTCGCCGCGTCCCAGAGCCGTACCGTCGCGTCGTATGATGCCGATGCCACCGTCTTACCGTCCGGCGAGAAGGCTACCGCCGTGACGCCTCTTATGTGGCCCTCCAGTGTTTGCAGAGTGGCGCCCGTCGCCGTGTCCCAGAGCCGTACCGTCTTGTTGTCTGATGCCGACGCCACCGTCTTGCCGTTCGGCGAGAAGGCTACCGCCGTGACGCCTCTCGTGTGGCCCTCGAGCGTTCGCAGAGCGGTGCCCGTCGCCGCGTCCCAGAGTCGTACCGTCGCGTCGTATGATGCCGATGCCACCGTCTTATCGTC
>Ga0335072_10000209_pt1 | contig 127372 bp, 121 predicted proteins | sample Lox_Sample_21_FD_206725 | JGI IMG/M metagenome (GOLD analysis project Ga0335072, IMG submission 206725) | Soil microbial communities from Loxahatchee National Wildlife Refuge, Florida, United States - Lox_Sample_2.1 | ecosystem: Environmental > Terrestrial > Soil > Wetlands | place: USA...
GGCCTCGTGCCCTCGCGCAGCGGCCCACGACAGCGGCGTCTGACCGTTCTTATCCTTGGAGTCGACGTCGACCTTGCCCGTCTCGACCAGCAGCTTGACCACGGCCTCGTGCCCTTGCACAGCGGCCCACGACAGCGGCGTCCGACCGTAGTTGTCCTTGGAGTCGATGTCGATCGAAAAGTCTTCACAATCAGCCGTAAAAATCATTCTTGACAATAAAACCAGTCCGAACCTCGCTGAAAGATGAAGCCCAGTAGTAGCTTGCGGAAATCTTTGGCTATATCCGTTGTATTTGTAACCACCCACCGATATGAGCTGAGTACAACACGATACCAAGGCATGATCTTGAAGGAATGCTAGCGCCAGCTTGGATATTGTCGCTTCCACCGGGCGTACATGCTCTGCCCAATGCCGGCCCGCATAGTCCAGCAAAACATTCTCTCTTATTCTCTCCTCAAATTTTTCGTCGCTACCGCAGCTGCCAGACCGAAACGTATCAAATGCTAGATAGGTTAAACAAGTCGTCGCTATCTCTTCCCGGGCGTTAGGGTTCCAATCTGAGCGGATGCGCTGAAAGTATTCCTGCGTCGTGTAGTGCACGAGGCGGATGACGTTGCTCTCTTCGTCGATTGTCACAAGACCAGCGCATACAGAGATAATGTCTTCCACGTCGTAAACGTTGTCACCGTCCAGTTCTATGTCGCCCGGCTCAATAGCTAGCGCGTGGCAGAGCTCTTGAGAAGTAAGCGGTCTTTGTGCATAAGATACCCAGGCTATTGTGCGTCTAGCAAGCGATCGGTCCTCGGCCAGCTGCCCCTCTATTCTCTCGATCGCCTCGCGATAAGCTTCATCGAGCGCCGCTGCCCCTTTCGATAGCTTCTCTAGCGTGGATAGCACTTTAGGCTTTGTCCTTTTGTCCTGAAGCGAGTCGACGTGGAGGCGCGCAAGGAGGAACCTAATTGTCTTGTAAGCTAGAGTATATCATAGATCGAAATATGTAGAAGCACCTACATGCCATCGACAGCTTCAACAATCTTGCTCTGCACTGTAAGTGCTAGCTCACTGTCGCGTCTAATACACTTAGGTAGACGTGGTATCTGGCCTGCTGCAAATCGCTTCACGTCCTCTTCACTCGCTTCTACCTTCAGTATCGGATCCGATTGGAATTTCTCCGTTACTTCTGGAATAAAGCGGGAAGTGAACAGAAGTCGCACGTTCGTCTTCGCTTGTAGGTCGCGAAGTTTCTCGACAAGTCGACTTCGAGTACCGTCTTGATCCGAGCATTCATCGAGCGCATCCACAACGAAATATACTCCAGCATAATGTGAGCAGATAGTTAATAAAGCTGTGAAGATTTCGTCTAGGGATGGCCTGCTTTTTTGCTTCGAGTGGTGATCGTAGAGATGTGTTACCGGAGCTGTAATGTCTACTCGGCTCTGAACTAGCTGCTTCAGCAGAGCACTCAAAAGACCATGTTCACTCTGATCAACTTGGGACTTGTAGTTGCAGAACAAGTACGCCAAACCAATGTCTGCCTGAGCCGTCCTGCAGAGGTGTTCGATAGTGATTGCCGCCATCATCGTCTTGCCAGCACCCGGTATACCAGGACAGAATAGCGTCTTGTTGGGCCCTTGCAGCCACTCCTTGAACTCCGCTGAATCCAGAAACCATTGTGCGGTACCTTCTTGTCTTCGAGAGATGATGTCGTGCTGCTGGGCGGGAAAATCGGTCGGCGAAAGCCACTCAACGACCGCTTGATGATGTTGTAGGCTTTGAGCATCTCTGGTAGCAGTATGAAGTGTGTCGATACCTGCTTCGATAGCAATAGCGCTCGCTCGAATGGAAGTTGTATCGTCTTTGATCGCGTCGGATAGCTTCCTGTATAACTTAGCACATCTCACTCCTTCCAATCCTGCAAAACTTGCCTGTGATCCATCTCTAGTGCGATGCTCACAAGACTCTTCAGCCGCTCCATTCTTGCTAGAATGCTTGCGACTTCATCTTTGTTAAACTTCCATAAAAGCCGCTTCTTGATCTTCTGTATGCCATCGCCAATTTCCACTTTCGTTCGTAGTAATTCGAGAGCCTGCTTGTACTGGTCCAGAGGTCCATCTTTGACGTTCAGCTTCCGAAGCTGTTCAAACCAGGGATCACCAATCTGCGCCTTTTCGGCGCGGTATCGAAGGTTGATCAGAGGGCTTAGGAGGTTTGATGCTTCGATGACACATTGCTGGCATTCCTTTGGCGTCTCTTTGATATCGTTCAGGTATTGGATCACTGCGTTCGTGAGCTGCAGGACCGCGATAACGCTGGTCGTGACACTAAGCGGGTCCATTACAAGTATCCACTTACAATGTAAGGTAGACTAAGAGCTTGTAGGAACGAGAGTCGAATCGATGCGGAACCTCATCGTCGTAGTGTCCAGGCAAGGCAGACGAGCTGTAGACGCCGCGCCTCATAGCGCGAAGCCTCGCCAGTCACTGCAGCCAATCTCTGCGCCGTCCTGCTGTGTGTATTTCACCTGCCGAGGCACATGAGTGTCTCGAGTAAATTCATAGCAAAGATGTCCTGAAGTAAGTGGGGCGTGACTTTATGAGTTTATGCTCATCATAGACTTAGGGCTCGTTCGCGCCGCAAGTAACTAGTAGTTACTACTGCACGGACGAAAAGTGCTGACTTTGACATCGATTTCTTGGTAGTCGCTAGTAGCTCCGAGCAACGGGTCTCGAGCAGTTGCTCAGAGTAGTCCCTTAAAACGGTTTAGTGCGCTCAAATTAACTAGAACTAGCTAGAATTGCACAATAATTGGGTTCAAAGATGTAGGTAGGTAGTTTCACTTCAGGTAGTAGCTAGGTAAGCTCGCACGGCTATGGTTGTGGTCCGTGACGACAAATTTCAACGGTTAGTAGCTCCAATTAACTGCGGCGCGAACGAGCCCTTACTACGTAGTGTCGTGCTTGGCTAGAGACGGGCTCTTTAAGCTTGAGATCACGTGGCCGCCGTAGCGTAGAAGCTGATCGAACGCGTCGTCTCCCCATCCCAAAGTCCTCATACCTCCTCTACGACGACGCCCACAACATGGCTCCGAATCTCGCAGAATCGCAACATGCTCTGACCTATGATATGGTTATCTCAGGAACCCTCACTGCCCGTCAAATGGCTAACGTTGCTGGCTGCAGTAGGCGTACGATCCACTCCCATCGCTCGAACATGCAATATTTTGGCTCCACGAGAGCACCTCCCGACGGCGCCGGTCGACGTCGAAGTGTGACACCTTCCATGCTCGAAGCCTTAAAAGACCACTTGCTGGAAAAGCCTGGACAGACCTTGGATGAAATGGCCCAGTTCATGTGATGAATTCCTGGTTGTTATAACACCAATGAGTATAAGCAGGGTGCTTAAATCGATCGGTTGGTCCAAGGAGGTGGCCCGAAGCGTTGCTAAAGAGCGCAACGCTGACTTGCGGGATCACTATGTCCATTACCTGTCGGCTTTCCAGTCCTGGCAGCTGGTATATGCGGATGAATCGGGGTGCGACAAGCGGATCGGCTTCAGGCGAACGGGCTGGTCTCCGCTTGGTGTTGCGCCTGTTTAGATAGCCCGATTCCATTGCGATCAGCGATGGCAGATTTTGCCGGCTTATGCCCAAGACGGCATACTCCTCTCGCGTGTACCAAGGATCTGTGTCGAGATGCAGGTGTCAAGCTGGTATACTTGCCGCCGTCCTCACCAGATCTCAATCTGATGGAGGAATATTTCTCTGTGCTGAAGGCTTTTATCAGGAAACGTTGGAGCGAATACGAAGAGAATCAAGGGCAAGGGTTTAAGGAGTTTCTTGAGTGGTGCGTGGTTATGGCAGGGAACAGAGAGGGCATTGCAGAGGCACACTTTAGGCACGCGGGCGTGTCGGTCGAAGAGTTTTGACTTTGGTATCAATGAACAGTTCTCCTATTGTCCTTCGCTTTCAAACTTTACAAAGAGACGTCCAAGCTCCGTGAAAGATCATGGATGCATTGCGACTCACAACATGCCAGTCCGAACAATCTAAGGCTTTTCGTAACGCAGCAACGGCGGTATTAAAGCTGAGTAACGTATGATATATTCTAATAAGGCTAGCGCTTCATACTCGGCTGGATGCCGAAAGGCAGACACACTACTCCGTAGCTCGCTACGGCTTAGTGTTCATGATACCCTTGCACCTGCAGCAGATGAAAGGAATCGCGGCAGTGCGCAAACGGTGAAACCGATTTCGTTAGGCCCGGTACGGCGTATAGCAGTTCTTGCAACTTAGACACGTCTAGTTACACAACACGGAGGCGTAAATCCGTGGGATAATGCTCTTTGTTTTAACTGCGATGGAATCGAGTGGGCATTTGATCCCACTTTATGCTGGGTCGACTATACATGCTGCTGGGTCGGGTAACGACTATAGGTGGTGTTTTGTAGGGGTAGTCAAGCGAAGCGCCGCAAGATATACTCTACGACACGATAGCACTTTATAGGTTAGAAACGGTGATAGCATAGTGTGTCATTTCGTTCACAACGTAAAATGCACTGTATACGTCTTACCTTTTCGTTGTTTGGTGCAGCGTCGCCCCACCAGTCGCGCAGAACAAGCCTCACGCTTTGCTTTGTTGGACCGGAACATAATATGTCCGGGGCCGTCGGGCATTGAAAAGTGAGGCGAACCGACAAAGGCTCAGCGTGACTGGTCAACACACACGTCCTTTGCCTCAACTCACAGCTCACCTCCACACACCATATCCCGCCTCCCTTCACCCACCCTCCTCACACCTCTCACATTCCAGGCAACTTTAGGACCGCTGCTTTTCTACCAATCCCTGGATCTGACATCCCATTAGGAGTTGTGTGGTTCCACCGCCAGCCTTCATCCTTCATCAGCCTCGACCTCTTCCGTGCTATTCCTTCAACTTCAACTCTCTTCTTCCACCGTTGACACTTCCTCGAACCGCCGTGCCGTGGATTTGGAATACTGATCATCACCGACGCAATGACAAGTGAAGTGTCATCAACCCGATTATACCTGGGCAATCTGGCCCGAACTGGTAGGCTTAGCTTCCCTCTTTTCCGGATCGTGCGCTCTGTATCGGCCATATGAGTTCCCTGGCAGGCCGTGGATCTTGGTTTCCAATGGACAAATTCATCAATCATCTCACTAATCCGGCCCAACAGCTACCAAGGCGGATGTCGAGGCGCATTTCTCCTCCCACCCTGGTGAAATCACCGAGATCAAACTTATGAACGGCTTTGGTTTCATCGAGTACAAAGACCAAATGGATGCTCGTGATGTAGTGCCAGGTTCGTGCATCTCACCTTACCACTAGACCGTCTGCTAACATGCCTCAGCTTTCCGTGAGTTACATTCTTGGCTCTTTCCTTCAGCTCGGATTCGATGGAAGACGCTGATGCACCGTTGCAGACGGAACCATGCTTCTAGGAGAACGCCTAGTAGTCCAGTTCGCGCGTGGTCCTCGCCATACCAATGATGGAGCTAATACAGAACGAGCGCCACCGCGTCCTCGTCGTACACCTCACCGTATGCAGATCTCCGGCCTTCCCGTGGACACAAGTTGGCAGGTGAGCCGCCTTGCAGCACCTGATTCCGGTTGATTGGTTTCTAAATATCGACCCAGGACTTGAAAGATTTCGCTCGCGCACCCGGACTCGATGTAGTCTACTCGGAAATTAGCCGAGACAGAGAAGGTGGCAAGGGGTAAAGGAGCTTTGTATTTTGACACCAGAGAACTAACGCTGATACTGACAACAGCTTGGTCGAATTTGAAACCGCAGCGGACATGAATGCGGCCGTAACTAAGCTCAATAACACAGAGTTCAAAGGCCAGACAGTGCGCTGCACGGCGGATGTGAGCACGCACAAACTTTCCTCGGCGCACAGAATTCTTACCATTTGCAGCCCCAGGCAGAACGTCAGCGCGAACGGTTCCGTTCTCGCTCGCCAACTTCCCGTAGTCGGGGATATTACTCAACCACTACCGGTTACTACGATGATCCTCGGCGCCGTGAGTATTCGCCACCGCCTCGCGAATATCGTCGCCGCAGTCCACTGCCCAGAGAGTACTATGAAAGGGAACGCGGCTATGGGCCGTCCAGCGGTGGTAGCATGCGTGGAGCTCCCGTTGATGATCGTACCAGCTACCGAATTGTTCCCCGCTATCCAGAAGAGGGATATGTCCACACGGGCCGTAATCCCCGATATGATGAACCCTATATGAACGGATACACGACCAGCTCATATGGAAGGCCACCGAGTCCGGGTATTCGTCGCGGACCCTCGCCGTCTCACAGCGGATATCCAGCGGATTACGAACGACGTCATCGTTGGGCATAACAAGCTTCGTTGCATCAAGATACACTAACATGTAGCTTTGCCGGCCCAATGTCCACCCATCAGCCGATGAGTGGTCATGATCAAGAGACTGCCACGATTAGTCTGCTGATGGATGGCCAATTCCTGAAGGCTTCCATGGATACCACTTGGAAAGGAAAGCCTGCCGACCAAGAGGATGAATATGCCAATTTGCTTTCTCAAAATCCAGCGGTAATTTCGTGGGTTTTCTAATATGTCTGATTTTGCTCCCGCCCATGGAAGCCAGTCAACACGGCAATTCGGCGATCTTGTTTTGGTTCCGGCAGTGATCGACTTCATGGATTAGCACAAATGGTTTGCTCACCGCAGCTACTTTTAAAAATGTCTCCGTTCTGATGATGTTTCAATCGACTGTATCAATATTACTACGGTTATTTTTGGCCAAATTTACTTCCATCAACGTCAACAGGCTTGGTTTTCTTTTCTTCTTGGTAAGTTGATCCAGATAGGCTTTCTTTCGACTCAACTTATCCTTGGCCTTTCGTGCTCATTTTCAACGCCGAGGAGGAAAATTCTGAACAGCTGTGGAAAGCTGCAGAAAGGACGGAGGATTGAAAACGATTTGCATAATGCCTTTGATTCGGATGCTTGACATCGACTCGTATTGCATTCTGGCCTCTACATACTTCGAATGATGTGATCATACTTCCATTGCGGCCTCCTCAACTCGAACAGCGGGTGTAAAGGCAATGGCCTTTTGCTCTACGAGAATCGCCTGTCCGGATATATAACACCCTCATCGGCTCTACTGTCATCAATACCCATTGTCGATGTTGATTCTATACTATAAATCATTTCTCCAATTCTTAAACTTGCTCTCTCCTTGCGTCCGAGGCTATATTCAACACTATTGACAATTCTATTTAATCGATATTCATCGTAAACCTTCATTTTCGGCATTTACGAATCGGCACCGTCAGACTTGACTTTATCTATGGACCTGATCTGATAAGCGACAATCAACCTCAGAAATTACTGTCTTCGGATTTGGAGGACCTTTCGATCAAGGAGGAATCCGGGCACGAGACTTGAAGGTCACCACAAGGGAGCCCTATTTGCTATGCATCAGCGATGTATACCAGTCGCGTCATCAGTTTATGCCGATTTTCTTTGTCGGCCATCTCATCATTATCCACATGTATGGAAAGTGTTTGTCCACGAGCAAGATGAGCGGGAGCGGAGTCCAATGTCAGTCCGATGGTAAATCCGATGGTAACCAGTGGTAGCCGAATGGTTCTATACACTTGAGCATGACCGAGGATAATTGTTGAATCTAACATGCTGGGATTAACTGGCTAATGTATTAACGTTCCTCATTTGTACGTAGCAAGACGAGCTGTGAATGACGGGCTTATTCATGTTCCCATCCGAATTCCATGATCCAAAACCACACAGTACTTCATACTCATTTCTTTCATAACCGAAAACAACGTGACCATCCAAAGCCTACTTTTTCTCTACAATCGGAAGCGGGTCCTCTCCAGCTTCGTCCAACGGTAGACCTTCTTGCTTGATCTCACGGTCGCTCAACTTCCTTTCGGCTTCACCCGAGCCAGCTTTGGCATCCCTTTCGGCATCAGCCCTCACAGCCGTCTGGTCGACCCAGCCCTGGCCATCGACCCAACTGACCGCCTTTCTGAGTGCAGCCCCAGACACGGCCTTAGGATCGACCTCATGCAGCGCCTGCACAACGACCAAGCCGGCAACAAAGAGGTAGACATCACCACCACGCACACCAGTCCACCACCCATGCTTAACGCCAACCTTCCAAAACGAATCCAGGGACAAGCGCGCACTGTAGAGGAAGTTCGCGCGGCCGCCACGGCGCTCCAGGATCGCCCACAGGCCAGCGAGCGCGCCGCCGACGAACCACCGGCGCGTGGCCAGCGCGCGCCGTGGCAGCACCCGCTGCATCAGGCAGATGGAGCCCCACGCGGTGCCGATGGCGCCGGTGATGAAGAGCGACATGCGCAGCGTCGACTTCGCGAGCCGCGCTAGCGCGCCCGCCGGGTCCGCCGCCGCGGCCTTCCACCGCAGCAGCGACAGGCCGCCGAAGATCAGCGCGAAGAAGCGCGCCACCTGCGGCAGCGACTGCACGAAGAAGCTCAGGTACGTGCGCAGGCAGCTCGGGTCGTGCGGGTGCAGCACCGCGCACGACAGGTTGGCGATGCGCGGGTGCGCCGGCGCTGTGATGGGGGAGATGGCGGTCAGCGAGCGCGGGAGGTCGGATTTTTTGTTCGGCGACACGATCGGCGAGATGAATGGTGGCCAGTTCTGCCGAGATATTTCGGCTAGCGAGTCTACGATCTCATAGGTGTTTGGCCAGGGCAGCGACGCGGGATAGCTCTTGGGCCGACGGTGCACATATGTTCCGCTGTACTTCATGATAAAGGAACCGTAGCTCTCGGGAAAGCAGTCGCGGTCGAAGACGAACGCGTGGAGAAGTTGGCCGGTTGCCAGTGGCATCAATAGCCACGACCCGAACCACCATGGTCGATTCTTGAAGTATCCCAGGTCCTCCAGGTAGTTGTAAGTGAACTCGAGGGCTCGTGAGAAGACATAGATGGCAATGGTGATGCGAAGTTGTGAGGCTGGGTACACTGCTAGAAAGAAACCTGCCAGCGATGCTCCAATAGCGGGCGTGAGCCTCGAGGTGAGGGACTTCGTTACCGCTGGGTTCCGTCGACGAAAGGCTTCGGCGTTATCCGCAAGGAGAGATGCTCGTAGGCGCGTGAAGAAGCGGAATAGGAGCCGGTGAAAGAGAAGTATTAAAGCGAGAGAAGACGATAGTCGTACATTTGGTGACTGCCAAAGGGACTGCTTGACTTTGGTTCTGCGAAGACTATTAGTGCCAATCAATAGCCTTGTCTAAACTGACAGGACGCACTCTAGCTCTTTGCCTCTGGAAAGTACTTTCTGAGAGAACAGATCCCAAGCCTTTAAGCCAGCAAAGGTCGCTACGAAGACGCGAAGTGACGACCGGATAGCTGATGCGTTGTAGTCGTCAGGTCCAAGGACTGCACGTTCGTACTTCTTGGGCTCGGGCGCTCTTTTCCTTGCTGTTCTCGATTTCGCTATCAAGTATTTGTGTAGGAGCTTGTATTCACGCGCACTGAGTGAGTACCGCAGTGCCGTCAGCGCTATCGGATCGATAGGTTGGCCTGCAGAGGAGGTTGACGCTGAGGAGCTGGCAGAGCTGACGGACGCCATCGCGATGAGGGTTGTAGCTAGTTCAGTGTATTAATTGAACTTCGGGCATGATAGAATAACATGAAAATAAGACGAAAGGTCTCGCAGGCAGATATTCTCGATGTTGCGATAAAGAGCAGGCTGGTGTCGTTTTGTTTGGCTGAATCGCGACACCTGCAACCTCGGCACATGCGAATCTGGGGTACAATGCATCAACAATCTAATAAAATGAGCTTCAATGCTTTAACAGGGAATGTCGCTCTGGAATAGGAAATTCAACATTGTAATCGATAAGTGGAGGATTTTAATTTCACTCCGTAATCATATCACCAAAGCATTGCTGATAAGCAAAGGTAGAGGAAAGGTTCCTTATATTCACATATGTTACGGATTGGATATCTTTCGCTTTCCGTCCGACTCATCATAACCTCCATCCACGACACTCGAGTGACGAGTTACATTAGTCTATAGCTACTGCCGGCATCATACCCTAGCGTACATCATCCTTTTTGAGCAGTAGTTGAGCATGAATGAAGTAGAATCTCTAAGGTCGATTCGCTTTGGATTTGGCGGCATGCCACTATTCGTTGTGGTCATGATTGTGCATTCCTGTACATTTCGTGACAGGTTGCGGAGTACTTATGACTGCGAAGTTCTCTTACTCTTTCCCTCCTCCAGCGGCAGCAAGTTGCATTACGAGGACCAACGCAATCACCCACCAGTACCTGCATATTATTGTCAGCACAAACATCGATTACAAGGACAAAGGCCGACTTACTTTTGCAAAAAGGACCGCTCATCTTTCTGCTCGGGCTGGGCCACCTTGCCATCTGCATTCAGCATGATAGGTCTGTTCAAAATCGGTAATGCACCAGGAGTCTTTGACACTACTTCCACCTCAAACACATCTACCTTCTTCCCCTTTCCAGGTAGTGTGTAAGCGCCCAAAGAAGCTTGATAGACTTCTCCATTATCGTCGATGTGAAGAGTGAGCTTTCGCCCTAGGCCTTGCGCGAAAGATGATGCGGCGGTAGCGGTTCCTGTCCATTGCTTCGAGGTTGCGTCGTACAGTCCTATCCTGACAAATTCATCTTTCGATGCAGACACAGAAGGGAGTTTGAGTGATTTGACCTCAGCAATTGGTGTTGTCTGAGAAGCGGATAGGACTACGGTCGCGAAAGAGGTTGGTGATGGCGCGCTGATGGGCCAGGCGTAGATTGTTACGGTCGATGAAGCGACATTTGCAGCCACCAGTGCCGAAAGACCAAAGAGAATGACTAAGAGAGGCCTCATCAGCCAGTTAACGGCTGACTTCGCAGACATCATGATGCTCACAAACGAGAAAGAGAGAAGTGGTGAGCCAAATAGCTTTCGGGACAAAGCTGCGGCATCGAGAAATTGCCCGGCCTAAAGAAACACCGGACCGGAGTCACCTCCGACAACTTTCTGATATCTCGACTCTCGGTTTCTGGAAATAATTTGCTTGCAGCGATTGAGAGATATCACAACATGTTGTAAAACCCTTTGCGCTCCAAAAGTATTCACGAATTCTTCGATCATTCGAAGGATGGACCACTCATTGCTGATCTACACTCGGCCTTCGAGCCCTGGCAGCTGCCCCCTCTCCGTCATAATCAATGCAGGGCCCACTCAACGGATCTAATGCAACGGCCCCGCCACTGCGGATTATCCTCATCGGGTATACCCTGAGTCTGTATTTTCTGAAGTGACGATTTTGCTTCGATTCATTCATAAGTAGCTTTCTATCCTGTGTGCTCTTGTGCTCGCCTCTAAACTCAAGCTCCCGCTCGGTAAACCTTTTCTGCCGTTGTGACAAAGCTCCGACTGGAAATATGGCTTCCGATGCCAACTCAAACCAAGCAACTGACTCATACAATGCGCTTCACTTTCAATTCAATCACTATATCGGGATTGATGTCGGAACTGGTAGTGCCAGGGCGTGTGTGGTGAATGAGCAAGGTGACATCGTGGGGCTCGCATCAGAAAATATCAAACTATGGGAACCTCAAACTGGATGGTACGAGCAGTCGACAACAGATATTTGGAAAGCCATCTGCGCCTCTGTGCGAAAAGCAATTTCTCAGCATACAATTGACCCAGCAACGATCAAAGGCATTGGATTCGATGCCACATGCTCCCTCGCCGTTTTCGCGACTGACACCGACGAACCTATTCCAGTAACTGGACCAGACTTCAAGAACGATGGCAACGACCGGAACGTGGTGTTGTGGTTGGATCACAGGCCAGTAGAAGAGACAAAGAAGATAAACGCCACCAATCACAATCTTCTGAGATACGTAGGTGGACAAATGTCCATTGAGATGGAAATTCCGAAAGTGCTGTGGTTGAAGAACAACATGCCAAAAGCGCTATTTGAGCGCTGCAAATTCTATGATTTAGCGGATGCGTTGACACACATGGCGACCGGAAACGAGACAAGGAGTTTCTGCAGCGTTGTCTGCAAGCAAGGTTATGTCCCCGTCGGTGTGGACGGTAGTGTCAAGGGATGGCAAGAAGATTTTTTGACGGCAATTGGCTTGAAAGATCTTTGCGATGATAATTTCAAGCGGATGGGTGGTGTCAACGGGGTGGTACTCCTGCCAGTCTGATTCTCGTGGTACATCTAGCTAACTCTACTCTAGAACGGCCACTACCTCACGGCGGGTGAGCCAGTGGGTGCCCTGAGCGAAAAGGCAGCTATCGAATTAGGCCTTCAAAAGGGTATCATTGTTGGGAGCGGAGTTATCGACGCATACGCGGGGTGGATAGGAACTGTCGGAGCAAAGGTGGAGCTCGACCAAGCGGCACTCGACACCTCACACCCAAAAGACGACGTTACTCAAGCCTTCACTCGCCTCGCTGCCGTGGCAGGAACCTCAACATGTCACCTCGCAATGTCCGAGAAGCCTGTCTTCGTGAATGGGGTCTGGGGACCGTACCGAGACGTGCTGTTGCCGAACTACTGGATGGCTGAAGGCGGACAGAGTGCAACAGGTGAACTGCTGAAACATGTCATTGAGACTCATCCGGCACATAAGGAGGCGCTTGCCATCGCAGAAACGTTTAATTCCAACATCTACGAGTATCTAAACGCGCATTTGAGAGAGATGGCGCAGAAGAAGAACGCTCCCAGCGACAGTGTCACATGGCTCGGCCGGCATTTTTTCTTCTACGGAGACTTATTTGGCAACCGTTCGCCCATTGCCGACCCTGAGATGAAAGGCTCTGTTGTCGGTTTATCATCAGATAAAAGCGTGGACGGCCTTGCACTGTACTACTACGGCACAATGGAGTTTATCGCCTTGCAAACACGGCAAATCGTCGAGCGGATGAACGAGTCAGGTCATGTCATTAGTAGCATCTTCATGAGCGGATCTCAGTGTCAGAATGACATCCTCATGTCGCTCATCAGCTCAGCCTGCAACATGCCGGTCCTGATCCCACGGTACGTGCATGCCGCAGTAGTTCATGGCGCTGCAATGCTCGGCGCGAAGGCTGCGAGCGCCTCGGAAGGTAGAAAGGGAGAGGATCTTTGGAAAATCATGAACAAGATGTCCAAGCCTGGCAAGGCCGTTTACCCATCCAAGGATCAAGGCGAGCTGGATCTCCTGCATGCCAAATACAAATTGTTTTTGCAACAGTGCGAGCAACAGCAGCAGTGGAGGAAAGATGTTGATAGCGCCATCAAAGGTTGGGGAAAGTAAGCAGAAACGGTCAAATGGAAGTCCGTCATTAGCAGCAATTCAGAGAGAGTCCTAGACAAAGGAGTGTCTATTCAAAGGATTTTGCTATTGGCTCCATGGGCTCCATGGTACGTTCTGTGGGCATTAACAGAGAACAGCGGCCAGGTGTCTAATCGGCGCCCCCGTGGTGTCACACAGTGACCGTGAAGCTGAATTGCCACGCGAGCCTTGAAAGGGCATATAGTTGCGAAGGCACCAGAACTTCACATGCGCGTACATGTACCTAGAGATGGTGGAGTGGTCGTTGTCGATCAACTGGGGTTTGGGGGTTGCGTCGTGGCTGCACCGCCACCTCGAATACGTCACTCACTCTGAGTCTGGAATTTGGAGGGGCAATTAACGCGAAGGCAGAATCATTCCACTCAAATACAGCTTCGTCTCTCTTTTCGCTCACATTCCAACATTCTGATTCCACTTCAATTCATTCCTAACCCAATTGAACCCCTTAAACATCATCCATCATGTCTACCACCGTCAACGTTGAAGGCATCGACCACCAGACTAGCGACAAGGAGATCCGAGACTTCTTCAGCTTCTGTGGCAAGATCAAAGATATTAAAGTCACTCCCTCCGGTCAGACAAAGTCGGCAACCGTGAACTTTGAAAAGGAGACTGCTGCGAAAACTGCTCTCCTCCTCGATAATACCCAGCTTGGTCGTGCGCAGGTCCACGTCACAGCCTCGGAGGAGTCCGCTGGCGACTCTGAGCATGAGGAAATCTCCCAAGAAGACAAGCCGCGATCTCGCATTCTCGCCGAATACCTTGCCCATGGCTACCACATCAGCGATCAAGTCATCGCCCGCGGTATCGCACTTGACCAGCAGCACGGTATCTCCAACAAGTTCATGAGGGCGCTGAACGACTTCGACACCAAGTACCATGCCACCGAGAAGACCAAAGCGCTCGACGACAAGTACAAGGTTTCGGAAAAAGCACAGTCAGCCTGGCTGGGAATGAGCTCGTACTTCGACAAGACGCTCAACACGCCGACGGGCCAAAGGCTGCGGGCGTTCTACGACCAGGGCCAGCGGCAGGTGCTGGATGTGCACAACGAGGCTCGCCACCTCGCGAATCTCAAGAAGCAGTCGGCCAGCGGCCAGCCGCAGCCCGTCGGTGACGGCAGCTCGCGGACGACGTGCAAGTGCGGCGGCGCCGGCCAGGTCTGCCCTTGTGCTCCCGGAACTTGCGCCTGCGAGCGCTGCGCCAAGAACCCGGATACCAAGGAGGCTGTTCGTGGGGAGGCGGCTCCTGCTGCTACTAAGGATGTGACGGAAGGCACGTAGGTGCGCTAAGAGCCTGGGACGACATGTGAGAATTGGGATGGCAATGGAAAGTTATAAGTTGTGGGACATGCGTTCTGATGATTCATACAAAGGGCATAACTGCGGCCTCATGGGATATTTTGCGTAGCTCAAAATAAATTTACGTTATAGCTGTTTTCCAAAAGGATAAACAATAATTACCATGCGATTGATTGAGGATAGAGCTTGGCTGTGTCCTATTGGATCTTCTACCAACGGGCTAGTTGGTGTTTGACGAATCCTCAGACGAATACGGAGGTAGAGTACTCCGTAGAGTATTCTCGAGTAGAGTACACTTTTAGCGAGCTGGCAAAAGCCAAACAAGGAAAGCAACTGAAGAAAAAAAGGACTCTGGCGGCTAGTTGTATGCGGCTGAATATGCATCTTCACGGTTTCAGGCAGTTCGACCATGGGTTGAAGATAAATAGACCCTCGTAATTATCGGAGGGGGTGGTTCGGCGCATGGCCTGGATTGCGCGCCGCTGGCTCGATTGTCTCGTTGGGCTGCGATCATCAGGCCCTTCAAGCAGTTTCCAGCGCTGCACCCTTCACACACGCTGGGTCCTTCACCGCTCCACACATCTCGTGTCTCCCATCCTTCTCCATGGCAATAGAGTCCTTGGACAAGATCACGTTGCTAACTGTCAGGCGTACTCTCGCTATTTCAACCGCATTACAGGTAAAAGCTTGCGAATATGAGACACCTTGTACAAAACCTCACGAGGATTGGATTGCCTTGTGTGCCCACCGCGATTTCATTTGCCAACAGCACAGAGGCGTCTACTCATTGCCGTTAGACCCTGGCTGGACTCCCGAGCGGCTGGCCAGCTAGACTTGGTTTGCAGCAACGCTAGCGGGACGATGCAGCTTGATCAGAAGACTCGTTTTCGACCAGGCAGAGCCGGCGTGACTTTCAAGAGTAGACCTTACCTGACCTTACCTTTGTACGAAGCGATAATGGAGGTCAATTGGCATCAAATTGCGTCTGGGACAGCGATGAACAAGTTGACCGCCACCGTAAATCTCAAAAACAAAGTCAATACCGGAATCGAAGACGTTGTGATGGGCAGTTGATCCTCGTGCATCTTCTTCCAAAGCGGCAATGCTTGTCGGTAGCCGAACGTTCTAGTGCTTGAGCTCCACCTGTTCGGCTCAAGTCCCGATCTTGCCGCTGGAGCATGGGAGCAGATGAAAACAATTCCCGTTTTTCCCCTCCGTCTATCTGCAAACCTGGGCCCTTTCCTCTTTGTCTATTCTTCTCGTGGCTTCCTTTCCTCACGAGAGAACAGTGTGAGCTCTCATTTTCGCTATTGTCTCTTATAGGGTTCAGACAGACAAAACGCAATCACACTTCCCTTGACTCTTGTCGAGTGGCAAAGGGTACAAGTTGCGTGTTGGTGTCTTCGTAAGATCAAGAGGACTGTCAAAGACTATGGGACTTACACAACAGCAAAGACTTCTACAATGTCATGATCCAAACTATTTCCCAGCTGCGCAACTCTTTGTGCTAGGTATGCCAGTCATTTCAATCCTCCCATCGAGTTGAAAGCGTATCTGAAGGGAACAAGCTCCGGGATCGCGACTCCACCGTTACTTCTCTCCGTTACAATGGCAGCAGAACTTCATATTAACGTTCGAACAGCTCTTATCCGACTTGCAGAGCCGATTGCGCTGACTTCCATCTTCCCCTATGCCTGGAAGCTTTGCCTCCACTATGGATTCGGAGAGAGTGATGCCGCGTTCTACGCTGGTATCCTCATTGCGGCTTTCTCGCTCTCCGAAGCCTTGACCGGCATGTATTGGGGTGGCTTGTCCGATCGAATCGGCCGCAAACCTATCCTTCTCATGGGGAACACCGGCACAATGCTTGCGCTTCTGATACTCGGCTTCGCACCAAACTTTTGGTTGGGCCTAGCTGGAAGGATTCTAGGTGGACTGCTCAATGGCAACATCGCAGTGATTCAGGTAAGTGCTCTGTCTTCATCTACCGTATGAAGATCATGCTAACGGATTGATAGACTATGGTTGGCGAACTTGTGACGAATCCAAAGCATGAACGTAAGTAGACAGAGAGAGTGGAGGAGGTCAAAGGTTAGACTCTTTTCAATTACCTGTGCTGACGTGGAGTTGCTCTCAATAGCCAAAGCCTTCGCCGTCATGCCTTTTGTTTGGTCCATTGGTACTATTATAGGACCCTCAATCGGTGGCTACTTCGCGGAGCCTGCTTCAAACTTCCCGTCTCTGTTCCCTCGCGGAGGCATTTTTGATTCCAACCCATATCTTCTTCCCAATCTTGTTTGCGCTTTGTTGCTTTTGCTATCAATTCTTGCGGGATATTTCTTCCTTTTGGAGACTCATCCCGATATGCAGCCCTGGAGCACACAGGAAGACCTCGACCACACATCGGCAGCTACGCCATTGATTCCAGCGACCGGAGCAGTGAACAATGCCGCCGCTGACTTGACCACAGAATCTTACGGCACGTTTGCGGCTGTGGAGATTGTCGACGAGCACGGTCAGAACATTCGCGATAGAGATATGCTTCGCTCGAACTCGGAGACATCGATGGGCAGCCTTCGATCCGTGAGTGGAGAGAAGGTATTCACACGTCAAGTGATTCAATTAACGATTGCGCTCGGCATTTACACGTACCATTCAATGGCCTATGACCATCTCATGCCCATATTCTTCCAAGACGAAAGGTGGCAGCCCGGCGACAGCAGTGGGATGTGGTCAGTCAACACTAACAATCTTGCCGGCGGTCTTGGCCTATCAACGCAGCAAGTCGGCATCATCATGTCAGTCAACGGGCTGATCGCGCTGTTCGTGCAAGGGCTCGTCTTCCCGACAATGGCGTCATGGCTGGGGGTGTGGAAGCTGTTCGTAATCGTCACAGTCGGGCACCCGCTGGCGTACTTCGTGATGCCGTACCTGGTGCTGCTGCCGGCGCAGCATGTGTACGCCGGCGTCTACGCGTGCCTGCTGCTGCGCAACTTCTTCTACATCCTGGCGTACCCGCTGCTGCTCATCCTGATCAAAGAGGCGGCTCCGGGCCCCAACCACCTCGGGAAGATCAACGGGCTCGCCGCGTCCACCGGCGCCGCCTGCCGCACCATCGCTAGCCCCGTTTCCGGCCTGCTGTATGGCCTCGGCGCCAGCGTGGATTTCACGGCGCTGGCGTGGTGGGCGTCCGCCGTTGTTGCCGTCGGCGGCGCGCTGCAGGTGCCGTGGATCGGCAGGACCAAGAACAAGACCGCGCATGTTCATGCTGCGACTGACTGGACGCATGATGCTATAGAAGCGGATGGTGTTAAAGAGGAGAGACACTTACTGGCGGTGGCAATGGAAGACTCGAGTGATGAGGATGTTTGAATAAGAGAGACTGGCAACAAATGGAAATGCGACGCTAAGAGCTTGCCATTCGATTTTGATATACATGGAGTATCTCACTAGGGAATTTTGCGTTATGACCCAGGATTATGGCGCTTCATATCATCGACTTTATGACTTTGGACGTTACATGGGTTGGTGCTGGGAGAGATCCTTTCGAAATCAAAGTATTCACGTTACATATAGGGTTTTCATTGTTTCGGAAGGTAAGGAAAGAGAAAATTGCGAAAGTTTGGGAGCTTGTCACATAAATTTCGATGGTTGTACGGAGCAATTTGGTGTAATTTTTTTTTTGCGTTTAAAATAACCTGATGGCAGACTGATTGCTGGTTTTGGCGGGTTGTCACGCTGTTTGGTGCTGCAAGTTTAAAATGCGAACCTACACTCAATCGCGACCTAGCGAATGGCTGCCGCGCTGCTGCATTGGACATATTGCAAGCTGAGTAACTAGCTCCCGCCAAAATGCTGAATGCTATCAAGCAGATAGGTAGATCCTGTGGAATTACACTTCGTTGAGACATCTTAATCCCTTCTAACTCCTGTACCGAATATGTGGCGGAGCACCCTCCTGTAATGAGCAAGGCTGAGCTATGCATCAAGCGCAGCCACTTCAAGGAAGAGAGATAGTTCATTGTTGGATTTCCACCGATATCAGGGAGTTTGCTGATCCTTCTAGCGGTCTCAGTTTAAATTGAACGCCAGGGTGCGGCTTGTCCGCTGGGACTCAGCCAGAGCGCTTCGTTGTATGAGCCAATCATCTGAAGAGTCGAAGGGAGACAACTCTTCTACAATTCGATAGCCGCCTGCGCCGTCTGGAAGACTTCTGTTGTATTTCAAGACCCACACATGTTCACCATTCTCGTTTTTCGTAGAGGCGAAAGCAACATTGCAAATCCTGTGCGACTCTGGAACGAACATCCCTAGTCCCGTGCCATCTCCTCGGTCTTGCAATTCCAGTCCAGCCTCTTCGATCCTGACGACCTTTGTCGCCATCAAAACGTGAGGAACCGACTTGCAGAGACCTTGAACTTTTGGAACCTCCGGCAGCAGGTCCAAGGCCTCATGGCGAATTCGATAGTCGCGGCATTGGGTCGCACAGATATAGAGTGACAATGCGAAGCTTGTCTCTAGCGAAAAGGGTGGCTGGGTCCCATCCGCATATCGGGTCGCCATAATACCATATCTAGCGTAGTATAGGATATCCTCGAAGTCGTCGATTAAGTCGTCATTCACCATTGCAGAACGACTCGTTGAGGTCACTAGCGCAACGCGAAGCGTCGCATGCGCTAGAAGCAGTTTTGCAATTGTGAACTTTTCGGCGTAGGATGCGTCACCTTCTAGTGTGATGCCCAAGGCTTGAAAGCTCCACATCCATTGGTCCAATACGTTCCGAAGGACGTTATTTCGTGCTTCCAGTTCAGCAATTCGATGTTCCTCGATGTGTCCTCCAGCCAGGAGTACCTGAGCCGATGCTCGGATCTGGGTCATAATTTTCGCCAAGAACCGGTATAAGACGACTTCCGCTTCCTCAAGGTTCGAGAAATGATCGGGTGCTTTCGAAACTGGCTTAATGGCATTTTCTGGTGAGATGTAATCTGTGACCATGGCGGTGGCGCTGAAATGGTAGAATAAAGGTGCAATACACTCCTCAAGCAAGGGTGCATTGCAATTCGAAATGATGCCGACTCCGCGATGGTAGAGCTGAAGTACTTCCGTAACATTGTCTTGCAAAAGTTCGATGCAGATGTATAGAATGCAGCTGATTAGCGCAACGACATTGTTTGCAGTGCCTCTCTCGACACTCGTTCTTAGCTTTGATAATGAACGGTTATACCACGTCAGTGCTTGTTGATGGGTCCGATCCTTAACTGGTATTGTTAGGCTATAATGTGGGCCTCCTCTCATGCCAATCGGTTCATCGGAATATTGTGGATTCTCAAAGAGAGCACTGAGTGCTATTACCTATAAGACGACTCAGCAATAGCGTTATTCGATCAACGATTAAATCTTACCGCATCCCAGATGACAGGTTCCTCGTGACAAGCCTGTAAGACACATGTTTTCCAAAAGCGGCTGTTAGTAGCTCCAGGAAAGATTGTCATGCCTCTCGCAAAGAAGTACTCAAAAGCGCGTAGCTCTATGGAATCTAGGTATCCAGGCGGACGCGAGCCCATCGCAAGAAGCGGGGGACTTTGGAAACTTGAATCATGGCTCCATGATCTAAAATCGTGACCCATTACGATTTTGTACTCGCATCTACGACCAGTCTTCGTACATCGATCGCACTGAGGTTTCTCTTCTCCGCACTTGACGCGCCGGATCCTGCAGCACGTGAGTAATCAGGAGAAAGTGAACGATTGAGAAGAGAGATGAATTGAGTAATTAGGACAAAGTAAGCGATTCAGAACAGAGATCAACCTACTTGCAAGTCAAACAACCGTTCTTGGACTTTGAATGGCCTATTCGACCCTTTCTGAGAGTCGATATATTGTCGGGTGTCATATTGGCAAGAGTCTGCAATAGCAATCATTTATAGGTAGTACGCAGTCTTCGCTGCATAAAGTCATCGTTGCGGAGAAAGGTAGCTGATCGGTGTCGTCGCAGATGGTAAGGGGAAAACGATGTGGGTCCACTTGGACCGACCAGCCAACTTTGTTCTATTTCAAGTAGAGGTATCTATCCTGCACAGAAACCCTTCTCTCGTCCGATGTGTGCTATCGGCGAACTGCCAAAGAGAGTAAACGCCAAAAGCAGTCGTTCATCTGCCTTTACAGTACATATTTTCGTTGGTACAATGCTAGGCCCTGGTCGTAGCCAGCGATCCTTGCATCAGCGCTACTTCTGCGAAGGAACCATCGAATATGGCCAATACTGCGACCCAACCTCTTAAGTAGACCAAGGTAAGTAAGACTCTAGGCGTAGCTTTCAGTCGAGTCAACTTTCTTGTTCCTGGTTACCGGTTCGTATTTGCGCAGATCGAAGAGCGATGGCTTGCGCGTACAGCTTTCGAATGCGTGACCACTGTGTAGGGTAGCAAGCTGTCAAATTATCTCTCTCTCCACTCTCCGTCACTTTCTCAGCCAGTCTCCATGCAAACTGTCGGTCCGCATCACTATCGAACTGTTCTGCATTCGTTTGCGCAACTAAGCACTCCCAAACCAGCTCTACCGAGTCCAGCTCCACAGGTTGTCTTAGCAGCCAAGCCCACCTCGGATGAGTCTTGCGCAATCCCACCGCAGCTTCAAGAACCTGAATACAATTGTGCAGTCTATCTCTCACCGGCTCATCTTGCTTTGACACCATGAGATGCTTGCTAAGAACTAATTTCACAGCATTGCGTTCAAAGAAGCTAAGAAAGTCATTGCCTTCGTAGATTTGTACGTACCGTTGATTCACTTTCTTCACCAAGTCATTGAGGAATTGGATCCGCGCCGCAGGTGTAGAAAGGTAGTTATATCCGTTGTTTATGCAGAATTGTTCCGAGAATCTATGACGTCTAAGAGCATGCGTCATCTCTATCATTGACAGCGCGAAAGACATGTCGGTTTTGCGATTTGCTTGATCGCCGCCCTGAAGAGCTGCGGCCTGTATCGAAAATGTTTCTGGATCAAATATTTCACCCGTTGGAGGAGGGATTGGCAACTCGCTTGAAGCATCCAGTTCGCCATCGTTAAAGCTACCTGGAAATCTAGTTGTCCACATTGCTTCAGAAACCGTAGGATCCGTTCTCGTGATTTCAGCGTACTGTACGTCAAGGGTCATGATGTGCCACCATAGGCGCCGCCGCATCTCTGCAGAGGTGCGATCGGCCACCGTGGGATAATTGGATGCGCTTTGTGAAGTCTCTAATGGATCTTGGTGAAGGCTCAGTCGCAAGGCGAGGCTAATGGCCAACGCGAGGAGAGAATTAACTGGTGCGGAGAGTGGCGAGTAATGAGTCATGGTAAGAAAGAGTACAAGTGCTTGAAGTGATGATATTGACGATTGAGCCAGGAATTTGGAGCGAACAAAGCACTGCTCAAGGGCGTAGCGGTATCTATGATTTTGCTAAGCTTTCCATTTACACACTCTGGATAATAAATACCTGCTTACTTTTTGAGAAGATTCATCCTAGGCTGTCTGAATTTGATAGAGCACTCACCATCATCTTGAACCACGATTGCCGCAAAGTATACGGCAAAGAGCAAGGTCTCCAAATCCTCATCAACAGAATCAAGATCTTGCACTGCTAAGAGTAGCCGTTTAAGGATTGATGGAGCGTGGAAGAGCTTGAACAAGGGTTCTACGTTCTCGGTGAAAATATGCCATAGTAACCATATATGCTCAATGGCTGGGTGTAGCGCTGTCAGGTTCACAGGCGTCGGGTCATTTCCAAGCAGTATCGATGGGTATATTGGCAGATGGTCCTGATTTGCTACTGAACTTGTATTCGCGGAGACCGAGTTATCCCTTCGCGATGGAGAGGAACCAATAGCTGTGTCTCCTGAGATGTGTGGTAAATCATCCTCGTGGTCGAGCCTCTCGGCGGCCGCATAGACACAATCGACTGCAATGATGGTACATGAGTTGCACGGTCGCCTTCTATCGCATTTGGCCTTCCGACGTTGACATTCCCTGCAAGATCGCTCCCTGCTCACGCTATACCTCGAGTTCGTCGTCGGATAGGAGCAATCGAGACCACTCTTCGAGCATGGGCTGCATATTGGCGAACGTCTGTCGCAATTAATTTTCTTCTGGCGGCACCGTAAGCAAGCGCGTATTCTGCTTTGAGATGGAGACATTATGTTGATATTTCAGAAGGTGATCAAAAGTTCGAGTTCGCGCGTTCAAGTCTGGGCGATGATCAAGCTCTACTCTTGGCCGCCGGGTTAACGGTCTCTTCCTGCTCAACCGTCATTTTTCAATATAACTCCACAACGAATTGCTTTTAATTATTATAAAAGGATAGATAAGATGAAAGTACTTTATTCGGTCCATCAGACGTTCGAATCTTTGAAAAATAGCTATTTATGCGCGTTCTATCGACGAAAATAGACAAAATTATGCCTTATCGCCTGAAATCACTTTTCGTACTCTGTATTCTCTACGTTCACCCACAAATGGTAGTAAATAGATAGATATTAAGTAAAGAGCTAGGCTCAAAGACAACTCACGTATTTATACCATTATAATATTTAAAAGCTAATCGTCGTGGAGTTATTTGAAAAAGTGCCGTTGAGCTAATACTCCGTAAGCACCGTTGACCTGGTGGCCACGAGTACGATACGGATCTCAGAGACTAACTACTGTACCTACGTAATATTGCACTAGACCCGTCGCTTCGGGCTCAGTTCCGACGAGATTTCGTCTTGAAGTCCACCATGTCCTTTACAAAGCTGCTTATCGAATTCATAACTACTTTATGTGCTTTAACTTAAGTCCGCTCCGATCAAGATGGATATAAAAGGCTGCCAGTCGTCTTTCTTGCAACACGCATCAGTCGAATCACTCTTTGTACATCACTCAAGCTTTGGATCCAACCGTGACAAGTTCGACAACAATGTCCGCACCATTGAAGAATGTTGCCATTATTGGTGTAAGTTCGTTTGACATCCTTCGAAAGACCCAATCACTGACCCAATCCAGGGTGGCGGTAACATAGGCCGAATCGTCCTGCGTGGTCTAATATCTGCACCACAGCTTTCCATTACCGCCTTCAAACGTCCAGGAAGCATCTCCACATTCCCAACGGCGACCAATCTCAGGGTTGTTGAAACGGATTACAGTCCAGACACACTAGCGTCCAACCTGAAAGGCCATGATGCCGTCATTTCGGTTATTGGAGGCATGGGTTTTGGAGATCAGAAGGGCATTATTGATGCTGCTGTCAAGGCAGGAGTCAAGCGCTTCTTTCCAAGCGAGTTTGGCATCAATGGTCGGAGCGAAGCCGTTAGGCAACTTACGCCGTTCTTTGCTGTGAAGCAAGAGATGCTAGACTATCTGGTCGAGAAAGAGAACGATGGCTTGACCTGGACTTGTCTCATCACCGGAGTACTACTAGACTGGGTAAGTAGTATTGATCTCTGTTTAATTTTGTGTTGGGCTTCAAGCTGATATCCGAGTTGTAGTGTTTGGCAAACGGGTTCTTAGGCTTCGACCTTACGTCCAATAGAGCAACAATCTGGGATGACGGCAACACAAGCTTCAGCTCGGTCAATGAAGAAGCGCTGGGTAAGGCCGTGGTTGCGTGCCTTGAACATCCAGTCGAGACAGCCAATGAGTATGTGTACATCTCTTCCTTGGCCACGACACAGAACCAAATCCTACAAGCTCTGGAGAAGGTGACTTCCACAAAATGGACCGTGAAACATACAACTTCCAAAGAGCAGATCGATATGGCAAGAGAGGCTTTGGTAAAAGGAGAGTTCTCTGGTGCCTACGCACTCGTCAAGGCCTCTTGTTGGTCGAATCTACTGGGATTGCACCAGCATTTCGAGATTGATGAGAAAGAGAGGTTGTTGAACGATGTACTAGGCGTCAAGAGGGAGAATGTGCAGGAGACTGTTGAGCGTGTGCTAGCGGGAGAATATAGCGGCTCCCACTACGTTTAGAATCACAAAACCTATTAGTTGAGTCGGAACCATGAGTTGGTAAAAAGGTGAGGACAGCATCTGCACACGGATGCACGCCATCTTAATTTAGTCGAACTGTTTTGAACCTCCTTACGAGAATGAGAATGCTATAGTTGATGATGTTACGAGGCTTATTGAGTTGTTCTCTCAGGATCACGGCATTCCCGGCTGAGTTTGATAGCACCTTACAGCTCCCTTGTCTGACCCTTGTCTACCGTCGCCGCTTTGAAGTTAAGATGAAGGCTACCTAATCTCGAAGACCGTACAAGGAATCCCGTTGTCGTTCTGATGTGCCATGGCTTCACCGTCCATCATGCCATGAACATAACATTCGCCCAGCATCTCGTAATACCACTGGCCATCATCACCAAGTAGAGACCGAAATTTTTCCTTTACTTTGCTCATGTAGTCAACTTGCTTATCTGGGGTAAGCTTTGCTCTTTGCTTCGACTCGAAGTAATGACCTTTGGGGTGGAGACATTTTGCACGCCTAGCTGCAATTTCGATTTGCCTTTCATCTCTATTCCATGGGTTTGAGAGCAGCTCAGCGGGCTCCTTGACCGGCTTCGGACGACCTCGGTCATAGTGGAATTTACCATCTTTGCCTAGGAATTTTGGTGTAGAGTCTTCCCATGCTTTGTACTGCCCGTCGATTATTTTAGTGGTCTTATTCCAGTGAAGTCGGTAAACAGTTTTCTTCCTCTCTATCCAAATTTTCAGCTCATCTCGTGACTCAAAGGGAGCTTTGAGGAGGGTTTGATAGTCTTTGTTCCATGCTGTTTTCTCTTCCTCTTCGTGCATCTCTACTTGAGTCTTAGATCGATTGAGGGCTAGGTTTGGCAACGGCTCGTCTCTATGAGGATGAAGAGCGGCGGGCTCACCGCTTAGCAGATCCTCGCTATGTTCCGAGTTTTCTCGTCCTTGCAAGCTGGTCTCGGACGTACTAGATTTTGCATCGCTCTTTTCGCCCGTCGCTAGCAGCTTCCCATTGCCGTCAATGTCTTTGGTATCCTCTTCCGCCCCTACTTCGGTCGTGTTATGCTGAACAATCTCTAGTGCAGTGGATGGGACCACTTCAAGTTCTGAAAGCGGATCGCCTGTGGATTCGGGGTAGCTATTCGCCAGATCTTTTTGATTCCCCTGTGTGCTAGCTGGCTGGCCCAACGATAGTGAATTTTGAGTTCTACCCTGTGCACTGTTAGCATATGTTGAGCCACTTTCCTTCAATGTTTGGTTCACCTTTGGGGGATTACCACCATAGGCATTAGTTTCATTCACCGTCGGCGTTCTATGTCCATACTGCTTTTGCAGCTTGTGCAAATAGCTCATCCGCACTTGTTGTCGTTGCTTTACCGCATGTGTCGTTGCCCACCATTCTCCCTGGGCCTTAACATGATCTCGCTTTCGCCGCCTAACAAGCTTCAGCCAGCGTTTACCATAGCTGACTGCTATCTCGAATTCTTGCCAGTTAACCGTCGGTGGGCGCCAACCTTTCCTCCAACGCTCCAAGAAAGGCTCTTTATCCCGCTTCTCAGCCTTTTCCTTGCGCTTCTTGGTCTCTGAGGCAAGCCTTCGCTTTTCACTGTCAGTCTTCCGCTTCTGCCACTCTTCATCCCACGCCTCTCGTTCTGCACGCATGTCCGCATCCCGATTCTCGGTACGCCAAATCGGCCGCCATTCTTCGAATTGAGCGATTTCTTCGTCAGCTTGAGCGACGTCTAGTTCGGGATTCTTTCTGCCCTTAGCATCCATCCAAGCGTTAAAAGACGTAATTTCTAATTCGTCCTTGTCACGTTTTCTATGCCATTCGTCGTCTTTCTCCCATTCCTGCTTACTGTCTAAAGCTTCCTCAGATCCGTAGAACTTTCCCTTCTCTCTCAGCCAAGCTCTGAACGGATCTATACAAAGGAACCACGAGTTCTCTGTGGCCCACTCTTGAGTCCACTCCTGAGCTGACATTTGTTTCCACTTCTCCATACTCTGTTGCCTATCCTTCTCATACCCGATCTTGTAATTGTGCACACTTGACCACGCCTTGAAGCCTTCTTCTTTTATATAACGCTGATTCTCGGCGCTCCACTCATTACTCCAATCCGTATCTAGTGCGAATTGATCCCATAGTGCTGTCTGATCCGATGTTAATTTAAATGGCTCATGAATTAATGTCTCATTTGAACGTCGGAGGTGGTCAATGATGTTGCCGTTGTGGCCTCCGAGTTTTCCAGCCCACACTGCGATCTCATGAATGTGTAGCAGTAACAGATTTACGAAGTTGCGCAAGACACAGATGGCTTCATCTGCACGCTTCACAACTCCTTCGTTTTTGAGACGAATCACCCACTTCTTCATTACCCAAGCTCTGAACTCATGGATTCGCACCAAGCCTGTTCGGACTAGTTGCCATTGCTCTCTCCACTTTTCATCTTTCTTCCATTCCTCACGCTTTGCGAGTTCCCATTTTCGATATTCCGCCTTGTCCTTTTCGCGCTTGTCTCTAAAGATTTCTCGTCTCGCCAAGTGGTTTCTGCAGCTCTTAACAACATAATCGGAGATATGTTGTATTTCTGATTCCATCTCACGATCCATGACGCCCTGCTTCTTCGGGCCATGTCTTCGCAAAGCAACCGGCACACTACATCCGTAAAGGATGCAGACTAGGTCCTTCTCTTTGACATTGTTCGCTACCAATCCAAATCGCCCAGCTTTTGTCTCGAACAAAGCCCGGTTCCAAATGGCTGCCTGTACTCTGCGACAGAATTGTGCAACCACAGAATTGCGCTCGTGTTCGATGAGTCCCATAGTATCCACCACACCTTGGGTAGTACCGCCCTTACGAAAGGACTCTTGGCACGCCCGAGAATAGTAGACGGGCGGATTTTTACCGTCACTTCCTCTGTCTGCAACTAGCGTACGCCAGAAGTGTTCGGGCGGTGTACCTTCCATCTGTTCCCAACGAGCAAAACGTGCCCACGCAGTCGGTATTGACCCGCTCTGAGACGATGGCTGTACACTGTGGACAGTGTCCAGAATGAAACCTTTGACATACAGGCTAAAATGATTGAGAGGCATTTCTGAGCTTCGAGGTGTTGCAACACCATCCTCCTGCAGCGCATTCGCAGTCGATCCATTTGCATGTGCTGGAGCAACAACTTCATTCAGCCCAAAATCAGCAGGCAATGCCGATGTCTTGGGTGACCCGTTCGCTTGAACTGGAAGACTCCTAGCTTCAGATGGGGTGCCAACCCCCCCATTTTGCACTTGAGCCGACGGTTTCAAGCTGTTAGTGGGCCTCGAAGGCTTTGTTACCCGTTTGCGAAACCTGAATGTCTTCCTGTCTAAGCCTTTCGTTTCCGCAGCATTATAATTTCGATGCGTCAGATTGGGAAGACCGACTAAAGAATCCGCATTCTTGCGCCCCATTCTCATTCCATCAATTCCGGGACCAAGGACCATGCCATAAGAAGCCTTGGATAGTCGAGGTAGCCAGGAGGGCAGGGCAGATTCGTTGTCCTTGTCGTCCATTTCAATCGCCCACGGTCGACAGATAACGTCTAATGCTCTTGAAGGGTCATTCTTAACGTTTTGACGGACACAAAACTCTATAAACTCTCTGCAGATGTCAATGTAGGAAGCCTGGTAATTTACAGGATACTGTTTCTTCACTGTGAACATCTCGAGAATTGCTTGGGCATGGTCAGTCGCGCGCAACTTTTTATTCACCGCGGTTGGCGTTGTATCTTTTGCAATCCCGAGCAGGGCATAGACAGTATCGTGGGGATTGGTGACATTGAATATCGACATATTAGAAACCAAGTACTCTAAGGTCAACAAAGGCTGTCCTTTCGATTTCGCATGCTGGCTCTCCTGATCTTGTTTATAACGATTGGCTCGTTCCTGCGGAGACATGGCCTCGTCGTCTTCAGATTCGTAGCATAACTCGTCCTCAGGCTTCCTTGAAACTTCAGGTTTCTTATGTGACTTCTTCGTTGCTGGAATTTTCTGCTGGATGTAATCGTAGTCACGGAAGAGTTTGCCTGTTGCATCAACTAAGAGACTCGCGCCCAGTTGCGAAATGTATTCGAACCATCGCGGTACGTGGTGATATTTTGCATCTGTTTTCATGACCTGGAACGCATGGACCTTAGCGTCCACTAGTGATACAAGTGCGAACGAAAAGGATATGTAGACCTACCTCTGACAGCCTATGAGTAGCCGTTTCAACTTCAACAAAGAGTTCAACAGCTACAGCGAACTTGTTCCAGGCAAGTTTCGCTTTCCCACAATGTATAATTGCCTTTTTGGCAAGGGTCACTTCTTGAATTACCCACCGACGCGAGAACCAGTCACGCTGCATAAGCTCTAGGAGAGCTTTCCACTGTTCATTGGTGTCAGGGCTTGAGGACAAATCATCGAAGTGTTGCAACTGGAGGATCCGTTGTTTTATGAACAGGATGGCAAGATCACTGGATGGATCAGAGTCTCCAAGCCAGATACGCACGCAGTCAGCTCTGCCATATATCTCTGCCATCATTTCGACTTGAACCTGAACTAAATGAGCAACTGGACTTGACATATTCATTTAAAGTACTAACATTCTTCTCAGCTTTGTATTCTTGATTGATGCAAACAGCATCGACCCAAAGATATCTCGCATACGTTCCATGCCGAAGAGCTCGCAGCGCCGCCACCAGTCCTGGCTGGACGTACTTTACGTAGCTTGTCTCATCTTTGAGAATGCTGATCCAGGAATCCGACGCAGTCTTGCCCCAACACCAGGACAAGGCATCATACGGTTTAAATTGCACGTAGGAGGTTTCGTGTGGCAAGCGGCTTTCGTCGCTCAATACGGTGCCGGGAATGAGCTCACATTGGACCTCCGACTGCCCAGGCGCCCCGGGATGGATTTTGAGAATGCGGATTGCGCCTCTCTCCTGGACGGGGATCTTATTGTAGTGCCTCGTCTTGAAGATTGGTCGACCATCTTTCGTTTTGTCGGGATTACTGTCCACTGGCAGCTCGTCGTCAGCCTTCGATGTATTGCTAGCCGTCGCCATCGCAGCCAAGGCAAAAATACAGATGAGAGGGAGTCAGAACATAGAAAGAAGTACGACAGGAAAGCGGACTCAAAGAAGGATCCCCAGTCATATCTGAGCGACGATGCGACACGCATTTCGCTGGCCAAGTTGAGCCGCATACAGCTCACAAGGCCAGAGCTAGGGCTGTGCCAGGACTTCCCCTCGGTGGCGGCGGAGAAAAGTCTTCTCTAAGCAATCTCGCTTGTGTTCTCTATTTCGATTGACCGCGATCAAGCCAGTCGACGGGCCTGGTGGCCGTTTCGGCGATGTTGGATGTCCAGACCATGCGGTAAGTCTGCAGCCACCTACAAGAAGGGAAACCTGGGCGCTACCATACCCTGCAGACCCGAATAGCTTCCCGCAGCTTGAAATTCAGCTCGAGCGGACACCGAGGCAGCCGTCAGCCCATGATGCAGGATCGCCTTTAGTTCACGGGGACAGAGCAGTTCGTGCGGTGGAGAGAAGCTTTGTGAAGCAAGCTTTCTAGCGCCTTGCGCGGCCGCTACCTACATGTAGAATGGAGTAAAAGGGAAGCAAGGGCTTTTCCTTGCCAGGCGCCAACGAACATCAAGCTGGAGTGATCGTATGGCTGGAGTATACGTGCGATATGCGCTAGGTAACTTATTATTTCTTTTATAAGCCACAATCTCCATCACAACATTGAAGAGGGCCGAGCGCAACAAAGGCCATGGAGTTAATGGCCGTAAAAATTCGCTATGGAGAGGATACGGTCGAGGCGGCGTTAAAAAGCGGCCAGAACAGGTGGTCGAAACCGTGATACTTAGCTTTATGGTGCAATTGTCGGACCTTCAACTGAGCTTGCATTGACGGATCTTGGAGCGAGGCCAATCTATGGTCTGTGAATTGGATGCTTTTATGAAAACGATGAATATAGGAGGTTTAATTCTAGTTAAATCTATCTTGAAACCTGTCCAAAACCTACTCTATCCATTTCACGCTTGAATTTGATATAGAAAGGCAGTTGTAAGGACGTTCCAAAAGGAGAATCGGAGGCGTACACCTAACGTCGGTCATCGTTGAGCGACCTGGATAGCAACTCAACACACTGCATTTCTCCTCCCGATTATTATACACGATACTAAGCCAAGCTTCAGCGTGATATCTGAATGGAAAGACAACGGTTATCTCATCGCAGCCATTGGGTATGAGGTTGTAACAGTGCCTTTCAACGGATACCGCAACCTTCCGCAGAAGAATACTCCAACGTTTGACAGCACCATTGTTCTCTGAAACCACTCTAAGGTTCTGAAAAAAGGCAATGCTCCGTTGAACTATTCTCAAAATCTGATGCAATGGAGTCAATCTCGTCTCAAAATGTGCCTCCATCTCTGCGACTGCAAACACTTAACACGTACCAAGCAGACGATTGGGAAGCCGGCCATACTCACGCAGAAGATCAAAAGCACAGAGCGGCGACAGATACTTCAAAAGTTTCGTTCAAAGACCGTGTACGGCATGTAACATGGGCCTGGTTTACTCTCACAATGTCGACTGGTGGATTGGCGTTACTCTTGCACTCGACGCCGCACCGGTTTCGTGGACTAGACGTGATCGGGAAGATATTCTTCATCCTCGACCTTGCATTGTTCATCCTTCTCATCTCTGGAATCAGCGCTCGCTTCATCATGACGCCGCGAGCCCTCAAGCTCAGTCTCACACACCCAACGGAATCACTCTTCTTTCCGTGTGCATTCCTTAGCCTGGCAACCATCATCTCCAACAGTGCAGCATACGGCATTCCCTCTTGCGGACCCTGGCTACCCGTAGCACTCAGAGTCCTCTTCTGGCTATACACCGCCATCGTCACTATCGCCGGGATCGCACAGTTCAGCATACTGTTCGCGGGCGCGCGGCTTCCGATTCCATCCATGACGCCAGCGTGGGTGCTTCCAATCTTCCCAGCGATGTTGACGGGCACGCTCGCAGCAGCCATCGCGCCGTCACAGCCGCCGGACCAGCGCATGCCGATGCTCGCTGCAGGCGTCACCTACCAGGGTCTTGGCTTCTCCGTCGCCTTGCTCGTCTTTCCCCTCTATCTCGGCCGCCTCATGCAGGATGGTCTTCCGGCGCCGGCCATGAGGCCTGCCATGTTCATCGCGGTTGGTCCGGCTGGATTCACTGCGCTTGCGCTGATTGGCATGGCGAGGGCCGTGCCCGAGGGATATGGCTACTTCATCGTCTACCCTCTTGCTCCGCAAGTTCTACGGATCATTGCGACTTGGGTAGGCGTGTGGATTTGGTGTCTGGGCTTCTGGTTCTTTGCTATCAGCTGCGTTGCTGTACTTGCTGAGGCATCACGAAAAAGGGTTAGATTCAGTCTTGGCTGGTGGGCTTTTGTATTTCCAAACGTTGGCTTCACCGTGGCAACAGGCTACCTTGGACAGGAACTCGGCAGCTCAGCCGTTACTTGGGTTGCCAGCGCGATGACGATTTGCATTGTGGTTATGTGGTTTGTGGTCTTGATTGCCCATATTCGCGCTGTGGTGAGGAAGAAGATTCTGTTCCCAGGAAGAGATGAGGATAGAGGTGAGAAGTAGCGAAGGCAATTTCACTAGATTATGGCAATAGATGGGCTCATACTTCCAAAGACCGACGGTACTTTGAACATAGAGCTGCTGTTTAGATAGATGTGCGCTGTTTTGAGGCTCTTGCAAAGGTATTCAAATTTATGTGTAAACGAAACTGTGGAATGGCTATGATTGGAGAGAAAACATGGGAATCTGGACATCGAAGACCGAAAAGCCCCATTCCGGTTTCGTGACCATGTCGATCTCTACCCTATGTCGTTCATAACTGCCCAACCATCATTCCAAGCTTTGCTAGCCATAACAAGCCATGATTCGCGAGTAAGCCGCGATTGGGTTGATGTGCCTCTTTTCACGTCACCGTGAACAAATCGCTCGCGCGTACGATACCCACGTCATTGCCTCACCTCCAAGATAAATTGATATCACAGCCACACCTTTCAGCCTTGTCTCCATAGCTTTGCAATCCGATCCAAAATCAAGATACAAACCTGTATATTTTCACCAGAACTTGGCATCGGAACCCTTCATCCAATACCGAATACCACTGCAGGCAACGCAGCGGAGACCACCACGAAAGAACGAACACCAAATCCGAGAAAATGGCAAATATTTTCCAAGCCATCTACGATTTCTTCGCATCGATTGTCGAGCTCATCGTGTCGACTTTCAGCACCATCTTCCACACGTTGAAGGCGGCAGCTGAGGGCATTCTCAACCTGCTATTCTCATTCGTGAAGCTCTTCGAAGACGTGTTCAAGGGAGCCATTGATGTCGTTGGAGGAGTTGGGAAATTCATTGTCGGTGTGTTCGATCACTTCGACATCCCAGACTTGTATACGAAAGCTAACAAGAGCCATCAGGAAACATTGTCATCCTTGGAATCATCGGAGTCGGCGCCTACGCCTTCCTTCGCTATCAGGCTCAGCAAGGGAAGCCCGTTAAGGTCGGCGATAAGAAATTGAACTGAAAAACGGCAATAACGAACTTAAATCGCGCTGCGGTTGACATTTCTGTCAGTGGTCAGTTAGCACAAGATACCCATTTGGCGGAGCATGCATTGCGTCTTTGTATGGATGGACTGGATCATTTCGTACGGTTTCGTTGCTGCAAGAAAGGTCAAGACATTGCTTGGTTGTCGGCAGAATAACAGCTAGACTTCGAGAATAAGTGTTTAATTTATATGCTGCACCTTTGTCAACTCCCATCCCAATCTCCACATTGCACATTCGCCCTGATATAGCGGTGGACGGCTGTATCCATCTTGCATACATAGCCAGTACCTAGAACGCCCATGGTATGCTTTGCTCGTGCAGAGCTCCTTAATCTACATCAACACCCTTGGCCCTCAATTCAGTCTTCGCCTCATCGATTTGTGCCATCAACTCCTTGTGAGCTTCCGGAACGTTGTTGAAGCTGTACACATTGTAGCCTAATTTAAAGAGGAGATATGCGCCGAAGGACACGAGTACCCAGAATGGAAGCTAGAGGCTGGTCAGGTTCTGGACTTGAAGAGAGTACTCGACGGCACGAGGATTGCGCATGCGGGCAAGAGAAAGCGTACAACTGGCACAATATCGCTCTGAATCTTAGGAGGGAGAGGAACAAAGCCTAAGAAGGTGGCGACGTAAAGCTAATGCGCTGGTTAGAATGATATTAGTGACTGCAGAGACTAATTGCATACAGCGGCAAGAACGAGTAGGACGGCGAAAGTTTGCTGAGCTCGGGTCATTTTGAACGTGTGATGTAAAGAGTGACTGAGAATTGGATAGTTTAGAGGGGTTTAAAGAGCTGTATATCGTATGACTGATCGTTTACAATTAGGCTGAGAAGAAGTAGAGGCCAGGTGTTTGAGCTCCCATAAAAAGTTACCCTACAAACGCCAAGCCTTTTTGCTGTCATGCCGTGGCCCTAATTCCACGGCTACAGCCCGTTTCCTACCGCCAATCCTGCAATCACAAAAGTATTACTTATACCTCATGAACCGTTCCCTTTTTGCAGCTGGACCTTTTGTATGAAGTTTATTTCCGGGCTCGGATTCGACCAACTGTGTCGAGATGCCATTTATGGACTAATATCTGGGCAAGGCTGGACATATACGGCAACGACAATCGTCGAGGAAGGGAATGGCATTCATTGACCATTCGCGATCATCTTTCTGGAGACTGGTAATCGATTGAATTCATCGGATACGGTACTGTGCAGTACAAATCGGGAAGTCAACAACGACAGTCTGTCATCTTTTCTTCATTTTCGAAGGCTTGAACGCGACAGTTACAAGGCTAACGCCGGGTTTGACTTGATTGGCTTACCTTTGGTTTTGATCATCTCATGGAAGCTACTGCTGCAATGGCTACGGAAGCATACGGACCGGAGAATCTACGAGCTTTTCTTGAGGAGCGGGAGCCTGGCGAGTACACTGAGCTTCAGGAGTTCTACCGCAATTTCAGCCGTACAGCAGAATCCGTCAAGGCTCTGGCAGACGCTTGTAGAAACCCAGAATGGAGATGGCCACTCGCGGAAGCCGGATTCCTATCCATTCTCCAAAGCTTATCTACCGCCGCTGATGAACGCGATATCAGCCAGCAAATATTGCGTTTTGTTGCAAACTGCTGCGCAAGCAACAATGAATGTCGAAACTTTGTTCTGAATGACCTAGGAAAACTTTCAGCTTGTCTCAAGGATGACGACCTTCTAGAGTATACGGTAGTTGCCTTGAACAATATCTGTAATGACTACGAACCGGCTCAAGATGCGGCTCTGAAGGAAAATGTAAATGGCGTGCTAGCAACGGCTCTCTACAAACAAGACTATCACCCCGACAACCCATCAGTGTGTCTTGGTACGACACTATTGGTCCTACTAGTTGATCGGGCTGCAAGCATAGCGAACGTTGAGCAAGTTCTGACCGTCTCCTTCCTTGACGACATACTTGCACTTCCTCTCAAGTGTCATGATTTTGAAATGTACACCGAACTCATGGAGATGGTCGCACTGCTCTTCCTGAACGAGACTGCGCAGCGGTGGATAGCACAACGAGGTTCGATGGTGGATATCCTCAAAGTTCTCGAAGACGCTTATGCGAGGATCGACCAACGAAGTGGTACCACGGATGCCAATGATTCTGAGACGGAAGAGGAATTAGAGATTCTCAGAAAATACACCGACGACATTCGCGCTGCCCTCTGTGATATTGCCGGTATGCCTGAATATCGAAAAGAGAAAATGCGTGGCAACCATTTCACAGCTCACAAATTAGAGAAATGGCTGGCCGAATGGAATTGCGATTGGAAAATGCATACAGCAGCTCTGGTTCTCGGAAATGTCACTCAATCAGATGCAATAGCGATCACCCTGGTGGAAGATTTCGAGCTTAACCACGCTGTATCCGGCGCTATCAAGAGCAGCAAAGACAAGCAAGTGCTCCACGCTTGCGCGGGACTATTGCGAAATCTAGCGCTACCAGAGAATAATGCCATGGTTCGAGCGTCAGTTGAGACTTTCGTGGCTGCAAGGCGTTTGATACTGCACGAAGATCACGACAAACGTCTCTTTGTATCTGGGCTACGACTTTTGCGTCAGTGTATCAGAGATTTCGGTGCTTGCCAGCTTCTCATACTCAAGTCTCCCGCTGACTCAAAGCTTTCATTGCAAACACTAACAGGTTTCTTGATTGAACACGGAGAAGGCGACACCCATCTGAAAGCCGAGGTTGGAAGAGCTGCTGTTATGATGTATAGGACGTTAAATCGATCGAAGTGTCCCACGGTCCCGAATCTTCTTCACATTCTGAACACACAACAGCAGTTCATCGAGGCAATAGTCGAACTCACGATCATAGGCACAGACACACACCTTGAGGGAGAAGGCTGGTTTGGACTGGCGCTTGCTTCGAAATTGAAAGATGGCGCATTAGCAGTTTATCGAGCATTGAGAGACCTTGCTTCGGTGGCAAAGTTAATTCAACGGATGCAAGTCAAAGACGTTCAAACCGCAGGACAGGATGCAGGAAAAACGAAAGAGAATGCAAAAGTTTTGGCGGCTACCCTTGTCGATATGATTCCGGATGAGTTGGAAAGAGATGATCTCGAGGCCTTGAAGGGGACCGGAAACGGAAAAGTTCCTGTTTCCTGATCCTTCTCTGGCCTAATCACAGGTCCTGATTGAAGTGTCCATAAGATGCAAATCTAGGCATAACAGTCTGATTAGGGCGAACAAATATATGTTAGATTTCGTTTGGGACTTCTACAACGGTGGCACTGAAGATGAGCCTTGGTAAACTGCTAGTAGCTTTCAGATTCGGCTGAGTAGAATAGAATGCCCCGCACATGGAACCTACGGAGTACCTACTTCCATACTTGTAAACTCACGCTTATCAGCGAAGTAATTACTGAAATTCATACATATCAATAGACGTAAGACGCTCAATAGAGCTTTAAAGAAGTGCTTCACGCCCACCCAAGCAGGCAAGAGCTAGGACACAATGGCGTACCAGCCTATGGTAACTCCCAAACCGCTACCATCTCTCCACATACCTCAGTCAAACAACATTGTCAAGGTTTCCATTATTGACACTACAACTTCTATCACTCTGCCAATGGGCGTAATGGTCAAGCCTGTCGTCATTGGTGGTTACGAAACATGCACATGTCCGTCTTACAGCTTCCTCATCGAGCATCCGTCTGGACGTAAGCTATTGTTTGACCTTGGTGTTCGCAAGGACTGGGAGAACATGGCTCCGTTCATGGTGGATATCCTCAAGAAGAATAATTGGGCTGTTACTGTGGGCAAAGACGTACATGACATCCTGGAAGAGAACGGACACGATCCGAAAGCTGTCGAAGCCATCTTCTGGAGCCGTAAGCTTATCTGCTGCTCGTAGGTTCGAGTGAGAAATATTTGCTGAAGTTTTGTGGTTAGATTTTCACTGGGATCACCAAGGTGATCCATCACGGTTTCCAGGATCTACGGCGTTAGTCGTTGGTCCTGGATTTAAAGCTCGATTTCCTCAGGCGTGGCCAACGATAGAGAGGACGTCTCTTAGAGAGGATAGTTGGGAAGGTCGAGAATTGAGGGAGGTAGAGTTCAAGACGGATCTCAAGATCGGACGGTTCAAGGCCTTCGATTGGTTCGGAGACGGGAGCTTCTATGTTCTCGATACCCATGGCCATACAGTGGAACACATCTGCGGACTGGCAAGAACAACGCCAGACACGTTTATCTTGATGGGTGGTGACGCGGCACATCATGCGGGAGAGATTCGACCGACTGAGTATGTACCACTACCTAGTAGTATCAGCTTGGAAGGATTGAAGCCGAGCACAGTATTTCCATTACCGTGCCCTGGAGAGCTTTTGGTGCAGCACGTGCATCCAAAGAAGAGTGCGATCAAGCCATTCTATGAAGCTGCTGATGGTTTTAACGAGGATAGTCCTGCGGCTGATTGGACGATAGAAGGGATTGAGGAATTTGATGCCCATGAAAACGTACTCGTGGTGCTTTCACACGATGCGTCGTTGTTAGATATTGTGGGTTTTTATCCACAGAATGCAAATGACTGGAAACAGAAGCTGTGGTTGAAGTATGGAAGATGGAGGTTTTTGACAGACTTTGCAGGAGGACTGAGCACGGTCGGAGGGAAGTTATAGAAAGATTGACATTTGCTAACGTCTTCGAATGTATCTTATGAACAGTGAATTTGATGATACTCTTGTAGAGTCGAGTACAGAAATGATGCACTGGCGAGTTCTGGGTGCTGGCGACTTCTGGGTGCTGACGACTTCTGGGTGCTGACGACTTCTGGGTGCTGACGACTTCTGGGTGCTGACGACTTCTGGGTGCTGATGACTTCTGCTCTACTCTACTCTAGAGTAGAGTACGCCCTGACGACTTCTAGGTGCCGGCGACTTCTGGGTGCTGGCGACTTCTAGGTCCTGGTCCAAACGCCATCTAGCAAACCTAGGTATCATTAGCGGTGGTGTACGATGTCTTTCAATTGTTCCGGAGAAGAATTTACATGTGACCTTTGTGAGACGTACGCAAGGTGGATGAATAGCATCACCTCCATCCCGAAATTCTGCATTAGAGAATTGTAAATAGATCCATCAGTCGTGTTGAAGAAATCTCTCTGTGACCAGCGATTGATATTAAATAAAGAAGATTTAATAACTTACTCAAGAGGCAACTTATAACGTACCAAGACTTGTTTATTCAATGTTGCCATTAAATGGTAGTGTCCATGCCTACAAGGGAGAGTTGAACACGCGACCGACAACTGGTCATCCGCAACATTACGTTCAAACTTTGTCTGAGAACATCATTAAGGGAGGTGTACCGCACCTCTCGCTTTTATATATTTTATTCACTTCGAAAGGGACGTTTGGTCTGGGCAGAAATATGCTAGATCCGAAGCTGCCGAGCTACTGCGCAGCACCATTAGGGTAGTCCAACCATACTTCGTCATATTTCAGCCCTTAGCTTGTGACTTCACGGATGTTGCTCACTCCTCGAGTCTACCAGCTCAGCCAAGATCCCGACAAAGACAGTTCGGCTCTTGGGACTCCTTTCATCAAATGCTCACCATCCTTACAAGAGCAAAAGGCCGCGAGTCGGCACTTCTATCAGATGTTGCTCGTACATCAAACAGGTAGTGTCAAGGTTGGCGAAGTTGTACGGTATGTTGAGCTCAACACCCAGTTTCAAGCAGTTGATATATGCTTACGGAGTGATTGCAGCTACACTTTGACTTATGATCCTGCTGCCGACCGAATTCTTCCCTCACCTCCGCATCTACATGTCAAAATCAAAAACACATCAGCCGCACCGTTGCGCGCCGCTTACCTTCACGGTCCCTATACCATACATGTCGCTGCTTATCCCTCCCATTTCAACCCAAATCACAAGTTAGAAAACACTAAAAGAGATGGTGTGCCTCAGTTCGAGCCCAATCTCAAGGCCGGAGGTTCCTTCTCGGCGCGGTTGACCGTTCCCGAAGACATCCGACTCACTGGACTTCCTCGTGAACCAGACGGCGAAGAGAAAAACACCGTAACGTGGATCATAGAGATTTCTTCTCAGATTCTCTTCTCCCTTACTGCCGAGGTCAAGTTCGAGCTTCTAATCAGCCGCGATGAAAGATCTTTGGACCACAATTACAGCATGGTGCAGTCGCTGGGTCATGGACCACCTGGACACATACGCGACCATCAGAAAGGCAAACGACAATTGAACGGTCACCACCACGCTCAACCAAAGGGAGTCTTTTCGAAGGCAGTGACCCTTACCGTGGATGACACTGATAGCTTGTGGGATACACCGAAGTTGCCCACTTGGGAAGAGCATATGAAACTTACTCGGACATCGGCAGACGTTCCCAGACGAATATCGCTTGATCTTCGGCGAAAGTCAACAGAGGTGAAAGACCTAGAAAGTGAAGATAAATCCAAACCGAAAAAGAAAAGGAAGATTCATTTGGTAATTTTGACCCACGGTATCCATAGTAATGTTGGCGCAGATATGCTCTACCTCAAGGAGAGTATTGATGCTTCGGCAAAACAAGCTCGCGAGAATGCGAGAAAACGACGTGCTGAAGCTCGAGCTACATCCTCCCAACCTACATCGGAATCGTCGGAGCCACAGACTAAAGATGCCAAGGATACATCGACCGCACCATTGTCAGGTGGACAGCAAGATCTACAGAATGAGCCCGAAGATGATGAGGATGAAGAAGTCATCGTTAGAGGATTTCGCGGAAATGCGACAAAGACTGAGCGCGGTATTCAATGGCTGGGCAAAAGACTCGCGAAATACGTATTTGAATTGACCTATCCTGATCAACCATTCAAGCCTGTAAAGAGATCCATGACTCAAAAATTTTCCGACAGTCTAGGGTCAAGATCTCCAGGCGAAACTAGCGATCCCGAAGATGGCGTTCCGGCACATTCTGGGAGTACTATCAGGCAAGATAGTACAGACAAGATGGATCTTCCCTACACATTCACTAGCATCAGCTTTATCAGTCATTCGTTGGGTGGCTTGGTACAACTCTACGCCATTGGATACATCCAAAAACACGCACCGTACTTCTTCCAGCAGATCAAGCCTGTCAACTTTGTTGCTATGGCGTCACCATATTTGGGTCTCAGCAACGAGAATCCCATGTATGTCAAATTCGCTCTTGATTTTGGCCTTGTTGGGCGAACTGGTCAAGATCTGGGATTGATGTGGCGTCCACCGACAATTGCAAAGAGTGGATGGAGTGCCATGATCGGAGGTCTGGGAATTGGAGAGGATGGCAACAAGCAAGAAGATCCTGGAGCGAAACCATTGTTAAGAATCCTACCAACTGGTCCCGCTCATCGTGTGCTTCGCATGTTCAGGAATCGGACAGTATATTCAAATGTTGTCAACGACGGCATTGTGCCTTTGCGTACAAGTTGCTTGCTTTTCCTTGACTGGCGAGGTCTTGATCGCGTGGAGAAAGCGCGAAGAGAGAGCGGATTCGTTGGTACGATGGCTAATTGGACATGGTCAGAATTGACAGGTCAGAGCTCGTCAGCAAACCTGTCGAAGTTGCCAACAGCAGATGAAGATGAACTCGTCGAAGGCGACGAGCAGTCAGAGGATTATCGTCACCAATCTGATGTACCACAGCCAGCAGAAAATGCGACCAATGAAGGCGACAAAAATTCTACAGCGATTCCTAAGGGTCACCATGTCGTGCAACAACATATTGTATCCCCTCCTGGAGCTCGAAAGCCATCAACGCCTTCAGAACGAAGTCCCCGCGCTATGGATGAGATCTGGAACTTTTTCAAGCCTGCACAAAAGACCACGAAGAAAGATATCAAAATGTTCAAGCGCAGCCAAACTCTGCTCTCAAACTCAGATGGATCCAATCCAACCAGCCCACGTCTTCCTGGCTCTGAAGTGGATGTATCCAACGATCGACGGGAATCTACTCCTCCGGTAGGCGGATCGGCGAATGGAAGACCTACAGCAACACGCGGTGATTCCCTTGAAAATGCTGATAACCCATCAGCACCGCCAAAGACTAGCATTTTTGACTCTGTTGGAGATATCCTAAGTCCACCGATACCACCACTCTCGTGGGTGATTGATCCCAGCACTCGAACGCGGACCATCTTCCACGACCGAATCTACCACCCTGAAGACATCCCGCCGCCACCGGTGCTGAAATCAAGGAAAAAGAGTTCTGGCGTTGATCTGACTAGTGAGACTCCAGAATCCACGAACCCGGCCGAGCGCCCTGGCAGCAGTGGCGGCATGCGAGTGGAAGAAAAGATCGCGCGGGCGTACCACAAGGACCTGTCGTGGCGCAAGGTGCTGGTGCGGCTGGAGCCAGACGCGCACAACAACATGATTGTGCGGCGCATGTTTGCCAACGCTTACGGCTGGCCGGTCATCAAGCACCTCTGCGATACGCACTTCGGCGACACGTACGCTGCCGTCACGCGCGATGAGTACGAGCCGGCGACTGATCGCGCCAAGGCCGTCGACCAGCCTGTCGACGCGGATGGGGAACACGTTCGTGGCCAAGAGAGCAGGTCGAGTCCTCCCCACCAAGCTGCCGACATGCAAGAAGATGCCGACGAGCTAAGCCCGCTGAAGAGCCCTACATATGGTGCACGGGTGAGCGCGAGCGCGAGTGCTACTGGGTCGCCGTCACTGTCGCGCAGCGGTGACAGCATGAGCTCGTGGGACTCACGGTACTTCCGGGACGACGACGACGATGATGACGACGACGACGACTCCAACAGCAAGAGCGCGCTCAGCTTCATCAGGCCGCCACGGCCCTCGCACCAGCCCAAGAGGCCGTCGAAGTCGAGGCTGGATAGCAATGACGAGCTTCCAGGGGTTGCAGGCTTCTTTACGGAGGAGCCGCCGCCCATGACGCCACCGCTTGAGGGCCACAGGGGCCTGGGCGTCTTGCCGATGGCGCCTGGCCCGAAAGCACCGGTTCGGACGACAGCAGACGTTGGGTTGCGGAAGAGCCTCGAAGAAACGATCAGACCTGATGCTGATGGCGCTAAGAATAGAGGTGGAAATGCGAATGATGGTGGAGCATCATGATCATTTGTGGAACGTAATGTCATGCGGTTTTGAGGTTAGTAATGGTTCTTGAATGAACGTCTAGATATCCGTCATCGCAGGCTTTTGGCATAGACTGAAGAATGGACTGAGAGTTGTCATGTGTATAATGGAATGACCTAGGCCACAAAGCGCCAATATCTCAACAATCAGCATCAACACCGTATAATTCCAGGTGGTTTCAGCCACAACTGGGGCTCATTTTAGCTCTCAGTTTCATCACACGTAATTATTTGTTCAGTACTCCGTAGAGTACTCGCCTTGAGAAGTGACGTTGCCCGAGAATCATTGGATGAAAACATTCTGATTTCCGAACACGCCCAAGTTCACGTAGAGGGCCCGATTCCTTTACAGCATGTTTTAATCAGTAATAAGATTGCATACAATGAGTCACGTAACCAGTACGATAGGCAGAATGGGACGCCGCATACGGGGGCGCAAACTGAAGTGTTTTTCATCGCTAACCGTAAGCGTGTAGAGTACTCTACCCCTGTATTGCAAACCCCTTTACACAGCCTCGTTCACCTCATTCTAGATATATCAATCTCTAGCTTTCTTCTTGCTCGTCGGTTTAAGGCTCTCAGCTACCAAAGTCAAAGTCAACATAACTGTAGCACGCTCAGGTCCCTACCAATCGTCTCCCAATTTGTAGCTCGAGTAGCAACATCATTCCGTGACATTCATTATGCTTGCACCTCTTGATGCTCTCTCAGTCGCTGCTGCTGTTGTCCAATTCGTGGACTTTGGGCTACGGATTGTCTCCCATGTGCAAGAGATATCCGAGTCAGCCACCGGCGAGATAAAGCAAAATGAAACCATGCATCTCAACGTTTCCGCATTTCAAGACCTGTCAACGACGTTGATGGCGTCTGGTAGTCATCAGATTCAAACGCACTCCCCAAGGCTGTTCAGCTTGATGAAGGTACGTGGGCAATACGTATATGTTCCAATCCTATGTGACAGATCTTTGTCGAACCAAGGGTTCATCAAGCAGTGATGAGTTAATCTATTGCTCGACTTAGACGAGTGTAACAATACTGACAATGACTCTAATTGCAGAAGACCCAAAGCCTTTCTACCGAACTCCTGGATTTATTGAACCAGATCAAGGCCACAGACAAACGGCACACTTTAGTAGCCGCCTTCAAAGCGAAGCTAAAGGAGGGTACGATAAACGGCCTTCGGAGCAGACTCGACGAATGCAGAAAGGGAATCGAGTTGGAGATTATGTGCCTGATGAGGTATGCTCTTCCTATGTTGTTGTCGTTCGGTTCCGTCACAGGGTTCCAGACCCGACAAATCTACAAGGTATCATCCAATCTTTCAGCCGTATATGGTAGTGGAAGCTTGTCGATACTTCATCCTTCATTTTACTGTCTCCTCGGATAATGGTCCCTGGTCTCTGCTATCAACAGAATCTCCCATTGTCATGTCGAATCCTGAGTGTGGGCCTCAGTGACGCATTTACTAAAAAAAGAAAAAATACGAGCTAACTGAAATGTCAGAAACACCATTGATACTCTTGGCCAGCAGATGGAGGCAAGCGCAAATCAGGCTTCTCAGTCCGCCCGCTCAATCCAAGAGAGCATCCAGAAGCTTCAGAGTAGCATAGCGAGCAGATCTTTAAGTGAAGGCGATAAGGATGACCTCTCTGGATTGCTTCAACTTTCGAACGAATGCTTACATCAAGTTTACGCTTCTCGAATCCTTCAGGCTTTGCACTTCTCAGATATGGATACTCGATTCAGTGGAGTTCAAACTAATTTCGCTGGCACCTTCCATTGGATTCTTGACACACCTAACGCAGACGGGGAGAGTGAATCCTCTAATGAGGAGAGCGAATCGTCTGGTGGGGAGAGTGAGTCCTCTAATGAGGAGAGCGAATCGTCTGGTGGGGAGAGTGAGTCCTCTAATGAGGAGAGCGAATCGTCTGGTGGGAACAGTGAATCCTCTGGTGGGGAGAATGAATCCTCTGATGGGGAGAGTGAATCTTCTGATGGGGAGAGTGAATCTTCTGATGGGGAAGCGAATAGCGAACATTCTAACACTCCCTTGGAAAGTGAGGCCTTTGGCTCGGATGTTCAGGTTAATCAATCTGTCACGAATCCGGAGAGTCTGGGAGTGGACACGTGTCTTGCAAGTGACGACTCCAACCCAGATATGGAGAGCGAAGTCCCATCCCAAGACTTCAGTAACGAGGAATCGGACTCTGAAGCGTGGAGCGAGTCAGATAGCGCGTATTCGTTATCTGAAAGCAATCCCTGGTTTGAAAATCCTTACGTTAGAAATGCTGAAAGCCTTTTCAGGGTATGGCTACAATCCGGTAGTGGCTTCTTTCATATTGCAGGCAAGCCCGCGTCTGGGAAGTCGACACTGATGAAGTTTCTTTTACAACACAATCAAACCCGAACCCTCTTGGAAACTTGGGCTAATGGACAGCCTCTGATTCTATCTAAGCACTTTTTCTATCTGCCGGGATCGAAAGAACAGCAATCACTAAAGGGTTTTCTCTCTACTCTCCTCTATGAGTCTCTGAAGCAGCAACAAGAATTGATTCCAGACGTACTTCCAGAAGCATGGAACGACGCCAAGTCAATCACTTTGTGGGCGAATACGAATATGGTACTTGATGAGAAGGTACTTCGCTCCGCAATGAAACGACTTCTCCAACGAGCACGAGATGGCTATCGGATCTGCTTTTTCATAGATGGGCTTGATGAGTTTGCTGATGAACCTTACGACTACAACGATCTAGTCCATCTGCTGAAAAAATGGAATGATCTGGCGCCGGATAGGGTCAAGATGTGTGTCTCCAGTAGAGACATCAATCCCTTTCGTAATGCGTTCTCCATCCAACAGAGGATTGTCCTTGAAAGTCTTACGACAGCAGACATTGCCAAGGTAGTTCGAAATCGACTTGCTATCTTGGATCGAGAGCGACCTGCTAACTCCAAACTCGGCCCTGGAGATCTGGATAAGCTCAAGTCATCAATTATCAAGAAGGCCAAAGGCGTCTTCCTTTGGGTCTCTCTAGCACTCAATTCCGTCCGCGAGTATTCGGAGTACGAATCTTTTGAACAAATCATGGTACAAATCGATAAGATGCCTTCAAAGGTTGAGACCATGCTCGATCGTATTTTTGACTCGATTTCGAAGAGCGAGATGGCGTGTAGAACGGTGGCCATGATTCAGACAATCGAAGAGAAAAATCTTCCCAGAATGACAGCATTAGCATACTCATTTCTTGATGATTATGTAGCAGATCGCAAGTTCGCCTTCGAAGAGTCGTCATCCTCCTCGGCTCATGATCAGATAGAAGAGCTTGGTGGAGTTGAACGTAAGCAGCGGGACCGGAATGAACGTGTTCGAACTGCACGTACGCTGTTGATTGACCGGTGCAAAGGCCTTCTAGAAGTGGAACGCGGAAATGATCATGAATGGCGGAAAGGGCCGTTGAGGCCCATTGTTACAGTAGCTCATCGCTCCGTATACGAGTTTCTACGGGCCGAAAGGACGCAACATCGTATATTCTCCAACCTGGGCAGCTTTAACCACGTCGACGCAATCTGTCAGACTTTCCTCGCTGAGGTAAAACTTGCTCGCGTTAAAGCTAGTGGCTGTTACGATGATATGGAGAACGTTGGGTTTCCAAGGTTACTCGAGGATGTTTTCCACTTTCTCAAGTTCGCAAATAGTGGGACGAAGGTCCCCGGTTATCTCCAATTCGTGGATGGACTTGATAATGCCGTGTTGGCCTTGCAAAGAGTTGACAGCTTGTCAGATTTGATAAACACACCGACTGCACCATGTGCTGGACAGAACTTCTTTTTCGGCACGTGGTTCAAAACCGGCAAAAAGAGAGTATACTCGATCATGTTCACTCAAGCCATACTGGATGCTCAGATATACCTCGCAAAGAAATATCACGCTTCTCCGGATCTTTTTGCCAGCAAATTCAGCAAAGTTGAACTGGGCCTTAGCGCCATATGGAGTACGATTCATTGCGGTAAGGGTGTTTCTGTGTTGAGCTGGCTCTTGAAAGAAAATATTCTTGACGTCAATGATCCGATCCCCAACGAGTGGATTAATGATAAGCGGACAGAGCTTTTCTCACATGATTTGACTTTATGGCTTTGGTTCTTGGTTGATAGCCTTATTTATGCCCCGCCTGAGGGACCTCTTACGCGCCCCAAACGGGATTCTGGCTGGCGTAACATCGTTGGTCAAGTAATGAGGTCGTTCTTGGAGCACGATGTTGATCTAGTGTTCTCATTGGAGCTCTCAACAGATCCCTCGGTGAACTTGGCTGGTGATGTGACCGTATATCCTGGAAAGGAGGTCACTTTGACGATCGTTCACGGCCATGATTGTTGTCGACACGCCAATTCGCTACAGTGGAAGGAAATCTTTGACAGTTCACGCGAGTATAAGTTCGGATTGGCACTGGATTTCTTGAGGGCCTTTTCAGAAAAAGGTGGAAAGCTCGAGTTGCAGGACATCGTGGATGTCATCAATCCGGAAAACGTTAGTGAGCTCAAGCACCTCATCAGGGAGCGCCTCAAATCGTCTGATATCAAAGAGCAAGCCAAGGTTGGGAGCAAGCAAGAGTGGCTCGATGGAAACAAATGGGCATTGATAGTTGCAAGTAAGTTTCAGTCACTCTTTTTCAGCTCACGAGAATCATCTCCGTTCAGCTTCAGCCTAGCGACTTGAAGAAGGTCTAATTCCGACCGCAATCAAGATCACTGTAGGCATCTTTAACTCGTGAAAGCGACCTTATACTTTCTGAGAGTTTCAAAATCCTCAGATCATTAGCGTACCTTCAACGATCGTTGGAACGGAAGATCGACGCAATGTTTCTTAACCGCCGAAACACTCTATACCCATGATGGATCCTAGAACTAACACTTTTTTAAGCCGTGTTCCTGGTATTAATGGCTCAATTCATTTGGAACCTAGCAGCTAAGAGCATATTGCACAGAGGAGTTCCAGGAGCGTTGCCATTCCCCGAAAAGTACAGGTTTTGAACGGATGCCCTCGACAGTTATATTGCTGTACCCGATTGCAGAGTAAAGTTTAACGGCAATTTGTGCGAAATGGACCATGATCACTTTACTTTTTTCCGCTGCGAAACCTCCCATCGCTATGGGCACGGATACGCGCAGAAACTGACACGAAAGAATGGGAAAGACAGGGAGAAGTAGAGATGCTGTCTAGATGAATTGAAGCATTTTCAGTTTAAAACACAAGTTTAGTACATTTCTCGACTCAATAACTCATAATAGATGTTCCCAACCTCTGATCTAAAGTTTCCGTAGGCTTTGATTCTGGATCGATTCGAATATGAGCAAAGAGCATCAACCCAGGGCATTCGTGGCGTAGATGGCGATCGAAGGTAGTGCAGCACGGTATATACATTAGTAGTTGTACCCACAGAGCTTCCGTTGCGGACAATGGGTACCCATTTCGTTGCATAACCCAAGCAATACGACAGCTCTTCGAATTGTGCTCGAGGCTCGTAGGGCTTCTACCACCAGGATAACTAAATCATTAAGTTTGCTCGCCCTTAAGGCAATCGCCCTAGAAAAACAAAACGAGGCCACAAGTCAATCCAGTAATTATCATAATCGCAGATCGAGTACACGTGATTTCCGCTACACCTCCGCTTTGGTGCCGCACGTCTGAAAATCTTAGGTTCTGATAAATTTCCTACTCCCATGTAAATCCAGGGCGGCATGGTATGTAGACAAAGCTGGATGTATCCGGAGCAAAGGCGTATACCTCACATTCTCTCGATTGCCCACGATATCATCACCGAAGCCGCTTCCCCCTCCGCCATTCCAAGGGATGGTCCAATTGTTGGCTCGGCATGAAAATCAATCTCGGAGGAAAACAACGTTAGATGCTTGTAGACGGTCTGCTTAAAGTCAGCCTGTGTTCTTTCTCGTACATTCGGACAAACACTCACCCCGATTTTCTCTGCACATTCACGTGTGTCATTAGCCATCATCTCATTTGAAGCAACAGTAACCAGCATCTCATCGATCACATTCGGCAGATCATTCCACCACGATACGTCTGCATTTAGTGGTTCATTCCATGCATCTGGTTTCGCTGATCCAAGCAGATTTTTCAACCACACTCTGATTGTTTCCGCAGAAGCTGGATCTTGCACCTCATGAGTTCGAAACCTTGGATTATCTGTGTTCAGCACACAGACTGGACTGCTCAGTAAAGCTCCACGAAGCGGCTTCGCGAGCTTCAACGGCTGTATCGATGGATGAGGATGCATCAAATGGGCGAGAACACCAAAAATTAGGTTACCACCTGCGGAATCTCCCATAAGCATGACCTGTGATGGGGACTTGCCTAACGTCGTCGTCGTGTGGCGTAACAATTCGACGGCTTGCGTAATTTGACGAGGATATTGCCCGCCTGGTGCGAGATCGTATTGCAACACTAGGACTGCAACGGACTTCCCAGCCGCTGCCGCTTTCGTCAGGAGGGAAGTCAAGAAAGCAAAATGACCGCTGGAGGCCGGCATCGCGAAACCACCTGAAAGTTTTAGCCATTCAATGTCAGTATTGAGGACATGAGGAGCGTTCAGATGCTTGGTTTGCCCGGTTTAGGTTGACTTACCACCATGGTAGTAAATCAAGACATTTTCGGCATCAGGTTCACCTAACCAGAATGCTTTGGTGTCGGCGTCAGTAAGATTGACAATCCTCGGTGTCAGGTGCCTTTCTTTGCACCAAGCCAGATAATTCGATTCTGATGTTCCTGTGATAGATCTACCAAATCTCAGCATTGGAAATGTCACTAAAACAGCCAGATCTTACTGTAGCTGCTCTGGTGACAATCGTGCCAAGACCTTGCGTGACGCCGTTAGGAGCACATAACGACTGAATGTTTTGGGAGCGTTCGTCCCTCGAAAGGGTGCTGCGAGTGCTGAGAAGAGCGTGCCGATTACTGCAAGGTCCAATCAGAACGGTTGCCTCTCTTACTTGGAGGTCGTTAACTCACATGCTTGAGCAAAACCAAAGACGAGATCTATTTTCTCGAATACTGTGATCTGTCTGTAGGCCATGATCGCTGTGTCTAAATTTGTGTCTTGTTGGTGAAGCTGATCTGGTAAAAAAGGTCACGACAGTCAAGAAGGCCATGGAGGCCCATGCACCCTGACTGATGCACTCCTGTGCTGACACATTGGACCGTTCCGTACACCGAAGCCAAGATGCGTCGCGCTTTTCCGCATATCAGATAGCTGCCCCATTCCGAATGGCGAATCATCAGTGGCCGGAATGATCACTTGTATTGCCGGTACAGCTCGGTTCTTCGTAATTGAACTGGATAATAACTGGTCAAGAATATCAAGGACACCCTGTGTGTGATTTCGCATAGAAGCTCAGTTGTCAGAAGTGCTTGCATACAGAATCATTGTTGGGCTCGGGTGGCTGAGATCAACGCTCCATCAGACTGTCGAGAGATATTGAATGCTTCATCGCGCACAGTGGAAGGAAATGCTGATTCTATTTAGGCGGCGTCTAAGGTGAACACGCAATGATGTTGGTCAAACCAACCCGAAAAGGCGCCTTTTAGGTCTTGTTCAGGCACTTGTACAGGTTTGGCTTCCCCGCAAACGAGGAGAGTTCTCCATCGGGCTTCATTCTGGTATCACAAAATTCCCCGAAGAATACAGATCCGGATGCTATAGCCGGGACGTGCCAATTGGTGTCATTTATGCTGACTTACAGCATAAAACAACTTCACAACAGCCAAAGTCGGCGGTCCAGCTGCCATTAGTTTGTTTAAGGTGGTGCTAAGAAGGTCAAGGAGCGAACGTAGTGCTAAACGGTGGTTCAGCGTATTGGAATTTCAAAATCACCATACCATAATTCCGGTGTAATATCGCCATGGTTACTCAGCTTACAACTTCACCGCCTCAAACCTCCTTCCTTAAGATCTCATATCCCGCGCCTCGGGTGGTTCTCCTCACCATGTCCCGTAAGAAAGACCTGAACTGCACCAGCAGCGCCGCCGTCCTCGAAATGACAGCTGTATTCCGCTGGGTCGACGCTGAACCGTCCATAACCGTGGCTATCATCACTGGCGCAGGCAAAAAGGCCTTCTCAACAGGTGCGGACCTCAAGGAATGGAATGCTAAAGTGACTCAGGCCGCAGCCGAAGGCAAAAATATAGGCGGCGCGGGACCCGGCAACGTTCCTGGAGCGGAGGGTCTGTCGAATCGAAGAGGGAAGAAACCTTTTATTGCTGCCGTGAATGGAATGGCACTTGGAGGTGGATGTGAGAATGTGGTCAATTGCGATTTGGTGATTGCGAGCGAGACGGCCACCTTTGGGCTCGTCGAAGTGAAGAGGGGACTTGCACCGTATTCTGGAGTTTTGCCACGCCTGATTCGAACGATTGGATTACAAAGAGCGAGCGAGTTTGCATTGACCGGAAAGGTCATTGATGCCTTTACTGCCGAGAAATGGGGCCTTGTGAACAAGATTGTACCGCAACATCGAGTTGTAGATGAGGCCATTAGTTGGGCGAAAGAGATCGCAGAAATCAGTCCAGATTCAATTATTTGCACACGAGCTATGTTAAGAGAGGGTTGGACGACTGCAGACGTGGTTGAGGCGACAAAGATCAGTGATGGTAGAGAGTGGGCAGAGTTGCAGAAGGGTGAGAACATGCTGGAAGGTTTGCGAGCGTTCAACGAAAAGAGAAAGCCAGTGTGGAAAGGACCGAGGCTTTGAATACTCGATATATTATTGATACTGTCCCTGTTACAAAGTTTTTGAACTGGAATTCTATGTGTGGTGGGCTGGGCATGCAAGATACTGGGTGTGAATGCTAACATGTGAGGTCCGTTTTGAGATGCCAGTAGTAGTGAGTTGAAGATTTGTGGACTTGAAGGTTTCGTTCTTCGATGTCAATATGGTGACACGCTGTCAATGGTTCTAAGCGAAAATATTGCACCAGGTATGTTAACATGGCAGGCATCCTGAAGCTGCGACGAGTTTCGGCTACACAATCAGCCAGCGAGCTGGAATCAGTGAGGGCTTGTCGAAGACGGTGGACTTTGCAGAACCGAATTGAGCCCTAGGAACTGCATACGTCTCAAACGCTATACCGGGAGCGAGTACTGGATTGTGTGTTTATGTATTAGAATGGTAGTGTTTGAAGATTTCGGGGTTGAAGAAGTCGAATTTGAAATGGTCGGTCAACTATCAGATGACGACGTGGCAAGAGCGTGCTTGTGCTACGGTCTTGGCGCGGAAGGACCTATCACACGTGAGGTCATCGGTTGAGGCTGACTGCTCGTATCCGTCGTAAAGTCCTGAATAAAGACAGTGTGAGATTGGGGACGGGTGACGATGATGGCCATTGCGTGCGTATGTTCTCCATGGCGAAACATAACCCGTTGTGGAGTGGAAATGTGATGGAGAAAGGCAGACATCAGCGATTGGCTCTTCAACTTCTGAAACACGCTTCCCCTTGCAAATCCTCATTTTTGTTAAGCAGGGCACAATAGCTGCTCCCAACAGGTTCTCCATTCGTTTTCTTCCGTACGCTGGCTGATCTGCCTACGGCTTTGGTAACCAGGTGTTTCTCCTGAAGGCTGTGTTTAAGCGTGATATCCGTTCTTTCAACAAACCAACCCTTTTCTCTCTTTTTCACGTCAATCCTCCCACACCTGCTTCCAGGTTCCTGTATACCGTCCGCACGAAATCAACTCCGGACGCTTCGCTCTCTACTTTTGCAATTGCTTCATTCTGCAGCTGGCTGTTGCTCTTCTTACGTGGCCGTGGCAGCTCCGTTTTTAACCGCGCAATTCCATTCGACGTAACAGCTCTTCATCAATTGTTGTGCAAAGGACGTCGTGCTTATATAGACTTTTTCCGTTCCTTCAGCGCGGCAGGAACGCATGTCCTCTGGAACGAGAAATCCTCAATCACCGACTTTCCCCCAATTTCAAGGCTTCCAACCTTTGGCACGACGATCAAGCAACGAAGACATGGCCACTCCGGATGACATCCCTCTGGAGAAGGTCGTGACCCACAGCTCATCCTCTGGCGTCCGCACGGCTTCCCACACCGCGACAGTTCGCAACAATGTCACATTTGGAGGTACTAGCAATGAAAAGGCTGGGAAGGGCAGCCTATTTCGTCGGGGAGGTCGTAGAAGAGTTGTAAAGCCTGGTACAGCACAGAAGAGCGAGAGCGAAGTTGAGCACAAGCTTCAAATCATGGGTCGCATCTACCAGAAGATCCTGAACTTCAGCTTCATCACTCGATACATAATCTACGTTCTCCCGCTGGCCGCGCTCCTTGCCATTCCCATCATCATCGGTTTCACAGCTGCTCCGCATGCCACGCTAGGTGGCATTCGCATTGTCTGGCTCTTCATCTGGCTCGAGATTGTCTGGACCAGCTTGTGGGTTTCCAAAGCTGTCGCTCAGACCTTACCCTTTACCTTTCAGTTTTTCATTGGCGTTGTCAGCACCGGTGTTAAGAAGTATACGCTGGTCATCAAAGCCATAGAGATCCCTCTCTCGCTGGTCGGTTGGGCTTTGGTGTCTCTGTTAACATTCACGCCGATCATGTTACGCAATCCAGACACAAAACGACAATTCGCTCCCAACACGCCGGTATTACAGAGTTGGCAGTCAGTTGTTCGACAGATCCTGGCTGCCGCTCTCGTATCTTCCTTGGTTTTCCTTGCTGAGCGAACTCTTATCCAACTCATCAGCATCAACTATCACCGCAAACAATTCTCCGATAAGATCAAGGAAAACAAGCATCAGGTTTATCTTCTTGGTCTGCTGTATGACGCCTCACGGACTCTCTTCCCAGCCTATTGCAATGAATTCGCCGAAGAGGATTACATCATCGCAGATTCTTTGGGTATTTCATCAGGTAAAGGCTCAGGTGGAGCGACACCCTTCCGTTTGCTACAGAATGTTGGTCGTGTTGGCGATAAGATCACTTCTGCCTTTGGGAATGTCGCTCATGAAATCTCGGGCAAAGAAGTCTTCAACCCAAATTCCGCTCATTCCGTTGTCGTCGAGGCTCTGGAGAAGAAACGATGCTCCGAAGCTCTTGCCAAGCGTTTGTGGATGTCTTTTGTAGTCGAAGGCCGTGATGCTCTGTATGAAGAAGACATTGTCGAAGTTCTAGGCTCGGAACGTCGTGCGGAAGCTGAAGAGGCTTTCCGTGTCTTCGATCAAGATGGCAACGGCGATGTTACCCTCGACGAAGCGATTCTCACTATCATTGAAATCGGTCGTGATCGTCTCTCGATTGCAAACAGCATGCATGATGTCGATCAGGCAATCAACGTGCTTGATAGCTTGCTGTCAGGCGTCGTCTTGGTCATTGCTGTTCTCATATTCGTGGCTTTCTTGAACAGCAGCTTTACGACAACACTCGCTACAGCTGGTACAGCTATTCTGTCGCTCTCTTTTGTTTTTGCTACGACGACCCAAGAGGTTCTCGGATCCTGCATATTTCTTTTCGTCAAACACCCCTTCGACATTGGTGACCGCGTCGACCTCAACGAAGGTGTCGATCAGCTCACCGTCGAACATATTTCTCTCCTTTTCACCGTCTTCAAGCGTGTCCAATCTGGTAAAATGGTTCAGATCCCAAACATTGTGCTCAACAATCTCTGGGTCGAAAACATATCCAGGAGCAAGGCTATGCGCGAGCAAATCTCCATCTTCTGCGAATTTGGCGTCAAGTTTGAAGATATTCAAGCTCTGAAGACCGAAATGACCAAGTTTGTCACTGCAAAGGAAAACACGCGCGATTTCCAGCCCGATATCGACATTGAGGTCCGCGGCATTGGCAATATGGATAAGATGGAGCTCATGATCGAATGTCGACATAAGAGCAACTGGGCAAATGAAAATATTCGTGCCGCCAGAAGATCGAAATTCATGTGTGCTCTCGTCCTGGCCCTTCGAAAGGTTCCCATCTACGGTCCGGCTGGTGGTGATCCAGGTCTAGGTACTGTAGGCAACCCGAACTACTCTGTCTCTCTGGAACCGGACGTCGCGCAGGCGAATAAGAACCAAGCTTCCAAGGACAAAGAAGCTAAGCGCATTGTGAACCAGCTAGGAGCTCCGAAGTCGTCTGCTAGCACTGCAACCTACGTCTCTGGACGTCATACCGAAATTATAGCTATCAATAATATTAGCTCTCGTGATGCGACGACAGACCCTAGAGACGATGCATTGAACGGTCGCGATGATACAACTTCCCCAAACAACGGTGGCCGTGCTAGCAGCAGCAGCGATGAAGATCGCAACGCCTCAGTCGACGAAGTTCGCGGCCTGCTGAAGCGTGAGAGCACCCGTGGCCGAAGACAAGCCTCACCTCAACAGTCGAGGAGCACCACATCTACCCAACAGCCAATCACCTTTCCATCGCCTCCTGGAGCGCAGTATGTGACTATGCCTCCTGTTATCACATCGTCTGGTGTTGGTTCTCCGGCGTTGACTGCTACACCACCGCTACCGCCGAATCCTCCACCATCTGGGCGCCCTACGCAGGCCAACTATCTCCCCGGTAATGCCTTCAGAGCACATCCTCCCTACTTGCCGCCGCCGCCTATGCAAAACACATCCCAAGAGAATATGAGGCCCGGCACTGCGGGATCATCGCGCACCTCGGGCTCGACAAGGCGTTGAGAAAAGAAAATTTCCAGTAGACCAATGCATAATTCGGCGAGACTATGATTTGCTTTGCACTTTCATTCATGAAAGTCAACTGTCAGCCGTGTTAACTCGATAACCGAAACGGCATTAGATTTGTTTTCATCTACATCAGAGATCGAGGGAGATGTTGGCAATTAGAAAGGGTGGAAATCCAATCCCACATATGATATAATGTAAAACAGTATCTCCCATACTCGGATCAGCTATGGTCACTGCAATCCTAAGATGAACTGTCTATGCTTTGTGCGTTTTCATCTGATCAAGTGCTGATGCGGAACATGCTAAACACTGCTAGCAGACGATCCTTGTAGGATGACTCTACTTTAGTAGGGCCGAGATCGGCCAAAACAGAGCTCGTATAGAACGAGAAGTAACTGTGACTAGGTATTCTTATGACTCTCATAAATATTGTTCCAAAGTGAAATTGCGGTCGAATTTTGATGTTTTTCACCTGATTTGGATTGGTGGGTTGACCCCTGTAGAAACCCATGTCTACTCGCTGCTTTATTAGTTTTTCTCACTTTTCTCCAGAAATCCGCATCTAGGCTCCTGGAAATGGCAATCACTAGTAAACACCAAACATTCCCAGGCAAAGACGGGCAGCAGTTGACAATTCGGCCAGCTCAGCTTGCTCCAACCTTGGAGCCTTTCAGCTATGAACAAGTGCCGCTCACCGAAGAAACGCGCAGCACGCATATCCGCCTTGTTTCCCTTACTGCTTCAGATGAAGTCTCGTCCAAATTTTCCTACTCATTCCAGCTCAGCTCCGTTGCCCTCGCCGACAATCCAAAATACGAAGCCCTGTCCTACACCTGGGGCAACTCCCCAGCAACCTTCCCCATCACACTGAACGGCCGCCAATTCCACATCACGCCCTCGCTCGCCACGGCGCTACGATATGCCTGCCCACACGGCCGCACCACACCCATCTGGGTCGACCAGATCAGCATCGACCAGCGCTCCGCGGCCGAGAAAAACGCACAGGTCCCGCTCATGGCCCGAATCTACCGCGGCGCGGCTGAGGTGCGCATCTGGCTGGGCGAGGCGGCCGACGGATCCGATGCGCTGATGGACGCGTTTGCCTTTGCGGCCCGCAAGAGCCGCGAGTGCGGAATTGAGGAGTTGTTGACGCGCGAGAACTTCATGCGCTTCAATCGCTGGACTGCGGGCACTGATCAAGACGATCTCCCGCGGCGACGACCCTTCAGCGAGCTGTGCGCGGAGGTCATCCCGTTGATCAAGGTAGAGACTGTGAAGGCTTTCTTTGCTCGGCCGTGGTTCCATCGCGTGTGGACGGTGCAGGAGTTTACCCTTGCGACGGCGTCGCCACGCTTCATTTGCGGGGACAAAGCTGTGTTGGCGGATGATGTCAAATATGCCTGGATTGTGTACGGCAAATCTTCTCCTATATTGCGGCTTGGAGAGCCCATGCCTGAAGATCCACTGGTATCCTCCGACAGTCTGGATCCCCGTCCGGAAGCCTTAGCAAGAAAACGCATATTACTGGCCCGACAGCGCGAATGGTATGAGCGAGTGCTGCGTTTACGCGCATTGGGAGACATGGACCCTTTAACACCGTTGACCAATATTCGGAAACGTGCCCAGATGTATGATGAAGGGACAGGCCCTGGGAGCTCATTGTTTATTGTTCTAACGTCGTTGGTGAAAAGCGCCCGGGCGTGTACGGATCCGAAAGATTGGATTTATGGCCTCCTAGCCTTTCCGAATGATGCCGAAAAGCTGTCCCTGGTGGTGGAATATGGCCTTTCTTCCGAGGTAGTCTACACTCAATTCACAAGAAAAACAATCGAGAACGGAAACCTTGAAATCTTGCGCTTCTCGCGCTATCCAAAGTCTATCCAGACCAATTACCCTTCCTGGGTTCCTGACTGGGTCGAGAGGCCTCGACCAAGCGATTTTGATTACGCAGATGATTCTCAGATACTTCTCAGACCTGGAGAGCCCGGCTTCCTTTTCAGCGCGTCTGGAACCACGAAGCCATCTGTCATTGATATGAATGACGATCGACTACTGGCTCTTCGGGGCTATATTGTTGATGAAATCGAAGAGCTTGGCTCACCATGGGGTGGCGTGTCTTTGAATATTCAGCACCGGATGGAGACTCTTGCCTTTCTCTCCAGTATAAGACTGTTATGTCTGCTCTCGGCGACCAAAAATCATTCCATTTATACAACACCTGAGCGCAGAAAGGAGGCCATATGGAGAATCCCCATCGCAGATCTGGTACGATTTATCCAGCCAAGTAGCTGGCAATGTAATGCGAGAGCTACTCGAGCTGCCGAAGATGGATTTCGTTTTGTCTGTGAGTACGAGGAGGGAGAACAGGCGCGCCACTCTCCGCAACCTCACGGGGGGCTATCGGCCATGCTTGACAGAGAACAAGAAAATGGCGCCCAGCAATACCGATCAGCAATGAATAATTTGAAAAATAAGAGACCGTACATCACAAAGCTTGGATACGTGGGTCTGGGTCCAGTGTTCGCAAGGCCAAGTGATCAAGTTGTCGTGTTCAAAGGAGCCGTCATTCCATATGTGATCCGACCGGTAGAAGGAGGGTCCTGCTTGCTTGGCGAAAGTTACTGTGATGGAATCATGGATGGTGAGATTTTGGGTCAGCGGGACGAAACGACCATCGTGCTTGCATAGAGGAATGTATTGATTCTCGATAAATGTGCCAGGATATGGCCTTATATTATTCGAAGATGAATAAACACATCAACCAGGTCATCATCAACTCTTTGCTGTCGATGTTCCCAATCCACACAGGGCGCGAAAAAGTTGCATTTACGCAGTCGGCACACAAAGTGTAGTCCTCGTGAAACACGCTTCCTCAAACTAGATGGTGAGTAAAAGGGCTTGGCGAGCAGGGTAGAAATGGCTCCTTTCCCCATAAAGGAGCATCAATTTCCTGATGCGATTTCACTTGGAAAAATATTACTACTGTAATATACCTTTACTTATATTCCGATTAGAACTCAATACTAAGAAGGATCAGTATGACTACCACACCACAACTGCGTGTCCTTTTCTTCGACGTCTTTGGGACGTGTGTAGCCCAGAGGAAGCCAGTGGCGGACGAGCTATGGAGAGCGGTTCGAGAGGCGCTGGAGTCGAACGTGTCGTCGATTAGTAGTGAAGTCCGAACCAACGCTACGAAGATGGTATGCCCTAGCCAGTTCAGCACTCCCATAACATATAAATTAATTTCTTTTGCAGTCATACGAAGAGTGGTTCGAGTTCGGAGGGGTCTGTGGCTAACGAAATAACATTATCGCAAAGATAAGTGCTAACAGGACCAGGAATGGAACAAAGAGGGGGACAAATTCGTTCGCGATAGTATTGCAAAACACAATACCGTAGACTGGAGAGCAGTCGACAAGCATCGTATTGAATTGCTGCCTAAACTCCTCGCACACCACGGCCTGATCATTCCACGCGAAGACACCAGCAACTCAGAGCTCCAAGTTGGAGAGGGTTCGCTCTGGGACGAGTCGCAACTCAAAGATCTCGGCCTCGTCTGGCACCGTCTAACCCCCTGGCCCGACACTTGCCGTGGCTTGGACTTGCTTAATAGACAATTCTCTACCGTAACCCTTAGCAACTCTTACAACGACTTACTAGAACATCTGTTAGCTCACAGCAGCATCCCATTTACGCATATTTACTCCGCCGACATGTTCCAATCCTTCAAGCCGAACCCCAAGGTATATCTCGGAGCGGCAGAGAAGATGGGCGTAAAGCCAAAGGAGTGTGGGCTTGTGGCCGCGCATCTAAGTGATTTGAAAGGTGCAAAAGCGTGCGGATTCTATACAATATACGTTGAGAGACCGTTGGAGGAAAAAAATCCGGAGTTGCGAGAGGAAAATATTCCGGATATGTCGATTAAAGAGGATGAGGATGGGTTTGTCACTCTTGCTGAGCGTTTGGGAGTACAAGTTGGCTAAATGGTTATCAATAAACATGTCTTTAGCTTCCACATCATTCTTCTAGACCTTGCGGTCTTTCATTTCGAAGACCACGAAGTTGATGTTGTGGCATTACAGGCTGAATACCAATCTATACACTTGGCGTCGCAGCATCCGCAACATGCCGCTGCTTGAGCAGCTTCTCCGTCCTCATAAACTCTCTAATACCAACAGGGATATCCTTAAACAAATCAGTCGTATTCGTCCCATCCATAGGCGTACTCCAAAGGGCCTCACTACCACCACCATCATCATCCATGCTCACCGCCGGCGGCACCGCCATCCCAGGCGCGCGCCCAGCCGGAGCGCTCCTCTCCCCCTCACCCTTCGCCCTGCGCCGCGCTCGCAGCGCCTCCCTCGCAGCGGCAGATTTGGCGGCCCACTCCTCCAGCTCGTCGCGGTAGCGGTCCCACACGCAGTTGACGCAGCCGGACATGCAGCAGTTGTCGGGCTCGTCGGGCCGCGGCGGCACCAGCACGCCCGCCACCTCGACGCTCTTGCGCTGCAGCTCGTCGCGTCGCGCCGCGGGCCCCGCCAGCCGGCTGCCAAACACGATGCGTGCCTTTGCGAGCGTCTCGTCGCGCGTGGATGGGCGTGTAGATGGCGCGGGTGGCGGAGGGTGGAGAGGGCTGTGGGTTGTGCTCGAGAGGGTCGAGGTTGGGTGGCTTAGGAGTTCGGCGTAGTAGCCGTCTAGAGGATTTGCTTGCTGGTCTTCCGATGCGATGTGTGCGGAAGTGTGGCGAGATTGAGTCTGTATCGAAGGGCTGTTCTGCAGACTTCTACTACCCGGCCGGATTGTGAGGGTTTGGTGGGCTCGCCGGAGACATGATGGGCATAGAGAGGTTGCTACGCTTCGTAGCCTTGGTGTGAAGAGGAATTGTTCCATGGATCCTTCTCATATAGTTGGGATGAAGATTGAAGAAAAAAATGGTGGCATGGAATCAATTAGATTTAAGCGGCAGACGTCAGATGTCGGAGTGTCGGGATTTGCCATTCAGCCCTACCGAGGCTGTAGGGCTTCGGTTTTTCCCGTCGCGTCAACACCATCGACGCGTTTACGATATTCCATCTCAACTCTCAGATCAATCTTCACACATTGCACCTTTACAATGAGCGAAAGAACAACGCCGAATAAGCGACAGCGACTTAACGAGCCTGTCTCAGGTTCCGGGACCGGCATCACCGGCTCACCGCGCCGCAGTCCAAATCGCGCGTCGTACCTGTCGCCCACGAGAGCAAGTCTCGCTCGCTACAACCCTTCACTACTCCCAAAATCACCAATCAAGAATATACCTGTCCTTCAACCAACGAGTGGCAATGCGCCCTTGCCCAATGGTCAAAATGCTCTCGAATACGTGCTTGGGAGGACCACCGAATTGCCGCAAGTAGAGAGCGCACAGCAACGGTCATCTCAAGAGCTTGAGAACGGGAGCATAGCAAAGCAACTTGACCAGAGACTCTCCTCGTCGGCCACACCAGGAAAGAGATTGCAAAGGGTAGTCGACAAAGTCATTGAAGACGTGGAACAAACGAGGACTCCCGAGGTGTTGAAGCGTTTCCTCGGTCCTGTTCTTACGGATGAAGACGAAGATGAGCTGCCAGAAACTCCGTCAGGTGCGAGATATTCACCACCCAAGGGAATACTGTCTTCCGGCTCTAGACGCAGGAAAAGGCGAAGTCCGGAGCCCATAATCGAAGTTGAAAGTTTGCCAGTGCGCGAGAGGATATTACCGGCCGAACTGAACCCGTCTCCTGTCGAGCAAAGTGTCGAGATCAAAGCTAAGCGAGAAGAGATTGCAGCACTTAAGGCTCAACTCGAAGAATTACAGACCGATTGTTGGGATTTGGAGCGAATTTTCAACAGTGTTGACGAGTTTGACAAACATGGAGAAACTCCATTCACTATTGAGACGGATGGAATATTGTATGGCCTCCATAACATCCTTTTTCTCTGCATCTACTTACAGAATATAGACACTTGCTCAATTTAGGGAAAAAGTCTGCCTCGACTAAACCAGCTCCACCGACGATCTCTCAGCAATTGACTGCATTTCTACCATTTTCGTTACCGGTTTTCCAGCCAACAAGTGCTACCGAATTGACTGAGATAGATACGTCTATTCCATCGTGTGCACCGCTTCCTTACGACAATATTAATGACCTTGTCGCTCATCTACGTCGTTTCACGCCGCTCGCAATAACATCATCGGTCCACACCTTCACCACATTCCGCTTGGCATCATCTGATCGCCGCGATGAGGCAAAACTTCACGATCCCGTCACCCAACAGCACGACATCACATTGCGTGGACCCGAAAATGAATTCACAGCAAAGATCACATTCCGCATAGACACGCCCGTCGCCAGTGCGGACGATTCACCATCCACGCCCACAATCAGTCACGTCGCGGTCCCGCTGCACGACCTCAGCGACTGGGCGCGACCCGAACTTGGTAGTTGGGTGAAGGAGCGCGCCGAGGAGCTGGACATTGCAACGCTGGGATATGGCATCGACGCATACTACAAGCTAGCCATGAAACGCGCGAAGTGCTGGGCTGCCTGCGCCGACGCGTTCCAGACGCTGTGCTCTAGCGGTGTTGCCGAGGACGCGGGCTACGAGGCGTATGTCGGACGGCAGTGTTTCGACTTTTCCGACGGCGATGTCCTGCTCCGGGTGTGGTGGAAAGTTAACTTCGACGAGACGGGCGCCGCGGAGTCGAACATCTACGTGGATGCGGTTTTCTTGAAAGCTTTTAAGACGGAGGACTCGGATTACGGTGCTGCGATGGCGGCGATTGGGAGCTTCTTTGATAGCTTGCTGAAAGCAGGCCATGATGTGTTTGATGCTATTCAGAGGACTGTACGTCTTACGTTTTGATGGCTAGGATCAGAGGGAAAGAATTAGGGAATTGTGTTAGCGAGAACAACAAGCGATTCACTGTTTTCGAATATGAAGACAGATCTTAAAGTATCGGACAACTTGGAATCCGGGAATGTCATGACATTGTAGAATACCGTAATGCTTGAAACCCACTTCAAGACCTTTAGCCCATATGCCTCGTTGCAAACAACACGTCAATTCGACCACCTATTACGCCCTCGCTATGCATTACGGAAAATCGATCACAAAGCGTACAAATTACCCTCGTACGCGTCTTGTCACCGCCCTCTGTGCATCTCCTTGTCCGCGATGTTATATCTACTGCATGTTAGTGGCCTAGCGCTGTCGTTGTGCCGGTTGAAGTTTCTGTTCATACTTGAGCAGCTTCTCAATGAGGTCGACGTGCGTCATAATCATTCGTCGACAGCAGTATCGGTTGAGTCGTAGCTGATCCATCGCGTCACCATCGCCGACATCGTCTTCGAGGAGCTTTAGGTAGCGTTCCCAGAGGTCGCCAATAACCTACGCCTAAAGTTAGCTATAGCTACTGGAAGGTTTAAAGCAGTATCACCACCTTTCCGCAGGAGAAACAGCGCACTGGGATAATCATGATGATTCAAATTTGGGATCGACGCGACTCGGTGTTCTGTGAAAGCTTGTTGTGTGTGTGTTCGTGAAAGAAATTATTCCTTGTTGCAGTCCGGAGGTGAGCTCAAACTCCGCAAAAGTTGCGCCGCGGTGCAAAGTTTTACCGATGCCGAACAAAAGTCGGGAAAAGTTTTGGAATGCTCGACGCTCAAGTTTCTGCTGCTCCTAAGCTTGAATTTCTTTTCTGAGGATCTCTAAACTCGGTGGAATGATCATGGCATCTGGAGAGGCCAAATCGACCCGGAAACGAAAACGGACGTCTTCTGAAAAGCAGCTCGATGGCCATGAATTGAAGCGAACGAAGAAGGGCGACAAAGCCCAGCACAAAACCAAAGAGAATGCAGCAAAGACAGATACTCATATGCCAAGTGTTTCTTTGAGCAAGAGTCGAAAACCAATTGAAGTTAGTCGTCCGAACGAAGACAAGAAACATCGTGGCAAACAGGCCGACAAGTCTGGTAAACGAAAGAGCAAGAAGAGCCGCAGCAAAAGCAAATTGAAAGATTCTTCTGTACTCATCAAGGCATCTTCGACAGTGGCATCTGATGTCGAAAAGAAAGTGACTGCACAGAGTTTGAAGAAAGTTTCGAAGATCCGGAAAAGCACCGGTTGGTTCCTGTCCACCTCAAGTGGTGGAAGATTTCTGAATTCAGGGCCGCTCTTCAGCGAAGACGAGAAATATCTACTCCTGGCTTCACAGCGCACTCTCAACGTCTATTCCGTCGAAACGTCCCTACTCGTCAGAGCAATCGCCATTCCGAAACAGAGTAGAATCAGAGCTTACGCCTTGTCCCGCGTTAATCCATCTCATGCTTTCGTGACAACGTCAAGGAAACAGTTGATCCAGTTCGATTGGGTATCAGGAAAAGAAATCGCATCTTTCGAACTTGATCAAGAAATCACGGAGATTCAGACCACAGCCGCGGGGAAGGATTCTCAAGATGTTTTGTACGCCATTGGATCACTTTCCGACGGTGATAAAGACTCCACAACGTTTGTGGTTTCAAAAATTACGCAGAGAAGTGAAAGTTTGGCAAACAAACCAGATATACATCAACTTTGGAAGTCTACACAACCTGTGCACCTATTGAGAGTTGTCGGCCATGGGGAGCAGGTTCTTTTTGCATCGGATGACAAAGTCATGATAGGCCTCGCCGAAAAAGGCTACTCCTCTTATTTATGGCATGAAATACAAACAAGCGATCCTGTGAGTTCGCTTGACGTACTGCTAGAATCTCTGCCGGTTTCGGGGAAAAAGAAGGCCCAAGGCTCCAGAAGTGCGACTGTTCGGTTGAATGTTGCCATTGGCGGCGTTCGAGGCGCTATATTTGTCTACATGATTGGTCTGGACGACCTCAAGAGAACTGAAGGACTATTTAAGAAGGACGGACAGGCTATACTGAAGCCAAGGATCCTACACTGGCATCGCGAAGCCGTGGAAGCGATCAGGTTTTCTCATGACGGCAACTACATCCTATCAGGTGGACATGAGTCCGTTTTTATTCTCTGGCAATTGGAAACTGGAAAGCGACAAGAACTTCCTCATCTCCCTTCTCCTATCATCGGAATCACCATCTCACCAACAGGAACATCATACGGCCTACAGCTAACCGATAACTCCGCCATTGTGATATCAACATCTGAGCTGCAGGCAATCGCTCATGTGGCAGGCATTCAAAGTCGAATCTTTACTTATGCAAACCCCGCCGCTCCAAAGTTGAAGACTGTTACTTCCAAAGCCGAAGCTTCGAACGGCATTTTCGGACCATGGACTGAAAATCCTGCTGTTGTCAATCCTCGGGACCCGAGTCAAATCTTAGTTGCGGTGCCATCTGTTCAGACCAATACTGGAGCAACCAGCACCTCATCATCTCCGTATATCCAGACCTTCGACACATCTTCAAGTCGGCATGTCTCACGACAACCTCTGGCAAGGAACAATGTAACCGTAAAGGCCATTGGGCCGGATGCAAACAAGCTCATTGAGCCGAACATCCGATTCATGCAAATAAGCGAAGATGGACAATGGCTGGCGACTATAGATGAATGGCTTCCACCGCCATCTGATATCAATGCCTTTGCAGACGGGAGCGAGGACGTGGAGTCAAGCCGCAGAGATCGACTTGAAAGCTATCTTAAGCTTTGGCTCTGGAATGAGGATCAGGGCCATTGGATGCTCGAGACACGCATTGATATGCCACATCGCTCTGATAATAATCTTACAAATACTTCGGTTCTTGATCTTGTGTCCGATCCATCTGGTCTGGGATTTGCTACCATTGGAGAAGATGGCTTCGTTCGCATTTGGCGGCCAAAAACACGGTATGAAGATGGAACTGTTAAGCATGGAGCATATACCGAAGGATCAATCAGCTGGAGCTGTCGACATGCAATTGAGCTCGAGGGCGCTGCGGTTCCGAAGTACGACGATGATAATTTCAACCCCAAATCACCACCAATGAACGCTAAACTAGCGTATTCACACGATGGTTCCATTCTCGCGGCCGCACAGGAACGCTCATCTGCCGCCTCCCTTGGTGTAATCAACCTCATAGATGCGACGAATGGATCGATTCACAGCTCACTAACGTCAATGTATCGATCAAATCTTGCTGGTCTCGGGTTCTGCGATCAGTTTCTGATCGTGCTGTCAAACGACCTTGTCGTGTGGGATGTTACTACCAATCGACTCACATATGGCTTCCCGCTTGACGTACCTTCGCTGCCCGGCACCAACTCAGCCAATTTCTCGAAGCTGGCAGTCAACGCCACAGGCACCGCATTTGCGATTGCGGTTCCCGCGCAAGGGAAATGGCTAAGGCCGACGAACTTGAAATCTCATGTGCTCGTGTTTGAGCCAAGGAGCCCAATGCCAACATTCACCAACAAAATGCCAGATTTTGTCCTCTCTCTCATGCCCGTACCAAAGTCGCCGAGCTTCATGGTGCTGAATTCTGTAGCTGAGATCAGAACAATTGCGCCGAGGTCAGGTGTGGCACTTTCGCTTCAGACCGTTGGTAAGACCCAATCTATGGCGCTGGCGAAGTCTGAGAATACAACTGCTTTGGATAGGCAAGCTCGGGACATTGAGGAGGACGCCACTAGGGGTGCTAAGCAGGTTTCTCGTCTGGCGGAAGATGAAGATATGGACGCAGACGATGATGCACCGATAGTTAGGAAGGAGCAGCTTGAAGACGCTTTGGATTTAGGGCCTGCCTTTGCGCTTCCTCCGCCGAGAAAGATCTTCGACATTGTAGCGCAGCTGTTCGCTGGGAAACCCAGAAAATGAGAAAGGGGTATGGATTTGTAGATACAAGATGAAGCGAAGGCAAATAAACTTGAACGCTGAGCATTGTAGGCCAGTAGCTAGTCAAGGATGGTAGGCGGCGGAATATCAGCCTGTCGCCTTGTCAAAGAAATGCTGGAATCTCAAAGAAATGCTGGAATCTCTCAGTGAAAGGCCACAGGGACTCAGAAATGTCTGACTCCTCCTATATCTCGATTGCTGATGCCTCTCAGACCTAGGTCATATGTGAATTAAGTTTTACTCTTCGCTAATGGTCTTCTGTCTGCACCCACAGGTTTGCCTATACAATGTGCCGCTATCGTGTCTCTGCTTAAATCCCTGACTTGGGTGCAGAGTTGGACTAGGGATCTAATCTTCATAATAAATCTCGAAGAAACATGATCCAGCTCTCTCATGGTGGTGGGATGTAGATTGCGCTGAGCTTCGGCGGACTCGGTTCATTGTACATCTTGTGAACAGGATTATCGGATGTATCGTAGGAATTCGTATCGATGCCGGAGGATCGTGCTTGGATTTGCTGGATCGTGCTCGAAGCGAGCGGACGGTACGGCTGTGGGTTGGATATCGCAGGAGCTGCTTGACCATCTGGTGGCAGAGTCATTTCAGCCACGGAACTCATCGGTATCCAGATCCAACCCCATTGTCGAGAGATGAAGATTGGGTATGATTCGAGGAAGCCTTCACCACTGGCAGCCCTTTTCACAAGGCAGCAATAGCAGTCTTCCGGAAATGGTTCGAAGTGATACGTCGACCTGTGGTTGTAATGGAATGCTTCTATCTTTCCGCACGACTTGAAAAGTAGGAGATCGGTATGTCCACACGCGAACTGGATGAGATCTTTATGGCACATCTTGCACAGCGCTGAAAGACGTAGTTGCGTTAGTTGTGGAGTTTTTGGATTAAAGATGGCTAGCTACGCTGCCGATGTTAGAGATAATAGGGAGTAGGAAAGATGGGCGCAGAAGGTGCTAGGTGGATGTAAGACGAAAGTAGGAGATTACCTTCCGAATCGGGACCATGAGAAAATGCTTCTGTTTGAAGATCACGGCTATTTCTACGAGATAGTACTAGTTTTATCCTGTACCACCAAGATGAAGTGAATGTGTATAATGAGTGTAGGCGTGCTAGGAAAAGACGGCTTGGGACGCCTATCATCGCTCTTACGTCAAGATCTACAAAGACAAACCTAAAAACTAGGGAATATGGCAGGAAGAACAAACTGCAGATAATGTTCTCTCATTTCGGACGAAATAGCCGGTCGATGTCGCGTTCCGTGGTACTCCTGGACATATCTCTCTTGAAAGCGCAAAGGAGGCCTAGTACAATTCGAACAACTTCGAAGAAATAATTTGATTTCCAACTTGAGAACTTCTATATGCACGACGGTCAGCAAATTTGACGCTTTCCTAACTAAGTTCACAATGCTCGACAGGCAAATTGGTGTGGAATACATGAAGGTTGCTTAGTAAGGTTGCGTATATTGTCTACCTGTCACAATACTCTCAGATACAAGAATAGGCGCCATGGCCATGGCTTAGGATATGAAGATGAGAGTCAAGCAACAATACATTGCGGTTGACGGCTAGTAGCGGTATATTATTTGTTATTTGCGAGAGGACGAGATGGAGTGACGTCCATGGGATCACGGATTGAAGGATCTCCCAATCAGCCGAGGTTTTGCCGAGGAGAGTATTTGTGTCTCTCCGACGAAGGCTGTTGAAAAGTTGCATACCTCTTCAATCCATCCTCGCATCACTTCTACATATTCGCTTCCTTCTCTACTGCATGTAACTGTTTATTAAAAGCTCGACATACAACCTGGTCATACGCAAAAGCCACACCAGCTTCAGAGCATCGTACATAAGTTCTGCACACCTTCTCCTCGATTCTTCACACAGTTGCGACATCATCAACCATAATGGCTCCCAAGCAAGTCATACGCCCAGGACCTCGTAGCTCGCAACCCAAGGGTTATGCTCAGGCCTTATTCGAAGAACTTACGAGTCCGGATAACCGAAGTGTAATCATTGCGGTCAGCGTCTTTGCCGTGAGTGTTCTCTCCTCCCATGATTACAAGGAGATTAATGGCTCACGATTGCTTCTATAGGCCGGAGTTGCTTTTCTGCACACGAGCATGCGCGAAATCCTCCTTCCACCCTGAGTGCAACCCTCTCGAAACATTCCTCTTCTCTCCACTCATAACATCCGCTCCTCGACTTTATCGATCTCACTCAGATCGCTGTATATTTAAGGAACCAGCTGCATTGTGTTGGCGTTGTTAGTGGAAATAAATGTGCGAAATACCAGGCTGCATCTATCTGGAGCACTGAGCAAGATCTGGATCTAGAAGCAATATTTGGGGCTGGATGGCTCGTTTGCGATAGTTGTAGGTTATATTAGGCGTCGCATACATATTCGACGACTGCTGAATAGGATCGAGATTTCTCACCTTTTGTTCAATCGGACCTGGAGAATTCGCAATATTTCGATTGGCTATTGGCCGTCCTATCTTGAAGCACTTGCTCCATGCTCTCGGACTGTAGGTCGTTGAAAGTCACTTAGCCATGTGCTTTGCTGTTTTCCATTTGTTCAAATGACATGGACATTATTTCAGAATGCTGTTTTAGGTTGTCAGCTGTCCTAGGTTTGTATTACCAGTTTCGGTTTCCGGGCGCCAACTTGATAACTTGCGTAACAGCGGTCTAATGGGCGTACTGGAGCTTCGCAACCAATGCGAGCTCCGGATCATACTCGTGCTTTTTCTCTACACCACAAACGACCACAATCTCATCCGCCTTTCCATGCAACGTCTCAAAAATTTTCCTATGAAAGAGACATCTCTGTTCATGACCGATGTAATGAGCATACTCTCAGGCTCACCTGATGTCGAAATTCGATCTGTGAGGCCGAGCAGACCTAGCTTTTACCTTTGCGCATGATTGGCTTCTGTTTCAATGAACCTAGAACCACGAGGATACTGCATGAAGTTAAAACGAACGCGATTTGCATGCGATTTGACAGCCTGTCTTTCTTTCTGCACGCATCCGAGCATGTTCGTACTCTTGTCTGAAAGTTTTATTTACAGTACAATTCGACTCTCCGTCTTTACCTTTTCGATGCAACCTTGAAATGACTAACAATTTCCGTTGTGGGATTTTTTTTCTTTAGTTATCATGGTAGACCAGTTGGCAGCTACCAACGCCTCATCTCGCGACAGTGGAGACCTCATGAACGCTTCAATTACGGACTTGTCGAAGAATTCGGAAGAAAAGCAACTTGAGAAAGACATCGAGAAGGAGGCAAAGTACGATGTTGAAGCAAAGCATAGTAAGAAGAAGACTGGACAACAAAATGTAGAAGAGGATTACTTCCACATGCCGACATGGAGATTCTTCCTTGTAGTAGTTGCGACATGTCCGACGGTTCTTTGCATGGCGCTGGTAAATACACAAAGATTCATGTCATTCGAAGCTCGCGAGCTCAATTATGAAACAGGATAACAGTATTGTTTCGACTGCCATCCCAAAAATCACCGATACTTTCCATGCGTTGGATGACATCGAATGGTATGGTGCGGCTTACCTTTTGACGCTCTGTGCGTTCCCACTCTTTTACGGCAAAGTGTACAGCTTCTATCCTCTCCGATGGACATTTCTCTCAGCGATAGTACTCTTCGAGCTTGGCTCATTGGTGTGTGGTGTTTCGCCCACATCAAATGCGCTGATAGTTGGTCGAGCAATAGCGAGAGTTGGAGTGGCTAGAATCTTCACGGGTGCATTGCTAATAATAATAACCACGGTGCCTTTACATCAGCGACCGATTTACATTGACCTTGTTGCTGCTATGTATGAGATTGCTAGAGTTGCTAGACCTCTGTATGTTCAACACTTTGCTAAAGTTTTCAAGGTGCTTTAATATCAATTTGCCTCTATGCCCTCAATTGATCCATGAATTCGAGCTGACGAATACAGACCCATTGGCGCCGTGGCAATATCGTGTATTCTCACTTTCCTCAATATTCCAGCCAAACATAAGCCACCAGCCTTACGAGAACTTCTTGGAGACATTGATTTACCTGGTACCATCATGTTTGTCGGTGCCATCACATGCATCATGCTCGCCGTGTCATGGGGCGGCTCTAGGTATCCATGGACAAACGCAAGAATCATTGCACTCTTCGTGCTCTTCGGGATATTAGCCGTAGGATTCGCCATTGACCAAGCTATTCTCGGGGACCGTGCAACAGTTCAAAAGTGCCTGATCACGAATCGTAATGTCTGGGGATCATGTGCATTCGCCTTCTGTATTGGAGGGTCGCAATTTGTCCTGATCTACTATGTATGTGGTACCTGGAGTACGCCTTCTTGAGATATACTAATTGCAGTGCAGATTCCTATCTGGTTCCAAGCTATAGATGGAGTTTCTGCGGTCAAATCTGCAATCATGCTCCTTCCTCTAATTCTGGCCCTGACTATCGTCGCTCCGCTCACAGGCCTCCTGGTTACGCTGGTCGGTTATTACACCCCGTTCATGCTCGCCTCCGCGGTATTCCTTTGCATCGGTGCTGGGCTTCTCACGACCTTTACGCCTGAAACGCAGCATCCCGCTTGGATCGGCTACCAGGTCGTCTTCGGTGTTGGCATAGGACTGGGCATCCAACAGACACTTATGATTATCCAAGTGGTTCTTCCACCAGACGACGTACCGATTGCGACGGCGATGATTCTCTTCATGCAGACTCTCGGCGGTGCTGTATTCATCGCTATCAGCCAGAGCGTCTTTCAGACACAACTCATCGCCTTGCTACGCCAGAATGTTCCCCAGGTTGATCCGCACAGCATTCTCAATGTTAGTGCCACCCAGATCACGACGTTTGTTAATGGCCAAAGCCTAGCCAATGTCAGAGGGGACTACAACAAAGCTTTAACTACCAGTTGGTACCCTGCTGTCGCTATGGGTGCCCTGTCTATCGTTGGAGCGTTGGTTGTCGAGCGTAGAAGCGTGAGAGAAGCGATGCCGATGCTGACGAGGATGGGAAGCCGAAATAAGAGTCGTACTCCATGAACTTGGATGCGCAAAAAGGATCGCTATCTTCCGTTTTGAGCAGGGTATATCCATAGAGCTGACGTTGGGAGAACGGCAGCATATTTATAGCAGGATAGATTGCTAAACCATTCTTGAAAGGTGGTCCTTGTCACACTATGCATCACAAAATTTAGGTAAAAAGTCATTGCATGCTTCACGACTAGAGTTAGAGTAATTCAATTTAGGTATAGCTGCAATTTGTAAAGTACAGGGCCAGAATCCAGGCCGAATACTCCGAGAACCCAACGCCTCGCTATCCTATGCAAATCCTAAGCGTACACTCAGCTAGATAATATATGTTGAAGTAGAAGAGGAGAAAACGACCGTGCAAATGGCGAATCCCATGCATCAAATCTCTCGTCTAGCAATGGGATCTCCATACATCACAAACCCGTTTTTGCCACCGCTCATACCAAACCTAGGGCTGGCTCCCAGCGCAAGTGTGTCATAGCTGTCCACACTGCTAGTCGCATTGAAGCCAGAGAAGTAGAAACCGATCACAACGACCAGGTAGCTCAAGATGAGGATACTACCCTTGAAGTAGTTACTCTTGCCTTCGCCGTACATGTAGCTAAGCAAGAATACGCACAGAATCACAGTGACCATGTCCCACTGCGGAAAGATAAGCGAAAAAGTATGGTCGATGATATCTTCTGGATTGATCAGGCGGCCCCATACATTGCTATAAAGCACGAGGGCAGGTATTTGTAGGAGGCAGACTTGTAGGGCGTAAGCGCTGCCGATTTCCATCGACAGAGCGATGTTGCCATTCATGGCGAAAGATATAGCGTTCTGCAGAGAAGAGCACGATGGTTAGTAAAGCCAAGCCAAGATTATTTGAGGCATAGAGCCAGTATAACTTACCAAGAACTCCGTGGTGTTAGGCACAAGGGCAAAAAGCGTGATGCCGAGGAATTTCTCGTCAATGTCGACGTGGGTTAGCACCGCGTCGACAGTATCCACAAGGATCTCTGCGATCACGGCGTACGCAACCGTTGCGGTAAGCAGAATGACAGCCGACTTCGTCTTGCTCCAGTTCGGTGCATCATGCCCGCCTCCAGCCGCTTGATCGTGCCCACCGTCATCATGTACGGCTGCTATGGCTTGGTGAGAGCGTCCAGCAGCCGCAGATCCACGTCGCGGCTGTGGCTGGGCGACTCTAATAGCCTTTTGCGGAGCTTTAGTAACATCGCGAGCAGCAACTGTCGCTGCCGCCGCGGCCATTTCGACCACTGCTCGAGTAAGAGTAGTGTTATCTTCGTCGGAAAGAGAATGGAGGTGAAGGCCTGGAATGTCACCATCTCGACTCTTCGGCGGCACAATGTGAGGAGACTTGGTGGACGATGGTCGTGGTTGACTCTCCGTACCTAATCTCATTGTATCGGGGCCGTTTGGTGAAAGACCAGCTTGCCGAAGCGATTGGCCCAATATACGCTGGTATAATTGAGAGTCCCGGATATCAGATCGATGAAGAAGAGAACCTGAGGTGGTTTGTCGCGTCAGGCTTTGCCTGTCAGCCTCAACAGGATGAGCGAGAGTTTGGCTGGTTACGAGTGTGTCCGTACCAGCTCTCTTCTCGTCCGAGTCCGAAGTCCAGATCACTGCCGCATGTGTACGTAATGTAAACAACAAGCCGATGACATACGAGAGGAACAGCATAACTGCTGAGAACCAGATGTATGGTTGTACCGCAGTCTGATAAAAGTAGTCGTGGATGGCAGGCACTTGCGAGAAGAGGCATCTGCGGCAGTCTTGTTCAGTCGAGTTGAAGTCATCGGGTGAGCATGGATGACATCTCAACTCGTGACTACCGTAGATCTGGTAGAAGAGTGTTGGGCTGAAGGCTCCAATCACGGCAAACAGAAGCATCGTAGATGTGACACCAGCAGATTTAACGTTGAAACGTTGCGTCTTCCGCCTCAGTGCGCCAAAGCACATGGAGATACCGGGGAGAAAAAGGATACCAGCGAAGATGCTCCCAATCAAGCTGCCCTCCACTAGCTGGGCTTTGCCCTGGTCGAGAGCCACGCAATAGAGGAAGACTTCAACAATGGTGGAGAAGAAGGCATTGATTGTAGCACCAACTCCCATGGAAGACTGTGCGGAAATGGAGGCGACGGCTTGGCCTATAAAGTATGCGAGTGGGATGATCGAGAAGAGAGAAAGGGCAAAGAGCAAGCCATTGTTCGTGATTGGAATTTGGAGATGAAGGGTTTCTTTCAGAATGTAAAAGTCGAAGATGGTAAAGATGACGATTGCCAAGAGGTTGATGAGGAATATGTTGGTGCCATCAATGGTGTACTTCCAGTATTTGAGACCGACAGCGCGGTACGTGCATACCAGAACGGATGATGGAGGCTCTCCTGGGTAGCGAGTTTCATGATTTTCTGAGTGGAAGTAGAGTGCGAGCGGGCGTCGGCGAAGATGATCGAGAAGGAGCAGAGTTACTCTGCCCATAGGAATCGTGAATACGAGAAGCCAGCAAATGCCCGAAATCAGTAGCATCGGTAGGGCCACCAGTCCGTAGAAAACTAAGAAAAAGGCGACTCGTCCAAGGTTCCATTTGCCTCTGCCGAAAAGTCGTCGTTTGACTTTGCTTTGAACGTCGGGTTGGTCGGATCCAGTAGCGCGACCAGGACGACCTAACAGGCTTTGGGTTTCTGAAGCAGAACTCATACTCGTTCGTCGGCGTCCAATCAAGCTTCTGACGGGTCCAAAGAAGAGCCGTCCGTCTTCAAGGTCACCGCTCTGCCACTGCTCGTATTCACTGATGCTCCGACCTTCACCTTCGTCTTCATCCGCGTAGGCCTCATCCTGCACGAGTTTGACGTATTTACCGAAAGGATAGAAGATATACCCGGCCAGGCCAAAGAGCACCCGCGAGTAGTCAAAGGACGATTCTGATAGAGGCGTGAAGATAATGCAAAGCAGGGCACCTACCATGCATAGAACAGCGAGCCACCAGCCGAAGAGAAGCGTCCAGAGCAGATTGAAGAAAAACAGCCAAGCTGTAACATGGCCACCGGGCGTCGAGTGAATGTCTCCTTCTGCATTCTTCTGCACAGAGCGGTCCTTTTTGTACAGCGCCGGTTTCCAGATTCTGATACCAAATGGATGGGTGGCATTGATAGCATCTTGACGATCTTTCAAGGTAAAGCTCTCGGCGTCGCTCAGATCTCCTTCATCTTCAACTCTTTCGCTCGGTTCTTCCGGACTATCCATTGGCTGTAAAGTTTCTTCGCCAGAGGAAATTGCAACTTCCGGTAGTTCGATGGGTGGAAGAGGATCAGCTCCTTCGTCAGGCTCTTCGTCACCTGAAGAGTCGACCTTTGGGAGAGCAGGCGGTTGCGCCGTCCTTGTTCTGCGTACTGTCGATGGCTGGCGGCGGAGTGTACCAGCTGCCTGCTTCGCACGACGTTCTTCTCGTTGACGTTCGCGTTCTCGCTCGTGATCTTTGGCGACTTCGTCTTCGTCATCATCGACCGAGAACTCTTCACCTCGATGCGGAAAGTGTGTCGAAGTCGTGCGGCGGCCTATTGGAGGCTTCACACTCCGCGGTCGAATGGCCTCTGGTGAAGCAGTTTGTGTTCGAGTGAGCGGATTCGGACTGATCGTGCCTTCAGATAGTGAGCTCAAGTCAGGTCTCACGTCTTGGTTTGGGGGCAGAATTGTACCATATCCCTCGCTTTGTGTATTCACAGGTACTGACTTTGGACGCCGCGAGGCCTCTGAAAGCTGGCTGCTGGTGCCCAATTGAGCGCTCGAGCTCTGGCTCTGCGACTGTGTTGCCTGTGGAGCTCCGGACGCATTGCCGGTGGGATTGTCTGAGCTCCGTCTTATCGAGTCAACGGATCTCACGCTACGTTCACCATCGTCGGCCATGTTGGATGAGTGTCAATCCAGCGAGAACTGCTGCCCATCCGCTTATCAGATTGATGGTGGTAGTTAGAGGTGCTTTGTTTTTCTGGTAGCGGATATGGTGCGATTCGAGGATTTAAACGGTAGGGTGACGGAGGATGGCCGTGGCAGGCCTCATTGCTTGCGGAATGGATCTGAAGCGCAGAGCCGAGCAGCTGATGGTGGTATCAGGTGAAGATGTTTGTCTCTTGCAGCTCTGTAATATCTAATCGAGCGATTCCCGGCTGCAGTGGTGGATGTCATGGTCTGCTGCCATGTTCGCGCACCGTGAGCGGCGCGCGTTCTTAGTGGCCTAGCACCGGATCAGCCAGCATACCCTCCGGCCAACCAGCGCTGAGCAAAGGGAAGCTTGTAACTGGAACTAACGAGGCCGCATGGATCGTGGTAGAAAGCATCCATCTTTCGACTTCAATATTGCCTCCATCTTTCGTTTCCAGCCCCAAAACCACTTCCTCTAACCTCCTGCCACGCACTCGCCATTTGAACAGCTTCTCCGCATTCATCCAACTGCTCTCTCCTGACACGAAGCTTCACATTACCTCTCCGACTGCCGCCGCCATCCGCCATCATGGCGCTCGACACTTTCTTCCACAACAAGATCGAGAGCATGAAGCTCGAGATCATCCAGGGCCAAGCCAAGTTGCGACGACTGGAAGCACAGCGAAATGACTACAACTCGCGCGTGCGGTTATTGCGCGAAGAGCTAGGCTTGCTCCAACAGCCGGGCTCCTACGTCGGCGAAGTTGTCAAGGTGATGAGCACCAAGAAAGTGCTTGTCAAGGTCCACCCAGAAGGCAAATATGGTATGATGCACTCATCTCTGAAGTTCCTTTTATCATAGTATCTTACTTCGCTATCTAGTCGTGGACGTGTCAGACAGCGTGGACATCTCCAAACTCACAGTCGGCAAACGCGTAACCCTTCTCAGCGACTCCTACAAACTTGAAAAGATGCTCCCATCTTCGGTCGACCCACTTGTTTCCCTCATGATGGTCGAGAAGGTACCCGACAGCACATACGACATGATCGGAGGTCTAGATCAACAAATCAAAGAAATCAAAGAAGTCATCGAACTCGGTCTCAAGCATCCAGAACTTTTCGAATCTCTCGGCATCGCCCAGCCCAAAGGTGTTCTTCTCTACGGCCCACCAGGCACCGGCAAGACTCTGTTGGCAAGAGCAGTTGCACATCACACCGACTGCAAGTTCATCCGAGTGAGCGGCTCCGAGTTGGTACAAAAGTACATCGGCGAAGGCAGCCGAATGGTGCGGGAGCTATTCGTGATGGCACGTGAGCACGCACCGTCGATCATCTTCATGGACGAGATCGACAGCATCGGGTCGTCGCGGGTGGAGGGGTCTAGCGGCGGCGACTCGGAGGTGCAACGGACGATGCTGGAGCTGCTGAACCAGCTGGACGGCTTCGAGCCGACCAAGAACATCAAGATCATCATGGCCACGAACCGGCTGGACATTCTTGATCCTGCGCTGCTGCGCCCCGGCCGCATCGACCGCAAGATTGAGTTTCCGCCTCCTAGCGTCGAGGCCCGCGCTGATATCCTCCGCATCCACTCCCGAAAGATGAACCTCACCCGCGGCATCAACCTCACCAAGATCGCGGAGAAGATGAATGGCTGCTCTGGCGCTGAGCTGAAGGGTGTCTGCACCGAAGCTGGCATGTACGCTCTGCGTGAACGAAGAGTACACGTTACGCAGGAAGACTTTGACCTGGCCACCGCCAAGATTCTGAACAAGCACGACGACAAGGAGATGAGTTTGTCCAAGGTACGTGAACTCCCAACCTTCTGTTTCCATTCTTCTCTAACGATTCACAGTTGTGGAAGTAGTCGACGCAAGTTTACTGTTGGGCTATCAGACGAGTTGCGGAGGCGAGTGGTGCAAATCAGCATTTCAGTGGCGTTTGCTCGAGCGATTGAAGCTTCTGGGCAGGTGCGATTGTGTATAGAGCCCATTAGAAGGCTAAGGAAAAATTTGATTCTTTCGCCTTTGACTACATGCATATTTCCGATTGATCTCATGCTGGATTCTCAACGTGAAAGATACGAATGTGAAGTTCTAATGACGCTCGATTGACATTCATCATATACTTTATCATTTACTGCTCGTACTTGATCGATAAGAAAAAGACGAGAGAATGTTCCGTGCACCTTGTACTACTATATGAAAGATTTCGATCTCCAAGTTACTCATCCCCCTTTGTGCAGATCGTCGCGAGACCGAGGGCCAAGCCAATCCAGATTGTTCACAGAACAACAGCAACGAGACAGAATGCACCAATTTCGCCGAGCGCGCAGACCGATGCTGAAAACGCACTCCCCGCGCCCCCAAAAACGCCAAAGACAAATCAGAAAAAAGAAAGCCGCTATGTCACCAGCCACTGGCAGGCGCAGCTGTTCGCCGGATCCTCGCGCTTCCAGTACGCCGCGACAGCCTCAACCTCGTCGAAGGCGCGCCACTCCGCGACCGCATCGGCAGCCATGCGGTCCTCGAGGTCGCGCTCGCGTAGCGCCCAATCGAGGTCGAGCGCCGCGGCGGCGTCGGCGCCGAGGTGCCGCTTGCGGACGTCGGTGGCGAGGGGCGGCTCGCCGGACACGGGCGACGCGGCCGCCGACTCGAAGGCGCCGTTGGACGGATCCACCTCGTACAGATAGACCTTCACCGGCGCGCCGTTCTGCAGGTACGGTGTCACGCCGCCCATGCTGTCCACGACCATCTTCTGGCAGTACGGCGCGATGGCCACGCTGCGCAGCCGCCGCTCCGCCAGCTTCATCACCAGCGGGAACTGCTGCGTGTTTTCCGCATCGTTGTTGTGCATGCCCTTCGGCCCGTCATTGTCTTTGCCATTGTTGCCGTTCTTACCGTTGCCGCCGTTGTTGCCGTTGTGGTTGTTGTTGTTGTCGTCGTCGTCGTTGACGTTGTTGTTGTCTCGGGCTTGCCGTCGCGCCGATGGAGTCGACGTGACGCTGGTGGTAAAGGAGCCTGCGATTTCAGTGATGGCAGATGTCTTGAATGTCGTTGATGTTGATGTGTGTGAGCTTTGATTGTTGCTGTTGTAGGTCGACGATTGCGGTGAGCCATTGCTTGTTGTGGATGAGGCAGCGGACGTATTGGGATTGTCAGGTATATCTTGTCTCACATAAATAAAACCTTCGATGAATGTGCCATTCCAGAAGCAGAACCATGGCTGATCGCCGGCTTGGACCGTGTTCTTACGGTGGCGGAAGGCCCCACCTGGTGGAGCGCCAGGACCAGGAGCTTGGCGCCTCTTCTTCGACGAACTGGACAATGAACCTGGGTCGAGAATGACCGTCTTGTTATAGACAGTCTGGAAGTGCAAGGCAGGTCCGTATTGAGGATCCTCGAGATCCGTAACATATTCAAGAATCTTGAACGGCACAAGAGCGGGCGGTTGAGGGCCATACGAAATCGACGAGCCCTGCGAAGGTTGAGGATAGATTTGGGCCAAAGCCGTGCCGTGTGCGGCTAGATTGGTGTCGATGAACAATGGGGAAGGCTGCATGATGCAAGCCCACGCCTTGAGCTGACTTGGGTCGGCGAGACAGTTCTGGTTCGTCTCCTGTGGATTTCCAAGAGGCAAGCTAAAGTGTCCTGTAGGGAATGGTGGAGCATTAGTGGGAGTTGCAATCGCAGACGCATCAATCATTGAACCTCCTGCGTTGTGGTGAGCAGCCCTAAGATGCCGTTAGTCACATTCCGATCATGCAAGGAACGGGAGCGATGCCGTACTCTTTTGCCTTCTCCTTGGCTAAAAAGCCACCAATGACACCTCCAAGAACGACTCCAACGAAGGTGAGGCAGCCGAATGCCACCATAACCAACCAACAAGGAAATACTCCGCACACTCTTGTTTTCCGTCTCTCCTTCCAATTCTTTTCTTTCCACGACTTTTCTGACGCAGCAGCGGTCGTGCCTGAACCCTCGGATTCCGATGGTGATCGATCATTATGAGATGGCTGGCGTTCCGAAGGTGGAACTAGCACATTCTGTGACTCGTGGCTGGGTGTTGGTGAGGTCGGTACGACTGCCATAGGGACATAGGCTTTTTCGTTTTCGTTAGGGTATTTGGAGTAGGGAGGGAGTTGTTCGGTATGTCCATCAGGACCGATTATGTCTTGCTCTTCGCCGTCGGGCCCCAGTTGCCTGTGGAATTCAGCATTGCTTCCCGGGAAGCCAATCTGGATGGTCGGGAGAGGTTGAACGGAGGAATCGTCGTCAGAGACGGGAAGGCTGTTCTGTTGGTATAGGGCATACGGATGTGAAGGCGACGACTGAGGCAAGGGGGTGCTTGGAGGACGGCGGATTGTGGAAGACGTTGCGACGCTTGCTGTTCTCGCAACGCCTGTCTGTGGGTACATTCCGTAAGGATGGCTCGGTCCATTCAATGGAGTGCCAGAGCGATCGTAGGGAGCGAAAGACGACGCTCGGCTCGACGACCGCCGTGGCGAATCGCTGGACTGGCGAGGCGTGCCATCAGCAACCGCTCTCGACAGTCTGTCTCTGTTCGAATGCCTTTGTTGATCGGGCGAGAAGAGGTCTCGGTTCTTGGCGATGCTGCTCCGCTGCTGCACCAATCGTGGTGGTTGCACCACAGGTCGTTTTGCGTCTGAAGGAGGACTCAGAGATGTCGACCGGCGGACTGCAGGCTCGTCGCTGGAAGGCCGTGGTTGTGATGCTGTGGTGGCTCGCGTTTCAGCTCGGTCTCTCGGTTCGTCTGCGGCGCGGGAGCCGTGGTCAGCTGGAAGGGGGTCTTGGACAGCGAATTCGTCGTCGAAGGCGCTCTCAAAGGGGTTCTCGGGAGCCATTGCAGGCTCGTCGGCCTCACGGGTGTCGATGGCGAGGGTGGCGGAGAGGGTGCGGAAGGGAGGATGGAGCGGGAAGGAGAGGTTTGGGAGGCTGGAGACGAGGAGTGTCAAGAGTGTCGAGAGTGTGCGAGCGAATGAGCGAGTGAGAGAATGTGAGGGAGTGTGAGCAAGCGAGTGGAGGGCAGTGGGTGGGCGGGTCGACCGGGGTGCCGCGGCCGTGATTGGCCCTTGGCCGGGCTCTGCATTGCGCGCCCCTAGCGTATCCAATTGTCCTCTTTCTCGTTTCACCTTGAGGCAATAACCCACACAAGTCAGCGTGTTTCTAGAAGCAGTCCACTCCTGCACGCCGCCCGTCACGCCCATGTTGCCTGATCTTACAATGGCGAGTCTGTTCCGGATTCACAAACAGCGCCGTGGAAACGATGGGAGTCGTGTCGGAGGCCACTTGGCGGGTACGTTGTCGCGCTTTTACGAAAATGCTGTACGGTAATCCAATCTTTCCTTCGCCAGCGACTGCACACACCCTCACTGGCATGGAGCACAGTGGAGCTTAGCAGGAATGGGCAGCTGTAGAACGTACCCTAATTAAGGTAATTACTGCCTTAATTAACTACCTACAGTACTCTGTAGTAGCTTATCGCGCACTCTGCAGGAATGCTGTGAGCCTTGCAGCCTTGCTCCTCTCTTCTGCCAACTTCAAGGTTTTTGCGCCCCTGAAAATGAACTAGAGTAATGCACTTCACGTGATGGCCGCATCGGGCAAAGGCAAATAGCACCTGCATCGCCACGCTTTACCCTCTTTAATATCGCAGTAGCTCAACGCTTTCGCTCTTTTTCAAATCTCCTTGACCGCAATTCTATTTTATTTCTTCAATTGCCTCTCAAACTCCCTTTCCAACCTTTACACACCTTTCACCATGGCGACACGACCCTCAAACATCGGCATCAAAGCCATCGAAGTTTATTTTCCTGCTCAGGTGCGCATTATTTTTCCGCGGCACTGGTTTGCTTGACCAGTGCACTTACAATTTCATTGCAACTCACAACTGACCATGTCCAGTGCGTCGATCAAGCCGAGCTCGAGAAGTTCGACGGCGTCAGTGAAGGAAAATACACTATCGGCCTCGGTCAGACAAAAATGAGCTTCTGCGATGACCGCGAAGGTGCGTACGCGTCCATGAACTGCTGGCCAAGACTTTACTCGTATTAACAAATCGTAGATATCTACTCTCTGGCCTTGACAACCCTCTCCTCGCTGATCAAGAAGTATGCAATTGACGTCAAGTCCATCGGCAGACTCGAAGTCGGCACCGAGACTATTCTCGACAAATCGAAGTCGGTTAAGTCGGTGCTCATGCAGCTGTTCGAGAAGGCTGGAAATACAAACATTGAAGGTGTTGATACTGTGAATGCTTGTTACGGCGGCACAAACGCTCTCTTCAACTCTATCAACTGGGTAGAATCCTCTGCGTGGGACGGCCGTGATGCCATTGTGGTTGCCGGCGATATTGCTCTCTACAAGAAAGGCAACGCGCGTCCTACTGGTGGCGCAGGCTGTGTAGCCATGCTCATTGGGCCGGATGCTCCTCTTGCTTTTGAGCCGGGTCTTCGAAGCACTTACATCACCCATGCGTATGACTTCTACAAGCCCGACTTGACCTCCGAGTACCCGGTCGTCGACGGCCACTACTCCATCAAGTGCTATACCGAAGCCGTTGACCAGTGCTACCGCGGATACAATGAGCGAGAGGCTAAGCTCCATAGCCAGCATACCAATGGTACCACCAATGGCGTTGGTGCACACAAAGAGCTGGAGTCGCCGCTGGATCGCTTCGACCACATCTGCTTCCATGCTCCTACCTGCAAGCTCGTCTCCAAGTCGTACGGCCGTCTCCTCTACAATGACTTCCTGGCCGACCCATCAAATCCAATCTTCGATTCCGTGCCCAAGGAGCTCCGCGATCTCGACTACGCCGCCTCGCTGTCGGACAAGAACATCGAAAAGACGTTCGTCGCTTTGACCAAGAAGAAGTTTGCCGCCCGTGTGCAGCCTTCGATCATGCTTCCTACCATGTGCGGAAATATGTACTGCGCCTCGGTGTACTCCTCCTTCGTGTCGTTGCTCGCAAACGTGGGCAGCGACGCCCTGCAGGGCAAGCGAATCGCAATCTTCAGCTACGGCAGCGGTCTCGCCAGCAGCTTCTTCACTCTGAAGGTTAGGGGAAGCACAAAGGAAATGGTAGAGAAGCTGGATGTGCACAAGAGGCTCGAGTCGAGAAAGACGGTACCGCCTCAGGTGTACGACGACGTGAGTATTCGGCCATGACACCCCGCTTCAAAATGAAATTGGAAGCTGACAAGACAACAGATGTGTAATCTACGTGAACAGGCGCATCTCAAGAAGAACTATACTCCCCAAGGCAGCACTGAGAACATGTTCCCGGGCACCTACTACCTCACAGGGGTCGATGATATGTTCAGGCGCACGTACGAGATCAAATCCTAGACCTTAGTGTTTCGATCCATCGATATCCCTTTGGTTTCGGGGATCTACTCAACCGGTGCAAAATTAAGCTCGGCTTGTTTTGATGGAATCACGGATGACTGGATGCACTGCAGCGGCGACAAGGTGTGCAGCATTTTTTTCCTTTCTGAGTGGTACTTTTCAACCTTGGCAGTTTCACGGACAACCATCGGAAACCATCATGGGAACACATTTTGTTTCCCGCATAGACTACTTGCACACGCGCGCTGGCGACGCGGGAACGGCTGTACAGCGGTGCGCGCATTTCTGTTTCGCGTTGCCAAGAGATTGGGGTAATTGGAGGACGAAGAAACGCCGTTTCTCGTCTTCAGGTTGATCAGTATATCTTTAATGGTGGGAAAACATATGATTGCAAGGGAACGCGAAAGAGTGGTGGACTAATAGCGTAGGAGCATCGAGATTAACGGTAATTAATTCATCTTTTCCGAGTCCATGCTTTGCCGCGAAGAGCGTGATGACATTCCCTTTCGGGCGATAACGCCGTGAGACTCTTGAAGCGCAAACGCCAACGCCTCTTTACTCAACGATTTTCATCCAACCATGAATGATTTTAATTTCGAAATACCATAACCGTTGCATACCGGGAGAAGACGGTAAGGGAGTTTGCAGTACTAAAGACTAGATTGGATTGGTTCACTGAAATGAGCTCTGATGAAAGGCACGTTTGTAAATCTCTCCGTTCCTCATCCACGCGCTGTGTGCGCTTACCGCCATTTGGACTGATCTATGTGAACTTCATGTCTGCCGTCACCCTATAATTGACAGGGCTTCTTCCATGGTTAGTCGCTGCGGTAACAGCCAAGATTACTTGCAAGGCATCGGCTGCATTGACAAAGGGTCTTAAATAGCTATCAAATTGAATTTGCGAGCCAATGATCGGATATCATTCAAACGGCTTCCTAGCCATGCTATTACGAATGCATATTTGAATGTGTTGCTGCACTGCTCTTTCATAGTCGCTCATCTGCACTCGGACCATTCGTGATTAATATCGGTCCATGACGCAGCTGTGGCAAGAGTTCCACCTGATTTTAGATGGGTATCCGCGAAACTAATAAGTTCCGCATGTGTTATTGGTATCCATTCTCTTCATAACGATGAAACCCTATCTCTTAAGAGTCGTCCGCAGCTAAATGAAGCCATAACATTCGTCTACTCCCGTCTCGTCATCTGTTCTCAGCCAGGATCGAATATCCTGCTCGGATCGCTTGACTGCAAACCAAGAGCATTCCCACTCATATACGAAGTGAGCAGAGGATCGAATTGACCGTAATCAGATGCAAGGATATCTGTGAGATCGGCCCCGGGAGCGAAGCCTAGATTCTGCATGAACTGCGGGTGCGTGTTGGCGCGCTCTGGCCCATCGAGGTCGTCAAAGAGAGCATCAAGGTCAAGCGAGCCGGCGGAGTTGTAGCGATGAAGTTGATTGGTGTCAACGTAATCAATGTCTGTAGGAAGAGCGCTTTGAATTGTAGAGTCATTGCTAGGAAGATCAGACGTGTTCCTGCCGGCAATGTTACTGCTGTCTATTAGATTTTGACCTGAGAATTGGTGTGTAAGGCCAGTGCTGGAGGGTGAAGTAAACGGAATGCCAATCCATCTCGACTCCTCAGAAGCTTGAGATACCGAGACATCGGGGCCACTTCCTGCGTGCATTGATAAAGGGTGGTCGGATTTCGATGTTGAAGGAGGATGAGGTGTAGGTGTCGTGGAACTTTCGACTTCTCGCTTCTCACCATGTGTTGTCCATATATCGTTCAATATCGACATTTTCCCATCTATGCTTCGATGAGCGTCTGACGGAAGTTGGTCACCTCGCCCGAATCGGACTACCATACTCAGTAGAACAGTGATGAAGGGCGGAAGAGCGGCATCTCCGAAAAGAAGTGCGAAGCGCTTAAACAGTCCAACAATCTCTGTTGCTGCAAAATGTTGTTCATGCGGTTGACCAAAAGATGCAGCGATGCACTGGAACACCAAATGCAAAGAAAGCTTCTGTGGGGTGAATTGTGGGTTCGAATCGAGATTAAGCATGCAGTCTGGCGGAAGTAAAACCAACCATTGGTCAAGTTGAGGCAAAATGCTGTTATCGCTCGCACCAACGCTGACTCCATGGCGAGATAAATATTCGCTCAGAAGGCCAATGAGCTTCGAGAGTTGATTGAAGATACTAAGAGAATGTGACGGAATCCTCACCAGGCTGCTAGCCGGGCTTTGTGATCCAAAGCCTAGGCAGCCCTCCCACGGATGCCACTCCTCTATGCTGTTTTCTGGAAGAGGGACAAGTCGACCGAGGTGGCTGTGGTCTAACATTGGGGATTTCCCAACATAAGCTGAGAGTAGAGTCTCCAGAATGAAGCATCCGAGAAGCACGTGTTTGATCCGCATGTCCATCTGATCAGATGGTCGTTGAGACTGGAAGCTTCCCGAGAGGAACGTGGCATCCAATAATAGCGCCATTCGAATTGCTTGTCCTAGTAGAATCCAAGCCTGGTCGAATTTTGACGAAGCAGTTTGTATTAAAGATTGCAGTAGCAGTGCTTGCGCATGTCCAAGCTCTATATGGCCATGCTTTCGACATGTCAGATTCTCGGAGATACTGAGCAGTTCGCTAGGGCTGTACGTAGATGCAGCTGAAATAGATGTTTGGGACATGTCGGCGACGAAGGCCTCCTGTACAGATGCTAACGCCAAAATTGACCACAGAAGCGCGTGCTGTCCAGACCCCGAAATTGTGAGAGAGATATCAAGTCCCTCATGAGGATAGGAGTAGGTCATTTTCAGAATGTCGTGCTTCTCAACGATTGGCAGCCAGCTATGAGTGTAATTGAAATAAATGTCGAAAAGCCGCCAAATGTTATCGGGTAGTTTGAGTTTTGTGGTGCCACCGGGAGCAATGGAGAATGGTAGACTGTTCTGGATGGTATCAGGCGCAGTTCTGATGTCTCTGGCTTGACTGTAGATATCTGGACGGAGGTTTGAATTGCTGGTCGGCTGCGAAACTGGCGTGAGGAGATTTGTTTCCACTGCAGCAGATGAAGGTATATGTGTATCGTCCTCATCATCGTCGGTGATGCTGTCCGGTTCTTCGAAAGGGTCATCGCTAAGACTCGAGCCGGAGAGAAGTCGGTCGATTCCTTTGCATATCCAGCTTCTTCTCCATTTTCTGTGGAGCTTGGCTGAGCCATCTACGTCTTTTCCGGATAAGATTCCCTGCGATTTTCCATCCTGAAGAGCTTGCTTCAAACTATCTTCAACTCCAGGGACGCTACCGAACGACCATGCCAGCGCGAGTTCCAGTGTTCGAATATATCCTGGCTGGATTCCTCGTTTCTTCGGACTAGCCGTGTAGGAGCAGGCTCGATTGGACGAAGCACAAGTAAAGCATACTGGCTGAATACCATCACACTTTTCTCGTGCTAGCCGACATTGGTCGCAGGCTCTCGACACTCGCTGTCGTTTAGAGTGCAGAGGTTCACTCCGCGAGTGTGCTGTCGAAATCTTCCGCTTATTGTCTACCATGCTTCACCCAGGAAGTTTTCCAACTATGGTACCGATTTGAGAAGCAGGTTGCTTCTGTTCGAAGACACGGTAAATATGCGATCATTGATTTCTCCGAGCGCATTCATGCTCAGCTGTCGAAACGTTTCCGACCTTCGGACTAGAGACGAATTAACATCAATACAAACGTCAATGTTCTGGAGTTGACCTTCGAAGGATTGGACCCTTGAAATAGTTTAAAGGCCGCAATCCAAGAAGTATCAATGTCCACCACAGCAACGCGGAGAAGTTGGAGGTGAGCTCCGGGGTAGCTCCACGTGATACGAGTGGAGAGGCTTTGCGCCACATCTCCAGCATCGGCGAGTCGGATAAGGTCTTTACCACGATCTTCGCCGGCCGGCTAAGCAGCCTCGAGCTGCAGCGGCCCTGCAGATCTCGAGTTCCACCCTTTGCTAGACCAAAGTGCGACATTTGCGAAGCTGGGCCTTTCCCCCACTGACTCGACACAAAAGCTCTAATACAGCCACTGACTTCCGGATGTACTTTTTTCTTCTTCAAACGTTGGTGACATAGCTTGTACTCATGATACTGTTATGTGATTCCTTACAAAATGGCGACGGTAGGCACAAAGCGGAGCTTCGCTGCTATGAATGAAGAAGCGGTCCTTCCGAACGTACCTTACCTACGTACCCAAGAGCTATCACGATCCTCCCGTCCTCTTTCGCGGCTTTCATCATACCCGGATAGCCAATCTCGAAATCGGACACCGGATGGGAAAGGTACGAGCATTTGTCAATACACCAGGTGTACTCGTTTCAACGCTGACGACGAGATGTAGAAAGTAGATTGGCGACTTCAGCGCCTCCAACTCCTGTACAGCCTCAAGACACCGTACCCAGAATATTCGACCGCGATGCCACAATTGTACTCCTCGGAGCGCGGGGTACCGGAAAGTCAACACTGGGCGTTTTCGCTTCCACTGCCCTCCAGCGGCGACTCATCGAGACGGATCATTCCTTCCAAGAAATAACAGGACAGTCTCCCCTGGCCTACAGAAAACAAAATGGCACAGCAGAATATCACAAGCGGTATCTCGAGGTTCTAAAGACTCTCTTTGATAAGCATGCGAACAGCTGCATCATCGTGTGTGGCGCAAGCTCGCTCGACCACAACTGTCAACTTTTGATCCAGCAGTTTGCTTACGACCACCCCGTGATACACGTCCTTCGCTGTGCAGAAAACGTCCAGCAGTATCTTGGCATCAGCGAACCCGAAAAGGTCTCCAAGCTCTTAGCCATTAGCGATGCCATTTTCCGAGGATGCTCCAACTACGAATATTTCAACTATGCGGAGCAATCGGCTATTCCTAAGGACGCGGTGTCTCAATCCAAAACCAATTCCCGAACGCCGTATCTGGCACTCAAGAACGCAGAAAGACATTTCCTCAAATTTCTCGCCCGAGCTACACAAGCAAGAGATATCCCTCCACTAGAGGATGCTTTTCCATTATCACAAGTAAACACCGAAGACCGAACCTTCACCTACGCAGTGTGTATTCCTCTCTCAGCCGCTACCAACCCTTTGGTAGACATCGAGGCCATAGAGGAGGGCGCAGACGCTGTTGAACTAGTCGTGGAATCAAAGTCCCAAAGTTCGTATAAGACGAAGCTCTTATGGTCTAAATTAATCTTTCTGTAGTCAACCACAGTGACGAGTCGTCAATACATGTTGAGCCACGGAATTCACATCAAACGAGTGAAGCCGTGGCTCGTATTCGTCGAATCGTTGTGATACCGATCATCTACCACATCCAGGCCCCGTTGAATAAGAATGCGGATAGAATGGAGACAATTGATGCTGAAGCCTACATTGAATCAATTCATGATGGTTTACGCTTAGCGCCTGACTTCATCACCATCGACCTATCACTTGACGATGAAACAATTCGAGACATTGCTAAGGCAAAAGGTTCCACTAAGTTGATAGCAGAGTACCATTCGGATCGACAAGAGCTTCGAAGATGGGATCACGAAGTTTGGACAACAGCATACGAACGAGCGCGGAGACTCGGCTTTGATGTTGTACGGTTATCGTGGCCGGCAATGCAATTCGAGGATAACTTCCAAATGCACGCCTTCAGATCAAGACTTGCCACCTCTCATAACGCCTCACTTCCAGTTATTACCTTCAATACGGGGCTGCTTGGACGTACTTCAGCTTGTTTCAATCCGACACTAAGCGCAGTCACTCATCCCAGCATCTCCTCATTCGACTCTAGGCATTGCAAGCCTTGCATCACTGTTTCGGATGCCACGAAAGCTTTGTACGACAGTTTCGTTCATGAGCCTATGAATTTCTATATTCTTGGTGCAGCGACCGGATATAGCTTGTCACCTGCCATGCACAATGCTGCATTCCACAAGTATGGCATGTCTCATTCGTACCAATTTCATCAAACACAAGATCTGAAAGATCTCCATCAACTAGTCAGCGATCCAAATTTCGGCGGTTGCTCCGTATCCCTCCCCTTCAAGGTCGAAGTCATAGCTCTTACCCATTCCCTGTCCAAACACGCGAAGGCTATTGGAGCTGTGAACACTTTGGTACCGGTACGGAGGTTGCTTGACGATGGCAGCGTACCAAGTGAACTGGAGCTATTTGCAGAGAGAAACAGGAGTGGATCGGTGAAAGCCATCTACGGAGAAAATACTGACTGGCAAGGCATCCGAGCATGTATACGTCGCGGTTTGTCTCCCGCCAATGCGGTTGGACCCAGAACGACCGCTCTGCTTATTGGTGCTGGTGGCATGGCACGAGCTGCGGTCTACGCGATGCTCAAACTGGGCATTCAAAACATAGTCGTGTTCAACAGGACATATGAGAACGCGGAGAAACTCGTTGCCCATTTCGACAGGCTTGTCACTCAGTCCCGGAACAATGGGTCAAGGCTGTTTGCGACCAAAAACCTGAACATGCAGATCCTGCGCACTCGAGATGAGCCATGGCCAGCCAATCTTCGGCAGCCGACTATAGTTGTATCTTGCATTCCAACTCATCGTATCGGCGACAACCCGGCTCCGGAATTCACCCTCCCTCAGCAATGGCTAAAAAGCCCAACAGGAGGTGTCGTCCTCGAGGTAATTATCTACTGTAACTTGACCACACGCGAGGACGTACGCTTACCAATTTGTAGCTTGCATACCGAAATCTACACACGCCTTTACTTGAGCAAATCCGTGATGAAACGCGCCGTGGATGGGCAGTTATGGATGGCCTTGATCTCCTTCCAGAGCAAGCCTTTGCTCAATTTGAGCTCTTCACGGGAAAAAGAGCGCCACGTCGATTGATGAGGTTGGAGGTACTCCGTAATTATCGTGACGAGTTTGGTCAGCCGGATCCAAGCGTAGTTCAATGGAGGATTGATGAGATACACGACGATATGCCGTAAATATCTAGTTAGGATTCAACGTGTAGATTATTTCTGATGCGCTGAATATTCTATCAGACATGTATGAAATTATTCATCACTGTTCAACTTAAAACTTCAAGGATAGTACCATTTATGAATACCCCCGTTGACGTTTGTACTATGTGCGTTGGATTCGAGTAAGGACTTGACGAGTCCTGTCTGCTGTATTTTCCTGCGGATCTCTTTTCAAGCAATGCTAACGATGTATACGATACATAGTAATGATGCGGAAACTAATTTCTATGCATGCATGATAATACCGGGTTGCATGCTGCCAGAAACTCCGCGATACCTGCCCAATGCAAATGCAAACCATGCTGCCATCCTCTTAGTCTTACCACACCGAATTGATCACCGTCTATCCCGAGCCTGCTGTTCTGGCTCTAGTGGCTCTGCCTTCAAACCCAAGTCTTTAGCGAAGATGTTCCATGAAATTGCAGCGCGACGTGCCAATATTTGAGGAGTAGCTGGATCCGGATCGCTCATGCACCTGTTGAAGAGTTCGGCGCTCACCCAGCCTTCAAACTTGAGTCCATTGAAGATAGCGTCTGCTATTGTCGCGATAGGAAGGTAGGCGCCTTTGGCCTTTTCGCCGTAGAATAAGCGGCAGTTCCTACTCCAACTCATGCGGGCCGACTGTTGCGGGTGGTAGAATTCATGGCCGGAGACGAGAGGTCTATCTAGTCTTTCGGCATCGACAACCTGCACGTAGAACACCTTACTGCGATCTACTGTGCTGACAAGGCAGGCCACGGATTCTTGAACTTGTCTGTCTGCGTTGGGTCGAACTCCTGAAGGCACAGAAGGATCGGCGTATATGCGGGCGGCAATATTGAAGGTGTCGAGGCAGAGGCCAAAGTTTGACATGTCAACGCGCTGGACAACGTGCCACGCTTGCTCCCACTTGTTGATATAGGTACCCCAACCCAATGCTTCGTAGGCAAAGCGAATGGGCGGACTTGTTTGTATTCCAAGCTCTGCTACCTCCCTTAGGTCCTGTACTATCATGTCGATGTCGCCGGAGATTTCCTCTTCAGGTAGGAAGCTGGAAGGGATGGAGATGAGGTCAGTTTCGAGGATATGTGCTATTTCGATCCAGAGCTTCATTTTTGTGATTGCTGCAGCGTGTTCGGCTCTATCCCTCAGGCCTTCATAGTGCATAAACGGTTGCAGGCACATGATTTGAATGTTGTGCGCTCTGCAGATATCCCTGATCTTTGCAGCCGCTAAATGGAGGCGACGTATGCATTCTTCTGCGCCGAAATGCTTGTTGGCGTAAATTTCAAGGTCTTCCATGAAAAGTTCGATAGCTTTGAACCCATTCCTTCTCGCCGCTGCCATCTTCGGTTCGAATTCGTGGACAGCGGCTCGTCCAAGGGACATCGATGAGATGACTGGTTGGTATGCCATGGTAGCAGAAGACGAAAAGAGCTACCTCAGCGCTTTGAGGGTATAATGGTCACTGATAGGCTACGTCTGTTCTGTGAAGCAGCTAATTAGGAGTATATGAGACGTAGTAGAGGCGGCCCCTTTGCGGTGGCAAATGATTTTCAATAGGCCTACGAGATTAAGAAGAAGGAGATTTTAGACAGTGAAGAGGATGATAAAATTCTATTAATGGGAGAGTACAGACAAAGATATCAGACTTAAGAATAAGCACCTGAAGAAAACGTGCCACCGCGGCACCGTTGGGGGTGGTTCTAGAGGCTTATCCGCAACTCCAGCATCAGACCCATGTTATCCGTCATAGGTTTAGCAGCGCAGCATGTATTGAGCATTTACTCTGGAGACAAAAAGTCCAGTCCGAGCAGCATGAAGAAAGTTGAGGGTCAATTCCGCTGTGGAAGAAGGTTAATGTTCCGCTAAAGCGGGTACTCGCGGTGATGAGGAAGAAAACTTTCCCGACCAATGAACGTCGACGAAGAGGTTTAAGGATCATCCAGTGAGCCCACTAGATCGATTGCAGCCGATTCACATCGTGCAACGTGAAGCTCCCTCAAAATTTTGTACATTGGAAAAATTATCCATTTGTTTTCTGCGTGCAATTGGCAGGGCAATTGCTAGAAGAACGCACACCATCCAATGTACATGGCTGCTAAGCGCCGTGGATCCACGGCCATCCTTATCAATTGATCGACGTATCCGTCGACACTCAACGGGACATTCTCCCCAGGCAGAAGCCCTCTAATTTTGCTTCTCACACTGTCCAGAACTTCCTTAGGTGTCTCCGGTACCTGTGCATGCTTCCTCTTCGATGGCTTGCCCACAAAATCTGTCGTTGGATCGTAGAGGAAAGTCTCCATGATTGTCATCAGCGTGTCTTGATATTGCCTTAGACACTTTAGGGTGAGCTCAGCAGCAGTCCTGAATGGCCCTTCATAACCATACGCTCCCATGGCGTCGATCATATTGTGGGTGAGCCGGAAAGGCACAAGCTCTGGCTTCTCAAATGTGAGACCTTTGTCGAAAAGACAGTTGAAGTCGACGTGGAAGGCCCCGCCATTGCCCTCTTCCAGTAGAATATTTTCACCATGACGATCTCCCAGCCCGAGAACATGGCCTACAATCGACATGACTGCGGCAGACCTAGTATACCGCAGACGGGCTGCAAACCAAGTCTCAGGTTCCGGGAAGGTCTCAATGAACCACTCGTAGAGCACTGGAGGGAATTTCGGGATAATCGAATCCGTGAAGACGTGATGGGTTCCTTTCTCCGAATCTGCGCAAGCCCGATCAAGCATTTGGCGAATTTCACCATAGTCCGGTTTGATTCCCTTGGCTTTGTATGCGGCAAGTATGATGTCGCGCATTGGCTTTAGTCCATCCACCCACTCAATGGCACCACATTCTTCGTTGAGTGGCGTCACCGCATATGTTCGGATGTAAAGACGCCGCTTGCTCGATTCAATATCCTTTTTCAAAGATCGACTGATCAGTGAATTGAATTCCATCAGGCGATGGTCTTTCCGCAGGTCGTCCTTTGGTTTGCAGAGAAGAGGGTATAGCTCGCCGTCGGAACCGCGCAACGTGATCTTTCGTGGCCGCTGCAACGAGCTCAGGACCGAGACTTCGTCCTGGAAAGCGGTAATAGTTACAGCATTCGGTGGGAATGGCTTGTGTCCACGAACGGCTTGAGCTGTTTGGGCTGTTGGCAAGCTGGCGATCAATGACTTCTCAATGGGCACTACGAGCGAACAAGGCGCGAGCTTAGGGTTCACATCGAGATCTCTGTGTAGACTGACTTTGGAAGTTCGAGCGTCCACAGTCTTCTCGCAAGCCCCCAACAGCGCATCGGTTAGTCTTTGACCTTGGGATACCATAAAATTTAGATCGTTCTTGGAGTTTCCCTTCGGAGGGCTTCTCAGCGCAAGTAGAATACTGTTCGCTTTCGCTTGTTTGTGAGGATCCTTGGATTTTGCGACTGCCAATAGACTCCACATAGCTTGCTGGGGGTAGGTTCCGACTATCTTCTTAATCAGTTGAGCGAGGACCTCTGCCACTGTCGGATGTGGATGATTGATGCGACTCATAATCTGCGAGAGTGCCGTGTACAAAATATAAGGTGGTAGTCTATCAAAGTACTTCTGGAGTTGTTTGTGAATGCTCTCTAGCCGTTTCTTCTTCGATGTGAGAAAGTTTTGATCGGTTTGCGGTAGTCGGCGAGATTCTTCGTCAGCAATCTCTGCTCCAAAATCAAGCCATAAGGTGAGCACCTTTGGTACCGTCTCATAGTAGTACTTGGAGCCAAAAGCCATTGATCGCAAGTAGTTATCAATAGCCAGCTTAACACATTCGCCTGACCAATATACTTCGGTTTGCTTCGCTTTGGGTGCAACACTCTCCGCGTCCAGAAGCTTGTTGTAATACTTTCCCAAGTAATATGTAGGCGACTGTGACCGATTATACGACTTTTGAGCCTGTTGGTAGTGTACCAAAAGCTCCAACGTCTTGATCAGCCCAGCTTCGTCCAACCATTTGGCAAGTAGAAGCTGGGTCTTGCTGATCAAGGGATTCTGCTCTTTCTGGTCCTTGTCTCTGGTACTGGCTGAGTCTTCGATCGCAGAGACGTTGTAAGACTGGAACACACCCGCCTCAATAGCGCCTTTGAGGTTGTTGATGGCTTTTCGATGCTGGCCATCCTTCCACAAGATGCGCGCATGCTCAATTGTTGCGGACTCATCGTGAAGTCTCGTAGCATGAAGCACGGCATCGTAAGCGACAGTCAGGAGGTTGGCTTTACGGGCTAGGCGAGAGGTCGTAAGCCAGACTCCAGCAATTTGCTGCGGAGTGAAGCTGGATAAGTCAGAATCAGCCATCAATTAATCATTTCTTTAAACTCACCCTGATAGTTGCATACATGCCCGTCGGAGACCTAACAGGTATTGTTTGTCATCGGTGAAAACTCCAAGCAGCTCCAGACGACGGTCTAACTGCTCAAAGAGCTTTGACCGATCAACTTGCATGCTTCCAAGTCCACCAATTGCCGCAACCTCGTATAGAGCATGTAACTTTAGTAGATGTCCATGGGCGCTTGCGAGAGATGTTGTCGTAGCTAGTGAAAGGTTGCGCATAATGATCGCCCTCAAGTTTGATATTCCTGATTCGAAGCTATCCTTGTCGGCATTTCTGAGAGCTAGCAGGGCTTTTCCAATGCCTATGTCGAAATTCTGAGACATGTCTCCGGGCTTTGAACTCAGAAGTTGGTCTAGAACATCCCATTTTCCGGTAAGCCAAGCCGCCTCAGCTGCGTAGGGAAGGATAATATCCGACGATGATGGTAGGGAAACTACCCAACGCTCTGCAAGATTCAACAAGGACTCTGCTTAAAATTAGCATGAATATTAAAGTTTTGTTGATTTTGCTTACCATGTTGACCAGACGCCTTCAAGCAGGATAGCAATTCCTTCTGCGCAGCTTCATTACCTGGGTCGTCGGCAAGTGCTAGTTCATACCAGCTTTGCACAGCTGTCCATCTGCCGGCACGTTTATGTTCTAGTATTTGTTGTTCTGGGTCGAGGATGTGCAATTGAGCAGAGATGCCCTCAATACCGTCTGGCTCTTCAATGTGTGCGTAGATATTCTGCAGCTGCCTGTACTTTGCATCGATTTCGAGATGTTCTTCGGTGGTCTCGTCTTGGGATTCCAGTTCTCGAATGTATTGCTCCCAGTGAAATAAAGCTCTTGCATATGACCCACATTGCATAGCTCGACTTGAAAGTCCATCTGCTGGAACACTGGCGAGCAATTGTTCAAGTTTGCTGATTTGCATGACTTCTCTGACTTCGTCGAAGTTTGCAGGTATACTAATTCTTTGTCTTCCAGAAGTGAAGTCGCGCACAACCCTGCGTTTTTCTTGGAGCAATCTTGAGAGGTAGTCCAAGACTTGGAATACGTTCTATGTTGGTCAGCGTGGCGTGAGAAGGAAATTGGAATAGTAATTACCTCACTGCACTGCTTGATATTGCTAACTTCGTCATGCCCAAGCAGCGAGATGTCGTAAGAAAGCAGTACTGCACGCAGCTCTTCGAGAACATCAGCGAAGTCTTCCTCAGTTCCCCCTAGAACTACGTTCTGAATAACGAAAGGTAATAGAGAGGCAGAGATAGTAACATCATGCCCCAAGATAACTCTTGCCAGGGCGGAAAAGATTAACTTCGGATTGTCGCCATTCGCACGAAGGAGTAGACTGAAGACGACAGAACGTAACCAAGAGCCGTGCGCCAGTTGTGGTTTGAATATGGGAAATTTAGATTGCCCAGAGGTCGACGGGTTCGTCACGAAGTATTTCGATGTGAGATAAGGAGTCAATGTAAGGCGAACGGTCTCAGGAATTTCAATCCAACGTCGGTGCGCCGCATCTGCCTCGGATGACCGTTGACGAGATAGAACGGCTTGCCGGAAACTGCAGTATTTCAGAAGCTCCTGCATGGCGTAAGCCAGGTATGACTGTGTTTTCCCACTCGAAGCGGCGTGAAACGCTGGCACAAGAACCACCTCGAGCATGTACGCTACAAAGTCGATGACCTCATCCAGTTGATCAAAGTTGCCAAGCATCACAAGCTCTCTCTTCTCACGCGTTGCTTCGATCTTGTTGGGATCTATGCTGCCGAGTATGCCCAAACACTGACCACAGAGATCCAATATGTCGCTATGGGTCTCTTGGAAGCGAATACTAGCTTCCAGCAATGCCCTGTACAATTGTGATATGGCAGGACTCGGCTGTTGGCTTATTGCGGATTCTTGAAGCAATCGCTGACTGACATTCAGGAACGGGACTAGTTCTTGAAGGCTTTGACGAACTAAGTCTGAGCTCTCTTCTTGACAACGCTGACAAAATGCTTCAATACGGAGGAGAGGATCGATGGCACTTTTGAATCGATTTATCTCGGTGTCAAACTTTTGTAGGAGTTCAATGCCGGTCAAAGAAGGAATCATCTGTATGTTGTCCCGAATGGTAGAGTTGTGTTTTTTGTGCAAGTCTGCCAAAGTATCGTGGGCAAACGCTTGAGTTTCTGGACTGAAAGAAGCCCAGTTCTGAGCAATGATTGAAAATGTGTCAACAATCATGGATGTCATGTCTTCTTCTCCAACTGCTCCGACTAACGCCACCCAAGTCGAGAAAGCTAAGTCGACGAGTTCCGGAAGCTCAAGCGCAGATTGCAGAGTGGCTTTCGTCTGGGCATTATTAGCATGAACCGTTCCTGAGAGGATTAATGGCTTACTTGAGGGAGAGCAATTCCGATTTGCGCTCTAGCCACAGTAATCAGCGTCCTTACTCCTTGAAGACTCCGTTTCTTTTCGCCGGTGGAAACTCGATCATTTGAAGCGTCGATAATTGTGGACAGATGACCGATTATTCCGAGTAGTTGGTCATCAAAGTATGTTGGAAGGGCCTTTTTTGACCTAGAAGATCTCGGATTGGATGTTAGATGCTCCATCATGGACGCCAAAAGCTTCAATGCCGGAAGGACCTAAAAGAGTTAGACAAAGTAGCTTCAAATGAACTGTGTACCTACCTGCTCGTTTTGAGTGTTTGGGTGGTCTCCACTAGCTTTTAGTATCTCGCAGGCGGTGAGGACAGAGTTGGTACTGATCATCTTCTGGAAGTCAGATTCCGAGAAGTCCGGATCAAGACCCTGTAGGAATTTCGAAATGGTACTCTCAGTCTCCGAATGATACTGTAGCAACAAAGATGATGTTACTGCTGCAAGGGTTGGTGATGGATGCAACCAGAGATCGCGAATGGTAGTTTTGGAGCCTCGAGCTTTGGCAATTCTTTCGAGGATGTCCTTTTTCTTTGTCAGCGTTAAGAACGGAACGGTATCTGCTTCCGTGAGGAGTAAAAATTCGTTCACACTCTTCGAAAGTAGATCCGCAAGCTGCTGTGCCTTTCGCGGGCAAGTGAAGATATCTTGGACCACAACAGCCGCGACACTCCGCCAATACGGTTGCAAAAGTTCTCCAACAGTTTTGTTGAGGTCATCTGCAAGGCTTGCAAGCTCTGTAGCAGCGACACCGTAGACTAAAGCTTGCGGATGGCCGAGGTATTCGACAAGCTGGAGAAGAACGAGATTCAATTCCTTCTCTCCACAGTATCGGCCGACGAGACCCCATGCAAAGATTAGCGACTCTTGCTCCGGAAGGTTGTTTTGATTGGATAATTCTCGCAAGAATTCGACAAGTGAAACTCGATTTGTGGTAGAAGTGTCTGCCGGAAGCCGGTCGTCGATGAAGGGAACCAAAGCTTGAGCTGCAGCAAAACGCAACTCCCTAATTGAGCTGTGAACAGACCGTAAACACCATTCACCCAATGCTGAGCCGAATTGTAGAATGTCCCAATCGTTGATATGCAATAGGACTTTACGGATCAGGCTTGCCATGAGCAATCGCTGTCGCTTTGAACGTCGAAACCGCTCATCGAGAATGAGAGCTTCAAGAACGGAAATGATAGTTTTGGAATGATCAGGATATCGATCATTCCAATTGCATTGTGCGTATGTATATGTAGACTCCAGAAATGTGTCACATACGGAGCAGTAAAGAATGGGTGGTATTGATGCGTCTCGATTGAGAGTTCTGCATCCCGCACACGGGAGCAGACATAAAAGCTCAAGGAGACGACATCGTTCCTCTTCACCAAGAGATCTGGCATTGATTAGCACGATTGTCACTCAAAAACGGTGAGAGTCCTTACATAGCATTGTCAACCAAAGTTTCCACCAGATGTCGATTATCAGATGAGAGTATCTCCGCTGTCGCTTTGACTAACTCGGAATATTTCTCTTCCTGCCAGGATTTTGGTATTGACGAGTCTAGGCGGATTCGTTTGGATGGTCTATCATCATCATTGTCACCTCCCGTAGCATCATCCACATTGATGTTGAGTCTTGCAAGGTCATGCGTCAGTTCTTGCAACTCGGGAACATTGTTACTCCTCAGCGCTAGGTGTAGATCTTCGATGCTTTTGGGAAAAGGTCCGTTGATATTGAAATTCTGTAGCCACACGACTAGCGCACACTGTTACTCTTTAGCAGGAATTCAACCTTGAAACAGGTGTTACGTACTTGAAGAAGCTTGCTCCACTCAGAGAATCGAGATTCATCTCGAACATAGTCTAATGTCGTTGGCGTAAGCGTCCCATTCATCCATAATTGAAAATCTGTCGACGCTGCTCCTTTGTCCAAAAGGATAAGCAGTAGTCTGGCCATTCGACGCTCATAGCCAGTATCGCGAAGGACTGTCGCAAAGGAGAGGAGCTCCGCAGAAAGTTCAAGAAGAGAGTGACGTGCGCCAGTGGCCGTTAATGTCATTCCCATATTAATCGCAACATCGCAAAGTATATGCAAGGCTGGAATCAAGTCCGCAAATTGTTCTCGTCGCGCAGTCGCGCACGATGATGCCAGTCGTCGACAACAATCTATCGTGGAAACAGATTGATCTGTGAGAGCGTGCGGATCCGGACTTGGTCGACTTGCAGATGCATCACTAAGAACCGCAAGTAGACATGCTGCAATATGTCTAGCTTGAAGAGAGGTTGACACTGAGATGAGATAGCCTTGCGGCAACGCTACGAAATGCTGCGCTCTTGACCAAAGAGAAGAGAAAGTTTGAGATGAGGGAAGCGACAGAGAGAAAGATTCCCGACTGTCCTGTTCTTCGGTTTCGATAGCGAGCAGGGCATCTGCGGCTGGTGAGTACATGCTCATCAAGATTCTTGTTGCGGCTTACTTTGGATCATCACGCGAACCAACTCGATCAGGGCCCGACCTCTCTGCCAAAGGAGGTTTGTGGTTAACGTAAGCTGAATACAGGTACTTAGAAATGCTGAGACCTGATTTTGAACCTTCCGTTTGCTTGCCAGCCCCAGAAGTTTGGGCAAGAGCCATAGAATCAGAGGCGGATTTGTGCCGTCTGGAGAAGTATCGGATCCGTTATAAAATAGCACTTGGGGGCTCCTTCGAATGCTCAACTCAATCACTCGCAAGCTGTCGCTTGCCCTTTGAATAGCGGCATCGGGCGCAAATGGATTGCCCTTGTGGAGATCGTCAAGGCCGGCTTCCGCGACAACAGAAATAAGCTGCGCATTGGTTTCCAGGCTTGCCTCTTCGGCAATCGGATCAGTAAGATATTCTTGGAGCAGCCTACTGAAAAGCTCTTGGTTTTCTGGTTCTTCTCGACTGACGTTAGTTCTGTTATGCACAATCTGTGCGGCTATGGTCGATGCCGGGGGTACATCTCCATTCAGGTAATGGCTTCGGGATGAACCGTTCTGTGTTGAAAAGGCCGTGATGGCCTTCCGGACCATGGTCGCCTACTTTAGACTATCTGGAAAGATCATGTTGTTAGAGCGGAGGTGACTGGTCTCAACCTGTCAGTGAAATAGAAAACACGATGTACGCGGTGGCACGTGACTAGTAGAGTATACCGTATCAAGGCTTGGCGGGGAATTTGTCGACTTAAGCGGGGACGGTTCAGCATCACAAATAGTCCACTGATTCACTGTTCCGTGCCACTGCTTTTTGTACAGTTTCTCTACTGAGAGTTGCAATTGATCCTGCCTGAGCGCGTGGTGGGAACCGACAGCTCCAACGACTGTGCTGCGGCTTCAACAATGCTCTGAAATACTCCAGACTGCTCGCAAGAGACTCTGTTCGACCACAGCGTTCGCGCTATCAACCATGCCTACTTTCCAGTCCAAGAAGTACCCCTCACAATCTTCTATTCGATACCGAGCTGCGGTTAACAGACATCCTTTCCTCCTATTCGGACTGCCATTCATAAGCTTGATGGTGGCGGGCAGCTTTTTCCTCACTCCAGCAGCGGCCATTCGATATGAGAAATACGACAGAAAGGTGACACAAATGAGCAAAGAGGAGGCCCTTAATGTCCGCAACAACAAGAGGAAAGTAGATATGAAGGGAGAGTACTATGTCAGTAGAGCAAGACCGTGCATTTTCAGTGGTATGACTGACGTAAACCAGAAACTTGCCGCTAAAGATATTGACAATTGGGAGCAGAGAAGAGTAAAGAGGCTTCCAGGGGAACCAGATGGTATATTGGAATAAGGGGTGATGGGCGGAGTCACGGCGTTAGCATTTATCGCTGCATAAATTGCAAGGCTTGGGACGCATTTCAAGGAGTATGGGATGTTAAGGATCTCTTCTCACTCATCAAGAGGAGTAAATGTATTGATCTGTCTCTCTTGATTGTTTAAGGAGCCGGACTAGGCCGGAATTTTTCAATCTCAAAAGGCAAAATCTCTGTCTTGAGCTCCCTGTTCTTCTTCTGCTTTGGTTCCGGAGCTTTCTCGTTCTCTTGAACATAAAACCTGCGCAGCAACATTATCGCTTCATCTCTATAGATCCCTCCATACACCGGATATGGAGAGTCAATACTCGTACTGCAGGGCGTCAGTCTACGGTGTCCAGAATGAAGGTATTCCAGGTAACTGACTCGGTATGTATCGTAAGCACACCTCCAGTCCCACCAAACCGCTCGTTGTGACAGCCAAAATATACTGCTCTGATGCCAAATTGGCGTAGAGCTGAAGCACACATGACACATGGCTCTACTGTAACGTACAGATCCGTTTGCTTCAAGACAGAAGGTGCGTGGCCTTGCAGGATTTCCGCGATAGCAACAAACTCAGCATGGCGAGTACCCTTGAAAAGTCAGTACACTGTTGGTCAAAGACCGCAATTACTCGGAGGGATTTGAAAACTGATAAGGCAGATTCACAAAGTAGCTACTGAAGGAAATGTGAAATTTCAACCCAACTTACATTCATACTCCGATTTGTATCATTCATCCCACGACCAATGATTTCTCCATTATGAACAAACACACATCCAACAGGTGTCTCGCCACTTGCTAATGCTCGCTCTGCCTAGCCTTAAGTTAACTCCATCGATGTTGAAGGTGGCATCGCGCGGATGTTGGAAACATACCATATCCAAAGCTTCACGCATGAAGCGCTTGTGCTTCTCAATATCACCTGGAATATCCATTTATGCATTTTGAGCCTCAGGTAGATAGATGATCCGAGTGCGAAAGGAAAACGCAGTCAATGCATTGTAATGAAGATGAGTTTTGGGTAGAGTAGCGTCGAAGAGACATTCAGTTAGACAACTTCTGGTACGAAACCGTCACAGCTGCCGTTCCCTTCAACTAGCTACGCTCCATATTGAATTATTCAAAGCGACCAGCACTATTTGCGTTCAAAAGTGCATGATTCCGTGTGTCATATTTCAATTTCGGCCCTATCATAGAGATATTTTGCTCACTCCTCCATTTACTGCAGACTTTCGTCCAATGCACGAAGCAGCCCTCCAGAGGAGCTGAACCTTCAAAATCGACGTCTTCTTCAGCCACAACTTTTTGAGCTCGGACAAGGCGAGAATATCCCTGCGCAGCCACTGGTCGAATGAGGCTACGGAGTACATGATAGACTATTCTGGACCAGAAGACATCTAGCTGGAGACGACATCATGCGATGCCACCACTAGCTTGATACTCACTGTTATAGGACATAGTACGCCAAAAGGTTCAAATAGGGCTTCGCGTCTGATAGTGATAAAAAGAGAACATAAGTGGCCCATCGCGGGGTCACAGGTTCGTGATTTTCTATCTTGCAACCTAATTACTGCCTATTGATGTACAACGTCGTCCGGACAGTAACTCAGCAGCTCTTATAACGCCATGGCAGCGGCTTATCGTCCCCTCAACCGTTCGCGGAACGAGATCCGTCTTCTAAAGATTCTTCCACCGGAAGGGTCTTCTGCGCCCGCCGATGACGGGCTTCTTGACTTTTCTCCGGATCCTATTCGATGTGAGCTGCAGTATGAGTCCTTAGACGAAATATATGAAAGTACAAGTGGAATGCAATCTCTCCAACACGCTATGCTGGAAATTCTCCTTCAGGATCAACCGAGCACGAGGGAGGGCGAGCCCGAAACAAACCCTGGCCTAACGACAGGTCTAATGAGGAGGGGGATTGCTAAAGTCCTATCAGTGAACTTTGATAGTCACTATGAAATGGACCCAAGAAGGAGGGAGGCGCTGAGACATGTATACGATTCCGACGTAAAGACAATGGGGAGCTGGCTCCCATCTGAGATAAAAGGCGAACCTCCGACATTTAAAATTTGGCTCGACAGTTGGATTTGGACGTCGTTGAGTGGCAGCGAGAGTCATCTGGAGCAACAAAGTCGTGGTTACTTTGCACTTTCATATGTCTGGAAGAGCGGCCCTGAGGGTCGTTCACTTTTGGAACCCCGTTACCGGGAGATGGAAGAGATGGTTGCTGCCGGTGGCTCGTCTGCACGTCAGGTATTGGAAGAGTCTGGCGACGTCCCTGAGCTTCTTGAGCAGGTTTTCGGCGGCAAAAAAGGTGTCGCTGCTAATACGACTGAAATCATAGTGGATGGAAAGCCAGTGTTCGTCGGAAAGAACCTTGAGAAAGCGCTGCGCACTCTTAGAGAAATCCCCGAGGTAAAAAATGGAACTCGAGTCTGGGTAGACGCTTTGTGTATCAACCAGAATGATATTGCCGAGAAAAATGTCGAAGTCAAGCGCATGGGCGAGATTTATGGAAAAGCGGACAGAGTTATCTCGTGGCTTGGAGAGGAGAATCAACAGAGTGGCCTGGCTTTGGAGTACATGTCCACCTTGGGACAAGTAACCCAAAACATGGGACATGCTGCCGAGATCAGTCGAAGCTTCTACGAACATGTTCATGCGGATGCGGTCATTCGTGTGGCTCAGCTGCTGCAAAGAACGTACTGGAAGCGCATTTGGATCGCACAGGAAATCTGTATGGGAGGTGATAAAAGCATTGCAATATGTGGAGCGCGCCGTTTCAACATGGCCGACATACTGGCTTGTGGGAAGATTCTTCTACGGATTGAACTGAAAGACCTTGTCATCAATCGGGGACTGAAGCTCGATGAAAGCAATAATCCCGAGACGGAAGAACTTCAACTGCAAGACTTGAGAAGTGGTATCGTGAGGTTAAGGACTTTTCGCGACGCTAAGATTGATTCGATGAATCCGAATAGGGAAGTTCCTCTCTCAAACACTCTTTGGTTCCGCATCGCCAGCAGCAGTAGCGCCACGAATTCAAAAGACCTGATCTACAGAATGATGAATCTCTTACCTGACCAGCTCAAGGCTCAGATCAATGTCGACTACTCGGAGAGCACTCAATTTGTCGACGTGATGACAAACTTTGCATCGGCACACATCAGCGTCACTAATTACCTTCACTGGATTCTCCATCGTCTACACGCTCCATTCTTGAAATTCCAAGAGTGGCCTTCTTGGGTTCCAAATCTAGCTCTACCATTTAGCTCTGCACACTGGGACTGGGCATTTCCGCACCAATCCAATGCTTGTCCTAATACTGAGGCTGAAGCGTCTTTTCACAGAGACCCGGCAACAGGAAAGCACATTCTCACATGCCGAGGATTTCGCCTGGATACAATCAATCAAGCGACTCGAAATCTACTGTTGGAACAAATTGACGACATCAGCTACAAAATACGAGTTGTGGCAGGGTCTATCGAAACAGACACTACTGGGCAGAGTTATGCTATGTACGAGAATCTGCAAAACATGCTCTATGCAAATCGGTCGAGGATACTTCCGGATAGAGCAGCTCCTATGACCGCAGCCGAACTACCACCATCCGTTACGGAACACAAGTACAGGGACATACAGGGACTCAAAGCTGCCTTAGCGTCCTGTTTTGACTTCCTAGGAGTAACTTTTCCGCCAGAAAATCACTCGATTTTTGACATTCCGTGGAATTTATACGACGGCGACAATTATGGTTTAGATGGGAACAAGTTACGTACCTCAGCTTTCATAAACGTGCCAGCGATGTTCATCGTAAACGGCGTGCGAGAAGTGTTTGCCGACTTGAATCTCTGGGGCCTGAGTTTCAAAGACCTCTTTCCTGAAAGGCTGAGGGATGTGGACGCCAGCTCAATTTCTATTCCAACGGTGCGGGATCGCACAGCTACATTTGGTAGATTGTTCACAACTTGTAATGGGTATGTAGGTGTTGCTATCGGCAGTCTCGTGCCCGGAGATGAGATTTTCCTTTTGAATGGGTGTCCTATGCCAGTAATACTCAGACAGAGTAGATACTGCCCTGGTGCGTACGAGTTTCTGGGAGGCGTTTGCATTCCTGGGGTCATGAGAGGTGAAGCCTTTGCGCAACTTCAAGGTCAAGGACAAATCCCGCAGATTATTAGGATCTGCTAGAAGTATATCCCAGTGCTATATCTCGAACATATTCTAAAGGACCCATGCTAATCTCATACCGATCGTTACATCGGAGAGCCATTAAATTAGCACTATTTACAAGATTTTCATTTATGCGAATGCGAGTGGCTTAAGTTGACCTTCAAGTTGGGAGAGTGAATACAGTTCGCGGAGCTTAGCCTTGCATTGTCCTATTTGCAAGTATACACCGCTGTCCAGCTTCCACCGGGCACGTCGTTTACGTTAACATTCTCTCCACTACTCTGTCTCTTCCCACAAGCCAGGCTCTTCTTCTGGCCCTTGGCCTCCTGTAGCGTTAGAGTTCCTTCGCAGTTCGGCGCCTGCACACTCACACTCCCGCTCGTCCCCTTCGGTGTCTCAAACTGGACTTCGACGTTGCCGTTTCGATCTAGCACAGCCTTGACGGCAAACGGCCCAGTCGGCGCCAGGAAACCGGCTTCCACCTCGGTTAAGTCGCCCAGGGCGGGCGCAATCTTCCAGGTCTCGCCGCCGGCCGACGTGATCTGCAGTCCGGCGATGCCGAAGGTGAGCACACTCGTGGGGCCCGTGGCCCAGCCATGCGCGTGCGAAACCCGCGGGTCATTCGTGTACGGCGCGTAGTGCAGGCTGCCGTCGGTGCTGTAGCCCTCGATGAAGCTGGAGTTCGTCATGCGCGGGTCGTCCAGCATGAAGCCCCATTCAAGCCTCATCAGATCGAGCGCGGCTGTCGCGTTGCCTGACAGCACGTGCGCTTGCAGCTCGAAGCCGCTGATGAATGGCGAGACGGTGGCGCCGGCTTCTGGTGCAGGTGCACCGTATGGCCCCCATCGACTAACCAGATTGCTGGAGATTGACTGGACTTGCGATGAAGATTCGGTGATGTTTGATACCACAGCCCAGCAGTTGCCATCCTGTGGGTTGAAAGTTGTGGTCTCATTATCGCGGTACAGTCCTACTGTCTCATCCCACAAAATGCTATTGGCGGCTGACTTAATACCAGAGGCATAGCCCTGCCAGCTGGGAATCACTGAGGTATCCTTGAGGACCGTGGCAAGGTTAATGGCCTGGTTAATGACGTAGTAGAGAATAGAGTTGGCTTCAATGTTGTGACCACCCATTCCAGATCGCAACCAGTCAGCCGAAGATGTCACGTTCATCAATCCACTGCTGTCGATGAAGCTGAGAGAAAAGTTAAGACCTACTTTATATTGAGTCCAAATGCCGGAGAGAAACCCGACGTCACCCTATTGATTGTCAAATGGTGAGTTCGTGGAACCTTGGATTATCTTACATACCGTATAAGTGTAGATATCTGCTACTCCGACCAAGCTGTACATATGATACGTAGCCGAATAAATGAGCGGAAATCCTACTCCGGCGTATGGTAGCATTCCGTCCGCAGTTTGCAGTGCGAAGAGTGAGGCGAGTGAGTTGTAGTCGGTGACCAAGTCGTTTGTAGAGACGAATGTGCCAGGTACACTTATCGACATGTCTCCCGGCCACACCAGGCGATCTCGTTTTGCACCATCCGTAAGGCATGAGGTTCCATTCGTGATGGTGGTATTGTAGTACCACGACACCGGGTAACTTAAATCCTCTGTTGAGTTAATAACTCCCAGATGGACCAGAGCATCTCCACTACTGGGCTCGATCGTGCAGAGTTGATTCGTATATGCGCCGGCGTACCAAATTCGATTCAATAGATCATCATTGCTGTGGAAATAGCCGGTGTAATTCCTCAGCGCGTCATCAGCCCAGTGTGGCATCGCTGTAAAGTTCACAGAAATTTGCGTGACCTCAACTGGGGTACTTCCGTTGTTCAAAATAGTTAGATACCTGAACGCACCGCGTAGGTACTGAGGAGCGAGAGTATAGGTCCCAGGTCCGGTCACATCGAAGAACATTGCCTCATCACGGCCAGCGTCAGCCGTTGAGTCGCAGTACCAGTTCGTCACCCAAAGACTGGACTCTGAGAACGTAACGCCGAGGCCATTTGTAGACGAGGAGCTTCCGACTTTCAGACTAACGAGTCCTGCGATGTTTTTGCCTGCAATAACATCAACACTACTTCATGATCAAGAAAGGAAACTAACGTACCGAAGTCGAAGGCGACCGCTGAGTAGGGCTCGAACGTTGCGCTCCCAATTCCATCTCCAGCAATGCTTTCTGCGCCATTAACTGTTCCATTCGTTGCATGAATCGAAACTGGATGAAGCGCTCGCGAGCTTGGAGCAAGAATGTATTCCTCGAATGGTACAGCGGCAACCGTGTAGGCGAAAAAGACACCCAGTAGTGAAACAATATATCCTAATAGGAACATAGTGGAAACGAGTTCGACTAGATAAAACGAGACAGAGATGTATGAAGACAGTCTGATGAATGAGTCCTAAGAGCAATATATACAATAAAGAAACCCCTGCTGCTCGGTGCGGAGACAACAAGACATGTCGATATTAGACCTTGTTGAGATTCCAGAAACCTTCCTCTTCTACTCCCTTGAAGCTTGTACCTGGTTTGCATTTTCCAGAGGGATTTCAATGCCGTGGAGGCTTGTATCCTAGAAATTTGGAGACGGATGGAGAGTTCGGGATGCCTTGCGCCGATCGAGAGGAGAATGGACAGGCATCTGCATTTCCCTGGCCGCTCTTTGCGCTTCAAAGTAGTGAATCTATTCGCTATGATGCCGGATCCCTGTGAAGAAGTTACATCACGAAACTTTTCATGCGGCGTGAGAAAAAGCATGATCGGCGCCGGGACTTCTTGCACCGAGCATCGGATAGCTCTGACGTCGTGCAGTCATGGCAAGCGACTCTTGCGAGCGCCAGATTCTATCCCAGCTTCAAAATTTGTTGGGATCGGAGTAATGCAGAGCGAAAGTATATTGATTTTACTTTGAGTTCCACCATCGCATGTCGCTACATTGAATTCAAAGGGCTGGAAGCAGAGCATTCGCCAATGCGTGCGGCAAAGTGAAGATGACTCTGCTGAGAAGTTTTAAACACAGAATGTTATCAGCCTTCAGCTAGTTTCTTCCGGTTTCTCTTTGGTTGACTGCATGAACTTCCGCAGACCATCTACGAACTTCATTTCGTGATGTGAGCCATCCCATTTGTATTGTGGTGTTTTGAATCGCTCGCCTCGCCATTGTCGATACGCAGTGAGCCGGCCGTTGTGAATTTCCATTATCCATCTCAATTCTCTTCGTCGGCCCTTGTTTGTGAGTACTGACCTGCGGATTTCTGCCTCCCAACCTCTAGCATTCCATCGGTTGAAGTGGGCTCTGGCGATATTGTGTGTTATGTCGATTGCGATCATGTTTTCAAAGTTTTCCGCAAGCTCTGAGGCGTTGCGTATAAGAAAATGAGTCTCCTGGGTCGAGGAAGTGGTCTTCTCCAAGCCAAAGAAAGCCTGCTTAAGCGATGTCGGAATAGTGATGTCGTATTCCACGCCGAATGTTGGGGGTGCACAGATTGTATGAACTTTTATGGAGATAGTCCAGTCATTTGGATCTTTTGATGTCTTATCCTCGACTTTTCGACTCTGCCCGTCATCCATATTGCTTTCCTTCTTGATATTGTCATAGTTGTTTTGGCTCGTGCCGCTGCCTGGAGCCTCACCCTTGTTCTCCACTTCCACCGCTAGAGATGGTAGTGTAAAGGTTGCAGTAGTCTGCGGAGGTTGAATTAAGACACTCAAGAGGGCTTGGATGGTTGAATCATGAGCCGCTTGAGTCTTATCCGCGGAAATTGTATCACTCAGATCCTCCAGCGCAGATCCGTGGGTGATACTGAATTCAACAGGTAAGGCAGCACTTCGTAACACTTTAGCCGTTCGATTGAGCAGCGTATATATTCGCGCGGTAGCCCTGCGGTGCAGCAAATAAGTAAGCAGAGGTCGGATAATGATTGCGGGCGCTGCTTGGGGTTTTCGCTCCGTCAACGGCGCCGGTGGTTGGGAACGTTGTTGCAATCGCTGATGGTAGACATGGGAGAGTAGTAACCTCAGAGAAACGGCCACAAGGTCGGCAAGTTTAGTGTCTGCTGGAGTTCCGGATGGCGCGCCCAAATAGTTATCGAGAGGTACGAGGTCAACCATGATGTCGTACGACTTACCATTCTGGGAAGTCGAGTCTACGTTGATACAGATTGCATCATCACCGAGCGTAACATTGTAGCCGCCGAGAATTCGCGCTTCAAGGGCCATCTCGTGATAAAGTTCTTGGTCAAACAAAGAGTTCCTCGCACGACTAACGAGATGTTCGAGCGTTGTTTCTGATTGAATGACGGTGTCGAAGCGGGAAGGGCGGGATGTCCCTGTAACTATTCCATCTCGACATACACGTACTCTGATCGCTTTAGGTGTGGCGGTGATATGCCTATGAAGCTTGATTGAGCCATCATCATTGGCACGCAAAGCTGCAACTCCACGAGGGCTGAACAGCGGACCGGCTTCTGTGGCACCGAGTTGAACTCCAAGAGTGCCATGCCCATGCGGAAGCTTGAATACTGACCAGCCTTTTTCAGTGACAGACAGGACCTGCTCCCAATACTTCGTCTCTTTCTTCACTTCGTTATTGAGCCTGGTAGCAGCTTTCAGGAGGTCATCGGTAAGGGTAGAGAGAACTTCATGGTTCCAGCCTTTTCCAACCAAACGAAGCTTCTGCTCTTCGTGCTCATTTGTCTTCGCCAGTTCCCATATGTCGTACGTGAGCTTGCCTGAACCGATTTTCTCTTTAAGAAGAGGTGACATGGTATGCTCTCCCTGTTTTGGAAGGAACTTTGACTCGAGCGCAGATATTGACTCCAGAAGCATACCAGAACCTTGAACAGAAGAGGCAATCATATCGTTCAACTTCACCTTCTTCTTCATTATCCTCTCAACCTGTGCCCTCTCATCTTCGTCGTCCGACTCCTCCTCTTCTTCTTGAACTTCTTCCATCGGATCGGCTCCCTTCTGCTCATTTATCTCAAGGCTTAGAGCATCTTCTGTGGCAAGGCGAAAGTGCCCGTATTTGTCGATAATCGGTTTAATAAGGTCCTTGAATGAATCGGTATTGGGATCTTCCTTCGGCCAAGGCCGCAGCGAGAGCGGAAGGGAGGTGGCTAATTCTGCTCCAGAATCAGCCATTTTGATGGATAGTATATCTTCTGAGAGGAATGGAGAGGGATGTGACGGAGACTCTGCGCAGTAAAAGACAATCGCGACTGAAGACGCGAACTTGGGGTACGGTAGCTTTAGGCTCGAACCCATTCAGGTCTAGCAGAGAGCATATCCTGCGATATGTGCCTTGTGGCCTCGCGCTGACCAGGGACCCTTGATCGCTTTGATCAAAGGTACCAATCGACGTGGCGACAGTCGTTCAACAAAATTGAAAAGCGAAAAGAGCACGATGGTGGTGCTGCAAGTCAAGGGCGTCTTGCTACAGTATGAAACAGGGTCTCCGGAATCAAGGCGGCAGCGACGATGCGAATGTAGTTTTTGGAGCAGCGGGGCAGGGAGTGTTCAGGAATGGACACGCAACATGACCGACGCCGAATCACGCGAAGATTCGATGCGCTCACAGAGTTAGACTCACTTGAATTCAAAGTACCTATGACTTGTCTCGCTACGGGGTGCGTCTCGGGACAAAGGGACGGACATTAGAATAGTAATTAAGCAGTAAATGACAAAAGGATGGTTGTTGAGGGAAACATAGCGTTCATGGGCGCTAACACTCATTCGGAGTCATTGCGGAGAATCGATAACTGTCCATTTAACGTTTCCACTCAACTTGGTCAACTGTAAGTGAGACCACGTAGCTGAAATCTTCGTTTCGGTAGTACTTGCACGAGATAGTTCATAGGCTTTTGAAGAGTACAAGCCCGGAAGAGAATAAGTCCAAGCATGACGACCAGATATAGAGTGGAGTGTACGTGATCTTACCCACCCGAGCACTTGCTGATTGACACTGACAGCCCATTGAAGATGCATTGAAGGTTGGACCTTCATCTAGCATGTCAACGAATGTGAATTTAACTGACAATTGCTTGTATTCAGACGCACAGGAGAGACCAGTTGGTAGGAACGCACAAGGATCACCATTCAGCCCAATCCGTGCCGCTGACAGTGTCTTAGATAGAATGGATCAAAGGCCTCCTTGCAGTACCATTCGTACTGCATTCACAACCAACTGCTGTGTTCGAACCGCAACGAGGGACGACAGACGATATGGCTTCAATTGCCCAGAGGAGATATCTTGAGATTATGCGAGATGTCGAAGAGCTCATCAACGATCACAGTACGAGAAAAGTTCACCATTGACAGACAGAGACTTCTAGCTTATACCTTTTTCCAGTTGCTCATCAGCGTGCTGGAACTCATGACCGGTCCAAATTGAAGCTACTAGTACCTTCTGTAGGTATATTCTTCACGTCGCTGAGCCTACACGAAGCATTTATATACCAGGACGGCCGGCGATTCATCAGCTGGCGTCGCTTCGTCCCGCCATCTTTCAACGATATCCGCTTGATATTAAACACCGCTCAAGTCATGAGCTTGGTGAGAGCCGGGCCAATCGAGCTGATGACCTTCGATGGAGATGTTACGCTCTACGACGATGGTGGATCCTTGAACGATTTGTCGGCAGTCATTCCGAGAATTCTGCGGCTTTTGAGCAACGGGACTAAAATAGGTATCGTCACCGCTGCTGGATACACCGATGCTAGAAGATATCACGAGCGACTTAGCGGTCTTCTGGAAGCAGTGCAAGCCTCGGATATGCCCGCGATGCTGAAAGAGAACCTAGTTGTAATGGGCGGCGAAGCAAACTACCTCTTCAAGTTCTCAGCGGGCGATCCAGAACGCTTGAAGATGGTGCCACGCAAGGACTGGATGCTGGATGAGATGATGCTGTGGCAGGAAGAGGACGTTACGGAGCTGCTAGACGTGGCGGAGCTGGCGCTCAAGGACTGCGTCAAGAATCTACGGTTGGAGGCCCAGATCATCCGCAAGGATCGTGCCGTCGGCATCATTCCCAGGCCGTTGCAAAAGTTCTCGCGGGAGGCTCTCGAGGAGACGGTGCTCGTGACGCACAAAATCCTGGAGATGTCCGCAGTGGGTCGCCGGCTACCGTTCTGCGCCTTCAATGGTGGCAACGATGTCTTTGTCGATATCGGTGACAAGTCGTGGGGAGTACGGGCTTGTCAGAACTTTTTCAATGGCATTGATGCTTCCAAGACGCTACACGTTGGTGATCAGTTCTTGAGCGCTGGATCTAACGATTTCAAAGCAAGACTGGCATGTACAACAGCGTGGGTTGCCAATCCTTCTGAGACGGTACAACTACTGGATGAGATTTCGGAGCTTGATGGTATGTTGGACCGAAAGAATAGGTGATGTGGACCATGAGCTGGGTGATTGTTGCTTCGATTTTCATGTGGACTGAGGGATCTTTTCACGTTTAACACAGTAGGAATCCATGTGGTGTTGGAGTTGATCTCAAATTGGCATTACTGGCGTTGGCAGCAGAGCAGACACAAGGTCAACGACTGCCTTTTTCGCTCTCAGTCTTCTGTCTAATCTATAACCTTCGATCGCCGACCGAACAGGCTCAAATATCAACGTGGCACATCTCATCATAAGCCAACGTGAATCTCCCAAATGGTTATCAAAGAATGCCTTCGACAACCTAAAACCTTCACTAGACAGAACCCGTTCGAAATCGTACTTCCCAATGCAAGATGTAACAAGCTAAAAACACATGCAAATGCAGTGCTATTCACAATTGCCGCTCACCAACTCAATCTACCACTCAGCTTACCTACTGTACAACCGAGCCATCTTACTCCTCCTCCTCTTGGTCCAACTCGTAGAACAGCAGATAGACCTCCTTCTGCATGCCCAAGACTTGGCTGGTGGAGCACTCCTTGACCTTCTCGTCACTTATCCTCCACCAGCGGCTGTTGGCCTTACGGTGCTTCTTCTTGAGCTTGGCGATGTCGGCAGGGGTCGGTGGCTGGCTGAGGATGGCGCTGTTCAGCGGTGTGGGCGAGCGCGAGGGCGAGCGTGTCGCCGGCTTCGCGGTGCTGGCCGACGGCGATGCCGGCGGTGTGGCGTCGTGCCGCGGCGCGGACGTCGGGCCTGGGTGCAGGCTCGCGCTCGCGGATGCCCGCTTGGGGTGGCGGCGGCTTGACATGGAGAGGGAGGAGCGGGAGGAGAGCGATGATGATGATGGAGAGTCGAGACGCGAGGAGCTGATTGATGAGGCGAATTGTTCGGGGAGGCGCGTAAAGGATGATGACTGGAGCGGGCTGTCCTTTGCGGAATGGGAGACTTGACTTTGACCGGAGAGCCGTGGGCTTGGAACAACGGAAGCGGCTGGAGTACCACGGTTGCTGTATACTCCTGTTGTACCGAAGGAGGTCGGAGTAGAAATGGGCACGGCCACAATTTGACGTCGATATGTTTCGTAGTGTCCAGTATCATGGCCACCTTTGTGACAAACTACGCTGACCAGGCGGTACCTGTGCTGATCCAGAATACCACCAAGAGGTAGAGTTTCCGGAAATGCGACTTTGGCTGTGTTCTTGCTGGATAAGCTGACGGCAGAGTACATAGATCGCGAGAGATGGATGGCTAAGATTTTAGGGAAAGACGAGATGCGCATATGTCGCTGTATGCGGCTTTTAGGCGCAAGCTTCAAGTCTGGTAGTTGAATATCGTCGAGAGTTTGCTCCGGGTCATTTTCCAGTGCTTCTTGGATCCTTCCAATATCATACGCCAGCTTCTCTTGACTGGCTGAATCACTGGTAGTCGCAAGCTCTCTTTTCTTGTACCGCAGAGCGTGATTCAGGCGACATTTGTCGCATTTGAAGTCTTCAATCTTTTCGACTTTTAGTAGGCCGTCAAAGCATTGATTCAGCGTAGTGTTTGATTTTGCGGAAACATTGAGGGTTAAAGTGACAAACGTCGACACGCTTGGCTTCGGCTTGAAGCCGCAGGTTTCGCACTCGATCCGTGACTCCAGCTTGCCTTCAAATGGAAACCCATCCTCCACAGTCGCCTCATTCTCTTCAGCAACCGGCTGTGCTTGATCTCCCGCCGTAGGAGATGCTACTCTGGAACCAGCGTCGCTCTGTTCGAGTTCTTCTATTTTTCGAACTGTCGCGCGCCCTGCTCTTTGTCGAGCCTTGTGTCCGGCGTGATACTCGTCGCAGACCCTTTCAACAACCACCTGAAGGAACTCCTGTGCGTCTTGCTGCTGACGACTGATTCTGGTCTTGAAAGCGATTTCAAGAACTCTAATGAAGTCTTGGGCGGATATGATCTTTCTATAGATTGGTCTTTCGTTGAGTTTGTCTAAGATATCTTTCAAGCCCCTAGTGACGCTGCCTTTGCGAAGTGATTCCAATTCCCATGGCTTCTTTCCTTTGCCCTTTTCTGCATCTTCAAAATCTTCCTCGGTGAGACGATATACGGCCGGTCCGTCAAGTTTCCGCCTATGGACTTCCCGTATCAGGTAAAGGCGCAAATCAGGTAGGCCAGCAAGAGCCTGGAGAATGGAGTTTATAAAGCAGTCGTTCGCAGGATTGGTCAGGCCAACAGCCTTGGAGCCAGCCTTGGTGGTTTCTCCATCGAAGAGGTAAGTGGGTCCAAAGACGTAGACCTGTCCACGCGCATCAGCTCGCAACCCATCAATTGCGCTCAAGTGTGCAATCGCTTACCAAAGCGACGGCAGCCAGCGACGCTCCAGCGGCGTAAGTGGCAATAGTCAGTGGCCGTTCTGGCATTGTCTGTCTCTCTGGCTGTTCCGAGATTCAAAAACCTCTCGCCGGCGTCACAGTGCGACCTCGGCGGAAGGATCGGAATGGGAAGAAACTCGAAAAGCGGACGAAGTCCGGGGCCGAAGTAGAGGTTCACTAAGATGCATCTGATTGTTGATGTGTTGATGCTATGACAGGAAGGAAGAGGAGGAATATGTCCATGGTCAGTTCCGTTCAAATGGATTTGGCGGCTCGTTTGAAGTCCATCCACTCGCTCCAGACTCTGACTCTCCGATGCTATTCAAAAAGGAAAGTTGGGCGCCGTCAGCGGGATCAGCACCGAGATACCGAGACAATGGCTCTTATTCCCCCCACTCCAGCATTACGCTGTCCTGTAATTTGACAGCTTGAAATTTCTAATATATGCTCGCGCAACATCAGTGGGATATCTAAGACAATATGATCAGTCAATATCGATCTGTAGTCTAATATTTTCAGTGTCAATTGGGTCGCTGGCCGTCCGCAAAGCGATACACTTTGGGTAAGGGTCGCGAACCCGATAGGGCCACCAAGCAAATCTCCGAGATTCGCCAGCTCCTGTAAGCTTTTTCTACTCAGCATCGTAGCACACCACATCATCGCCCATAATGCCGCCACGATTACGAGGAGGAATAGTGCCTCAATGCTCATCTTGTCTGCGCGCAGCGTTGGATGTAGGTTCAGTCAATGCATTGCGACCACTTCGACAGCAAATTCGAGGCGCTAAAGTGCGCACCGCGTCGTGGCATCAACCTGCGTCTATTGTGGTGGTGCAACTGAAGAAGTCTGTCAGAGGATGGGGCCGAGAAGGTAGAGGCGTCTGTTGAAACGATTTTTCTGAGGTCTGAGGCTAATGACTTCAAGGTGCCTACGTACCTGTACCAGCAGGCCTTATGCGCAACAACTGGCTACCTCTACAACTGGCTCGATACGTACCAAGTGAAGAGCTCAAGCAACTTCACGAACGTGGTGCCACCATCGAACGTGATTCCCAGGCATTGATGGGTTCAGTCACCAAGAAGAAAGCATCGGAGAAGACGGATCTCTGGACAGAAAACAGTGAATTGTCAACCGAGCAAAAGGACTCCGCTTCTAAAGTTACAATTGAACATGTCGAGGTATGCGAATCGCAAGAGCGATGGATGTGTTCCAATACATGAAGCGGAAACTGACAAATGATAGCCGGATCATGCCATTCAACTCCTAGAAGCCTTACTACCACCCAAACTTGATTTTGAACGTGCAGTCAGAAGACAAGACACGCGAAAAGAGAGTGGAGAGCCAGAAAAGGCTATTATCCGAGCCGATGTAATCTACGGATCAGTTACAGTTGGCGACATCAGTAACGCCATCAGACATAACGTTTCCCACAACGACGAAGCTGCGAGGATATCATTTCCAGATTTGCATATTACCTTTCTGGACCTCCCTGAAGGCGAAGGTCCAATGAGAGTGCGGAGATTAGGTTCTTTCAATATACAGATCAACCACTCGGGAACGGATAGAGTGGTGAAGAGAATTGTGAGTGTCGTTAAAGAGCCGGAAGCTTCAAAGGAAACGCAAAGGCTTAAACCTGACCAAAGCCAATCTATTGGAGTTTTGTCGGCAACGAAAGGCGGAGTCGAGACACAGCATCATCGTGGAGTAAAGGCAAGTGAACCAGCAGTGTAAGCTAGAACTAACTCTAGAGAAATGCTTCTGAATGTACAATTCTGTCCAGGTCTATTAGCGTACGTATTCCGCTACGCATATTTTCATATCTTCATCTATAGGGTATTCATCTGTATGCCGAAGAATCGAACCGCAAACTCCGTCAAAGCGTATCTAGAATCCGGTCCTCGGAGCTTCATTTTGGTAATCCAGTGCTTTCCAGAAGAAAAGTGTATCCGCCAAGCCAACAAGCCGACTCCCACGGCGCAACCTCCGCGACACAACGCCCGGCCAGCAACCAACCCCAACATCCCCGTCACCCGCCTTACGCGGGCGTCAGCATCCACACGACCTTCCTCGCAACGGTGCACCGCAGCAAGTGGGCGTAGTACCCGCTACCATCGCCGCCCAGCAGCCGCTCAAACGCATCGACCACGTCCGCCATGCGCAGGCCGGCCGCGCCCTCCGCCGCCGCCAGCAGCCGCGGCGCGTCCTCGAACCGCGCGCTCACCGGCCGCAGCCACGCCTTCGCCACCGGCGGCTGGAACAGCAGCATCGCGCGCCAGGACGCCGCCGGGTGCGCGAAGGCGGCGGCGCGGCCGCGCACCAGCGCGTCGGCGCCGCTGAGGGTGTTCGCTGGGTTGAGCGCTTGCAGCGCGTGCTGCGCTGCGCTCTGCACGAATCGCTGTAGGAAGAGCGGGTTTGTCAGCGGCGTCGGCGTCGTCCAGTTTGTGGCTGCGTCGGTGTACAGCGGAGTTGAGTGGTCTGCGGCCAGGTACTGCGCCTTTTGCGCGCGCGCTGACGAGCAGATTACCTGCTGCCACCGGTACGAGACTTGCTGGGCTGCTAGCAGGTCGTGGAGAGAGAGCGGGCTGAGGATCATGTCGAGAAGCTCTGTTGTGTTGAGGACGGCGTGGGCGGCTGGTGTGAGAAGAGGTGTTGGACGTGTCTCGAGCTCCATGGTGACAGGTGGGAAAGTTGTGTTGGTGAACGCGCTTGAGATGGGCGTGGAAGGCACCTAATATAGAGAAACGGGAAATGAAGTTCGAATTGAATTTGGAGTGAGTAAATAGTGATCGTTATATGTCGGGCTCCGTCTGAACTGTTCGTAATCTGCGGTTAGGAGCCTTGGAAGAGCATGGTGTTCGCGCACAAATTAGGAATGAAAGTCACTGGGAGCACGAAGAATATAAAAGACAATAAGGAAAAAGGGAAAGGGGCGGGCTTGTGAAATTGCCTTTTTTTCTATGGCTGAGCTGAGGTTGATAAATCTATATACTTTGCGATAAAAGTAAAATCGGACCCATGTGCTAATCCCTGGCTAAGCTGCATGAGGGAATTGCTTCTTGGTTTCGTCTTGGTTCCATTCTTGGGCAAGCCATGCGTGCGGCAGGCCGCGATACATTCAGCCCTGTTGCTTGCAGCGGAATATCCACCAGTCCTTTGGGCGTGAGCTTAGGCACGAATCAGCGCGTCTGTAAGCGGCTGACTGTCTGTATGAAAGCGTAGTACAAAGATTTTCAAGCCAATCGCATAGAAACTGATTGAAAAGCTAAGGTACCTTCCGTTTCAACACGTGACAGCCGGCGTTGCGGAGGTAGTAATTCATCTCGTCATTCCGAGCTGGATTATATGAGAACCAAAGTGCATGATATGGTGGTTAGGACACTGTGGAACGCACAGGTGTTGAGATTACAAAACAATGAGAAAGTTGATCCCAAAGCTCAGTAGTACGCTCTCAGAAGGGCAAATTCGGCAGAGCTTCCGGTAGCAGGTGGTCTCCGATTTCCCGGTGAGTTTGAAGTAGAGTGGCATGCGGATTCATGGCGGCGTACCTGCGTTGAATACGGCACTCTACGTTACGGAGTACTCCCGACTGTTGGGTTCATTGCCGTGGCGAATATCGTCGCACTTACCGCAAGAGCCTCGATGAATCCCAACGGTAGAACAGATCCCGTCAATGGGATAATCGTTACCATGAGCCAATTGGCGTCGCGTCGTTAAAATCAATTGGAAGTGCCATGTGCGGGAGAAGCCGGGTCGGAGACAAAGTGCGAGCTTCGTCCAGGCGGTCCTTGAAGCAAAGCTACGGCAATTTGCTCTAATAACATGAGCCGCCCAACAAGGCCGTTTGATTCCGTGACTTCAGAGTTTTGGCCGATTCCGCACACCTTCTTCGTCATATCTCTGCAGAAGAAAAGAAAAGTGCCAAAGAACTCCCACGCAGTGTCGGGGTCATCGTCGTTTGATAAGCTTTGCAGACTGTGAGTACGATAGTCCCCAATCATTCCATGCACTGGTTCATAATATCTGGCCGGACGTAGAAGCAAAAACCCCACCACCCCGCGTCCACATACAGACGCAATCTCTGCTCTGAATTTTCTCCGCCGCTCCACCAATTCTTTCACAACTTTCAATTGACTTCTACCTAGATTCAACTCATTGAAATTCAACTCAATCATTCATCATGCCTGGTGCAAAGAGCGTTTTATCCCGGAAAGAGGGCGTGTACGTGCTCCCTTTCGCCCGTTTGGCGTGTCTATCTTCAAATCTGTTACTGACCATTCCAACAGTATCGTCGGTGATGATGTTCTGAGGCTCTTCAAGCACGCTCAAGAGAACAACTACGCCATCCCGGCAATCAATGTCACGTCCAGCTCCACCGTCGTCGCTGCCCTCGAGGCTGCTCGCGACAAGAACAGCCCTATCATCCTCCAGGCCAGCCAGGGTGGCGCAGCCTACTTTGCCGGAAAGGGTGTCGGAAACAAGAACCAAGAAGCCAGCATCGGAGGCGCCGTCGCTGCTGCACACTACATCCGAGCTTTGGCTCCGCTGTACGGCATCCCTGTTGTGCTGCACACTGACCACTGTGCGAAGAAGCTGCTGCCATGGCTCGATGGCATGCTCGATGCTGACGAGGCTTACTTCAAAGAGCACGGAGAGCCACTCTTCAGCTCACACATGATTGATTTGAGCGAGGAGGCGGTTGAGTGGAACATCCAGACCACGGCCAAGTACCTCAAGCGCGCGGCGCCGATGAAGCAATGGCTCGAAATGGAAATTGGCATCACTGGTGGCGAGGAAGATGGTGTCAACAACGAGTCCGTCGACAACGCTAGCTTGTACACGCAGCCAGAAGATATCTACGAGATCTACAAGACTTTGAGCGCCATCAGCCCGTATTTCTCCATCGCCGCCGGTTTTGGCAACGTGCACGGCGTCTATAAGCCTGGCAATGTTAAGCTGCACCCTGAGCTTCTCGAAAAGCACCAGCAGTACGTCAAGGGGAAGATCAACGCCAAGGAGGATAAACCAGTCTTCCTCGTCTTCCACGGTGGCTCCGGCTCCTCCAAGAAGGAATACACGGATGCCATCAGCTACGGCGTCGTCAAGGTCAACTTAGACACCGATCTCCAGTGGGCATACCTTATCGGTATCCGCGACTACGTCCTGAATAAGAAGGACTACCTCTTGACGCAGGTCGGCAATCCCGAAGGCTCGGATAAGCCCAACAAGAAGTACTATGATCCTCGCGTATGGGTCCGGGAAGGTGAGAAGACCATGAGCTCCCGTGTCGCGGAGGCGCTCGTCGATTTCAACACGGCTGGTCAATTGTAAGCGGGCAATCGTGATATAAGCGAGACCTAGCAATTGAAGCATTCGATAAGATGGAGGAGTGAGGCTGTCATAAGAGGATTATAAGGACGCTCAGAATGCCGAAGGAAACTATGATTTATACACCTGCTTTTAGCTGTACATATTGACAGGTGCCAAGCGGAAAACAAGAACAATCCAATACAAATACTGACAGCTATGCCTTTTCAACTAAAACTGTCTATGCTGCTAGTACTACGATCCCAGTTGCGCCCTTCCTCCTCCCATTTCACCGGCAACACTTTAGATGTTCCGCCCACCGGTCACGCTGATGGTCTGACCCGAAACGTAGCTGAACAGCGGGCTCGCGACAGCCAACACCGCGGCCGCCGCCTCTGTCGCCGTGCCAGGTCTGCCCAGCGGGATATCAGGGTACGAGGGCTTGGGGCCGCTGCCGGCGCGAGCCGACTGCTGAGCGGAGGGAATGCCGAGGGCGACCTTGGTGCCGTCGGGCAGGACGGCTTCCGCGCCGGCCTCCTTGGCGGCGGTCAGGCGCGTGAGGATGTAGCCGAAGGCGACGGTGTTTGCGCGCACGCCGAAGGCGGGGCCCCACTCCTTCGCGATGGTTTTGGTCAGGCCCACCACGCCCGCCTTCGCCAGCGCGTAGTTGGCTTGGCCCGCGTTGCCGTGCAGCCCGCTCGTCGACGAGATGTTGATGATGTTGCGCGGCTCGCCGTCCTTGACGCGGAAGTAGGGCGCCGCCGCGCGGATCAGCTTGAACGGCGCGCCGCAGTGCAGGTTGATGATCGTGTCCCACTGCTTGTCGGTTGTGCGGTGGATCACTCCGTCCCACGTGAAGCCTGCGTTGTTCACGATGATGTGGATCTTGCCGTTGCCGAACTCTGCCGCCTTCTTGACCAGCTCGTTGATGTAGGAGTCGACGAGGACGTCGCCGGCCACGGCGATTGCGCTGCCGCCCGATTCGTTGATTTGGCGCGCTACGTCATCGGCTTTCTCTGTAGCTGTTTGTGAGCTTTCGTCTCTTATACTGTGCTTCATAGCATTGTGCGAGGTGATTGGAGTGAAATCTTACTTGCGTCCACATCGGCAACTACCACCTTTGCGCCTTCTTTTGCAAATAAACGTGCTGCCTCGGCGCCAATACCTTGTCCGGAGCCAGTGATTATGGCAACTTGTCCCGCGAGCAGTCCCTTAGGATAGTTGAGATGGTTTGCGACCTGCTCGATGCGCTGAGAGTATGACATTGCGAAAGTATGAATGTGAGAAGAGTTGGAGAGCTCCAATTGAGCAGACGGAATATGATTTTACAATGCCGGAGAATGATTAGATATGCGCTCGGCCTGTTTAACCGTAAAGCTACTCGCAATAACCTCGCGAGGGGTCGGCGAAATCGGTTATTCTGTGCCGAGGCTCGTCGCTATTTTTCGCAGCAATTGCGCCAACATGGCGCCCCTTTCCGCTGACAGGAAGCCGCAAAGCAGGACATCGAATTTCAAACGAAAATTGCCATTCAATGCGGAATTGTCCGGATGTCGGAATTTTATACGAAAGACTAGGAAATTGCAAGAATCATGGAACTATAATCGACCATTCTAAACTACTCCTTACCGTACCCGTAATTGCAGTTCCCTAAGTACTCTAACTATAGAAAGGGAATAATGTTCAACGTAAAGCAAACTGTGGTTCCATACTGTACTCTACCTCTATGTCGGCCCCATAGCCACCCACTTCAAACGCAGGTAGCACAAATGCTCAACAACTCATTTGACCATATGACCTCTTCTTTGAGTTCGCGGCCCTCAGCTTCATTACAGTGTCCACATGCTCGAAGAGAAGTTGCCTGTCTTGCTTTGATGCGAGCAGTTGCGCCGTCTTCAGGATGTTCTTAATCTGACGACCGTTGAGATCAACAGCAGCTAGAGTCTCGAGTTGGTCTACGGTAAAGTCGCCAACGTTGCTCGTACGCGTAAGGAAGTTATTCCAAACATGACGACGGGCATCTTTATCCAACCCTTCGTATTCCAGCGAGAGATGAATGCGAGACTCGAAAGCAGCATCGATGTTATCAACTCGATTCGTCGTCAAGAAGAGGATGCCTTCGTAGTACTCCAGCAACCGCAAGAAGATTGATACCAGCTTATTCCTTTCCAGGTCGTGGGTGCTGCGAGCCTCTAGGAAGACATCTGCCTCATCAAGAAGAAGCACCGCGTTCCACTTCGTGTTCATTTCGAGAATATTGGCCAGGCTGCTTTCCACCTCTCCTGGCTTCGTTCCTAGGTCACCGGCGCTGAGCATGTAGAGTGGAACCTTCATCGTTTCCGCAACAGACTCTGCGGTCAGCGTCTTGCCGACACCAGGTGGGCCGCTCAAGAGCATGATGATCCCGCGGCCTTTGCCTTGAATGACATCGTCGAATCGATTCTTGTTGTTTGCTTGAGACTGTGCGAAGGCAAGAATCAACTCTTTCTGCTCCGGAGGAGCGACAAGCGATGCGAAGGCTTGCTCATTCCACACGATATCCTTGACATTTTCGATGAAGAATGCCAACCACTTCTTGTCCTTGAGCGAGTAGCCTCGTAACATAGGTGTGCAGATGAGCAACTGTTCGTCACTGAGATGACCATTAATGGCACCGGCTCTCTCGCGCTGATCGAATTCCACCTCATCCAAGTCAGAGTCCTCATCATCTTCCACTTCAGGTGCTAAGAAGTTCAAGTTGACTTTGCGATTGGGATTGAAGCGGTTGAAAGCGTAAGTGTCGACGATGATTCTGCTGCTGACGCTGAATCGAATAGGTCCGCAGAAGCCCCACCCAATTGCAACACCTTCGTAGGCTTTATAGTGATAGCCTTTATGCTCTTCGAAGAGTCGACCACGTCGGATGAGTCGCTCTTGGAGGCTATCAGCCTTTGGATGGTGCGCAAGTGGGAATGCAAACAGCTTCGCAATGGGTTGGGTTCCAGAGAAAGCACGAATCTGAAGATTGTCGTTTCCATAACCAAAGTTTTCTCCATCCCAATCGACGAACTCCACGTTAAGCGAATAAACACGGCCGCAACGAGTGTTCAAAAAGCTGCCGTTCTTCAAGCGATACACACGGTCGTGGTCTTCATCCGTGGAGAAAACGAGAGTCGATGGTTCAAAGATGGTCCAGATATTGTCGAACCGCACCACTCCCTTAGCGACATGGTCATTCTTCTCGCGGATAGTATCGCGCAGCTCTTCCTCCAAGACTCTCCAGAGCAACTCGACGTGAGTCTTCGTGTCCGGATCCGTCTCGGCCTCACGCGCTTCAGCGAAAGCTTCCCAGCGGTGGACAAATGGCTGGAAAGGTGCATGAAACTCGACTCGTTCGAGGTTCGTTGAGATGCCGGGGTAGTTTTTCAGAACAACGCCTAGAACGTTTTTGAGAAGCTCACTCTGGACCACAATAGAGTTGATCTCAAGCTTCTTGCGTCCGTCGTAGCACTTCTTGTGTCGAACGAGTAGAGCATATTGGGCAGATTCGGCGTTTTCCGGCGGGTCGTTGAGATCATCAGGATATTCGGTGGTCCACGACGTACGACCATTTCGATCTGGCTTGCTTTCGTAGAGGTCTCTCGTCTCTGGGATACTGCCGCTGGGAGCATACTCGACAGAGCCGTTTGACTCGGCGTGGCCGTTTGTTTCGCGCCTGATAGGCTTGGAGCCAGTTGAGGGCTTCATGTTTTGAGCAACAGCTTGACCCTTAACTCGAGCCATACTTAGTCGTCTTATGTCCATAAATTTAGTTGAGTGCAGAGGCTCTCGTATTTAAGTTCGAGGTGTGATTTAAATTGAAAGTTCACGACTGGTTAAAAATTGCGGCTAGGAACTGCTGCCTTGAAGTTTTGACTCAATAGTAAGGCCAAAGGCAGGATCGGTATGGAAAGTTATCACAGTACCGTTGGAAATATTGGAAATGACCCACCCGACTTTGGTGATTCAGCCTTTGGCGCGTACAGACGGCATAGCTCTAGGCTACATGTAACCCGGATCGGTTCCTTAGCGAGATCCACTATGAAAAACGTGGTTCGAGATATCTGAAATCCTACGGAAGCCTGAATCCTTTAGGGTGATTGGTACAAGGCTGAAGTTCTAGGCAGAAGTGAGGAAGCTAAGGTACCTGACCATCCACCAAGCACGAGGTTAGCCTCGGGCAAGGCTTGGTATGAAGCTGTGTAAATTATCACCTCAAGGCGATTGAGGAATATGGTTAGAATGGTAAGCACACCGGAGGCTAAGGTGCACATCTCGGATGTCGAGCTTAGAGTTTCGTCTGAGGTGTTCGCAATTTAGGCTGCTAAACGCAGAGCTAGTACGTATACTGCTTATAGGGTAGCCGATCATATCAGCATGGCCAAATGATCGATTGATCTTTTGTTCGTGAACATGGACATAAGTGAATGGTTCATATCCATTCGTTGCAGTGAGGCCGGAACGTACAGTACTCCCTTTGGTTTGCAAGCCTTTGTCATGATGAAACGCGATCTAGGGACCCTATCAGCCCTTGAAGCAAATCACGCCCCGGAAGTTCCGGAGATTTTCTAGTGGTATAAATATCTGCATAAGTAGACTGTTTTGTTTGAAATTTCAGAAGTGAGGTGTTGACTGATTCCAGGTGAGCACGTGAGTACTGGCAATCATTGTTACATCGGTCTGTCACAACGACTCCGCCTCAATGTCTTATTAGGCTACGAAGGCTATATGAATCATGTAGAAAATGAACCTCTTCTGAGTTCAAAAATATTTCTCTCCTGGAAATTTAACATCTTCGAAACTTGTGCCGCGCAATAATTCATCATGGACCACGCTAGATTTCTCTCTGCGCTTCGTCGTAACACAGATAAAGCAGTAGAGAAGCCAGTAACCAAGAAGAGCTATCAGAATACACTCCAAGAGTCGTCAGTCACACCATCAAATGAGCCTCCTCGCATCGCCATTATCGGTGCTGGAAGCCGCGGCAATGCCTACGCCAGACCTATCGCCTCATCTAAGCTGGCGCACATTGTGGCAGTTGCTGAGCCTGACGACTTCAAGCGCCGCTCGTTCGGTGAGCACTACATCTGGGGCCTTCGGAATAGCGATGCGCCCCAAGAAGGCGAAGCGTTCGCGACATGGGAAGACCTCATCACCTTCGAGAAAGCCCGACGGGCGAAGGGTGGCTCAGGGAAGGCAAATGGAACAGAAAGGTGGCTCGACGCCGTTATCGTATGTGTGCTGGACGAAATGCATCACGCAGTTGTCACTGCCCTAGCGGAGTCCGGTTTGGGCCTGCACATCATCTGTGAAAAACCGCTCGCAACCAACTTGCAAGACACTTTGGATATCTATGCTTCCCTGGTTAAATCTTGGGACAACCTGGGCAAGGAAACACTGTTCGGCATTGGACATGTCTTGCGATATACTCCGCACAACCTTCTACTCAGAAAGTTGGTCAGGGAGGAAAACATCATAGGCGAGGTGTTGAACGTAGAATTGACAGAGCCCGTGGGTTACTTCCATTTTGCGCACAGCTATGTACGAGGAAATTGGAGGAATTCCGCTACCAGTGCGCCGAGTCTCCTGACGAAGAGTTGTCATGACATCGACTTTTTGCTGTGGCTGTTGAGCAGTCCCACGAGCGCAGAAGACTCTGGGCCTCACTTGCCAAGCAAAATATCAAGTGCTGGAGATCTGAGCTACTACCGAAAATCAAGGAAACCAGCCGAAGCAGGTGATGTGACGAATTGTTTCAGCTGTCCTATCGAAGCGGACTGCGTTTATAGCGCGAAGAAAATTTACGTGGACAGATTGAAAAGAGGTCGTATGGGATGGCCGGTGAAAATAGTGGTACCGGACATTGAAGACGTCTTCAGGTCTCAGGGTATGGAGGCGGCAGTTTCGAAGCTCACCGATGTGTTGAAAGAGGACTATGATAAGACAATATCGACGAAGGAAGTAGAGAAGCGAAATTGGTATGGAAGATGCGTTTGGGAGTGTGACAACAACGTCTGTGATGATCAGACCGTTGTGATAAGATGGGACGACGAGATCAAGAATGACGAGATCGTAGAGGGCCGAGGCAAGAAGTCCGCAATCTTGCACATGACGGCATCAACACAGAGTGTCTGTCAACGTCGTGGACGAATTTATGGAACTCTCGGTGAGATTTCATTTGACAGCAATACAATCTTGGTGCACAACTTCCGCGATGGCTCAACTACGCAATACAATCCCAAGCACGAGGGCGGTGGACATGGAGGAGGTGATGCAGGCTTGGCAACCAACTTTGTGAACGCCGTGATTGCTGTCAAGCGAGGAGATATGGATGTTTTGGAGGCTCAACATCGTTGGATCGGAGCGGATTTGGATGAGGAGGTGAGAAGCCACTGCGCAGTTTGGCTTGCAGAAGATGCTAGAAATCGAGATGAGATAATAAGATGGAGTAATTGGTGGGACAAAGAAGTTACCGAGAGACTTGGGAAACTTGGGTTGAAGAAAACGACCTTCAGATGATGGCTCCAATTGACTGGACAGTGTTAGTTTGACTTTCCAACCCGATCCGTGGGCTTAGGTAAAGGATTAGAGTACGGAGTACTAGAGAGCTGACAAGACTGCAACATGTAACGTGCATCCCTACGTCCAGGGACGCACGCCGTGACGGGACGATTTCACGGTTTTGATCTCAGAAATCCCTCCCTCGGAAGTCAATAAAGATATGGTCCATTTCTCACTGTTCTGCAGCCATTTCTCCTCCAAGAAACCAGTCTGCAGTGAGAACAGCCGCGGTATTGGTCATGCCGTCGATCGCTTCGTTCTCGCCATCGCTCCCCGCTTTAGCTGATCTCCCCTGCTTAATCGCGACTGTGAAAATCTCTTCGAAGTTCGGTGTGCTAGAGGGGAAGTTTTATTACTAAAGAACATGGCTGCGAGCCTTGAAGGCGCTCTGACCTGAGGAACACGGAATTCCGAGAGGTCCGCCGAGCGGAGGAAGGGTCCTCTGACGTTGGCGTCGTGTTTTCATTATCTCATAAATCAGACCCCCTGGGACAAAAAGCCATAAGCGCCTACCGAACTTTTGCTAACTTCTTTCAACTTAGACAAACTTCTGAGAACATCTGCTAACTTCTTTCAGTTTAGATAAACTTCTGAGCCAATCAGAGACCGTAGGCAAAGTTTATGTCCCAGAGGGTCTGAGGACTTTTGGTCGCGATTTATGTGCAACTCATCAGACTTTGTATGGCGAGAATATCACGAACTTCAACGCGGTACTTGTACCATAAAGCATGCTTCAGTAACGATATATTTACCAGCATTACAAAGCTCGCGTCCCGCTCTATCAAATTCATTTGAATATGAATACCTCCCTAGCCCAAAATGCCTCCAATTTCGGTACCGCAACGAGTCCACTATCCAGCCTACCAACGAGTCCTTCCACAGCTAACTCAAACGCTTAAAACGCTCAAAACGCGCAACAGCAAGGCGACTTTTTATTTCCCACCCCATACGACGGTTGTGACGACCTTTGGGACCCAGTTGATGAAGATTTGAGTCATTTGAGCGGTTTGGTTAAGATATGGGTGGTGGAGGACTGTATGGGTGGTGGAGGACTGCGAGGATCGATCCTGATGATTTCGCGAAAAGAGTCTTTCCTTTGTACGGCGTATATGTACCTAATCTAAAGCACCTAGTTAGTTGAAAACTGTATCAATCGAAAGAGCGTCTCTCAAAGAACAAAATGCATTTACATTCAATATTGTAGCTCCCACATTCGACATTCCATAGCGAGTAATAATCAAAATGGGCTTCTAATTCTGATGAGTTGCACATAAATCGCGACCAAAAGTCCTCAGACTTCACGCAAAGGTTTTGCTTCGGCGGAAAAGGGGCCGTAAGCCACATGACGGCAGTTCATGCATATGATTGGCTCAGAAATTAAAAGAAGTTAGCACGATTTTGCAGAACTTGTACCAAGCTCAAAGAAGTTAGCATAATTTTGCAGAACTTGCACAGCCGCAACGCGGCTGTGCTCAAAACCTTTGCGTGGAGTCTGATTTATGAGATAATGTTTTCAGCGCGCCTTGGCGTTTGACACATGCCGAAGTAGATCAGCTGTAGAGCAGCTCTTCACGTGATCCAGTTGATAAAACGGGCACCAGAGCCCAGCCTCCTAGAACACACAGAGAACACACACACAACACACACAAGTGATCGAAAACCGATCACCTCAATGAATACTGCTTCTCCTTATCCACAT
>Ga0335072_10000210_pt1 | contig 127294 bp, 111 predicted proteins | sample Lox_Sample_21_FD_206725 | JGI IMG/M metagenome (GOLD analysis project Ga0335072, IMG submission 206725) | Soil microbial communities from Loxahatchee National Wildlife Refuge, Florida, United States - Lox_Sample_2.1 | ecosystem: Environmental > Terrestrial > Soil > Wetlands | place: USA...
GATGAGAAGCGTGAAAAGGACGAAGAACAATCTCAGGACAACGACGGCACGAAGAAAGGAGATTCATTACACCCAGTCCAGAAAGAAGGAATTGGTGGTAGAGATACCGAAAGGATCGATAACCAACAAGTTTCGATGCAGTCACCTCTGGGCTCCGTTAGAGAATCACAGCATGCGGGAACTGGAGAAATCATTGACCCTAAGTCGACTTCTAACATCGGGTATCGCGATATGGGTGCAAATGGATCAAATCCGGGGCCAACAAGCGCCAGGGAAGGCGTGAAATCAGGCAGTTTTCTACATTTTGCGCAGTCGCTCATGAGGAGGCACCATTCTGACAGAAAAAAGGATGAGGAGACATGCAGAGCGGGAAACGATCCAATCGATAGCGATACTGATCGATGATTGGTTGATCGATTATTATCGATAGGATCGCAATCAACTTCGATAATCGTCTTGGTGCCCCAAATTCTCTCTCAGCATACCAAATATTTCGTAAAACCACTCGAAAATATGACTTCGGAACGCAATTCTTCTCTCCATGAAGTCCCTTGCGACTCAATTGCATCTTTTAGCGTTGTATCATCTACTAAGACGCCTAGAAGTCCAGTCACTGCTTACACCCGAGAGCGGTTGGCTCATGAGCCAGCTCGCAATTCGAAAGGGCAGAAGTACTACTATTGTTCGATGTGCCAGGAGTATTCTGCGATAACGACAACCAATTTGAAGCGCCATCTACTCTCTATCCATAAAATCGATGTCAATCTTTCGTCTAGCCGTACCAGAGCAAGGGCAACCCATATGCTTCATGATCTCTGGAAGCAGGCCTGTGCTGAAGACGACCACGAAGACGTTTCGGAGTTTGAGCGAGCTATTCTTCGGAAAATACTTAATAAGGACGTGTCAGATCAGGCCATGCTGAACTTCATCATTGGTCAGAATCTCTCCTTCAGATTCGTTGAATCAAAAGACTTTCACGCCTTCTGCCAGGCATTGAATCCGGAATCAAAGCCGCTCATTACGCAGCGCATTCAGAGACTCATAAGAAAGTAAAGGCGACCTTTGAGACCCAGAAGGATCTTATAAGAAAAAGAGTACAGTGGTCGCAAAGTATTCAACGGAAGCGATTCCCTAAGCTTTCGATTTTCGCCATGGACATCCTGGCAATTCCAGCTATGAGCGATGAGCCGGCTGGTGGTCGTCGAACGGTGCGATGGGATAGAATGAGCCTTTCAGAGGCTACTCTCGAAAGAACCGAGTGTATGAAGAATTGGTATCAAAGCGATATCTTAAAAGATTGAAAATAGATCTCGAACATCTTCTTCGTTGCCGTGGTGATGGTGTGGAGAAACAGGGAAATGAAGTGGCTGAGCGGCGTGGTGGATCGATTTGATCGTTTGGCAATCGGTCCAATCAAGCCACAATCATTTCGATAATTTGATCGGATCGGATCGGATTTTCGTGATTGTTTCCCGCTCTGGAGACATGACATGGAAGAAAGGTTGAGATTGGAAGACCTGAAGCCTATCCATTCATCGCATCCCGACTCGTCCACATAGGTCAGATTCTATAATCGAAAATATCTACCCGAATCCCCAACGAACGCCTCCAAAGACACAGCAGACGAATTGACATGGAATGAGTATTTGAAAGAGTTGTAATTGTTGATGTTCAATCTAAGCTACGGTCTGACAATAAGTACTGCCAGCTGACTAAGCGTACCTGCCTTGTACCGACCATATCCGTAACACGAATCGTAGGCATCTGTCTTTCTTTACTTCAATCATATTCTACTAGAACATTCCCACGCATTTCTTGATCAGGCCTCTAACTCTCGACCCCTTCTCCTCTTTGAACATATTCTTTCTAGGAGCTGACAAGTTTATTTTGGCGCGGTCGTAGTCCATGCTCGCGCCTCTCAGTTCAGTACCCGGGAACATATAGCGACGGCCATACTTTAGCTCTCGCTTCTGATCCTTGTTCTCCGGCGCCTCCATCTGCCCTCGGCCAGCAAAGCGATTCTCCTCATCCAATGATGCTGTGTGATAGATTTGCTCGGTACGCGCACGGAGCAGTTCATGCGATTCCTGGGAGGTGTCAGCCAAGCGCCGCAAACTGCGTTGGGGGTAAACCTCTGGGAACACACAGCCATTCCTGCGGCTGGAAAAGGAGGGTGTGGTTACGCCTGTGTCTGGTGGAATCGCTTGTTCCAGCCCAGCACGATTGAGGGGATGGTCGAGCCACCACTTGTTCTCATCTTTACCGCGATTCCAGTTACCACCTCGGTGTTGAGGGCGAGGAAGGGTAGTATTGTTTCTGCGGCTTCTCGTAGTGGCAGTTGTCTGCACACCATCGCGCTCCATGGTATCAGCACAGTATTGAGAGGAGACGGAGACAGAATCAGTCTGGTGCGGGTGGAACCTTCGACGTCCTGCAACATCGGTCGTAACATGCTCGACATGGCTCAATACGGGTTCACTGCTCCCGGTTACCTCGATATTGCGAAGAGAATTGTTGTTATCTTGATCCAAGTCCGAAGCCGAAGCTGACTGCAAGGAATTGAAGCTCCGTGAGGGTCCATTGACATTCCTGTGCGGCAGAAGGTAAAATTTAGCATGTTGGGATTGAGGACGACGCTTTTTTGCAGTTCTCAAGGCATCTCGGCAGTGGGAATCGAGATCTCCTTGTGCGCACAATAGTGAATGAGACGATGTAGACAAGTCTGTCTCTGAGTGCTGACGGGATTCATAGAGCTCTTTTGAAGTCGCAGTGCAGGGCGCATTTTGAATGACTTCCTCGCCCCAAGGATACACGACCTGGGATACGCCTCGCGGATCCCCTAGTAACTGAAGTTGATATTGCTCTTCGTCATCAGGAATCGCCTGGAAGGCTGAACTTAACCCCGTTTCATCACTGTATACGGACTCGCTTTCGTAGTCGACGTCGTCAAAAGGCCACATGTGTTCACCGCCAGAGATTGCGAATCTGACGAACTTCCTGGGTGTGGGAATGACGATGGAGTTCTCCCGTCGTGAAGACCTATGCCCATAAGTGAAAGGATGGGTTGTGTCTAAGAATGTGCAAGGTGTCGACCGTCCTGAGAAATGAGGAACACTTGGTTCTTCGATGGGACTTCTATGAGGCTGGTATTGCCGTGGTTCAAGAATTTGAGCACCGGGAAGGACAGTGTACTGGCTGCTAACTCCAGGACCCGTGGGCGATATTAAGGAGCCTGACATAGCGCCAAACCGGGTGTCATTGCTCCCGATGTTTGAAGCAGAGTCTTCTGGGTACAATGTATATATACTCTCAGAGTCAGACCCGGTCTCATACTCCACAGTGTTCATGTTGTGAATGTTCGACCTGGCAGCGCTGTTGAATGAGCTGTTCTGTTTTAATTTGAATAATCTAGCAGACGGAGAAGTACATTCAAACCCTCAATGATAAGTAACAGTCCAATCCCTACAGGTGTTCGCAGGCATAGAACAGTGCAATCAGAGCGTGAGTGTGGTGGAGCTTTGTTGAACATTGAATGGAAAGACAATGGCAAATAAGACAAAGGAGTCATAACGGATGCCATCTGTATTGAGCAAACAACGTCTTCGTCTTTCTTTGAAGGACAATCAGAGTACCAGAGAGATTTCACCAAACCAATATGGGCTGGATTGAGATCGGTCAAAGAAGTAATAGTTATATCGAGAAAGCAAATCTAATAGGAAAGTCCGAGAAATAGTGTGTTGTACATGGCGTAGAGGTGATCAGATGTTGATCGTTCAACCACTGCGTTTTTGGAAGCGATTGCCCTTGACAAGAGACGCAATTCGCTCAGTGTCTGCCGACACCTGTTATCGGCTTGCTCTGATGACTCCAGGAAAGAGATTCATGACAGCTATTAACCACCTCTTTCTATCCCCTTGTGTTCGAGTCTCGTCTTCAAAATTTTGCGGCCTGATTTGAGGGTGAACGCGAGGATATGTCTCCCCTTGATCAGTCGAAAGCCGCGGTGGAGATCTAGAGGAAATCGTGTCGCAGACGTTGCGAAGGCCTGTCGACTCAGAGATGTCGTTTAGCTCTTGGAACTTGACAGGGCTTGAGGATTGATACACTCGATTGGCGGCTGCACGCTTTGGGAAAGGGTGGTAGCGGACACATGTTGTTCAACCATGCTTCTACTGTCACGCCTGCGCCGAACGCGGCTTGGTAATTCAATCGATTTTTACAGGAGTATTCGGACTCTGAAACCGAAGCTACTTCGACAAGGAGCGTTGGTGAGGAACCCTTCTGCATAAGAACAATTGAATACTGTTCCTCTGACGTTTTGCTGGTTCCCATTACTGAATTGACCGCCTCTTGAGCTTCAAGTATGTTACCCTGAGCACAGATAAGTCCTTCGCCTCTTCTACCTTCAAGAAAGTTCTCAGCCGCGGAATGTGAAGACTCATTAGGGGCCGTCGACGATATAGAAGTAGCAGGTTCATCGTTGTTATCATTGCGGTAGTAGGAATACGGGAGAAGATTAATTGAAGTGCTGCCGGCTATAGCGTGAGTCGCATAAGTTGTGTCTGCCAGTTGCATAGCTGACTCAGTACGAATCGTCGCAACAGACTCGGCGGAGGCACTCCAAGATCGATCGATCACCTCCGGTTTGCTGGCAAAGGCGACTTGCTTCTTACGTTTGTGAGTGCTGGTGGATGGTGTTGATGGCAGGTAATTAGCGACGTCGAATCCGCAGGCAATCGACACTCGTTTCTTGCCGAACAGTTTCGTTCCTATCGGTCGCCGTCGGCTTCTAGGTTTCGACTGTGAGTCGGTTTTGTCACTCCCAGTTCGTGGATCATGTTCTGGACTGCCGCCGGTAAACAACGAGAAGACCTGCTGGTTGCCATTCCCAGCATTCCTAACGCTGGGTCATTCAGCGACGGTATTCGACCTCTTGAGGCCGATGTTGGGCGTCCCATAGTCCATTGATAGTCTTCATAGCCCTAAGATGGCCCTATCGTCGGCAACTTATGGAAAGCAGCCATTGCTTGAGGTGTTGCAACTTCTCCGTTCCTGCGCAGTCTTTTACATATCGTCAAAAGCCAACTTCGACGCGGCGGCGACAATGAAGCGATTACAAGCGGTGTCAAAATAGAGTTTTCGATGGCTCGAGCTGCTGGATCCGAGGAGTATAAGTTAGTATGGGCCATGATGGTAGACGCATTTGAAGAATAAGAGAATGAATTGTGATTCTGAATTGCTGATACCTCTTTGTGGGTCGCGCACCGATCAGAACCGATCACCAAACTGAGAAATGACTTTCCAAATCCAAACTCCCAACCCCGTAATTCCGTGATGGATATTAAGACAATGAAATTTCCCATGTACGTATCCTCGTACATGTCAAATGCGCAAGAATCGAAAATTGTAATGTATCACATCTGAAAACAGTCGTCCAGCAACCAGCGCCGGGGGATACAAAATTCTAGCCGCGATAGCGAGGAACTGAGACCTATATACACATGAGGAGTGAAACGAATATCAATATCGACGCGTAGAATAGTAATAGTTTGGAACCCTCGCTCGCGTTCTTTTCCGAGGAGTGCTCATGTAGAACGAACTGGACGACTGCGCAACGGTAAGAATGGGTTTCAACTTGGAGGCTATGTTACTTACTCTGGAAGCGCTACTGCTCGTCACATCGGAAGGTACGGTGAGCACACGGTACTCATCACTGGCGCTTCCAACGGGGAACCTGTGAGAGCCAAGCGCCCAGTCCCAGTAATCCGAGTGACCGTTGTCTTGGACCAAAGTTCGTCCCGATGATTGCGTTCCGATATACGAAACTGAGTTTCCATAAGTTTGAGAAGACGATGGAGGATGTCTTGTTGATCTTCTACTTGTACTTCTTCGAGAAGAGCGGGTTGTTGAGGTCCTATTACTTCGCACATCTCTGTTCGACGTCCTCATTTGGCTACGCAGGGCACCCTGGGCGGGCTTTCGTCTGACCCGTCGTTTTGCCGGTGGCGGGCTGTAAGCGCGCTCTATTCTGACTTGCTTTGTTGGACGTTCTATCGCTACCTGCTTCGGTAGCCGTGCCGTTCGGCTACGGGCCGAAGTTGTCCTGCGCAAGTTGCTCGACGCTTCGCCAACTCTTCTGATCGCATGATGGCCTGGATCTGGTTGCGCAACGGGGTAGTAATGCCGCGCGACTGATTCCGATGGATAATTATGGCTATAAGCTGTTTCGTAGACTGATGCGCTGTCTCTTCGGCGAACCTGAGTGCTCTCTCTTCGGCGAAATTGCGAGCTGTCCCTTCGAGATTGCGATGTTCCAGCTCTTGTCCTCCTTCTCGGCCTTGGGGATGAGACGGCACATCCCATCCCAACTCGCTTGGTTCTTCTCGCAGGCATACACCAGCGACGGAGTCGCAAGGCTGTTATCGACGGTCGCAATCTCACTTGCGGTTGCGACAGGAAGTCAACAGCATTTGACGAAGTAGGTTTGGGGCCAGACAATGACTACAGTACTAATACTTCGGCTTGCGCGACAAATGTTATCGTATAGCCTGAGGACTAGGAATTCTGACAAGCTGAGGACGGCTTGGGCCTGATTATCAAGGATGCATTCCTGATGTGCCACCAACCATCCATCACATCGACGAGAGTAGCACGTGGACCGGTCGGCCTTCAGGATTACGTGGGTCAGAGTCAAGAGATTCAAGTTTTAGCTTCCTAAATTCGGTGGCGCTAGGTTCGAACGAAGGTTCATCGAAGGTTCCCGGGGCCACCAACTGATGGTGTTCTCAGCCATCCCGGCGACGGTTCGAAAGAGGTAGACGAGGGATTATGGAGACGAAGGTTACTGGATCGAAAGCCAAATGACCGAGCGCAATCCAAGCCCAAGATGTCGGGAGTGGCGTCCACATTGGGAGCGAAGCTGCAGCCAGTCGCCCACTGCCGCACCTATCAGTGATGTGACAGTGACCGGACGTGCAGCTTAGGCTAGTCAGAGCAGGTTCCGTAAGGTACGGCATGCAGATAACGACGAGCAAGTAGCCTAGAGGGGTGCAAGATCCTCAGCTGCAGAGAACGGCTACCGGGCCGTCGCATTACGCATTCAGCTCTGTCAAGTAAGTGGCTGTTCCCTGCCCGTGGCCTGAGACCTCAAATCCGAAGCCACCGCGCAGCCGGGGTCGGACCGGGATGGTGTGAAGACGGATCACGAAGCTTGTCCACGTGAGGAGGGGATGGAAAAAAGGATGGTGTGCAGCCCATGAGCCCAAACGGAGCCAAACGGAGCCAAAGGGAGCGACAGGGAGGGTACCGGGTAGGTCGATGGGATGACCATTGGACCCATGGTGAAAATGGAGGAATGGGAGGCTTGGACGATCTGTTGGATGGGGGAACCGGGCCCTAACTTCAGAAGTCTGGCGGGTCTCGGAGCGATGCGATCCTCGTTCGTGGGTTGAGAATTTCAGGCTGAACGCCCGAACGAACCAGGTAAGGGTGGCGGCGATGGGCTGCGATGTGCCGCACCAGCACGGCCTTCGTTCACTGCTTCGAGGCACACTTCATGTTCTTTCACTACACCATCGGCTATAAGCTACCATATTGTTTCTGAACCACATCGCAAAGTCGACCTACGCCCGAGTATTGAAGCCACCATCTTCTCACGCCCAATTTCCTTTTTCCCGCTTTATTGTGTAACTCTAGACTCGGCACTTGTAATCAGCTTCTGTTCAGGAGGGACCACTGAAGTCGGAACAATGGAAGCGGCCCCCTAGATGCCGTCTAAGCATCACTGCACGTAAAGGTACCTTACCTATACGTTCTCCCTCCCACTGTAACGGGTGAAGATCTCTCAATTTTGCAGTACGGACTCATTTCAAATACTCTACTTCAGACGCTTCTCGTCCCTATATATTGCAAATCTTTCTCAGGCATTTGATCCTTACGATGAGCCAGCCTCGCGGTGGCTTTCTGAATATGGCATGGCGTTGGAAAGTCGGTCCAGCTGGGACCTCGCACCGTCTCCCTTTTGCGGTAGCCTGGTTAATGCCACCATTGCACTCTCTGATCGGATCTGGTTTCGTTCATGCTGTTCGTAACAAGTTTTGGAATCTGTGGCGGCCGAAAGCCGTCTCGAAACGTGATCCGCCAGAAGCTCAGACGTGGTCCCACACTTTCTTCACGTTCCGACTATCTGAACTTCCGCTGGGTTTCTTTCAACCGGATGAGCAAGAGCCTCTAACATCGCAAACTCGCATTCAAGCATCGTTATGCCAATCGTTTCTCGCAAAAGGATGGAGTCTCCCTTTCCGGACGTAACCTGAAGCTTCGCCAGTAGTAAGCCATACCATAGACGTCTACTTCCCATTTTTTCTGCCATGGATAATGCAAGCACCTGAGCACTCTCGCAGGCAGATCGTGGAAAGGAACACCGATGCAGACAAGCGTACACATACCGGTGCCGAAAGAAACACTCATGCAATAGACTTACTAGTGCTTGCTCCGCTTCATAAAGTAATGCGCTTTCCTCAAGGTTTTTCACGTTGCATTCTTCCTTCTTGTTGGCATATTTTGACTCTGGTGCTGTGCGCCGTATTTCTTGTTCTTTCTTTCGATTCACAGTCCTTACAATTTTTTGGAAATACTTGTTTAATTCTCTTCAAAATGAAGACCTTCGCCGTCCTTTCCCTTGCCACGATGGCCAGCCTTGTCTTGGCTGCGTCTCAAAGCGATATTAAAGCTATAGTTGAAGCTCTACAGCAAACATCTCCCGAGGATGCTTCAGCGGCACAAAGCTTGATGAAGCGCCAAGATGATCTCAGCTCCATCCTCTCTGCTCTGGAGAGCGAAGACCCATCTGACGCACAAGCCGATCAAGCATCCATGAATCAGGCTGACAAGCGCGCCGACGACATTTCCAGCATCCTCTCGGCACTCCAGCAGACCTCCCCTGAAGACGCTGCGGCGGCTCAGAGCCTTATGAGCAGCCAGAAGCGCCAGGACGACATCAGTTCCATTCTCTCCGCACTCGAGAGCGAGGACTCGACTGATGCCCAGGCCGACCAGGCTTCTACGAACCAAGCTGACAAGCGCGCTGATGGTCTCGCCAGTATCATCTCTACACTCGAGCAAACTTCTCCAGAAGATGCGTCCGCTGCTCAGAGTCTCGAGAACAGCCAAAAGCGTCAGGATGATCTCTCTAGCATCCTCTCAGCGTTGGAGTCCGAAGACCCGGCAGATGCATCCGCCGATTCATCGGTCAGCAACAGCGACTAAATGATAGAAGTGGAGGTGAAGCTGATATGGGATGGATGAGAGGAGAGCTGGTTGAGGCGTTCGTTGATTGCTCCGTCGCTCTTTTGGCAGGCTTAGAATGGAGCTATAAAGTAGAGAAATTGAACCACTCTTGCCCAACCTGCATTATCTGTCCCCGCGGGATATCTACATTAAAAGTAACGTCGACAGATGTGGCTGGTATATGTACTTGCAGCAAATTCGTAGTTCGTGGCGTTGTCTCGTTATCGCGCGGGGGTTTTTGACTGGACGTAAGTTTCTTAGCTTAGCTTCCTCCAGATCCCCAGCTCCAAGCTTCTAATCGTCAACCTCCGCACTTCAACGACCTCATCTCAAGCCATCTTCTCTCTTCTTCCGTCCTGAACTCAATCCTATATTCCTTTAAAGTTCCTTGGGTGTCATCAAGATGGGTCCAGAGGAGGTAGATCCGCGAATGATACGGGTGCAGCCTAGGATTAGGTACAACACCATCGGTGGTGTTAATGGGCCATTGGTCATCCTCGAGAATGTAAGTGACACTCAGAGCGAGGCAATGACATTTAGAGAACATGTAATAACTGATTATGTGACCTAAAGGTCAAGTTCCCGCGCTTCAACGAAATCGTATCCCTCACATTGCCAGATGGCACCGAGCGATCGGGTCAGGTCCTCGAGGCAAGAGGCAACCGGGCCGTCGTCCAAGTATTTGAGGGTACATCAGGCATTGATGTCAAGAAGACGAAAGTAGAGTTTTCTGGCCATAGTCTGAAGCTCGGAGTCTCAGAAGACATGTTGGGTAGAATCTTCGATGGCTCTGGACGAGCTATAGACAAGGGTCCGAAAGTGCTGGCGGAGGACTATCTCGATATAAATGGAAGTCCTATCAATCCATACGCCAGAGTAAGTACACATTCTATCACAGGATTGCACAAATTCTAAGAACTGCAGGTGTACCCTGAAGAAATGATATCCACAGGTATCTCTGCGATTGATACCATGAATTCGATCGCCCGTGGCCAAAAGATCCCCATTTTCTCCGCTGCTGGTCTTCCACACAACGAAATTGCTGCCCAGATTTGCAGACAGGCAGGTCTTGTTGCCAAACCTACAAAGGACGTTCACGACGGTCACGAAGAGAATTTCTCAATTGTCTTCGGTGCAATGGGTGTGAACTTGGAAACTAGCCGCTTTTTCACCAAGGATTTCGAAGAGAATGGAAGCATGGAGCGAGTCACACTGTTCCTGAATCTAGCCAACGATCCAACGTAAGCTCCAACATCGGAATCTCCAATATAGGCAGATATGCTGACGCAAAATAGCATCGAACGTATCATCACCCCTCGCCTCGCGCTCACTACTGCCGAATACTACGCTTACCAACTGGAGAAACACGTCTTGGTTATTCTCACCGATCTTGCCTCATACTGTGATGCCTTGCGAGAAGTCTCAGCTGCCCGAGAAGAAGTGCCTGGTCGTCGTGGCTACCCAGGTTACATGTACACTGACTTGTCAACGATTTACGAACGAGCGGGTCGAGTCGAAGGACGGAACGGCTCTATCACGCAGATCCCTATTCTCTCCATGCCAAACGATGACATCACACATCCGATTCCGGATCTTACGGGATACATCACCGAAGGCCAGATTTTCGTGGACCGACAGCTGCACAACAAGGGTATCTACCCACCGATCAACGTGTTACCCAGTTTGAGCCGACTGATGAAGAGCGCCATCGGCGAGGGCCGCACGCGCAAAGACCACGGCGACGTGTCGAACCAGCTGTACGCGAAGTACGCGATCGGGCGCGACGCGGCAGCCATGAAAGCAGTGGTGGGCGAGGAGGCACTTTCATCGGAGGACAAGCTGTCGCTGGAGTTCCTGGACAAGTTCGAGCGCACCTTCATCACGCAGTCGCCGTACGAGGCCCGCTCCATCTACGAGAGCCTCGACCTCGCCTGGAGCCTGCTGCGCATCTACCCCAAGGAGCTGCTCAACCGCATCCCCGCGAAGATCCTCAACGAGTTCTATCAGCGCCGGAGGGAGGAGCGGAGGGGTGGCAAGGCCACTAGGGATAACGATCAGCCTGATGGCGAGGAGGCCGCTGATAAGGGCAAGAAGCCACAGATTAATGGGACTGAGGGTAATCTGGTCGATGTTTGAGCCTTCTAGGGCTCAACTTGCCGTATTATGTTTTCGAAGTCTTTGGGGCCGTTACTTATCTTGTTGGCAGAGGTGTTCGATATTTGGACGCATGTTTCGAGTAGTCTGTAGATTCAAGTCAAGGCAGAGCATGCAATTACATCAAACGAGACCTTCCAATCTCTGACGCGAACCTGGGCTAGTTTCTTGCAACTCCGAAGACCAAAGGTTAGGCAAGCAGGAGCTCGTTGACGTAAACGTGCGTTAGAAGTGGCATGACTGGTACGACGTTTCAACATGGGCATGATGTATCTGTGCCCGGCTTTCTCTTATGCACTTGAACCTGTGGAAGTATCGGGCTCTTGGAGAATTGGCCACCGACAAGGTGACTGAAATGAGTCCACGATTTCGTATGGATTTAGTCCATGCCGAAACAATGCGAATGGTGCGGCGAATGTGAGGGAATTCTTGATTTGTCTTTGAAATTGAGAAGAATATTTCAAATTCACACGATCTTAGAACTCATTCTGCCCGAGAAACTGGATCTAGATACGATGAGATGTTATTTTCGGAAACTGTTTGGAATTTTCCAGTAGCGCTAAGGGCCGATTCCTCTGCAAATATAGCACATTTTCCATATGCACTCCTCCGGTTCCTTCGAGACATGCAGTAGCAGAGTGTCTTGGGCGGGGTGACGGCCTTTGGCACTCATCAAGAAACTAGACCGATGACGTGCCCGCTCTTGACCGTACCGTATAGTGGTCCGCGACGGCCCGGTACTCTTAGCCGATGCATGGAAGCCTAGTGAGCTCTCGAGATTGTTCCAAAGTAGAGCAATGGTATTCGCTTGGAACGTACTAATTTCGGCAGGCCATGCCACTCCTCTAGATTCGAGAACATTGTCGGTTAATACCGAGTCTAGGCCTGGCGTAGGGGATCCTCTAGGTCATTCCGCAGAGTAGCATGTCAAGTGTCACATAGAGCTCCTTGCAGCTTATTATGGTGGTTGCAACTTCATTTGTTCGTCCTTTACTCTTCAGTCTCATGAAATCGCTGATGAGCGCTAATTGCGAACGGAAGCAGCTGTGCTCCGCATGTTGGACAAATGAGCAGGTGTTCTTCGTCATCTAGACCTTCATCCGACAGCCAGCCATCCTGGTCTTGATTCGCTAAACGCGGAACTTCTTCGGGTGGAACATCGTGATCTTCGACCTTCCACTCTCGCAGATTGTCTTCCTGATGCTTGAACATTGAGCCGATATCGCGACCACTTGCAGATTTACTGTCGCTTGCTGCTTCAGCCATGTTCGTCACTGCTACGTTTAACAACGACAGGTTCCAGCTGCTCTTCTCTTGATGCAGTTTGCGGAATAGGTGGATCAAAGTGTCGTCCACTAGCCGGTCAGCTATTGGCTCGACATTGTCAACGAGACTGAAAACAAAGTTCGGAAGAGGGGCAGATCTAGAAATCCGTTGAAAGCTTCGCGCGCGAGAGCCAGAGCCAGAGACTGGGTCTTGAGCTCCTCGAGGTCGAGAAGAAAGTCGGAGACTCCTAGGGTAAGCAAGCCAACGTTTGGATGTCGAGCCCTTGCCGTCATCATCATCCTCCACCAAATCAACCCGCATCCTCCTGATTAAGCTTCTTGACAAAATTTTCAATTCCTTGATGACATCCTCATAAGTATCAAGTCGCGTGTAGCTGTCTTCCAGGCTGATCTGCTTCGGAATCTCGCGTACATATCCCACCTCAGTGTCATCGACACCATGCATCAGAGCCCATGTCTTCTGTCCTATGCCTGCCGGCCACCCAGGTCCTCCAAGGAGTTTCTCCAGAAGCGCAGGACCCATTTCTTGCATCGTACGCAACTGTTGCACCGTAACTTTTTCTTTGGTATAAACCATTTCTTGCACACCTTCAACGATAATCGGATGCTGCAAGTAGTGCTCCCGAAGCTTATGTGCCATTTTGAACCCAATGCCTGGAATTCTCCCAATCTCGTGGGAATCAACAAAGTTAGTCACGTTACTCGGTAACCCATTTTCTGATGAGTACGGAGGCGCCAATGTTGTTTGCGCTCGAGGCTTGTTCACATTGCCGACTAATTTGCTAAGCAATTTGTTCGTAGAAACACCAACGGTTGCCGTGTAACCTTTTTGCTCTTCGAGTTGCCGCCGCAAATACTGTGCCAGGTGTGACCCAAGGACTAATCGTAATCGCAGGCTGTCGTACGGGCCGAGTTCCTTATTGGACTCGGGCAATGCATTTTCGCCACAAACATTGCCAGCGAATTGTGAAGCATCGCACAGGAAACCGCTGGTTGGATCGTCCCTTGAGAGGCAAAAGAAGGTATTTTGCAAATCATTCTGGTTGACAAGTACTACGTTGTGGTCCACGATGTCTGTCACATCGAGCCAAACCTACAAGGCCAGCTCTTAGTAACCATTGCAAATGCCACATGCAACATCGGGCGGGAGCAGAATCAATGCAATGAGATGTCGCTGCGGAATGTTTACGCGGCCAAAACAAGTAAGACAAGAATTACTAGACATGGAGCGTGGGTGATTCGGAAATGCGGACCAGGAAAGCAAAGTTAAACGAAAGGATGAGACAGCGAACTGTAATCTTGGATCATGCGATTGGACGCGCACCACGACGTAAGGCGGTGGTCAGCGAGGACTCACCTCATCAAAACCAAGTCTTTCAACTTTGCTGTTCCAGGAGAAACGTCGCAAGAAGTTAAACAGCTCCTTGGAGGCATCACGGAATGGTGAGATGTCCTCGCCGAGCACGACGATCAAATCCGGGCAGATCTTCTTCGCTGACTCGAGCAGCTGAAGTTTGGATACGCCCTGGGAGCCTTAATTTCTAAACATGCCCGGCAGGAGAGGCGAAGTAACGGCTTTACCTTTTCACGCGCAACATAGTTACAGGTTACGACTATCTGTTCTCGAATTAATCAACGCCACCGATCTCACTCAGGTCATGGTGTCATGCTTTGGCGCACCTGTTTCTGTTGGATGGCAAGCGGAAGGCCTTTGAGGGCGGGATTCTGAACCTCGACTACCGAGGCGTAGAAACAGTCGTAATCCTACCGATGACGCAGGTGGATGTCAGCCACGATTCGTTCAAATGACTAAATTCAAAGCGCGAGAACGATGGGTGAGCATGATGGTTCGCCAAAAGAATGAGAAATTGTCAGCTTCGTGCCTGTTGGGCCCTGAGGCCACGAGGTTGCGGGCATAGGCGGCAACCGACGGGAAGTGAAAACCGTATTTTTGTAACATTTGTTGGGACGGGCCACTTCATGGATGACGATTCGACGCCTCTGTCTTCAGCCGCCAAGTCCGACATTGTCATGTACGGTAAAGTAGTATTGGGAGGCGGCCGGCGAGAGTGAGAGTGACAATGAGAGTGCGAGGCAGAGGGTCATCAGGCTGGGAAAGAGAGACGACTCCACCTACGAAATGAACGCAGATTCGATTGTCAAGGCGCTTCAAGGGTTGGCGCTGCGTCTTCGCGCTGAAGTCCATGTACCTCTTGGGTTTCTATGGACACGAGAGGCCCATTCCCGCGGTACGCAAACGCCGAAGTCGAAGTGGGGTTGCTTTTGGGGCGAGAAAGTGTATGTTTGTTTGTAATGGTGCGCGCTTAAGCTTCGTGTGGAGTAGGTATCGTACTGGCGGCAATGCGATGCAAGAGGGTGGCAGCAGCCTGCTGAAAGCGAGGATGATCCAGCTGAGAGCCGGTCGTGTTACGAGGCGTACTGGGTAACTTAATCACATACCAACCGGAGTTAGGTCGGCGGGGGCAAAGCGGCAAGAAGCGTACTGGATACGGTTAACGAGCATGTGTTCTAGTGCTTTACACATCCCGGGCCAGATTTAGCAACCTCGATAAAAATAAGCTGGGCCAATGCATGGCAGATCCTAGTCCCATGTCCAAGTCCAGCGCAGTTCAGCTTCCCTCGGGCCTAAGCCTGAATATGAGAGAGCCGGCAGGCGCCTGGCTCTGGCACTGGCTTTGGCACTTGCGCTGAACCGCTTGCTTGCATCTTTGCCATTCCTGTCCAATTCGCATTCTCTGCCTGTCTTTGTCGCCTCCCGAACGCCATGATTCGCATCCATATGCCTTCCTATTCCTGTTCCCACTCACACCTACGTCTTATATACACCTTCCACTTCCAACCCTCATAAAGCTGTCAGGCCCTCCAGGCTAGATCGGAGTGCGCTCGCTCCTTTGCCTGCGCCTCGATACGCTGGATACGAAGCCACCACCATCGCATCTTATTACCTGCTACTCGACCCGAACCCTACCGGATCCGATCCACTGACATTCCCTCCAACCCTCCTCCGGTTCTATCGCCATCTGTACTACAGGTGAAGGCAGTGCTACAACGGCTGATACATCTAACACGGCTGTCGGCAACAGTCGCAGCCGACTTCGTCTTCCCGCCACCAACACGACCGACCGAGACATTCGAAGGCAAAGCACTTTTGCATGACGCTGCTACATGTAGTACCGGTGCCCATGTCGCAGACCTCATTCTCACACCCTCCCAATCTGCACCCGCCAGACATGGCTGCCACCGTCATCATCCCACCACCGTTTCGACAATCCTCACAGTCCTCCCATCCTCGTCTTCAGCGACCGAAGCTTTCAATCAACACTCAACAGACGCGAACCTTTGGCAAAGGCTCCAGCCTACGCTTAGAGACTTTGTCCGCCGCATCTCCAACGGCGCGAAACACCTTTCAGAATGCATATGAGACGAACCGAGTACAAATCGTATCAACACCACTACGACAAGCGCACGATGCAACCGAAACACCGAATACTCCGGAACCGGCCGACGGACGTACCCCGAGCTCGTCGTCAGTATCTTCTGCTTCGACTTTATCAGACTTGGGAGGGTTTCCCTATACAATATCGCACAACCCTTCTTCGATTCTTGTGAACAGCCCAATACCACGCATCGAGTGTCGCAGACTCTCCATCAGCCAAAGCCGACCTATCTTTCCGCCGGAGAAGCATGTGTCGTTCAGAAGTCCACTTGAAGAGGAGGTCCGAACCATGAAGTATACTTGGAAACACTCAGATATCGAAACAGAGGAGATTACATCTGTGGTTGAAGTAGTTGAATCATCCCCTGAAGAATCGATCACAATCTCCTCGATGGCTCAAACGATTTACTCCAACGACACAATTGAGTCTTCATGCGCATCAGTAGACTTAGAGCAAACCCCGACAACCCCTACAGCATTCACGGAATCCGCCCTCTCCTCGCCTCCACCTTCTGCAGTACGCCTATCCTACCGACGAGGACGATCTCGATTGAAGGCTCGTTCGCCAAAAGCCGGCGACAAGCGAGACTCATCTTCGGAGAGCGATAGCGACTCATGTCCCGAAACTCCCGTGGCTGGACGACGAAAACGTCGACGAGAGTGGGTGTGGACACTCGGGCCGACTGAAGGTGAAGGCGAAGCACAAAGCAACGCGTTAACGGAAGAGGCTGACGCTAGCGACTTGACGGACGATGGATCTGCATCAAGCTTGACTAGCGAACGATCTTCGAATTTTTCTTATGACCATTCCGATTCGACTCCTGCAAGTTCTCGGAAATCATCGGAAGGCAATGTGGAAGCGAGCGTCGCGGCTGGGTGTGGTGAACAAAGTTAGAATGGGACGAAACTATCCAACGCTTTGCATTATGGTGCATTCATCATCTCATTGCATGGAGGTGTACGAATAGAGAATGATCGCAGCATTTGGAAAAATACAGAGGTTGCGATTTACAGAGCATCACAGGCGTTTATAATGATTGGGCGAAGCCTCGAATTGGTCGAGAAGCTCTCGCACGACAGGAGGGGATCTGACGCTTTGAGCATACATGATACCACGCTCTTTGATGAGCAAGCGAATGTCATAAAGAAAATCAATCGAATCATGGTCACGGCGTCGTATATCGCTGTGACGAAAACTATTCCTAATCTCGGTTTAAGTTCCATTCTACCAGCTCACAAAATAGAATGATTGTGATTCGCGCGTCTGTTCTTACGGTCGAGTCAGCACAAGCGACCACTATCGATTCCACCGAGCAACTACTATCGATTTGTACATCTTGAATAAGCAATCCTACTGAGTCCCGGTAACGTCATGCTTCAGGCGTAGGGAGGAGCACGGCAGAAGTGCAGCAGAGGCGGCGCAAGAAAGAGCACTGATCAGCGGGAAAGGATAATGACGGCTCAAGCACCTTTCGGTTGAACTGAGAGACTCGAGATTGCTTCGAGAAGTTCCGGAACGCCGCTACGGTTCTAATGCATCTTGTGTCATCATGGGCTCGCTGAAGACTCGGAGGTACTGATGGCATCATTTCTACAAAACATATTTTGGGTTCAATATCAACTGTGGGCCTAATCCTGAGGGGCCGGCCGGTCGCGAGTGGCGTCTGCCAAGAGATCAAGTATGTCCGAAAGAGGTCTGGAAGTTTTGGAACAGCTAAACCAGCCGAGGTATGAGATTCTCTAGTCAGTATAGTAGATCTGGCGATGGAATTCGAATGACCACTCCTACGGCGGAGGAAGAGCGACTACGCAGCACTTCAAATGTGTAAGAGGTGTTGATATGCTAACGACCCGACAGGATTACATCGCTGTTCAGCACCTTTTGCACGGGAAAGATACGAATGGATACAGTACGATAGCGTACGACAATCCTGGATGCCAAAGTAGCGCCGGAACAAAAACTCTACAATGGCAATTGCGCGGTTTTCCAACAACTGAGCTTCCAAGTGACCTGGGGTGACATTTTCCCCACACCTACGGCGACATACGATATTTACCTAGGCATAGTCGGGGAAATCGCGGGGGGTTTAGTCACTTGAAACCGCCCGTCGGACTTACAATCACTCCGACTAGTAAATTTTATCTAGAAAACCTTTGAGGTCTGCATTCAATCAGAGTGCTCTTTGATCCGAAAATCACTGGAACCAAATCCGAAGTGTACTAGCATAGTTACTTCTTGAGGCCCTGTAAAGCAAGGAAGCTAACGACATCGACTACGGAACCTCATTCCAGAGTAATTAGTCACGACACATCTTGAGATCAGCTGCCAGCATTTCATCGCCCGTCAAATTCGTCCGTAGTTCAACACTCACCCGTCGGAGAAAGCTTCAGCTCTAGGGTTGCCATTTGACTGAAGATAAAGCCAGAAGCGTGAACTCTACTCTCTTCCTATCGCTGCCGTTTCAAACATAGCATTCCTGCTCTTGCATCCTCCAACGACTATCTGATTGTGACGCCGAACGAACCATGCGTCGAGCAATCCTGTTACCACTCCTCGCGGGTGTAGCTTTCATCGCCTATCACCTTATTGCTTTCGTTATCCGATACCAAAAACGGGCTGCCAAAGCAAGAGAATGGGGATGCAAACCCGCAGTAACTTGGGACCGTACCGACATTTTTGGCTACAAAAACGTTCAGGAGTTGCTCAAGGCAGACAATGAAAAGCGAATGGTCGACTCACAAGTTGAACGGTTTGAATATTTGTGCAAGCGCGAAGGCCGCATATGCCATACATTCCAAGCGATCATACCTCCTGGTAGGATGGCTTGGGTAACTTATGAGCCGGAAAATGTCAAAGCAATCCTTGCAACCCAGTTCAAGGATTTTGGAATCCCCCGACTTCGAATCCTGGACTTTTTTCCAATGCTTGGTCGAGGAATCGTAAGCTAATTAGTGCTTGCTGAAGTCAATGTCAAACACTGCTAATGGTACTCTCAGTTTGCAACGAATGGCCAACGCTGGGAACACTCAAGAGCAATGCTCCGGCCACAATTCGTCCGTGATCAAGTCGGTGACCTGGAATTGGAAGAACGGCATGTCCAGAACCTACTCAAGGTTCTAAGGACAGGCAATGATGGTTGGACCGAAAGAACCGACCTACAAGTCCTCTTCTTTAGACTCACTATGGACTCTGCAACCGAATTTCTCTTCGGCGAAAGCGTCGACAGTCAGCTAGACGGTCTACCAGGCTCCAAAAACCAATCTACTCATCAAGAAAAGGCTTTTGCTTACGCCTTCGATCGCGGTCAGATGTACCTTGCTAAGGCTGCTCGTCTGGGCGACTTATACTGGACGGCTCACAACAAGGACTTCCGTGAGCAGTGCAGAATATGCAATGAGTTTATTGACTACTTCGTTCAACGTGCGTTGAATCTTAAGAAGGCAAGGACGGACGATAAGAAGAAGTATGTATTCCTGGAACAGCTCGCCGAAGCCACACAAGATCCGGTTCAAATCCGCACTGAACTCATTAATATCCTACTGGCCGGGCGAGACACTACTGCATCACTACTAGGCTATGTTTTTGTTCTGCTCGCACAGCATCCGGAAGAGTTCAACAAACTCCGAGGAAAGATCCTGGAAGATTTCGGCACTTTTGATGCTCCAAAGCCCATTTCATTCTCTGGCCTCAAGAATTGTTCGTACCTTCAATGGGTTCTCAACGAGACGCTACGCTTCTATCCAGTTGTACCACTCAATAGCCGAGAAGCATATCATGATACCACAATCCCTGTTGGTGGTGGACCCGATGGCAAATCTCCAGTTTTCATTCCCAAGGGCGGCGAAGTGCTTTACTCTGTAAGTGTCTCCGACTCCCTACGATTCCCTGCGGATCATCCTGCCTCGGTTCAGATTGACTGACTGCATCTACAGGTTCACGTTATGCAGCGCCGCAAGGACCTCTGGGGTGAGGACGCCGATGTCTGGAAGCCAGAGCGCTGGCTTAGCCGCCGACCCGGCTGGGAGTACCTACCTTTCAACGGCGGGCCCAGAATCTGCATCGGTCAGCAGTTCGCGTTGACCGAGGCCGGTTACGTGACGGTGCGGCTGCTGCAGAAGTTCGACCAAATCGATGGTAGCGCAATTTCTAAGCAAGTGAGGCACGGATTGACCCTCACAACATGCCCTGCTGATGGTGTCAATGTCCGGCTCCATGAGGCTGCTCATTGAGTGTAACACGCGACGATGGAGCTGGGAAGCCGTGAAAAGTTCACGCTGCGCCTTCAATAATACCTGCTGAAGATCAGAGTCCTTCGTTTGCTTAGCTTGCTCAAACGTCCAAAACTGTGTCTTGCATTCTGCTAGTCGGCGGGACGAGTTTGGATTTTGTCTATGCGCTAACAACGCTTACTTCTGGGTGTATAACTGGCAAAGGCCATCTCTTCTCTAGTAAATATCATACAGTTGGAGTAGGTCCCGTAGCGGTTATCTTCTCCTCGCTCTTCTCTACTGGTAGTGTTTTCCTCGGCCTCATCAGACTCTCGACTGTGACACCATTTCCTAGCTTCGTAATACCCATGACCGGAGGATCACCTTTCCTCACGAACTCGTATAATCCTACAACCAAATATGTTAGCCTCACATCATGACGATCCATTCCAAACGAAGGAATGCATCAACCAACGGACAGACGCACCTGGTAACTTATTCCCCGCCAACCTGAACGCATCCCTCACAACCTGCTCATGGACATCGCCCGCAAGCTCAAAGATAATCCTGGAGACAGCGACGCGCGTGGCCCAGTAATCAAAGCTGCCCTTGCCCTTGCCCATGCGCTGGTCATTGCCAGAGGTGTAGACGCCGATGTTGGCGGCCACGCGCATGTACAGCCGGTACTTGTAGCCGCGCATGCGCTGCCGGATCGTCGCCTCCGCCACCTTCAGCTGCGCCGCCGAGATGCGTCGGTGCCGGTCCACCATCCGCAGTCCATATGTACCCCAGGCCACCGTCGTCCCGCGTACCGACCCGCCTGTTGCTACCCGTGGCCGCCCTTTGCGCGACTTGCGCTTTTCGCCGAACTTCGGCATCAGCCAGTTTTGTTGGCGCGGCGTGCTCGAGAATGGCCGGCGGGACGGGAGCGTCGCGGAGAGGAGATGGGTTGCTGTGAGGGTGTTAGTAGGTCCGCGGGTATCTGGAGTGCTGTGGGCAGCATACGTCTTCGAGGTTGTGCGTTCAAGGAGAGAGCGTCGAATTGAGCTGTAAAGCTCCTGAATATCCTTGGTTGGAGCATGGTTGATGTGAATGCCCCGAGCGAAGGGTGGTTGCAGTTGTGTAGTTTGAAGGTCCTGTCGGTGGTTGAAAGCTCCGATGCCAAGACTCAACTGAATGCGGTAATATATTCTACTCTCTTTGTTCAAAAATAATTCGCTCCTGGTGATAGTGAATAACAGTAAATTTACAGTAAAGAGAAAAATGATAGGTACATAGTAGCACAAATGGACGCATAGGAGATATTACAACGTACGACTCTACCGGTAACTACCATGAGTGACTTACAAACCGAACAGTGAACGAACCAACATGCTTTCCCAACCATAACATGAACCATACACCTTCACAAGCTCTCTCGAAATATTCCGAAACAGGTGCCTCGAGATAACTTTGTCGTCTTCTTGATCGAATATATTGTAGAATGTCTTATCCATATGACTTACGGTAGGATCAAAGTAACTAGCCTGTTTTCGCTTGACACTCTCTTATTAACAGTGGTTACTATGTTTTTCATACGTTTGTGGAGGCTCGATACAAATCTATGGACAGGGTGCAGCCACGATACTAGCGAAGTCATTTTCTGCATCGTACCGTTCTCTGGCCTCAATTAAATCTATGAAAATAGCGGCACTAAGCCTCATTAAGTTAATCTGATTATTTAATAGTTCATATTTCCCTCTCGCCATTCCTGCACACCTTGCGCTCTCTAGTTTTTAGGAAATATCTATATTCTATCCCATAACTAAATCTTTTAACACTATTCCATCTTAAAGGTCTTTAAACTCCTGAAACTGGAAAACTCCATCATCTCAAAATGTCGTCACGGCCACACGGGAGGAGAAAGGTACCAGAATATTTGTACACACACCTCAATCACCACCGTCCACAGATCAGGCTGTTTGAGCTGGCACCTGCTGCTTTATTGGATTATCCTGTATTCGGGTCGCTCCATATCGTAGATCTCGACGAAGATGAGGAAGATAGACCGGAATTCGACGCGCTTAGCTATCAGTGGGGCAAACCGGTGCCAAACTACGAGATAAACATTGTTGGGGATGCAAACACCAATAGTGGCTCGCTCCGGGTAACGCAGAATCTTATACACGCTCTCAGAGATCTTCGTCAAAGTGACGAGTCCCTTGTCATCTGGATAGACGCGATTTGCATTGACCAGCAGGACGAGAACGAGAAGTGCCACCAGGTCCCCCTAATGCGACGGATCTACTCAAGCGCACGCACTGTCCGCTGCTGGATAGACGAGGAAGTTGATCCAGATTCGGAAGCATTCCGCGTTCTCAGAGGGTTTAACACCACTGTAGATTCTTCCACGATTACCTCACGGGGTGCAAACAAGTTTGCTGAAGACGAAAAGCGAAAAATGCGCCTTCTGGGCAAGTATTCGTGGAGGTTTTGGCGTCCCGTCGCCAAGGTCTTTTTGAATGAGTATTGGTCCCGCCTTTGGATTCAGCAAGAGCTGCACCTTGCCTCTTCCTGGGATTTCCACTTTCGGGACTACGTCATGGATGATGAGGAACAGATGGGCTTGATACTCTTCCAGGAAATGATCCGACAGCTCGCTGATGTTCACCCTTTTGAACCCATAAACGACCCAAGCTCTGCTGTCAGAGTAACCGCAAACATTAAAAAGCACATCTACGGCGGCCGGATGCATGAACCACTCTTTGGCGGACTATTTCAGGCAATCCGTCAATCTCTGCCTTACAGAATGGTCCACACGTGGAATAAGATTGACGATTTTGGTCCAAGGGAAGGCGCGTTCGGGTCGCTGCTCAGAATTTATCTCTCAGCTCAGCGTCTCAAGGTGACCAATCCTAGAGACAAAGTGTACGGCATTCTCAGCCTCGCGAGAAATTGTGAAGACGTTGAAGTTAGATACGACATATCTGTCGTCCAAACGCACTCACAAGTATTCAGAAACCACATCAACGACCAGGCTGACCTAACATTCCTATCTCTAACGGGGCGTCCTAATCTTCCATCCGGATGGCCCTCTTGGTTTCCGCAATGGCAGCTTCCCATGCCGTACCGAGAATTTACCAAAGGTAGGCCTTACCAAGCCTCTGGTACAACCAAGGCGACAAACCCATGGATCAGCCAAGATGGCCGCCTCCTCGGAGCCAGGGGTATCCGCGTCGACCGCATCACCGACTGCATCGGCCCCAGCCCGCTCGAAGATGTCACCATGCAGGATCTAGTCCCGCTGCTTCAGTACCTCAACGCCCTGGTCATTTCCATAAGGGACGGCGGCCGCCGCAACGACTTCAACCGCAACATGGGCGTGCTATCGTGCATCATGTTCCCGTCCGTCAACGAGCACTGCCTCCACGACGTGTGCGGCGAGGTTCCCGACGAGTCCTGCTACGCCGAGATCTGGCGCATGCTTCGCACGCTGAGCCAGCGCTTCCCGCACCTGCGCTTGCGCGACCTGCTCGATCCGGAGCTTGACTTCCGGCCGTGGCCCCGCGCGCCCATGTGGCGCAACATGCGCGAGCGTATCTGGTTCTACCGCATGGCCTGTTGGCTTGGGCCCCAGCAGATGGTCGTGACCGAGCGGGGCTTTCCGGGCACGATCTATCAGAATGACGAGACGTGCAGGGTTGATCGCGGGGCGGACGAGGTGTGGGTGCTGTTTGGGTGCCCAGTTCTGTTGGTTCTGAGGCCGCAGAGAAATTTGTGGCGGTATCGTGTGGTCTCGCCGATTACCATACCCGGGCTAAGTGATGGATGGCTTTTTGATGAAGATAACTTGGAACACTTGAGAAGCTTTTCTCTACCACCAGCCGCAGATATTATACTATGCTGAATTTGAAGCATCTCCTTGTATGTTCTCAGTGAGGAGGAGTTACTGTTACAGACAATAGCGCTGCCTGCCGAGTACTGGATATGCTCCAAACACACAGTGAATGTAGATACGTCCGTAGGTCTTCATCAGAGCATATTAACGATTGAGACGCCGTGTTATTTCAGGAATTGAGCTGCCACCACGGCGATCGCCCTGTCGCCCCTGAGCTGCTCCAGTTAAACTGTCCACCGAGCACCCAGTCTAGATTGTCATCCGCCTCATCCTGCTGCTGCTGCGTCAGGTCTAGCATCTTACTGGCCGTGTAGAGCACCGCTATCATCACCACTCAGTCAGTTCGCGCCCCAATTCCTCAACACCGTGTCCGGTACCATCCCACCGACGAGCTCAATAATAATCAACACTCAGGTTGACTTGCTTTTGGCTAGGTGATCCATTCATCTACTGCCTGAGGCCGCTCACACAAACAGCCGAAATCTGGGATATATATAGTTAAAGCAATTCGCATAATTTGGAATAGAAGGAAACGAACTTGTAATTCGTAGAAACAAAGTCAAGGATCCCATTTAGGCTCCTAGTATTCCTACTTTCGCTCCCAATTATGCCGATTTCACCCTGTGCCCATGTCTCAAGCCGCAAGCTTAACAGTAGTCCGGGGTCCCATCCGATTCCCAAGAGCACCACAGTTTCCCTCCACCATTAGACCAGCCGTCCTTGTTATATACCCAAACGTCGCGTGGACAATCCTTTTGCGATCCCACCTTGGTCTCACCTCGGAAACAATGGAATCGCCCCTTAGCGAATGTCCAGGATTCCACAGCAGTACTTTCTTGGGTGCTTGAGCTGGCAGTGGTACGCTTTTGTCGACCAGACTGGCGCGACTTAGCGCGACGCTTGCGCGGTAGATCGGTGTCTCGGGCGAGCCCGTCCGTCGATGACCCCGAATCTTGATGCGTAGTATTACTTGTGAGCTCATTCTGGCTTGAAGCCGTAAAAGATGTCAAGAAAGGCTCGTCTGTCGAAGATACTTCCTCCTTCTCATCTGCCCTCTCATTCGCACGGGCAATAAATTCGTCCCGCTGCTCTTTTGCCCAGTCTCGCGCATTCCTGAATGCGGCCACGCCTCGGCGGAAAGTATTAGCGTCGGCAGTCATAGCAAACGCTGTCATCTGAGTCGTGTGGTACTGTGGGTCACTCCCTGGCTGTGCCGGTTCGGTAGGGTGCATCGCGTACATCTGGAGGGTGCCGGTGCCGCTGTGGTATGTCGCCCCGACCGTGTAGGCGTTGCCGTCGTACGTGGGGTTCTTCTGCTTGTACGACTGCAGCTTGTGCATGCCGCGAGCGCCGTTTCCGAGATCCTGAGTGACCTGCCGCTTCATCTCGGAAGCTTTCCCGTCAGGCCCTTTTAGTTCAGTGAAGAAGTTCGGGAGCAGCGGCCTTGATGTATCAGTGCACGGGATGATGTACGGCCCAAGATCGCGCCGCACGTCAGGGTGGAGCTGTGCTGGGCGAGAGCCGTTGTAATAGTCCGGTTGCGCGTCCGAAATGTTACGAGCCAGCGGCGTGAGGTGGTTGAACTTCTCGTTCTGGCCGGATGGGATGATGGTCCTGCCTCTAATGATTGGGAAGACGTCGCTTCTCACGCGATCTTCAGTCTTGGCCTTCATATTCTCCTTTTGAAAGTTTCTGAAGTCTCCGTTGGTGAAATGAGATGGCGACAAAGATGGCCTTGGCTGTCCTAGCCTCTCCTCTATTAGCTCTTCAATGTTATTCGGTATTGGAGTGTCCTCATCATCCGAATACTCATATCCGTGAGGGTAATAATCTGCGTCAATGAGGGCCTGCTCAAAGGCAGGATCTTTTGAAGATATCGTCGTCCTCCGCGTAGACTGGCTCGACGCATTGGAAGCGTCGGCACGGCTCCATATTTGGGATTGACTCATTCTGGCTGGTGTTTTCTGTTCTGGGTACTGAAAACTGTTAGCATGACTTCTCTATCAGTGATAGAACTCACCCCTCTAATATCACGAAGGTTTGGACCACCGTGGCGGGCAAAGCGCTTGAGCTGTTTGACGAGATCCCCCTTTAGGACAGACCGCTCCGGCAGCTTAGGTGCGGCAGGCCGTACTGTCCTTCTGTCGAATTCTCGAAGAGCACGACGACAGAGCGGCACTCTGGAAAGATTGTCCCAGAATTCGGGAGGTGTCCTGCTGCGCGGCCGTTGCGATCGCTTTCGACGTTTGGCCTGTGGTTGCGGTTGAGGATCTGCTACCGGCGCGTGTTCAATTGACCGCTTTCGCTTTCGACTTTGGGGTTCCGGCTCCTCTCCTAGAGGCATACTGTTCACGAACGGACTTGAGCGAACGATGGAAAGATAAAGCACACTGTTTCTGTAAGCGCCAGCAGGCACATGAAGGTGGGTGAGTACCCCACGGACTGAGGCAGGCCGCGGCGCTTGGCATTTTCAGTGATCCCTGCCCCGCTAAAAAAGGAGCGCGGAGCGAGGTCGCCGAACGCACAGTACGTATCAGAGCTCACATTTTCCAGATCGAGCCGCAACTAGAGTTTCTGCGGGACGTTGCTTCCTCGCTCAGTCCTGAACACCTGAACATCCACCGTGACGTTATCCAGATCTTGATTGGAAAGCTGCAACTTGCAATATCTCGATTAGAAACGTTGTACAAGAATCCAGAGGACGGAGCGGCAACTGACGGGCGATTCGTGTTGCGCCCATTGAAATACGCTCGCTCTAAGGAGAAACTAGATGCTTCGATAGCAGAGCTTGAGGCCTGTCAGACTGTCTTTGATCCATCGTGGTATCTCATGCTTCGCTCTGCAAGTCCATCTGTGCAAGCAAAAGTGTATGCAGAGATCACAAAGCCCAGCAGCAGCAATCATAGCCACGGTTCTGACGAGGCAAAAAAGTCGAGCATCTCCTCGAAGCTACTCCGAACGGCAACATTCTTGTCATCAGAAGCTTCCTCAATTCATGTATTCTTGCCTGAAGACAAGATCGAAGGCATGATTCAGCAACAGGTACCGAACAGCACTATCAGACTTGCGCACAGAAGAACAAGTGGATCGAGGCAGCCTCAGCATGACAAGACGTATGTCCTGGAAACCTTCGACTGTCCGCAGAATTCGCATATTCAGGGCACTGCTCATAATGTCCGCGACTTTGCTCTCAAGTTGTCTCGGATGCAACCGCATACCTTTGGTCTATTGTTCTGCAAGGGTGTTATTTGGCATAAACGCGGCCAAGGAGCAGAGAGTTCTTCCTTCAGATTCGTCTTTCGGATGCCCGATGGATTGGGACAGCTAAAGAGTCTTCGGCAATTTCTGCTTGAAGGAGATTCGTGTCACTCGCTATCTGAGCGTTTTACTCTAGCCTCAGAGCTTGCGAAAGCCGTCAGCTTCGTCCATGCTTTTGGCTTTGTCCACAAAGGCATACGGCCCGAAGCTATCCTGCTGTTGGAGGACGAAAAGTCTTCTCTCGGTTCTGCATTCCTGATCGGCTTTGATCGTGTCCGCACAGCTGAAGGCGCCACGTTCCGGCAAGGCGTAACCTCGTGGTAAAACGATCTATATCAACATCCATCTAGGCAAGGTCCTGTACCTGAGGAGGACTTCATGACGCAGCATGACATATATAGCCTTGGCATATGCTTGCTCGAGATAGGTCTGTGGCGGTCTTTCGTTTCGATAAGCCTTTCAGGATTGTACACCGCTTCTGAAGTTCTGCAGTTGCCGCCCTCGAAGAATGAGCCTTTGACTACACCTCTTGAGCGAAAATCCATCAAGGACCATCTTGTGAATTTGGCTCGAACTCAGCTACCGCGTCGCATGGGTTCACGATACGCGGAGATCGTGATAACATGTTTGACATGTTTAGATCGAGGGAACGAAGACTTCGGTGACGAAGAGGAATTCCAAGATGATGACGGTATCACGATCGGCGTGAGATTTATCGAGAAAGTGAGTGATTAATCTCCAATAGGTTAGTCGTGGCTCGTAACATAAAATAGGTGCTCGCGAAAATGAACGAGTTGGTTGTGTAGCACCTCATTATTATGAACACATGTCATTGCACATTATTCGGACGCTCGTTATAGCTGGAGTATCGAACAAAGGTCCATAAGGATTGCGCACGAAACACATCAAGCAATAACTTCATCAGAGGATAGAACGAGTATACTGGCATGTAGGAGAGCTATATGAGGTCAGATGGTTCGGAAATAAGCTTATCAGATACAGTAGTTGGAGTTGAGTAGCTCCCAGCTATAGTCCCCTACGTCTTCGATAGAGTAGTGAATCCTTTAGGATTTGACATGAAAGGCTTGGGCTAATTGAAGACGTTGCTGCCATCCAAATTTGGTCTGCTAGCTAGCAAAACAGATCTTCTCGGGCATTTTGATAATCTGAAAACTATGCAATTATTACCGGAAGGATGGTCCGAAGCATAAGGTAAAAAGAATGCGTCGTGACTGGTTAGTTTCTAATCATCTTCGTATCTGCATGTCTCAAGACTAGGAAAAGTTCGACTTGAGACAGAGACCAAAGGAATGGGAGCACATTGCTAGCAGCGAGAGGGAGAGAGAGTATTCGTCATACTAAGAGATCACCATTTTGGTCTATGAGCTGAAAGAATAAATGCAGTACACGAGTTGTAGAGCTTATCGAGTATCGACGTTGTTCAAGGATTCGGTGCCAAACCTGAACGGAAGCTTTACTGGGGAGTGCAATAATGATTACCCGGTAGCTCCGCTATTAACGTACTCATTAGTCGCGACATCACCCTGCCCTCCATCGCGAATCCGCTCACGCGTCTGAGCTTCGAATTTCTAGGCCACAATTTTCTCCACACCGACGACTGCAGCGGTGCATCCTGCTACATCAAGCTGTTGATTTCCAATTGTAGCACCAGAATGCCTGCAGATATCCGAAGCTTCTTCGGCGGCAAGACAGGTCAGAGCAGCCAGGAGTACCCGCCTGCGAAGAAGGAAGAGGTATGTGCTACGATTACCGTATAATCTTATGCCCTGTTTCAGCCTCGAATTGCCGCTGACTAGACTGTAGTCGAAGAAGGTCAGAGGCAGAAAATCTCGGGTGATTGATGACGATGAGGATGAAGACATTCCCGTCAAGACCACAACGCCCAAGAAAGCTTCGCCGAAGAAGCCGCAGTAAGACTCCGCTCACCGAAAATTGCTGGAAATGAATTCTAACTCAAGGTTTAGAAAACCCGAACCACCTAAAGTCGTCGAGACCACCACTTCGGACTACTTTGGAACAAGCAACAAGCCCAGACGAACCGAGCTAGTGAAGACGAAGCCTATTAAGACTGAAACTCCGAAAAAGACAAACGGTACTATAGCGTCGAAAGCTTCCACCAATGGTACCCCGTTATCATCCCGACTGAAGAAAGCGAGCCGCGACTTTGAGTTGGAGGACCTGGACAATGACGATGACATATTCGCAAATGACTTTGGCAAATCCGGAAAGGTCAGAGGAGATGACTACGAAGAAGTTACAGATGAAGAAGAGGATGAATTCGTCGTAACAAAGTCTCGCAATAAGGGTCGCGAGACAAAATCCAAGAAAGGGAAAGATGAATTCGTTCCTGAAAAGGAGGACGAAGACATGAACGATGACGCCTTCGAAGCGCTAGATGCTGAAGATGATGACGATGACGATATTCCTCTCAGAAAACCCAAGGGAAAGACAAGAGGTAGTGCTAGGAAGCGCAAGTCCGATTCCTTAAACGACAAAGACGAACCTACTTCCAAGAAGGGCAAAGCCCGGCAGCCAGCCTCAGCCCAATCTACACCGGCAAAGAAGAAAGCGAAGAAAGAGGAAGTACAAGACAGTACGGAAATCAAGGCGATCTTGAACAGCATCCCTACTGTTCGTGCCCCAACACCTCCTCCGAAGGAAGATGGCAAATACAAATTCGACTTCAGGGCCGGCAATAATTCAAATGCTCAACCTGCTGCTGCAGGCTCGAAAGAGAAACCTGTTGGTGCAGAAAATTGCTTGGCTGGGCTGAGTTTTGTTTTCACCGGTGTACTCGACACGCTGGGTAGAGAGGAAGGCCAGGCGATCGTCAAACAGTATGGTGGTAAAGTGATGGGTGCTCCATCTAAGAACACTAGCTACGTAGTGCTAGGAAGGGATGCTGGACCGAAGAAGCTCGAGACTATCCGAGCCAACAACATTAAGACCATCAATGAGGACGGTCTTTTCGAGCTCATTCGACGGCTGCCAGCGAACGGTGGTGACGGCAAAGCAGCAGCAAAGTATGCCGAGCAGAAACAGAAAGAAGAAGAGAAGATTCGAATAGCAGCTGAAGAAATTGAGGACGAAGAGAAGAAATCAGCAAAGGCCAAAGCGGCCATCATAAAAAACTCCACCAATCCTACAGCACCGAAATCCAAGGCACCAGAAGGACCCCGAGTCGAAGATAGACTTTGGACTGTGAAATATGCTCCTACGCAGATAACGCAAATCTGTGGCAACAAAACTCAGGTTGAGAAACTGCAAAGATGGCTACGAGCGTTCCCGAGGAACAAGTCGAAGAATTTCAAGATGCCCGGTCCGGACGGTAGTGGAACTTTCAGAGCCGTTATCATCTCTGGACCTCCAGGAATCGGCAAGACAACAGCTGCGCACCTTGTGGCCAAAATAGAGGGTTACGACATTGTAGAGTCAAACGCGAGCGATACGAGGAGCAAACGGCTTGTCGAAGAGGGTCTGAGAGGTGTGCTCAGTACGACTTCCTTACTTGGCTACTTTGCTGGCGACGGACAAAAAGTTGAGTCGTCAAAGAAGAAACTGTGCTTGATCATGGACGAAGTCGACGGCATGTCTGCGGGAGATCGAGGCGGTGTTGGTGCTTTGGCAGCTATCTGCAAGAAGAGCGAAATTCCGCTCATTTTGATCTGCAACGATCGAAAGCTTCCAAAAATGCGGCCGTTCGACTATGTCACCTACGAGTTGCCTTTCAGACGTCCCACTGTCGACCAAATTCGAGCACGAATCATGACGATTGCATTCCGGGAGGGCATGAAGATGCCTCCAAATGTCATCAACGCTCTTATCGAAGGCACTGGTGCGGATATACGCCAAGTTGTGAACATGCTGTCTGCGACAAAGCTGGATGAGGAGGCCATGAACTTTGAGAAGGGCAAACAGATGTCCAAAGCTTGGGAGAAACACATTGTACTCAAGCCATGGGACATCATAGGCAAAATACTCGGTGGTGGCTTGTTCGCACCTAGCAGCAAGTCCACGTTGAACGACAAGTCCGAACTCTACTTCAACGATCACGAATTCAGTCCACTTATGGTGCAGGAGAACTACCTTGGCACTCATCCAATGCTCGCACTCGACTACACCGGAAAGGAAAAGGGCCTCAAGATTCTTGAGCTTGTAGAGAAGGCATCTGAGAGCATTAGTGATGGCGATCTTGTTGATCGCATGATCCATGGCTCGCAGCAACACTGGTCGCTTATGCCCACGCACGCCATCTTCAGCTTCGTTCGACCAGCCAGCTTTATTGCTGGAAATCTCGCCGGACACAAAATCGAATTCACGAGCTGGCTCGGCAAAAACAGTACGTATGGTAAGCTCGTGCGCATGGTCAAGGAAATCCAGGGACACATGAGGCTCCGAACTAGCGGTGATCGACATGAAATTCGCCAGCAGTACGTGCCAACGCTGTGGGATAAGCTCGTTCGGCCGCTCGCTAAGGAGGGCAAGGACGCAGTTCCTGAGGTGATCGAGCTCATGGACAGCTACTTCTTGACCAAGGATGACTGGGATGCCATCGTGGAATTGGGTGTGGGCCCGATGGCTATGGAAGGCTTGCCGAAGAAGATTGAATCGAGTGCCAAGGCAGCGTTCACGAGGCTCTACAATCAACAAAGCCACCCATTGCCATTCATGAAAGCCAGCAATGTCATTGCACCGAAGAGGGCTACAAAAGAGAAGCCAGATTTGGAGGAGGCGTTGGAGGAGAGCGATGAAGGCGAGGTCATTGACGAGGCTCCAGACAAAGATGATGAAGATACCGATTTGAGCAAGGACAAATACATCAAGGCGCCTAAGAAGAAGAAAGCGCCTGCGGCGGTTGCAGGGAAGAAGAGGGGAAAGAAAGCCGCGAATGAAGATGAGGACGAGGATGATGACGAGCCACCAGCGAAGAAAGGAAAAGGAAAGGGCAAAGCGAAGTCGAAGTAGGGCAATTGATGTCCGTTCATCGTCGTTGTGAAGAGGAGTTAGCTTCTCTTGCCTGATCAACGAATTGATATAGTAAAGCATTGTGGAAGATAGGTCTGCGGATATCATTGATAAGTGTACTAGGATAATCCGTATGAAGTAACTGGCAATATAAAGAGTAGAGTTGTTTGGTTTCGATGATATCTATTTCAGCAATTTGTATTGTGGCAGTAATCGTGAGCGATCCATTTCTCTCGACAAGCTTTCAAGGTTCAGATTGGACCAAAATTCGTATAGAGAGTTTCTAAGAAGCTATAAACTCAAAGCATGATTGAAAGAGAAGCAGTAAGATGGGTTTATCTTGAACGAGCTTGGAAATACTCTGAATCTAAGCGTACATGGAACTGAAGAGCACGAATGAATGAGAAACACTGAATGCATCCTGGACTCCGAAGCACTACAATCAGCTCCTAGACAACGCGAAAATTAAACATTACGACCACCCCAGTGAGAGGAGCCTAGAGAAATCCGACCAACGCTATGAAGCTGGCAGCAAACCATCCCTTGATGTCAAATTGGAGTCCTGGCACGGCTCCACCAGTAAAAATTGCTGACTTTGTCGGACTCTTCGTGGCTCCAGTTGTTGTCATGTCCTCGCATCCGCAGTCAGTAACAGTAGCAGTCCAAGTGCCATTAGTGCTGTTCGACGGCGAGCCCGTAGCGCTCCACGTTGGCCATGAAGAGACGGCACTCGAATTGGAGTTGGCACAGACACCAAAGGCGGGTTGGCAACCAGCCAAGCAGAACTGCCCTCCAGCGCCGCTGTTTGAGTGGTATCAGCATCCGAAGATGATGAGAATTCGTGGACTCTGTGGGCCACTTACCAAGCCCCTTGGCCGCCGCAGCATTCTCCGCCGCTGTAGCCGACACAGGAGTAGCCCGCGTCACCTCCGCAACTCCCATCTGGCGATATGCCACCTGATGCGCTCGCTACAGGTGAAGTAGCGCTGGTACCTCCCGCGCTAGACGTGGTGCTCGTCGAAGCCGGTGCAACGACGTCGCCACAAATGCCATAGCCGACGAGACAGTTGGTGCCGCAGTAGGTGTCGTCTGAGCCGCTGTCACCCATTTCGATGTCAGTCTGATATAGACATGGTGTGCTCCATTCGGATTTGGATTCCACTCACCAGTAGCCGAATGTAGAGCAGCATTGTCCACCATCAAACGCTGGATTTCCCAAGCATGTCATGCCGACATCAGGACCGCAGGTGCCGTTTGTAGTGACCTGCAGAGATTGGCCGGGAGCAGGTGCGCTGCTGGTGGAAGTTTGCCCATAGACGGCGGTTGCCACGAAGGAAAGAGAGAGTATGAGTGTTGCCATCATCGAATGAACAAGTTCTTACGGAGAGATTGGAGAAGCAAAACTGAAAATAGCTGGGCATGGCGCGGGAATGGCTTGTTATTCATGCCCTGGCTGGTTTGTTTACTTCATTCCCACCAAGTCATTGCGGAATGCTTGGGTGATGGAATGGAATTCATTACAACACAAATAGACGCTGAATTGCATGACCACATAGTAGAAGTAACAATAAAACCATGACTAAAATCGAAAAAAGGAAGAGTAATTGGTCTGGAGGCGTGATAGTTGCTGGATTCCGTATAGAACCTTACGTTACGCCGACATGAGCCTATGCTAACAGCTTGCCGTACTTTGGAAGAACGGGGGCTGGCAGACAACTTGCGAACATAATGCAATCCGGCTTCTCGGCCTTTTCTCTTCTTCTGCCGATGTGAAGCCGCAAATTTGTCTCTCTCTGAAAAGATCCAAGTCGAAGTTTTCTTCTTTTTGGTCTTGACACCTGCGGTGGTGAAGAATCTCGCCAGTCCATCTCATTTTGCTATCTTTAGCAATCATGCTCATAAGCATCGCCCTGACGGTCCAATTCGCAAATACTGGAATGGCATATACCAGCGTACCGTGAGAGGCGGCTAGTCCAATGAGTTACCAAGTTGTAGAGTGTTAAAGCATGTTTGTAATTAGAGGAAGGATATCCTGAATGCCTCTTGCTCATACCATTCTAAATCTTTAAGACGGCTCTGCTTGAACACACATAGTCTCCAACCATCGAGCAAAACGAACGCTGGGCGCGTCGACAGCGCGCCAAAATAGATCAGCTGCCCAAATTGTGATTGGAACGATGAAAATACTGCTCAGGAGGAATCCAGCTTTGTACCGAAAGCCTGGCTCAGAACCTGTGATACTCCATGCCCAAGGCTCTATCCTGTAACCGATTACGTGTATGACAGGCCCGTGCATGAGGTAGAGAGAGTAACTGATTTTGCCGAAGTACTGCACGAGCGGGGTGTTGAATGGTTTCTGCAGGAGCGAGCAGTAGCTGGTGCATAGGACGAACAGCATCGCGCCGATACATTGATAGTATCGGTATTTCTCGCCGAACCACTCTGGTATGTAAGTTGACAGCCAAATCCAGCCTGGAGTTTCAGCGAAGTCGTCATCGGGCTGAGACATAAGGTAGAGGGAGAATATTGCAAGTGCAATCCAAAGGATTTGAAGTGAGTAGCGAGATTTCGTGACCGTATCGCGTGGAGAGCCTGCGTTGCTTGGTGAGACCGCGGAAGTAGAGGCGTTGCGGTGCACTCCACGAATAATATCAAGTTCTGCAAGAAACATGCCGCTGTAGAAGAGAACCATTTCCCAGCGGCTCCAGTAGTAAGTGAACCATACGAGGAGAAAGAGGAAGGTAAACCGCAAGGCCGTTCGGACGCGAGCCAATCCAATCAACGCGAGGAAGAGCATCAGCGAGCAGCGGAACTCGACTGGAATGGTCCACAGGTGAACATCGTAACTCGTAGTCCCACCGAATGGCTCCCAACTCCAGACATGAACGAAGTTCCACATGTGCCAGACCCAATCCCAGAATTGATTGTAGAACGTGTCCCGTAGATGAGGGTGGTATTCTAGAACGTTCCTAAGAAGCTCCCTGTTCTCAGAAAACGCTCGTGTAGGCTCATAAAAGCCGAGCCGCAACATTATTATGACCATGAAGGTGGAGACGGTGGTCGGGGTGAAGAGACGTATGCCTCGGCGGAAGATCGATGAAGACATGGTGGTGAAGAACTTTTCCCATGATTGTGAGCGCAGTAGTTTTAGTGGTTTCAGGGAGAGGGCGTAGCCGGATATTACGAAGAATATGCACACCATCGGTGGTCCCGAGTAGAAGAGTCGGATGATAGGAAGTTGCAGGATGTGGTTGTTCTCACCAGGCTCGCCAAAGCCATAACCCCTGGTGATAACGAAGCAGCTGTAGGAAAAGTGACAGAAGAACACGAAGAGAGCGGCGAGTCCTCGCATGCCATCAAGGTAGGCAGTCGGTGACAGCGTCTCCGGCTTCGAACGATCGAAACCAATCCAGTGCTGTACGAAGCTCGGGAGTAGATTTAGACATGATCGTTTCGCCAGAGTTCTATATGCTGTCGGCCGTACCCCGCGTAGGAAATTCAGTGTTGAGTCAAGCCAAGGTTGTGATGGGAATAGTCTCAAAGTCTCTTCGCGGATCATGTCGCCTTCGAGGTCAGAGAGCGTCTTCTCATCTAGAAGCGAGTATGTCTCGTGTAATGTATTCGCCCGGGAGTCCATGTGGATAAGTAATTATGGAGGAAACTCGTTTGGAACGTGTATTGTCGTCGGGATCATTTCCGAACTCGATTAAAGATATTGTCCAGTATGTTGCATGGTTCGATGGAAGGGTTCTCAAAATGATTTTGGAATCAGTATGGCACCGCCCGAGTATCGCATCAAAGAAAGAGTTGAAACTTGTACTTGGTAATGTAAAGATTATGTAGAAAAGAAATTGTTGCAAACCAAAGAAGGTGAAAATGGAAAAAAATTGACAAAACGTATCTGAAGATCCCCTCAAACGGTGGCCAAGGAGGATTTGGCGCATGTCTCCCAAAATGTTTCACACAAATACATTTTGCGGGAAGCCAAAGGGGCTCAAGTATGCTCAACATCCTGGCTCATCCTTGCTCATCCTTGCGCGCACAGAGAGCGGTGGTTGTGGTGGCGTTGCACAGAATTTCGAATCGTCTAATAAGCCGTCTCCGAGGACCACTTTTCCGAAGCCGACGATCCGTTCGTGCCTCTACAGCTGCGAAGGCGCAGGAGAGAGGTATTTGCGTCCCGATAAACTAGACCAGCATTATAATTAGAAGAGTTTTGATGGTTTCAACACAGAGCGGCAGATCTAGCATGGATGCCTTTTGCGGATCGACCCACCCAACACTACCAAACACAAAGATGACAGCCGGGCTTTGGTGGAGAAACACGGCCGTGTACGGCGCTCAGCAGACTAGTCCTATGTCTCGCGTTCATCCCCGCAAAATTTGAGCATAAGCGAACGCCTCGAACGGTGGTCGCCAAGACGGAAGTGGATGCTAGAACCTCGGAAGTCAGTCGGCATCGTTCATATGCAACTTTTCTCATGGTAGTGTCCCAGCGGGTGCTGGTCGGAAAGAGTCAGCTTCTACAGACGTGCTGATCGCGGTCTCAGCAATGCTCATGGGTGGTTCCGTACCATGCTCAAAACCCTGACAGCATGTGGAGAATGCAAATACTTAGGGGAAGCGCAGACTGGACTTGCGATCACGTGTGCACGATATGCTTGCATAAAAAGTGCATTGTACTGGGTGGGAGAGAGTCATTAATTAATTAAGGTACGGTTGCAGGCCCCAATCTGTAAAATGGTCCGAATTACTCCGATGCTCTCAATCATCTAGCGTAAAATTTGTTTGAGCTGTGTGCATCATTCGAGCAAGCTTTAGTCCGTATTTGTTCTTGGCGGTGCATACTGCCTTCTACTCCGATAAACGCGTTCAGACGGTTGGATTGCACGGATTAGCTACCGAGAGCAAGCGCTTAGGGCTCTCTCTATCAAATGCGATTGATATCCTCGGACTAAAAAGGAGGCAGCTAATCATTGAAATTGATGTTCTTTTCCGTCTAGCGCTCGCCGCTGGCCGGCTGTTCTGGATTTGCGAGCCAACGTGCTTGGTGCAGCATCCCACATTCCGCTATTTAGTGAGTGAAGTGGAGTCTGCCCTACCTGACCAAAATTTAATCATTTGGATGGCGGTTATGGCGCAATGGGCAACGGCAGGCGAGGGAGTTGCCCAATGCATATCTCAAGTTTTGACGTGTCATAGGGGATAGCGATCGATCTGTGGAACCTTGCATGTATCCGTGGAAACTGAGCATCTGAGCATCAGTCTGTGTGGTTAGCTTGGCGTGAAATGAGGAAGATGATTTCTGCGGAACCTCTTTGGTCTCATTGCATAATTGAAGACTGCGCTTGGGATTCTGCTATGGACTGCAAGCCGATCAAGCGCAACCATACGCCGAGGTCATCCTATGAAAATAACGGCATAAAATGGGCCTGCGTTCGACATCGCAACTATTCATGGCAGCTTCTTCAACCTTCGTGCTGCGTCGAAGATTCCTCTTGCCACGTCTGACGGGTAGTTGCTGTCTCACGTTGCAAAACTTTCTGTTGATCGTACGCTTGGGTCGCAAACGCAGTCTCATGCCGCGAGTGTTGAATGAGTGATAAAGGCATGCTACTTTATGGCGGGTAGACTTTCTCCTAGATCCGGGAACTGTCTGTTCATGCTCTGGTTGAGTCCTTCGGATTCATTGAGTTTGGCAATTGAAGCCGGCAGAACCTTTGAAGTGCCGTGATGGACTTGAACGAGCAGGAGAGTCGACGGGTGCATTGAGCGGATAGCAACAGGAAATGCGGCCAATGCTGCCTTCAACCCTCGTCTTCAACTACCTCTTCGCCATAGTTCTCCTCTTCCTTGGCATCAGTAGCTGCGTCGGCGGTGCTTCCTGCAGCGTTTTTGTCCTCCTCCATCTTCTGCGTCAGAAATGCGTTCACCACATCCTGCATCTTGCCAACCGATGTATGAAGAGCCGAAAGGTAAGCTGTGCGTTCTTCCGTTGCTGGCGTGCGCGAGCAGCCTGGCAGCGCCTGCGTGAATGATCGAGTCGCTGCGTCTGAGGCGCGGTACTCTGCCGTAAGACTTTGATTTGATGGTGCCATTATGCGTTCTCTGGCGGCCGCGGATTGGATGGACCCAGAGGCAAGTTGCCTGAGATTGCAAGCGGGTTTCAGTGCTTGAATTTTTGTAGTCGGGTAGTTAGTAGCAGTAATGACCAATGTTGGTACGGAGCACGCTGCATTGGAAGGGTCGAGGCTACAAGGCTGACTTGCCCACAGCAAATCGTTTCGGCTCTTTTGATGCTGCAACGCCGCGCGCCCGGGACGGACGATCGAGTGTATGCAAGCACCATGTCATCGGTCCTCGTGCCTAGATCACCTGGGTGCATCGCTTTTCCCTGGTTAGGAACCTCGCTGCCCAACCCTGTCTGTCGCATGGCCGACATAAGGCCTTACTCGTGACATCCCTTTGAACAACTCTTCACTTTCCTATACCTTAGATCCTGCAATGCGGCAGTTTGCCTTGCTAGCTGCGCTGTGCACCGTCGCAGAGGCGGGCTTGTATGCCTCAACCTTGACGCCGCCCGTGCTACCGCTCATAGTCCGCAACCCGTACCTGAGCACTTGGCTGGGTGATGCCAGAGAGAATCCATGGGGAAAATGGCCAATGTTTTGGACAGGAGAGGAAGTAAGAGCAATTGCGACTGCGGCGTTAGCATTGCCTTGGATGCTAGCTAACTGAATCAGATTGGATTCGGGGTACTTGCCGGTGTACCGTTCTCGAGTACCGTCTACCCTCTTCTCGGCCGTCCACACGACTCCTTAGCAAAAGATGGTCACGGTAAAGGGTATGGATAAGAGCGGTTGTGAGAAGCTATGGACGAGGGAAGAGACCGCTGACAGAAGATTGAAGATACAATGTTTCCTTCGCTGAATACAGAGGCGCCAAATACGACGCTTCAACAACCAATTTGACTTACCACATCCCTTCACCTTATAAGAGCGCATCTGGCGACTACGCAAAAGTAGTTTTATCCTTCCTTTCTCCAATCACACCTCAGTCTACTCTTAGGCAAGCTCTTCCTGCTGCGTACCTCAACATATACGTCGAGGGTTCGTTTGATCTTGATATTTACGTCGACTTGAACGGTCAATGGATCAGTGGTGATAGAGGAAGCCGCATAGAGTGGGACTTTATCCATGAAAATGCCGAATTGGGAGACGGTCTGAAGACATGGAAAGTTCAGCGACAGCAACAGGCTTTGTTCACGGAGATTCGTGATCGAGCTGAATGGGGAACGCTCTACTTCACAGCACCGTCCGACACTCATCACGAGTCTGGCACATCGGCTCTGCTGCGGCAGCACTTCTCCAAAACAGGAACCTTGCGCAATGTGAATGACGACGTATTCCGAGGAATTATGGACGATGAACCCGTGTTTGCCTTCTCCAAGTCATTCGAACTAGGAAATGGCACGACTTCGAATGCTGGCAAAGCCAAGGGCAAAGTCATGTTCACTATAGCACACCTTCAAGATCCCGTGGTGCAGTATGCATCTGCTCGAGGAATGACCGAAATGCGCCCACTTTGGAAGTCGTATTTCCTCTCCGATCTTTCACTCATCAGCTACCACTGGGATGACTTCCGCCACGCCAATATCCTATCTCGCAACTACACAGATCAACTTGCTCTCGACTCCTACAAGTCTGGCTCAAGTAATTACACAGATATTGTGGCTCTATCTGCTAGGCAAGTCCTCGGTGCGACGAGCTTCTCTGGAACCCCGGACAACCCAATCCTGTTTCTTAAGGAGATTTCATCCAATGGTAACTGCCAAACCGTGGACGTTATTTTCCCATCTTTCCCGTTCTTTGCTTATACCAACCCTCGATGGCTGGCATACCTACTCGAACCTCTTTTGGAGCATCAATTGAGTGGGCAATACCCGAACAAGTACTCTATGCACGATCTTGGCGCGCATTTTCCAAATGAAACAGGTCATCCGGATGGCTTCGACGAGTACATGCCTGTAGAGGAGTGTGGAGACATGCTCATCATGGGTCTTTCCCTAGCCAACTCATTGCGCTATGGAAAACAGAGCAGTGCTCAGTCAATGTGGTCGACACTTGGGAATAAAGAATTGGATAGTACCCCAGGTGACGGCAGCAGTATTTTCCCACTTCCCACTGCCGATTCCATGTATCTCGGCCCTGGAGACCAAATTTCCTTCATCGATGACAGCTGGGGTGGTGGAGCGAAGGGAGAGAAGCAGGCCAGGAAGTGGTTGGAAAAGAGTTATCCGCTGTGGAAGCAGTGGACGAAATATCTTATTGACTACAGCTTGGAGCCTCATAACCAGCGTACGATTCACCACCATGTCAACAGCAAAACCAACTAACGTGAAGATAGTGTCGACGGATGACTTTGCCGGCTGGCTTGCTCTTCAGACAAACCTGGCCCTTAAAGGCATTGTGGGCATCAAAGCAATGAGCGAACTTGCAACCGTTGTTGGGAATGCTGAAGACGCTTCTCATTATCGTAATATCTCAGAGATGTACATCAGGAAGTGGGAGAAATTTGGCATGGCTCGTGACAACACCCACGCGAAGCTTGCATATAATTGGTATGGCAGTTGGACAACGCTTTACAGTCTTTTCGCGGATGCGATACTCTGTTTCCATCCCAGCATCACTGGAAGAAATTCTGATGCAGGGCACACTGACTACGCACACATTGCAGAAGGTCAAGCACCACTCCAGCCAAGTGACCAGAAAGAACTTGGAGATACGGATTTCATTCCACATCATGTGTATACTAATCAATCTCGTTGGTATGGGCTGGTGATGCAGAAGTATGGCCTTCCACTCGACAGCCGACATCTTTACACAAAGTCCGACTGGGAGTTTGAAGCCGCTGCAGTAGCGGAGAAGGAGGTTCGAGCTGAGATCCTCGACCGTGTCGCTAAGTGGATTAATGAAACGTCCATCGATCGACCGTTGAGTGATCTTTACGAGACGGAAGGAAATGGAGGGTTTCCGGGGGTTTATTTTATGGCTCGTCCAGTCGTTGGAGGCCACTTCGCGTTTCTAGCGCTAGAAAGAGCTTGTGGAGGCCAAAGCTGACGGCGCATGAAAAGATGACGGTACCACTCAGCAAAGGGCCGACGGGTTTAGGTTACCAATACGAGCATTTGAAGAGCGGATAATGCGTGTGAATGTACAGATACAGTGGGAGCATATGCACTGACCTTGCAGCCGATGCTGCTTGGGAACGAAAGTCGAGCGCATTTTGTTTTCTAAGCATGTACCAACCTAGCTAGAATCACTGTCGTTAAGATTAAGAATTTATGCCTATGATTATCAAGAAGTTCAAGTCGCAATAGCAGGTTGACGATACCTTGTCGAATCTAGCCCCAAGCACATGCGTCATGGAGAATCGGAACTTGGCGTGGGGCGTGTTGAAATAGCGACCGACATCAACGCGCCTTCGTCGTTGCCCATGTTACCATCACATGCAGCTTCTGATACTGTTTCAAGTAGACACTTCTCTTTATAATGTGAATGAGTCTCATGGAAAACTCCGTACGAATGTTCACTCCTAATCGACCACAATGACCAAGGATAACGAGCTGTCGCCTCACCAGGCGCACGCCCTCTTTGACATCCTCACCCACGTCGAAGTCTACCAGGAGCTCCAGAAGTTCAAATATCCTGATGCCATGCGTGATTATGGCCATCCATTCCACATCGAAGACGGGAAACCATCAACTTCGCCCATACTCCAACCACTTCTCGAGAAATTTGTACTGCCACTCCCCGGTATCCGCAACCTGAACGAGAAGTTTTGGCGAGAAAGATGCCAGGCACTCATGGAGAAACTTGGTGAAGCGGATCTCAGCGAGAGCTATGATAAAGGCGTGATTGGGAGTAGAAGAGCGCTTGCCACGGCGTTCTCAACCGTCATAGAGGCACCCGCAAAAGGCTGCCTCGGCGGGCTGGCAAAGAAACCAATTAAAGAGCCTGAGGAAGAGGAGGAAGAAGTCCCGTATGACAAAAGCGATCCAGATGATGTGATCAGAGCATGGGAAGACTTTTGTCAAGAGATGGTTTACGGCAGTATGGTAGACCATATTTTTGATATGGCTGCTCTGTCTGGCGATTTGGAGGATCATACTGAATTAGTGCAAGCGGCGCACGAGTACATCGTGATAAAGTACGGAAGATATTCACTTACCTAGCCGGACATGCTTAGGAACTGACGGGTCTCTAGTCTTGCATCATTCCTTCACCACATTATCGTGCATTCTCCTGATGGACCGTACCTGGTTCGCATCATAGAGAGCGTGAGCAAACTCGTCCCATTCATGGCCTTGCGACAAGCTCTCAAGATTGGAAATGCTGCGACCATGATGAACGCCATGATCCGGCTGGTCCTTACTAAACTATCTGTGACGTCTCTGACGAATTGGATCGGTTTGTCAAACTTCGCGGATGAAGGTTACAATCTAGTACAATCGTATGTTCCAATACGCCTTAATGCTTAGATTTGCAGGTTTTAACCACCCACAGGATAGCTGCAACAGTCGTTGGCTGGGATGTTAGCGAGTTAACCAAACAGGCAGCCAAGAAAGAGAAAGATGAAAATGCACCTTCCCAGGCTTATTTCGAAAGCATCAAGAATCATCTACAACGTCCCAGGGAGGATCGTGATAAAGCTCGAACACAAAGCAAGGAGAAATCAATGTCGATCTTGGCAGTAATTTTCGAAGATGCCCTACTTGATCCTCACGAATTATCAGATTCTCAGTACGTCCATTTACAAGAATACATGTCCATGAGTCTTTCGATCAAAGACCGCAAGGCTATAGAAGCCATTCTTTGTAATCAACAGCCCGACATTCTCACCGAAGCCGTCAAGGACCTACTATACGCCTATGAACCTATAATTCGTGGAGTTCACAATGGCTATGATCTATCCACTGGACTATGGGACTTCCAATGTTTCCTAGATGATGTCATCAAGCTTTCCAAGCCAAAAACTAACCCCAAGAATGGCACCAAACCAAACGGTGCGTTTACACCTCCCGAGCTCCCAACTGTTGAGGATTATGTGCTTCTGATCCGAAAGCACATGACCTCCGTCCACCGTTTCCTGCACGGTATTGCCGAAAATGGTGGTGAAGTGGGACAACAATATCGCGAATATGTCAGGAGAGCGGTGAAGAAGTTCAGAATTCAGCCGTATCTCTCTAAGCACCTTAATCCGTCGATCAACTCTTCCGACCACGCCCCCGAAGACCTTGGAGGCGCTGGCAAAATGACTCCAGCGCTCAATGAGATTTTCTCCTCTCTCCCTGCGGAGCAGCGTACTGTTGTACTCCAGCAACTCGACGATCATGCCGCCTACCTAATTGCCATGAGCTCAGTGTCACGGGACCGCTTACGCACAATCATAGAGAATACGCCATTCACAACATCACCCTCTGCCTCTCCTCTACCAAAAGTAGAGGGAAGCCGCTTTGGCCCAGGCATTTACCTGACTCGGTGGCGGAACGTGATTGATTCGACACTGATCACGCCTGCTGTGCCGTACGGACCAGTGAGAACTGGACGAGATCCCAGCGTCAGAAGCAAATCTGTTGTGAACGTCAGTGGAGAACCGAAGGTTGTGCTAGATTTGGGCCCCGAAGATGGCGTGCCAGACGCGCCTGATACTTCGAAGGTCGTCGAATTGCTTGGGACGAAGTACAGGGAGGCAATTGAAGCGGTGTGGATGAAAGCGAATAAGCATAGGAGTGCATTGGCGAAAGCGAAGAACGGAGAGGGCGCTGAGAAGCCGGAACAAGCATTGAAAGAGACGGGTTAAGGGATTTTCACCTGCTCTTGAGTCACTAAGCCCACTTTTGGCAATGTACACGACCGCATCGATACTTCATAAAGGAGTGGATGGTTCGATCGGATATTTGACCTGTAAACTAGAACCTCAGATGCATATCGCATTATAATCAGGACAGGTACATTTAGGCGCAATGGCAAGTTCACCAATAAGTGTACCAGTACCACACGAAGTACCTGGAGTCAATGCGAATCCCACATACGTGCAATTCATGTAGAACCGCTTTCTGACACGAGTAATGATGATGAGCATTCCATCCCGGCCCAAAACACAAGTTTGGCATGCATGTATTACTAATGCTATCCATAAGAAGGAAAATATCACCTCATCACGGAGCGATGATATAGTACCGCACTTCTTTTTGTGGAATGGCTCGCTCTTTGCGGCGAGATTATCAACCGACCCTCATCCGTGATTCGCGCGTCCCGATCTCAGAGCTTGCCGGGGATCCATCAATATATATCATACTACGCCTTAATTCACTCTTCAGTTGCTTCCAGCATTCCTCTCGATTTCGAATTTGTTTATAGTCAATAAATTACTGTTGAAATTCTATTCTAATATCTTCAACTCAATTGGAACAAGAGCTTGGTCAGCCGGCAATGCCACCAAAGCCGTCTATCTTAACTTTTCTCGCGTCGAAATGGCGGCCCCCAAAGGACCCAAAGGTGTCGTTTGAGGGAAAGACTGTAGTTATTACAGGTGCCAATACTGGATTAGGCTTCGAAGCTGCAGTTAAATTTGTGGCCAAAGGCGCTTCAAAGGTTATCTTGGGGGTCCGCAACGCACAAAAGGGTGAGAATGCCGCAAAGGAAATTGAGCGCAGGACAGGCAAGAAGGGTATCACAGAAGTGTGGCAGGTCGAGATGGATAAATATGAGTCTGTGAAGAGCTTTGCAGAGCGGGTTCAACAATTGAAGAGCATCGATATTGCCGTTCTCAACGCCGGCGTTTATCAGGTGAAGTACGACACAAGCAAGTATGGGTGGGAACAGAGTTTGCAGGTCAACACTCTATCCACGAGTCTACTTGCACTTCTGCTTCTACCCAAACTGAAATCGCAGAGGGCAAGGCTGCCGCCGGGAGAAAAGCCATTTCTGGAGATTGTTGGCAGTTCACGATACATTGTAGCGCCAATCACACCCGAGCAAGATGCTTCTCAGAACCTACTCGACGCCTTTAACCACCAGTCTGACTTTGCTGGCGACCGTCAGTACAAGATCTCCAAACTCTTCATCCACTACGCAACCAAAGAGATTTCGAAGCTGGCAGGCGACGATGTTATCGTGACGGCAGTCTGCCCTGGTGCTTGCAAGAGCGACTTGCCACGAGGATATATGACGAATCCGATCATGAAACTTGTGATCGCATTCGTGTATTTCTTATTCTTCAGGACTACTGAGGAAGGAGCGAGGTCGCTTGTTAGTGCCACGGTACAGGTCGACAATGTCCAAGGAAAGATTTGGAAAGATGATGCGGTACAAGAGTAAGACAAAACATATGTAAGTTTTCTATCAATCTGAAGCTGACACGTTTAAAGGGAGGCGGAAATTATCTCCAGTGAGAAGGGACAAGAGCGTCAGCAGAGAGTTTGGCATGAGATAGTCAACGAACTGAGGAAGGAATCCCCAGAGGTGATGCAAATCGTGAAATTCTGAAATTGTAGGTATATCTATTATTGCGTGATAGTAGGTTCGGATGGCAGAAGAAAACTACGAATCCGCTGGCACCAATTGTTTGATTATGTTCATAGACGGGCCATAACTACACCAAGTACAATGAACGAGGATAGCCATTACAACATTGAAATCTCAAGAGACGTCAAGACAAACTGTAAGTTCTTGAAGTTATAGCCTGAATTATAGCATGTTAGATATATTTTATTGTTTATAATTTATCAAAGAGGCGTCTTCCACTTCTGCGTCTTCGAATATTGAATCACGTGACTGATTCGATACTCGCCGAAAGCCGCCAAGAGCACTCGAGATAGGAATCTAGCAGCTTCAACAACCACAACCACTCCCCTCTATCCATCTCAAACAGCTCCTCCACATCCTCCAGGGATGGCTTCTAGTCGGTTCGCGGCCCAAGCCGCGCGTTCGATGACTTTTCGAGCGCCAATGGCTTGGAGAGTACAGTTCCGAAGTTATGCTCAAGCCAGTCCCTCTGCTTCCAGCAAGCCGCCAGTAGCTCTCTTTGGCCTCGATGGCACATATGCAAGCGCATTGGTAGGTTGAAAATGCTGTGTTGATTGCCATTAGCGAGGCAGTCGCTCTCCGAAAGATAGCTTGATGCTGACTCTGCACAGTATACTGCTGCCGCGAAAACCTCAACGATCGAACCCGTTGGACAAGCAATGGAAAAGATCTTAGCAGTTTTCAAGAAGGACCCGAAGCTCCAGGAAGTCATGCAAGCTCCGATGCTTTCCGAAAGCGACAAGACGCAGATTGTGCAGACTATTATGCAGCAATCCGGCGCTCAGGATAAGGACAACGTAGTGAAGAACTTCCTCTCAACGCTCGTTCAGAACAACCGATTGTCCGTTTTGGAACCTGTGTGCGAGAAATTTGCAACCCTCATGAGCGCCTACAGAGGAGAGGTTGAGTTGGTAGTTACCAGCGCAGCGGTGCGTAAGCTTCATATGATGGAAACGACAATTAAAGCTGACATATCACAGCCCATTGACCAAAAGATCCTAAAACAATTGGAAGCCGCAGTGGCCAAGTCACAATATGTCGGCCAGGGCAAGAAATTGAAGGTCGTTCCAAAAGTATGTGTACAGCAACACCATGTTCATGAGATTGTTACGCTAATCACTAGAAAGGTCAATCCGGATATCAAAGGCGGTCTGATCGTGGAGATTGGTGATCGGACAATCGATCTCAGCGTGTCTGCAAAGTTGGCGAAGATGAACAAGCTTCTTCGTGATCAGCTGTAAAATATATCGGTCCATGTACAGTTCCTACTTTAGACAAATGAAGTTCTTTATTGAACCCTTCACCGTTCCTGCAACTCGTAACCAAATAGCCATGTCAGTAATAACTACCTACCTGTGACATCTCTGGTATGAAGTTCCACTCCGACGAATGAGTAATGCGACACGGATTAGCTGTTCAGGCTGGATTTTGTCAAATAGGTGCAGTTTGCAATTTCTTCGAAGATCAACTTTTGAGGATAGATGAATTTGTAATTGTCAAAATTAAACATGCGAGAATATGCAAATTTACAAAATGCAAAAGGTAGACGGTAATTGATTTTAGCATCTAGAGCATGCAATGATCCACAAAGTAGAGCTTTCGCTACATGAAGCACACCATGACCATACGCCAGTCCATTGATTTACTTCCTAATAGCACGCTGGTAGAACGCCAATTCTTCACCTTCAAGCACGTACCCGTCACACCGTCCACTCTGGCCTGGTCTTGACGAGACCACGGCATACAGACGACCGGATTCGAACTGCTTCTCTACAGCTGGCTCTACCTTGCCGGACTGCTGAACACGCTTTGCTTGCTTCTTTACGACACTGTTGCTTTTCTTGGCTTCATCGTCCTGGCTCTTCTGCTGTCTCCTTCGTCCAATGCCCTGTCCGTAGTGTGCCTCGAACCACAGCCTGAATGGTGCCGCATCGATCTGGATAACAGCGCTCTTGGTCAAAGTGTTTGTGCGCACGAGTTCGTTGTTAGAGGGGTGGTAGACGACACCAATGACACGAGTCTTGCGGGAGATGCCTTCGCTGCCCCATGAAAAGTTTCCAGAGTCGAGGCGGAGGGCGCGGAACTTGCGATTGCCGCCGCGGGTACGGACGAGATGGACACGCTTTGCGCCGATACGTGTATTGGCAGGCTGGCGGCCCTTCTCGAATGCTCTGAGTAGTGCTGTTAGTTGGGGACTAACAGCGAGAGACATTCGGTTTATGCATACCTCTTCTTGCGATAGTATGCTCTCTTCGCACCGGTGGCGGAGCGTTTGTGACGTGAGTCACGAGAGATACTGTCAAATATTAGCTATTGAATATCTAGTGGCGAAAGATATCATCACTTACCCCATGTTTGCGTTTGGCGAAGATTGACTGAAATTTCTAAGTCAGCGTGGAAGATGGCAAATAGGTAGCACGCTAGGCCAAGACGAAGTCTACGGCACTTGCTGGCCACCTAGACTAAATGATGTTTCCTCACCTAGAACAGTCGTATCTTTTACCAGGTGCAAGTAGATGGAGTGGTTGTTGAAAAGTTGGTGGATAGGTGGATGAAATCGAATGTGGCCTTCCTCATCGCTTCGGGCCCGCTTCTAATTGGCTAATGTTTCGGCATCGGTGAAACTATTCGGCCTAAACACATCGCACATTCTCAATTCTCCCGCTCGGCAGCCAACGTCGACCGAGAAGAACAACAACCACAACAAATTTCCAGTCTCTTTCATTGAGATAGCGGAGAGATGTCGAACTTTGAGCCTGTCGTATGTACCTCCGCTCTGTCATAACGGCAATGCTAAGCAAAATTCGCTGTGCTTTGAGAAACCGTGTCGCTAACTACTTCTTCCAGATCGTGATTGATGGCAAGGGACATCTTCTAGGCCGCCTGGCGAGCATTGTAGCCAAGCAACTCCTCAATGGTCAGAAGATTGTTGTCGTCCGATGCGAGGCTCTCAACATCTCTGGCGAGTTCTTCCGAGCGAAGTGTGAGTCAACCCACAATGTTCACGGTTACCGGCTATGGAGAACCGTCGGCTGTTTCTTCTAGTGAGAACCTACTGACAATGTCGACAGTGAAGTATCAAGCCTTCCTTCGCAAGCAGACCCGCTTCAATCCTACACGCGGTGGTATGTACCTCAACTCGACACTCGTCCAAGCAAGATTCCATCCGTTTGGTGCCGTACTTACGCGCTCACAGGCCCCTTCCACTTCCGAGCTCCAGGGAAAATGTTCTGGCGAACAGTTCGCGGCATGCTTCCTCACAAGACCTCCCGTGGCGCCGCCGCTTTGCAACGACTTAAGACTTTCGAGGGTATTCCACCTCCATACGATCACATGAAGCGCATGGTAGTGCCACAGGCATTGCGGGTACTTCGGCTCCAGCAAGGTCGCAAGTATTGCACGGTTGGCCGGTTAGGACATGAGTTTGGATGGAAGTACCAGGACGTTGTTGCGAGGTTCGTCTTTACAGATCACTGGGGCATGGATTTCTGGCTAACATACTCTGATAGGCTCGAGGAGAGGAGAAAAGTGAAGGGAAAAGCATACTACGAGCGCAAGAAGGCGCTCACGAAGCAGATTGCGGAGTCCAAGAAGTCGGCGACGGTGGATGCGAAGACAAAGGAGCAGTTGGCAAGCTATGGCTACTGATGGCATACTCAAGGAAGAGGTTGTTGTGCATGTGTCAATTAATCTGGCGCTAAACGGGGTTCTACAACGGCCATGGCTGCATCTGGTTTGCGAATTTCCAAAGCGAGCCACCATAAACCAATGAATTGCGATTTTAAGCCACCAAACTCACACCTGTCCATGAGAATTCTGTCCGAGTGATAGTACATAAAGTCCCGGCTACGTGTGAGTCGTTTCACTTGAGGTAATTGACGTTCCAGGTGCTACTGAAATTTTGAAGTCTGCGTTGATGGATGCGGCCAGAGATGACTAAGCGAATATTGTGCAAAGTTACAAATCTTGAGCCCTTTCTCGACGACATCCGTTCTTCATCAGCTTCTCGAAGCAGCCACCCAAATGAGGCTCTATCTCATACGGCATGGTGAGACCGTGGACAATGTAGCACAACTATTGTATTGGAGCCCATGACACGCCGGGTAAACCCACAAATGCTAACCTTCCCATCGTCAGCGCTGGTAGCCTTGACTCACTCCTAACAAATCATGGCGTCCAGCAAGCCTCACGTCTGGGTGCCTTCTTCAGCGATGCCCATATAATATTTACGCATATTTTCTCCTCTCATCTTACGCGAGCTGCCAAAACTGCGTCCGTCATACGCGATCATCAACCTACCAACGGCAACGGAGAGACGGTCGAGGTCGTGAAAACACCGTTGATCCAAGAGCAGGATTTCGGTTCTTACGAGGGTAAGACCTATGCCGACCCGCTATTCGCTTCTGCTCTCTTTCACAAAGATGAGTATCGTAGGCTACACAGCCACGAACCGACTTTCGTTGACATGGAGAGCAACGAGAGCGTTGATCATAGGGTCGACAAGTTTCTCGATGAATACCTTTTACCGGTTCTACATGAGAGTGCAAGTAATGGAGATGAGAAGCCCACGGTTGCGGTAGTGAGCCATGGGATAACACTGGCGCACATATGGCGGCGGTTGTTGGCGCGACTACCGCGAAGGAGTGTTATAGTGCGCCCGGATGTTTTCTCAGAGCACGGAACCGTCGATATCGAGCGAATTGGTGGGTGGTCGAATACCGGTTTCTTGGCTGTGGAGTTTCACAGGGTCGAAGGTGTTTCTGCTTCTTCCACAGCTAGCGAAGGTACGGCGTTGCTTGATGCCGACCCAGTTCTCGTGGACGCCGTCGGCCTTGACGCTGAAGTACAGAATCCTGCTAGCCCGGAGGCTCAGGCCGGCAAGATTGTTGATACCGTAAGCAGCATAGATGCTATCACTGCGGCGCCGAAACTGCTCAAAGGGTGGACTACGACTGTCAACACCATTAATGGTACACTGCATCTTAACGGCTTGAAACGAGCTCCTGGTGGCATCGGTAGTGCTGCGCATGACGAGAAACAGCAGAGTCTGGATGCATTCTTCAAGAAGAAGAAGCTTTAATGATAAGCCGATCCGGAGAATCGCCAATCTCCTCAGCGGGATTGGCGATTGCAAAGGTACGTTACTATATCACTTCTCATTTTTCTGTTTCAACTTTTGTGATGAGACACCGATTAATTCACAGACCTGTTCCTAAACTTCTTGAGGACAGATTTCGATCCAACTGCTGTCTGAAACATGTTCACTTCGCTTCTAACTATCGTCTGAGTTCTTACTGATCTATAACTGATACCATGAACAGATGGGATGCGTTGTGATCAATATGCACGTATAATGCATTTGGACCCTAATATTGCTGAGCTCGTTCATGCCATTTACAGTTTCTGGTAGAGTTTGCTCTTGTAGAGTCTTTCTCATGTAAAGTCTTAGAAGGACTTGTTGTGTCGTAAATACATCGAGTGCATAATCCGTAGAGTTGCGCAGGAGGAATCGCTATGGAGCATACGCATTGAGGTATTCTGCAATTCTAAATCATTTGTCTTGTAGATAACCCTAATAGATAACTTAATGCTCAATGTTCATCATGCTTGAGCTGTCTGTCTCCAATTCCATTGCTGTTACGAAGCTGCGCAAGAGACAATTTACTTTCATACTCCAATTTCTATCGGCATAATCGCTTTATCAAGCGGCAATTGGGTTTTAGCCTATTAGAGAATCAGTAGAAGACACGACGGTATTCCAGATAAGACGACGTTATTGCCTACGCTGCATCAAATACGAGACTCATAGGTTGAGTCGTTTGCTTCCGACTTCGGACAAAGCCCTAGAATCGATGCTCACAGAATGTCACCCGTTCATTCTTACTGCTGACGTTCTGAAGAAGCGATGGAGGCACAGCGGGCCGAGCCTCTGAAGGAGTCCGGAAGCCGTCAGGGAGCCGGTCCTGCAATTCAAACAAATTCACTGCAACTGCGCAGGTGATGTCACCAATGACACTCGTACTCTCCACCTCATGAGAATCTTTCAATGTCAAGGAGACTAGTGGGAAGCGTTTGGCAAAGTCCCAGGCCGCGAAGCCTCAATCAATTTGAACAGTTCGGGAAGATAGTCTATATCCACCAGAAGTCCAACGAAAAGATTTACGCAAGAAAAGCACTATATAGACAAAGAGTGAGATGGCAAGACTTTTTGACAGAGTGACACTCTGAGCGCCTTCGCTAAGCCGAGATTCAACTCTTAATGCCTCAGTTCGCACCGTCCCGTTTCTTCAACTGTGCAACGCCAGAAGCTCTTACATCCAAAGTCGAGTGCGCCCCTACACCTAGCCAACTCTTTTTCCAAGCCATAGTGCCCTGCGAGTTGCTACTCCGCGGATTACTTTGCGCCCGAAGTTTGCAAGGCACCAGGCTCCTATATCGCCGATCGCGCCGCCAGCATGCTGTAAGCGTTATTCCCCCCATGTCGATTCCCATGCTTTTTCTGCCGTGAACTTGGCCCTAAGCCGTTAAATCCGCTTCGACCTGCGAGCAATCCCCACGCTCTTGTATTAAACTGAATCATTCACGGCCATCTTACCCGTTAGTCGTTATGCCGTCCAAGAAAATAATCCCAGTGCCGATCACGTCGCATTGAAGTAACCCTTTAATGACTCGAATCGTCGGTGATGACGGAAAGGAAAGAATAGTAGGAGGGTTCGGGTTCGCGAGTATTCTCAGCGCATGTGCGATTTCAGCGACGATCCCTGTCTCGCTCCTCTTGGAATGTTTTGTTCAAGGATTGACGGCTGCTAAAATCGCACCAAATTCTACAATTCGTGTATCAGTCTTGAGTTCTGACACCCAAGTTTTGTCTTCCTCTCTCCAGCTCATGATGAACCGGGAGGAAGCGCTTGCGTAGCCAGACCTGAGCTCTGGAACCATTGGAACTTCTTTTTCATGTTTAATCCACCGCTACCGCCGGTGGGCTCAACTTGTGTAGAGCGATCGTAGAGGATCTGTGAAGAGTGATCGTGTTAGCGCTCCCACCCTGAAATCATTGACGGTATTGTCGCTGGACGACGTTAAACCACTAAGATGGCCTTGGCGTCCTACCATCATAAAGCTACTCATTGAAATTGGGCCATAACCAGTCGAAGTTATGACAGCTGCGGAGACAAAGAAAAGGAAAGAGAGAATAGAAAAAACCGAAGCACTCACATCGTCGTCCCTCACAATCTCCGTATCCACAACCAAACTTCTGACTTCCTCGTTGACGGTAAACCTGCCATACGGGACACCCTGCGCGCGCTGAACGCCCCACACTCCCTCGCCCAGGATCTCAAACTTCCGCCAATTGATGCGGACGTCGCCCCAGCGGGGCTTCCCCGGCGCGCCGGCCTCGGCCGAGCCCTCGAGCCAGCGTCTCCGGACGTCGGCGTCAGCATCGGCGCCGACGAACGTGCGGTTGGCCTCGGACGCCGAGACCAGGTCGCGGCGGTGCAGCGGCAGGTACGGGATGCGCTCGGCCGGCGTGTTCTCCCACGCCAGGCGGTACGCGAAGTGGCTCTTTGCGGAGCCCATCAGGATCTCGAGCTTCATGAAGTCGCGCACGGGCTCGCGCGGCACGAGGTCGCGCGTGGCGGCGAGCCGGTGGACGGGCGCGGCGTTGAGCCCCGCCAGCGCCGCCCCCACCCCGTTGTAGTTGTTCAGCTTCCGCAGCTCCCGCGCCACGCGCATCAGCTTCTCCAGCATCAGCGCGCGGTGCTTGGGCTTGTCGCGCAGCAGCACGAGGTTGATGACTACGTACGAGATGTGGTTGAAGTGGTCGATCATGCGCTGCACGTTGGCCAGCCCTTTGCCGTGGAAGCGCTTCTTCTCCTCCGCCGACAGCGACACGTGCCGGATGAGGTCGCGCGGCCGGATCGCCGTGAACAGGATCCAGTCCTGCCGCGTGAGCTCGCGCGCGATGCTCTCTTCCGGTGTTTCCATGAACGCCCGCCATTGGATCTTCGTCAACGGAATGCCGCGAGTGACGGGCATCAGGGCTTTCGCTTGACGCGAGGCGGACTCAACGATGTTTAGCATTGTTTGAGAAGAACATGTGCTTGTCGATGCTGATGCTGAACGGCCTGACGTGGGTGACTGCGGCGGGCTTCGTTCATCGCTCACTGCGAGGCCAGCTACATGTTCGGAGAGTCCATCGCTGGCCAATCTCGCTCGCTGAAGTGCACGATCGCAGAATGCCCAGTCCGTGTCGTCATCTTCGGTTGCGTTTTCCAAGTTAGCCTGGAGTTCGCGAGCAGCCACAGCATACAGTCGAGTGGGGCGAATGCGCGCTATGAATTTCTCGAGCAATTTGCGGGTTGTAGGGAAGGCGAAATCTCCCGGGTAATGGGACACCCATTGCTCCAGAACCGCGAGATGTCTTAACTGCGCACCGGCTCTGGTCATACTAGGTACGTCATCTTCGCCAATCTCGGCGAATCGAGTTACGATAGCATCAAGCAGTTGCCCCGGTGCCGCGAAATGCCTGTACAGGGCGAGGAATATGGCTTGGAACTTGGCGTCGGCCTTGCTCATCGGCTGAGCCAAGAGGCGATCGACCAGCTCATCAAAAGTCACTCCAACTTCTGTCGCACCGGCTTTCGCTGATCCAGGCTGTGAAGGGAGACTTTCCTGCTGGGGACTCTGGTCCAGGGAGATATGATCCTGGGATGGTGGTGCGCCCTGAATAGGGAAGCTGTCATCATCGGATTCCGGTCTCTTGTCGAAATCGTGTTGTCGTGGTCTTTTGCGTTGAGAGTCTGGATTTACATCGGGAAGATTGTGGTGAGATCGAGATTTGCCTGTGAGGCCAGAGGACCCTGACATTGCTTCTTGATTTGCAGTGGGTGCACTGCGCATCATGGATGATGGCAATTCAGAAGTCGAGCGGCTATGCTTGTAGCTTCCAGTCTGCTGTGAGACATTTTGTGCCGCTGAGGAGTGAGCTCGTCGTCTGACTGCGGCGAGGTGAAGATGCTCTGTAATTTTACGGTCAGGCAATTTTGTTTGATCACGTCGATTCCAAACCAATCCAGCCAAATCTAAGTGCAATTCCAAAACAGAAGTTTTTTATCAAAGAAACCGGAAACGTGATGGGGAGTGTGATTAGGGGTACTGCATGTGACGATCACCGCCACTGCAAAAGCAAATTGACTTACGGTTTCGCACTGACACAATGGCACGCAGTAGCACAGCCACACATCGTTTTTGGCTGTCCGGTTGCGCTTGGGAGGTTTGGAATGCGGTGATGTCGCCAATGAGTGCTTTGGCTCGCTGCTCAACGCCCACCGGGTCAACCAGTCGTCTGGCTGGTGGAACGTCGCATTTGCAAGCCACGAGGATAAATGGGATCGATGCATTGTAGATTCCGCCTGCAGCAAAGCTTTAATATGTCTGGCTGCAGAAATATTGTGCCAGGTGGGACAGGCTAGCCACTTACCCAAAGCGTCGGGAATCTCACCAAGACTGTCTCGATTTAGAACATCGTACAGGGTGAAGGCGCCATCGATTACCGGTACGGGATTTCCGGCAATTGTATCGGGCCAGCAGATCCGTTTGTGTTCGTCGAGATCCAAATCATCATATGCGAGTTCTACAAGGCGGACCACGTAGACGTTACCGTCTATGGACATTTTACGAGAGGTGAACGGAGAGTTGGGAAGAGCTCGTAGGTCGAAGGAGCGTTGGATGAAGGTTGACTTGCCTACTTGAGGAGATCCAAGCACGGCGATGTTGATCTCTTCCATGCGAGAAGAGGGTTTGTCCGGGAACTGAAAGAGGTTAGCAATATGATCGTCAATTTTTTTTTTTCTATTCCGCCCTTGCATCCGCTTCGGCAATCAAAGATGGAGGCCAACGCACCTTCGAAGTTGCTCGTGGACTTAGAGGACTTCCCAACGGCTCGACAGACGAGTCTGGTCTTGCTCTGATTTGTTTGCTGGTCGGACTGAGCGGTCCTTCAGTATCGGTGCCGCTGTCGGGCGATGCCGGGCTCGCTGGCTCCTCGTCTGGCCGTGCATCCGCTTCAACATTGGTGGTGGAGGGAAAATTGAAGCGGGTGAAGAAGGGGTCGTCGGCGATCTCGTGGTCCTCGAGAATGTCATCGTCGTCGCCTGGATCGGCGTCCAGGAAGCTTGAACCGACGTCAGCTAGGTCGTCGTCGTCTTCAGGCTGCGGCAAAGGGTCTGGTGCATTTTTTTTCGGAACCGCAGGCACGGGTTGTGTTCGTCCTTTGATGGAGGGACGCCTTGCCTGGGTGGCACCGATGTTTGCAGCTAGCTGCGCCGCAGCATTGTCCTTGGACGACTCGCGCCGCGGAAACGAGGTTGTGGTGGAGCTTTGAGCCCGATCACGACGATGGTTCGAGGTGTGCGAAGAAGAGCCTCTGGTCGATTGGCTGCCGGTGCGAGTGTGCCGGCCTTGCGAGGGCAGTGATGTGCGCTGATCGGTGGGCATCGCAAGGCCGGCAAGGTGCCTATCGACTGGCGTTCAATCCCGCTGTGAGACGTGACGAGGAGTACCGTCGTGAGCCTTTTGGCGGAGCAGCTGGCGCCACTTGCGGCCGTGACATGGAGACGCCGTAGCGTAGGGGCCAGCAGCCAGCAGCAATTGAGAGGTTCAGAAACGTGCAGGCGGATTTTGCTGAGGGCACGGGCCGGCTTTGACACGGAAGAATCGAATACGGAGCTCGGAAGGAAGCCGATGTGGATTTGCGAGGAAGAAGGTGCGAAGACGAGGGTAGAGAGAGAGAGTGCGTGTAACTAGTGTAAGTGTGCGTGTGCGTGTGCGTGTGTGGGATGTGTGGAGCGAGGCCGGAGTGGGTCTGCGAGCTGCGTGCTGCGACGAACGCACATAAAAGCTTTCCGTAAGGTAGGCAGGTAGCGATAGGAAGCTGGAGCCTTGCGAAGTAGCACGGAAACGGGTTAAAATAGCGATTGTGCAGCTCAGCCTGTCCGCACTTTGTTTTAGAGCGACACGACTGGTCGCTTTCAATGGCTCGATGCCCAAGCACCCGCCTAATTATTCAGCATGTCCAAACCCTCGGGGTGTTTGTGCGTTGTAGTGCTTTATACACTGCGACTCCCGTATAACTGTACGTACCTGCGCTAGCTCCACCTGCCATCAGCACGCAGTGTTCGCCGTGTCCCCTCAATCAGCTGTGCTGCCATTCGCTGTGGGAGACAGTTCGGTGCCAAAGGATCATGATACCACCCTGCAGTGAAGTCGTAAACCGGAGGAAAGGAAATTTGACTGGCAGTGAAAAAGAGATGGTCAGGCGTGGCATGATCCGCAGAGTTGAATAATGTTGGTGCATTGCAAGGTGGTACTCTTGCAAATCCACCAGCGTCCCAAGTTACGAAGCGGCATGACGCCATCAAACACGCTGGGAATGTCACTACCTCAAGACCAATTCGCTGCTTCACCTTCACGTAAATAGGTCTAGCCAGGGTTCCGAGTCCATGGGGCTGTCTTTGCGGGCGGACAATACGACCTATCGACCACGAGAGCCCTAACCACGAGCTGGATGCTATCGTACATGGCTTGCTCCCCGACCTTTTATCCCGGATGTCACGAAAATGCCTGTCTTCCCTTCCTCCGTTACGCCCCGCCGCATTTTGCAAATCCACATCAAGCAATAAACACGCCGTTTGTGTCTTCGCCACCCAGTCCCTTCGCGCTCCTTCCCGCATCCAGGAACAAACTCTCGCACTCCTCGACGTCACCCACACCCACCTCATTTTTCCCGCCGACCTTGGCCAGTATGCTGGCAGGAGTGAGCAACTGCAGGGCGTAACGGAGCGACACCCTCACTCCGGCCTCACCAATTTTCTCCAATGCCGCGTCGCCGATCGCCAGGCCCTCCGTTTTCGCCCGCGTCCGCACTATTGATCGAACTTCATCTGGCTGGTATGGATGTGTGGGGATGATGAGCAAGCGCGCGAGTAGATCCGGAGGAATGCCATGTGCCGACGCGGGTAGTGAGTCTTGTGCGCCACGGATTGGAGTGAGGCCGCGGTTCGAGGCAAGGATGACGATGGGCGAGATGGATGACTCCAAGGCTCGAGTCAGGAACGTGAAGGACTCGAGATCGAGCATGTGCACCTGCTTCAGTTAGTAAACAGTCACTCGCATAGTGTAGGTGGAATGCTGCGAACCTCGTCGATGAAGAGCACTCCAGGTACCAGTTCTGCAACTCCTTGATCGATGTAGCGGTTTACAACCTTATCAATCTCCGCTCTCAGCTTCTCCGTGATCTCCGTCTTCTTTGGCCTCATAAGCTGACCCATCATGCTCATCACATCTTGCCCACCCTGTGGCCTAGCATTCGCTACGTCAAGGTCATGTAGCGTCACATCCTGTACAACCTCCTTCTTCTTGTGAACGTCACCCTTTGGCACCGGAACATACTCTTCAGCCTCGAGATCGAATTCGGTGGCGTAGGCATCCGACCGTCCAACGCGTTTGACGGCACCCGTGTTCGCTTCGATGTAGATGACGTCGCCAAGGCGCACACGCTCCTTCTGTATGGCCTCGTAGATGGAAGGATCCAGGCGGAGCTTCTTCGTTCCCTTGGCAGCCTTCAGCGTGATGAGAAGATGGGAGATGGTGCGGCCGTAGCCGCCGAGCGGGTTCTCAGCCTCCTCCGGCGTGAGCTCGGTGACCTCGCCCTCGTAGACCTCCTTGGTCTCGCGCACGCGCAGGCCGATGGCGCGCCGGAAGTTCTCCATCAGCGCCTCCGTCTTCTTGACCTCGGCGCTGTAGATCTCGCTGCCGACGATCGGGCAGAACGGCACTTTCGTGCCCAGCTCCTGCGACACCGCCAGCGCCAGCGCCGTCTTGCCTGTGCCCGGACCGCCCGCCAGCAGCACCGCGCGCCCCGACATCTTCTTCGCGCGAATGAGATCCACTACCACGCCGCACGCCTGTGAATGTCTGTCAGCCGTTGTTTTCGGGGTCTGGATGCGCCGAACGCGACATCCTTGGACGCACCTCTCTTGCGGCAGCTTGTCCGATAAAGCCCGCTGCATTCTTCTCCGCCGTGCCGTCCGATCTCAGTCCCAGGCCTTTGATGTGTGAATGAGTCGCGGTGCGGTTTTCACGCGCGTTGTCCTTGACGTCGGATATTTGGACCGGCGCCATGGCTGGCCCTAAGTAAGAGCAAGCTTGGAAAAGGGGTTGACGAGGATGAAGAGTGTCGGATTGGAGGTGGCGATGCTCAGAATACGGAAATCAGGTGTGGTGGTGCCGTGGTGGAATTGCGTGAGGGATGAAGGCTGCCAATGTTGTTGCGAAAATCGATTTGAACATTTTGAGCTCTTATGCACGGACCATGCAGACCTGCACCAATCATTGATACGGTATGTATGTACTAGGCAGGTAAATGTGCATCACATTGAATTCTTTTGGCGAAACGCTGGTATTTCATGGGCTTTACTGGAGTAGAAATACTAATACAATGGCTATGCTCCTCCAAAATCGGGTCACTAGAATGCAAGTATATCGTAGCTACGCCATCATAGCTCCATCCTCTCAACACCTTCGCATACTCGCCAGCGGCGAATCACGAACGCACGAGTCCATGCTTAAAGCCTTGCATACACCACCAGAGACAACTGGCGAGATATCTCGTGCCGTGTCTCCAACGATCGAAACAACCATCCTCAGGTGTCTTGAAGCGCAGCCACGCCCGATCGGTCGGTCTGGTCTAAAAGACGAAAGGAAGTGTAAGCCTCTGCCAGTATCGTACATAGGAGCATACGGCGAGTCTGTTGAGCAAATCCGAATAGTGCAGGGAAACCAAATTTCTGCGGTGTTTCGGGGAGCAAAATTGGCTTGGAATTGGGAATAAATTCGCAAGCTGGGTGTTGCTTTGTGTCGGGGTATGTTGCTGAGTTCACCGTACCATCGTGTAGACGCGCAAATTGGCGATTCGTTCAGAGTTTCAGGCACCGGATTCCATTCGGCAATCGGTGTCATGGAGATAAATGTTGCCACAAGAGCAACGGCAAAGCTGAGTAGCTGCCTATTCCTCTTCACTGCTCTCGTCATCACTACCAGCGTCGTCGTCGCTGCTGTCGTCCAGATCAGCAGTGGGGCTCTGAATTGGACTTTGACCCTCGAAGCGCGCCAACTGTTCCCGAACCTGCGCAATCTTGCTCTCCTGTTCCCTCGCAGTCATAGGCTTATTCTTCTTTCGATGTGAAGACGCGGCGGCAGCCTTATGGCCACGCTCCTCCTCGTAGTCATCGTCCTCATCAATAACACCATGAGACTTGGGTTGAAGCTTCTTGACAAACTCCCAAAGCTCATAGACGACCTCATCGGGAATCTCATCGATGTCCAGCTCAAGTTCATCGTCATGGACATCCCGGAGAGAAGGAACACCATTGCGAATGATCTGCACGGCCTTGCGCATATGAGCCTCGTCGAGAAGCCCGATGCCTTCGGAAACTTGTCGCTTCTGCTCAAGCGTGAGCTTCTTCCACTTCTTTTGCTGTCGCTTGGCCGACTTCTCCTTGGCAGCCTTGGGAACGCCAGCACCGCTACTTTGACGCTTGATTTTGCCGCTGCCCGACTTGGCAGCCTTTGCAGCTTTCTTGTTCTTTTTCTCGTCGGTGCGAGCTTGGACACCTTGGGCCAGGGCCATGGCTTCAGCATTCAGGGCTGCAATCTGCTGCTGAATCTCGACCATGCGCTTTTGAGATGCATCGATCTTTGCGGTCTCCTCTTCGTCGTCTTCGCCATCTTCATCGGAGCCTTCTTCCTCATCCGAAGATGCCGGCTCTGAATCGCGGCGATGCTGGCTCATAAACTCCTTTTTGCCGCCCCACAGACGTTCGAAGAGTTCTTCAGAACTCTTGCCCATAGCATAGACGGCGTCCGTGTTAGGATTAAACTTGTAGCAGTTCTGGAAGATAAGCTTCATGTCGTTGTAAAAATCCTTTGCAGACTGATATGAGCCGTTCTTGAGATTTGACTGTATTGTGGACAAGTCCATCGGATTCTTGATGATCTTGAAGTAGTTCGGAATATTCAACGCCACTGGGTCAACCGGGAAATCGAAGGGAGACCTGAAGCTCTCATACTTCTTCTTCAGCATCTCTTGGAGAATCGACTCGCAAAACTTAAGCTCGACCTTGTGCTTCTTGTTTGGGCGGACGGAGTATGGAAGATCGCGAGGCGGCGGACGGTGAATTTCGCGTTTTGGCCGATCTGTGGTGCTGGAGTCGCGACGGATAAGAGGCATGCCGTTTGGATCGAGGAATGGTTGTTGTTGCACTTCGCTAGTCTTGGTAGTTGGAGAGCGAGCTTGAGCTCGAGACTCTCGACGAACAGGTGCGGGCTTTGGAGGCGGCGCTTTCTTGACTTCATCCTCCCTGGCTTTCTCGCCAGTAGGGATGGCTTGCATCAATTTGATAAAGTATGCCCTCATATTCATGCCAAGAGTTGTGACTTGGTGATTCGGTCCGTTGAATTGGACGGAGTTCTTCACAATCTGATCCATGTCCGCCAGCACCTCATTCGCTGTCTGGTACTTTTCGAATTTGCCGTCCTCCTTCAACTTTTGTTCCATCGTAGTCAAATCCATCGGCTTGGTGATGACTTGGTAGTAGGTCGGCAAGCCTAAAGCTACAGCATCCACAGGATTGAGGAAAAAAGTCGCGGCCTTGGTCTTCTTGGTTTTTCGCACGGCGTCGAGGAGGAACTTAACTTGCAACTTTGTGATGGGTTGATCATCAACCGGTTTCGAGTTCAGAAAAGCCTCAGCAGATGTCGCAAGAACCGGTGTTCCATAGTCCGTTGGAGCAGCTGATGCTGGAGCTTCGGGGATTTTGAACTCAGCGTCGCCGTTCGACGTTTCAAGCTTAAGACGCTTTGCATTCGGCTCAGTCTCATCTTCAGCTTCATCGCGTGGGCGGACGAGGCTTGACTGCGAGACGCTCGCATCTGGCGCATCCTCCATGGCCTCATCAGTTGCAGGCGCAGCTACAGAAGCCGATTCCGTATTAACTTGCTCCTGTGGAGTAGTCTCTGGAGCTAACTGAATGGCGGATGACTCAAGACTAGCCACGACAGGTTCTTGCTCAGCGACCGGTGTATCTGCCTGAGTATCCATTGCATCCTCATGGGCTTCAACGGCTGCCTGTTGTGTGTTCTCAGCTGGCAGAGAGGTAGAGTTGATGGCAGGCTGGAGTGAAATTTCGTCGCGGACGTCAGAGGTAGGTTGTTCAACCGGAGGAGGAACCGAAACCGTGGCTTGAGGGTCTTCAACAGGCACAGGATCGGGATCTGTGGCGGGAAGTCCTTCACTGGCAAGTGGCGGTGGCATGGGCGCTTCACTTGCAATCTCAGCGCTGGGGGCGACAGCATCCATAGCGGCAAGCTTTGTGGTCACTTCAGGTCGCGGTTCAGGTGCGTGCGAATCGCCGTTTGTGAGTGGCGCCGGTGCGGTCTCGTCAAAGAGAGGATCGTGCTCGTGCGCGTTGCCGTTGATCTTCGGTGGCTGTGATCCAAACACATCAGTAGATGGCGGAACAACCGGCTTTTGATCTAGAGGCGCAGTGTTGAACGGTGTTTCGGACTCCATCTTGATCAAAGACGCCGCGGCGCGCGCAAGTGAACAAGTCGAGCGCGGTTGCCTGGTGAAGGCAGCGCAGCCGAAAAGGGTCGAAAGGGGAGTGAGGCCAGCCGCGTCGCAGCCGTTGCGCGCTCAGCAGTGGTTGTTGAGTGCTTCTTTTGATGGAAAGCCGATGCGCAACTCCACTGGAACAACTGAAGGCAACAGGAGGCGCGTCGCAGAAAAGCAGTGACACGTCGCGCAGTCGGGATTTGAAGTGGTGGTGGCGGCGCGGAGGGTCGCTTGAGGATTGCGCGCAGTACTCGTGATGCCGCGGGAGAGGAGGAAATATTTTGCAAGTGCAAGTGTGGAGCGCGCGGCGAAATTTATAGTGAAGAGGTGGTGGAGCGCGTTTCAAGGCCACCACGTGACCAAATTCTTTCGTTTCGTCAGCGATGATCCACTGATTGCGGAAATGTGTGAGTAAATTGGTGATGGGTAAGAGGCGCCACGGGTTTGCTAGTACCACCCAGGCCGTGTCTCCAGCGCGTCAAGATTGATTGCGACGCAGCAGTTTGCCGTCGCAAAGGCAACAAATCGACGCGCCGTGACGGACAGCGGTGAGCGATAGGTGCGACTAGTAAAAGCGACCCGTGGACAGAGTACCAGGCGCGCGAAGCCAGGGAGGGGGGAGAGATAGCAGTGAAGATGCGGTAGTGGTGGTGGTGAGTCAAAGATGGCAAATGTGGAGCGCCTTTTGAGCTTGAGCTTGGGTCAAGAAATTAGAAGGAATAATCAATGGGAAAATAAAGAGGCGGGGTACCAGAGTGCCGTGCAGGAGGGCTGGAGGTAATTTGCTGGCTTTCTGGCGAGGGTCGGCAAATCGGAGGCTCGAAAGTCAAGTCAGCGATTGGCAATGCAAATTTGAGAAAGAGGCGAGCATCGAGCGGGAACGTCAGTTTAAATCAATCCCGACAACCGCAAAGGCAATTAGGGGGTCCAGTGCGAAAGCCTGAGAGCCCGAGCCACACTCCCGCGCTAATCCGTGATTGGCTGCTAGCCTCCACCCTCGAAAATTCGAAAGTTTTTTGCTTTCTACCCGCACGGCTCAAAAATGGCCGATCAACCACCACCACCACCACCACCACCAGCAGAAATCGCCTTCGCTTCCACCGCCGCCACCGAATAAGCTGCCATTGACAGGCCTTGTTCAGATGAACACTGCCTCTCTCGGTGTCGCTCTGTACGCTACGTCCGAGCTGTGCTTCCTTTCTATGTTATAACGGAAGCTATGTCCAAGCACATCTCTGCAGACATGGTCGCAAACCCGCCTTCCAAACGGCAGAAACGCTCACACCCACCACGGACCGACCTTAAATCCGCTGTCCTCCCAAACGGAGACGGCGCACCTCTGACTGCTTCGACCACCAAACCTCCAAAGAGCCTGAAGTCCACACAGGCGCACGAGTCTCCCGCCGCAGTCTTGAAACGAGACGACATCGGTGACGTGGATAAGCCGCAGAAGGCCTCGCTCACGGTAGTGGAGATTTCCAGCGACTCAAGTAGTAGTGCAGAGAGCTCCGATGACGATGACGATGAGCCGGAAAATGTACCCACCGTGAACGGAACTGGACGGAAGGTGAACGGGCACAACGAGAGGCCAGAGATCAATGGTCCAAAGCAGGAATCCGAAGAGCCAGATGAAAAAGCCAACGGCAATGACGAACCAGATGTTGGCGAGAGTGCTGAGCAAGATGAGCTGTCTTTTGGAGAGCTTGTTCGGGCGAGAGATTCAGTGCCGATTGATGTTGAGGCTGCCTTTGCCGATAATGATGATGATACGGCCATTGCACGGCGACCCAACACTTCCCTTTCTGCACCATCTGCTAATTCGCTTGGCACAGTACTCACACAAGCTCTTCGAACTAATGATGCTGAGCTCATGGAATCATGCTTCCTTGTCCACGACCTCGACGGTGTTCGCGCTACCATTGAACGACTGCCATCAGACCTTGTTGCAAGCCTCCTGCATAAGCTTGCCGAGAAGATGCAAAAGCGTCCCGGAAGAGCGGGTCATTTAATGGTATGGGTCCAGTGGGCACTCGTCTCGCACGGTGGTTACCTTGCCGGCCAGGCAGATCTGATGAAGAGGGTCGGTGGCTTGTACCGTGTTATCAATGAGCGTGCCACTTCACTACAGCCACTATTGCAGCTTAAGGGCAAGCTAGACATGCTTAACGCTCAAATGGAGCTGAGAAAGAGTATGCAACGAGCTGCTGACGCGTCCAAGGACGAAGATGATAACCCTGTGATTTACGTAGAGGGTCAAGAGGAAAGCTCCGGCGAAAACGAAGACGAAGATCTAGATAGCGAGGAACAGCGAATGCGCTCAAGAAAATTACAGCACCGAGAGACAGCACTCAGCACCGACGAGGACGACGATGAAGACGGAATGCACCTTATCAATGGCATCTCACAGGATGATAACCTATCTGGTAACAACGAGGACGAAGATGACAACCTAATCGACGATGAGGCAGAGGAAACCTCAAATGACGAAGAAACGTCGGTTGAAGAGGAATTTGACGAAGAGTCCGATGACGAGGATGTCTCGGATAGCGAGGAGGAGCCTGCTGGACCTTCAAAGCGCTCGGTAACTGCGTCCACAAGATTTGCGCGACGGTGAAGGAGTTGTGTCGCATTCAAGTGTGCGTTGCACTCGATTGCTGTACGCTGCGCTCACCATCGTTCTTGACAGCGTTTCAGGCGTATTTTCTGCATGGCATTTAAACATTGATAGATATCACGCTGCATGATGATACGAGTGAGCATGGTATCCTGGAGTACGGGCAGGGAGAAAATTAAGTGGCGAACGATTTCAGCTCTTGTAGCGCCACTTCCTGGCACTTTCGAAGCAATTTTCAAAATTTTCCGTGTCTTTCTCTTAATTGTTCATATCATTTACTTTCCGGCCGCGACTGAGAGCTACCTCCGCCTCAAGTGCATTCTGAACCCTTTCATCTGAGGAGCTGAGCTGCAGGATATCCTGCAACAATCTCGCAAAGTTACGCATCTCAAATTCCTTAAGCCCTTTGTAACGGCTCCAAGCCACCAACAGGTATTCATATATGTCGAGAGTTGACATGGAATAGTTCGCTTTGAGTTTAAGATCGTACAGTTCAATATCGTCCGCCAATCCGAGGAGCGCATAAATTTTATCACGCCGATCAGAACTTTCCCAGTTCTGAACTCCCTTGAGCAGGCTACCAATCGAAAAGCCTGGAGGACCATAAGTAAAGGACTACCATCGATCCCAAATAGAGACCATCGTTAGGCCAGCGCTTCTCTTTATCTCTAGTGCATGGGGGTGTTTGGAGAGGTCGTAGTTGTTCATATTCACTAGCATCACATACAACTGATCTACCCACTCCCAGTCCAGGTAATGTTTACCGCAGAGGATCTTGATATTCTGGGCGACGACAACTTCTTGGATGATCCACACTCGTCGCCAGTACGGCTTGGAGAATAGCTTGGATATTGCGGCGCCCTCGGGCTTGAGCCACATGGCCTCTTCCCTGTACTTTGATTTTTGGTCATAAGTTAGGTCTGCTAGCCGATCTAAGGCCATCTCGCAGTTTGGTGGAGCGCGCCCTAGCCAGATGGTAACATGTTCAGCCTCGCGTTGACGGTCAGTTCAGCTTTGCGGCAAGTGTCCGTCATGATCCAAAGCTTACCTGCTCATATATACGCCGCATCATAGAAACTTGGTGGTTCTTTTCAAAAGTACTTCTCTGGTTAATACAAATGGCGTCAATCCACAAGTACTTGACGGCCAGTTCCGAAGCCGTCTTCTTTTTTTGTGCCTGCTTCAAAAATTGCCAGAGATTCTTGCGCACCCTGAATGGCTTGCCATCGACTACTATTTGCTTTTCTGCTGGTCCCGCGCCCCAAGTGTAGGACAGCGCAAAGTAGTTTGGGCACTTCATCAGAGGCCAGAGGGCGAAGCGGTGGAACTTGCAGGCAATCAACTTAGAAGGTGAGCTAGGGAGGAGCTCTAGGAGTCTGATTTCATTTCTCTTGCGCCGCAGAGGCACGCGGTCATAGATGGATGTAGAGGGTCCTCGGAGCCTATGGATTTTGCTGGCTAAGCTCTTTCGACTCATTGTATGGACGATATGACGCCTTCGATTTGAGGTGGACGACTTTCCAGCTTTGGCCTCACCCAACTCAGGAACAAGATAAATGTTGAAGTGAACGTGGCGGAGCAACACGCGCTTGAACATGCAGCCACGGACCCGACAGCCGCAAGGCTTTGAATTGGCCACACAATATGACTAATATAAAACGAGGGGAAAAGTTGATGTACTCACTGAGAAAAAGTCGCTTGAATTCAAAGTATTTACCTAGTTTCTCCCGCCACGGCGTGCGTCCCCCAATATAGGGAGAGACGTTAGTTGTATGTTAAAAGATTGCGCTGTTGGACGAATTCAATACGGTAGCTGGCATATCGTAGAGTATTACGTTTGCGGACGGCAGTGACAACGACCACTGGACAGTACGGCTGCGAGAGCAATAGAATAATAGGTTAACGATCAAAGTCTCGCCTTATATCGACTATTTACGTATTTTCAATCTTCTATCGTTTGGTCAAGCTCGCTTCTGTCTATGCTAGATCCCTTCCAAATGGGCAATATCTCTTAGACAAAGAGAATAGAAGGAGCTTACTAGCGTTACGAATTGTTCCCCACTTCCTTTACGTCTCAATCAAGAAATGCAAGCCATCAAAGTCTAAATATATCATGCTCTAGAGCGCCATTTGGATCACGTGGATATCTTGGAACCCTGTATACCTTACGAACTCTTTCTCATCGCTGTTACTGCAACATGTCTACATGACCACGCAACAACAGCAACAACATGAATCGTTGCCGTCGCCTCCATCCTCACTCGGTGTTGAAGCCGGCGTATACGTAGCCGTAGCCGCAGCTGCGGAAGTGCTGGTCAACAAGGTGGTTGCAGCAGAAATTCCACTTCCATAGCATATGAACTGCGCACTCCCAATATCCACGCCGCTCGAGTATGCCTGACATTTTCCAACTACGCCGCTATCAGCGCCTGTACCTGCGGACGCGTTCCCGCAGTTGGGCTCATTGGATACGATGAGAATCGGGGTTCCGTAGTCGCCACAGGTTGGGAGAGACGCGATCTCTACAGCAAGGATTCCGGTGATTGGCATATTCGTACATTTTCCTGCGATGAGAGGCGTTGCATGGTCGCTCAAAGGTGAGGAGCATGATGCATCTTGATAGAGTAAAATCGAACCTTGCGAGGCTGGATATGTTGACGACGGCGAATTGCCGAATAGTGTAGTGGAGGGCGCTCGATCGAGCAATGGCATTCCGATACTGATTAACAAAATCAATACGTTGATCTGACGATGAGAGAATATGAAGATATCGTCAGGCTCCAGTTGATAAAGTCGGGAAAACCCAACGAGGCTGGCGATATTTCACCTCGGGTTGTAAATCATATGATCTCGTATACTGCCGTCCTATCTCGTATAAGGTACACACCACACTATCGTCCTATTGCTAGGTCGCTTATTAGTGTGTGGAAAGCCCCTAGATTATGATTTGCTGTACAAAAATGCGGGGCTTAGCTGGCGGGGCTTAGAGGTAACTAGCTGCCGAGCCTTGCGGAGTCTTCGTATCTGATGGGCCAAGATTTTCAACCACCACCAACAACTATCATCGCGAGAATTCAAGGAAACTCCACGGAATATTGTACATATGGCTCAGAATCATCATTTCCTGGAGTATTCCATGATGTAAATGTCTTCACCACGTCGCCAAACAGCATGAAGGCACTTCTGTTGGGCGCAAATCTCGTCATTCTCTCTCAGCCTTGCCTTGTCTTTGCCGACTCACCGGCTTCAACAGGTGTCATTCAACTGTTCAGTGACGCTGAATGTACACAACCAAGCGGAAACAATGACACTCTAGCCGTCAACTCGTGTCTAGAGGCCAACCAAACTTCTGCCATATCAGCTTCAGCATTTCCATCCTGCGACAACAATGTTCAAGCAATCCTCTACATTTCCGATCTGACAGAATGTCAAAAGCCTACAATTTGGCCATCCGTTAGTTCCAGTACCATCGGTCAATGTTTGACGTTTGATACCGGAGTTGGCATTGGATCAGCTGCATTTGTTTGTGTAGACACAACCTCGACTCTGACACCAACCTCAAGTTCAACAAGTACAGCTAAAGCGACGAAATCTTCGCAAACTAGTACAGTAGATAGCTCATTAAATACGGAAGCTCCACAGAATTCTGGTCAGTCTAGCAACAGCGGTGGTGGAATCTCGCAAAGCGACAAAATTAACATTGCTATTGGACTTTCGATTGGGCTTGCGGCACTGGTTGTTGCCATAGCGGCTGCGTGGTACGCGAGGCTAGGCACTTTATATCAGTTAAGGCCGCAGAGGGTACGCTGGCCGATGAATAGTGCACTTGATCCACCTCCGACATATCAAGAGTTTGAGTTGCGGCGCGACAGTTTTGACTAGTCGCTTCAATGTAGCCTGGGCAGATTCGATGTGAGGAGCCAATACCTAATAGACTTGAAGAATCCGTAAAGTAGGGTAGATGTAGACAAGCATGTTTTGTTAGCAGTTAGAGAAATGTTATCAATATTGTGAGCGCGTTGCCGTGAACTCTCTAAATTCGCGTTAAATCCAACCAGTTCTTTCCAAAGCCTTTTGCTTTTCAGCTCAAGTTTCCGTTTACGGAAGGTATTCATCCTCCAATTCAGGCATAGCGCGTCTTGGGTAGCCTTTAGGTTCATCCATCGGTATTGGAGTTCGTTTCGTCGTCAAAAGGCTCTCAACGGCCTATTCAATCGACTCCGCCAGCCGGATCTTCTTGAGCTTGCAATCTTCCAATCTCCGCTTTCACAACATTGCATTTCCCCAGAAGCTCCGCAAATCTCTTCCCAATCTCTGCCATGCCCTTTTCTTTCTCATACCCTTCAACTTCGCTTTGCATGTCCTTCAACTTGGTTTCATATCTCCTCTTCTCATCGCCCAAGTGCTCGGCATAAAACTCCAACGCATCCCGCAAGTCCGAATTGCTTCTCAAAGGATCGCTTACATCCAAAATCTTGATTTTGAGATCAAGTCCCTTCGCAACAACGGCCAGATGCTCGGCCTTCGCCCGCACCCCACGCGAAACCGACCCATGCAGCGTCTGCTCGAGAATACGCACGCTCGCCTCCAAGATCTCGCGATGCGCGGCCGCAATCTGATTGCTAAGGTCGGTGACGCGCGTGCGCAGCTGGGTGATCTTCAGCGCGGCGGCGGCATTCTGCGCGAGCACCTTCGCCGCGCTGGCAGCGAGCGTGCCGACGTCCGCCGGCCGCACGTCGTGGCCCTCGTCGGCGGCGAGGAGTGTTGCAACCCGCGTCGCTAGCTGCCGCAGCGCTTTCGAGACCGCGGCTGCGATTGCCCCCGCGTTCTTCGCGAAGTCGTCCAGCACGTCCTTCAGCATCGCCATTTCGGTCGCCGTCAGCCCGCCCCGCAGCTGGCCTGCCATGATCAAGCATGACGTGCGGACTTCCAGGGGCAGACCGTGCAACTGGTTTGCAATAGTGTTGAAAGATTCCTGGAGGAGGTCCTTTTGCAAACTTTCTTTGCGGAGGACTTGGAGCTGCTTTTCGATGTCTGCTTGGGCGCGTTGTTGTTTGATGAGGCGCGATGATGCATCGGGATTCAGACGCGATGTTGAGATATCCTTGTAGAGCTGGTGGAAGCGCGGGTTTTGGTCAAGCACTGATAAAGGAATTGGAGGGAGCATTATGAGTGCATTTGAATTCACACAGGTGAATGATGGGAGAGATGTGGTGATTAGAAGATCGCGACGCTACAAACGTTCCTGAACGGGACGGATCCACAGATCTGTGGATCTGTGGATGAAGGCATCAAGGCACTAATTCAGTCATGAGTACGGAGTAATGTAAGGGTACCTATATCCTCGAAATTCCGATTAGGGAAATATTTGTGAAAGGGAAATCAGAATTTATTACCAATTGAAAAAGGCGTAAGTAGATGGGAGTTGTCCAACACCCTTCACACTCAGTTAATGACGCTCAGCGTATCCTTCGCGTGCTTGATAGCTAGCCAATGTTCTCAAAATTTGTTAAGGACCACAGCTTAGAAGTACACTGAAGATTTCTATTCCTATCTACCAGTCGTCGTTATTCATTAGTTGACTTGGCTTCGATCCGATCCTTTGGCCCATTCTCTCAGAATATTCTTTTTGATTTTGCCCGTACTAGTCTTTGGCAGCTCCTTGATGATCTCGACCTCACGTGGTACCATGAATTTGCTAATATCGGACTTATGCTTGGCCCAATCTATAATCTCATCACTGCTGATATTCTTTCCTTCTTTGACGGTGACAAAGGCTTTTGGCCGTTCCCCCCAATGGGAGTCAGCAACGGCCACTACTCCCGCTTCGAGGATATCCGGATGCTGAACCAGCATGGATTCTAGGGCCACCGATGAAATATTCTCGCCACCTTGATATTGGTATCAGCACATAATCCATTGATGTATTCCAAGCTATTGAACTCACCGCTAATGATAATATCCTTGGCTCGATCTAGAATCTGCACCGCGCCGTCCGGATGCCAAACAGCTAGATCTCCTGAATGGCTCACACCACCGAGCCACAGTTTTCTCGTCGCCTCTGGGTCCTTGTAGTATCCCTTTGCGCAAATATTGCCTGACATGACAATTTCGCCTATTTCCTTGCCATCTTTCTTCACATCGATCAATACACCGTCGGGCTGGCCGGGTTTAATAACACGGACTGCCGCTGATGTAACAAATCCATGACCTTGACGAGCCATACGTGCGTACTTTTCGTTGGCAGGAAGCTCATCCCAGGATGGCATGACGTAACCCTTCGTGATTGGACCGTACGTCTCCGTTAAGCCATATACATGGACCGGATGAAGGTTCAAATTGCTCATCATCTCGAACAAATGCCCACTAGGTGGGCTTGCAGCCACTGTCACTCGAACCGGATGATCAAGTCGAGCGGCATTCTTGTCGTTGCAGAGAAGTGTGTTCACCGTTGGAGCGGCATTGAAATGAGTAACTTTCTCTTCGCGCAGCAATCTCCAGATCAGTGGATAGTCGATTTTTCTAAGACAGTAGTGTGTTCCTCGCACAGCCGTAACGGCCCATGGAAATGTCCAACCGGTCGCGTGAAACATTGGGAGCGTCCAGAGATAGCGGCATCGGCCGACGTGGAAGTTCAGGCCGCTTTCGATGACATTGGCCACAGCTGCGAGGTATACACCTCGGTGGGTGTATTCGACACCTTTGGGTCTTGCCGTCGTGCCACTCGTGTATGCTAAGGCGATGACGGATTCCTCATCAGCAACACTTGTCTCCAAATCTGTCCAGCCCTTGCCGCCGGTGTCTTTGTCATATCGCAAACCCTCCAGCACTGCCTCATCGAATGGGCCGCTGAGTTCACCCTCGGTAGCATCGGTGTCTGTATCAACGAGTAGAGGTACGTTCGGTCTTATTTTCTTGAATCCGTCAAGGAGAGAAACGAATTCGGCATCGGCCATGATCAGGTCGACTTCGGAATGCTGGAAGATATAGGAGATGTCTTCGGATTTCAGACGGTAATTGACACCTACGCAGAGGTTAGCTTTGCGCGCCAGCATTCCGATACTGGGTACCTATACCAACACTGACCGCTCCAGCAGCAGCAATGCCAAAGATCGACTCCAGGAAGGCCGGAGTATTTGTCGCCAGTATACCCACTCTCTTGAAGCCATGCTTTCTCAAGTAATATGCCAGCCCGCGCGCTCTATCTGCAACTTCTTCGTATGTTCGCCTTAATATCTTCCCATTCGCTGTGACATGGTAGATCGCCAATGCCTGAAGCTTGGTCAACAAACTTGAAATACCGAAGATTGGTGTAGCATCAGGTATCCTACATCTGGCTCGATTGAAGCAGCTCTAGGGAGGAAGTAGGTTGGCGATAGTGTATGGAAATTGAGACGGTGAGAAGGCTCAGTCTTCGAGGAGCTGGGATCCGCAGTGGTTGGCGCAGGAATGGGAAGAAATTGTGATGCGAGGTTCTGCAGTCTCAATCTCGCCCCGCTCATGTTTGCTAATTTGAAAGAGGGAGATATAGCTGCACGATAAAATAGAAAGGATTGAAGAGAGTGATTATACTGCGGTATTGGGAACTGAAAGGCGTAGTCAGAATACAACCGCTCAAGCTGAGAAGGGGTTTGAAGGACGTCAGAGACACAGGATGGGGAGATTCGCGCAGCTATGAAGGAGGAACTATGGAAGTGTAATCCAATGCCGAGCGCCGTTCGTCCATGAAGCTCGGTCCGGGGAAATAACGCACTACCCACCGTACCTACCTTAGGGAGCCGAACTTTAAGATGCTGACCATCACTGCAAGGAGAAATAGATTAAACTGCACTGCACTCGCCAATCGCGGCGCTAAGCCAGTACGCCCAAGGCATCTAGAGTGCTCTACGCCGCATTCCATGTCCTTTGCGGAGCTTTCATTCAAGATTGAACATTCGATTTTACAAGATAGGCGGGCAACTGGCCGCGTCTGGACACCCGAATCGAACCGTAGACTTGAGGCAATTGTCTAGGACCATTTTTGAACAGCGGATGAACCCGCTTGCTTCGCCGTTCTCAACCGCAAGTGGAATCCTTGTCTTTGCATGTCTGTGCAGCACCACATGCTAACTCCGCTCCCGAAACTTGCTCGTCGCGCAAGCTGCTATAAACGTTGTTAACTAGCACTAAATTACATCGGTGGAATATGGCTGACCAAGCATCAATGACTGAAAATCAAGAATCGACGGCTAAAGAGGTCGAAGAGGCCCGTACTGCAGTCACGGCCTCGCTCTCTTCAATTGGGAACTCCGTGACAGCAGACCTCCAGGCACGCGCCAACGACCTACACGAAAATGCAGCTGCTATCGAAAAGCAGGAAAAGGAATTGGCAAAGCAGACAGCTGCGCTAGCAAAACAAAATGACCAATTTCAAACCCTCCTCGATAAGAGTACTAAGAGTTTGAACGAAGTTGGCGACGTGCAGAACTGGGCTGAGATGATAGAGAGGGACCTGCTGGTTGTCGAAGAGACGCTAAGGCTTGCAGAAGGAAGGGAGGAGAGGGAGAATGCATCTGGGACAAACGGTTGGACGTGATTACGATTATGACTACGACTGTTACGATTGTTGCAATGGACGAGTCTCACGTCACTCCGCCGAGGCTGTTTGGAAGTAGCAGGAACCATCTGCTTTGTTCATGTGCACGCGAGCATTTATGGGGAAAGTAGTTGATTTCTTCAGGAGGAATGGTGATGAACGATATGGCTGGGTTGTTACTAAGGAGGCGAACGTCTATGACTCCAATTTATACAGAGTGATGTGGATCTGTCACCGTGGAGTACGATGCAGATAGATTGCAGCTTTGAACATACAATTTTCTACCGGGCAGCAACGCAAAGTGAAATGAAGACAAATCAACTCAAGCCTTGAGGACTATATTCGACCTGCCACGCCCTTTTCAAATGTTAAATTCGACGCCTAAACAATTTGAATGCGGAATCAACAAAGAAGTCGAATGGTGGTACAATTCAGCACACGTGACCGTGGCGCAAAGGCGCCTTGTGGCGTCAGTCAGTCGGCGGTAACCGTGCCTTTTCCATTTACGTTCAGAGCTTCAAGAACAACCAAACCTTTACCTAACTGCCAACACCTATCTGCCTCTTCACCCCGACTTCTCCATCTCGCCGTAATTCCCTCTTCCATTTCCCTATACTGACCTTGCGGATTCACCGTCAGCTTCGGAAACGCTGCACAGTTTCCGCAGCTTGGCGACTTTCCGCTCCACAGTCGCCTTCAACCACCGGTGACCGAGACGCGCTGCCTTCAACCTCCACCACAGCATCTAATCTCTCTAACGAGTTCATCCCTTCGGACGCCTTACCGTGACCGAATAACTGCAATCTCGCGCTTTTTGCACCCTACAAATCACGCGATACGACATACATCAAACTTACGCCTGGCATTTCCATCACTTGCCTCTCGGACCCATACACCATCCCGGCAAGCAGAGGGGGACTGTACGCAACACAATAGAGACACACGTCTTCCGGTGGTTTATAGCCACCTTGGTGGAGGAGTGTGAGACTCCGGAAGCGGAGGTGCCATGGGGCAGATTAAGAAAAGTTCGTCATCACGGCACGAAGCGACTTTGGTTCGTACCTAATCATGATCAAATCCATTTTCCGTCACATTGATCTAACACTTCGCAAACAGAACACTGCCATTAAGGAGTTCATTGAAGCTACTCTTTCCACCCCACTGCACCTTCTCCCTTCACAGCTTTCCTCATTTCCAAGCCAGTGGCCGTTTCCACGAGGCGACCTATACCACTGGATAGCCCTCCTCAACCGCTTCGATGACATTCTAGCTCTTTTCACCGAAGAGTATGGTCTCTCTAAGGGTCCGCAGACGCAGCCGATTGGCCGACTGCTTCTTTTGCGAGGTGATGCAGACAAGTTCAAGCCAGTTACGTCTCTACAATCACCAACGGAAGAAGAGTTGAATAGGCTCGGCATTCCAGATGATGGAGACCGCATCCTCATCGAGAGCATCTTGAAGTTCACCGGCACCCTACTCGACAATGCTGGCAACCGCAGCCTCTATGAAAGCAGCGCCTACCTCGGCCGCTTGCTCAACACCACGTCTCTGTCATTGCTCAAGGAAACGTTCTTGGTCTTGCTACGCCTTGCAAAACGGTATAGCGCCTCCAAGCAGCGTTTTTCGACTACTAGTTATGTACGAGAACGTGAGCTCATGGAAAATCACTACGACATCGATGTCGACGCTGTTCGAAAAGTCGCTGCAGCTTTTGTCAAAGCCTCACCCACGAATAATTCACTCCCGAGTTCTTCCAAGGGCAAAGAGAAAGCAGTTAGTTGGTCGTCGACTGGCATGTCTTCCGAAGATCAAATCGCTCCGGCAGACCTCGTGTCAATCGTGAAAACCGGTGGAAGCACGGACATTGTTTGGCCAGAATGGGCACACGTTTCAATTATGGCGTACCAGCCAACTGTCTCCAAGACTGTGCAACGTCCCGGCTCGCCAGCTTCTGCCGAGGAGCCTCCTTCACCGTCTCTCCGACGCTCGAGTGTCAATCTACACCAGCCTTCTCGACCGTCCAGACTCTCCAACTCCGATGACTTTTCCCTCTCGTCTCCAGTTCAGAGCAAAAGTGACGCCGGTGCCGAGACCTCTGATCGAAATGCGGCCTGGATTACAATCGATCGTGACACTTTGTCAAGCCAACCGGCTACCAACATCCTTAAAGCATGTATGCCTCTGGTTCAGCCCGATATGCGCTACGAATTGTTACACAAGATCCGTGTGGCCCAAGCTATGTCCGCCGGTCCTGACTCTCGTCGGGATATTGTAGCGATTCGCATCCTTGCTGTTGCGAACCTTGCTTATATCGACAACGAAACCCAGTTTCAACAAGACGTCACGGCTTCAGACTCTCAAGAACCACGTCGTTTGCAGCTTGCATATCAACTCGCCGAGCTTGTACATCCACCGGAAAAGGTTGGCTTTGGTACGTCGAAAGAACTGCAAACCATTGCTCTGTGGGCCTTGGAGGCTTTGACGAAACAGAAAACAAGGTCCAATGATGTTTACACTGCTCTGAGCGCCAATGTCAACCATGGCATCTTGTTCTATGTCGTACGCAAGATGGTTAGCCGACTAGCCGTCGACGACGATGGCAAGGATGATGGAGTAGAAGAGGACTGGAGAGAAGCTATGTTTTCCCTGCTCTCAAGCCTTCCCAGTTCGGCGCCCCGCGCTGGTGAAGCGATGATGTCCGCAGGTCTCCTCAATATCCTCGTTGAAATCCTAAGCTTAAGAACGTCAAAAGCCGAACGCAACCATTGGAAAGTACTGCAGTTCTTGGACAATTTCGTGTACGCTGTCCGGGAAGCTTTCCAATCGTTGGCAAACGCCAAGGGCTTGGACCTCATAGCTGACCTGACTGCTTTCACCGTGTCCAACTCCTACGAACGCGCCATGACAGGAGAAGGCATGCCGGAGAAGTACAAGACTCAAATGACCGACTATCAAATCCCTTTCTATCAACAACTCACCCTTCGCTGGCTCTTCAAATTCTTGAATCATTCCATGACGCAGAACGGGGCCACTCTACATCGTCAACTGCGAAACCTAATTGATTCGCCAAGCCTGCTCGAAGCCCTTCGTCAAGTGCTTTCGCACGCTCCTGTATATGGTTCGAACGTTTGGAGTGGGGGGGTCAACATCCTTAGTAACTTCATTCACAACGAACCCACAAGCTATGCAGTCATCGCGGAAGCCCGTCTGAATGACGTTTTCATTGAAGCGGTCACAACCAAAACGGATGAAGCAGGGAATCGTATGCAACCCGGTGTTTTGCCTGTCGGAGAGGCGATTCAAGCTGTACCGACTGCGTTTGGTGCTATTTGTTTGAATGAGAATGGTCTCAAGCAATTCCAGGACTCGAAAGCGCTTGAGTCATTCTTTTCAATCTTCGAGAGTCCGGAACATATTAAGGGTATGGATAACGATCCCAGCGACATTCCCACTGTCCTTGGTAGCGCCTTCGACGAGCTGGTGCGACATCATCCAGCTTTGAAGAGTCGTGTGCTTACAGATGTTGGCAATATGGTTCAAGCTGTTGTCAAGCTTTGTTACAAGCGCGCATCGGAAGATGGAGTCGGCACCAAGCTTTGGTATACTGGCGAAGACGGTAAACTCCACGTCGCAGGTGGCCAAAAGGCCCTTATCGGCGACGACGGGGATATACGAGAGAGAGAGAGCTTAACGAAAGCTTCCAAACCAAGCGATGCAAACGGAGACGTTGACATGCTGCGATTTGAGGTTGATGACACGGAGAACGGTGATGTCAATGACCGGACTATCGACCAGGTGGTTGAGAACGAAGACTTCAAAAAGGGACCGACCATCCCGCAGTATGTCAGTGTTATCTCCAGATTCCTCTCTGGATTCTTCAACAATAAGTCTTGCTGCCAAACGTTCATAGAGACAGGTGGACTGGAGCACTTCCTCGACTTTGCGACCCTACCGTCTCTCCCATTCAATTTCGAAGGTGGCATCGGCTTCGGCGACGAACTTTTCTCAACCATCCGTTGTTTACTGGAAGAGAAGCCGCACCTTGCTATCCCGGCAATCATCAAGCGCATTTACACTGCATTGGATGATTTAATGCCGATGCTTGAGAGCACTTCCGAGGATCCATTCTTTGCGCCGTTCACATTCGCTGAGGCCAACTCCCCTGGTTTGCATAAAGATGCTTCGATGGGCACAACCTATGCGAAAGCGCTCGTCAAGGTCCGCAGCCTTTGCACCGCGCTCTCCATGACATTCCAAACCCAGGTCTTCAATCAACGCTCTCAGAGCAATATATTCTATCACGTCAACCTTGCGGATATGTACGTCCGACTCGTGGAGGGCCTGGGTCGTCTCCATCGTAGCTGTGTTTGGGAAGAGATCCTATTGCAAAAGGATATGCCTGCCAAATGGGAAGCTCAGACTCGTGTTTCCAACATTACTTTCGGAGAGGAGGAAGCCGATCAGATTTTCCGACTAAGCAATCACGATCGAATTCAAGAACCCGGCGCGTTGAATCAGGGCCGGTCGACAACTCCACTTGGATCTCCAGATCGCTCACAGTTACGGCAAACGAATGGTTCACCCGAGGTCAACGAACCCGATCAGTCTAGCGCACAGTTCAAAAATACTCGCATTCTGAGATATCTTCTCAGCCAGGTGCCGATCTCAATTGCGCCGCTGTTCTCATCACTCGGTCGGATCCTTCTCATTCGCCGAATCATGGATAATTATCAGAAAGCCAACGCTGCCAAGGTTGCCGATCAGCTCGCGAGGTCTGCTTTAGAAGAGCTGCAGTTTGAGCGCGCGAAGAATGCTCCATTGCCTCGAGATCGCTACTCATACTGGATCGTCATTCTTACAACTCTCAACCAGCTTGTCATGGACGAAGGCTTGGAACGGCCAACCCCTCAGACTCTGACGCTGGTGCTATCAGCTTTGAAAGATCAAGACGGCTTTGCTGTTCTAGAAGACATTCTTGACACGTTTGTGGATGAGGTCAAAGCAATTATCGCTACATCCGGGACAGAGGTTCCTCCGAAGGAGGAAGGCAGCTTGATGGGCCTCGCATTCGGCGGCATTAAGCTGATTTTCCAGTTCTACTCTCGCATTATCAACTCTCACCACGTCAATGATGCTATCCAAACGCAGTCCATGACTTCAAGAAATGCAGACAAGGACAAGCCCGACTTCTTCTCACCGGCTCAGTTCCTTGTCGAGCTGCGAATGGCAATCATCCGCCCCGTCATGAAGATCTGGGAATCCTCGCTGATAGAGCAAGCCACAACTCCCCTCGTTAAGGACCTCATAGAGATCCTGCGATTGGAACTTGATGGCGAGTCCGAACAGGGTGCATTTAGAAGCTCTGACAAAATCTCTCCTCGACGAAAGACAACCCCGCGGAAGTGGCAGCCGAAGTCAAATGAATTCTTCATTGAGCTCAGCAACGAGTATGGCGAAGAATTGGCGCGAGAGGCCATGTATCGCTGTTATGAGAATAGGACCACAACGAAAGAATACTGCACATACCACAAGGACATTGAACGCGCAACTCCGAACCCCATTCCTCTCGAAGACCAGCAGGTGACCACTACTTCGCCGCAGCGACCGGAAGGGAGCAGTTCAAATGAAGGAATGGAGGGCGCGCTAAGAGACTCCGTTCAATGGGCCCGACCCGAGTCACCGAATATACTTCTCGATATCGGGGATTCTGACGATGATCCAATGTCCAGGTTCGCACTCTCCACCAACTTTAGCCGACGATTTCTCGACACTGAAACTGCTGCTAGGGATGCCTCGCCCGCTCCGAGCAGAGACGACCTTGTTGAAGCCGAGAAACTGCCTGACGTTGTTACCATTGATGATCTGAATGAAGAGCGCGCTAAGTTGAGAGCGAATCTTATCGACCGCTGTCTTGAAGTACTCAATGTTCACGATGACATTACTTTTGACCTTTCTGATCTTATTGCGGCTGCCACCGGCAACAATGACCAGAATGCTATCCATCGACAAGATATCGACAGCGTGCGCCAAGACATCGGTTCCTCTCTTCTGTTAGCCTTGCTGTCTTTGCAAATCGAAGAAGTCCTCCCAAAGGAAGAATTCCACAAACGGGCCAAAACAATCACGGCTTATGCCCATTTCTTGGCTTTGACGATTCAAGACAAGAACTTCTATGAAGCGATTCGAGAACAGCTCACGAATGACTTCAAAATTCTCATCGGCTTCATCAAGCTCTATGATCAACCCGTGACTGAGTCAGAAGGCACGATGTGGATTCCGAACATTCTCCTCGTTCTGGAGCGCCTTCTGTCGGACGACGCGCAACCTCGATCCATTGTCTTCGATCTCCCAAGCAACGATGATCCAATTAAAGATGAAAGCCCGATCAAGCTGAAGGATGAACAAGTCTCAATCGGTGTTCACGACAAGTCTGAACTCTTTGATGCGATTTTGAAGGTGTTACCGCGAATCGGAAAGAATGAAACATTGGCGATCTCTGTCACGCGTATTCTTGTCATTCTTACGAGGCACCGAGATCTCGCAATTCGTCTTGGAGAGAAGGTCAACCTTCAGAGCCTCTTCACCATGATTAGGCAGATGGGGGACTTGACCAATGATCGTCTGCAGAGTTCCTTTATGATCTTGCTACGACACATTGTCGAAGACGATGACACTGTGCGACAGATCATGCGAAGTGAGATTACCGCAATGTTTGAAGGCCGGCAGCAAAGGGCGATTGATACAACTGTATATACTCGCACTCTTCACCACCTGGTCATTCGCAACCCGGACATGTTCGTTGAGGTTACAAATGAGACCCTCAAGCTCAGTCGATTCGACCCAAAACATGGTCCGCACATCCTGGCTCTCAAGGCGGACAAGCCATCTGCTTTTGAATTGAAACCCAATGGTGGCGTCACTGCCGATGGCCAACCGGAACCAGGTGAAGCCGAGGCTAGCAAAGGTCCAGATGCCAACTCGAGCGATAAACCTACTCTTGAGCGCACTAAAACGGCAGACTTGAAGATGCCCGTCATTGAGAACCCTGATGGAGTTATCCACTTCCTCATCTCGGAACTGCTTAACTATCGGGACGTTGATGACCCGAAGGACAGCACTGAGAAACCGAAAGACCCAACAACAACCGACGTGGAGATGGCCAACGGTGATACTTCTTCAGAGGATATGCCGCACGACAATGAAGAGAAGGCCGACGGGAATGAGGTGTTCAAAGCTGAGAAGAACCCTCTCTATGTCTATCGTTGTGTTCTTCTTCAGTGTCTCACAGAACTGCTCTCTTGCTACAACCGCACGAAGATCGAGTTCATCAATTACACGCGGAGGACCGACGCGCAGATTACCACACCCTCGAAGCCCCGTTCATTTGTGCTGAAGTATTTGCTTGACGATTTGATTCCCTATGGTTCGATCGGGCACGACGAATCTATAGCCAGCAAGAAGCGAATCCAAACCGCGCATTGGGCAATCTCGGCAATCGCAGCTCTTTGCTCGAAGACTTCGGAACGAGGCTACAGCAGGCCACCGCGTGATTTCAAGGACTACGAAGAAGAGCATGAACTCCTCTTTGTTCGGAAATTCGTCCTTGAACATGCTCTTCGTGCTTTCAAGGACGCTCAGTTCAACTCCGAGCCTCTGGATTATAAGTACTCGCGACTACTTGGATTGGCATCTCTCTTCGACCGCATGTTGACTGGAAAACCCAATGCGGGCACCAGCAGCAACAATCTCAGTCTTGACATGCTCATGGCATCTCAGCGTATGCTGGCTAAGATCATGTACGAGAAGAACTTCATCTCCGCCTTGACCGCTTCAATCGCCGACATAGATCTCAACTTTCCAAACGCAAAGCGCGCTGTCAAGTATATCTTGCGTCCACTGAAGCTCCTCACCCAGACCGCCGTCGAACTCAGCTTGCACTCCGACATCGCCATTACGCCCGGAGAAGGTGATGAAGACGTGATCTCATCCGCGTCGTCATCAGTTTCGGATGTTGATGATATTCGTGAAGAAACTCCCGATCTTTTCCGGAACTCGGCGCTCGGCATTCTTGACCCTCGCCGCGATGAAGACGACGAGTCAAGCTCCTCCGAAGATGATGACGATGAGGATATGGAATATGACGACTACGGCGAGGAGATGGATTACGAAGAGGAACCGCCAGAGCATGATCCCGACGAAGTGGTCTCCGAGGATGATGAAGAAATCGACGGCGGAATGGGCCCCATTGAGGGCTTACCTGGCGACGTTGCCGTTGACATGGAAGTTGTCATGGGTCCTGGAGGTGAAGAAGATTACGATGAGGACGATGAGAGTGACGACGACTCTGACGAGGAGGATGACGATGACGATGACGATGACGATGACGATGAGAATGAAGATGGTTCAGATGTCGAAATCTTGGAGGAACGAGAGATTGGAGAGGGCAGTATTGGGGTGGATGACGAAGACTGGGGTACGGAGGAAGAGGACGGTGAGGATTACCCTGGCCAAGATCAGATCGAAGACGATGGCGTCCCCGAGCTCGACAACATCGTTCGAGTTCTCGGCAGTGCGGCCGGTCAGCAGTCGTTGATTGACAGACTCGAGAATGGCGCTCGCTTTGATGTTGTTGAGGACCGGCCAGACTATCCAGACGGCGACCTCGTGGAAGAAGAAGACGACGACGAGGAAGAGGACTACGATGAGGAAGAAATAACCTACGAACCAGAGATGGACGACGACGAGGACCTTATCGTTGCTGATGTACCGAACCCACCTGGCTGGCGATGGGATGAACAACCTGGTAGACACGTTTTCCACAACTTTGGCAATCGTCATCATCACCACCATCATGGATTTAGCCCTCGGAACCCTTGGGGGTTCTTTGGCCCTCCACCTGGAGCTCTCGAAGAGCGCATGGTCGTTCCTTCGTATCGGTCGTCCCGACCAGGCAATCAGCGATCAGATAATGACGGTACAAATCCTCTGCTGCAGCGTCGTGGGCAAAACGGTTCTCGTTCTTCAAGCAGACGCCGAGGCGAAGTCCACATGAACGATTGGGTCTCTGCGCTTGACTCCTACCATCCCAGGCTGATGGGAGACGGGCCCGTATCCTTCATTAGCAACCTCATCAACATGATGACGCAGGGTGGGCCGACTCCAATTCCTCCGGGCGGCATCTCATTCCAGATCAATGGTCTTCCTTTGGTCGGCCAGCACCTCACACATATTTCCACTCCTACCGGCTTTGACACTATACTTCGACACATGAGCCCCGGCAATCGCGGCAGATTGGATCGTCCCTCATTGCACCCATCACGCGATGATCCTGTGCAGGCTACGAGTTTTATTCCGTCAACTACTGCTACGCGTTGGCAGGAAGAAGCGAGGATACTATTCGGGCAGCCTGGGGCAAACGAGAAAGCACAACGAGTTATCAACTCTATTCTTCGTCTGCTTGTTCCTCCAGCTCGCGAGGCTCAGAAGCGCAAAGAGAAGGAAGACGCTGAAAAGGCAGAGCAGCTCCGCAAAGAGCGTGAAGCCGAAAAGAAGGCCAAAGAAGAGGCTGAGAAGAAGGAGCGTGAAGAGCGTGAAGAGCGCGAGGCTCGTGAGCAGAAGGAACGCGAAGAACGCGTGGCCGCTGAACGCGAAGCAGCCGAAGCGCGCGAGCGCGAACTTGAGGAAGCTGGAGAGTCGGCAGATCAGGAACATGAAGATTCTCAGAACATGGAGGGTGTCGAGACCGCGGTATCTACGGAGCAACATATGACTAGCGCGGCTAGCACTTCGGAAGCAACAGAACGCGTCGTGACCAACATTCGTGGGCGCCAAGTTGACATTACAGAACTTGGAATCGACCTAGAATATCTCAATGCTCTCCCAGAGGAGCTTCGCGAGGAAGTCCTCATGGGCCAGATCCAAGAGCGCCGCTCTCGAACAGGCCATAGCGGCCAACCTCCAACCGATCTACCTGCCGACTTCCTTGAGCAACTTCCTCCGGAAATTCGTGAGGAGCTTCTCGTCCATGAAGCGACCGAACGCCGTCGCCATGAGCGTGAGGAAGCTCGCCGCAGGGCTACTGCCACCGGTGGGCCACCTCGTGCTGAAGACATGGATCCGGCTAGCTTCTTTGCGACTCTTGATCCCCAGCTTCGCACCACTTTGCTTATGGAAGCCGATGACGATACTCTTGGACATCTTCCCCCCGACATCGTTGCCGAGGCCCGCGCTCTCGGTGGTGAACGCCGGCTCCACCACATTGTTGATCTGCCTGGCCTTGGCCGACCTCGTGGTCGAGATGACGATAGAGGCGATCGTCAAGAGGAGCAACCACCCCGCAAATCCAGGCCTGTTGTCCAGATTCTCGACAAGGCTGGAGTCGCCACTCTGTTGCGGTTGATGTTCGTTCCTCAGCAAGGCAGTGCCAGACAAGCCTTGAACGGTATCCTCAGGGATGTTTGCAACAATCGGCAGAACCGAGCGGAGGTCGTTAGTATTCTGCTTTCGATCCTTCAAGACGGTAGCAGTGATGTGCATGCTGTCGAACGTAGCTTTGCACACTTGTCACTCCGCGCAAAGCAACCCGGAGCTGGAAAAACGCCGCAAATGAAGCGTCCTTCTCCCGAGTTGGGAACTCAGAATTCCGACATGTCGCCTCTTATGGTTGTTCAGCAGTGCCTGGGTACTCTTGTTCATTTGACGCAATTCAACAAGTCCATTGCGGAGTTCTTCCTCAAGGAACATGAGACGGCGACAGGTTTCAAATCCAAAGCTGGTCGCAAGAGTAAAGGCAAAGAGAAGGAGAGCAAAGCTAGCAAGTATCCTCTCAACGCATTGCTCGGGCTGCTGGATCGCAAACTAGTCATCGAGAGCTCCCCAATTATGGAACAGTTGGCCTCTCTACTAGCAACGATCACCTACCCGCTCACGAGCTTGCAAAAGAAGAAGGATGAGAAGGCTGAGGAGGCCAAGAACAAGGAAGACCAATCTGAGCAGACCGCTGAGCCTACAGCTTCCACCGATGCACAACCGGCTATCGGAGCCACCGAGAATGCCAATATCGACATGACTACGTCCAGTACATTGGAGCCTCGATCGTTGGAGAGAGCACCCACCGATACTGCGGAGAGTGCGCCTCCGACGGCTGAAGAATCAACTTCTGCTGAAGAGAAGAAAGAAGACAACACGGACGACAAGATTAAGAAACCTCGCGTTCTCGAGTCGCCGCCTGAAGTTCCAGAGCACAATCTCCGCCTGGTTGTCAACATCGTCGCCGCACGCGAATGCAGCGCGAAGACGTTCAAGGACACCATGTCGCTTATCACGCATCTCTCTGCTATTCCAGAGGCAAAAGAAATCTTCGGGCAGGAGTTGATTCGACAAGCTCAGGATCTCGGTAGTAGCATTCTTCAGGACCTAGAGCTCCTCGTCACTCAAATCTCAGATGCAGAGACCGGTACAGATGTCCAAGGCATGGCTCTAGCTCGCTTTTCGCCAGCCAGCTCTGACCAAGCGAAGCTTCTGCGTGTTATGACCGCGCTCGACTGGTTGTTCGATCCTAAGCCACAAGGCTACTCTTCTGTCAAACCGATCGATAGCCTGGAAAGCGGTACCAAAACTGAGATTCTCATGACTCTCTATCAGAACGAGACGTTTGCAGCCCTTTGGAGGAAGCTTAGCGAGTGCCTCACTGCAATTCGTGAGCGTGGTAACATGTTTAATGTTGCTACCATTCTCATGCCTCTGATTGAGGTTCTAATGGTCGTCTGCAAGAACACAACTCTGAAAGAGGCCCCTCTTTCCAAGACTTTGTCCGCCGATTTTCAAGCATCTACTCCACCTCCGGATCGTCCAGAGGCGAGAATGGAAGATCTCTTCTTCAACTTCACCGAGGAGCATCGCAAGATTTTGAACGATCTTGTTCGTCACAATCCCAAGTTGATGAGCGGTTCATTCTCGCTCCTCGTCAAGAACTCTAAGGTCTTGGAGTTTGACAACAAGCGCAATTACTTCCACCGCAAGCTTCATTCTCGTGGCACGGAGGTCCGCCAACCGCATCCATCACTTCAGCTGTCTGTTCGTCGCGACCAAGTGTTCCTTGACTCGTTTAAGTCACTCTATTACAAGAAACCGGACGAGTTCAAGTACGGCAAGCTCAATATCCACTTCCATGGCGAAGAGGGTGTTGATGCCGGTGGTGTCACTCGCGAATGGTTCCAGGTTCTAGCGAAGCAGATGTTCGATCCGAATTACGCACTCTTCAATCCCGTGGCCTCAGATCGCACGACTTTCCACCCAAATCCATTCAGCGCTGTCAATCCTGAGCACCTGACCTTCTTCAAGTTCATAGGCAGAATCATCGGCAAGGCGCTTTACGAAAGTCGAGTTCTCGACTGCCACTTCAGCCGTGCGGTTTACAAACGCATGCTTGGCAAGCCCGTTAGCATCAAGGATATGGAAACTCTCGATCTGGAATACTACAAGTCCGTCGTGTGGATGCTTGAGAATGACATCACTGATATCATCACCGAAACCTTCGCGGTCGAAGATGATGCATTTGGCGAGACGAAGATTGTCGATCTCATTCCTAATGGCCGCAACGTGCAAGTCAATGAGGACAACAAGCACGAGTATGTACGCCTTGTCGTTGAGTACAAGATGACGGGTGCCGTGAAGGAACAGCTGGATCACTTTTTACTTGGTAAGTCACATTCATCAACCAATTAGTAATTAATGCGTTTTACTAACATCTACCATTCAGGTTTCCATGACATCGTCCCCGCAGAGCTGATCTCTATCTTCAACGAGCAAGAACTCGAACTTCTCATCTCTGGTCTCCCAGAAATCGACGTCGACGACTGGAAGAACAACACCGACTACCATAACTACCAAGCGGCATCTCCTCAAGTTCAGTGGTTCTGGCGCGCTGTTCGCTCCTTTGACAAGGAGGAGCGTGCGAAGCTTCTACAGTTTGTGACCGGTACTTCCAAGGTGCCGCTCAACGGCTTCAAAGAACTAGAGGGCATGAACGGCTTCACTCGGTTTAACATCCATCGCGACTATGGTTCCAAGGAGCGCCTCCCGTCGAGCCACACGTGTTTCAATCAGCTCGACCTTCCAGAGTACGAAAGCTACGAGCAGTTGAGGAAGGCACTGTACACGGCATTCACCGCGGGCAGCGAGTACTTTGGCTTTGCGTAAGCCGTGCACCTGAGTGCGCTCATAGGCCTTTCATCACAACATTATATCAAATCAAATTGTCAAACGGGGTTCTCTTTTGCATTTCTGGGCGCTATGGTCGATATCGGAGCATGTGGCATAGCCTTTCTTTTCTCTTCACGACATGGGCATTAGGGTTGGTCGATGACAGTTTCATAAATGTCGGTTATGGGACGGAACACTGGTCATGCGACCCTTAGTGCCTTTCACTATCTTTTTCCCTTCATGGCATTGAGTAATAGGTCGATTGTCGCTGGACAAAGATGCGTACTGACCCTGGCGCGACTTGGACGGATGTGCAGATCCGGACATTCGTTGCTTCGGGCCTCTAGCGAATCTCTGCCGACTGGTGCTGCATGTAGTAGATATGATTGAATCTTACATGATTCGAAAATTTCTCGTTCCTACTATCTTTGGACCTATTTGCTATCGAGACTCGGAAAGGAAAAGCATTGTAAGAAAGTTGAAGCGAAGCTGACCATGCAATTCAGGTGATTAGGCCATTGAATCCGAAACCACTACGAGCGCTCTTCTTTTAGTCAACAGCTAACAGGATATCAGTACTCTCCAGTCGCATTCGATGTATGGCCAAATTCCACTCCCATTGTGGTATCATTTCTGTCGACCATTCAATCCTTAATATGACGACGCCGAAGGAAAGGCGTTCGTTTCTGTGTACCGCCCGCCTAATCGCAAGATTGTAGGTATTTCCGATGCAATATCCGCGTCATGAGAAAGACGCAATATACTACTCTCATATCGTAATAAGACGGGGACATGCTGTATGTCTACTCCCTACAGACCTTATCCAATACACATGAGACGGCTGCTTACTTCCACTCCAATCGTTATGCACCTTCCTTAAACGGTATGTGAGTGCTCAAACTCGAATATTTATAAGATTTTATTATTGGTTGCATTGTAGTTTACTATCATGCATTTGAAGTGTTTTTCTGTCAACTATGACCCTCACCAAACCTTTGGGAATAGAGTCGAAAGAGATGGATCATTCGAAGACCATGAGTGACGAAGAGGTCGCCACATACCAAGTTCCAAGTCTAGACACGGAAGGAAAAGCGTCGAGAGCCACCATCGAGGACTATATTTTCTTTGCAAATGCTCAGAGAATCGCCAAAAGAAATCAAGACGGAAAGCAGTATGTTGACCCAATCCATACCGAATATGGAGATACTAATTCGACTAGCAAATTTGGCCTTGCAGATAGATTGCAAACTTTTACTTTCTCGAACAAATTCAATGCGGAATCAATAGTGGCCCAGAGTGATGACCTTCAGGTCATCGGTTTGGCTCCCCATAAATTCGAAAAGGTTGAGGCGTGGCGAACCCTACGGCAGGCATCTTGGATAGTAGCCTTCTATCTCTGACAACCGATATTCTCGGACCTTTCAACGCCCCCTATGCTTTCCGACAGAATGGATACGTGCCTGGCGTACTGCTCTATGTGTTCATGGGTGGTATGGCATACTACTGTGGTACGCTGCATTGGTGGCTCTACGTCAAACTTGACAGTAGTAGGTACCCGGTCAAGAGTTACAGCGATATCACTGAACGCGTCGCTGGCAGATACTTCCGACTATTCGTAACCTGGCTCGTTTTCATCCATATGATTGTCAACGTTGGAACAACATCTCTCGGCTCAGCCCAGTCACTTGTTCAGATTATGAAAGGCAAACCCTGCTTTGTCGTAGCAATAATCATTTGGATTCTCGTTGGAATCTATTGGTACTGTTGGATGTGGGTGTGAATCTAGATTTGACAGGGATTTCTTTGACTAGCGGATCGCCGCAGTGTAAATATCGATATTTGCTGAGTGAATGCTGTTCGCCCACCCAGGATACTGGGCCCAGACATTAATACCGATCTTGGATCCTCGTCTGACTTGACGAACCCACTGCCTCTCCTCCTCATCGTCCGAATCGCAGGTCCAAGTAACTACGTGCGTTTTGAAATCTGTCCCGGCGTGGACATTCGTACATATACGTCGAGGTGAAATGGTGGGAGCATCGTCGGCCCAGTCGAGCACTACAGCCTCAAACCAGGTCCAGCTGTTGATATACGTGCCGTGGTGGGCTGGGTAGCTGCTCCATCCTTGGTCTTTGCTGTTGATTGTGAAGACTACTTTCCTCAGCGGATGAAGAGGGCTGACATCTTCATAATCGCCTGCGATCAGTGGTGACGTGTGATAGAGAGCTCCTTGGAGTTCTTGGCTTGTCCTCGAGCCCACGCGCAAATCACGCTCCGTTATCGTTAAGTGGTAAGTGCAGCTTGCCGAGCTCTTCACCCAGTATTCAGCGAAGTCGAGAATGTCGGGTGCCAACTCAGCGGGCAGTTTCTGTCGTATCAGGAAGGCAGCATGATAGACATCTTTGTGATGAGTTGATACGTATGTGGTGTCGGTTTCTCGTGAAAAGGAACGGGATCCCATCCGCATCAATGTTCTCAAGAGGAATACAATCCCTACAAGGAGCATGAGAGGATGGAAAATGAAAAGGCTCGCGAGCAATTCCATGTACGAGCGCGGCAACTCAGCATAATGCACTATATCATTGTTTATCTCTGGGTTGTATGCGCAGAATAGTTGACTTCACGTTGGAAGTTGTCAAGGGAAGACGTCAAAGCGGCGCCAATACCGTGGTATTAAGACCACTCAAGGAATGGCTGGACGAAAGAGCGGAATAGACAGGTTGTAGTTTGATGCAACACTGGACGAAGATATTTTATGGTAGATGTAATTTTCCTCAGAGAAATGTGCGCATTGGATTAAGCATCTATAGTTTCAGAATTTAAAGCTTGAGTTTGCAGAAGAGGGCGATATAGCGACTCTTTGCCACCAAGGTAGCTAGTTAATATACAACTAGGTGTCACCCTAGCTTTGATGATGGCATGGCCGACGCGATCTATGTTCTATCACATGCTCCGGACCACGGGCGCAGAAGGGAATTTACCTTTTGATTCATCCTCCCAGTCTTCCATGCTTCCATGATATCGCCTTCACGATAGGAAGATGCCCCTGCAGAGAGCACCAAACGACTGAAAACACCTCCAATCACTCTGCCGTCCGAAATGGCAGCTCAGTCCAAGCTTCTCCGTGCCTCCGAACTACCCATCCGTAGTTTGATTAAGAAACTTGCGGACCTCTACCTTCGGAATCGCACGCGCATATCTCGCACCGTATACCTCGTCCTCTTCGTCGCTCTTCTGCACAGAATCCAAGATGCTATCGCGCAGCAGAAGGCAGCCTCGCAAAAGCAGGCCGAGGCACGAGCAACAGGGACAACGTCAAGCGGTCAGTCCGACGCAACTGCAAAGAAGAAGGTCGAGATCAACCGCGAGTTCTTCAAGAACCTCATGAGGTTGCTGCGAATATGTATTCCGGGTTGGCGATCAAAAGAGATGCGTCTCATCATCTCACACTCCATCTTCCTCGTCCTCCGAACACTGATTTCCCTCTACGTCGCTGAGCTTGATGGTCGTTTGGTATCGAATCTCGTACGTGGGAAGGGCACGGAATTCCTCAAGGGATTGGTATGGTGGATGCTCGTCGCTGTTCCGGCCACCTTCACCAACTCCATGCTCTCCTATCACCAGTGTAAACTATCCCTCCAGTACCGAACCCGTTTGACGAACTATATTCACAACAAATACCTTGGCCAAATGACTTTCTATACCCTTTCGGCACTCGACGATCGAATAAAGAATGCTGATCAGCTCATTACCGTGGACGTGGCCAAGTTTTCGAATTCTCTTGCCGAATTATACTCAAACCTCGCCAAACCCATCCTGGACATGGTAATCTATAACTGGTCTTTATCGCGGTCAGTTGGTGGCGAGGGCCTTTTCATGATGTCCTTGATCGTGCAACTCTCTGCAGCCATGATGCGGGCCCTCACACCACCGTTTGGAAGATATGTCGCGGATGAAGCCCGCCTCGAGGGCGAGTTCCGATTCCAGCATTCTCGTCTCATCGACTATTCTGAAGAAGTTGCATTGTACAGCGGTCAGGAAGCAGAAAAGGACACACTGGATAAGGGCTACTTCACTCTCATCAAACACGTAAACTACATCCTCCGGCGACGCTTCTACCACGGTTTCATGGAAGATTTCGTCATCAAATACTTCTGGGGCGCTTTAGGCTTGATGCTTTGCAGCGTACCCGTGTTTTTCAAAATTCCAGGCCAACCCGGCAATGCCAGCATGGGTGATCGTACCGAATCCTTCGTCACCAACAGGCGTATGCTTCTCATGTCCAGCGACGCCTTCGGACGCATTATGTTTAGCTACAAAGAAATCACCGAGCTCGCCGGCTACACGTCACGCGTGTCGACTCTGCTTGATGTTATCGACGACGTTCAAGCCGGCCACTTCGAGAAGAAGCTTGTTAGCTCCGTGGACACGGCCGAGAACGCGGCTGTTCTGCGAAGCAGAGGCACCATCATCGAAGGAGACGACATCGAATTCAAGGAGGTCCCAATCGTATCACCGAACGGCGATGTCCTGGTCCGCAAACTCTCCTTCCACGTGCGACCCGGTGAACACCTTCTCATCGTCGGGCCTAATGGCTGCGGCAAATCCTCTCTTTTCCGCATCCTGGGCGGCCTGTGGCCCGTTTATGGCGGTACGGTGCGAAAACCCCGATTCGAAGACATCTTCTACATCCCTCAGCGGCCGTACCTCAGCCGTGGCACTCTGCGGCAACAGATCATCTACCCGGACAGCATTCGTGAGATGCGCGACAAGGGTGTCACCGACGCTGACCTCTTCCGAATTCTCTCCGTCGTCGAAATCGAGTACATCGTGGAGAGGCAAGGCGGATGGGACGCCGAAGCGGAGTGGACAGATGTTTTGTCTGGTGGATTGCAGCAAAGAGTAGCCATGGCGAGACTGTTTTACCATGCGCCAAAGTACGCCATCTTGGACGAGTGCACAAGCTCTGTGACGCTGGAGATTGAGAGAGTCATGTACGAAGAAGCGAAGAGACTAGGTGTGACCCTCATGACGGTATCGCATCGGCGGAGTCTTTGGAAGTACCACAAAAATATCTTGCAATTTGATGGGCAGGGACACTACATCTTTACGAAGTTGGATGCAGATAAGAGATTGGCACTTGAAGAGTAAGTTCACCCTAACCCTTCCAAAGCTATGGATCACAAGTACTGACTGATTTGCAGTGAGAAAGAAGAGTTGGATATCCAGTTGAGAGCTATACCCGACATAGAGCGGAGAATTGCGGAGCTCACGGCGGGAGCAGCCCAAGCATAACAGGGAGTATGGCGTTGCCTTATAGACCAGATCTCAAGCCGTAATCCAAGCTGGCTTCTAGCTGCTATGCACTTTTCTGCTCTGAATCTAAGCAATTATCGTGGTGATCTTGCATCAACACGCATCACATCGGCACAAATTGTACAGAGTAGAGATGTTTGTGAAACACTAAGAAGATATGGACTTATTATATCTAGATATAGGCAATAGTTTCAAACTTTGTCAAGTCCTCCGCTGTTGTTGTTGCCATTGGTGGGTCTGATTGCTGGGGAGCTGATAAATTCTGAGAGGTCTGGGTTTGCTGCATTTGGCGTTGTCATTCCAAAACCACAGCGACTTTCGGATTCACTCGGAATTGGTAGGACGGCATTTCACTTCGCTGAAATTCTATTTCAGCCTTGAAATAAGCAGGGAGTTCTCGAATTGGTCTCTCGAAACATTTGTCGAACGAGTTCGGCCCCGCCGCCGTCCTTCTGATACCGCAATTAACGACAACCACTACCTCCAAACTGATATATCTGTCTTCTATACCTGATTTTCAACGCTTTCGTACTCTTGTCATTCTTATCTTTCCTTGCAAAGTACATTACTCCTAGAAGTCTAGAAATTCATTCAAAATGCCCGCTCCAATCGATCCAAATGCAGCCAACTCTGATACACTAGCGGCGCCAAACGGCGTCACGAACGACGTTGCAGAGCCGCCCAAGACACCGTCAGACTTGCCTCCAGCAGCACTGGACCTAGCAGCCAAACTTTTTGACCTCGCACGAGAAGGCGACACAGACACGCTGAAGCAGTACCTCGAAGCCGGTCCGTCCCGTCCCTCACCCTCCACCGCAACCCTCAAACCCGATCTCCCCGTTCCCCAAACACTAACCCGCGCCCCAGGCGTCCCCATCAACCTAACCAACCACGCCGGTGACACGCTGCTAATGCTAGCGGCGTACCACGACCGCGCATCGACAGTCTCCCTACTCCTCGCCAAGGGGGCCGACGCGAACGCGGCGAACGCGCGCGGCCAGACGCCGCTGGCGGGCGCGGTGTTCAAGGGCCACGGGCGCGTCGTCGAGCTGCTGGTGCGCGGCGGCGCCGACGTGTCCGCGGGCCGGCCGTGCGCCCTCGACGCCGCGCGCCTGTTCCGCCGCGACGACCTGCTCGCGCTGCTGAGTGGCGGCGTGGGCGCGCCGCCGTCGGAGGGCGAGCCCGAGGGCGCGGATTTGGGACTGCGGAGCGAGGCGCTGCGCCGGGAGGCTGCTGGGGCGTAGGGCGGGTGCGTGGGTGTGGGGCCGGTGTGGGACGGCGATGGTGGTTGCTCTGAGGCTAAAGGGTGCGCTGTATTATTACGAAAGGTATGGGTTGGAAATCCCGGACGCTGATAACAACGGCCTTGGGTGTTACCGATGTCATTTAAACTCGAATATGACATGCTTTTGATACTACGTTCGGGGTTGTAGGAAGCATTTGGCGGTCGCGTCTAACAAGATGGAAGATGTGACCTTTGATAAGATGTATTTTTGCTTGCGTGTATAGTAGTCTATTGGTGTCTATGTTCATGTTTCTATATACAAGAGGTAAATGCCAAAAGCAGGGAGAGCCCAGTCCGTTTATATGCTCCCCTTAAACGCCGGTACAATGCACTTGCTCACAAGTGGCTGATCCGTAACGCTATCGCCACTGAAAACAGGCGTTTCGGTAAGAGTATAAGATGTGGAGAATCCACCAGCTCCCCAGGTGGTGAAGCCGAGATAGATGTCGCTGTTCTTGTTAAGGTAGTCAAGCTCCTGGTACAAGTACTGCTCACAGCTGGGTGTGTTTCCACCACCGGTTTCGGTCAACATGGCTTGTCGCCCCGCAGACCGGAGGAAGTCTGCCAATGGTGCGAACGCATCATTGATGTGATTTGATGCGCAGCCAGCGTTGGTGCCACTAATTCAGTCAGCCAGTCAGATTCTCATTTAAGTGGTGGCGTAATATTAGCAAACGTACCTGCTGTCGTAGTCGAGATATTGGTGAACGTCGAGGACGAGATTGTCAGTACTACCATCCGGGTTGGTCACTTTCAGCAGCTCGGGCCCTCCACCGGATGTCCTCATTGCTGCCGCATTTGTGAAATGAGTGCCGGGAAGAAGGATCGTGTTCTGCGCTCCAGTTTCGCGGATTGCCGTAACGGCACTCTGCACGGTATCTACCCAGGTGGTGACGTTCAAATCGTGAGGTTCATTCATGAGACCGAATGCGATGCGGGTGTCCATGCCGTACTCGGTTGCAAGCTGACTCCACAAGCTGTTGAATTGGTCATTTGTAGGCCCACCCTGACCGATGATGCCACCATTCCACCGCGCGTAGTTGTGAATATCAACGATGCACATTGATGCGCCCGCAGACAAGCAACCTTGGACCAAGGCATTGTATTTACCGAAGTTTCTCGCATCGAGAATACCACCGAGGTTGTTGTTGACCAGATATTGCCATGCCACCGGGAGGCGGAAGGCATTGAGACCGTCACGCTCAACAAAATGATTCATCTGCCGCACTGCATTTCCCTTCGTTACGATATCTAACGCCGAGCCCACGGGACAAGAGCCATCAATTTGACAGCCAAAGTCGAAACCCGCCATATTGATGCCGCCAAACTTCACTTTTTCGAGTGTGTCGCTAGGGCTTGGCACCCCGGTTGATGCTGTTATTCCTGTTGATGCGGTCGTTCCGGTCACTAGTGCTGTTCCGTTGGATCCTGTTGGTAGCGAGGGGGCTGCCGGTGAGCTTGAGCACAACAGCGGGGGAACTGGTATTGGTCCTGAAGGTGGCCTTTGATATGAGGTGGTATTTCGCCAGAAGACGGATGACGAGGTCGTGTTTGCCGGAGGAGCTGGTGAGGGTGCCGTGCGTAACCAAACGGTGGATGAACTCGCGTTAATTAAAGCTGCTGATGAGAAGGTCGTGTTGGACCAAATATTAGATGATGTGGTGTTGGCCAGAAGAGCTGATGAGGTAGTCGAGTTCGCCCAAACCACTGGCGATGGTGCCGCGCCTGTTGAAATTCCAGACGATGGTGCTGTGTCTGTCCAAACAACTGATGTTGTGCTCGGTGTCGATGTCAGGTTTACCCATGGAGGCCTCGGCACTCTACTCTTCAATGTGGCATTCGAGGTTGAGCTGCTTTCCGTTGTCTCTGTCACCGTCACGGTTTCGGTTCCGGTTGAGTGGTCTATATCATCTACTTCTCGGTTAGAAGAGAGGTCGCAGCAAGAATTTAACAACCATACGCCTATTCGGGACATTGACATGGCGAGCTCGTTGCACAGGAGCCGGCTTCGCTATCACACTCGTTACAAGCAAACTGAGCAGAAGGTACTTCATGACTGCGAATGAAGGTCTCTACGAACGAATGGAACGAGTGGAACAAACTTCCCAAAGGGAGGATAAATTCAATATGAAAGAGATACTGAACTGAAATACGCCTAATATGTTGCATCGCAGAAAACCCGGATACAAGTTACCTTATTTTATGTGTGTTAGTCTCAAGATGGACGCGTCCGCGAAAGACGTAATTGAATGCATAGAAGGATACAGCAGGTCCTTTACTGGAGCCCCAATTGAAGATCAACCATGGATAAGACTGCCTTGTAAGTTCTCGTATAACGATATAATTATCGTGAAATACGGGGTTGGACGCGTGCGGTGGTGAAATCACGCTCTACCTTCCAAACGATCAGGAAGTTATACGTAGTTTATTCCACTGCTTCAGCCGGAGCCAGCTTAAGGGTTTTTCAGCAAGTTTTCGTCTTCTGACGAAGTTGTTTTTCTGGCTACTCTAAGAGTAGACATTTTCGTCTATGAGCCGGAGATTTTCGAGGTACCAGGCCTGAGTGGTGATCTGAAGTACAGAGAGCAGTGGTGCATAAGACCAACAGTGGCGACGTAATTGTATGGATATCTTTCGTTGCATACAGACAGACGAGCTCGGGACCTGAGACACAGTCTTGTTTTGAAACGGTTGGTCTCAAATGTTATTTTATTGGAGGAAGGCGAGTGCGACGATGAAACATGGTGTATCAATTGGCGCAGTCTCTGCAGGAGATCCCTGGGATTGGGGTTGGGCGATACGAAATGCAACAACACTCTAACGTTGAGGCTCAACCGAGTTGCCAGAAGTATATCGACGGCTCGATTCTTGTGGAAATACTGAGATCATTGTTGAATGAAATTAGGTTTGGTATTATGGGATTTCTCAGATTGGTCAAGGATATCCGGGTCCTTGCAAAGAGGCTCGTGACCGACATGCAAAGCAACGCGTACCTCTTCGAAGTACAGCCTTCATCATCGCTGTGTTTCGACAGCAAATCTAGTCCAACCTGGCGCAACATCATGCTTCCAAACGCCGTGCTTGTGCAATGAAAAGACCCGTGAGATCCCCACTGTAAAAATGCCATGGTGCTGAGGCCACCGTGTCACCAAAACGGTCTTTCCAATCCGTTCTATGGCCTTGAAAAATATCCAAAACGAAGTCGGATGCTACATATACCGTACACTCGTGTACCTGGCCGGTGGTGGACCCGGTGGTGGCGAAAACGTGCTTTCCTGTCCGACACTCTGCCGCTGCTGCTGCCACCCCCCCGTTTGGGCAGGAGGAGAGAAGCTATTCGCGCCTCTCATGACGCCCATCTCCTGCCCAGGAGGCTTAGGTCCACCATACCACTGGTTGCGAGGTGGTCCCGGCCCGTAAAACCCGGCGGGTCCATATGGAGCCGGTGGACCAGTCCATCCTTGGTTGGCAAATTTCTTTCGCTGCTGCCGTCGACGGATAGAGTTTACAATGCAGCTGAGGATAAAGAGCAGAAGTAGCCCACCGAGGCCGGCAGCGATGCCGATGACAAGTCCCTTGTGTTCGTCTATCCAGGAGCCGATCTCCTTACCAAAGTTGGAGCCTTTGCATTGACCCTGCCGGACTAGTTAGTAACGAACCGATACCTCAAAAACGAAATTGGTGCACTTACATTACTGCATTGCCCTCCGCCACCGCAGGGTGTGCCGTCGAGGAAGTTCTGCTGTAAGCCATAGCAAACATTGGATCCGAATTCGGGAGAGGCACAGCTGATGGTGCAGTCGAAGTCGTCACAGGCATACGTGTCGTTTCCTTGGGTATACGAACCCATGAGCGTCTTGCACTGCAGATCGCGCGACGTACATTGACCACTAGCGCAAGCCAGACCACTCCCGCAACTCTGGCCATTCGGAGCCGTCTGGTCGGGTGGGCATGAACTCGAGTTGCCGCTGCAAACCTCCTGCGGATCGCACACACCTGTTGAAGCCCTGCAGACGGTGCCGGCGGTTTTCAGTTGGCAGTTGAGACAGCATTCGTCGTTGGCGTCGTCACACACGGAGCCCGCAGTGTATTTGCACGTCGTGGGATCGCAGCATTTGTCGTTGCCGCATCCGCTTGTGCCTCCACAGTCACACTGTTCGCCAACTTCTACAATGCCATTACCGCAGATGGGACCGGAGTTGAGCGTGACATCTTTGTTGTTGGTGAGGCAGGAGGTCTTGACACTGCCCGTCAACATGGCGTTGCAGATGTTGCCGACGGTGCACGGGCTAAAATTCGTGATGCCTTGCGCCGTTGACGGATTCATGATGAACTTTTCTCCTGCATCGCAAGTGGAGCTACTGAGCGGGCAGCATTGCTGCGCCGCATAAGTTCCATCACTACAGGTTTCCGACGTGCAATCGTGGACGGCACCAAACGTATGGCCTGTTTCGTGGGCAATAACCTGCCACTCGGTTGATGTTCGTGCGACGACATTGGCGCCCGCCACACTTTGTTGAGTTCCATTGGTACTGTTGCGATCCGTAACGCCAATGATGCAGGCTTGTCCAAGCCAGGCGAGTCCAACTTCGGAGCCTGTATTGCAGTTGGTGAGAAGGGTCCAATGCGAGTTATTGTCTTGTTTCCCGCTACGCCATGCGGAGAAGAGGTTGAGCCGGTCCGAGAGGTCGACATTGTCGGTGCAAGGTACATTCCAGGGTGCCGAGGCAGGAGCTGACGAAGGGCAGTTCGCGTCGTTGGATGTTAGGTTAGCGAGGCCGAGAGTGATATTAAACGTCGACTCGTAAACGCTAGAAGCAGCGTTTATCTGTTGGATGACATTCGCATTCGCAGATTGCGTTGAGTTGAAGGTAGCAGCATAGGAGCAGTCGTATGCTACACCGACTAAAGCAACCTTCCTCATGTTTGGGCAGCCATTTGTCGAACCAATAGTGCTCGTGAGGTTTGTACCCCCAGAATTTCCGGCGCCAGTGTTAGAGTCTATCTGTCTCTTGTTAAACAGGTACCCAAGGCTCATGCCAGCCCAATTGCTCGTGTCGATGTGATTCGCATTTTCTAGGCCGGTATAAATGAGATGCTGTGGATCCGCATTAAACTCCAACCGATCTGCGTGACAGGTCATACCATCACCGAGGCCGTGAAGATCTCTCTCCTTGAGATCGGCCTTGATAGGGTCATAAGCACCAATATCGCTGTCCCTGAAAATGACCATGTGCTCTTCCACTTTGTTCTCGCCCCATGGATCAAGCCTGTGCTTTGTCTGGCGGTAGTTGGAGGCCAGCTGAATGTGATGATGATCTCTCTGGATCGTGAATGCGCCTTCGAATAAGGGATTTGTACCATCTTGATGAACCGTTATGCGCGCCCAACCCACGCGTACCCATGTGCCGTCAAGGTTCTGCCACCACGCTTCGCCCTTGTACACTTTGTGATCCAATCGGTCAATTGGCTCGGTCTTCAAAATGTTTCCGTCGGCATCGAGGAAGTTTACATGCACGGGATGCGCAAGAATATCGTGATTGGGCTCAAGGGACAGCTTTATCCGACGGTGGTAGGCCGTGAAAGAAAGGTCGAAGTGCGACAGAGCGGTGACGCGATGGTTCGGAGTGAGGATTTCGGGCTCGGTGATTTCCCCAAGCCTATTCAGAGGATTCCGAGCTACCGAAGAGGCGATTGTTGCCAATGAGGCCGTCAGGAAGACGGCTATGCCGGTTACCAACCGTGGTAACAACATCGTCTATTTCGTCCGCTCCAGACCACAGGGTCCTGGTGTTTTGATTTAGGGAGCGGATCGAAAGGGACAAAAGAGAAAGGTCTATCGATAGAAGCGAAGAGAAGCCATGAGGAAGAACTGAGTGAGAGGCAGGTGAGCGGGGACTGCGGCTCGTGAGGAAGAGGCGCAGTGTAGTATCGATCGTGTTTGGAGTAGGCCGGTCTTTTGGTGCTGGCGAACGGGAGGGTGACTATCCGACCTCAGTGGGTCCCGCACTGAGTTGCCAAGCCAATGATCTACTCCATGTCGCATATGCGATTCGAAAATGCGAAACCATCCGGACCCCCGCTAATTTTAGACCTGTCTACACACCTCGAACGTTTACACTACAACATTTACAACGTTTAAACTCAGTTCCTTTGCTACTGTGCCGTACTGAAGATGCACTTGGATTCCTTCAATTTGCTCTATTGACCTCCAACAGCGCGCTCACAGTCGATGTCGAATCCATATTTGGTCTCGACCTTCGCCGCATGCAAGCTCGGCCTTTCGCGAGCTGGGCAGAGGCCAGCGCGATGCAGCCGATGCACTTGGCGGCCACCGTTAACGTCTATCGCAACGGCACTGGCTACGACTCTTCATCCTTGGCAGTGTAGAGACGCGCGTTCCATGTGGATTGAGTACTAGAGGATTGCAAGTGTTTGAAAGTGAATGTCACGGTAAATGCGCATCGCCAAAGCAAACGTAGATAAGACACAATGTCCTCGTCAAGACTCGGCAACAGAGGGACAAAATTGAAAACCATCTGTAATTTCCGGCGTGAGTTCCGAAGCAATAGCCTCATTCGTCCTCTGACGCGCGGTGGAAAGGCATTATCCTTCATGCCTTCACTGCTTCTCTGGGGGTATACGATGCCGCATGCACGCGTTGTTGCTCCATCGCATGCTGTTTATCCCATCCAAAATGTTCTCCCCATACCCAAGACAATAGACACTAAGCAAAACCAAGCAAACAGTAGCCGACGCCGCTCCCTCTGATCGGTGCGGTCGCTTTTATCGTAACGCAGCCAAAGTCCAAATGAAATGAAGACAGCATAGAACAAAAGCGGTATGCACAGGCCATTAACGCTCGCATAGTAGTCACTTCGAATAGTGAGTACAAACCGGACAATCATACAAGTGGATAAGCGAAAGGTGTATGGTATCGCTAAGTAACGATTTGCTGTGCACCAAAGGAAAAAATGCTCGAATGATCTCTTGTGTGGTGACAAAGTCGAATCATGGTTCAGCGGTGTGGTAGGCATGCTGACATGGTCGGTGAATCTAATAAGTAGGTGCCATCTTATAGCCGATAGATGGCAAAACCAACCCAGAGTGTCGCATGCTACGCGGGATAGCAAGGAGCATGGTATCCGATCCATAATCTGGAGTTATCTAGCCTCTCAGAAGTCTAGACTTTGCGCATTCCGGATGGTACCCTTGGCGGAAGTAGCATGGAAGCCATGCTGACAGCGAGCCCCCAGTTATCCTGGCAGTGATTGCGCCGAATTAGGGAAGTTCGGAAACCACAGTCCCTGGAACAGCCAAAAATGAGAACCGCTGTGACACCCTGTCAAGCTGACAGAGTCTCAACCGGCAAACCAGGATCTTAATGACAATTCTTCGTTGGCGAATGGCTCAGAGGACGTCGAAAATGTTTCTCGTGATAGGACTGATGCCGTGCTGGGCTGGACTACGAGGGTCGGCCTCGGCAGATTTGGGTGTCCCAGGGATCTTGGATTCCACTTGCGGCTGTAAACTCATGGTGCGAGGAGCGAGGAGTTTATGGAAAGGATTTACAGTGAATTCCGTCGCACGAGGAGACATTAGCGCGTCTATGTCATCAAGCGAGTGATGTGAGCCAGGAGATTGAGGTAATTGGCTTTCGATTTGCGTCTGCAGTCTGTGAAGGCGAATTTGCTCTCGCATGCTAGGAGAACTGAACTTTGTCCGGATGGATCGCTGACGCGGAGGAGTTGTCAAAGTAGCGTTAGATTGGATCACACCGTTGCGATTCTCTGGAGTCTTTGGAATTGGAGGAGACGATTGGAAAGACCGTAATTGCCGAATCTGTTCGTGCAACGAGAGACCGCCTGTTGATGGGTTTGAAGGCCCATCTAAACTGTCAAAAGGATTGGGCGGGAATGATGTGGCGAGAGGTGAGAAAATATTAGAAGAGTCATGGCTTTGCGTCTCTGACGCCGTCACATCGTTGCCAAGCGGTGCCATATGGAATTCCTCTGACCGTGGGCTCAGTAGTGTCAGAGGTGCGTCGAACATAGGACTGTCTGTATCTTCATCCCTCCGTAGTGGAAGTGGTTTCGAGAAATTGATTGTCTTCCGTTTGAGGGACTTCAACCGTTCCACGCTCGGCTGGTCTTGGACAGGTGCTTTCATTTGCGAATCGGCAACCACTGGTAGCTGAGACTGGTCTTTCTCCATTACTTTCACGACCGGCACGAGATGGCCTTTCGCATCCACATAGGGAGTGTCACTGACCGAGACGGCCTGCAAGGTGAGGTCCGTTGCAGAATTTGAGCCCCACGATCGTCGAAAGCCTGGTTCCCAAAATGAACCGGAACCTGGTTCGACAGGCCCTGCAGAAAATGGTCCTATGTTTCCAGTACTAGCACGCAATGGTGAGGCAGCTTCTGGAGGAAGAGGCGCGGTACGTGGTGTAACTGGTCCGGATTCGGTCTGTGGAGTGAAGTGGTCGCTGGTTGAGGCAGATGAAACAGCCGTGGAGATCTTCCTCGGTAAGGTAAACAACTGGCTCGGGTACCCATGATCCCGACGTGCCGTCCGTAGTAAACTGGAACGGAACTCCTGTAACTGCATGATAAGATTCATGTTCGGGCCTATCCATTTACTTCGCCTTTTGACGGCGTCGTATGCTTCCTGGACCGTAATCCCGGGATTTTTGTACAAGCCATAAGCCACAATGAGACTGGCGGATCGGCTGACTCCGCACTGACAATGGACGAGCACTCTCTTGCCCTGAGATACACGTTCGTCGATCAGTTTCACCAATCTATGCAGATCCGGTACTATGTCTGTGTTGTGCTCCCATGGAATGTGAATGTATTCTGGCTGCTCGCATGGCATTGGATCGCTGGTGAGGTCGGTTTGCGGAGTGATTGGCGTAGCCTTTGGGGTTGATGGGGAGCTCGTGTCCTTGGAAGGATTCACTAGTATTCCCACTGTTGGACTGGATTGAACCAAGGCAGTATTTAGAGCCGCATCCACGTTGGCAAGGAAAGGATTCTTAACCTCGCTGGCCACGTTCAGGATAACATCGTATTGGCAAGCAACTTCCAGTGATGGTTCGTAGTATAAGTCAACCCCAGACTCATATATCCGAATGGGACCGTTCGGGTAGCTGTCTGCTTTCTCTTCCAGAGACTGTGGCACATCAAAATTCGGTTCTTGATCTTCTTCAACACCCTCTAAAGGAATATCTGCAAAGCCTTCCAGTGCGGAATGGTCGCGTATTGTTGGTAGTCTCATGCCTCCTTGGGGACCGGTACTTGGACTAAGAAGCGGGAGAGATGGAGAGGATTGAAAGTGTCGCAGAGTGTTGGGACGTGTCATGGAAGGCGTTTGCGGCACAGTAAGTCGCGTTAGGTTGCTGTTTGCTTGTGTCACAATGGTCAAACCTAGGTTGCTAAGTTTTCTCCGAGGTGGCGTAGGAGGCTTCACGAATGTGGGTGAAGCGGGCGCAGACGTATCGTTTTCGATCGGTGCCGTGGCCGGGTGTGAAGCAGGTGGTGTAGAAGTGACGGCTCGACTTAATGAGTAAGTTGCCGTGCTAGTGTCTACGGCCAGATTCTTTAAATTTCGAGCCTTCTTCGCTGGTGTGGCCGGACGCTGCATTTCAAAGAACGGCTCGGTTCTGGATCGTTCTGGGGGTTTGAAGCGTTTACCGTCACCTATTGTTGATAGAGGAGAAATGTGTGATGCTGGGGTTTCTGGAGAGGTTCCTGGAGACGACTCGGACATGGAGGAGGAATCCATGGTCGAAACTGTGGTAGTTGGTGAAGAGTCCGAGGACTCTGAGGCGGATGTTGAGGTACTGTTTCGAGGTTGGTGAAAACTGGAGAATGAAGCGTAAGAGCTCTCTCCGGAAGATGAAGGCCGCGGTGGTTCCTTTCGCGATTCTGATTCATGGCTGGACACCGATCTGCTCGTCAAGCCGCTTTGCGTGCCATCGTCGATCACAGAGGTGAATGGCATGGGCGCGGCAAACATTCTAGGGCTGGACTGAGTCTGCATGTTCGTTCTGTAGGATCCAAGGCCTCGGCCTGCCTTCGACTCCACGCTTTTCCGTCGTCGATGTTCAGAGTGGAACTGGAAGGAACGGCGGGCGGGATTGCAAGGCGTCGGCGCGACAAGCTGGACTTCTGGTATGCAGAACTCGACTTTCTTGGGCGAAGGCGAGTTGCGATAAGCCGAGGGTTCGTCGTCGAAGGTAAAGGATCGCTTTCTGGTCGGGCTGTCAGCGTCTGGGGAGTAGGTAGCGACGGCCATGACTTCGCGAGTAAAGGATCACGGGTCACCAGCGCCGTCGACGAAAGGATGAAGGAGAGAAGAGAGCATCAGTGATCGGAAAGTGAGATGAGAAGCTGAGGCACTCATTGCGGTCTGAGGCAGGCTGTCCCGGGGTACAAAGACGAAACGCGACAAGCAGCAGAGTACGTGCCGCATGAAAGGGTTGGGGTTGCCGGCTAACAAACGGCACTCACCAGAGATGACAACAATAGGACTTGGTTTTGTGGGCGCTTTGAAACGAGATGCCTGATCTCGAAATGCTTCAGCGCTTAATGACCGAACGAGCGACTGGCAGAGCGCGAAGGAAGTGCGCCTGCCGACGGGCTTGGACCAAACGGACCAAGGCGAGCGGCTAGGAATTGCTGGCGGCGAGTGGGTTTTGAGGAGGCTTTTGGCAGTGCCGCTCGCAGCGACGAGTCGGAGGAGGATGAAGAGGAGAGGATAGAGAAGCGGCGCGCTCCAGAGGGAGACAGAGGGGAGAAATGCGTGTGTAGTGTTTGGCAGCGCAGCGAGACTTTGCAGCACCGGCGGTAAGGGCAGGATGGTGAGAGGGCCGTTCGCTCGGCGCAGACAGGCCCAGTGCTAAGCTACCATCAACCGTCCGCTTTTCGAATATTGAACAAAATTCGCCGAAGGAAGCCCCTCAACGATCCTGTCGGCGTTTGGGCAGGGTTTGGGCACGGCGGCGATTCAGCTGGGCCAAATGGAACGGCGAGAAGAAAGAATTGGAAGCATCGACGCTCGCTCACTGGGCGGGCCGCGATCTCGCTCCAGCGCAGGTCGAGGCCGGCCAGTGACGGGCGAGAGTGTGCTTCCCACGGCGGGTACAGTGGAACAGGACGAGCGACCAAAATAGCAGGCCAATTGGGAGGGCGAGGGCGAGGATGGGTAGCGTGAAGAGGAGCGAGGGTGAAGCGCTGGCGGCTGCAAGGAATGCTATGGGCTTGCGCTGGGCTGCTGTGGGCCCGACTCGCCATTTGCTGCTCCTAACCAGCAAGTGCGGAGTCAGATGGGTTCGTGACCGCTCTGTAATTACCGCCTCGAAGCCTCCATGCCAATTTCGCACCCTCTTCTCCTGAACGCCAGCCCGCCCAATGCGACCAACACCAAGCCCTTTTCGCTACGCAATCGCCTTACGCACGCCACAAACACCACGTTCTTCATTGTCGCCTCCATTCCTTTCGTCCAGAAATGTCTTCTGGAGCCGCTCTCCATCTATGTGTAATCGCTAAACACTATTGCTTGCTCTCTGCGAGACGTCTACCAGGCTCGTTGCAGTAGCGCCCTTGGCTGCCACTCGCAATTGGCAGGGCCTGCTTCAGAACCGCCCGACCACGGCGCCGTTCCGCAAAACAACGATGGAACAAACCCTCAACAGGTCTATTCTTAACGCTCGCTACTACACCGTAGATTAGATGTGCGATATCTTGGGTGCCGCAAGGCTCTTGTCGGAGCATTAATTCGACGGATCAGAGCCGGAGATCGTGATACCAAGATAGATGCGGCCGCACCCCTATTCATCCTTCCATCACGTGGCACGGCCTGGTTTTCTTGAAGCCCTGACAGATTCCAGAAATTGTCATCGGCGATACATACTCTTCATGTGCCGACATGGCTGTTGCGCCGCTCTGAAACCGGCTGTTACCAGGTGCATTTCGGTGGTATCGTTGTACGAAGAGCACAAGCAAACAGAAGTCGTGGCGATTGGGAAGAGAAGCGCAAATTAAGGGACTAACTCTCACTGAAGATCAGTATTATGCCTCATCAGCGCTTCAGATAGAGTGGATCTTTAGTAGCAATGAGAATGAGATCGCCGAAACAATCGCGATGGTGACCACGAGGGAAACGGCGGGTTCTGATGTTCACGTTTAAGCCTTGTCGCCTTAGTGAGGCGACAAGTCACAAGTGTCAACCGCTTATGTAATATTATCAGTCGAACGCACTTCGCTAATTTGAATCAACTCCAACTCTAAGCTTTCAGCGAAAAGAAAGCGAAAGAGCGAGGCTCAACAACAACCGCAACCATGACTTCCAGGCCAACTGTGTATGTTACAATACCCCGTACTTATCTTCATGACTGATACTAACGTTGATAATTCAGGTCCATCATCGGTAAATTCCTCTCACGATGCGCGACTACAGCTCAATTTGCATGCTAATAAAATTCTAACTAGGCGCCGATGGCAAGGCCTCGGACAAGACCCATCCACTCCCCGTGGTCTTCAGCTCTCCAATTCGACCTGATATCGTTCAGACGATCCACACCGGCATGGCGAAGAACAGGAGACAACCGTATGCTGTGAGCGAGAAGGCAGGTCACCAAACGTCGGCTGAGTCCTGGGGCACTGGTAAGTCGAATGCTATGGCGAACCGCCTTGGAACAAGTTCTGACTATCCCAAGGTCGTGCTGTCGCCCGTATCCCTCGTGTTTCCGGTGGTGGCACTCACCGCGCCGGTCAAGCCGCTTTTGGCAACATGTGTCGCTCTGGCCGAATGTTTGCTCCCACCAAGGTTTGGCGCCGCTGGCATCAGAAGGTCAATCTAAACCAGAAGCGTTTCGCGACTGCTTCGGCGCTCGCTGCTTCTTCTAACGCCGCTCTCCTCATGGCCCGTGGTCACAACGTCTCCCACGTTCCCGAAGTCCCTCTTGTCGTCTCATCCTCCGCCTTCGCTATCGCCAAGACCTCCGCCGCTGTAGCTCTGCTGAATGGTGTGGGTGCAGGCCCGGATGTAGAAAAGGTCAAGAAGTCGCGGAAGTTGCGAGCGGGTAAGGGTAAGCTGCGTGGTCGTAGACACCGCCAGCGCCGTGGCCCGTTGATCATTTGGAACCCGGATGAAGACAGCAAAGACATTGTCAGGGCCTTCCGCAACATATCTGGTGTTGAAACATGCTCGGTCTACGCCCTCAACCTCCTTCAGCTCGCTCCTGGAGGCCATCTCGGACGCTTCATTATCTGGACGTCTTCCGCCTTCGCTGCGCTGGATACCATCTACGGCAGCACTACCGATCCATCGGAACTCAAGAAGGACTTCCTCCTTCCATCGGCCCTCGTCAAGCAGCCCGATCTCACCAAGTTGATCAACAGTTCCGAGATCCAAGCCGTCCTCCGACCAGTCAAGGGTGGCAAGGTTACCAAGCGCACAATGGTACAGAAGAAGAACCCACTTAAGAACAGGCAAGTGCTCATCCGCCTCAACCCTTATGCGGTGCAGTACTCGAAGGATAAGTTGGGTCAGAAGAAGGTCGAAAGCGAGAAACCGCAGCCTCCGTCTGCACAATTCCAGAAGCTGGTGCATGAGAATTAAGGTCATTTATCTCTTCTGATATGGAGTTTCGGGGTCTAGCAATGGCTATGTAGGCGCCTTGACAGGCTGCTTAGAGCAATCAATATGTTGATCTACTCTCATTTCCCAAAGATGTGACTCCGCAATCTCCAGTTACCATATTATCAAGTGCCTGCTGAGCCCTGATGTGATAAATTTGAGACTCGTCTAGCTGTGTTAGTGTTCCAGTCCAATGGCCATTCAGACTACAGTCATCTGAAAAGCTTCTTTCCGCCCATCCTAGCACTCGCGTGCAAGATGCCACCACCCAGACTTGCTCCCAAGAAGCCTGCGCTACCACCTTCTCGATCCTTTTTGTACCTCCTCAGAGCTTCTCTCAAATGATCCGGCTGTATTGGACCTCTGTCCATCTCCTTCGTCCTCTCCTTGATGCTCGCTTCCCCAGGGACTGGCTCACCGGTCGGAAACTTGTCCCTCAACACCATCTGCTCGTTCTGCACCTGCCTGGCGCGCTCGATCAACTCACCCACAAACATCTTCGCCGCGCCCTGCACCGAGATACTAATGGGCTTGACCACGCTCTGCGACAGCGTGTGGTTGATGAGCTTGCGGACCGCCGCAATAGGTAGCTTGACGCGGCGATACTGCTCGTAGAGCTCCTTCTGGCGGGGTGTAAAGGCGTCCATAAGCAGATCGAGGTTTCGGCGGTCGCGCAGCTCAGCGGCCTCGCTGTGCGGCTCGACCTCGATGCTGTCGACGGCAGCCTCGGCGAAGTCGTCGTCGTCGTCGCCGTCGTCGTCGGCCTCGTCGCCGCGCCCGTTCGCCGCCGACCCGGCGGCTGACCCACGCCCCGTCGCCGTCCCGCTGCGTCGCCCGCCCCCCGACGCCGCCGACGCCCCGTCGTCGCCCGCTACCGTCACTTTCGTCTTGCGCTTGCGCTTTTTGCCGTCCGCCGTTGAGCTCGGCCCCGCGCCGCTCAGCGCTGATGGCGTCTGCACGTATGTGCTGTCGACGGAGGGCGAGCGCGAGTACGTCGCGCCGGCGAGCGAGCCATCTTCGGGCGGGAAGCTGGACTGGCGGAGGTGGGACGGGCCTGGAGCGGAGGGTTTACGTCGCTTGGAGGAGCCGGTCACGGCCATCGAGGGGCGTTTCTTTGAGCCTGGGAGCGGAATGCTGCCGCTGTACGGCGGCGAGCCTTGAGAGGAGTAGGGTGGGGACGACGCCATGGTTGGCGTTGTGAGATGCCGTGAATGAGATTTAGCAGCTGTGGCTCAAAGAACAGAATCCCTTATCGCCAGTCCATCAGATGGTTTGGGTCGGTGAGGATTCGGTGAAGCATCAAGGAGAGTGTAAAGATTTCTAAGTTGGAGTTGTGGTACGTTTTGCGACATTGCAAAACTACGCCTTCCTATTGGCTCCCCCAAGCTTCCGTGCCGCGTTATTCCCACCAGCAAGTGAACGACAGCTAAACATCGCATCGTTGTTGGCAACTTCGAATGAAATCCTAATCTCTTATCGAAGAGATATCTAGAGTCATTCTGCCTTAATATTTCAAAGTAATTTTGCATACGACATAGCCGTAAAGCAGCCACGGCAGCAGCATCTGATGATAATGATTGTGACAGTCAACGGACACTCACGAATCAAGGAGGCCTGGATTTCAAGAGCTTGGATGGTTAAGCTACAGAATATCATACGGCAGGGACTGATTTCATCTTCAACTATCACGGTGCTGCAATATCATTGCGACGAGCTATTTTGAGTGATTTCTTTCTTCAAATGTTGTCGACGTTCGTTTTCTTCGCCTCCTTCGTAGCAGCATATTCTTCTTCTCCGTCGTATCCATTACTTTCACCCTGAGTTATCTCATACCCAACGGCATCATGAGTTGCGTCCCATGCATTCAAGTCGGCAATAGGGACTTGGATCAGCTCATGAGTGACAGCACCATTGTCAAGGAGAACAGCTTTCTGACGAATTCGATATCCGCGAAGCTTCGGGATCACATATATCCAAAGGACATAGTATATCACGCAGAGGACAATGCTTTCACCTTTATCAGCACACTCTGAGGTATCTTATCATAGGCTCTCACTTATATCGAAATGCCGGTAACCACGTATGTCGCATACCAGAAAGTAACGTCTCCACCGTATCGTCCTGATGCTGGTGGATACCACGGCATAAGGACCAAGTACACGTTTACGACAATGTTGAATATGACGACAACGCCCCATGCACGAAATTCAGACCGCGGTGCATCGATCTTCTTGCGGCGATATCGAACTATGTAAAGTCCTACAGACATCAAAAGGATGAAGAGCGACGCGGGATATACTTGGAGATCCGTGACTACAAAGTACGTCAACACGATCCCTTCAACGCGATATTGCAGCAAGGTCACTCACTGAAGTTAAAAGCATCACCAGCAGGAGGTGCCAGTATCATCACGATTGTAATTACCCATTTGATAAAGTATGGTCCTATTGGTGTACCAAACGGTTTAGCCGACGCCCAAAATTCAGGCCATGGGAGGACACCCTGTCTGTACTACGTGTCAGTGAAATACATATGATTACAGCTCAACGCAGGTTGTCGGGAAATTTCCCTCCAATAACGGAGACCTTTGCCGCCGCTTTTGGAAGCAGTTTCCCGATCACGACCACAAAGAAGATCGAGTTCACGAAATCGGAAGATGTTAATAGAGGCCGGTAAGAAAGTTATCTCATTCATGATGTGTACATAGAGGATAATGTTAATCCGAAATCTCATTTCCCTTGGAAGTCTGCATGTACAATATTATAATGCCACCAAGAGGCATACCAAAACGCCTAGCACGGTATTCGACCAACTAGTATGTATCCTGTGCCCGTTACCCTTTTTATGCGTGCTACTCGCCTCCGGCGCCGTTGTTCTAGCGATCGAGGTGGTAGTACTAGTAACCATGAAACTCTCAGTTTCCTGAAGAGCATCTCCACCAACAGCACTGGTCGTTGTCGCCGTTGTCGCCGTCGTCGCGGCCGGAATCGCCGAAAATCCAAAACTACCAGTCCTCCCTCCCCCAACCACCAGCAACGCACTCGCTCCCGCACTCACCTCCTCATCTGATAGGGTAACGGGACTCCCACCCACGGTCAGCGTCTGGGCGCCGATAATAACAGCGACAGTAGAGCCGTTCGCATCAACAGACTCGTAAACCGTAGACGCGACAGATCCAACGGTGAACACGGCGCCTTCGACGAAGCCAGGTCCTCCGTCGGGATCAGCAGACACCACCAGGCCGCCCAAAGCGGCACTCAACACAACACCATTGGTGGTGAGCGGCGGCCCGCCAGCGGACAGCGCGACGCCGAGAACCAGCACGGCGCCGCCCGCGGCGCTCGTCGCCGTCAGCGCCCCACCGCCCGGCAGCGTGACAACCGCCACCTGCGGGCCCGCGGTCAGCGGGACGACTTGCGTCGCACCTTTCGACACGAGCACCACCGCAGTCCCTCCGAGCGCCGCCGACAGCTCCACGCCGTCGACCGTAGCGACGGCACCGTCAGCCAGCGGCGTGCCGTTGATGAGCAGGCCTCCGCCGGCGGGGTCCGGGCTCGCGGTCACCACTTCGCCGCCGAAGTGGAAGACGGCCGACGGGGCGGGCGGGGTGACTTGCGCGGGAATCGCAGCGGGCGCCGGGCCGAGGGCGACGGTGGATGTGACGGCGCCATTGCTTGTGCTAGGCGCCGCGTCTCCTGGCCTATCCGTCGTCGCGCTCATCTGAGAGAACGGGACTGTCGTTGGAGGCGGCAACAATAGATGACCTGTCGGACGCGGCACAGCAGGCTCACTTGTGATGGGTGGATCGCCGCCAGCATAGGCTGTGGGCGTGGTAAGCCATCCAACTGGTACGAGGGACGTAGGGGGATCGTAAAGCCCATAGTAGTCGAAAGTGCACGTCGAAAATCGTGGATCTAAGTCCTTGAATTGGCTCGGGTAGATCAGCTGCGGAGCATAGAGACTTTCGAAAATCGTAGCACAAAAGGGATTGTTGAGGGAATTGACCTGGTCCAAGACGCACTGTGCCTGCCCTTCGTAGGCAAGAATAGGGACGTGGTTAGGGAGCAGGTCGGCGAAATTGAAACTGAAAATATCCGCAGTTTCGATACCAGCAAAATCGGCGCGGTAGGACTGCAGCTCCGAGCTGGGAACAGATAAAATCCCTGCAGGCAGCGTGTAACTTGCACTGGAGTTTCCAATGAGACCCCAAGCAGTGAGCGGTGCATAAGAGAGGTAACAGTTCTCGTCGGAGGTGATGGTGGTGCCATCCAACACAGCAGTAGGCGTGGAGGAATCATTCGGCGACGGAGTCGCCGTGATGTCTATCGGGAACGGATAGTGGCAAAGGTCTTGCGAGGCGAGCGTCACCGGCCAACTGGTGCTGTTAGATTGAGATTGGAATCCTTTGAGAGACATACTATATCAATTCTACGGTGGGGACAAAGAGTGTACAAGGTGAGCCCACGTAGACTTCACCTCCGGAATAGATTACGTCGTCGATATTGAAGTCGCAGTTCGGAGGTAGGGGAGTGCTTTGAGGAGCGGTGAACTGCGCGTAGAAAACCGAGTACACAAGCGACATGCAATCGGTTGGCGCTATCTCGCAATCTGGCGTTGGCACAGGAAATGTAGGGGTAACGGAGTAGTCAGATCCCCCCGATGTGAACACTAGCAGGCCAGGACCATTGTAAGAGGTGATTGTCACGACGGTTGCAGTGTAGTAAGAGGTCAGTACCGCAGCTGGTGTCGGAATGACGTGTTTAACGGTAGTTGGTACAGTTATCACCTCCAAACCGCTCGCGTTGCTAGGATAAGAGTATTGATCAGTAGAAATCCATGTGGTGAAGGGGGCGGCATCAACTCGTGGCCATCCATCACAGAGCGTGAAGGTTGAGTATTCAGTCACCCAATACGTCCAAGTTTCCACCAGATAATACGGTGCTTGACCTTCACCGTACCAGGAGTAAAATTCATTACCCCACTCTGCCCATGCTGTATAGCAGCTTTGAATCGCCGAGGAACCATTGACGTAGCTTGTTTTTTGAGTGTTCGATGAATCGCTTATTGTATTGACGAATGGAGCAAGTGTCGTTGTCCCATTAGCCGCTGTAGTCACGTTTGCGGCCATACTCGAGTCTGCTGTAGAGTCCACATTGAGATTGAGCGGCGTTGCATTGAATTTGCTGAGTTGGGTTCCGGGGCCTTGGATAACATAAGCACTTCTTCCTTGAGTTCTCAAGACTGTTGAAGAAAGTCCAGACGAAGATGTTGATAGCTCCACACTAAGCGATGAGAGAAGTGGCGAGGTGGGTTCCAAGCTGGACAGTGTAGAATTATTCAATGGTAAAGCTGAGCCGTTGCCAAGGTTTGTTGAAGAAGAAGAAGAAGAAGAATCTATTCTCGTCAGCGTTACTCATTCGCACTTTTTTAAAATATTAGCCTGCCCTATCGTACTTGAGCTCAAGGAACCCGTCAAGTTACATACTCCCAAAGATACCAGTGTAAACAATACGACCTGAAATTCAAAAAGACACATGATGAGGAATCTAATCATAAAACACTCGCAGCCATGTCGTAGAAATAGATTGAAGAGGCTCACAACGTCGGGGCTGACTGGGTCAGTTTAAAGGCACCGTCCCTTCCTAACTCAGCCCGACTGCCTTCATATGCGCCTTATGTTCCCTTTGCTTCCCTCCATCCTTGATCACGAGAAGCTCTCCGATCAGACCAATGAGGTGGTCTGCACCTCCAATGCGAGTTGAGAGCCGAACACCAGCGCAGTCGATTCTAACTTGATCAAGCACACTAGGATTGTGGCTGCTTTGTCACCCGTGTCGTCGTTATCTCCGGTTGCAACGGATGGAAAACGCGGCAAGCTCGAAGTTCAAGGCTCTTTCCGAAGCTTCATCGCTAGATACCTTCTGTTGCGAAGTCTAAAAGGACTGCGTCAACCCACGACCAAGCTCGACTTGACCGATCAAACCAGCATTCAACACTGATGCCCGAGCCCTGCTCTCAGCCTCAAATTGCAAGCTTGAACCAAGAAAAAGAAATGAGAGGAGATGGCCGGCGCACGTCGCTAGACGCACTTTTCGATCGGAAGTGCGACTGCTGATACCAACGGTTCGGTCGCAACAACATGGCGCAAGATCATCTAGAAGCTTGGAAAGCCTCTTCGCCTGAACCAACGAATTGGAAGGCCTCCCCGCGTTACTAGTAATCAAAGATGTCTTAACTAGCTCTTGTCTAAGCTTGCGTAAGCTCCCGCATCCCAATCAATCGGCACCGGTTCACGTCTGGACCCGACAAAAGTGTAGTCGCACTGTATATCGCGGTGGAAAGAGGAAGTAACGTTCCCCTGCGCCGTTGTCACGTGTTAAAGTGACTCTCCGGTTTCGTCTAGGCTGTGTTCATGCGACCATGCCCGAAGGGGGTGTCGCCTAAGATTACAACTTTGACGCACTGAGAGGTGCTGAACTTGTATGTGGATAAGGAGAAGCAGAATTCATTGAGGTGGTCGATTCTCGATCACTTGTGTGTGTGTTTTTAGGAGGCTGGGCTCTAGTGCCCGTTTTATCAACTGGATCACCTGAAGAGCTGCTCTACAGCTGATCTACTTCGGCCTGCGTCACAACTTCAGAATTTGGTAGGATACCGGCCACACTCTCGGATAAGCCTCGATTGTCCGATCAGAACGGCAACCAAGTTGCCGAAAGCGCTCAACGCAATCAGGATATTCAGGTCCTTGACCCCGCGACCTTTGCCGAAAACAGTCTGGAAAAAGAGAGCGGCCACTACCTGGCTTGAACTTGCTAGCGTTTTCTTCGGAACTGACCAAGGTTACTAGGCGGAACACCAAAGAAGCTCTTAACTCACCAGCGGCAAAGTAAGCCACATTCGCCAGGATGTAAAGCACTGCTACGACAAAGATGGAAATGAAGCCGCAAGTGCGGATCCTCTTCACTGGATTCCTAGTTTCATTAACTACGTTGAATGCATTCTCGAAGCCGGCGTATGAGAAGACGATCTTGTACAGGGCGTTCGTGAGACCGTATGGCGTGGCACTAGTGCTTGCGAAAGAATCGTCAAAGTTTGTGGTATGAGCGCTCGTGTGGCCCCCCAGGACCACCCAGCCAGTGATTGCGATGAAGACTAAGGTTAGGACTTTTATGGCGCCAATACCATTCGATAGAATATACGCCAATCGTGTCTGGAAAAGCACAACTAAACTTTCAATGTGAGCGATATGGCAGTTCACGGTATTGGTTGATCTACGCAGTACGGCTATAGTATATCCTGCCATTGCTACACCTTTCAGTTCCCAGTTGGTTGGAGTATGGCCATTGGTTCTAAACAAGTACTCCGCAAGAACTTAAATGCAGTTAGATGACCGGTCAAAGACAGCCTAATATTGCATCACGTACCGATGGAGTTTCCACTGCTGAAAGACAAGATAACCGTCTGGACAGCGAAAGCAACAGGAAAGAGGTATTTTGGCCGTGGATATGCTTGCTCAAGGTAAACAACTTCAGAGCCGGATCTGTTGGGGAAGTAAGACGCGTATTCGAGATATATGCTGAAAGAGGCAAGGGAAGTCAGAAGGCCGATGGACCAAAAGATCATGCTGAGGCCAACAGAACCAGTTCCCTTGAGGATCGTGGATGCTATTGCAATCAAAATGAATCAGCTTTGCTTCTTTACAGCGACAGCTTGCTAGCTTACGAGTTGAGTACACTCCTGTTCCAATCATTTTGCTTATGTTCAAGAAAATGATTGTTATAGGACCGGCTGTGTATCCCAGAGGAGAATTGACTTCCACAGGAGCACCAGAAGCCTCCTGATAGGAAGGAGGTGAGTCGTTTCCACCCTGTTCGACAACATATCTCAAATTTCCTTCCGAAATCTCCACTTCACCAACAGCAGTGGACGTAGTATTGGCATTGTTGGCATTGTTGTCGCGCCTGCCGAAGAATCTTTGTCGCAAGGATGCCATCTTTGTCGCCAGAATCGGTTTCGCCGCTTCGTGAGACCAATGCTGGTAGCCAAGGCAAGTTCTGGGCTAATCTTATGACCAGAGATGGAATACCTTGTTGTTCATTTATGTTTTCCGGGGATCGGAAGGATACATTGAATGGCAGCCAAACAGTTCGCAGTAAGATTCTGAAACCCTTGCCACACATAGCATCATATCTACCCCGGTGATCCGTGGCACCTGCCAATTTGCGACATACTTAAGAGATTAGAGGAATTGGGTGAAACCGGGTAGGAAGAGCGTATGTGAGGTCAAAATTGGTGATAGCACGCAATACACGAAAAAAAGCAATTTGAAGGCATTCTCAGCCTCGTCATTTGTTTCATTTGCTGGCTGTTTACAATCAGGGTCCGCAGAGGCACAGCTTTTGTGATCTCTTCGATTGAATTGCTAATCGTTTACTACTTTTGGCCATCGCTTGCACTCCTGATACGAGGTTCAAGCGGGAAGACAGTAGCCTCCGGCGTAACTCCAGCATACACTCCATCCCACCGCTCCTGCAAGCCCAAAGGCGTTTCCCATGCGTACTCTGGGTCTCTCAGCCAGAGTCTAACCAGGTGGCGTCTGAACCATTAGTCAAGGAATTGCGCATCTAAAGCATTTCGTGGACTTACTGCTGAGTCGGAGTGTCTTTGAAGCCGTCGCGCGCGTGGAATATGCTCAGGTTGTTGACATATTGGACGTCTCCCTGGCGAAAGTCTAATGTCACAGCAAAGCGTTCTGCTAGGAAGTGAATCGCATCCAGAGCTTCTGCTTGCGCCTCCGTGATAGGAGGTATTTCCGTAGATCTAGGAAGAGCTTGGTAGCCTGTGAATGTTCTGCGAGCATACTGAATGATCATTTTCTCGCCGGCTTTCTCGGTAGCGGGAACATAATGTAGTAGAGGTCGAAGGGTGTATTTCTCCCCTGAGCCGTATCCGAAGCTAATAAAAGTCAGCGCGACGCAGATAACTCAGACGGATATGGCATACTCTTCAACCGGCCATGGTTTAGAAAGTGTCCAAATTAAATCGGGCCTAGTTGCGGCAAGTTCATTGTAGACTCTCCAGCTACTGGCAAGTTTGCTTTGACCCCCCTCTGCGGAAGTGCTGAGTGCAAGGAGAGATATAATGTCACCCCTGTCAGTGTGGAAGACCTGCTTGTCGGTCGTGTACGCTGGAGCTCCAATTCTATCTTTGTCTGATGTCGTGCTGAGATCTTTAATATGGTTGAGGACAACATCCGCTGGTTTGTCTTCGAATTTAGAATCCTGGCGCCCACGCATAGGAGCGACATGAGACGATACGCCCGCGTAGATGATGATGTTGTCTTCACGGGTGTGCTTAGAAACTGGAAGTCCTCGCAGAACCTTGAAGCCATGTCCGTTGTGAAGTTCTTTGGAGATGTCCCGTAGCTTCTTATGAAGGTGAGGAAGTGGAAATGTTTCTTCGTTTATATGACCCAAGGCCTTGTTCAACGCTACACCACCGAACTGATCGATTAGCATTGACCTTCGAATTCATCATATTCATAATAATATTGATACTGACCCTTAAAGTGCTGTAGTCCTTGTTCAATCTCGTCGATCTCATCTGGAGTTAATTCGTACACCCAGTCGTACCTCTCCGCAATGTCTTTGCCTTCCCAAACCAGATCGGATTGCAGTATCTGCGGGAAGCCCGGAGGAAGACCCTTTTCTAGCTGCCCACTCTCAATGCGTCTTTTAGTCCTGGCCAGATACTTTTCATAGTCGGGAGCATAGCCGATATCAGGCTGCTTGAGCGAAGCTGGGTGTTGCACTGATACTAGATCAGCAGTAGCCATAGTCGATCGAATGTACGAAATCAAGAGAATAAGACAGCAAGGTCAACTATACAAAGTCCCAATGGTTTGGCTATTGAGCATATGTATGTGGCGTCGATGACCCCTCGCCTGGCGTGATGGCCATTGATGTTGGCGTCAGATCTCCGCATTTAAGTGCATCGACAAAATGAAAGCCCGGGAATGTGCCGGGCTTGAGACTACGATATGTACATTTGTATTTGGCTGTTGCTATGGCTTTACAACAAGCTTTCGTAAATGACGCCTGGATGACTAGTCGTGTTGAGCTGCAATGCGTCGGATGTGCTCACAGGGCTCTACTGTTAGAGGAGGTATGGTGTAATCTGTTCAATTTTGATGCTCCTCTTAAGAGATCGAGGGAGTCGAATGCCTCCTATTAGGTGGAGACGTTCCTTCCCATAATATCTACCATTTCTCTAACTCTGAGCCAAACGCAAATGGCTACTCTTGGCCTTGCCATAGCTTGAACATTTTCCCTGGATTTAACAAACAAAGAGGATCTAAAGCCATCTTTATTTGTCGCATAGTTGCAATTGTGTCGTCGCCCAATTCCCAAACCAAGGCGTCTCTGTTGATTAGACCAATACCATGCTCACCTGTCACAGTACCATCAAAAGATATTCCCAGCTTTTGCGCTCGCCGCATTAGATCCCTGGCCTTTGCCTCGTCTTTTGCCCTGTTCTCAAGTCAGCATTGTCAGCGGGTGAGTGTGGGAGAGACAGACGGGAAGAATACTCCGGCATGGTAGTTGCCGTCACCGACATGACCCAAGCATGAGCCAATGAAACCAGACTCTTCAAAGCTGTCTTTCGTAGCGGCTATGATATCACCTAGCCTCGAGATGGGTACACAGATATCCGCAGAGATGAATCGATCACTTGGGTCTTTCTTGAGTGCCATCAAGCCCCAAAGTGCAGTCTTTCTCGCTTCCCACAAACCCTCGGCTTCATCAGCGGTTTTGGCAAAGGCGAACTCGGTGCACTTCTGTTCCTTTGCAAGGCGCTCGACCTCTTTAGCCTGTGCATCAATATCCGCCGGATGGCCAGAGAATTTGAAGAAGATGGTAGTCTTCTCTGGCCACGTTTTGTCGCTGTATCCACTTTCATTGACCGCGCGCATCGCCATGTCGTCGAGCAGTTCCATTGCTGCAAGCATGTGTCCACTTCGAACAATGCCGATAGATGTGCGAATCGCGGATGGAATGTCTGGGAAGACGGCAACGGCGACCCGAGTGTTCTCTTGTTTCGCAGTGAGCTTGAGTGATGCCTCAGTAACGAACCCAAGAGTTCCCTCGGAACCCACAAACAGTCTCGTTAAGTCGTAGCCAGCACTTGACTTTCGTGGCCTTCCTCTGGTCTTGATGATGGTTCCGTCGGCAAGCACTACCGTCAAACCCAGCACCCAATCCTTCATTGTGCCGTAACGAAATGCGTTCGTTCCCGAGCAACCTTGTGAGACCATACCTCCGATTTTGGCGCCAGGACCTGGATCTGGAGGGAAGAAGAGCCTTTTGTCGGCGAGGAATTCATTGAGCTGCTCATATCCAATTCCGGGTTGCACGACCACGTCCAAGTCATGCTCATTGAGCTGAATGATCTTGTCCATCTTCTGAAAATCAATGCAGATCTCTTGATTCACAGCCGCTAATGTGCTTTCCAGTGACGTTCCTCCCGAGAAGGCAATCATCGGAATGCGACGTCTGTGGCAGATCTTGGCGATTTCCGACACGTCTTTGGTGGAAGTTGGATAAACAACGAGCGATGCACGATCTAGTTCGCCATGTGGTGCTTCTGACCATTCTGTAGCGGAGTGAGCAATTCTGGTTCCCAAATCGTCACTCACTCCGCCAGGTCCAAGTAGCTTTATCAACTCTTGACGGGCTCCAGCTAAGTTCTCTTTTGACATATCCCATTGCGGCTTCGATTGGTCCGCGATGTAGGCTACAGAGCTTTCTTGAACACTAGAGTTCTTTGGAGAAGTTGTTGGTTTCTGTTGCAAGCCGCTGCGTCTACCGTATTCATATGTTGCAAAAGCGCCGGTTGCAATTGCTAGGCCGAACAGACTCCATTGAAAGAGGAAAGATGGCTTCTTTTGCTCGTCGGTAGCACTGCTCAAGTTACGAATCGATTGAAATGCGGATCGAATGAGCTTTCTGTCTAATTTCGTCTTTGCGACAGAAGATAGTGTCAAAGAGCGGTATAAAATCTTCTGATTTACCGCCGTAGTACGCAGCTTCAACAATTGTGGTCCTATTCGTGAATACATTGCGGCTTCGTGTCGATAAACTTGTTCGGAATAAATGGAAATCAGTCAGTCAGATTTCTAGCAGTTAAAAACACATATATCTCTTGGATTTGATGTTGGGATAGCCCCAGCCTTGACAGCGTATGGAACTATTGCTTACGCAACCTGCATAACTTTGCCGCCTTTGAGATCAATTCGCCGCTAAATGTGGGTCTCTTTGGACAGATGAAGTTAACCATCGTAGAAAATTAGTGACTAAGCATTTAGAACCACTAATCTAATGAGTTTATCCACATGGTTCAGACAAGGGATCGGGATGAGTGCTTCTCTGAGTGAAAGTACAGATATCTATCTGAGAGTTCGCTCCGCAGACTAAGACGTTCGGAGCCGCGACGGCTTTTAAGGATACGATATCGTTTGTGTACTAAAATGGCCTTCCGTTTGGACCATATGTCAGTATAGGGTATCAAGAGTATACAAGGTTATTGCCTCCACAGTGTTGCATTGTTGTCTGAGGTAAGTAAGTACGTACTCCTGATCTGCATTGTAGTTCGCTAGGCTTCTACCGCGTTTTCCCTAGAAAATGTGGTACATACCTAGAATTACGGAGTAACCTACCTGTAGTTAGAGTAGGTCGTCATTTCTGGTTCCGCCCAAACTAAAGGCATCTCGCTCATAAACTTTTCCATTTGAAATTCCAGAGTAATTTTCGCCTATCTAATGAGCAGAGAGAGGAGAAAAGTAGCTTTTCGACCGACTGGCGGCATCTGATATTGTTGCCCGGTACCCACGGGTTTGACATCTCCGCCAATCAAATCCGACTCTCTGCTGAGGCTATGTCGCCTAAAGCCACGAAATCCCCACTTTCGAGGAACTTTCTTATAACTTATTCATTGTGTTGATGGGTTTCTAAGTAGGAAGCCAGGCCATTAGCAACATGATGCTCGTTACAGCAGCAGTTCACCTTTGAGTTGCTGTTCGGAATACATTAGGACATCACAAAAGAGCCATTTCGAAGGTCAATTAGCCTTTCCATTCGAAGACTAGTACAGGTCAAATATTTGGAAACCTTTTCTTGTACGCAATGATGTTAGCAAGTATAAAAGTGCATCTCCAGCACTTCGTTAACATATTCGCCAATCGTAACACTAGAGAAGTCCTCTTCAATGGGTATCACAACCCCTCCGTAACCTGAGGTATACTTAAACGCCATACTAATATGTCAAATGCCAGTGACCGAACTCCTCGCTCTATGCAAGATCGCATATGTTGTCATTTCGCCGCCGAGATCTCCTCTGTTTGGACCTCCCATTCCATATCTTTCCGAATGACCATTAGGTCATCGTTCTGATCCTTGGGTGCAATTGATCCAACTGCGTACACTGTAGTGGTGCTCTTCACAGGTTCCGGCCTCATCCTGAGCCTATCGAATTCCTCGCTGGTCCTGAATCCATTGTGCCTCTTCACACTACCGCTCCGACTCTCGTTTCTCGACGAGCTTGCGTAGCCAGAGTACAAGCCCGAGCCACTGGAGGAATCCATTCCGCTCATGTCGCGACCAACGATCGATGTCAGTGTGCTGAGGACTAGACCATGCTTGATCGCGCCCATCTGATACGAAAAGTTCGATCGTCCAGGTCGCAGCGCCTCGTTCAGATCATCAACTGTCTCCGTGGGAGTCGGCACTTGCAATAGGGCATTATCCTTGTCCCCGTCTCGAAGAAACACCTTCATGCAAGGCATAGTAGCGGAGAACAAGCTCGCCAGCAAGAGTAGCTGCTGTAATATGAGCGGGATGACTATTGATACCCCTTGGGCGTGGTCGACGCCAATGGCACGTGCGTAAGTGAGGTAGAAGCTGATGCTGAAGAATATGACACACTGGCGGAAGGAGAAACCTAGAATGATGAGGAACTTTTGGCAGAGGCTGAGGCGGATCAAAAAAACGTAGACTGCGGAGATGGTGACAATGGCGACTTCCGTTATCACATCGGTGACTGTCACGCCTCTCCAGCGGATTACCTGTATATCGTTGGACATAAGCTTTAATACGAGGTTTGGATCGCTTACATCGTGAGGACATGACCTGCTTGAGGCGTCCGCAAGAATATGACTTGGAGAACAACCCGCCGACACGGCAATGATCGAACTCAAACCCCACAGCACGAGTACAGCCAGTATAACATTAGAAATGAACCAGCAGGACATGAAGTCCCTCGTGAATAAGCGGCGAATAAGAAGAATAGTAGAACATTTGGCGAGAGTGTGCGACACGAGCAGCAAAATTTGACTGCCTAACAAAGCTCTGCTCCATTCACGGTCTTCCTGAGGCGTGGTGATGCTGTTACTCTTTCCCAGGCCGTGGACGATTGCGTAGAAGAAGGTAATGTACTGAGCTATGGCTATGATCTGGAGATAGCGGTTAATTTGGTCAGCCGGACTTGAGCACGGGGTTTAGGTGTTTGCATACTTGTGCCATCGATATCAATCCATCGTCCAAGCCCAGCACCCGCCATTTCGCATAAAATCTCGCGGCGAGAGCGCATAAAGAGTAGGAGAGACAAATGACAGACGTGATCCACAGGTACGCGCAATGGTCTTCTGGCGAGATAGGAACGTAGTGCGTCGCCGCCGTTGAGACGTTAGACATTGCTAAGGTAAGAGCTGTACCATAGCTGCCAATGTAACAATCAACTCCTCATCCTCGACACCCGACGGCGTGCCCGTCGACATATGAAGTTTGCTGTAGTTCTTTGGAAGAGGGGTTTCCAGTCGAGGAGAATTGAGGCCGGCGCACTCCAAAATCGCTTTCCTTGCCGTTAAGTCTTGGTATGACAAAAAGACAAGCCTCGCGCATGGGGATGCGGCGGCCGAGCCGTCGCGGGCGCGCACCCGACAACCCGGTTCCAAGCTTTCGTCCATTATGGCATAGTTTGGGATGTGTGGCGTCCGGTATTTCCCGCAATAGGGCAATCTATAGGTACTAAGTACACAGAGAAATGGGAGAAATTCAGTGCAAAGGGGTCCGTGGCGCTAAATTATTGTACGATTGCTCCAGTCGGGACGCGTCGAGTCGCAACCGGTCTTGGGGGGTTTCCACGTTCCGCGAACACTCTTAAGCGATAGAGAACTGATTGATCCGGCCGACTTTTCCTTGCAAGAATCCCTTTTCCTTTGCTTTGAAATTGGAAATTATACAATAACGGGTATGGGCTGATGTCATCGAGGCGCCCATCTGCAGTTTGCGATCGTGGATTCCAACGTTTGTAGCTCCGACCCTTCTTCCGGGTTCGTGATTCAAAATGGTGTTGTTGCAGTTCGACAGAGACTTAACAGGTTATGCTCCACAAGCATTTATGCGCACGGAGTTCCATTCTTGTTTTCGGGGCAGATCAATCGTGGCGCTAAGACTGCTGCGACGGTTTCTCCAATGGAAGCTACAGAAACGTTTAGCTGCGTTACTACGTTGGTTTCATGAACGCGCCATCAGCAAGGCCGTTCTCAATGAGTTCCAATTCGTTAGATTTCCCTCATAGGCTCTACAGCGATGGGATCTATGTGTGCTACTTCCTGAACTTAGCCTCCCTCAGAAACTCGCGACCTAAGTGCTATGAAGGAGCAATTCTTAGTACATCAACCGAAGACACTGCTTGAGCTACCAGTGCCAACGCTAAACGTAGCAGGCAGCTTCCAAACCGGAATATCGACGGGATTCCCAGTTGTCGGTACCGTAGGCGGTGGTGGCATCAATTTCCCTTGGCCGGTGCTGGCGTAGCCATCAATTTTGAAGTCAGCTCTCTTCGTTTTCGGCTTACTTCCAGCTTTCGACCTCGACGCATCATGATTCTTCTTTACTTTCTTCTTGCTTGACTCTCCTCCAACTTCACCGCCAACTTCATGTTCATCTCCGCCAGCGTCATACATGTCAGCATCAAGGTCAATACCCTTGATCTTGGTATCGCCTCTTCCCTTACGACCGAATATCTGCAGAGGTTTAGCTAACTTCGCCATCTGTGCCCTGCCCCTGCCATCCTCAATGTGGATAGGGATCATGTGGGCGTTCTGAATGATGCTTGCGATACCCTGGTCATCGCTCAACTGCGCGCCAACCTTCTCATGCTCCCGCCGGCTCATGTGTCTCGCGCGCTCAAACATTTGCTCCTCGATTGTGCCCTTCAACACCAGCGTCTCGACGTACACCGGCTTGTCCTGCCCGATGCGATGAGATCGTTTGATGGCTTGGGCCTCGATGGACGGCGCGCATACCGGATTCACGAAGAATACGCGGCTGGCTTTGTTCACGTTGAGACCCAGCGCACCACAGCGTATGTCCATGAGTAGCACTCGGATCGAGGGATCGGCGTCGAAGGTGACGATGTACTTTGATCGAAGGTCGCTGGCTAGAGACTTTGCATAGATGAGATGCTTGATGTGAAGGATTTCGAGCGCTTGAGCAATGTAGTAAGCGGTATTGTCCCCGTCGTAGAAGACTAGGATCTTCTCAGACTCGTATAGCTCGGTAATGCGGGTGAGAAGGTATGAGAGCTTTGCGGAGGTTGTACCGACGATAGAAGTAAGAGCCAACGGTGAGTAATATGGTAGGTCGCGCTTGTTGAGCGAACGCTTTCTCTTGCGATAGACTGGGGACGGCGACACAGGATCCGAGGTTCGCGAGGCATTGGGAGTCGTCGTGACGCCGTCAGCGATAGTCGGAGTACCATGTGTGAGCTGTGGCAGAGACAGTGTGGAGAGTTTCCGTTCCTTTTGTCCTTTCCTGTGTCTTGTCGGTGATCGTGCTGACATAGATTGACGTTTTGCAGCCGATGGTTCACTGTGAAGTCCAGACGAAGGCACACCCATTTTGCTCTCATCTTTCTCTGTGGTCTTGCTCTTCTTGGCGTTATCCTCGTTGGTCTCCAGAGCAGCAATAACAGCGGCAACTCCCGCAGCCCCTAGGCCTTCAGTTGGATTGTCATCGAAAAGTTGTTCGTTGACCAGGCGTTGAGCTTGTGACAACTGCGTCACACCGATCATATGCGGTATGTTACTCTGATTGAGAGACCATGAGCAAGTAGAATCCGGCCACTGGTCGATGAACAACCCCAACTCGTGCGTCTTGCTCAATGCTTCCCAGCTATTGACGCTGAGAACCATGCTTGCAAACGTTAAAGCGTCTTGTAGTAGTTGGCGATCTTCAGGTGTACATTTGGTGTTAGTCTTTTCAAGATATCGGGCGCTGTGGCCAATCACAGACTCAATGTCTTCGGCGCTGAAGCCCGTCCAGAAGAAGTTACTTTGTCGCAAGTTCGTAATCAATTGATATCGAGCCTTTGCACTATTTTTGTGGAACAAATAATCCACCTGTTTCGTTATTAGAAGAGCCTGCAGAAAAGTGGGAAGTGTCTTACATCTGTTCGTTCGCTGGTTACTGCGTTCGCCGTCAAGAACAAGATGAACAAATTGGCAGTGAGCTTGTCGTAGAAAGATGGTTCGAGATAGATCACATTGTGCTCGAGAGGTGGGAGTACAATATCTCTCTCTACGTCGTCAGGTTGTGTCTTTGGAGAGGTTAGGAGAATCAGACTACCGGTTTGCTTTGGACGTACCTTGACAACTAAAGCCTCTAATGTACGCCGAAGGCAGCTAGAAAAGGCAGAATAGGTCTTATCACGAAACGATTCATGTCGGTAGATGTGATCGACCCATTCAGCTTTCCCTTCGGCATTAGATTCTGCCCATGGTCGCACCTTGAGAAAGTTGCTTGCCATGATTCCGACGTTTCTGGCCGCACCTTTGACCTCATAGTCTCTGTTGTATGGTTTTTGACCATCAAGTACGGCGAGCCTCGTGAGGCTTGCATCTGACATCAAAGAACCGTCTCCCGTAGTGAGCGATGCAGCATCATCAAAACCATCCTGAGCGAACTCTGCGCGATATTCATAGGCATCAGCGAGTGCTGCCAGATCTATCTCGACTCCAAAGAGCCTTTCTTTGGCCGGTGTACCGCTCACTATCCAACGCCGTTCAGCAGTGACTAGTCTATCCGCAACTATGACTGCGTTCGAGCTTGAGGATGTGAATTCGTGTCCTTCATCAATGATGATTCGCAGCCAGTGTAGTTGTTTCAACGGCGAAGAGTACAAGTCATCAATCTTCAAGCAACTACAGTCCTTGATCCTCGTGGCACCGATATATGGACACTTGCATTCAGCAGGAACGTTTGTAGGTGTGCGACCCTATATCCAAAGATCAGGAGAAGAACGTGACAACGACAGCTAGAAAACTCACGAATTTATCAGATCCATCATATATCTCGCGTTGAAATCGAGTTTTGCTGAATAGAATAACATCGTACTTCATCAATCCATTTGCGTCGGGTAGTGCTTGAGTAGGCTTATCCATGACGAGGACATGCAATCCCCCATCGTCTATATCAGCTTCCTTTCGAAGCTCCACGTGTTTCTTAAGCTCCAGTCGCCATTGATTAACCTATCACTGGTGAGTAACTTCCAAATCCGGCGAAAGAAACAAACTAACCAAGTTGGCGGGAACTACAACAATCGTTCCACTACAGAGCCTCATTCGGCGCGGAGGCGGTATCTGCGTACGTCGATTTGTGCGAATAGGTATTTGCGGAATTAGATAGTCGACTGGATTGTCATCAACGGCTCGTGTAATTTCAGAGAAGTCATCTCCGCACTCCCGTCGTAAGCGATCGAAATGTGCCTTAATGGGAACTGCGCTTCGGGCTGCTTTGGAGATGGCTAACTTCATAAGACTTGGTACACCAGATTGTACAGGTTTGTACACTTCATATTGGACCGGCACTCGCGGTAGCGTGTGTCTAGTCGCGAGTATTACAGCCAGGCAGATGATTGTTTTGCCCAATCCCATGGTTTCTGCTAGAATTCCCCCTCTAATAGATTCGTAATTACGAGGACTCCGGAAGAAGGCAGCATCTCTTGGGCTGTAGTAGAAGGTTGAGCCGTCAGGAGCCGTCCTTGGTTCAAGTCGCGGGTCGAGGTGAAGGCGAGGCATGCTTTCGCGCTCAATCATGACAGCAGCCGAACGCGCTTGGTAAGGATATAGAGTTGTTTTCAGACCTGTAACCCTGGACGTATGGTTCACATCACCTAACATCCCCTGTATCGCACGAAGTGTGAATCGATCTGACTTTAAAGAAGAGCTCGGAGAGGGTGACGGCAGGGTGTTGTAAATGTAGTACAACGACGAATGATCTCCGGTCGCCCAGGGATCAAACGATTCCACAACCGACGCCGATTTGCCAAGCCATGTAGCAGGAGATACGTCGATGTCTTTGATGAGTTCTTCAAGACCCATCCTCAAAGAGCGTACATTGCGGTCTATTACTCGTTGTCCGACATCTTCTGGAAGAGCATACACGCGAAGCGTCGTCTGGCCGCTGAACAGAGGTGCAAAGAACAATCGAATCCATCTTGCCTTGAGGAGGTGTCGGACCGAGTCCTTGCATTGCTGAAGGATCAAGTGCCCAGTTTCATCAGCATCGCCGATTTCGTGCCAGAATATCTCGTTGCTCTCGTACGGCAGATGTCCATATGTTCCAGGAATTTGGAGACACCCCAGGGGTATGAATTCCGCAAGAGTTCGAACAGAATGATCGTTTAGAAGTCGAGGTAATTCAGACTCGTCGGAAAGAGGCTTGACTCTCCGAAGATTGATGGGAGTGAGATTAGTAGATGCAAGACTTATTGAAGGCGGCCGTGTAAATGGCGATGGACTCAAAGGGCCATTGGAAATAGGTG